>ERZ773183.1-NODE-1-length-406892-cov-10.277079_pt1 | contig 406892 bp, 397 predicted proteins | sample MGYA00580532_ERZ773183 | MGnify/ENA primary metagenome ERZ773183 (study PRJEB29015, sample SAMEA2737791) | human gut metagenome | biome: human gut; feature: human-associated habitat; material: faeces | place: China | collected 2012 ...
CTCCCATTACTACTGCCGCAGGCACGCCTACGATGTTGGAAGCTCCGATGGATGAGGCAAGAGCTGAACAAGCTGCTGAGAACGGCGAGATTTCACCATCGCCCGCTTTTGAGAACATCTTGCCGAAAGTCTGTGAACATATGTATCCAAACCTTCTGAATTGCACGAATCCTAAACGGATCGTAATGTAGATGCCGCCACCTACAATGAGGAACAGGATCGGGAGTCCCCAAAACCAGTTACCAAACGCGGCAATTGCTTCTAAAATAAACATAGTATTATTCCTTTCCTGAATAACAATTCCGCTTTAATTTAATATGCACTTTTATTATAACTTTGCAAGTTGTTAATTTAAATGCAAGAAAGTGTTAAAAAACTGCCAATTTATGTATATATTTTGTTAAGATTTCTTATTCACTTATATATTTTCCGTTTCTTTACAAAAGTGTACATTATAAAAACGCACATTATAAATCATGGTCACAATGTGCGTTTTGAATTCTAATATGCTCGACAATTTATATTTATCACTCTCAGCTGAGGTTCATTTCGTTGTCATAGATCACAAGCAACCAGTGAAACTTTGACCGTATGATTTCTTGTCCACTGAACGCCTACTTCCTTAAAGCCCATATTCTCATGGAATTTAATACTTCCGATGTTGTAAACCGGCTCCGTATCCACCTCTGCTGTGACAACGTTCACCCCCTCTGCCTTTGCATGCTCCTTGACCGCTTCATAGAGCATACGCCCTAAACCAAGCTTGCGATAAGGCTCGTCTATTACGATTCTATCCACATAGAGGAAGTGAGGATACTTGGCCGAATAAAAGCCGAAATTATCGTTTGGATAATCTGCTCCATCTCGAATGGCAATCAAGAATGCCGCCTGTTTTCCGTTAACTTCGACAATCTTGAACATGTCTGCGATACCGGCGTAGAATTCCAGCCTCTGCCGGTCCATCGGTGACAGAACCTCCACGTTTTCCTCATTTACCCTTAAAACAAAGTCGTAATCTTCCTTTTTTAAATCTCTAATAATCATGTTCATATATTCCTCCTTCAGCATAGAATAAATAATTTGGTCAAGATATCCTCTATCACTTAGGCAGTTTTGTCTCAGAATTCCATCTGGACGCAATCCCGATGATTCGCACAGTTTAATTCCAATTGTGTTATCAGGATAAGCATCGGTTTTCAAAAGTGAATCTTAGCATTTCTTTGCTGTATCCACTACCTTTATTAACAGTCGCTATCCTGCAGAGTTCGAATATATAAGATTTGTGGTTAAGCCTTATGAGAGCGTATCCTTCATATTCGGAAGTCTCCTTGTTTTCAAAAATGCAAAGAATGTGATTTGTATCCGCAATTTCTTCTTTATGTTCTTCTATAGTTCCAATCCACAAATTCAAATAGCATAATGTCCCTCCTCCTTATATGAAAAGTATATATCCTCTTAATTCATTATACAAGAGCGCAAAATTTTCTTACTTGATAAGGATTAGCTTACTATGTAAATTAAAAATCTCTCTCGCACCGGGCGTATAAAACTTTCGCCTGATACGAGAGAGTATTTCCCTCTTATGTTGAAGCTTCTACATCTTCTTTTCTTCTATCTCTTTTAAGAGTTTTGCGGTGAATTCTTCTACCGACATCTCTCCCAGTTCGCCTTCCTTGCTGGAACGTACGGAAACGCTGCCGGCTTCTTCTTCTCTCTCTCCGATAACGCACATATAATTTACACGGGCGTTTCTCGCTTCTCTAAGCTTGTAGCCGATCTTTTCATTTCTCACGTCGGCTTCTACCCTGAGCCCCGCCTCTTCAAGGCGTTTTTTCAGTTCTTCCGCATAGCCTGCAAACTTTTCTGTGACTGTCATCAGTCTTACCTGCACAGGCGCCAGCCAGAGAGGGAATTTACCTGCGCAGTGCTCTATGAGTATACCTATAAATCTCTCTATGGAGCCGAAGATTACTCGGTGGATCATTATAGGCCTGTGTTTTTCGCCGTCGGCGCCTATATAAGTCAGGTCGAATCTCTGCGGCATCTGCATATCCAGCTGTATGGTTCCGCACTGCCATGTCCTTCCTATGGAGTCTTCCAGATGGAAGTCCAGTTTCGGACCGTAGAAAGCTCCATCTCCTTCATTTATAACAAAAGGCACTCCCATCTCTTCTATGGCGTTTCTCAAGGCGTTTTCAGCCATTTCCCATTCTTCATCGGTTCCCATGGAATCCTCGGGTCTCGTGGAAAGCTCCACATGGTATTCAAAGCCGAACATCTTGTACACGTCGTCGCAGAACTTTGCAACGTTCTTTATCTCTTCGTTGACTTGTTCAGGCAGCATGAAGATATGGGCGTCGTCCTGAGTAAAGGTTCTCACCCTCATCAGCCCGTGAAGCGCTCCGGAAAGCTCGTGTCTGTGAACCTGCCCCAGCTCGCCGCAGCGGATAGGGAATTCTCTGTATGACCACATCTTTCTCTTATACACCAGCATGGAACCCGGACAGTTCATCGGCTTGATGGCGTAGTCTTCGTCGTCTATTTTGGTGAAATACATATTGTCTTTGTAGTGATCCCAGTGGCCGGAGGTTCTCCACAGCTGCTCGTTGAGGATCAGCGGCGTTTTTATCTCTTCATATCCTCTCTTGACATGCTCCTGTCTCCAAAACGTTTCGAGGGCGTTTCTTATGACCATTCCCTTAGGAAGAAAGAAAGGAAATCCCGGACCTTCTTCTGTAAGCATAAACAGATCCATCTCTCTGCCTATCTTGCGGTGGTCGCGCTTCTTAGCTTCTTCTATCTTGGCTATATACTCATCCAGGAGCTCTTGCGACGGAAATGCGGTGGCATAGATCCTCTGCAGCATCTGTTTATCAGAATCGCCTCTCCAATAAGCTCCCGCTACGCTCATGAGCTTAAACGCCTTGATCTTGCCTGTGGACTCCATATGAGGTCCTGCGCACAGGTCGACGAAGTCTCCCTGCTTGTAAAAGGAGATCACCGCATCCTCAGGAAGATCCTGTATCAATTCTACTTTATATGGCTCGCCTGCCTCTTCCATATATTTGATAGCTTCTGCTCTTGGAAGTTCAAATCTTTCTAAAGGATAATTGGCCTGAACGATCTTTTTCATTTCTTTTTGAATCTTCATAAAGTCTTCTTCTCCGAATTTATGTTCAGAGTCGAAATCATAATAAAATCCGTTCTCGATGGCCGGGCCTATGGCCAGCTTTGTGCCAGGCCAAAGGCGTTTAACCGCCTGCGCCATAATATGAGAAGCTGTGTGACGATAATCGTGCCTGACTTGTTCGTCTTCCCAGTTTAATTTTTCTTTTGCCATATCATTCACCTTTTCTTTCTATATCTTCGATAGCTGGCCGCCGGCCCCGGCATTCTGCCCGCCGGCAGGGCTAAAATCACTTATATCTACAGTATTTAATTATATAATACCGCCGGGCATAATGTCAATTTTTTTGTCCGGAGGCGGGGTGAGGTGTGAGGCAGGGGTGGCTGTGCGGGAGGACGGGTGGGGCGGGCTGTGCGGGGCTATGGATATGGGCCTATGCTCACTATTTTTCATATTTGAGACTATTAGAGAGAATTTTTTTGCTGCTCATTCTCTCTTTTGGGTTTATTCTTAAGAAAAAAGAGAATTCCCTTTTCGGAGCCGGTTTTCAAGCTACAATATTTCTCTCTTTTCCTTCGTTTTTTGAAAATAGTGAGCATACTTTTTTGGCAATGCTCACTTCTCTGCCCTTTTACGCTATTTTGAGAGCATTTTACGCAAAAAAATTCTCTCAATATATGCTAATATTTCTTTTTGTGAGCATGGCCACTTTTCCGCATATAAGCATGGCCACTTTTCCCCATATAAGCATGGTCACTTCCGCATATAAGCAGGGACACTTCACCGCTACCACCCGCTATCATCTCACAGCAAAAATTTTTTTATGATGTTATCCAAGACCGCCGGATCCTCCACATCTCTTTCAAAAGTATAGATTAAATCAGTGTGAGTTATATAGCCGCAGCGCTGGTACATCATCATCTTCTGAATTGCATGAGCAGCATATTCTTCATCGGTCATAAGCCCAAAATGCTCCCATATCACCTGCTTGTCGTCCCACCTTTTTATGATGAAATCAGGATAAACCACCCTGTTACCAAGTTGAAGTCTCGTGTCGTATTTGTATGGCAGATCATATTGTGAAAGCTTATCTGCGATTGTCCTTTCCGACTTAGACCGAACAGCAATCCCCGACTTCGTCTTATATTTTAAATTCTCGGGAGCCATAGGATTTTTATCTCCAGCGTCGTCCAGCCACCTCGTTACAGATGCCGAATATCTGTATCCAGATATTTCTTTCATATTACTGCTTGCTCGCGCATACGGTACCCCCTCTATCCTATGCAGCGCGTCTTTCAGAATATCGCAAATTTTGTCAGCATAGCGTATTTCACCTCTTAAATACCTCTTTCGGGCTAAGTTACGGACTCTCCGGCTATCTGTCGTAATACCTGTTTCGACTCCTTTTGCCTTTTCCGAAAACACCAGACGGTCTCCTTTTCTCCTTATGACCAGCTGGCCGCCTTTGATTCCTTTCGCCTCTTCCCTGTAACCGCTCAGGAGTTTTTCTTCGCGTTTAATAATTTCTCTCAGTTCCAATAATACTCGCCTGTTCATAAACATCTCCTTTTTATGTAAAATTTTACCATATAAACGGTCATAAATCAATTCTGTTTAAAATTTCCTTTCCATGGTATAATTGCTAAAAAGGAGGCTCTAATGAATATCAACGAAATCTTTGCTCATGTAGACGAGCTGTTTGAAAATAAACGGGCCAACGAGGTGGAGCCCTACCTGCTTTCGTGTCTTGACGAGGCGGAAGCGGCCGGAGATCCGGCGCTGATACCTATATGCAACGAGCTGGGCGGATTATACAGAGCGACCGGCGCTTATGAAAAGGGAATACCTTTGTATCAGAAGGCTCTTGCAATGCTAAAGAGGCTGGGTCTTGGCGGAAGCGAGCACCATGCCACCACTCTGATAAACTTCGGGACTAATTATGCCGTCAAAGGACAGCCAAAAGAAGCTCTGGCGATCTTTGAAAAAGCTGCGTCCATGCTGAAAAATTTAGGACTGTCGGAAGATTACAGAACTGCCACTCTGTACAACAACATGAGCATCCTCTGTCAGGACATGGGCGATTTTGATAAGGCTCTTCATCACTTGCAGAAAGCGTCGGAAATCCTTACGAACCTTGCGGAAAGTGAGATAGAGATTGCCGTTACCTATACCAATATGGCTCAAATATTTGTTCAGTCCGGTAGGATTGACGACGCTTTTGAAGCAGCTTCCAAATCCCTTGAAATCTTTGACCGGGTCGATGGCGACGCAGATGTGCACTACAGCGGAGCCCTTGAGACCATGGGCCATGTGCATCTGAAGCAGGGGAACACCGGCGGCGCTCTCGACGCTTTTAAAAAGGCCCGCAGCCTTACCCTGAGAGATTACGGAGCGGAAAGTTTGGCCTATAAGGCCATCGATCAGATAATTGCAGAACTGGGAGGCACAGTCGATGAAACACCTTGAAATCTGCCGCCGATACTTTGAGACTTTGGGCCGGCCTATGATCGAAAGGAGCTTCCCGAGGCTGGCAGGCCGCTATGCGGCCGGGATGGTAGGCGAAGGCTCCGGGTGCTTCGGTTTCGATGACGAGATTTCCAGGGACCATGACTTCGGCCCCGGTTTTTGCATATGGCTCACAGACGATGACTACGACGCCTATGCGGCCGACCTGTCCGCAACTTACCGTAAGCTTCCCGGTGATTTCATGGGTCTGACAAGAGAAAATATCGTTGCGGAGGAAAGATTGGGAGTCATGAAGATTCCCGATTTTTACACGTCCTTCACCGGGTGCGCTGACATTCCAGGTACCTCAATGGACTGGTTTCTAATTTCTGAAGCCAATCTGTCAGCTGTCACAAACGGGCAAGTTTTCTTTGACGGCCTCGGAGAGTTTAGCCGCATAAGAAAAGGGCTGCTGGGCTTCTATCCCAGGGATGTCCTTCTCAAAAAATTAACCGCCAGATGTGCAGTCGTCTCCCAGTCGGGACAATACAATTTTCAAAGGTGTCTCGACAGAAACGATTTGACGGCCGCTGCCCTCGCGCTGTCGCGATTCGTGGAAAACTCCATTTCCATGGCTCATCTTCTGGTGAGGAAGCCGACCCCGTTTTACAAGTGGAGTTTCAGAAGTCTTTGCGGTTTTGATCCTCAGACGGCCGGACTGATAGAAACAGTCGTCAGAAAAAACACAACTCGCCCTGAAGAATGTATAAACGCCATAGAAGCCGTATGCAGCCGCCTTGCCCATATGCTGTGTTCAAAAGACCTGGCTCATTTCAGCGGTAATTTTCTTCAGGACTATATTCCGCAGCTGATGTCTTCTATAGAAGATCCTCAGCTTTCGTCCATGCATCCGATGGCCGATTGTCTATAAAAAATAAAGGAGGAAATCATATGAATAACGACATTGATCTTCAGACGCCGGATAAGGCAAAGATAGAAGAGATCATAAAAATAGAATGGCAGATGTTTCAGAATGTAGATAACCTGGGAGGCCGTGCAGACTGCCAGGACGATTTTGAGACTTTCTACATCATGCGCCGAAGTCAGTACGATAACTGGACCGAAGAGATGGTCCGAGTCTACGGTGATTTTGCAGCGAAGTCGCTAAAAGAAGGGCGAAATCTGATTTCTGAAAAGTATGCCCGCATGATGGCCTATACTGATCTCCACTATTTCAACAAACATCTTAAGGACAAACTGCCGGCGGTTCCCATGATTAACTACAGGATAATAAACGGCATAGTGGAAAAACTCATACTGTGGGAAGAAGATATGGCGAAGCGTTACCCAAAGCTTGCAGGTACGGCCCGCCCTATCAGATCTTCTCAGGATAAATACGGATTTACTTCCATGGAGACTTATGCCAGAGGCGAACTTGAGACATATCCGCAGGAGCTACTATCCTTATATGCCGAATATGTCAATAAATTGCAGGAAGCGGGGCTTTCTTTATCTCAGAAAAATCTTAATACCATGGTCGCGATGTATGGTTATAAAAATATAGAAGAAGCGGAGGGAGCTATTTAGCTCCCTCTTTAACTCATTTACAGTATCCTATTATCATTTCAGCCAGATCTCTGGCGCAGTTTTCCTGTTTCTCGACAAACCTTCGTCCGAATTTTTCTACCCTTTCAAGATCATACTTATCTTCTTTTATCGAGTCGGCTATACAAGAAGGATCGCCTGAAATCACTCCCGGCATCTCTTTCATATAATCTATATAGAAATCCCTTGTAGCCCCGTAAGTATCATAATCGAAAGTATAAAAGAACAGCGGTTTTTTCAGTATGGCTGCTTCGAATATCACGGCGGAATAATCGCAAATTACATAATCGGCTGCAAAGAGCATTTCAAGAGTAGAAAATTCTTCATCTGCAAGACAATTATCGCATGTTTCCTTCATGAGAGGATGTTTTTTCAGAACAAAGATGTATTCACTATCGTCGAATTTTTCGGCCAAGTCATCTATCTCTCTGGAAATATCCTTATCTTTTCTGAAAGTAGGAGCGTATACCACGATCTTTTTGCCTTCAAACCGGGGATATCTTTCTCTCACTCTTTTCACCGCGCTTCTGGCAAACTCATCATCCGTCAGTTTATCTACCCTCGGAAGAGGCATGACTTTCACAGCTTTTTCATCATACCCGAAGGCTTCCGAAAAATACGGCAGACAGGCTCTGCCGCTGGTCAGTACCCAAGTATAATTCTTATGCATCGACATGGATTCAGCCAAGTCGCGGCTGCTTCCTTCCCCTTCTCCCACTATGCTGAGGCCGAACCTCTTGAGAGCGCCTAACGCATGCCACATCTGTATCACTGTAAGGGATTTTCTCTGGCAAAGAACGCTGACAGCTATACAATATGAATCTAAGACCACCACTTTAGATGTAGCTATATGATACATCTGGCGAAGCACATGAAAGCAATATGCCATCTTATGAGCTAAGTTTCCCTCCAATTTTTTGCACAGGAAAATCAGCTTTATCTGAGGAGCCTGTCTCATCAGCTCCGCCTTTAACAGTTCCATGTCTTCGCTCTTATCGTCTGACTGCCGGCTTATAAACGTTACTTTATCTTGCACAGGCAGTAGCTTCATCGGCGCAAATATTAAGTTCAGCAGGATTACGATGATTTTCAATACGAATCTCATTCTATTTTCCTATCTTACTTTTTAAATTTTCTATATCTTCTCTCGTTATATGACGTTTGAGCCTCTGAATCAGCCTGTCAGCTCTGCTGTTTTGGCTGTGGCGGCATTTCACAAGAATCGCCGGTGGAGAAGTCTCAGCTCTTGCCAAGAAATCCTCGTCCTCCATATCTGTTATCATGGCTCCTTTTCTCAGCCGCTCAAAGCTGAGAGTCCTGTAGAGCGTATCTACATCGTGCGGTCCTCTGCCGCTGAATCTGAAACCTTCGAGGGAGCTCTTTCTGAACAGTTTATTTGAAAAAATGTTGTCGCAAGACGCGATCTTTCCGTATTTTCGCCGTCCTCTCTTAGTATATCCAAATGCGGCGCTGATAACAGGTATCGGTTTGTATGAGCTTCCGTCAAAGTTCTTCATTACCATCGAGACGAATCCCAATCCGGCTCTGGAAGAAAGTTTAGAAGCCATCAGTCTGAGAGAATTCTTGGTAAACATGGCAAACTCATCGAAAATGATTATATACCTGCCTCTCGCCTGCTTCACGGCTCTGTTTAAAAATTCTGCCGCAATGTCACCCTCTATAATTTTTAGGTTGACTTTATTTCTGTATGCTTGTCCCGCTGCGCCGTCAAAGGAAGCCGGCAGTAATATTTCGAACCTGGGGAAAGCCTGATTATAGACGCTTCCCAGCATCATGTCCACCTCTTCGGCCGTATAATCCGGCGTCAAAATCACTGACACAACAGGTTCTCTGTCCATTTCTTCAGGCGACATGAAGCCGCTCTCGAGGTTCAAATCTCTGTGGCCTGCCAGCAAACTGCTCCACTGTTTATCGCTCAGGTAGCTGCGATAAAGCTTTGTCCTTTGGTTAAGAATCTCGCTCAGGTCCTCTTCTCCCCTCCAGATTCCCCTGTAATAGCCGTTTATCATCTCTCCTTCTATGAAGCGATAGTACAGCTTTCCGAGGTAATCTGCCTGTTCTTCTTCTGTAAGGTACTTCTGAATCAGCTTCTCGGCCTCTTCACGTATACGGTCGTGGGAAGCCAAAAGGCTTTTTAGATATCTGCGACTTATGATCTGGGTGGCTGATGGAGTGAGCCAAAAAGGCCTCTTTATATAGTTATATGCTATGGTGTCGCACCCAGAAATCACTTCTGCGCAGTTTAACGCTCTATAAGTGAACACACCGTCCTCCGCATTGTAAAGCTGCTCAAACCGAAGGTCGTGCTCTCTTATAAGTCTCATGGAAAACATCTTATGACACAATGACCACGCGCCTATAAAATGAGGGTCAGCCGGACTTATATTCTTTTGTTTAGCCAGTTTCTGAGAATGCATGTATATGAGAGATTCTCCCAGATTCTTTTCTTCCATGACGCCTACCACCATATCTGCCGCCCCGGATATGGCCGCCTTATACATCTTTTCAAGGGCGTGGGGCGGAATATAATCGTCGGGGTCATAGAATACTATATATTCTCCGGATGCAAGGTCAATAGCCTTATTCCTCGCCGAGGCAACTCCGCCGTTTTCCTGTCTGAAATACTTAAACCTGACGTCAGAAGCGCAGAATTCCTTGGCAATCTGGCCGGAACTGTCGGTGGAGCCGTCATCTATTATGACAACTTCAAAATCCTTGAAAGTCTGATTCTGTACAGATTTCAGCATATCGTATATGTAGTTTTCCACATTGTACACCGGTACTGCTACAGAAACCTTGTTCATATCTCACCTGTCAAACATTCCAGAGCATTATGGTCTTGCCGCCTGCCTTGGCTATATCTTTCTCAAAAGCCGTGTGCATGTCGTCCACATTCCGCACATCTATTACATCTCCGACTATATTCTTTAAATGCTGAACTATCTTTGGATGCTCGCTGAACATAGTCACGGTATTTTCAAAGTCTTTTCTGCCGGAACGGCTACTTCCGAACATCCTGAGCCCTTTTTCCAGGATCATGCGGGTATTTATGGGAACGGGATTCTCCGATACGCCTAAGATAGCGATAGTGCCTTCGGGCTTTATATAGTCTATAATCTGATCTATCGCCTTTGTGGAACCGTTTCCTCCCACACATTCGAAAGCATGATCTATCGCTATATCATCGGGAATATTTCTCACATCATAGGTTTCGTCCACAAAAGTAAATCCCGTCATCTTGTCGTGGCTGACGCCCATTATATATATCTTGCTGTCGGGATAACGGTATCTGAGAAAAATAGCCGTAATAAACGCCAGATTTCCGTCTCCCCAGATAGCTATATGGTCTCTCCTGCCGTGGGCTATCTTATCAAATCTTCCTACCGCATGATTGCTGACGGAAATTATCTCGGTAAAGGCCGCCACTTCCTTGTCTATATTTTCGGGAAGCCTGACTATTCTGTCTCGCCTCATGGCCACATTATCCTGCATGAAGCCATCGAAGCCGCTGGCTCTGAATTTGCTGGAACGCAAGTAGTTTTCGGCTATGAACGGGTCTTCTTCCACCGGAGTATTGGGGATCATCACTACCGCCTCTCCCGGTTTGAATTCGCCTTTTTTATCGCAGGAAACCACTCCTATACCCTCATGGATCAGCGCCATGGGAAGCTTCTTCGCAAGAACTTCAGGATCTCTCGTCCCCTGATAATATCGCTGGTCTGCGTTGCATATGGACAGATGAGTAGGTCTTATTATCACATGGTCATCGTCCATCTGTATATCGTTAAACTCAATTTCTATTTTTCTCGGCTCTGTAAGCCTGTAAATCGTGTTGAGCATTCTAACTCGCCTTTCATCTTTTCATCTGCATACGGCCCTTGCAAATCCGCAGGGCTCATCTTCGACGCAGGGTTTTTCTCATATATCTTGCTGTTTCAGCAGGCTTTCGGCCACCGTCAAGTCGTATGGATAAGTTATCTTTATGTTGGAATTTTCTCCCCGCACCAGGCTCACCGGTTCTCCCTTTATGACGAATATCTTAGCTGCGTCGGTCAGTATCGCCTTTTCTTCTTCTGTAAGCTGCTCATACAGTTTCTTAAGTTTGAGAGCCTTAAAACTCTGGGGAGTCTGCCCCTGATAAAGGTCCGCCCTGCTGGGTATGGCCGTTATGCTGCAGCCGTCGCGGCTTTCCACTATGGTGTCCGTAGCCGGCACGACTGTGTCGCATGCTCCGAATTTTTCTGCCGCTTCGATGTTATCCTTTATTATTCTGTATGTAACGAAAGGCCTTACCGCATCGTGAGTTACTATCACGGTTTCCTCGCTGAGGGTCTCTGATCTCTCTATATAACGCACGGCGTTGATTATAGTCTCGTTTCTCGTGTCTCCGCCTTCCATCACTTTGATCCGCCTGTCTCCTATATGTTTCTTTACCAGGCTCTTAGTATATTCTATCCAATCTCTTGGACAAAGTATCAGTATTTCTTCAAATTCGCTGCAAAGGCAGAATTTCTCTATGGTGTGAAGGATTATAGGTTTTCCGCCTATATTGATATATTGCTTGGGTTTCTCGTTTCCCATGCGGCTTCCTATGCCGCCTGCTAAAATGCACGCGTAGATCATCATCTTGCCTCCGTCAGTCTCTTTTCACCGTCTTCCATGTCAGTCTCAAGTATGAGGAACATGTAGAAGCAGGTAAAGAATCTATTTAATATGAACAAGCTTTCAAAGCAGTTTATCACGAATATGAATATGAGCATCAGATACCATCTGCCTTTTTCTAAGTGTTTGGCTCTTTTTATCCTCTGAAGCAGTATGGCGATGAAGAGGCCGAAACCTGCCCAGCCTGTGGCTGATATCATTCCGATGTAGCCGTTATGAGGGCCGAGCTGGGCGGCTGATACGTATCTTGCGTAATAAGTCTGATCTATTTCAGAAACCAATTGCTGCCGTGCTTTTTGTTCTAAATTGAGGTTGCCTGCTCCAAACAGCTTATTGTCCTGCTGGGCAATTACGCACTCTTTCCAGATAGTATACCTTCCGGTACTCAGGCTATCTATTTTTTCTTCAAATGCAGTGTTGGAAAACATGTCCTGAGTTTTAATCGAGTGCGCTACTATTCCATATATTGGAATCAGTGTTAATACTGACAATGCGAGTACCGCTGCGATAATTTTCCTTCTTTGCACCTTCTTCCAAAAACTGCAAAGAAGGAAGATAAGGACTACAGCCACTACGCCTACATCAGCGCTTCTACACCCGAATAATATGAGCGCAGCAATATTGTATATGCCGAAGCCGGCCATGAAATATTTATTATAGTTCTTCTTTCCATATAGAATTACAGCCAATACTATAGAAAAACCCGCCATGAGCCCTGCAGTATTTGGATTAGAAAACAACATCGCGTTTGCGGTCTTTTCTAAATAAGTATTTTCCAGCAAAAATTGTTGCGATGCGGCTCCTAAATGATAATACATATAAAACAAAAGCAGGCTCAGTCCGCTGATGATCAGTTCTAACCATATAAAGATTTTTATATATATGCTTTTTTCATCCTGCAGAGTTGTTTTACATATACCCACAAGAAAAAATATTTCAAAGAAAACCGTCCTGATGACGCTGTAGTCAAATCCGCTCTGCCAAAGTGAGATAAGTCTGGCGATAACATAAATTATTACGATCACATTGCTCTTTATCCATGGCTTCAGCAGACGTTTAGGCTCCGATAAAATATTGCAGGCCCAGATGGCAAGCACACATATTGCTAATAAGTTTTGGAGAGTTTCTATCCGCTCTCCTATCCATAGGTTTATTACAGTATTAAATAAAATAAAAGTGAGAGCCATTGCAGGCATAAGTATTTTAGAGTTTAATATATTCAGTTTTCCTATCCATGGTTTTGCAGCTGCTGTTTCCATTATTCGTTGTCTCCTCCAAAAACCCATTCTATGACTCTTTCGGTAGATCTTCCGTCACATGACTTCATAAATTTTTCTTTGAAAGCGTCTCTTGAACCCTTGCATGTTTTTTCTGCCTTTATAGCTGCGGCCAGTGATTGCCTGTCAAAGGTTACTTCTCCGTAAAGATAGTCTTTAAAGGCAAAATAGAGGCCTCTGTTTTCCTGATAATTTTCTCTGTCATATATAAAGTATACCACAGGCTTGTCCAGCAGAAAATAGTCAAATATGACTGAAGAAAAGTCTGTCACCAATACGTCTGCCACCGTCAAAAGGTCGTTTATATCTCCATATGCAGATACATCTGTGATTTTCGCAATTTTCTCATCATGCCCGGAAAGGACGGGACTCTCACATATTCCTCTCATCATATTGCTGTACAGCGCCGGATGCCATTTGGTTATTATATGATACTTATTCCCCAGACAGCCCGCAAGAAAGTCGAGCCCGAGCTGTTCAAAGTCATAATGAGCGTCTTCAACTTTTCGCCCCCTGTAGGTAGGCGCTATCAATACCACTTTCTTATCCCTGAGATCGGGGAAAGCTTTATAAACTCTTTCTCTGGCTTCAGCTATCTCATTCCGGTCAAAAAACATATCTGTTCTGGGGCTTCCAACAGCCTTTACACATTTTTCAGGGACATCGAAAGCCTCGGCAAAGCAGGGACGTACAGTTTCAGATGTCACTGCAACTTTAGTATATTTTCTGTATCCCTTATTTATATTTTGAATATTATCTCCTGTGTTCATTCTGCTGAAACCGAACTTTTTAAAAGCGCCGCATCCGTGCCAAAGCTGAACCAGTTCCTGCCCCTTCCGCAGCTTCATCGCAGAAGTCAAACTGAAAAAGTCGTCGAGAATTATATATTTTGAATCAGTCAAGTCTCTCCACATCTTTAATTTTCTCGAAAGCTTGTCTCTCTGACGTCTGTCGTGCTTTACATAAACGTTTTTCTCATATTTGCTGTCCAGCGAATCAAATACGGCTTTAAGATTTCCGTCCAAATTGAAATGAGACTCTGACAGGAAAAGAACTTTTTCCCGGTCAAGTCTTAGGAAAAGCAGCATTATTCTGTTATAAATAAAGAAGAGAGCCAAATTAAGAATTTTAAAAATCCTTCTTTTCATAATATCTACGCTACTTTCTCAATCTATTTTTAGCCAGATCATAAAAATATCTGAACTCTTCGGTTCTTCCGTATATAGTTAGCATCATAATGTTCGGCACAGCTGCGCTTATTACGCATCTGAGTATAAATGCTGTTATTCCCGTCTGAGGCGCTATCATATTGCATCCATATGTGACAGCCATAATTACCGCAAAAGCAAAAAGATACTGAATATATCTTGCCGCAAACTTTTTAGCAGGCTTCTTAAATCCATATTTATACAGCACGTGAGGCTCTATCCATACGCAAGTCGCAACAGAACTGATGATAGTACCCAAGATGACTCCTGCCACTCCCAAATATTTTACCAGAATAAGCGAAGCTACCAGATTTATCAGCGATTCGTAAATCGGCATATATCTGTTCTGCCAATACAGACCCTTGGCGTTTTTAAAGGTCTGAGCTGCGCTGCGCATACCTGTAAAATATATTTTTATTACGATCAGCAGGACTATAGTTTCACTGAACAGATAGCCTTCCCCAAGCCATATGTCGTTGATGAACGGATTCATCAGGTTGAACAGACAACAGCAGGAAAACACATACATCCAAAAGTTTACAAATAAAATCTTAAAAAAAGTTTTTTCCTGCCGCTCGACGGATTCATTTACCGCCAGATTTCCCACGCTGGCAGAGATGGCCTGAAAGAATTTGTTTATGAATACTGTCACAGCGTTGGTTATAGTGTAATAGTTAGCATATATTCCTACGCTGACAAGTCCTACGAACTTGGATAAGATAAGATTGTCGGTAGCGAATACTATTATAGTTCCGATCTTGTGAAACACCATCGCTCCTGTATTTTTTTTAATCTGGCCGAAGATTTCTCCCGGTACCGGACTGCGGCGCTTCTCTTTCAAAAATGGATATCGCTTATCGGCGATGACCGAAATGCTTATGTTTCTAAACAGCACGAACAATATGCCGATCACCATATATGCGATATAATTTTGGGTAGTAAATAAGACCGCCACCTGCACTACAACCATTCCTATTTCCCATAGGCCGTTGTTGATCACTACTACTGAATTATTTTGATTTGCCGTAATAAAGGCTGCTTTATAAGAGAAGAAATATGACACCGACGAGTTTATAACATATAATGCGTATATCCAGTAAATCTCAGGGATGTCAGGCATGTCCTTGATAAAGAAGTCTATCCATGGCGTTATGGAAAGGCCCGCAATCAATATGAACATTCCCACAAAAATATAGACCTTCTTGTAAAAGCCCATTATGGCGCTGATATTCTCTTTTTCGCTTCTGGCGATAGGCCCGTACATACTGAAAATTATGGCCTCTCCTATCCCAAGCTCGGCCAGAGACAGCATCATGAGTACGTTGCTGAAAAGTCCGCTAAGCCCCACATATTCAATTGTCAGCACTTTTATTATAACCGTTCGGCTTATGAACTGGCTCAGTATATGAACCAGCTGAAGAGCCCATGCAGCCTTAATATTGCGTGCGGAATTTTGTAAACGCATAGAATCAAATTCCTTTAGATCAGAGCGGAATCACCGGTAGGCTTGCTTGTCAAGGGCGAATCGAATGATTGCATCAAACGCCTGCAGCTTCACCTGCTCAGGTTTCAACGACAGATTCTTGCCGGTCACCTGAGGAGATATTCATCTTCCACATAAGTAAAAAATATCCGATATTTGTTATATTTTTTCTCTCTTTCAAAATAAGACCATGATTTTAAGTCATGGTCTTATTATATATCAATACGGCAAAAAATACAACGATGGGGATAACGCAACTTCGAGGTGTATATCAGGTGGATTTGCCAATGGCATAGTCCACGAAAGCAGAATTTTTAGATCCTGCAAGAGATCTCATCATGGCCATTTTACCCGCCTGTCGAGATCCTGTTAACAGAACGACAGCATAAGATTTGCTGAGTTCCAGAATTTGCTCTTCCATTTTAGCGTTTACACAGAAGTTGAAATGCTCTTAATTTTTTGCCGGTTGATGTAATATTTTTGCTCAAATTTGCAACCTCAATATATTAGCAGCAAAATCCTAAATTTATGCTCCAAATAGTTTCTAACAGCTCAAATACTTTTCTATATCTTTTATAACAAGTTTTTCAGTACTCAAAGCTTCTTTCTTCATATCAGCACTAACGGATACATAAACTTTGAGCTTTGGTTCAGTCCCTGAAGGTCGAACGGTCACCGAGGAACTATCCTCTAGTAAAAATTTAATTACATTGGACTTTGGTAGTCCCTCTATACATTTCGAGTAATCTAATACCTTAATTACCCTCTTGCCACCTAATGTAGAAAAATTTTTTCGAAATTTTAACATTATTTTTTTCATTTTCTCATTGCCGTTAGCACCTTCGAATTCATAGCTATACAGCGTATTTAAACTATATCCATATTCCTCATACAGTTGATTCAATTTTTCCAAGAGGCTAATCCCTCTCGTTCTATAATAAGCAAACATTTCACAGATTAAAAAAACACCGTTAACGGCATCCTTATCACGAACATATGAACCACTTAGATACCCATAACTTTCTTCAAAACCAAAAATAAAGGACTCTACTTTTCCTTCATTTTCTAATTCTGTTATTTTTTCACCAATAAACTTAAATCCAGTCAGCACATTTATAGTTTTTACCCCATACTTTTTAGCAATTTGCTCTACCATATCCGTTGTAACAATAGTTTTTATCATTACTGCGTTTTTAGGCATAGTATTATGCTTTGTGCGCTGAGAACAAATATAATCAAACAGTAGGACTCCAACTTCGTTCCCAGTCAAACATACCATTTTGCCTTTCGCATCTTTAACCGCAATTCCTACTCTATCGCAATCTGGATCGGTTGCTAATAACAACTCTGCTTTTTTTTCAAGTGCATATTTGATTCCAAGCTTCATTGCGGCCCTTGTCTCAGGGTTTGGATATGGACATGTGGTAAAGTCCCCATCTGGGTTTTCCTGTTCTTTTACAACCGATATTTGTCTATAACCTGAGCTATTTAGTACTTTTAAAACTGGCTTTAATCCTGCACCATTTAACGGAGAATACACTATTGGTATGTCCTTATTTATGATATCTCCAAATAACATTGACTGAAGTTTTACATTATCGTTAAAAGTTTCGATTACTTCTTGCTCAATAAAAGAAATCCTGCCACTATTTATCCCTGCATCAAAACTAATTTTATTCACGCCCTCAAAAATATCTATTTTCTCAATTTCTCCTAATATTTCTGCGGCAGTTTCTGTTGTTATCTGTCCTCCATCAGGGCCGTATACTTTATAACCATTATATGTACTCGGGTTATGGCTTGCAGTTATAACAATACCTGCATCACAATTTAGTGTTCTTACTGCATAAGAAAGGCATGGAGTGGGCATTAATACAGGATATATTTTGACATTTATATTGTTTGCTGCAAACACTTGTGATGCAATTTTAGCAAATAGTTCAGATTTATGTCTGCTGTCATATGCAACAGCTATTTTATGCTCACCTTTTTCAGAATTACTTTTTATATAGTTAGCTAATCCCTGCGAAGCTTGTGCGACGGTATATATATTCATGCGATTTGTTCCCACACCTATTAAACCACGTAATCCCCCCGTACCAAATTCTAAATTACGGTAAAAGGCATCTTCAATTAAATTGTCATCGCCAGACATTTTGACTATCTCATCACAAAGATCTTTATCCTCAGTTTCTTCTTTTGAAATCCTTCTTTTCCATTCTCTATATTGATTAAAAATTAATTCATTTAGCATTCTTAACTCCCATTTTCTTAACAACTAACAGATAGAAATTGTGATGTTCCGTGTATTCTCAATTCTTTTGAATCTGCTGGTAGGAATATGCAATCTCCCCGATAAAAATCAATATACCCATTATCCCAAAATAAAACGCCACATCCATCTGTACAGAGAAGTATCTGGCACGTATTGCTCCCCGTTTTAAATATTGCCATTTTCCTTGTACGTTCTGTATTTACTATCATGCGCTCTACCTGGAAATATTGGCAACGACATAAAAGTTCTGTGCAATATCCATTGTGAAAGCGTTTTACACGCAATGGTTGCCTCGGTTCTATAGCCGCATCGTAACACATGACATCTAAAGCTTTTGCTATGTGAAGTTGCCTTTTCTTCCCTTGTTTGTCAGTTCTGTTATAATCATAAATTCGATAAGTAATATTAGAGCTTTCTTGTACTTCTGCTATAATCGCACCAGCACATATTGCATGCACAGTCCCTGCTGGTATGAAAAACACATCCCCTTTTTTTATATGAACTTTTTGCAATAGTTTTTCCAACGATAAAGTCTCTATTGCAACTTTTACTTCTTCTCTATTCACATTTTTACGAAAACCATAAATAAGCTTAGCGTTTTCTGCTGCTTCCAGTACGTACCACATCTCTGTTTTTCCACGCTCGCCTTCATGGGAAAGCGCATATATGTCATCAGGATGCACTTGCACGGAAAGGTTTTTTTGGGCATCAATTAATTTAATTAAAATTGGTAACTCTTTTCCTGGATGTGTGCCTAAAAAATGCGGATATCTATTTAAAATATCTACTAATTTTTCTCCTTTAAAGGCACCCGATGCAATAATGCTTTCTCCATCAGGATGGACTGAACACTCCCATGTTTCCGCTAATGGGGATAAATCAATTTCCTTTGAAAATTCTTCATTAAGTTTGTTTCCGCCCCAAATATAATCTTTGCCTATTGGCTTAAGTAAAAAAGGTTCATTATTCATACTTCTTTTTATCCTGTACATTAATTTCTGTCCCCAATTGGACCTCAATAATAGTCAAATCTTTTATAGCATTAATCGTATGGCGGCATCCTGCAGTCATAGTAATAACATCTCCAGCCTTTACTGGGGTTTCCATACCGTCAACGATTGCAAGGCCTTCCCCACTTGTAACTACCCAAACTTCATCACGATGTTCATGGCTATGATAATTCATACCATCCCCCGCTTTTATCGTGACTTTTATAGTTAAGCTATCTTTTTCTGCATTAATTACTTTAAAGCATCCCCAAGATTTTTCGGCAAATTTAACATCGCCAGCTATAGTTTCTGCGTATTTTTTTAAATATCCAGATTGATCCTTATCTGAAACTAAAATCCCATCGGGACTTGCTGAAATAACAACATCTTTAACTCCCATGGCTAAAATAGGAACATCCAATTCATTTATTATGTGTACATTTTCACAGGCATCATCTAAAACCCCTTCACCAATTATATTCTCACTCATTGCCTCCGTTAAAGTGTTCCATGAGCCTAAGTCTGTCCATTCTCCAGAGTATTTAACTACTTTTATATTCTTTTCTTTTTCTACTACCGCATAATCAAAGCTAATTTTAGGAAGCAATTCGTAATTTTCATAAAGCGTTAAATAATCACTATTCCCAAATACATTCTTGGCTATATTCAAGACATATTCCAATTTATATGCAAATACCCCTCCATTCCATAAAGCGCCTTGTTTTATATACTCTTTGGCTAAAGGAGTTCCGGGTTTTTCTTTAAAGCCCGCAACATCACTTAATTTTTCTTTATTATAAGGAATAATATACCCATATTTTTCACTCGGATATGTTGGCTCTATTCCCATAAGAACGAGATTTGATGTTCCAATTTGAGCCTGCTCATACAATTCTTTTATGACATCAAAATAATTCTCTTCAACATAAGGGTCTACTGGGCATACAACTACTGCCTCATGTGAGGGAACACCCATAATATCATGTAAGTAAGCTGTCGCCAACGCAATTGCAGGAAAAGTATCTCGTCTATAAGGCTCAACCGAAATCTCAACTGCTTCTCCTAATTGATTATATATTGCAGACACTTGTTTCTTGGATGTCGCAATAGTGACAGAGCCCGTTGGATCCATTTTTTTAATCTGTCTGTAAACACGCTGAAGCATTGATTCATAATTTCCATCACTCATTTTAAAGAGTTTTAAAAATTGCTTTGATCTTATTTCATTTGATAGCGGCCATAACCGCTTGCCTGATCCGCCAGATAAAAGTATAGTATTCACATTATTCCTCCCTGAATCAGTAAAAGCTATTTCTTATTTCTCCAATAATTATAGTCATTTTCCACCATTATTTTAACTAATTGGTTAAACGAAGTTTTTCTTGGGTTCCATCCGAGCTGCTCCATAGCTTTAGTTGGATCTCCCCAAAGATTAACAACATCTGTAGGTCTAAAATACTCTGGTGACACTTCAACAATAACCTCTCCATTTTTTTTATTTATGCCTTTTTCTTCAAGACCCTCTCCAATCCACTCAAGTTCAATTCCTACATGTTTGAAAGCCAATGTGCAGAAATCTCTAACACTATATTGTTCCCCGGTAGCTATAACAAAATCATCCGCTGTATCATGCTGTAAAATCATCCACATACACTCAACATAATCCTTAGCATATCCCCAATCTCTAAGACTTGATAAATTTCCCAAATATAGCTTTTCCTGCAAGCCAAGTGCTATTTTAGCCGCAGCTATTGTAATTTTTCTAGTAACGAATGTTTCACCTCTACGTTCTGACTCATGATTAAATAATATTCCATTGCTTGCAAACATACCATAAGCTTCTCTGTATTCTTTAGTGATCCAAAAAGCGTATTGTTTAGATACGGCATATGGGCTATATGGATGAAATGGTGTCATTTCATTTTGCGGACACTCTTCGACCTTGCCATATAACTCAGAGGTTGATGCCTGATATATTCTACATTTTTTTTCAAAGCCACATAATCTAACGGCCTCGAGTATACGAAGCGTCCCAATTCCATCCGCATTCGCAGTAAATTCTGGCACATCAAAAGAAACATGCACGTGGCTTTGCGCTGCTAGATTATATATCTCGTCCGGTTGAATTTCTTTTATTATCTTGATTAAGCTAATGGAATCTGTCATATCTCCATAATGCAGATGAAATCTATTATTATTACGCAAATGTTCAATTCTTTCCTTTTTTTCTGTTGATGTTCTTCTCAGCAGGCCGTGAACCTCATAACCTCTTTCAAGCAGGAATTCCGCAAGGTAAGAGCCGTCTTGCCCGCTAATACCGGTTATAAATGCTTTTTTCATATTTTTTCTCCTTTACATAACCATTAAAATAGTTTTTACTTTTTATTGGATTTATATTTCTTTATTAGGCTTCTCACTTCAGTCAACTCGTTCTGCTTTGTTAAAAAAGATAATAATATATAGGTTGTCCAAAAAATGAATGTCTTTAAAAGGAATTCTAAAAATATTCCATTTATTTGAATCATGTCAACAAACATGCTCATTATGGTTGCAATCAAACATAATACTACTGCAGGAGCTACATCTTGCCATTGACGCTTGAATTCATAGTTTAAATATCGTTTTGCATTTATTGACACAATCACAAATAAAATAAAATTAGTGCCTGTTGTCGACAATGCTATTGCTTCTGTACCAAATTCCATACATATTATCAGAATAATAATATCAATACCTTTTATTATTCCGTTTGTCAACATGAAAGTTTTGCTTTTGCCAATTCCATTAAGCGCCGCATTTTTAGTATAATTGGCTATATCAAATATATGTGTAATAGAAAAAATCCACACAAAAGGTACAATTTCTATCCATTTCTCCGTCATTAAAATAACAACCCACTCGTTTGCCGTGCAACAGAGGAAGAAAAAACATGGTAATAAAAAGTAAGTGGCTGTTCTAACAACTTTGCTAAGCAATTCCAAAGATTCGTCTAACGAGTCTTTTATATTTGCAATCATCGGAAATAAAACGCTATTAAGCGGTACGCATAAGCAGTTTGAAATTGCATCCGGAAATTGTTGTCCCTTTGTATATAATCCTAGCGATGCAGAACTATATTTTTTTCCTATAAGTATACTTCTGACTTGTACAGTAAGATTTGAAATTAATGATTCAACCAATATTTTCCAGCTAAAACTTATGATCGGCTTTAGTCTCTGAGCACTAAACTTTAAACCTGGCATCCAACGCAAAACTAACGCCAACCCAAAGGATTCAATTACAGTCATTGATATATACTGAATTACTAGTCCCCATACACCGGCTCCATATACGACAAGAATAATGCCTATTCCTCCCGACATCAAAGAACTTACAATTGAAGGCATCGCTCTTTTTTTGAAAAGTAAATTGCGCGCAACATAAGCATATTGTATTGATAAAATACTAGATACAATCACTCTAAGTGATAGGACTCTTATTACCAAAATTAATAGCTTTCCCTGTCCACAAAAATAAGCAATGCTCGGCGCTGCAAAAAAAATCAAAATGTATATTCCAATTGATAATAAAAAATTACAAACAAATACTGACGAAAAATCTAAGCTATCTGATTCTTTTCTTTGTATCAATCCATTTCCTAATCCATCATTAACAAAAACATTCAAAATAACAAAAAACACATTAGCCAAGGCCACCACCCCATAATCACTTGGAGTCAAATAGCGCGCCAAAATTATTGATGTTACTAGAGAAGTACCATACTGCAAAATTTTGGGAATCATATTCCATATAAAATTTTTCGCATTCTTCATGCTTTTACCACCTCTACTTGGTTATCTTTTCCAACAAAGGTACATAGTCCTCCAAGTCATCTAACAATAAAGAAAATATGCCATCCATATAGAGTCCTCTGTTTTTAAGAAGATTCTCTAAAGAATCGCTTCTAAGCATATATTTCCATATCTCTACATGCTTCTTAGTGTATTGTTCCCAAGTCCAACTATCAACAAAACGCCAGGCTTTTTCTCTTTCTTTTTCAATTTCACGAAGTGCCTGCACTATATCATTTAAAGTTTTTACAGGATAAGTTATATTACATTCTGTGTCCAAATGATATCCCTGTGGAGTAACTATTGTACCTACTCCCGCGGCAACTGCATCTAAATATCCCATTGAGCCTTCATCAAACCCAAAGTAACAATAATAATCTAATTTAGGCATTAATTCATTATACTTTAGTTTATCAAATTCCGAATAATATTCTACTTCAAATCCCATTTCAGTAATTTTCGCCACAATTTTATCCCAACCGGCTCCCATTATTACAAATTTGAAAATTTTAGGATTGATATTTTTACAAATGTCAATGACAATGTCATCCCTCTTTCTATTGTCATTATGCACCATATATGTAAATCCCAACAATACCTTGCGCGGCAGGATTTGACCATCTTGTGCTGGATTAATATAACATACGCGATTCCTTTTTATTCCACTAGAAATCATTTTATCGCGTGTTTCTAAGGACATGCAAACGCCAATGGCACCTTTTTCAGTAAGATTTCTTATTTGTTCAAGTTTGAGCATTGTATCAACATGAGTAATCATAAAAGTAGTACATTCATCTACTTTAGACATTTTAGAATAACCTATATTATTAGGGGCAAAATAATGATTAATATCCGCCTTTGGATCAAATCTATCCGATAAAGTTGCTTCAATCCCCATCTTCTGTAGCTGGTCATAAACACTCTTTCCAAACTTATATATTATCCATCCAGATTTTTCATCTGGTGCAATTATATTAACTCGCATTTTTCCCAAGTCTCTCCTTCTATATCTGTATTTTTTTTCTTTCAAAAACCGTCTGTATTGATTCCACAAATAAGAAAATTTTTTAGATGATAAAACCTTTTTCATTCTATTTCTCCTAGGCCAATATTGATTTCAGTTGTGAAATAACATACATTTGTTCCTCATATTTAAGTCCTACTCCACTTGGTATATAGAATCCATGTTCCGAAATATAATTTGAATTTCTAAAATCAGCTTCTTTAGTCTCGCTATTAAATACTCCCATCTTAATTAGTGCTGGTTGCTTATGTATTGGATAAAAAAAATGTCTTGTTCCAATTCCACGTTCTCCAAGCTTCTTCATCACAGTATTCACAGATATTGACTCATCCTTAATAACCATACCAAAAACCCAATAAATATTGTCCGCATATTCGCACTTATCTACAGGCAAATCTACAGATGTCAGAGAGCTTAATTCTTCTTGGTATATCTTTCCTATTTCACGTTTTCTACGCACAGTATTTTCAATTTGCTCCAGTTGGGCCAGCCCTAATGCAGCTTGCATATTTGTCATTCTAAAATTGCTGCCTATTTCCTCATGAATATATCTTCGCTCATTGTCAAAAAACAAATTTCGAATCATTTTTCCACGATTCGCATAAGAATCATTATTTGTTAAAACCATACCACCTTCTCCAGTAGTAATATGTTTATTTGGAAAAAAGCTAAATGTACTAACATCGCCAAAGCTTCCACACTGTCTTCCATTGTATGTTAGTCCATGTGCTTCTGCAGCATCCTCTATAACCAATAAGTTATACTTGCTTGCTAAAGATAATACAGGGCTCATATCAACTGGGAGTCCATATATGTGAGCAATCATTATAGCTCTTGTTTTATCAGTGATTTTCTCCGCTATCTTAGCAATATCCATATTCCAAGTATCTCTTCTGCAATCTATAGGAACTGGTATTAGCCCTGCCTTAACAATTGCTTGCGCACAGGAAATTATTGTGAAATCTGGCAAGATTACTTCTGTCCCTTTTTCAATATTTAAAGCTTGAACTGCAGCTTCAAGAGCTGCAGTCCCATTGCAAACTGCAATACCATACTTCTTTCCCACAAAGTTGGAGAAGCCTTTTTCAAATTTATCAATATAAGGACCGCTGGATGAAATCCATCCAGTTTCAATACAGTCCATTAAATATTTTTTTTCATTACCATTAAATGATGGTGTATTTACCGCAACATTCATTTTTTCTTCCTCCCTAAAACCTTGTTTTATCTGCCTCACCCATGTACGGCCCCTGTTTTATTTCGACCATCTCAATATCTTCTATTGCCTCAAATCCATGTCCACCGCTGTATAAAGTTAAAATATCCCCTTCTAAAATATTAAAGGAGTGGATAAGTTCTTTCTCGTCATATAAGTTTACTCTGAGTACACCCTTTTTAATTATTAGCGTTTCACAAGTATAATCCACAGTCCTCTCGATTTTGTTATGATAATGTGGCACTATACTATGTCCCCTATCATGGCCCATGCATGCAATCTGCTGAAACTTGCTGTCATCCGTTACAAAAGATATTCCTTTAACAGAATGTTCTTTCTGAATGAGTATGGCCATTATTCTATCATTTTTATCTTTAAATGTTATAATCGAGTCTCTCATTTTTCCTCCCTGTTTTTTATACAACTATTCTACAATTTAACAAGCCAAAACGGAATATATGGTACCGTTTCTAAAATATTTCCGCTTAAATTATACACATAATATGCAAATAGAATAATATACATTATAAATTTTATAAAATGCTTGCTTATATTATCAAACCTCTCCAATGCTATCGGTATTACAGCAATCATAGAAATACTAAATAAATATACCAACCTTGCGATAAAACTAAACTTAAGCGCAAATAATTGTATTATATATGCTATGAATAGCATATGTACAAGTAATCTATTTGTAGTTTTTTCAATTTTAATATTGCCTATTAATATATAGCTAGCCACTATAATAATACCCAATATTAATAGATATACATAGCCACCATCACTAACCAGAGAAGTTTCATTATATTTATCTGAATATAAGATTCTGAACGCAATCAGCAGAATATCATTTCCCCAAACCAAGACAACTACTGTAGCAGCAGCAAGTCCTATACAGCATTTCTGGTTTATCTTTAATGGATATATAAAATAAAGCAGCAAGAATGCAATTGCAGAGTAATGAAAAGAAAAAGCAAGTAGTGTAATAGCACAAAACTTTTTTATATTTCTTCTTTTTATATACGGAACAGCAAATAGCAGTATGGCCATGGCAATAGTAAATCTTAAATTGTTCAGAGCTGTTGCTATAAAAGAGAATGTAATTAATATATATGTACTTGTCCAAGGTTGTTTTGAATTATCATAAATAAACTTAGTAACAGATGCTCCATAAACAATCCCTTCAAACAATACCACCAGCTGAAAGTGAGGAGCAATGTAATATAGTAACTTATTTAAATAAAGATATCCAAACTCATAACCACCGTTCTCATGTAAAATGTGTGCCCAATCTGTTGCACCAACCCTATAAAATAATTCTTGATAAACAATCGTATCTCCACCAACGGTAACTCCTCTACAGCCTATGAATGCTGCAAGTACTACAAAAGTCATTATACGAGCGATTTCTATATTTCTATTCCATAGACAGTTCTTAATTAGAATTCCTGACATACATTTTTGTAGAGCAGGTAATATCATAACTAATACAACATATGGGTACATTTATTACTCCTTTGTGCCTCATCTATTATAGGTTTTGCTTATACCAATTAATAGCCAATTTAATTCCGTCTTCAAAACTATATTCTGGTTCATATTTCAAAAGTGTCATAGCTTTGCTTATATCTGCATTACTGTGCTTTATGTCGCCTAAACGCTCAGGACCAAATTTAGGCTCAATTTCTTTTCCCAATGCATTAGCTAATGTATAATAAATGTCTATTAAATACTCACGACCACCATAAGCTATATTATATGCCTCTCCAGCAGCCTCGTGACTCGCTTTGCATGCCTTTAAATTAGCTTCTATAACGTTTTCAATAAATGTAAAATCTCTACTCTGTTTACCATCGCCATTAATTGTTGGCCGCTCATTATTAAGTAGTTGTTTAATAAATTTGGGAATAACTGCTGCATATGCTCCTTCCGGATCTTGTCTTTTTCCAAATACATTAAAATACCTTAGTCCATATGTGTCCAAACCATATAACTTGTAATACAATTTCCCATACTCTTCGTCTACCATTTTAGTTAAAGCATATGGTGAAAGTAAATTGCCTTCTTGCCCTTCAACTTTAGGCAAAACTGGATGGTCACCATAAACAGCGGAGCTAGATGCATACACAAATTTTTTAACACCATTTTTTACAGAAGCTTCCATCATATTCAAGGTTCCTTTTATATTAACCAACTCATAGTAAAGTGGGAGTTCGATGGACCTTGGAACACTTCCCCAAGCCGCCTGATTTAAAACAAAATCTACATCCTTGCATGCCTCCATGCAAGTTTCTAAGTCCGTAATATCTCCTTTTATGAACTCGTAGTCGGGATTTTTGATAAACAAATCTACATTTTCTTGTTTTCCTGTAGATAAATTATCAATACAACGAACCTTATATCCCATTTCAAGAATAGCTTCGCATAAATTTGAGCCAATGAATCCTGCTCCACCTGTTACTAAAAATAATGTATTTTTATCAAATCTTAAATGCTTGTATCCCATTCTCAAATTACCTCCTGTGTCAATTTTTATATGTAAAATTTAAAGTCTCCAGTATATATATCCTTCTTTTTCGAATTCCCTTTTGTCAAGCACACCCATTACATCAGCTATAACCTTTTCACTATTGTCACGCTTAAACATCCTATCAAGATCTTTCTTAGGCAAGCCAGAAAACTGACTGTGTCCAACAGCAATTATAACTGCATTGCAATCTGCAATTTTATTGATATCGCAAAGCTCAATGTCATATTGTTGCTTAACTTCAGCCGCATCAGCTACAGGGTCAGCAACAACTGGATAAATTCCATATTCTCTTAGTTCTTTTATTATGTCAACTACCTTTGTATTCCGTGTATCTGGACAGTTTTCTTTAAATGTAATTCCTAAAACCGCAACTTTCGTCTCTCGCACAGAAGTTCCAGCTTTTATGAGTTTTTTCACTACTTGTTCTGCTACATATTTGCCCATATCATCGTTTATTCGCCGTCCAGAAAGAATAATCTGGCTGTGATATCCCATTTGCTCTGCTTTATATGTAAGGTAGTACGGGTCAACTCCTATGCAGTGTCCTCCTACTAACCCTGGATGGAAATTAATAAAATTCCATTTCGTAGACGCAGCTTTCAACACTTCCTTGGTATCAATGTTCATTTTATTGAATATAAGTGATAGTTCATTCATAAACGCTATGTTTATATCACGTTGACTGTTTTCAATTACTTTTGCTGCTTCTGCTACCTTAATAGATGGAGCTCTATGCACTCCGGCATCTACAACGATTTCGTATACGCCAGCTACAATATCCAATGTGTCTTTGTCCATTCCTGAAACAATTTTTGTAATTGCATTTAACCGATGAACTCTATCTCCCGGATTTATTCGCTCAGGAGAATATGCTATTTTAAAGTCTATTCCGCATTCAAGGCCAGACTCTCTCTCCAAAATTGGCTTGCAGATTTCCTCAGTCACTCCTGGATAAACTGTAGACTCAAAAACCACTACCGATCCTTTTACCATATTTCTTCCAACGATAGTACTTGCTTTTTCTACTGGTGTCAAATCAGGTGTATGATCGCTATTCACAGGTGTTGGAACAGCTACGATATGAAATTTAGCTTCCCGCAATTTTGTTTCATCAGAAGTAAACTCTACTGTTGATGCTGCAATTTCATCATCTCCAACCTCATTAGTTGGATCTATTCCTTTTTTATAAGTTTCTATTTTTTCCTTGTTTAGATCGAATCCAATTACGTCTATTCCTTTTTTAGAAAACTCAACAGCAATTGGCATTCCTACATATCCCAGTCCTACTAATGCAATTTTTTCTTCATTACTCTTTAGTTTTTTTACTAATGACATAGTTCTCAGCCTCTTTCTCATAAAATTCAGTCAATTCACACACCAATTTATCAATGTGGAATCCTTCTTGTACTATCTTCTCGAAAGTATCTTCTCTCTTTATGTTTCTTGTGCTAAGTATCACTTCAGCCCATTTTTCACATGATTCATTAAGAGAAATGGTTTTAACACTGTCAAGTAACACCACCTCTTCTGTTATTGTATCTGAAATTACACATGGAAGTCCAGATGCCTGCGCCTCTAAAACTGCACCTGGAAATCCTTCAAATAGGGACGGAAATACAAAAATGTCTCCCGCTTGTAGTAACCGATAAACATCATTGCGCGAACCCAAGAACATGACTTTCCCATCCAAGTTCTTATCACTTACCATGGTCTTAATATGTTCCATATTTCGATCTTCTAAAGCAGTTCCACCAACAAGAATTAGAATTGCATTTGTGTCTTTTTTCAGTACTTGTTCAAATACATTTATTAAAAATGAATGGTTTTTAGGTGTAGTGAAATTTCCAACATGGATTAAGACAATTTCTTCTTGAGAAATCTTCAATTTATTTCTTTCTTCTTCTCTTATTATTTCATCGTAGCGATATGCTTCACAGTCGATTGCATTCTTCCAAATATTTACTTTGCCTGAATTGCAAAGACGCTTACCGAATAGCCATTTCCCCGCTTTGCCAGATACTGCAAAATAATGTGTTGCATATTTCCTACAAGGCAACTTTATTATATTTTTGCATAAATTTTTTAAAGAAAAGGTGCTTATAGCGGTTCGAGAATGTGCTATTCTAATTGGAACTCCCGCATTAAATGCACCTTTGCAAAATACTGAACACCATGCGTCTTGTTGTGCATGCACAATTTTATATTCAGGATGGTTTGTCAAAAAATTTTCAAAATATTTTACATATCCAAACATATTTCGAACCGTCAATGGCTCATTATAATAAATCACAGATCCTAATTTTTTTGCTTCGCCATCGTGGATTCCAGGTTCCTTTCTACATGTAAATATGTCAATTTGAACCTGACTATAATCCATTTTTCTAAGTATGTCCATTAATCGGCTCTCAATTCCTCCTCTATTCAGCTGTGTAACTACAACTAAAACCTTTAAAACTTCTCTTTCATTCAATACTAACGATTTCCTTTCATTCAAAATGCTTTAGTACCTTTATTGTTGATATTCTAACGCTTTATATATTTTTTTCATTTGTTCAAGAACATTATTAACTTCAAAGGTTCTAATCTTTATAAGGTTGTGTTGGCACATTTCAAAAGTATCTCTATTTATTAGTTTTTCAATACTTTCTCGACATGAAAGATACGACGACGGATCAAATAATTCGCCTCCAGCCTCATCAATCAAATCTACATTCCCACGAATTTTACTTACAGCACATGGGAGTCCCATTGCCATTGCCTCCATTAATGATACGGGGAGTCCTTCACGAAATGACGGAAATACAAATAAATCTGCCGCACACAATAATTCTTTAACATCATTCCTAAACCCAAGTAGCTTTATGCGACTACTTATCCCCTTCTCTTTAGCTGTATTATTTAATTGTTCAAAGCATTCTCCATCACCTGCAATAGCATAATAGACATCTAAGCCTTCAATCGCCTTAATTACTGTTTCATGATTTTTATTATTATTTAATTCTCCTACTGATAAAATTAGCTTTGCACTTTGTGGTATTCCAAGCTCCAATCGTTTCTTGTCTCTCACATTGCTCTCCGCCTTAAATTTTGCTAAATCTATACCTACCCCGGGCACATAAACTATTTTTCCACATTTGAATTTTTTTCTTGCTAAAGCATAGTCTTCTTTGTTAATAGTTATAAGTACATCTGTCAAATGCGCGCACAGCCATTCAATCGGGTAATAAATTATCCAGTTTATAAATGGCGCTCCTTTGTAAAAATGAAATCCATGTGCGGTATATGCAATTCTTGTGCCCATTTTTCTTGCTTCCCTGCCTGCAATTCGGGTAATCGCCGCCGCAATTGGAGTATGGCAGTGGATTATATCATACTTGCGATTTGAAACCAATTTTCTAATTTCTCGATATGCTTCAAGATTTTGAGAAGATAGTGGGGCACGAGAGAAAGGGATGTTATGAATCTTTAGTCCAAATTTGACTTCCATTTCTTTTAGCTTGTCTCCACAATTACAAGCAAGCTCCACATCATATCCATTTTTCAACAGCATTTTGAAGTGTTCTGAAAAAAAGGACATGGTGCTTGCTATCGTAGTTACATATAATATTTTCATTTTCGTTCCTTCTTGAAATTTTAAAGTTCAATTTCTATTAGTGAAGCGGTCATCCTTTAGATGGCCCCATAAACAATAATCTGCTTTTTCTATTCAAACTTTAGTCTCATTCACATACTTTATTAATTTAGATGAGATGTACACATAAGGTTTGCAGCCTATCAAGAGCCTGAATTACAACCGCTCCAGCCCAACTATACAGCCTTCAGGAGTATTAATATTTTTTCTTATTGCACTTTCTATGCCCTTTTCTCGATAGATGACGTTCTACTTAATTTAGCTTCTGGTATAATGTTTATAAAATCAGTAATTGGGCAATCGTGGTCTGTCGTAACAGCAGCATTAATTATTACCTCCGTCCCTAACCGCACTATTTCCTATATTAATTACTATATTCGCCATTATGCATGAGCCAGCTACTATTGAAATAACGGCTGTACGATGACTTACAGTATGCCACTTTGCTTCATATCGCATCATTACTTGCTAATATCTGCATTGTCAACGGCAACAAAGTAGCAATAATTATCTTTGCCGATTTTATCAGTTTTTCTAACAAATTCGTTTTATTATATTAAAAAAGTTCTAAACTACACCATTGATGGAGTAGTTTTATCAAAACATAGTCTATCTCTATTTCTACTAAATAATTTTTTTAAGATCCACAGCATTGTTGCGATTATGAATAATATTTGCACAAAATATTGTAACTCTACACCCTTTTCTTGACAAATATTTTGCTAATTTCTGGTACTTTCCTGTGCCATCAAAGAGCATATTTATCGTATAATGATTCCAAATCCAGATTGTCTTGTTTTTTGTTCATTCTACCCTCTATCTTTTTCCCTTACTATATTGGCCGGCACTCCAACTGCTACCACATTATCTGGAACCTCTCTGATGACCACTGTTCCTGCTCCTATAGTTGTATGTTCTCCTATTTTTATCCCCTGAATAACTTTTGTTCCAGTTCCTAAATCTGTACTTTTTCCAATTCTTACTTTTCCTGAAATATTGCATCCTGGATTTATTACACAATAATCCTCTACAATATCATCGTGTCCCAGTGTGCATGCCAAATTTATCACGACATGTTTCCCGATTTTAGTATTTATTGCCAATATCGAATTGGCACATATTATGCTTCCTTCGCCTATATCACATTCTTTGAAAATTTTTGCTTCGGGGTCGATAATAGTTGCAAATTTCACATTATTATTCTGTATTTTATCTATTACCTTTTTTCTAATGGCCCCTGTTCCCAGAGAGCAGACTGCATAAATTTTCTCTTTATGCTGATTTAGCCAATCTATGGTACCAATAACCGGATAATCATCAATTATTTTTCCTTGTATTTCTATATCATCATCTATAAACCCATAAATATCCCATTTGTCGCCTAAAGCTAAGCTTTCATTTATTCTTTCTATGGTGTATGCTACTTCTCTGCCAAAATCACCTGCACCAATAATTACAATTTTCTTTTTACTCATTATTTCCTTTAAATTCCTCCATTGTTGCTGCGTTTTGGCTGTTTATTCCTTCTTTTTTAAATACAACTTTTATCGTTTTCAGTACGATTTTCACATCCAACAAGAATGTTATATCGTTTACATAGCTTATATCAAATTGGAATTTGTCCTGCCAAGAAAGGCTATTCCTTCCTTCCACCTGAGCTAACCCCGTTATGCCCGGTCGCGTCAAATGTCGTTTCCTTTGTTCTTGATTATACCGATTTAAATATTGTACCAGCAACGGCCTCGGTCCGACTATGCTCATATCGCCTTTGAATATGTTGAATAATTCAGGAAGCTCGTCGAGACTTGTGCTTCTGAGTTTTTTTCCAAAAGACGTGAGTCTTTCTTCGTCAGGCAACAGTTCGCCGTTTTCGTCTTTGGCGTCGGTCATACTTCTGAATTTATACATCTTAAAGATTTTCTCATTCAGCCCCGGCCTTTCCTGCTTGAAAATCACCGGACTTCCCAGCTTAGTCTTTACTAAAATTGCAACGATTAGAAGTATCGGACTGAGTATTATTATGGCAACCCCCGACAGTATCATATCGAGAGCCCTCTTTATGAACCTTTCGTATATCCCTCTTCTGCGCTTATTAGCCTCCATATGGCCCTTTCTTTATTTAAAACAGCTCTTTACTATCTCAATAACTATATCCTGCTGTTCTTTCGTCATTTTATTATCGCTTGGCAGGCATAGCCCTCTGTGGAAAATGTCCATTCCTACATCAAGCGGTTTACCGTCTTTGCCTGCCGTTCCTCCGGCAATATATGCATTGGTCTTGGCTCTGCCATCTCCTTCTCTTGTAATGAAAGGATTGTTTCTGTATATCGGCTGCATATGCATCGGCTTCCAAATCGGGCGGCCTTCTGCATTATATTTTGCCAAGGTTTCTAAAATTTCCGTCGGGCAGGTTTTACCAACCTCCGGGATATAGAGTGCTTCGCACTCGCTTCTGACCTGCTTGCACATGGCTTCCGGCTTGATTATCATGCACGACAGCCAGAAATTCGGTTTGGAAATTTCGCTGTCATATGGATTCATTTCGACCGGCAAATCTTTGAAGCCCTCTCTGTATCTTTCATAAATGGTTTTTTTCTGAGCTATATGTTCTTCCAGATAAGGGAACTGTCCTCTCACCACTCCAGCGATTACATTGCTCATTCTATAGTTGTATCCCAGCTCTTCGTGTTGATACCACGGAGCGTTTTCCCTGGCCTGTGTGGACCACTTGCGAACTTTTTGCGCGGCTTCTTCATCATCGGTTAACAACATTCCTCCGGACGAGCCGGTTATTATCTTATTTCCGTTAAATGAAATAGCGTTATATGAGCCAAATACTCCCGTTTGAATGTCTTTGTATGTTGCTCCGAGAGACTCAGCGGCGTCCTCGATTATGACTGCACCGTGCTTGTCACATATTGTGCGAATTTCGTCCACTTTGGCCGGCGTTCCGTACAAATGAGCCAGCACAACGGCTTTAACTTCCGGATAAGCTTCAAAGGCCTTTTCAAGAGCAACCGGATCCATATTCCATGTGCCATACTCGGTATCAATAAATACCGGTACACCGCCTTCGTACACAACCGGATTTACAGTAGCGTCAAAGGTCATATCCGTGCAAAAAACCTTTTCATATTGCTTAATTCCCGCAAGTTTAACTGCCATATGCAATGCAGATGTACCTGTAGCAAGCGCTACTGCATGCTTGCAACCAACTTTTTCACAAGTCAGTCTCTCTACTTCATTGATGTTGGTGCCTACCGTTGACATCCAGTTTGTCTTATACGCTTCCGTTACAAAATCCAATTCGAGACCATGCATGGTCGGCGTGCTGAGCCATATTTTTTGTTCAAATGGCTTGAATGTATTATTCATCATTTAACCTCTTCAACTGACGCTTATCTCACCGCAATACAGCCGATTACCTCTGCCTTGCAGGCGAATAACAACTCTGCCAGCTTTTCCATTTCATCTGTCCTTGAGCCTTCTATTTCTTCTGCTATAACAATATCCCTGCCTTGCATCTCGTTAACAGCATCCGCATTGTATACAGGGTTAGGTAATACAACTATGTCCATACCTATGGAATTGTTTTTATCCAATAAGCCTTTTAACTCCTGCAATTTTGTATAGTCCAAGGTCCCTGTGATTGCTAATTTACTTTCCGGTTCTCTGGATATTGCTTTTGCCTTTGACAATATAACGCTGCAAGCTTCATCGTTATTAGTGTTTTGATAATCAGGATCAATTTTTTCAGCCAACTTATCTATTCCCTTCACCGGGTTGCTATCCTTTGTATGAACCTGTCCCAAGAGGATAAGAGAATATATACCCTTGAGGTCATTGCTGCAGCAGAGTTTGGTGGCAAATGCAATTCTGCAAAATTCCCATGCGCACAAAACAAATACACCGAGCATGAGCCCTAAAATTCCGAACTTTATTACTCCTCCATAACTCTTGCCTTCTAATGCAGCGACAGTGTCCTTTGCTGATTCCAATTCTTCCTCGAGAGGCTCTAATTCTTCTTCGTAGGTCTCAATGTCGTCCTGCGCTCTTGATATTGAGTTTCTGTTGTCACTTAAAATTCTACTCAAATCGCCTATTTCAACGAGCGATGCATTTTCGCTGTCAGCCCTGGCGAGGGCCCCTTCTATTGCCAAAGAGGAAGCCTCCAATTCGTCAATCGTCTCATAACCTGCTTCTATTGCATCTTTCTTTTTGTCGAGATTTTCTTGGCAGATTGCAACTTGCTTTTCAGCTTCTTTTAGTGCTTGGCTGTTGTCAGCCGTTGCGATGGAATATCCCTTGTATCCGCCCAAGATTAAGGCTCCTACAATCATAAATACCAGAAGCTTTCTCCATTTTTTCAATATACCTGCGATAACAACCTTCAAATCTATTTCTCTTTCATACTCTCTTGCTGAATAGTCCATCGGTTCCTCCTAATTATCCGTAATCGTATATGTGTCACAAATTTCCTCTGTCAGTTCTTTTATCTTGTTTCCGTTTTCGTAGCTGACTTCTATCAGCTCGTCCAGCTTGTCCAAGAAGACCGTCTCGTCCAGCTTCAGAGGCTTGCCTATATAGATCATCTTGTTGTCTGTCTTATCAAGGCCTTCCTCGTCCATGAGGATTTCTTCATAGAGCTTTTCTCCCGGCCTGAGTCCCACAATGTCGATTTTTATGTCTACCCCCGGTTTCAGTCCTTTGAGGCGTATGAGGTTTTCTGCCAGTTCATAAATTCTTACAGGCTTTCCCATGTCCAGAACGAATATTTCTCCGCCCTTGGCAAAGAGGCTGGCCTGAAGAACCAGAGAAACCGCTTCCGGTATAGTCATGAAAAATCTTGTTATTTCTTTATGAGTGACCGTTACCGGTCCGCCTTCTGCAATCTGTTTCAGGAACAGCGGAATCACCGATCCGTTGCTTCCAAGCACGTTTCCGAATCTGACTGCCGCAAAGCGTGTGTGTTCCGATTTGCGGGCGTAAGTCTGAACTATCATCTCGCAGATTCTCTTCGTAGCGCCCATTATGTTTGTAGGCCTCACTGCTTTATCCGTCGAGATGAGCACAAAGTTGTCGACCTCATACTTGTCCGCCAACTTGGCAGTGTTCAACGTTCCCAGGCAGTTATTTTTTATGGCCTCATTAGGAGACTTCTCCATCAGGGGCACGTGTTTATGCGCCGCCGCATGGTATACGATGTTGGGTCTGTATTTCTTGAACACAGCCTCCATTCTGTCGAAATCTCTTACAGAACCTATGAGAGTAGAAATGCTCAATTCCGGATAGTGGCGTTCCAATTCCATCTGTATCTCATAAGCATTGTTCTCATAAATATCAAATATCAGCAGCTTCTTTGGGCTGTATCTGACTATCTGCCTGCAAAGTTCGGATCCTATGGACCCGCCGCCTCCCGTCACGAGAATGACCTTGTCTCGGATAAACTCTTCGATTCCCTTCTGGTTGACCTTGACGGCGTCTCTTCCCAGCAAATCCTCATAATTGACAGGCCTGATTTCCTTGCTGAGGGAAGTCGTCAGGCTCTTTGCCACGGCCGGAAGAATCTTTACCGGCTTTCTTGTCTCCTGACAAACCCGTATAATCTCCCTCGTAGTCTGTATGTCAGCCGAGGGCATTGCGATTACGATCTCGTCGACCTCGTATTTTTTTATGTTTTTCTCTATATCCTCTCTCGTCCCGACAATCGGAACTCCCATGATATATTTGTTTTTCTTATTCTTATTATCATCTATAGCGCAGACGACTTTAGAGCCTTCGTCCGCCGCTTTAAGCTCTTTTATGAGCACCGTAGCCGCAGAGCCCGCTCCTATGACCATTATCCTGTTGGTGACCTCATTTTTATTCTGCTCATTACCTATCGTCTTTATTATGGCCTTGGCAAACCTGACGCAGGAGAATAATATGGTCATTATGCCGAAGGTCAACGGATAATAGCTTCTTGGCATGGGCATGTAGACGAATACGTGATAGCATATTATGATTACTTCTATAAAGATCGACGCCTTGATTATCGCCCACAGCTCATTGAGGGAAGCGTATGTCCATACCCTGTTATACAGCTTGAACACTGCCATGACGGCTATAGTGGCAATAAAATATATGGGTAAGCTCTTTATAGCGCCCATATAATACCCTTCAGGTATGGATGATATGTCAAAACGCAGTATCAGCGCGCCGAAGGCCGCTAAGGCGGCACAGCACATATCTAATACTGCCAATATTATGATTCTGAAATTCTTTCCGTTAATAAAATCCATCATAAAATCCTGCTTTTAGACACATTTTCATCTATGTAGTTTACCACAGATTCCTATAAATTTCAATATATTAAGGCAAGTTAATTTAGTGCTTCATCGATAATCATTATATCATCACTTCCCACACATACAGCCATCGCCGGCGTACGGCCATGCGCGCTATATCTTTCCATACAAAAACCTCCGTCCGAAAAATCGTCCGGAGGTATGTATCAAGGGAGAGCATGATGATCTGAAAGCTTTATGAGAGATAATCGCTCATCCCCTTTTGACGGTAGATTGTCCTCTCCTTATATCGTCTACATACAATTTGACTATACTGCTTATGGTTTTCATCTGACTTGGGCTGCAGGCCTTGAGCATTTCCGATATTTCCTCGCATGCCTGAGAATATTCTTCGTTGCCCTCTATGGGATATCTGCTCCATCCCAGTATATAATTGGGCGTCACTTCAAGAGCGTCGCATATGGAGCAGAGAGTCTGAAGAGACATTCCTTTATGTCCGTATTCTATAGATGCGAGGGTTTGATTTGACTTCTCCACTTTCTCAGCCAATTCTGCTCTCGTCATTCCGTTAGCCAGTCTCATGGCCATGATTCTTCTTCCTATCTTCGCTATGTCTATTCTTTCGTTTAATGCTGCATTCTTTTCTTCCATGTTATTCTCCTTTGCCTGTTTCAAACAATTCCTCGTGCTTCTCCTTTAAAGTTATCCTGTTTAAACTTACAGTTGAAGCAACCTATGGTTTATTCGTTACTACTTACAGACAAATTTTGAAGAAAAATCAAAAAACCCCCCTAAAATAATGCAGAACTTCTCGTTTCATGCACTATTTTAAGAGGATCATGTTCTTAATTATGGTTTTATTTTTATAATTATCTGTCTATCCTGAATCTTTTTGCATCATATATCATGACTCCTTCATTATTTTTTCAAAGTCTGCCTCAGTAGTCTCGGCGCTGATTTTACCCTCGGTATCTCTTCATTATATCCGCCATACGCACAGATCATATGCCGGAGTTTCTTCTTTCGTATATTTCCCCACTATGAAGCATACGACGTTAAAATCATATTTCTTCAGTATGGGGAAAATCGGATAATATATTCCATAAGAAGTTATGTCTCATATTTCAGGGCTTAAGATCTATATCCTCATTCTCTATCATCTTCCGCAGCTTCTCTTTTGATCTTCTGGATATACTTCTGACGTTGCTGTCGCTCTCTTTCAGAATAATGGCGATATCTTTTAATCTGTAGCCGTAATCATAATAGAGTACGAGGACCTTCTGTTCTTTATCGCTGAGCCTGGATATGAGTTCCCTCAGCTTTTCCCTGTTCATGTTTCGTATAAGGTCATTTATCTGCTTGTCCGACGAATAAGATGATCCCACCTCTGGGAAGTTTATACATTCCATCAGAGGCTGTTCATTACTGCTTTTCGTCTTATTTTTGCTTAAATATTTCAGTCCCTGTCTCTTTGCGATCTTGAGAAGCCAAAATTTCAGTTTGGATTCATCTCTCACTTTGTCTATATACGTAAAGGCTTCGATATATGTATCTTGAAGCGCATCCTCAACATCCTCAGGCGTAAGGTTGAAAGCGCCTAAATAATGAAGTACGTCGCTATAGTACGACAGCAATATCTCTATCCTTTTCTTATGGGTTATGGAGATACTGTCTTTTAATTTTGAACTTTTCATAAATATTTTCTCACTCTATCTTTGAAATTTACTGCGATCAGCGAATTATACCAAAATGATTTCCAAGGAATATATTATTCGTACGAAAATTATTATACTCCTTGTATAGTGTATTTTTCAACGTTTCTTCTAACGCATTATGTTACTGCGAGTTACCTGATTTATAACTAAAAGACAAATTTTTCATTTTTTTGATAAAATTACCAAAATTATGCAACTTTTTGCCCGTTTTTTTACACTTATTTATAGATAGGGTAAAAACCATCCCAAAACCAATTTAAAAATTATAAGGAGAACCGTGATGAAACTCGACACACAAATGAGAATCGCAGCAAATCTAAGGACCCTGCGCACCAGCAAACGCTTAAGCCAAGCAGAAATCGCAAGCTTTATAGGAACGAGCAGATCACTCTACACTCACTACGAGCTTGGGAACCGAGCCCAAGATGCAGAAGCGCTGTACATAATATCAACTCATCTGGGAATCGATATGACAGCCTTTTTCGAAAACGATCCTCAAAGATTTCTTGGCTACATCGCTAACCACACATATCAGGATGACGAGCTCACGGAGCTCAATAACATTTACAGGAGGCTGTCTCCGTTTTCCAAAGGTATGCTCATCAAAAAAGCAGTCAATCTTTTGGAAAAAGAAAAGGAGAAAGAAAAAAGTCAGAAACCTATCATCGATATAAAGGATTGATATTATAAAAAAGGTGGCTCAAGTCTCTAACAGACTATAGGCCACCTTCTCTTTTTTTATAAATTAACTTGATCGTTTCAGCCGTTTTATACATGGATTATGCCGCGCGTTTATGACCGTAAGCCACCTTAGGAGACGCTTGCGAAGAATTTTCTCCGGCAGTCTCGCCTCCCGTGTTGCCAGAATCGCCCCCTGACTCGCCGCCGGAATCGCCTCCTGTGTTGCCCGAGTCGCCGGAATCACCTCCGGAATCTCCCGAATCGCCTCCGGTACTGCCTGAATCTCCAGGTTCGCCTTCAGATCCGCCGGTGCCGCTTCCCGAGCCGCCCTGGCCTCCTCCTCCGCTGCTACCGCCTCCTGAATTTTCGGCCGGCGGCTTGCTCTGATTCTGCTGAGAGGTGTCAACTGTCACGTTTTCCTCGTTTTCAATATTTCCGGCATTTCGCTCTGCCTCGATTTTCTGCGCGATAGTACTGCTTATCGTATTTACTTTTGATGAAGGAACATAATCTGTCTGTCCGAAGAACTTCACGTGGAGTTCTTTTACATTTTCTGCCAGATTAGACGGAAAAACATACGAAACACCGCTTATATATCCTGTGCTGACATTATACGGCCAGCCGTCGGTACCCACTATATTGTATTGAGGTAGGCGTATTCCAAGTCCCAGAATATTACTTTTAGACAAATTAGTCTGGATTTGAGGCGTCATCATCTTGATGATTTTCTTTATCTCCTTAAAAGACATATCCTTCATCTTATCCGTCACGAGAGTCATGACTGTACGCATTCTCTCGGTCCGCTTAAAATCATCTCCTACGCCTTTTCTTATCCTTCCGTAGGAAACAGCCTGTACTCCCTCAAGCGTTTGTACTCCTGCTGATTTTACAAGGTTGTATTTCTTAGTACCTATATTCTCAGCGGTCTCTTTTGTATATTTATTGAGTTGTTGTATCTCATAATCCTGAACGTCTACTTCTATGCCTCCCACGGCGTCTACCAGGTCGGCTACTGCCTTAAAGTTCACAACCACATAATTGCTGATATTCAGATCCATCGCCTGGTTGAGAGTCTTCATGGTCATCTCGGGTCCGCCCTTGGCGCAGGCATGCGTTATCTTGTCATAAGAAGAGGTGTCTCCCATTTTGAGGAAGGTATCTCTGTATACGGATAATATCCTCACATCGTTAGTATCTTTATTGATACTGACGATCATTATAGCGTCGCTTCGGGTCCCCTTGAGATTGTCCATATCCCTGCTGTCTACCCCGAGAAGCAGTATGTTGTAATATCCGTCTACATCCACCAGAGAAAGATCATAATCTTCCGGTGTTTCCTCATGTATTTCATCGAAGATATCGCTGAAATAACTATATACTATTATGGCTGCCGTTAAAAGAAGTACTATCAGCGTAGCCCCTCCTATCAGCAAGACCTTTTTCCACGTCTTTAATCCCTTGAACCAACTTTTAAAGCTTTGCCGCTTTTTCCTTTTTTTCGGAGTCTTCTTATCGGCTGCAGCTTGCTGTTTCCGTTCAATTCTTCCCATTATCGGTCTCCCTTTTCTCTTGTATTGCCCTATATTTTACCATATTAATATACCTTTGTAAATGTTTATAACGTAAAAGCGCAATATAAGGGGAAAGCTGTACCCATTCATTTTGCTTAGAGGAACTCATCAGGTATCCTCGACAGGCTGATAAGCCGGCTGCCTGACAACCCGGCAGCCCGATAATCCGGCTCCCTTGGGTATTCCAAATTAACGTTACTCAAGTCACCTTAAAGACCAATCGACGCTACTCGTAAAACGGGTGGTTTATCTGCCCCCATAATATAAAAGGGCCGCTTATGGCATGCGGCCCCCTGTATATCAAATAACGAATACGATAATTTCGCATCGTTATCTTCACGCTATTTATTCTTTTTCTTTCTTCCCGAAAAGGGAGATCTGTTAAAATAAATGAGGTAAAAAGCTATTATTAAATTTAAAACTGCAAGTATATACACGATATCTCTTTCCATATTTTACCACCTTTCAGAGTAAAATATACCATAATTTTCCATAAACGTCAATCATGATCTATTCTTTTTTACCTCTTCGGTGACTTCGGATTGAAGATCAGCGCAACTATATAACCAAAAGCAAGAGCCACGCCTATGCCTGCCGCAGTAGCCTCAAGAGGTCCGGTGATAGCTCCGAGAAAGCCTTCACGCGCTCCCTCCATGGCCCCCTTGGCCAGACTGTAACCAAATCCGGGAAGCGGTACTGTGGCTCCCGTCTTCGCGAAATCTGCTATAGGTTCATACAGACCCACCGCCTGTAAAACCACTCCAAATACCACGAATATCACTAATATCCTCGGAGCAGTAAGCGTAGTGGTATCCATGAGTATCTGTCCTATGATACAGAATACTCCTCCTATTAAAAATGCCCATAAATATTCCATCTATTCCACCTCCAAAGAAACCGCATGGGCGATGCCCGGTATGCTTTCTCCCTGAAAAGGAGAAATTGTCGAGAGCAATGCTCCTGTAGACATGAGCAGAAGTTTTTTAATCTTTCCCTGTTCCATCTGCTGAAGCAGGTGTCCCGTAAACACGCTGGCCGAACATCCGCATCCGCTTCCTCCCGCATGTACATCCTGTTCTTTAGTAAACAGCATGGTGCCGCAATCGTCATAATGTTCGAAGACTTCTTTTTTGGGAAGTCCGGCATCGCCCAGCAAGTCCATCATTATATCTTTTCCTATGAAACCCAGGTCTCCCGTAGCCACCAGGTCATAATACTCTATGCTTCTTTTAGTATCCTCCAGATGATTGAGCAGAGTGTCGACGGCCGCCGGCACCATGGCCGCTCCCATCTGATTTGCATCCTTTATGCCTGCGTCTATTACTTTTCCTATAGTAGCCGATTCGGCCCTTATTATAGTCTTCTTTCTCGGATCCAGAGAATCTTTGCAGGAGATCACTGCAGCTCCGGCCGCAGTCGCCGTCCACTGAGCTGACGGAGGGCGTTGATTTCCATGTTCTACAGGCATCCTGAATTGTCTCTCTGCTGTACAGAAGTGGCTGGAGGCTCCTACCAGAACATTTTTAGCAAAACCGCCGTCTATAAGCATACATCCAAGCAGCAGTGACTCAGTCATCGTAGAACATGCGCCGTAGAGTCCTAAGAAAGGTATATGCATATCTCTTGCCGTAAATGATGACGACATGAGCTGATTGAGCAGATCCCCGCTCAGCATGGCGTCTATCTGCGAAGTATCGAGTCCCGATCTGGTTACGGCTCTTTCCATGGCTTCTTTTAGCATCTTGCTTTCGGCCATCTCCCACGACTTTTCACCATACATATCATCATCGAGCACCAGATCGAAACATTTTCCCAAAGGTCCCTGACCTTCCTTTTCTCCCACTACATTTCCACGTCCAGTGATACAGGGTTTCTCTGAGAACCTTACCGTCTGTTTTCCTATCTTTTTATATGACATATCCGCTCCATTCTCTGCGCCGTCTCTATCTGGGCGCAGGATCAATTACTAAAACATTCCTATTATCCAATATATGATACCTACTATAACAGCGCTGGTTATGCCACATACGAGAACAGGGCCGGCTACGCTGAATATCTTGGGACCTACTCCCAGTACGGGGCCTTCTTTCTTATATTCGAGAGCAGGGGCTACCATAGAATTGGCAAAACCTGTTATGGGCACTATAACCCCGGCTCCTGCAAACTTGGCTATCACATCGAACACCCCGAGCCCTGTAAGTATCTGCGCCAGCGCCACCAGCGTGATCGTAACGAAGACCGCGGCGTCCTCTTCACCTATGCCTTTATCCATGAGCATATTCTTATACCACAAAGACGCTGTACATATGAGGCCTCCGACTAAAAATGCCTTGAGACAGTTGCCGAAGTAATCAGGCTTCGGAGTGAATTGCTTGGCATATTTCTCATAAGCCTTAGCTATGTCCTTCTTTTCCGGACCTTCACTCTTTATATCATCGGGATACGTTTTTCCGCTCTCCGTTTCTTTGTTCATTTCCCTCTCCATTCCGCCTGTACATATCCTGCAGGCTTTTCTCATTCTCGGTTTTCATTTTTAGTATTTCCATTTTAAAAAAATTATGCAATAATAAATATGTTGTCCGACAAATTTAAACAAGCGCATAGTTTGCGCCAAATTCGAAAGAGGTAAGATCAACAGCATAGTAAGCTGCCTGCGCAAATCAAAAGAACGAAACATCGCAGCGCGCTCCGCGAGCTTCTTTTATACCGTTTTCAGCTGCGGAGAAAAAGAGAAAGAGAAATAAAGATGAATGAGAAAAATTATGTTTTAGCCTCCTCATCTCCAAGACGTATAGAGATGATGAGAGCCCATGGTCTTGAGCCGACCATAATCCCCGCCGATATCCAAGAGAATCTCCCGGCCATAGGAGGAATGAATGAGACGGTAATGTTCCTCGCCCTTAAAAAGGCAAAAGCTGTGGAGTCTCTCATCTTGTCAGGCGACAAGATTATAACGCCCGGTAGCGTCATAATCGCTGCCGACACCGTCGTATATAAAGATCGCATCATGGGAAAGCCTTCGAATTTTCAGGACGCATACAAGATGCTGGCGGCCCTGCGGGGGACCTGGCATTACGTGGCTACCGGAGTCGCCTTGGTGTGCGCCGGAGAAAATAACGCAAGGGTATTTACAGATGTCACGAAAGTATATTTTAAAAATTACAGCGACGAAGATCTGCTCGAATATTTAAAGACTGATGAAGCCTACGATAAGGCGGGAGGGTATGCCATACAGGGATATTTTTCAAAATATGTAGAAAAGATAGAAGGCTGTTACGATACTGTAGTAGGATTTCCCTGGGATCGAATACAGGAAGAAATATCAAAATTATAAAAAGGGGAAAAATCATGAAAAAGTTCATGTCAGAGTTTAAAGAGTTTATTTCAAAGGGCGATGTAATGAGCATGGCCGTAGGCATAATCATAGGCGGAGCTTTTACAGCCATCGTCAGCTCTCTGGTAGGAGATGTGATTACGCCGCTTTTAGGTATCATCATCGGCGGTATCGACTTTTCCGGAATAGTTATCAGCGTGGGAAGCGCTCAGATCCTGATAGGAAACTTTATCCAGGCTGTCATCACTTTTTTGCTTACAGCCCTTGTCATCTTTTCTATCATGAAAGGCTTTAACAGTTTCCTCAGAAAAAAAGAAAAAAAGCCGCAGGCTGAGCCCGCTCCGCCGGAACCTTCCGAAGAAGTCAAGTTATTATCTGAAATAAGAGATCTGCTCAAAGATGAATAACAAAATTAAGAGGATGTCCCAAAAGTCATGAAATGACTTGAGGGATATCCTCATGTTTTTTGTATAAGCGAAAATATCGTGTTTAGACGCGGGGTGTGCCGGCGGCCCACCGGTTCTCTAAAAAAGACTGCTTGAGCGGGGCCCGGCCCACTCTATCTAAAGAAAAATATTGATTCGAGTGGGGTCCGACCCACTCTATTTTAAAAAAATAGCAATTCGAGTGGGGCCCGGCCCACTCGTTTACACAAAAACCGTCCATTTGAGTGGGTCCCTGCCCACTCGTTTTACGTTAAAACAAAGGTTCGAGTGGGTTAAACTTCCCACCTCAAAGATAGAAAAGGCTAATTTATCGCATTTACTTACATTATATGTAATTTTGCGAAGGGAGTATACCCACTCGTTTAAAGAAAAAATAGTAATTCGAGTGGAGTCTGCCCCACTCTATTTTAAAAAAATAGCAATTCGAGTGGGCCCCTGCCCACTCGTTTACAGAAAAACTATCTCTTCGAGTGGGTCCCTACCCACTCGTTTTACGTTAAAACAAAGGTTCGAGTGGATCAGCCTTAAACTAAACGTAACATAAACAATCAAGCGGAGCGGATAAGGTAAAAATAGAGTGGGGATTGCTATCAATCGCCCATAACATCACAAAGATAGCACCGGAGGGATGAATATCCGGTGCTGTTTTTAATGAGAAAACCCATTTCAGAAATATAAGGAGAGGATGCCCCTCTCTATGATTTTAATCAATCATAGTTTTGGGACATCCTCTTTTCATATCATCTGCTATTTTACGGCCTTTTTAGCAGTTTCGCACAGCGTTGCGAAACCTGCGGCGTCATGTATGGCCATTTCTGAAAGCATCTTTCTGTTGATCTCGATACCGGACTTCTTCAGGCCGTTCATCAGCTGGCTGTAGCTGATTCCGTTCATTCTTGCGCCTGCGTTGATTCTGGCTATCCACATCTGTCTGTACTGTCTCTTTTTAAGCTTTCTTCCTACATATGCAGATCTTAAAGATCTCATAACCGCAGGGTTAGCGGCTCTGAAAACTTTGCTCTTTGCGCCATAGAAGCCTTTTGCCTGCTTCAGAATCTTCTTATGTCTCTTATGGGCGTTTACGCCTTTTTTTACTCTTGCCATATTTCTTACCTCCTAAACTTGCGATTATTTTGCCATGGATCTGAGCATTCTCTTCAGATCTGCGCTGGTTAAAGTAGTAGCTTTTCTCAGGCCTCTTTTTCTCTTAGCTGCCTTTTTAGTAAGAATGTGGCTCTTATATGCCTTATTTCTCTTAACTTTTCCGCTTCCGGTAAGTTTCATTCTCTTACATGCCCCTCTGTGGGATTTCATCTTATTCTTTGCCATGATGACGTTCTCCTCCTGTATCAATATCTTTTATGTTTATCACATTCAGCAATGATTCAACCGAGCCTCTTTTAGTACAATCCGTAAGAGACGCAAAAGCCCATGCCAAATGCTATTTATCTGACTTCGGTCCTAAAAACATAGTCAAATTGCGGCCCTCAAAGACGGGCTTCTTTTCAACCACGCCTACGTCTGAAACTGCTTCCGCAAAAGTATTCATAACATCCATGCCCTTGGCAGCGTAATCTCTCTCTCTTCCTCTGAATCTCAGACCCACTTTGACTTTATCTCCGTCAGCTAAAAACTTAGCTGCAGTTTTAGCTTTTACCTGAATGTCGTGAGCCTCTATAAAGGTCGAAAGTCTGATCTCTTTCACCTGAGTAGTCTTCTGCTTCTTCTTGGCTTCTTTCTCCTTTTTCTGAAGCTCATAGCGGTACTTGCCGTAATCGAGTATTTTGCACACTGCCGGCTTGGCGTTAGGCGAAATATTTACAAGATCGAGCTTTCTTTCGTTGGCCAGATCCATGGCTTTGTCGATAGGCATTACGCCCAGCATAGTGCCGTCGGAATCGATCAGTCTTACTTCTTTGTCACGAATCTCTTCGTTTATGAGATTTTCCTTGCTAATGGTTCTTACACCTCCTAATTTTTTGCTGAAATTCTATTCAGCCGATCGGATTTCGATCTCGCTTCATCTCGTCTACGCATAATATCAGAATAATTTATACTAAACAACAATAAAGCGGATACATGAAGTATCCGCCTATACGCCTGAATATGACGCAGATGTCTCTATTAACCTGAGCCGGAAACTCTGTCCGGGCAGGTGAGAAGCGGATAACTTCTTCTTCATACCCATACAGAATATCACAATGGCGTAAGTCTGTCAATAATTATTTTTACGGCGAGGAAAATCCGCCTATCGTCTAAGCATCATACGATATCGCTGAGGTATCTCTTCCCGTTTTCCTCTAAATTTACACAATTCTCGAAAGCTGCTTCAAGATCCCTACCGCAAGCTACCATTCCATGATTTGACATTATCGCTCCGTAATTATTCCCCACAGCCTCCGCCGTATTATTCATCAGAGATTTGCTGCCCGGGAGGGCGTATGACGCCGTCTTGACCTTATCGCCGAAGACCGAACTGTAAGCTTTCAGGACAGGCATGTCTTTGCCTGCAGCAGCAAATACGCTGCAGTACTTGGAATGGGTATGTATGACAGCGCCTACATCAGGTCTTTTCTTGTATATGACTGCGTGCAGTCCCTTTTCTGAGGTGGGCTTTATATCTCCCTCATACTCCAGCGATCTTATATCGACCTTTACCATATCTTCCGCCCCAAGTCTCATATAGTCGAGGCCCGAGGGGGTGACAAGCATATATCTTTCGTCCAGTCTTACAGACAGATTTCCCCAGGTCCCCTGTACCAGACCCGTCTCCACCAGCTTTCGTCCGTACTGCATTAGAAGTTCTCTCAGCCTCTGCTCGCAAGGCGCTGCTTCCTGTTTGCGGATATGAGAAGCCGCGTCGGCCATCTCTTTGGTTCCCTGTCCCGTCTCCGCCATCTTCACCCTTTCTTCGGCCTTAGAATACTTCTTTTTATACACGTATCTCATGAGCCTGGCCTCCCACTTGGCGATAGGCTTTCCGCCGCCGATTTTTTCCGCCAAGAATGATATCTCCGCAGATTTTTCCAGCACTGTCATGGCTACTGTCGCTTCGTAGAGGCTCCGCCCCATGGTCAAAGTGTATCCTGTGCCCTTTCCCTTTTTATCTGTACCTCGCAGTATCAGACAGCCCGCGTTGCCTCTGAGAGCTTTTCCGATGGATTTACCCATTGAAGCGTTGCCGTCTCTTCCGTCTGCTATATATGCAGTGTGACCAAAAACCTGGGCCATATCGTCAAGACATGCTTTAAAAGGTCTGGCTTCTCTCAGGGCTTTCTGGCAGCAAGGAGTCTGAGAATAGACCACGGCTTTCATCTCAGCCTCAGGTATCGGAAGTTTTTCAATGCCGAGCTTCTCTATATCTTCTTCTCTCAGCTCTCCTATGTCCGCATCATCTCTTGTTGCAAATACGCCTTTGGGGGTCTCTATCATCATCTTGGTCTGCCCTATGGGATACCCTTGAGAGGATATCATCTCCCCGTACTTCTTCATGACTTCATAAATTTCGTTCATTCTTCTTCCCCTTTAAACCGCTGCCCGTTAGCTTTTATGTAAGTGTCTTTTAAAGAATTATATACTCTTTTATAGTTTTCAAACAGATGGTCATACACCCTTCTGTTTTTAGGGTCAGGCGCGTAACACCTTTCCACCTGTACAAAATCCTTGGCTGCGCTAAAGCCCGGCAGTTCTCCTAAACCTATCAGCGCTACCACCGCAGCCCCGACCGCACCTGCGTTTCTGGGATCTTTCACCACCGAAAAACATTTTCCGGTTATATCAGCGATTATATGCATCCACGTGTCGTCCAGAGCGCCTCCTCCTATTATTCTAAAATTATCGCAGGAAAATCCATAATCTCTGCTGTAATTCTCAAGAATCCATCTCAGATTATATCCTATTCCCTCGTATACCGCCCTCATCAGATGCTCTCTGGTATGTACCATGCTTATGTTGAAAAGCGTAGCTCTTGTAGTAGTTGAAGAGACTGGGCACCTCTCTCCCAGCATCCATGGAGTACATATGAGATGATTGCTTCCCGGCGGGATCTTCTTTATCACTTCATCCATGTATTCAAAGATCTTATCTCCGTACTCTTTCTTTTCGGCAGAGAAAAATTGTTCTTGCAGCCACTGTATATTGGCTCCTGCGGACTCTGTGATGCCGGCTATCAGATTCATCTCCCTGTCTGCGCTTTGGATCGCTGCGGCGCCGTTCATAAATTTATCCGCCGTCCTGCTAACTGCGGCTACCCATGCGGAGGTTCCAAGATATATATGTATATCGCCGTCTCCGCACATACCGGAGCCTACGGCTGCGGCCTGCACATCATCACATCCTCCGAATACGGGGGTTGCTGCTAAAAGTCCCATCTGACCGGCTGCTTCTTCCGTAAGCCCTCCCACTATGTCGGTGCTTAGGACTAAAGGCGGCAGCTTTTCCATATCGACTCCCGTCATCTTCATGACGGACAGCCATTGCTTCTTTTTCAGATCCAGACCGTAAGAAGACGCCCCTGACAGTTCGGTTACCATCTTTCCGGTACATCTGTATTTGAGATATCCGTTTACGTCGAGTATTTTATATGTATTTGAATATATTTCCGGTCTTTCTTCTTTCAGCCAGATTATCTTTGGAATACAGTCCTTTCCCATTATGGGGGTTCCCGCTACCATGGAAAAAAGTTTTTTGCCTCCCAGTTTCTTCATTATGTTTTCGGCTTGCTTCTGAGCCCGTCCGTCCACCCAGGTTATATTGTTATATAAGACGGCTCCATCCCTGTCTACAGGTATTATTCCCTGCGCCTGAGTCGAGAATACTATGCCTTTTATCTGTTCCGGCGATATTCCGGTGTCTTCAATAATCCTTCTGCTGCTTTGAGCTACGGCCTTCCAGTAGTCTTCAGGATCCTGTTCCGCCCACGCCGGATTTGGATAAAAAGTCGGGTAAGGCGCAACTGCTGTAGCTGCTATATTGCCGCTGTAATCTACCAATACAGCTTTGTCTGAGCCGGTTCCCATATCGTGGGACAATATGTATCTTTCCATAGAAGCCTCCCGCTACTTTGCCTTACACTTATCCGTCTTTACTACTTCTCTGAAAACTCGTTCAAATCTGTTAAGAGCCTCGTCTATGACTTCATCTGTATCTGCCAAAGACGTATAAAGTCTGCTTCCGGCCAGAGTTACCAGTCCGTTGGCCATATACGCAGCTCCCATCCTTTCCATCGAATCTTTTCTCTCGTACATCATGGACTTATTTTTGAGAAGCCCTACGGCTGATTTTGCTAAAGAGAAAGAAGAAAAGTCAAAGCTCATTGCTCCGGTACATTCCAGATGGACTATGCTTCCCTGATTGTAACATACGAACGGAAGCCCGTATTTTTCCAGCAGTTCCTTCAATCCGTCGGCCAGTCTGTCGCCGGCTTCTCCGGCCTTGCGGCAGGCGTCGGTGCGGGCGATCTCCTTTATAGCAGTGTACCCTGCAAGCGCCGACATAGGATTGGCAGCCAACGTACCTCCCACATATGCTCTGTGTTTGCCTGTTGCCACTCCCGCCGCCATTAGCTGAGCGTATTCTCTTTTTCCTCCGACGCCGCCGGCTCCAGGGTAGCCTCCCGCCACTATCTTTCCGAAAACTGTCAGATCGGGAACTACGTCGAAGAACCCTTGAGCTCCCGAGAGAGCCACCCTGAATCCCGTGACCACTTCATCGAAAATCAGCAGAGCGCCGTACTTATCACAAAGCTGCCTGACGCCTCTATTATAGTCAAGCGCCACCGGACGTGTTCCGCTCTCGGGGCCTACCGGTTCAACGATGACGGCGGCGGTACCGCCCTTGAGTTTATTCCTTCTCATCATTTTTTCCAGCATACCAAGATCGTTAGGTCTTACTTCGTCGGTGCGCCCGTAAGATTTTGCCGGTATACCGTGGGACTCCAGCAGACCGCGGCTTCCCGGTATCTTAAGTCCATATACCATCTGGTCGCTCCATCCGTGGTATCCTCCTCCTATTTTTATGATTCTCTTATTGCCTGTAGCTATCCTGGCTATCCTTATGGCGGCCATGACTGATTCAGTACCGCTTCCAAGCATTCTGAACATTTCCACGTTAGGCATATGCTTATTTATCTCTTTAGCTATAAGCAGTTCCGCCTCATGGAGCAGTCCCGTCACAGGGCCGCAAGTCTTAAGGAGTTCTATCACCGCCTCACGAATGGGTTCATAGTTGCTGCCCAATATGGTAGGGCCTCCCGCCTGGAGAAAATCTATGTACTCGTTGCCGTCACTGTCGTAGAGGTGGGCGCCTTCAGCCTTGTCAAATGCCACAGGAAAAGGTTTGTTAAAGGCCAAATTGTGCTGCACGCCGCCCGGTATATATTGCTTCGCTTCTTCATATATACTGTGTGATTTTTTGCATTTCTCATCGTAATACTTCAAAATAACATTCTCATAATAATCATCGTTGACTTCCCATATTGGCTGCTCCGTAAGAGCTTTCAGCTGAGCGTTGATCTTATCTGGATCATCCCATCTGCTTATTCCGCAATTTTTCATATCTTTTCCTCCTATATTATCTCGGACAGAAGCTTTTGAAACTCAATTTTCATCGCTTCCGCCTCGAATTTCATATCGTTTATATGGTAATGGTTTATTAGTCCGAAGTAGGCGCCTTCTGTCAATACGGTCAGCCGCTTGCTCTCCTCATCTGTAAAGCCGTCTGCCCTTAAGCCTGCCATGGTCATCTCCTCTATTATCTTGACAGGATTGTCTCGCTCGTGTTCAAGTATGGCGTTATTTATCAGGCGAGTAGCAAGAGTCGGATAATAGGCCGTATCTTCGATGAGTTTTCCAAAGAGAGCGTATATGAGTTCTTTTCCTGAATAGTTTTCCTCCCGGCAGAAGTCTCTTATGTCCTCTATTTCCTGACTCATTATGGCAAGCATCAGTTCCGCTGTGCCGGAGAAATGATTGAACACCGTAGTTCTGCATACGTCTGCTTCTTCGGCGATCCTGCCGAAAGTGACGTTATCTATGCCGTCTCTTTCAAACAGCCCTTTGGCCGCATGCATTATCTTTCGTCTGCTTTTTTCCTTTTTAGAAAGTTTATCCATATTTCTGTCTATTCGCCTCTCTGCCCTAAACTACTAAGCCGTTTCCTTCTGAGCCCTCTTATTGGTATTCATAGTTCCTCTGAAAACGAAAAATCTGTCGTATAGAAATTCTGAAGTCAGATTGACGGCCATAGTTCCAAAGAGCACTATGTACTCGTTAAAGCCCGCTCCTGTCAAAGCCGAGCCCCACCATGTGGAAAGAGGCGTAAACACGCAGTAAAACGCCGCTACTTTGGCCATAGCCACAGGAATATTATTGGCCGATTTAAAAGTAAATTCTCTGTTGAGGGTAAAATTCCAGAGCACCGAAAGGGTAAGGGCGATCAGATAGCAGGGCGTGTACTTCCAAGTGGTAAGCTCGTTTATGACGGTAAAAGAAATGGTCTGTATGACGCCTGCCGATACCGAAAAAATGATAAACTTGATTACCTGCAAAGAGTTTTCTTTTCTGGTGAGTTTTTTGTCATTCTTCTTCTCCATTATATTCTCCATTTCTCAGCATTAAATTGTACTCTCGTTCATTTTTGTACTATAGTTCAATTATCTCACAGAATAAAAATTTGTCAATGTATACATGTTCTCATAAGATGAAATACTAAGGAAAAGTCGATTTTGGAGGTCATGATGAAAACTGATTACGATGTCATTATAATAGGAGGAGGTCCGGGCGGATACACTTCCGCTATCTATTGCGCCCGCTCATCTTTGAAAACTCTCATAATAGAAGAAACCCACGCCGGAGGCCAGATATCTTCACCCGTCAATGTGGATTATCCCGGTTTCGAAGACGGCATAGAAGGCTCAAGGCTTTTGGAAAAGATGAGAGCAGACGCCGAAAATCACGGAGCTAAGACGCTTTTTGCAAAAGTATATTCTTTAAATCTCGAGGAAAGAGAAAAGACTGTATTCACCACTAAAGGAGATTTCAAATGCAGATCTGTGATATTGGCCATGGGCGCCTCTCCCCGCAGGCTGGGTCTTCCCGGCGAATCGGCTCTGTCAGGCAGAGGCGTAAATTATTATATATCTGAAGGAGATGATTTTTATAAGGGAAAGACGGCCGCCGTCATAGGCGGAGGAAACGCAGCTCTCGACAATGCCGTAATTCTTTCAGACATATGTAAAAAAGTCTATCTGGTACACGGGGGCGGCAGCTTCAAAGCAGATGACAGTCTAATAAACGACGTTCTGCGCAGGTCTAATATAGTGGTCCTCTATCATACGGAAGTCTCAGGTCTGTTGTCAGAAGACGGTGCGGTGACAGGACTTTCTCTCACCGACAAGACTTCCGGGAGAAAGGGCGTCATAGACTGCGACGGTATATTCGTCGCTATAGGAAAAACACCTAATACACGGCTCTTAAGGTCCCATTTAAAGACAGATAAAGACGGATACGTCATAGCCGATGAGACCACCAGGACCAATATAGACGGAGTGTTTGCCACAGGCGACCTGCGCACGAAGCCGCTGAGACAAATAATAACGGCAGCTTCCGACGGAGCGGTAGCTGCCATGAATGCAAAAGAATATATACGCAGGAATTGACGGACTTTCTTAAGTATTGTGCTGATGAGTCTCAGAATCAGTCCAGCAGCTTCCCGTCAGTAGTAACTGTAACCACCTGCCATGGTATGAACTTTCCGCTTTCCTGAAGCGCCTTTTTAGCTGCAAATTCGATGCCTCCGCAGCAAGGCACTTCCATCCTTACTATGGTCAGACTCTTGATATCATTTGCCTTTATGATTGCGGTCAGCTTTTCACTGTAGTCGCCCTCATCCAGTTTAGGACATCCGATGAGAGTCACCCTGTTTCTGATAAATTTATTGTGGAAGTCTCCATACGCATAGGCGCTGCAATCTGCCGCTACCAGCAAATTAGCTCCGTCAAAATAAGGAGCGTTCACGGGAGCCAGTTTTATCTGTACAGGCCACTGGGAAAGCTGGCTCTTCATCTCAAAAGCATCGCTCATATGTGCCTGCGGTTCTCCCTTTGCCTGTCTGTCTATAGATTTCGACATACTTCCGGGACATCCGCACGGAATAGAACCGGATTGTTTTCCTTGGCTTTCTTTTTTGGCCTTATTTGCCATGACGGCCTCATGGTCATAGGCCGGAGCCTCCCTCTCCTCAAAAGTTATAGCTCCTGTAGGACATGCCGGAAGACAGTCGCCCAGACCGTCGCAATAGTCTTCTCTCATAAGTTTAGCTTTTCCAAAAACCATACCTATGGCGCCTTCATGACATGCAGAAGCGCAGGCTCCGCATCCGTTACATTTCTCCTGGTCTATCTTTATAATCTTTCTAATCATATTGTCAACCTCCATAGCTTGCTTTTATGGTCACATTTTAATATAATACATCTATAAATTCTGTTGTTTTTACAACAAAAGAGGTGAATATGAAAAAATTTTTTTCACAGCTTGATATGTGCGGCTTGTTCGACGGTATCGCTTCGGAAGACATCGACAGCATGTTGTCATGCTTAAAAGCTAAGATCATAAGATATAAAAAAGGTCGCGCCGTTTTTCTGGAAGGCGATCCCGCGGGCAATGTGGGAATCGTTCTCTCCGGCAAAGTACATATTATCAGAGAAGACTACTACGGAAACCGCAATATAGTAGCTATCGTATCTCCCGGAGAGATGTTCGGCGAAGTCTTTGCCTGCGCCGGGACGGATCTCATGCCGGTAAGCGTTTTTGCAGAAGAAATTTCTGAGATCATGTTTATAGACTTGAGAAGCATCACTGCAACATGCGGCCAAGGGTGTGAATTTCACGATGTAATTATCAGAAATCTTCTCAGGATCGTGTCAGAAAAAAATCTCATTTTGAACAGAAAGATAGACTTTCTCTCAAAGCGAAGTACTCGTGAAAAACTTCTCTCATATCTTTCGGCGCAGGCCAAAAGAACCGGATCTGCCGAATTCTCTATTCCTTTTAACCGTCAGGAACTGGCGGATTTCCTTTGTGTGGACCGCAGCGCCATGTCTGCAGAACTGAGTAAAATGAGCCGTGACGGCCTGATACGATATGAGAAATCTCGGTTCAGGCTCCTTTAACAGGCGCCGCAGATAGCGCAAAGACTTAAGGTTGTTTTTTCTTCCCCGGCTTTTGAGAAGAGTATCAGGCTTTTATCGTATTCTGTGCTGCTATCCTTTCTATGCCGGTCGAAAAATTTGTCTTTAACTAATGCAAAATTTATGATATAAATATATTGTATGTTTTGCGCCAATAGCTCAGGGGATAGAGTAGCACACTCCGAATGTGAAGGCCGCGGGTTCGATTCCCGCTTGGCGCACCATTTCAGCCGGGACGTCAGCCGACGTCCCGGTTTTATTTGTGCCTAAAGTATTGATTATTAAAGCAGTTTATGTTATTGTTCCTTTATAGAAAGAAATATTTTTAACAAAGTTTTCGGTATCTGCTGCCAAGCTTAGATTAAAATATTCATTTTCACAGGTTACTGCCAAGTCATGGTCGTAATAAATAATATTCGTTGTTTAAACAGGAGGAAAGTATGAAGAAGGTTTTAGTATTGATGATGTCATTGATGTTATGTCTGGGAATGGCCGCCTGCGGCTCAAAGGACGAAGGCAGCGATTCTGGCGCGTCCGCGGAAAAGGACGTTCCTAAGGTCGAGAAGACAGTAGACGCCGTGGCGGAAGCCTTAGGTCTCACTGATGAAAAGCAGGAGAAGGCTTTTGAGATGGTAGGCGCTACTGACGGAGCAGGTTATGGAGATATTGAAATCTACATATATGATGAAAGTTCCGACGCTTATAAGGATGTCATCGGTGAAGGCTACGACATGATGGGTATAGCCGTAATAAAAGCTGCAGCTTACAAAGACGGAGTAGTTCTGGTTCCATCCGGCTCTGACGGAATAGATCAGGGAATCATCGACAAGTTCAACGAGCTCAACTTCTAATAGAAGGAGCATGATTCAAGCTATATGTGCGAGAGATTCCTCCGCACATATAGCTTTTTTAGTATCGGCAAGGTGTTAAAATTTTTATGCCGTTCCATGACCGCCATCCTTCAGCGATACCACTGTTCCACTTTCTGTATGTTCAATTATCTTCTTCATTTTCATTTCCCCAAACGTATTGCTACCATATGACCAGTCAAATCGTAGCTTTTAGAATAATAACCATATGAACTCAGTGTCAGAATATCGCCCTCTTTTATTTGCTTTAAAAACCATGCGCATACACCGCCGCCAGCATTTAACGTTCCTCTGGTCTGCATTCCCGCTATATTTGTTCCTCCAGCAACATAATTGCTTAGAATACTGTCTGCCGCGTCCACATTCCCCGATACTGCAGACAAGACTAAATATATTCCTCCGACAGTGATCTTCAATGTGAGTAAATTTTTTGACTCATTATATGCAGCAGGTGTTGTCGCCACTTTATAATAATATATAGGCTCATCGATTTTAGATGCAATGCCTTTAAATAAATCAAATATTCGTTTTGGCTCTGTCATTTCTTCTCCTCACTTATCTTTCGCAATAGATTCATCTCATCCTACTCGTCTCCAAAAATATACAGTTATATAGGGCGGCATATTGTTGTGTGACTGATTTCCGCCACTTGGCTCTCCTCGTAATCGGCCACCCCACGGCATATCTCCCGCACCATATTGGGATTCTCCATTTAAAGTCATCGCATATTCGTTGCCGCTACCAACATTTCCCTTAACATACATGACCGATGTATTTCCTGTATGCTGTAAATTGTGATAATGTGCAGGCATTTCGCTTTCGATTAATGTGTGCTTCTTCTCTCCACCTGTCTTTTCAGCCGTTTTAAAATCGGCATCTGACGGATCCACACCTACCAGAGTTTTTCCCTGTGCAAATCGAATCCATGAATGAGTTTTAAATATCTTATTGGGGTCATAATATGGATTCACTGTTATCATGACATGCCCCACAGGATAAATCCAGTCAATTAAACGCATTACTTTCCTCCCATCAAAGATAGGAGTTCATCATACTCCCCATCCGTTATCGTATAATCTACATCACCTATCCAAAAACCTTCCGACTCTGCCTCGCCAAAGAATCTAACTCCTCTTCCACCGGCAAGAAGCGACATGGTTACTCTCCCGGTAGTCACCACAAATTCTGTACTTCTGATTTTATCTGCCAACACAGCAATAAATTCATAAGTTTCATCTGTCGTCGTGTTATTGACTATCGTCGACACCGTAAATTCCCACTCCGATATATCTATTGTCTTTGTCTTATATGATACATCTGCGGCCTTTTTCCACTTCAGCAGCAGACTCGCGCTGTTTCTGTCTTTTACATTAGATAAACTGCCGCTCATAGTGATCTTCGTCGAGTTTCCTGTCGGATTTGCCGTGCCATCAGCGTTGCACTGCTGATAAATCATCGATGTTATCGCCGGAAGCTTGTAGCTTTCAACATTGATACTGATAGTTTCTGATTTTGTTCTGCCTCTTGAATCATCTACGGTAGAAGTAATCTTCACTATTCCCGAGCCGTTTATAACATTGCTCTTAAATGTGTCTGCACTATATGTGACGCCGTCAACACTTGTCGAGTAGGACCTTATGGCTGCGCCATATGCTCCGGAGGCATTTATCTTCACGTTCAGCTGTGATAAGCTCTGCACATACAAATCACCAAATTCGTCTGCAACGGTCTCAGTGGCTTCAGAAACCTCAATGTTGAGAATTCGGGGATAAAATTCTGTCGTATCCGGTACAGTCACTGTCAAATTAACTGTCTTAGTCCCAATCAACACTCCTCCGTTATAAGTCTGACATGTGATCACTGCGGTACCGGATGTGGCGCTGGGCACCTGGTTTGCCAAAGATTTCGGTACAGTCCACGAGTAGGACGTTCCCACCCCGGTGGCGATGTTTCCGGTAGCCGATCCAAATTTATATGTCAGCGTGTGCGTAAACGCACTTGAAGCTCGCGGCGTATTTATCGTAACCGCCGATCCCATCTGTACAGATGACGACGATACAGATGGCGATGTGGCCCGCGGTATAGTCGATAATGTCAAAGACTTTGAGGCAGTAACGGTTCCCGACGATGTTGCTGTCTTGACGGAAGCATATATACTCACCGTTTTAGTTCCGTCGGAATTATGCGGAATGCTCACATCTATGCTGTATAACGTCTGGGAACCGGAGGTTGTCCTGTTCGGATTTATTTTCTCACTGCTAAAATAATATGTAGACCCGTTTACGGTTACATATTTTGTTGAGCCGTAATGGTCATATGAACCAGATGTCCAGCTTATATTTACATTGACTCTCAGATTGGTCCTGTTATCTGCAACAGATTGACTCAACTGACTTGCACTTATTGATAGACTTAATGCCATATTATCACTCTCCTAACCATACCATGTCCAGATTGTATCCTGCTCCTTCAATATATTTTCCCATGCGGTATGCCCAGCCTTCGTTGATTTTCAATTGATTCTCGACATTTATATTGCGTACGCTCAAGACTTCGTTGGTAAACCTGGCGACTGTAGCTCCGTTATACCTAAACTCTAACGCATCATTGGTATAAACTGACACGACAGGCGATTCAGATTTTCCAATGATCACCTCTCCATTCTCAAGCCTGATGAACTGATTCTGTGTAACTATGGTATCACCTACCTCAGTCACCTGCTGCTGAAGTTGATTAAATCTGATTTCTATAGCTCCGGAATTCTGTTCTATTTCTGTCGACACACTGGATATAAGTTCTTCTGTTTCCTCCTTGGAAAAATATTTTTCAGTCACGGTAGACATGATATATTCTTCTGTCTGTTCTAATTGAGAAGCCATTTCTTTTCTTATCTGATTTATAGCTTCATTAACTTGTTTTTTATCTACAGCGATATTATTATAAATTTTACCTATCGCTTTTTCCGTGTTGATCTTATCAGCCACAAAAGACCGAGAAACCGCTCCCAAGCTGATGTTACTTGACTGTGGATTCAATAAATCCACAGTCATTTTTTTTAGCAGCATGTTCTCGTTTAGATCAAGATTTTGTATCTTCACTGGTACATAGGTTCCTATAGCAAACGGCTTTATATCATACCCAGCCTTAGAAAGATCCGAGGCCGTTAAATCTACAGATGAAGCAACACCTAAAGCATCGGCAAGGTCAGATCTGCCCGCTCTTAAAAGATCTGACGGTTCGATAATGTCGTCATGATGCGTGACTTTGATGATCCATCCATATGTCTCTACTCCCTCTTGATCTGATAAATATATTTTACCGCCGGGATTCACACTTTCAATAGTCGTGTAATCATCAGTATCGCTGCCTTTCTCGTCCTTAACTTTTGCTCCCAAGGGGATCACCACCGTAGCAAGGTCATCGGTGGATATTTCTTCAACTACATCCAGCAGATTTATCCCTTGTCGTACATCTTGATCAGATAAAAAATTAAGATCCGTTAAATAGTCTATATACGTGTCATTTTCCTCATGTCTTATGTGAAGATATCCGCCGAGCGTACTCAGAAATTTTTCCTGAATAAAGTCCCATGTAGTCAGATAATCATTAGAAGATTCTGTCATATAGCCCTCGGCAGTATTTTCGGTTACATCGATCATACCTACCTTAAACCGTTTCTCTGAAGACACTTGATCGTTATGGAATGAAATCACTTTAGAAAACAATTCTGTTACCGTTCCATAGAATTCAAAAGGTTCCTGATAAGTGTCATTTAAAAATGCCAGCTCGCCTTCGCATATGATTTCATTATCTCTGTATATATTCTGCGAAGGGGCATACGGTCTGCCTCGGAAGATAAGCTCGTCATCATCATACAGTTCCACTATAGACTTCATCAGCATCATCATGCCGCAATTAGGATTGGACTCAGGTATCTTGAAGGTCAGTTTCCCGGCCTTGTTCACTTCAAGCTCAAGCCTGCCGGACAGGATAGCGTATTCCGGAAGTCTCGGATGATACACGATATATCCGTCTGAATAAATTTTATACATTATAAGCTTCCCTCCCTGTACGTGATCTTTATATTGCCGTTTCCGGTCACTGTGAGTGTATTTTCACCGGCTATGAAAAGTATATCCAAAATGTGTGTACCTGTCTGAACATTAAAGATCTTGTTTTCAAAAGATATCTGCATAGCTTTAGAAGTTTCTATCATCGGGACTACCGGCCTTGCTAAGTTAGCGCATATTACAGCGGTATTGTCCTCTGAAACAGTTTTTTCCACGATGGTGTCCTGCTTTTTTAGTTTATAAGGATGCACCTCACAATTTATTGTGATTTCCGAATATATGGAATTTACCTTGGTATAAGTAACTGTAGGACGCCCTTTCCAGATAAAATCAGCATCGCTGGTGTTTATTATCTCTGCCGTCTGGCCGTTTATTTCGTTCAACAGCCAAGAATACCGCTTAAGATAGTCTTCATAAGACTCCTGCGCATAGCCTACTATCGTCATCTGCCGGTTCTGATAATTTATGAATCCCGAAACGGCTTTAGATTGATCCAGCAGCCCGTCTCTTCCGGGTATATCAGTCTGAATCAGTTTAGGAGATGCTTCGGATACATAGACATCAGTAACTGTGATCCCCTTATCTGAGAGATCTAATCCGTTTATTATCACATTCATATCGCACCTCTCGATCTCATGGCCGATGCTGCGGCCATGTTTTTATCTATAAGCGGAGTAAGGACTTCAGCGCACTGTCTTCCGTCTATATTGAGAGTATTGTTCAGAGTCACTCTTCCGAGAGCCGCCAAAAGAGCCTCAGCCATGCCTCCGTTCTTGTCAAAGTCTGCAATGAGAGTATTTGTCATGGCCGATTCTGTAATATATCTTGAAGAAATATATGGCGAAGCAAGACTGCTGCTCATCAGCATGTCCATATCCGGTGCATTATTTAAAACTTCATCTGTCATGTCATTCATCGCGCCTTTAATCATAGCGGAATTTTTTTCTATTCCGTTGGCCAGACCCATAACGAGAAACCGTCCTTTTTCAGCCATCACTTTCGATGGTGAATTTATTCCGAATTTAAAGTTTACAGATTTTATTATATTATCCGCCATATTTTTGAACTTAGTAACCATAGCTCCTTCTCTGGTATCAACTCCCACCATCATTCCATTGACGATATATTTACCTGTTTCATCCCATTTAATTCCATACACGGAAGTTTCCATTTCTGACAAATGTTCTTTTAATCCTTTTATCCGCTCATCATAGCTTCTAACATCATTGGCATAAACTGCGTCTCCCCGCTCTTTGCTTAATCTCTCGGCCTCATCTCTTTCCTTTTCAAGCAAAGCGATCTGTTCCTCCGTCTTACTCTTAGAGAGGGATGTAAGATCATAATACGCGCCTTCCCTCATCCCCATGGTTGCAACAATCTTATCGGTGTTTCCGGCATAGGCATCTGCCTGCATCGCTTCATAATTAGAAATTACTCTAGTGCTTTCCTCAAGATCTGCAGCAAATTGTTCTTCTGCGTCTCTCGATTTATTTAGCGCATTCAATTTTGCTAAAACAGTCGCATCAGAGCCTGTTCTAATCGCCTCTTGATATTCCGCTTCAGCTATAGCAGTCATCTCTTGTTGTTTTACCAAAGCTTCATATGCTGCAGCCCTGTTTTTTATAGCCTCGGCATATTCTTCTTCGTAGGCGCTTAGAATCATTTCAGCTTTTTTCTTTTGTATCATAGAGTCAATACTTTCAGACATTTGTCCGTAATTATCTATGATACCTGAGTTAATCTCCATTTCTGTGCCCAATGCTTCATTTAAGGTATTTAAGATAAATCCGGCTCTATCCTCATAGCCTGCCTTAACTCTGCCGTTAGCATCCACTATACCATCCAATTCTGCTTTAAGCCCTTGGTAATACCCCATTTCGCTCATACCGCTTTCGATACTGGACTTCCTTGTCTCAGCCATCTGAGACATGGTATCACGATATTTATCCATGCTTTCGTTTAATCCTGCCAGGTCCTGTTTCAGCTGTGACGTACCCATATCCTTAAAAGCTCCTGATAAGGCGGCGATACCAACGGTTAGAGCTCCCACTAATGCAATAGTTGCGCCGATAGGGTTTGCTGAAAGAGCTGAGCTAAACATTCCCACCGCTCCTTCGCTCGCTTTTAGTGTCCCATTTAAGACTCCCTGAGACACCGTCATTCCTTCATTTTCTAATTTAAAAAGACTCAGCGCTACCTTAGCTTCCTGATACCCTTGAATATATTTTTCTATCTTGCTTCCTGCGTCCAGCACCGATATGGACTTTTGTATAACATCAGCAGCTTTTCCGGCCACAGTGGCTGTATTTTCAAATCCCTTGCCATATTTATCTATATCAGAATTATATTTAAAGCCGGACACAGTTTTGTTTAAACTCTCGAAAGACTCAGTCAGTTGGTCTACTTTAGATATGAGGGTAATCATCTTATCCCCCATAGCCTCAGCATTTATTTCAAAATCAGACATTTTTCTCCTCCTTTCTCAATCCGTTTCTTTTGTAGATCAAGTCTACCCATGATTTTCCTTTTTCTTGTTCTATTTCTCTTATTATATTTAAGTTTTCCTCTATATCTGCCTGATCCGCCTTTTTAGATTTTTTCTTGAAAAGTTTCAGAGGTCTCCTGTTCTTAGGCCGATTGGCATTATAATAAGCGGTAAACACTGCGTTATAAATGTTTGCAGTATCTGCTATCATCTTATTTTCGTAGGCTTTATAGATGAATGTTCTCTGTCTGGGAGTGAGCTGCTCATAATCAGATATGGAATAGCCAAAATTTACTGCAAAAAAAGCGAAGCCCATATCCTTTAGATATGGCTCCGCTAATTTTTGGTATTCTTCGTCCGATTCACTCAACAGGTATTCAAATTCTACTATCCTACCCGGAAGAAAAAAGGACAGTCACGCTCAAATGCCTCTGCTACGGCGTCTGAAAGTATCATGTAACCGCCGTCCTCTTCCATCTTTTTCCTGGCCACTTCCATGCCCTTTGCGGTAGGAAGATAATTGTCGGCCCCTTCAGACCTCAGTCCATATGCGACGCAGGCAGTCAGGTCCGATATGGTCAGAAATCCGCTGCCCAGCATGGACATCAAAGGTTTTTTAGAAGCTGCCTCTATCAGCTCAATCCTTTTCAGATTATACTTCAATTCGTATTTTATACCGTTAAGTTCAATCATCTCATTACTCTCCTGTCTCAGTACTCATGCCTTCGGGCATCACATCAGGTGTTTCCGGATCCTGAGTGAGATCGACCAGCGATCCTACTCCTGCAAAGGACATGGAATATGTAGCTGTACCGTCATAAGGCGCTTCAATAGGATACTCAGTTATTACCGCCAGTCCTCCGAACATGCCTTTCTGAGTCTTCTTGTTTATGACTTTCAAGCATACCGGGTCTCCATTTTCAAAAGCAGTGGACAGGATACCGTGAGACTTATCGTCCAGAGTATAGATACCGCTGTTTTCTATTGACCACTCCTTGGTGCCTGCTATCTTTGATTTCCAGCCGCCTGCGGCGTCTTTAGACGTCACCTCCAGCGCCTCGGCTGTACGGGTAACTGTAAGCCCCTGCTGACCGCTTATCGCCAGCAACTTTTCCCCGGTAGCGTCAAATATACATAATAGTATGTCCTTTCCGGCAGCCGCTTTAGCAGCTGCAGATTCAAAATTACAATAATTACTTGCCATATTTTAATCCTCCTTAAATTTTAGTCCGTAAGAGACTACAAAGTCATAGGCCTCCACGGCTTCTCTCTTATCGTTTTCTTTTTGGTCTGTCTGTTGTCTTCCACTGTCTTTCTGCATGACCAATATATATGGCTGCGGAAGTTGAATATCCTCTGTCAGGGCCTCATTGAGAGCGTTGAGCATATTATTCTTCTCATGCTGATCATTCGATGGGCAGACTGCATATATCCATACTGTGATAGTTTCACAATAGGAAGTCTTGCTTCCCGTCGTCTGGGTTTTGACGACTTGAACATAGTAATACGGTTCTCCTGCAGTTTCTCTTATCTGTGAGCTGCACTCGACTCCCGTTCTTTCTTTTACTTGAGTCTCCACGGCAGAAATAAGATCGTTCAAATTTATTCTCTGGTATATCATATCTCATCCTTTCTTTTATCAACGTATCGCCGGTAACAATTATTTTATAAGCAAGGGATGGCAGTTTACGCAAAAGGCCGGATATCTATCATCATGAGCGGGCCCGCCGGATCATATCCGCCGCATACTCTCAAAACAGCAAAAGATTTGATACATTCTCTCATTCATCTACGTTTAAAGGAACTCTCCAAACTGGACTGCCAGATCGGTAATCCCTGTAAATCGTTTTACGGGTTTGCCATCACAGAAAAACACATAATGAGGCAAACCGTTGGATATAAATTCATTGAGCAACTTAGTATTTTTCTGCAAATCTGCCTTTCCTGTCCGGCATCCTGTTTGTCTCTCAAACTCTGAAAGATCGTTAAGTCCCTTCCGGCACAAACTGCACCATGAAGCGTAAAACTCTACAAGACAGTTTCCTTTGCTTTCTGCTACTTCTCTTTGAAAATTTTCATCCGTCAGTATAAACATGATTCTCCCCCCTGACATAAATGACCGAGGCTACGCTGCTGCAGTCAGCTTTCTGCGCCGGTCATCCGCGTATGTATCTTCTTTTGCTAATACCACTATACCATTTGAGAAGCGGACATTACAGGGCAGTTTCCCAAAACTTTTTCAGCTTTCTTCTTATGGTTCTCTCATCATAACATAATTCATATGCTATCTGTTCCTGGGTCATCCTGTCCACATACTGAAGCCTGAGTATGCTCCTTATCTCCGGGTCTTGCACAGAGTCAAAAAACGTTTCGATTTCATTTCTTTCCTTTTGAACTGCCAGCATATTTTCTGTAAGGCGCTTATACAGTTTTTCCTTTTCTCTCTTATACTTCTCATCTCCATATCCTTCTATTTTTATTACTCTCCCGTATCCGTAAGTATAATCCCTGACGGTATCGGCGACATATTCTGAAGGTTTACACTCCAATTCCCGTATTTCTCTCTTCATTATTTCTATCTCTTTATTGAGCTTCTTAAATTTTAAAAGTCTATTCTTATCCATCTCTCCTACCTTTCTCTCTGATTGGCAATCAGCACACATCATTTGTAACTTAAAAAGTTATAAATCGGGGTAAATGAAAGCAAATCCATACGTATACGCATATAATTCGCTATTCTGTAACTTTTTAAGTTACCAAAAGTCTATATTCTTTTTTGTCACTTGTCAAGTTATTTTTTCTTGATTTTTTCGATATTTATGATATAATCAAGTTACTTTTAAGGAGAGGTTAAAAATGATGACTATAGGAGACAGAATAAAACAGCTTCGAAGAAAAAACAGTCTTACTCAGGATGATCTGGCGGAAAAGCTGAATACCACCAAGCAGACTATCCATAAATACGAAAACAATATCATAACCAACATTCCCGCCGATAAGATAGAATCGCTGGCCCTTGCCCTTGGAACAACGCCTTCATATCTGATGGGCTGGGACGACGCAGCATATACTATCGCCGCTCACCATGACCATGAAGAATGGAGCGATGAGGAGTTGGCAGAAATAGAGGAGTTCAAAAAATACGTTCTGTCAAAGAGAAAAGATCAGTAGAGTCCAGTTTAACGGACACCTTTTATGATAGGATCTATATACAGTCAAAAAGGAGTTGATCGGATGAACAAATATGAAAAGCTTACCGCCGAGTTTGAAGACGAGGTCATCATCGAAGAGAGACCTATCAAAAATATCGGCCTTTACTCCGGCGGCATAGTATGGCTCAGAGATGATATGACTACTGCGTCAAAGTATTGTATTTTAGCCGAAGAGATCGGGCATCATTTCACTACTTCCGGAAATATACTGGATCAGACTCCTCTGGACAATCAGAGGCAGGAACTCAGAGCCAGAAAATGGGCATATGAAAAGATAATACCTCTCGAGGCCGTCCTGTCCGCCATAGCTGACGGCTTTAGAGAAACCTGGGAGATAGCCGATTATCTCGAAGTAGAAGAAAATTTTTTAAAAGACGCTCTGAAACATTACGGCCTTTTGACCTCAGAGTAGAGAGGAGTTCTCATGACTGCAAATAACGGGCCGGCGCGGTGCCGCTGGGCCAACACAAAAAATCAGCTGTACATAGATTATCACGACAATGAATGGGGAGAAGAATCCAGAGACGATCATCACCTGTTTGAGATGCTCATATTGGAATCTTTTCAGGCCGGCCTGTCGTGGGAATGTGTGCTCAACAAGAGAGCAGCCTTCAGAAAAGCTTTTGACGATTTTGACATAGACAAAGTCCGTCAGTATGATGATGAAAAAAAATCCAAACTCATGCAAAACGCCGGGATCATCAGAAACAGGCTTAAGATAAACGCTGCTGTGAACAATGCCTCCGTCTTCAAGGCTATACAAGAAGAATTCGGCTCCTTTGCAGACTACATCTGGGGATTTACGGGAGGAAAAGTGATATACGAATGTGACCAGATATCTTCGCCCCTGTCTGACCGAATATCAGAAGACCTGAAAAAGCGAGGTATGAAATTCGTGGGAACTGTCATAATCTATTCCTATCTTCAAGCCATAGGAGTGATATATTCTCATGAAAAGGGATGTTTTAAGTATAAGGAGGAATCGAAATGAGAAGACGGGACAGAGAAATGCCCAAAGAATTTGCGTTAGAAATAATCGATAAATGCGGTTACGCAGTACTCTCAATGATAGATCAGGACGCTCCGTATGCAGTGCCTATATCTGTGGCAAGAGACGGCGACACCGTATATTTCCACTGTGCGAAAGAAGGGAGAAAAACGGATATCCTCAGATCGTATCCACGAGTATGTCTGGTCTTCGTAGGAGATGTGAGGCCTGCCTTTGATAAATTCACCACCGAATACGAGTCAACCATCGTCACAGGCAATGCCAGGGAAGTTCTAAAAGACAGCGAGAAGATACATGCCCTGAGAATAATCTGCGAGAGATACACTCCTTCCAATATGTACCAATTCGATGAGGCAATAGAGAAAAGTTTAGATCGTACAGCTATATGGAAGGTTGATATTTCAACTATCAGCGGTAAGCGAAAGAAATACGGGCCAGACGGAGAAGAAGTGAAATACGGAAGACCTCTGTCAATTCTTTAAATAAATTTGTGAACATGTGTTTACTTTTTGTTCTTTTTATGCTATAGTGATTTTGATATAACAAACGCCGGGAGCTACGGTCCGATTAAAAAAGGAGAAACTACTATGGCAGCACTTAAAGAGCGCGAACAGAGAATACTCAGCTACATGAAAGAAGAGATCAAGACCAAGGGATATCCTCCGACGGTGAGAGAGATCTGCGGCGCGCTGGGTATCAAGTCTACTTCAACGGCTCATAAGGACATCGAGAGTCTGGTCAAGCAGGGTTATTTAGTAAAAGACCCTTCAAAACCCCGCGCCCTCATGGTAGTAGACCCGATTTCAGGTAAACACGGCGAAAGTCAGCCATCTGCGTATGATGATCATGCCCGGGCACATTCGGGCATAGTTAACATACCCGTGGTAGGCAGTGTGGCAGCGGGAACGCCTATTCTTGCGGAGCAGAACATAGAAGACTTCTTCCCTATTCCTGCCCAGTACGCTGCCGGAGGGGTAAACTATATGTTGCATGTACGCGGCGAAAGTATGATAGAGGCCGGCATAATGGACGGCGACCTTATATTGGTACAGCAGTCCGAAACTGCGGGGAACGGCGATATCGTAGTAGCTATGATAGACGGCTTTGAAAGCGAGGCCACGGTCAAGACCTTTTACAGAGAAGAAGGTCACATAAGGCTTCAGCCCGAGAACTCTTCTATGAGCCCCATCATAGTCAAAGATGTCAAGATCCTCGGAAAAGTAAAGGGTGTATTCAGATATTTTAATTGATCATATCTTGCGTTCATAATGCCTGCCGCAAACTGATTTCAGATCTTCGGCAGGTTTTTTGATTCTACAGATCATAGTCGTTTCACAGAAGCGTCTTATGCTCTTTAAATCTGCCTTCTGATATGTTATCATATTCAGGTCAGGCCTGTACCGGCAGTGATTTGCAAGACCATATTCGTAATGACAAAAGGAGAAGCTGAAATGAGCTTATTGACAGTAGAAAACGTTACCCACGGCTTCGGAGCCAGACAGATATTAGAAAATGCTTCTTTCCGGCTGCTCAAGGGAGAACATATAGGCCTCATAGGCGCCAACGGTGAGGGAAAATCCACCTTTCTCAACATCATCACAGGAAAACTCATGCCTGATGAAGGAAATATAACATGGTCGCGCCACGTTAACGTAGGCTACCTGGATCAGCACAGCGTTTTGAAAAAAGGGACGACCATAAGAGAAGTACTGAGAACGGCTTTCGACAATATGTATTCTCTTGAGCAGGAAATGCTCAAGCTGTATGAGGATATGGCTTACGCCGACGAATCGGCCATAAGCGATATGATGGAAGAAGCCGGTGAGATACAGCAGATGCTCGAAGCCTCCGGTTTCTATCAGCTTGACTCAAAGATAGAAGAAGTCGCAGGCGGCCTGGGTCTCTCAGATATAGGCCTGGATAAAGATGTCTCCGACCTTTCCGGAGGCCAGCGTACGAAAGTGCTTCTGGTAAAGCTTCTTTTAGAAAGCCCTTCTATACTTATATTGGACGAACCTACCAATTACCTGGATCATCCGCACATAGTGTGGCTGACGAGGTTTCTCAGCGAATACGAAAACGCCTTTATTCTGGTATCTCACGATACAGAGTTCTTAAATTCAGTAGTAAACGTTATATATAACCTGGAAGGCGGCAACCTGACCAGATACACAGGCGACTACGAGAACTTCATGAGAATGTACGAGATAAAGAAAGAGCAGGAGCTGAAAGCCTATGAAAGGCAGCAGGCCGAAATCGAAAGGCTAGAGGACTTCATCGCAAGGAACAAGGCCCGCGTAGCCACCAGGGGCATGGCTCATTCCAGACAGAAGCAATTAGACAAGATGGAGATATTAGAAAGGCCTCAAAACAAGATAAAACCTGAGTTCAACTTTCTGATGGCCAGGACGCCGGGACGCTTTATCGTAGAAGCAAAAGACCTCGTCATAGGCTATGACGAGCCTCTGACAAGGCCTGTCTCTTTCACCATAGAAAGGGGCGAGAAGATAGCGGTGATTGGAACAAACGGACTGGGTAAGACCACTCTCTTAAAGACTATTCTGGGTCAGATAGCTCCTATCTCAGGCCAGGTGTCATTAGGCGATTATCTGTTCCCCGGATATTTCGCCCAAGAAGCTGACAGAGATTCCTCGGTGAGCGCTCTGGATACTTTCTGGTCCGAATTTCCTTCCATGGAAAACAGAGAAGTGAGACTATGTCTTTCAAAATGCGGTCTTACCAACGAACATATAACCAGTCAGATGAGAGTGCTCAGCGGCGGAGAAAACGCCAAAGTCCGCCTGGCCGTAGTCATGAACCGAGAACACAACTGGTTGGTGCTGGATGAGCCTACCAATCATCTGGACGTGGACGCAAAAGAAGAGCTGCAGCGAGCCCTCAGAGAATACCCCGGCACAATATTGCTGGTATCCCACGACCCCATGTTCTACGAAGATTTCATAACCAGAACCCTTAACGTAAAAGACTGGACGACAAAAATCATATGATAAAAGACAGCTGCCGCCGCTTTTTAAGCGTCAGGCAGCTGTCCTTGCGTCTTTCATCCTATGGCCAGAGTCACCACCACGGGAACGCAGACGCACATCAGAGCTCCCGTGCAAAACGAATAGACTACCGTTTCTGCTCTGCAAGATCTTTCCACTATAGAAAGGCATACATCCATAGCAGCTACTCCAGGTATAGATGTACATTCCAGATAGCCTATCTTCTTGGCGGCTATCGGTATGAGTACTATCCCCAGAGTCTCTCTTATCACATTGTGCATAAACGATACGGCGCCCGCCACTGCAAAGCCGGCTTCCGTCAACATGCCCGGAGCTAAGGTGTACCAGCCGAAACCGGCGCTGACGGCAATCGACTCGCTCACCGTCAGAGAAGATATCAGTCCGTAGACTGCGCCCATGATAAGACTTCCGGCGACTGCCGCTATAGGAATAAATATAACTTTTATTCCCACTCCCTTAAAGCTCTGTATTACCTTTCCCTCGAGTCCCAGATTAAATCCCGCAAGAGCAAGAAGAATACATATACCCACTACCAGCCAGTCTCCCGACATATCCTGAAAAGCGTCTGTATCCTCGAATATCTCCGGTATCATAAAGTATCCCGCCGCCATTCCGGCAACGACAAAAGTCAGGATTATCAGCGTAAACTTGACGCCTCCCGACTCGGCTTCCCGTTCCTCTTCTCCTACCTGTTCTTCTTCCTCCGGAAGGCCGAAAATCCCCTCTTTATTCAATTTGAGAGCCTTTCTGGCGATATGTACCGCAAGTATGCTTCCGCCCACTACAAACACCGTTATCCCTGCAGCCTGAAGTCCTATAGACCCCAGGTTTGAAATCACCTCCTCGTTTGCGCCCATCCTAAGACCCATCAGAAATACCAAGATATATATGACTATGTTGGTAAGCTGTTCTGTAAACCGGAAGGTCTCTTTTTTATGACGTAACTTTGAAGCTACCGCATAACAGGCGATCATGATTCCCCAATATAAAAGAAGTAGTGACATGGTTTTTCTCCCTCAGATGATGAATTTATCATATGCCGCCTTCTCTGCCGGCGTCCGTAATAATTATCCGATGATTACAGGCACCAGAATCGGCACTAATATGCTTAGGATCGCTCCGGATATGAAGGAATATACGGCGATATCGCTCCTCGTGGCTTTCTCCACTATAGGCAAACATACGTCCATGGCGGCAGAACCCGGAAGCCCCACCGTCTCCACGTATCCGATCTTTTTAGCCACAAACGGAATGAGCACAATAGCAAACAATTCTCTCATAACGTTATGCAGAAAACACACTGCGCTGGCCGTCATATGTCCTGCTTCCATTATAATTCCGGGAGCTAAAGTATACCACCCGAAACCTGCTCCTATGGCCAGAGACTCCCGCATGGTCAGATCCAGAAAGAATGACATCACAAATGCAGCCGTGAGAGTGCCTGCGACCACGGCAGCGGGTATGGCAAATATGCGAAGCCCCACCGCTTTAAAGTTGCTTATGACACTGCCCTCTATTCCCAGATCTATTCCGACAAATATGAGCAGGAGGCACAGTCCAAGCTTTATTCCAAGGCCTGCCGCACTTTCGAAGGCTTCCATGTTTCCCACAAACATCTCTCTTATGACAAAGTATCCGGTCAACATTCCTATTATCACCGATATGAGTATGACTATTGTCATCATATTGACGTTTTGTTTCTCTTCTTCTTTCTCTATGGCATGCACCTGCTCCTTAAGATCGGCAGTATCCGTATTCTTCATCTGCGCCGGGTTATTGAAGACCTGCCGGTTATCAGTCTTTTCGCCCTGCGAAACCCGGCCGTACCTGTCTATACCCAGAAGTTTTCTCACTATATATATGGCAGCAGTAGAAAACAGCATGATCACTACGGTGATCAAAAAAGCAGAAATTCCTATGGTGCTGAGATTCTCCGTTATCTCTTTGTTAGCGCCCATTCTGGCTCCCATACACAGCACAAGAAGGGTTATGGCGACAGTCTGGACCTTTCCCGTCCAAAGAAGGCTGTCTCTCTTGCTTCTCAGTTTACTTCCAAAGAAATAACCAATAATTGTAACTCCCAGATATAGCGCTAAATCTGCCATTTGAAACTCCTAAAATTATATTTTTAAATCGGCGCCATTCTCCCGCCCATCAACACTGCCTTACTATAGAGACGAAACGTCCTGCGCCTGTCATATTGATATACAGTATAACATCTTATGCGATCAAAAATCTATACTAAGTAAAAAATTTCAGATAAAACATTGCACTATTTCCTTGACAAAAACACGACGGAGGAGAGATAATTGAATAACAGCATATTACAGAAATCGAGGAGAGTTTTCATGAGACTTAAAGCGGATCTGATGACCAAAGAGGATATGAACCGTGCGTTAAAAAGAATGTCACACCAAGTTCTCGAATGTAACCAAGGGGCAGATAATATAGTTATTCTGGGAATAAAGCGCAGAGGACTTCCCCTGGCAGAGGCCTTATCGAGTAATATCAAGGCAATAGAGGGTGTAAACGTACCTGTGGGAGAGCTGGATATCTCTCTTTACAGAGACGACGCTCCACGAAATTCAGACGATCCGGTTGTAACCGATTGTCATATTACTTTCGCAATTACGGGAAAAGACGTCATTTTAGTTGATGATGTGTTGTACACGGGCAGGACTGTAAGGGCTGCCCTGGATGCAATTTCCAAGTATGGTCGTGCTTCGACAATACAACTTGCTGTGCTCATCGACAGAGGGCACAGAGAACTCCCTATCAGAGCTGATTACGTAGGCAAGAACGTTCCTACCTCGAGGGACGAGCTTGTAGCCGTTTATGTCGATGACATAGATGGGGAAAGCGGCGTAAAACTATTCAGTAATTAGTCTCGATACACTTTTCTGACTCTTAAATGAGTCAAAATTTTGGATTTCTTGATTCATGTACGAATCAAACTTAAAATTGCATTGTTTCATCACTATTCCATAGGGCTCCCAAGACGGCTGATTTTGGCCATTCTTGGGAGTCTCCTATTTTTTGGCACGGCATTTGCATAATATATCTGCGTAAAGAAAAGATAACAATATAAAGAATTCAGGAGGTAAGTACGATGTGTAAAAAAGAATTATTAGATAAAGCTTTCACAGAAGCAGTGACAGAAGTAAACGTGAACATGATGTCCGATAAAGAAGTAGCTTTCGAAGCCATCGAGACATTCATGAAAGCGTTTGCAGAAAGGGAAAAGGCAGATTTCACTGATGATGAAATCAAAGCTACTATCGTAGCAGGTCTTGAGACCTTCGATGAGATAGCCCACAAAGACGATGTGGACTCTCCATTTAACGGAAAGATGATGCTCTAATCAAACACCATCACAACAAGCCCTCTAAATATATATAAATAAAACACACACAGCAAAAGACAGAGTCAATATGGCTCTGTCTTTTGCTTTTCCCTGATTAAAGCCGGAGCGCAAGTCCCGGCGTTTTTTAAAGTCCGTATTTAATCTTTTTTCTTGCCAGAGTCGGCTGAGGTATATTCAAGAGTTCGGCAGCCTTTCTCGTAGTCTTTTCTTTTTTAAGAGCATAAGCGATGAGCTTTTTTTCCTGATCCTCCATGATCTTTGAAAAGTCGATAGAAGCCTTGCTCTTGAACTCTTTCTTTATATCTACCAAAACGTCATCATAAAACGTATCATTGAGCAGATCGTCTACGGCATATTCGTCGATAAATTCTCCCTTATCCGTTATATAAAGACGATGCACGGTATTCTCCAGTTCTCTGACATTTCCGGGCCAATGGTAATCGCATAATTTATCTAAAGCATCTATGGTAAAATGCTTTTCAATGCCGTATTTTTTGCTGTAGTTTTTTATAAAGTTTTCAGCAAGGCATATTATATCCTCTTTTCGCTGTCTCAAAGGAGGTACTTCTATCAGGCAGATATTGAGTCTGTAATACAGGTCCTCCCTGAAGCTTCCCTCTTCTACCAATTTTTTCAGGGGAATATTATTGGCGCATATCACTCTCACATTGACTGTCTTCTGCTCCGTTCCGCCCACTCTGTAATATGAGTTTTCCTGAAGTACTCTGAGCAATTTCGACTGCATAGTCAGAGGCAGAGTTCCTATCTCATCCAAAAACAATGTCCCATTGTTGGCCATCTCGAAATATCCTTCCTTACCGGCGGCCTGAGCGCCGGTAAAAGAACCTTTTTCATATCCGAAGAACTCAGATTCAGCCAGGCTTTCCTGGATAGTGGCGCAGTTTATCTTGATACACGGCTTTCCTTTTCTCGGGCTGTTCCTGTGGAGAAGATCCAGTACCTTTTCTTTTCCTACTCCTGTCTCTCCCTGTATGATCACATTGCAATCATACTTTGCCACATTGAGCACCGTATCCACCAGATCTGCTGTCACAGGACTCATATATACAAAGTCCTCTGTCTTATGATGTTCTTTTTCCCTGGTTTTCGTTTTGGCGCTGTGAATCGCCATTGATTTTTTAGAGCGATGGGACAGTATATCGTCTATTCCTTTAAGGTCAGCCGACAATTGTCTTATGAGGTCAGAAGCAAAATCATAAGCTTTTTCCGCATACCCGTCCAAGGCATAGCTCGTAACTTCTTTGCCGAGGCAGTCTATAGCCAACAGACTCTGAAAATAGTTCTTTCTCACGCCGGCGTGAAATAAAAACCCCTTGTTTTTTACTAAAAGAGCCGAGATGGTTTCTGCGCCTTTTATGTCTTCAAGATTTATTATAGAGTCCATGAGGCCTTCTTCCTCTCTGTATATATGTTCGTAGGCGGTTACAGGCCTTGACATATCGGCAAAAAATACCCGGTCTATCAGATGCCCGAAAGTCTTCTCGAATTCCTTTTTATTTATATAAGTAAGCGAATCCTGATCTATCACTGAAATTATTCTCACATCGCTGTCGCTGTAATTCTTTGCCAGACGGGCATAAAGGAGCATATCTATCAGATTGCTGCCCACTATCGCTATCCTCTCAGGTTTTCTCTGGGTCATCACATCTCCCAGATCCAGAAGACTGCCTTCCTCGTCCAGTGCGCACAGCAGAGGTTTTATGTCCAGGTCCTGCGGCCACGAAGCTATCTGAGAAGATTCGAATACTATGGCATATCCGCTGCACCATATCTCGCCGTAATTATAATCCACTTTATCTATCTTTTCTATATATATGGGAAATCCGGAAATAGAAGCCAGACTTATTATCCTGTCTCCCTCCTTAAAATCACCTCCCCTGTAGCCGCAGCTTACCTCCTCTACAGTCCCCGCAATGATCCCGCTGCTTTCGGTGTACGGGTTTTGAAGCTTTCCCCTCTTGTTTATGATGGTCAGTATCCTCTCTTTAATACGGCTCTCGTTATATTGGCAGTCGCTGCATATCTGGTTGAAGTTATCGCCCTCAAGCTTTATGACTTCGACTGCTAATCGCATCTCTCCCGGTCTGACTTCTCTGGAGTTATCCAATCTCCATGCTGTAGGCGGTATAGCCCCTACAGGTTCTATCACTCTCTCGATACCAAAATATTTCATATGTTCTCCCTCAATGTTTTAGTTGCGGCTTCTCATGGTCTTATATTATCTTGAATTTTATACCTGTGTCAATATATCGATTTAATTTTGAGTCAAATATTTGAAATTACGTTCACAGATGGTTTTCGTCATTTACTATAAAATGTCGTAAAATAAAGGGTAAATTTTCTCAAATTTGCAGATAATAATATGAGCATTAAAAAAAATAAAACATTTGAAATATACAAGGGGGTTTTTATGAATAACAAAGAGGAAGGTCTTGGTCTTGGAAAAATAACCATGTTCGCCGTAGGCGCCACCCTCGCCAGCGGAGTCTTCAGTCTTTCCGGAGACTTCGCTGCTTCGGGAGCCTATCCGCTGGCAGTCCTCATAGGATGGGGCATAAGCGGTCTTGGGATGCTCATGCTCACATTATGTTTTTTCAGACTCAGCGTAGTCAGGCCTGATCTTACCAGCGGCCTTTACAGCTATGCCAAGACCGGTTTCGGAGAATATATAGGTTTCAACTCGGCGTGGGGGTTTTGGCTCAGCGCGCTCCTTGGAAATCTTTCTTTCATTACACTGTTCTTTGCTTCGCTGGGAAATTTCTTTCCCATATTCGGAAGCGGTACTAATCTCATATCCGTCATTCTCGGCTCGGTGATAGTCTGGGTCTTCGGCCTTCTCGTGCTGGGAGGAGTAAACGAGGCCATTGCCATCAACACCGTAGTAGTCATAGCCAAGGTCATACCTATAGCTGTCATGATAGTAGCTATAGTATATGCAGGAGCATTCGACTTTGAGATATTTTCTCAGAATATCACAGGAGAAGGATCAGGGCTGAACCTGATGGAACAAGTTAAAGCTACAGTATATACCACCGTATGGGTGTTTATCGGCATAGAAGGCGCCGTGGTCATCTCCGGAAGGGCCAAAAACACTTCTATAGCCGGAAAAGCCACCATATTGGCCTTCATCTCCTTATTCATCCTCTACGTCCTGATTTCCATACTCAGTATGGGGGTAATGACTACGGAAAAGCTGGCTGCTCTGGGAAACCCGCCGATGGCTTTCGTTCTAAAATCTGTCGTAGGTTCGTGGGGAAGCGCCTTAGTCAACATAGGAGTCATAATATCTGTGGGAGGAGCTTTATTCACCTACACCATACTCTGTGTAGACAGTATTTACGCGCCTGCCATGCAGCGCTGCTTCCCAAAGAGTTTTACTAAGCAAAATAAAAAAGGATCTCCCATCAGCGGCGTTCTTATCACCACTTTAGTCACTCAGTTCTTTCTCATCATAATCTACTTTAACGACGCCACATATCAGGTAATCTATGCAGTCTCCACCAGCGCCATCATGGTTCCTTACGCTCTGTCAGCCTTTTACTGTCTTAAGGTGACTGCCCAGGGGCAAGGACTGGATCAGATGAACGGAGGGCGAAAGTTCATGGTATGGGTGTACTCTATCCTGGGTTCGGCTTACGGCATATGGATGCTGTATGCGGGAGGAGTGACTCATCTTCTTATATCAGCCCTTCTCTACGCTCCGGGTACTATCTTATATGTCATAGCCAGAAGAGAACAGAAAGGAAAAATTTTTCCACGCCCGGCAGACAAGATCACTTTCGTTTTTCTGATAGCTATGGCTCTTCTCTCTGCATATCTCCTGACAAAAGGTGAAATCTCCATCTGATCTTTACGGAAAAGACCCTCTCTTGCATCTTGCAAAAAGAGGGTCTCTTTTTCTTATCAGATTATCGCTTTTACTCCATAAGTAGCCATGGTTACTATGAGACCTGCCGCCGCTACTCCCAAAGCTATAGACGGAAAAGCCCTCTTAAGCTGCATGTCCAGCATAGCGGCAACCAGAGCGCCGGTCCATGCGCCGGTACCCGGGAGCGGTACGGCTACAAGTATCATCAATCCCCAGAACTCATATCTGACCACCTGATCTTTTTTCTTATCAGCCTTCTCTTCAAATTTTCTGACCAATCTACCCAGTCTTTCGCTCTTGCTCTGCATCCATTTGAAGATCTTTCTTATAAAGATTATTATGAACGGAACGGGCACGAGATTTCCCAGCACGGAGACTATCAGCGCCGTGCCTACGTCGAGACCGTTTATGACTCCGAGAGGAATAGCCCCTCTCAGTTCTATGATGGGTACCATAGATATGAGAAAAGTCATCATTATATTGCCTGCAGCCGTTCCCCAGAGAGAAAACATGTATCTGTTACCTGACCCTTTCGATTTTCTTTGCCGAATTTATCTCCGCCTGGGCGGCCGCCAGCCTGGCGCCCGGAATCCTCAGCGTAGAGCAGGAAAAGTAATTTATCCCTATAGACTCGCAGAATTCTATGGTGTCCGGGTCTCCTCCGTGTTCCCCGCATATTCCTATCTTCAGCTTAGGCTTGGTCTTTCGTCCGGAAATGCAGGCCATTTCTATCATCCTTCCCACACCTCTCTCGTCGAGAGAATAGAATGGATTTTTATCCAATATGTCCTTCTTTATATATTCTTCTATCAGATCTTCAGTATCTTCCTTAGACAGTCCGTATACTAATTCAGTGAGATCGTTAGTGCCGAAAGAAAAGAAGTCTGCCTTCTCGGCTATCATATCTGCCAGCAGAGCTGCTCTGGGGGTCTCTATCATGGTTCCCACAGAAAAATCAAGGCTGGCGTCTGCCGCCTTCAGACATTGCATTGCCGTCGTCTCTACAGTCTCCCTGACGTTGGTGAATTCTCTCACAGAGCTTATAAACGGCACCATGATCGATATATTCAGATCCCCGTCTACTTCCCCTCTCACTTCAAGGGCGGCCTCTATGACAGCCTCTGTCTGCATCCTCACTATCTCAGGGTGAAGCACTGCCAGTCTGCTTCCTCTCTTTCCCATGGCGGGGTTTTCTTCTCTCAGCAGAAGTACTTTTGCTCCAAGTTTTTTCTCAGAGATTTTCAGCTTCCCTGCGAGATTTCTTATGTCTGATTCTGCATGAGGCAAGAATCTGTGAAAAGACGGGTCCAAGAGCCTTATGGTGACGGGCCTGTCCTCCATTATCCTGAATATACGCTTAAAATCGTCTTTCTGATAAGGCTTCAGGGCAGCTATCGCCCTGTTTCTTTCCGCCGCATCCTCAGCTATTATCATTCTTATAAAATCATATATTCTATCCTCTCCGAAAAACATATGCTCGCTGCGGCAAAGGCCCACGCCTTCTGCCCCCAGCTTTATAGCCAGGGCGGCGTCTTCCGGAGTATCTATATTTGCTCTCACACCTACCGTCCTGAATTCATCAGCCCATTCGAGTATGGTGTTGAAATTGTCGACAGTCTTTACGTCGATGGAATCCTGGTCTTTAAACTGTTTAAGCACCAGTTTATTTATATCCGACGCCCTTATATTGGCTACCGAAGTCTCTCTGTCTACTATGCCTTCGCTTACCATATCCACGGCGATCTTCACCGATGCAGCCGGAGTCCTTCTGGCTGCTTTAGTCTCAAGCATATAGAGTTTGCCGCTCTCTACAGTAAATTCTATCTCCTGTACATTTTCATTATATCTTTCCAGCAGCTGAGCGATATCAAAGAATTTTCTGTAAAGCTGAGGGAAGAAATCTTCCATCTTCTCTATCTTCACAGCTTCTATATCTCTGAAAGAAGTATCGCCGCCCTGACTCTTCATCAAAAATTCTCCGCAGGTGATCTTCTCTCCCGTATTGGGATCTCTCGTAAAGACAGTACCGGTACATGAATTCTGATCCATGTTCCCAAATACCATAGCCTGTACCACCACAGCAGTCCCTACGCTCTCAGGTATTTCGTGAAGCTCTCTGTAGGATCTGGTGGCATAAGAATTCCAGTGTCCCAGGGCGGCGCTCACTGCCTCCCTGAGCTGATCGAAGGGTTCATCCGGGACGGGCCGTCCCGTCTTTTTCATTATTATCGACTTATACTGCATGGCTGTCTCAAACAGGACGGCTTCTTCCGAATAATCCTCACCGTCCTCATCTAAAGCCTTCTTTTTTATACTTTCATATGCGGCGATGAAATGGCTCTGAGGTATCCTCCTCACCAGCCAGCCGTAAGTCCTGAGAAACCTGGTGTAACAATCGAGGGCAAATTCCATGTCGCTCAAATGCGCCAATCCCTGAACAGTCTTGTCGTTGAGACCGAGATTGAACACCGTACCGGTCATGGTAGGTATCTTTATCACGTTGCTTATGCGCACTGAAACAAGCAGCGGGTTTTCCCCGCCGCCGAATTCCTTACCTGTAACTTCTTCTACTTCCCGTATCTTGGTCCTCATCTCTTCTATGATTTGTGCGTCGAGGGCTCCCCCTCCGGCAAAAAATCTGCCGCACGCTTTCGTCGTTATCACAAATCCGAAAGGAACGGGCAGTCCCATCCCCGTCATCTCCGAAAGATTGGCTCCCTTTCCTCCGAGAAGGTTCCTCATCTTCTTGCTTCCCTCATTAAAGGAACAGAGAAATTCTCCCATATGCAGGCCTTTCCGTCACTTAAAATGACAGTCTTTCTTCTATATATGAGCGTACCTGATCTACAGGTATTCTGACTTGCTCCATAGTATCCCTGTCGCGGACAGTAACGCAGCCGTCCGTCTGGGTATCGAAATCCACGCAGATGCAGAAAGGAGTTCCTATCTCATCTTCTCTTCTGTATCTCTTTCCTATGGAGCCGGAAGCGTCGTAATCCGTCATAAAATACTTGGACAGTTCCTCATGTATAGGTTCTGCCACAGGCGAGAGTTTCTTGGCCAGAGGAAGAACAGCCGCCTTGAAAGGAGCCAGAGCAGGATGGAATTTCAGCACCGTTCTGACGTCTTCCTTGCCGTTTGAATCGGTCAGCACCTCCTCGTTATATGCGTCTATCAGGAATGCCAGAGCTACGCGATCGGCTCCCAGAGAAGGCTCTATCACGAACGGAACGTACTTTTCTCCCGTCTCAGAATCGACATAGCTGAGATCCTGATTGGAAGTGTTGATATGCTGAGTGAGGTCAAAATCGGTTCTGTCCGCGATACCCCAAAGTTCTCCCCATCCGAACGGGAACATATACTCTATGTCCGTAGTAGCGTTGCTGTAATGTGAAAGTTCTTCTTTCTCGTGGTCTCTCGTTCTGATATTTTCCATATCCATACCGAGATTTTTCAGAAAGTTGACGCAATATTCCTTCCAGTAAGCAAACCACTTCAGATCTGTTCCCGGTTTGCAGAAGAATTCCAGCTCCATCTGTTCAAACTCTCTCGTTCTGAATGTAAAGTTTCCGGGAGTTATCTCGTTTCTGAAAGATTTTCCTATCTGGGCTATTCCGAAAGGAACTTTTTTTCTCGCAGTCCTCTGAACGTTCCTGAAATTGACGAAGATGCCCTGAGCAGTTTCAGGTCTCAAGTATATCTCTGACTTCGAGTCTTCTGTAACTCCCTGAAAAGTCTTGAACATCAAGTTGAACTGGCGTATACCCGTAAAGTCGGTCTTGCCGCACTCGGGACATGCGATCTTGTTCTCTCTGATGTATTCTTCGAGTTTCTCGTTAGACCAGCCGTCTACTACCACATCTTCGATACCGTTTTGGTGCATATATTCTTCTATCAGCTTATCAGCCCTGAATCTGGCCTTGCAGCCCTTGCAGTCTATCAGAGGATCTGAAAATCCTCCTACATGACCGGAGGCCACCCAAGTCTTAGGATTCATCAATATGGCCGCGTCAAGCCCCACGTTATATTTGGACTCCTGCACGAACTTTCTCCACCAGGCCTTTTTCACGTTGTTCTTGAACTCTACCCCTAAAGGGCCGTAATCCCACGTGTTAGCAAGGCCTCCGTAGATCTCCGATCCCGGAAATATGAATCCTCTGTTCTTGGCTAAGGCCACGATTTTTTCCATTGTTATGTCTTTTTTCATGTCTGATAAACCCTACCTATCTTTTCTATTCTTCTTTTTCTTCTTTTTTCTCTTCTTCGAAGATCTCTTCGATCTTTTCTTCTGCTGCGTCGAAGGCTTCTTCTGCCGCATCGGCCGCCTCATTTTTCTTTTCTTTTATACCGTTCCACATATCTGTGGCCTTATCGGCTACCGACTTATATGCGTCTACGCTCTTTTCCTTAATATCGTTGACTACCTCAGGAGCCTTTTCTTTTACGTCGTCATAGATGGCGCTGCCCTTGGCCACTACTTCATCTACTACCACGCTGCCTTTTTCTTTCACGTCGTTTGCCAGATTCTCGGCTCTTCTGCTCACGTCCACCACTGTTCCGTCATCTTTGGTAAGTTCGATCTTGCACTTGAATCCAAAGGCTGCGACTGCTGCGGCCAGTACTCCCCAAGGGGCTACGATAGTGCCGATGAGACCCACGTTTACAGGGATATTGACTACTGTTTCGTCGTCTTTTTTTACGGAGATCTTGGTGACGTTGCCCTTCTTCACCAGCTCCTTTACCTTTTCAACGGTTTCGTCCGCAAAATCTCCTGCCTTGCTTCCCGATTTTATATTCACCGTCTCCTCGATCGCAATTATAGCGTCCACTACGCTGCCGTCCGCAGCTTCCAGAGCTTCCTTGGCTTCTTTATATGATACGCCTGTTCTGTCTTTTACCAGTTCGATCTTTTCTAAAGTGATTTCCATTTTAATACCTCCTCAGAGTCATTTAATTTAGAAAAAGCTTTCGCTCTTCAATCCTTTTATATCCATGTGATAGGATATGTATTCTTTCATTATCTCCTGCAGGGTTCCCTGCATCTGGTCGTTAAGAGCTATTTTTTCAAAGGCTGACATGGGCATCCTCTGAAAATATTTTAATATTTCTATTATACCAAAATCTGCTTTATAAATCAATGGCCGGTTGTCTTCTGCCGAAAGCTTATCTGCACATTCCCGGCAGATTACCCCTCCTTCTTCTATGCTGAAGCAGATCAGCCCTCCGCCGGAATGGTGAGGATCGCATCCGCAGGATACGCAAGAATTCAGTTCGGGCATCATCCCCAGGATGTCCAGTATCTTTACGATATAAGCCATGATCAGAGTCTTATGCTTTTTTTCTCTCTTCTCAAGGGCTTCCATAAACTCCAAAAGCAGAGAGAATATGCGGGGCTGAGGCATTTCTTCAGGCAGCATTTTATCTGTAAGTTCAAGCACGTAAGAGGCTGCCATATACTTATCCAGATCTTCACCTATGGCGTAATAGCTCTTTATGACCTGACCGTTGTTGAGATTATAATTATCTCTGCTTTTAAAGAGCTCATATCGGCCATAACTGAAAGCTCTCGCCGCCAGAGCGGTCTTATTGCGGCCGCCCTCATTGATGCTGGCGCCTACGCTTATCTTTCCGAATTTTCTCGAAAACAGGGAGATCATCCTTCGCCCCCCTGCGGCTTTCACTTGTCTCAGTACGATACCCTCAGTATCTGTTATCATATGTTCATTCCTTGTATCCAAAATTTGAAAGAGCGAGGTCCGAATCTCTCCAGTTCTCTTTCACCTTTACCCACAGTTCAAGAAAGACTTTGCAGCCCAGGAGAGCTTCAATCTCGAGCCGGGCGCTCTTTCCTATACCTTTGAGTTTTTTTCCTTCTTTACCTATTATTATGCCCTTGTGGGATTTTCTTTCACAATATATGACGGCCCCTATTTGAGTCAGGCTCTCTTCTTCTTTGAATCTCTCTATCTCGACGGCCACTCCGTGAGGCACTTCGTCTCTGAGATAATGGAGTATTTTCTCTCTTATGATCTCGCTGACTATAAATCTCTCGGGATGGTCGGTCACCATATCCTCAGGGAAGTACATGGGTCCTGGGCTCAACAGATCCTCCGCCGCCCGGCACAATATGTCTATGTTTTTGCCTTCTAAAGCCGACGTTCCGTAGATGCCGTCGAAGATTCCCATCTGTGAATAAGCGTCGTACGTTTCTTTAAATTCTTCCGGCGTCAGCTTGTCTATCTTGTTTATGACGAGGATCTTGGGAGTCTTGACTTCCTGCAGCATCTGGATGATATACTTGTCCCCGGGGCCTTTATTGGGGCCTCCGTCCACCAAAAAGAAGATTACGTCTACTTCTTTAAAGGTGTTGACAGCAGATTCCGTCATATAGCTGCCCAGCTTGCTGTGAGGCTTATGTATCCCCGGCGTATCTATAAATATCATCTGAGCTCCCTGATCGCCTTCTCCGGGCATCCTGGTATAGATACCTCTTATGGTATTTCTCGTAGTCTGCGGCTTATCTGCCGTTATGGCCACCTTTTCTCTCAGGATAGCGTTCATCAGAGTTGATTTTCCGACATTTGGTCTACCCACTATACCGATAAAGCCTGTCTTCATAGTCTGAATCCCTCCGGAAGTATTTCATCCATCGTATATACGCTCAGAGAGTCCGCGTCGTCGCCTGTGATTATCTTAAAGTCGTCATCGCAGAATTCTTTCATAAATTGTCTGCATATCCCGCAGGGCCATGCTTCTCCCTCGCTGGAGACGACGGCGATAGCCTCGAATTCTCTCTCTCCTTCGGATATGGCTTTCACGAAGGCCGTTCTCTCGGCGCATATAGTAGCCCCAAAAGAAGAGTTTTCTACGTTTACGCCCGTAAATACCTCTCCGCTTTTAGAAAGCAATGCGGCTCCGACTTTAAATTTTGAAAACGGTGCGTATGCTCTTGGAAGCATATCGCAGGCTTTTTCGTAAAGTTCTCTGTACTTCATGACTTACCTCCTCAAATCCAATTGATTCATTACTGCCTCTTCTCTGTTTCTCATCGCAGCCTTCTCTTCATCTTCCATATGATCGTATCCTAAAAGATGAAGCAGGCTGTGAACGAACAGATATATAAACTCTCTCTCGTAAGAGTGGCCATACTCGTCGGCCTGTTCCTTCACTCTATCTTCGCAGATAACCACATCTCCCAGGCAGATTTCTCCTGCCTCAGGCAAATCATCTGTTGCCTCAAACTGCGGAAAAGACAACACGTCAGTCACGCTGTCTACACCCCGGTAATCTCTGTTGAGGCTCCTTATCTCTTCCGGCGAGATCAGCGTGAGACTGATCTGCGCCCTGTCTTTGCAGACTCCCTCCGAGTCCAGAACACAGCATGCCGCCTCAATCAATTTATCCATCATTTCATCTGCCGGCGCCTGTCCTTCTTCAAGATATATGTTCATCATCGTCCTCCGGATATTTCTTGTAATATCTGTCGTAAGCGTTTATGATCTTTTTCACCAGTTCGTGCCTCACCACGTCGGTATCCTTCAGATAGCAAAAATCTATGTCCGCCACGTCTTTCAGGACTTTAGACGCTTCCACAAGGCCTGATTTTTTCCCTCTTGGAAGATCTATCTGAGTCACGTCTCCTGTAACCACCACTTTAGACCCGAAACCCATCCTGGTGAGAAACATCTTCATCTGTTCTCTGGTGGTGTTCTGAGCCTCGTCCAATATTATGAAAGAGTTATCCAGAGTGCGGCCTCGCATATACGCCAGAGGAACTACCTCTATGGCCTCTTTCTCCTTCAGTCTTAAACTTGCGTCTCTTCCCAGCACGTCATATAAAGCGTCATAGAGCGGTCTAAGATACGGATCGACTTTATCCTGAAGGTCTCCCGGAAGAAATCCAAGTCTTTCTCCTGCTTCTACCGCAGGCCTTGCAAGAATGATCTTCTGGACCTCTTTGTTCTTAAAAGCATTGACTGCCATGGCCACGGCTATATAGGTCTTGCCTGTGCCGGCAGGACCTATGCCGAATACTATATCTTTTTTTCTTATGCTTTCTACGTATTTTTTCTGCCCTATGGTCTTGGGTCTGAGAGGTTTTCCCTTGTGGGTAAAGCATATCACATCTTTTGCGACATTGCTGTCTCTGTACGAAAGCCCTTCTTTCTTGAGCCCCGCCACATATGACGCTTTTTGCTTTCCCAGACTTTCGCCGGACTCAAGTATATTTATAAATTCTTCCACTATGCTCTGAGCCAGATCTAAAGACGCTTCTTGTTGCTCCAAAGGCATATTCTCGTCCGCTTTGAATATAAGACCGTCGTCTCTTTGGAATATCTCTACTCCGGTAGCTTCTCTTATTATATCGAGATTAACATCCAAATTGCCAAAGAGCATCGCTCTGTCAATCTCCTGCAGCATCTGAATTTTCCTGTCCAATTAGAATCTCCTGTTCTTCTCCGATTTGACGGCGAACTTCGAGAGTTACGCCTACTTCTATTATATTTTCTTTATAGGAAAATTTCAAATCTTTCTTTAGAATTTGAGAGTTTTCAGGCAAATTTTCTTTAGCCCACTGTCTTATCTGCTGATTGACCTTATCTCTGATCTGTTTCTCACTCTTTTCTGTCTTATTGGACACTATATTCTCATCACGATCCTTTTCTCCTCCTGATATATATCGCTCCTGATTAAAAGTCAGTCTGTAAGGAACCGTCATGGTTATCTCGCCCTGAGCCCTGACAAAATACTGTTTCGGCCAGTCTTCTTTAAAAACTGTAGCCTCTATAGGAACGCATCCTGAAATAAGCACCTGTCCTTTTTCCACATAATCTCCCTCTTCTACCAGCGCCAGACCCCTGTAGGAACCGATGGACTCTATGTAACCGGAAGTATCTGCGACTATATTGCAGTAATATTCGCGTTCCTCCATGCCTTCTTTCGATTTGACTAAAGACATCTCTTCGTCTTCAGTGTTGATTTTGCCTTCGGAGATGTTAAGAAAGACCTTTCTCCCTTCGTATACAAGCTGCACCCATGTTACCTGAGGAAACGCATCATATATCAGGTCTTCAGCCCGGTTCCAGTCTATCCTGGGGATATACGATCCTTCTTCTATTCCCGCCTCTGCCAGGCAATTAAGCAGCTCTGTCTCCGGTATGCCCTTATATCCGTCCACAACTATAGTCTTAACAAAAAAAGACTGGCTTATCACCAGCAGCAATATCAAAACGGCGCAGGCAATTTTCATGGGAGTCCTTTTCAGTTTGCCGAGACGATAATATACTCCTTTCTCCGACATGACTGTAATCCTATACAGAGCCTTCGCCTGCTTTCTCAGTATCTCAAGCTCATAGGCGGTAAGCCAACATTCTGCTTCCATCTCCGAAATGACCCTGATATTCCTCAGATCCAACCCTTTTTCGAGAGCTTTATTAAAAAGTTTATCTATTCTGAATCCTTCAATCTTTATCTTTACCCGATGTACGGAAAAATTCAATTCCCTGTATGGTTCCTTCAATCAGAAGCCTCCCCTCAAAAATTTCTTTTATGACAAAGCCGCTGCCTCTGACAGTGACAAACTTTTTACCGGCAGATACGGTGAGGGAGGTTTCACTGATCATCACTATTGCCGTCACATTTTCTATTATCGTTAATTTATCATCGGCGATTACCCTGGGCTGACGAAAATTCAGGTCATGGCTCATCTCTTCTCTTAGCTTCAAATCAAAAACCCCCTTCTTCTTAATTCTATGAAAGGGGGTCATAGTTCATTACTAAATATGGGCATCTGAGAGTCCTGTTTCTGTCTTGCCCGGCGTGCTTTCTCCATCTATGACGTCAGCTGCAAGGACATCCCCGGCCTTTATGAGGCCTCCTTCGAGTACTTCGACAAAGACGCCTTCTGATGGCATTATGCAGCTTCCCATAGCGCGGCCTATAGCGCAGAGGCTGTGACATTCCTTACCTATCTGCGTCACTCGCAGCAGTGATTCTCCGGCTCTGACCAAAGTTCCTACGGAAAGCTTTGACAGATCTATCCCTTCCGTTATGAGATTTTCCCCGAAGCTTCCGTCTCTGACCTGGGCTCCACGAGCTTTAAAATCCCGTATGCTTTCATAAGAAAGAAGGCTTATCTGCCTGTGCCATCTGCCGGCGTGAGCGTCTCCTTCAATCCCGAAGCCCTCTATGAGACGGACGCTTCCCTCGACGGGCGTCTTGGCAGTTCCCTTTTTTTCGCTTATACATATGGTTCTGATGATTCCCATGATCTTTTTCTCCATCTAAAGTCAGTGTTTATCTTGTAATTGTATCACAGTTGTTGACATTTTTCTTCTGCAAAAGTAAAATTTAAGCATATAGGAGGCATGTTTATGAAAATCAATCTTCACTCTCATACTACTTTCTGCGACGGAAAAAACTCTGCCGAAGAAATGGTTGTCTCGGCCATAGATCACGGATTTGATGTATTCGGCTTTTCGGGACACAGCTATACTCCCTTTGATGAAAGTTATTGCATGAGCCTTTCCGGAACCGTTGAATACAGAAAGGAAATCGAAAGGCTTGCAAAAAAATACGAAAGCCGCATAAAAATTCTCTGCGGAGTAGAACAGGACTTCTTTTCCGATCAATCCGTACGGCCTTATGATTATGTCATCGGATCGGTTCATGCTTTTTATAACAAGAAATACGATAAATATATATATGCCGACTACGACCCGAAGATATTAGAAGATGCGTGCCGGTTATATTACGGCGGAGATTTTCTGGCCTTAGCTGAAGACTATTTTGAAGAAGAATCTCTGGTCGTGCAAAAAACCGGCTGCAATATAATAGGTCATTTCGATCTCATCACCAAATTCAACGAGCAATCTCCGATGTTCGACGAAAGTCACCCAAGATATACGGCTGCGGTTGACAAGGCTCTGAAAAAGCTTATATCCTCGGGAGCAGTCTTCGAAATCAATACTGGAGCCATGTCAAAAGGGTACAGAACCACACCGTATCCATCTGAGTCCATACTGAGAAAGATCAGGGCCGGAGGGGGCAGGGTGATAATCTCATCTGATACTCACTCTGCAGATACCGTCGATTTTGCTTTCGATGACGCTCTCAGGCTGGCAGAAATATGCGGCTTTGAAACTCTGTCTTATCCTCTACGATGAATTAAACTACGTCCTGAATTATCGTGAGCGGAAGTGGTGGGGCCGAGCAGAAGTAATAGAGCTGAGTGGCCTCCAAACTATCAACATAATCACAAAAAAGCAGCTCTCCCCAGCTGTTTTTTTGATTGTATGTTAAATGCCAGAGCAGGCAGCGCTCCACCGGTCTTGGGCTGGACCGCTGAGTTTGGGCTTGGGATGCTGCTCTTGGTCTTGGGCTCCTGGGCTTGGGCTACTGCTCCTGGTCTTGGGCTACTGGTCTTGGGCTACTGCTCTTGATTCTGGGCTATCCCACTGGACTTGGGCTAGACCGCTGGGCTTAGACAGGCTTACTGAGCTTGCTTTGACCCACTCGTTTTGTACAAAACTGTCTGTTCGAGTGGGTTAGTTACCACTCGTTTGTGGAAAAATCGTGGGTTTGAGTGGGCTATCCCCCACTTGTTTTGATAAAAACCACTTGTTCGAGGGGGCCAAAGCCCACTCGTTTTCAGCAAAATCGGCCGTTCGAGGGGGCTGTTCTTCTTTTAAAACCACATGAATTCTCTGTTTCTTACATTATTTTGTATTATATGTAATTTTTGCAAAGGGAGTATACCCACTCATTTGCACAAAAACCCTTCATTCGAGGGGGCCATCCCCCACTCGTTTTCGATAAAACCACCTGTTCGAGTGGGTCAAAGCCCACTCATTCTCAGCAAAATCAGCCGTTCGAGGGGGTTCTTGCCCCTCCCCCTCCTTCCCACTCATTCCTGAACATGTACATTCGTCTACACAAAACTCCTATCATTTTCGCATCCGGCTTTAGTTTATCACTACAACTCCACTACACCCACGATAAGTCAGAGTCCATTTTCTCTCACACGATAATTTAATCTACCTATTAAAGTAAAAACGCACCTGCTCCTGAGCCTTTACCATTTGCCCACTGCAGAGTGCGTTTTTACAGCTTACCATGTTTATTTTCAAGTTTTATACTGCTCAGAAGATATAACTTCCTGCCGAAAAGACGGTCAGCACCAGCAGGCACAGCGCCAGAACACTTAAGCTTCTCTTTAGACCTTTGATCCTGTTCTTATCCATTTTTTCTCCCCCTTGCTGCGGACCGCAAAAGACATATATATCCCTGTCTTGCGGTTCTCTCATAAACCTGCCGATGTTTTTCGGCCTTATTACTTTCACATACTTATACTGACCTTTTGGCATTTCGTTACAGGGTTTTTGAAAAAAATTTTTTCGTGCATATGACGTCTTAACAGTTTTTAATGATCAGAGCAAGCTGCCGCACTCTCCCTCTTCCCCTGTCAATATTCCCATTGCATGAGGAAGCGCCGGCAATATGGCTTCGAGGTTCTCTCGCACCGCCTTCGGACTACCGGGAAGGTTTATTATAAGGGTGCGCTTTCTTATTACGGCCTCTCCCCTGGAAAGCATAGCCTTAGGCGTGATTTCCATGGACTTGGCTCGCATGTATTCGGCTATGCCGGGAACGCGGCGGTCTGCTACGGCAATGGTTGCCTCAGGCGTAAAATCTCTCGGTGAGAGTCCCGTTCCGCCTGTGGTCAGTATCAGAGCATACCCCTCCCGGTCGCTAAGCCTGATAAGCTCTCTTTTGAGAATTTCCGGCTCGTCGGGAAGAATCACCATTTCGGTCACTTCAAATTCTCCTTGCTCTTCGATTATCAGCCGGATAAGCGGTCCGCTTTCGTCTTTCCTCTGTCCTGCCGCCCCTTTATCGCTCATGGTTATAATCGCCGTCTTATACATTGATGCACCTCTCATTTATAACGTCGCCGCTTTTGCCGCCTGTCTTTTTAATCAACTCGACGCCTGTTATTTCCATGAACTTGTCCATGGACTTGCACATATCATATATAGTAAGAAGCGCGACTATAACTCCTGTCAGCGCCTCCATCTCCGCGCCCGTCTTCCCTGCGGTTCTGACGACACATGTGCAGGTCACTTCTCTTCTTTCATCATTTTTTTCAAAATCCACTTTGCAGCTGCCTATAGGTATCTGGTGGCACATGGGTATCAGCTCCCAGGTCTTCTTAGCCGCCATTATGCCTGCCGTAGCCGCAACGGCTAAAACATCGCCTTTAGCCGATGTCCCCCTCTTTATAGCCTCATATACGTCACAATTCACTCTGATAATGCCTTTTGCCTGAGCTATGCGAAGAGTGTCCGATTTTTCCGTCACATCTACCATGACGGCTTTTCCATCTTCATCAAAATGATTCAGTCCCATCCGGTTTTCTCCAATCATCTAATAATATAGTGTCCCGCCTCCCTCCGCCTCTGTAGGGGCGGAGGGAGCGCAGTCGTCCGTTTTTACGGCAGACGACTGCCGGGAAATCCTCTCCGATTTAAATAAGGCTCTCCGCCATAAGCGAAGAGCCTCTTGTTCTCATCTATCCCAAAAAGTCCGTGACAACCTTTTTAACCGAGTTGCCGTCCGCACGGCCTTTAAGTTTAGCCATGACAGGACCCATAAGCTTGCCCATATTCTGTTTGCCGCCTTCTATCCCGAGTTCCGCCGCAGTCTCTTTGACCGTCTTTAGAATCTCTTCCTCCGAAAGCTGCTCAGGCAAATATCTGTTCAAGATTTCTATTTCGGCTTTATACGAATCTGCTAAATCTGTTCTTCCGGCTTTTTCAAAATCAGCAAGTGCATCTTTTCTCATTTTAACCTGTTTAGATAAAACGGCCATGATGCCCTCGTCGCTAAGTTCTTCTCTGTTGTCCACCTCATACTGCTTGATGGCAGCCCTGGCAAAACTGATAGTGTTCTTAGCTATTTCGTCTTTTGTCTTCATGGCTTCTTTAAAATCAGCCATCAGCCTGTCTTTGATCGTCATTTCTCTCACCTCTTTTCGGAAAGTCTGTCTTTCGAATTTTTAGAAAGCTGCGGACTTTCTCCACGTCTGCCGGTTAAGAATGACTCTATATGTTTAGTATTTCTTAGCCTTTTTTCTTGCAGCTTCAGATTTTTTCTTTTTCTTTACGCTTGGTTTTTCGTAATGCTCTCTTTTTCTGAGCTCTGACATAACGCCGTCCCTTGCGCACGATCTCTTAAATCTCTTAAGAGCGCTCTCTAAACTTTCGTTTTCTCTTACGATTACTTGTGCCATATCCTGATTCACCTCCTGACTAACATGAAATCTATGAGCCTTGTGAACAGTTATCAAGCCGATAACGGATATATTATACTATTTTTAAGTGCGGCGCGCAAGCGGTTTTTTATCAAATTGCGCCGGCGCAGGATCTTATAATTTAAACACAGACAGCTGCTTTTGGATCCGGCCGCCTCACGCTCCTGTCTTGCGATGTCTTTCCTTCTTTTTAAGCCGCTTTACTTTGCGGGCTTCTACCCTTCTCAGATATATTTCCGACGGTTCTTTTACCCCTGCCTTTTCCAGTACTCTGGGCCATGCGCCCAAGCGTCTCTTTATGTCTCTTGCGGCCGGTATCTCGCCTACCCTCGGCGTTCTTCCCAGCTCCTGCGTCTTCTTTCTGATCATTTCACACAGTTCTTCGTCGCTCATCTTTGCGTATTTTTTCTGAGCTTTCATTATTTCTTTATCTGAAAAGCCTACGTTTGCCTTCATGGTCATAAATCTCACCCCAGTTTTGCTTTGACGTACCGTTCTTGCAATGCAAGATGCTGCGGGGCTTGATTATAAAGCCCCGCAACAAATATCATTATTTATCAGCGTTATATTTTCTCCGCAATCCAAAGAAGCCAAGTACTGCTGCTCCCAAAAGGATCACCCATGATAATATACCGCTTTCGTCTGCCGTCTTAACTGCGCCTTGGGAAGCGTCTTCTCCCTTAGCTGTATTGTCAGTGTTATCGCCCTTCTTGTCGGAATCTGCCTTGAGACTCTCATATTTATCCACGGCGGCGTTCAGTTTGTCCAGACCTTGTACCAGCCTCTTCTGATCGTCAGTCAGCTTATTGTACGCGTCTGTCGCCTTGTTTATCGCCTCTATGCTGTCGAGAGTGATATCGTCTAAAGATCCGACAGCGTCGATCAGTGCGTCCACTTCTTCAGCTGCTTTCTTATCTGCTTCAGCCTTAGCCGCCTGTTCCTCTTCTTCAGTCAGCTGATCATCTGTCTTTACTTTATCCATCTCGTCTTTGGCCGAAGTTATAATCTCTTCTATAGCTTCTTTGTCGTCTGCCTTATCTATAGCCTCACCGGCTTCTGCTATGATATTGGCCAGTTCCTGTTTCTGCTGATCTCTGTAATCATCCATATTCTTGTACGATGATATATCTGCCTTAGCGTCCTCTTTTGCTTTCGTCAGCTCTAATTCAGCCAGCTTCTTTTCAGCATTTTCCAGCGCTTTTAGCTTATCTTTATCTACCAGAGTCTTCTGTTCTTCGGTGAGCCCTTCGTAAGCTGCTCTGGCGTCATCTATGGCAGTTTTACTGTCGAGAGTTATGTCCTCAGAAGCTCCGATAGCATCTATCTTTGCTGATACAGCGTCTGCGGCAGCCTTATCTGCAGCATCCTTGTCAGCCTGCTCTTTAAGTTCGTCGTACTTATCCTGAGCTGCATCCAGAGACGTCTTCACGCCCATATTATCAGCTCTCACCTTCTGCTTATCGCTGAGAGCGTCATAAGCGGCTTTTGCCGCATCTATATCAGCCTTGCTGTCGAGAGTTATATCTCCTAAGGAGTCTACTTTATCCTTGACGTCTTTAGCCTTATCGGTCACAGTCACGGTTATCTTGGCGCTCAGCGATGTCGCGCTGTTAGATATGGCGGTAATAGTCGCCTTCCCTGAACTTACGGGAGTCAACGTGCCGTCGCCGTCTTCCTCGATAGTTACAGGAGATTCTTTCTGAGAGTCCTCAGCGTTGAGAGAGTACCATTTAACAGTCTTATCTGTAGTATCTTCAGGAGCCACCGTAGCGCTCAGAACCACCGGATCATCTGTGACGTCCATGGTGAAATCCTTCTGGTCTATGGTTATTCCGGTAGCCTTGACTCTCTTGAGCATCGTAAGATCGTAGGTAGTCGATGCGTCTCCGTTTTCAGATGTAACTTTTATCTGTACCTTACAGGTCTTATCTACATCCTCAGGATATACTCCGAAATAGTTTGTAGTTGTAGTAATCTTTTTTACATTTTCAATTTCGATAACCTCGACTTTGGAAGATGTGTCTGTAGCCTTAGTCCAAACTCTGTAGAAGTCCGGCCACAAAGTCACGTCCGTAGCATCTGCGACATAGCTTGTTACATCTGAAGAAAACGATGGATCTATGTCTATTATATTCATATTTATCGTATTGCTGTTGCTTACTTTCAGGCTTGAAAGAGTCGCTACTGTGCTTATCTTCTTAACCTCTATAGTATACGTCTTAGTCTGTTCGCCAACTTTGACGGCTACTTCCAGCGATGTGCTTTCTCCCGTCAGTTCTACTCTCATGCCGTCGGTATAAGCTGTTCCGTTAACTTCCGCAGTAGCATCGTCAGGAAGAGTGAGATTTAACGTTATAGATGAAGCAGCAGCCGGCACTTTCACTTCGTACTCCGTATTCTTCTGATCGAAGGCAGTATTCCAAGTTGCCTCAGTTCCATCGTCGGCCGTTATCTTTATATCCTCTGCATATGCGTTGTTTGTCTCCACTGCCATGACGTAACAGCTGTCGTTCTTATAATACAGAGTTCCGTCTCTGTCGGCGCATATGGTGCTGATACAGTATTGTCTCATGCTGCTTTCAGGTACAAACAGTTCTTTTCCGCTGGTCAGAGGCTCTGTAGCATCCGGCGTATCATAGATGTAATATATGCCGCCCGGGTTAGAGTTGTAAGTGAAATATATGTACACTCTTCCATCTGCTCCGTCTTTGCCGTCATAATCCACATCCTCATAAGCTGTGGATAAAAGCGCGGCAGCCTGCGGATATCCTGCGATCGGTATATCGTACATCAATTCCAATTCTTCGCTGGTATCGTCTATGACTGCGAATACATGGCCGCCGTCCGGGTCAAACTGTCCGCCTGTTCCGCTGGCTCCGATATATATCTTTCCTCCATATACCAGAGGCGTAGACGTTATCATTCTGTTGCCTCCATTGACGTTGTCTTCAAGCTGCAGTTCAGTATAGTTAGACAGATATCCCTCTTCGTCTACGTCTATCCTGCATACTTTTCCGCCCTTAGTACAGAAATACAAACGACCGTTATCGTATGTAACTGAAGTTCTTATATCACCTTTTATGCCTGAGTGCTTATCTATTATATCTCCCGTCTCAGGATCCAGCGTATAGAACACGCCGTTGGCAGTATAGTCTCCTTCGCTGGTGCCGTCGTCGCTGCCTACTGCGATATAGTTTTCGCAGGCGTAGGCTCCTGCCCAGTAGAATCCTCTTTTAGCAACATTTCCATCCTGGTCCAAAGTCGCGTTGAGATCCGGGTCATATTTTATTTCCGGGTTTTCTTCTGCCGATGATCCGGAAGGCTGGAACTGCCATGTGACGGCTTTTTCAAAACCGCCTTTACCGTCTCCGTCCGATATTTTACCCTCGTCTATATCAGTAGACACGGCGAAGAACACTCCGTCTTTGCTCTCGCCTGACCAAGTGCCTGTATATACATATCCCTTGCCATTGACAGTCGTATAGCTTATAGGCGATACTGTCTGACCTCCCAATTTTTCGGAATGCCAAGCGCATTTAAGAGTCTCGAAGTCCACCGCCTGTATAATGCCGTTGGACATCTGTACGTATAACATGCCATCCGCATATATTATAGGGTTCATCGCATATCCCACATTCCCTATCATCTCATCGCTGGAACGTATCCATTCGCCGGTTTCTTTATTTAACTCGTGGATTTTATTTCCCTGAGCGATGTATATCTTGCTGTCTAAGATCAGCGGCGGCGTAGGAGCAGCTCCCCATCCCGTGCCATACTTTACTCCCCATTTCAGTGAAGCTGTCTGGTCGTCGATAGGAGTAGGGCTTTCCGTCACCCCGTTATTCTCCTGATTGTTTCTCAGATTATACCATTCCATATCTACGCCGTGAGAATCATCCGGCTGTGTTCCCCAGGCAAAGGCCTGCGCCGGTATCATCGTCAGCAACATAGCAAGAATGATCATCAGAGATAGTGATCTCTTCTTAGCATTTTTAAATTTTTGCATTTTGTCCTCCTTTTTTACTGATAATACTTTATCTATGAACATCCCTTGCGCCTATAAACGGCACTCGGGCCATGTCCCGTCATATTCATATCCCATCCACAAAGTGAAGGATAGCCTTATCTCATCGCCGTCCTGCAGATTGAAGGTCGCCATTCCGTCCGGATATTCGCCGTTGACAGCATATACCCAGCCGGAATATTTATAGAAATCCTGTTCTCCCAGAGTGTCCTCGCTTTCCGGAGGGCCGTTTTCATCTGCATTCATATCGTCCAGTCTCTTCTTGACTGCTTCATTTATCTGCCAGCCTCCTGATATTCCCGGTTTATTGAGTCTGGCCACATAATACCCCATGGCCACCGAACCGGTCGTCTTCAAAGAAAACCCTGCGGATTTCAGAGTTCTGTCTATGAACCCCGCCGCATTTTCTCCTTCATAAAACGTGGCCGTAGTTCTATATATCGTCCCAAGCCCTATAGACGGAGCGTCCACCACAAAACTTACTTTGCCCCCTTCAGGTCTTTCTCCGTTTATATCCACATCGAAGTTATATATCTTTGTGGCCGTATAGCCTTCCTCATCTGTGGCGGTTATCGATACCTCATTGGCGCCGTCTCTCAAAGCGCCGTCAGCCCTGTATGTTACTACCCCTTTGTTGCTGGTTCCCGAGCTGCTTATTCTGCTGCCGTTCACAAGCACATTTATGTTGAAAGAACTGAGCTTGACTTTTTTGTAACTGGTGGCCTCTACAGTAAATGTAAGATAATTGCCGTCTACTCTGCTGACTTCCGAAAGACTAGACTTTATCACGGGAAGTTTAGATTCCTCTTCGTCTCCTCCTGTATTGCCTCCGCTGCCTTCATCTCCCTTATCTCCGTCACCTTTGCCCGGAGAAGGACTGTCGCCGCCGGAGCTTCCCGGACTGCCGCTGCCCTCGCCTGTATCATCTATTCCCCACTGAGAAGAGTCCTGTCCCAGATCTCCTGTCTGCTGAACGGCCAGTTCCTGATTTCTCAATTCTTCGCGTTTTTGTTCTTCTTCAAGATACTGCTGCTCCTGTTCATGATTGAGAGAATAGTTCTGGCCTGTCACCAATATCTGAGAACGGCTCTCATTTATTCCGGATATGGGGTTCTCCCCTTGCGCATATCCATGAGACGTCACGTATAAGGCTGATAGCGCTGTCACCGCCACTGCGGCGATGAAAACTGCAATCAATATTTTATGTTGGTTTAACGCTTTTTTTATGCTCATAGTCAATATGATCTTCCCTTTTTATTCTTCTTTTTCTCTTTTTCGGCGTCTTTCAGATATGTCAGCATGACTTTTCTGTCCTCTTCCTCCATAGGATATCTGCTGTATGCCGCCTTGTTTCCAAGCCGTACTGTCTCATCTTTAAGCGGGTAATCTCTGCTTTCCATAAAACCGTATATCGCGCTGACTGCCGCCTTGGGAGGCGACTTGAGAAAGTCCTTTCGCCTCCTGAAATATGTCTTTATCTCTCGGCAGGTTTTTTTTGATATAACCGTCAACAGCCCTCCTAAAATCACGACGGCAAATATGCATAAAACGATGAAAGCTATATCTGCATCCGGAGTCAGATCGTCATCGCCTCCTGTCTCATAACTGCCTTGCGTATCGTCATTTATCTCTTCATCGAATTCTCTCACAAGGCTACTGTTTGAAATGCCTATGCTCATATCTGCCTCTTCCATGATCCCCTCATAAGCTGGAGATACTTCTACAGGCACAAATCCTACTCCGTCAACGTATATTTCAGGCCATGCATGCGCCCTCTCCATAGACAGTTCATAAGGCTGTCCCTCTTCCATGTCTTTTGCGTCTTCGGGAGTCACCAGATACCCTTCTGCATATCTGGCCGGAATACCATAGTATCTGAACATCAGTACCGCCGCAGTCGCAAAGTGTACGTCATATCCCTTCTTCGAGCTGAAAAAGGTCTCAAGCATAGATCCGGCTTCATCGCCGTCTTCCTTTAGGTCTTCGGTATATATGTAATTATCTTTAAGATAGGCCTTTACATTTTCTATAGCAGTCTTGTAATCCACATGCCCTTTGCTCTGGTCTCCGGATCCTCCGAAAGAATCGCTTATCAGCTTCTTGTCGGCGGCAGAAATATATCTGTAATTCTGATATACGTACTGATTGTAATAGCTTTCAGAGAGCAGATAGGCTTGTATATTCTCTTCATTTTCAGAGCTCTCCCGTGTGAAAATTCTCGCCGCCGTCTCGGTCCAGTCTTTCACGGAATTCTCCCCGGCTTCATACGAATACTCCGTAAGTCTTCCGAATTTTCCCGATGTCATAAAACTGCCGCCCCACGTTCTCGTTCCCTCGACTTCGCCTTCTATCTCATACGGTATATATGCGTACCGAGAATCCGCTGAGACGGTTCTGATACTTACCGTTCCTGCCTGCGCGCTTTCTTCCTCTGGATCTGTGAGACCTTTTGCCTGTCCGGTCTGTCCAAAGGTGTTGAATCCTGATTGTTCGAGCCAGTACATCAGATTTCTCTGATTATAGTAGACGCTGTCGCTCAGAGTGTCCCACCTGTCTCCTCTGTACGTATCTCCGATGAATCCCCTCAGATAAGTAGAATGAGGATTCGACATAGTTATCTCCAAGGCCGTTTCATCTTGATTCTCTCGCCGCTCCTGAGTCAGGTCTCCGGATTTTAAAGGGTTCTGGCCATAATATATATTCTCTGCAAGACTCGAGGCTTCCTCCCTCAGCGAGGCTACAGGCAGTGGGCCGGCCGCGCTCTTAGATACGGCCGGAATACTGATTATTCCTGCGGAAACGATTATCACCGCCGCAATGAAAAAGATGTTTTTTAAAAACCCTTCGGCGCCCCTTCTGACAATCAATACGCCTGAGATGATTCCGATGCAGAGCACTGCATAGGAGGATATCCCAAGAGGCAGTCCAAATACGGTGTTCATGATTGAAGGCGGAATTATGAAGAGCAAAAGAAGCCAGGTTCTGCCGCTTCGTACTATAAAAAAGGCTATAACTGCCGCCGCCATCAGACACAGCGTTATGAATAATCCGCAGCTGTCCGAGGCGCCCTCAAATTGGGGCAGTATGACGTAATCTCGATTTCCAAGAGCATCCGCCGCAGTATTCCAGGCGTTTATCATTCCTCCGCCTATTCCGCCGGAAAAAGCGTTATCAAGCCCGTAGCTGAATCCGAACATCTGCAGGGCGCACATCATGAATCCGATGGCTATGACAGATGCAGATACCAGTTCTGCCCAGACAGTATTTCTATATGAAGTTTTTCGGTCTATAGATCTTAACTTCCCCATATTCTCTGAGCCTTTCGATATCTCTCTCCGCCTTCTCACTGTCAGTTACATATATATAAGAGGCGTACTGTTTTTCAACGTCAGCTTCTAAAAACCTGTCTGCCCCCGATACTTCATCCTCTCTAAAAGGTGTGGAAATCAACTCCAGCGAAGCTTCCCTGAGTCTGTCCTGATTATCTATCTCTCTGGATACAAAATCACATGATATGTAGTCGTACCAACCTACACAGTGGCGCAGTCCCTGATTTTTCAGCGTATCAGATATGGACAGGAACAACTTCGCCGCTTCTTCCGCTTTTTCTGCCCGGTCTTCTTCTGAAGCATATCTCTTGTCCAATATCACTATCAGGCTGTTCTCGACAGGAAGACTCGGTACTCTTATCATCAGACGGTCCATCTTGCCCGACAGCTTCCAGTGGATCCCTTTTATACCGTCGCCTTCTGCATACTCTCTTATGCTGAAAGTCTCGCTGAGATCCTCTCCCTTTTTCACCGAAGAATACTTATAACTTTCCATATCATATTTGCTCAATTCTTCTTTGGAGATCTCAAGATCGTTCACTGCCGGAAGCGCATAATATTCGGCCTGAGCCCGGTAAGTTCTGTTCTTTTCAAAGATTTCCAAGGGGTCTGATACAGTGGCAGCACCGGCGCTGATCTTGATGCAACCGCACCGGAACTCGGTAAGCCGAATTTGAATCTCTTTCGTCTTATGAGGACCTGTCGAAAAGCTGACTGCGGTATCCTCCGCCTCTTCTGTCATCAGGTTTACGGCAGACAGCGCCGCCCTTCCTGCCAATACCGGCAGAAGAGAACGGTTTTTTATCTTCACAGATATGACGGGATTCTGCCCGCAGTGAGAAATATCTAAAGAAATATCAAGTTTTCTTCCCGTCACCCTTGAACAGATAAAAGCAAATATGCCATATATCAGACAGAAAAATATGATGAATACCGTATAGTCCGATTCCGTAAACAGGTATAATGCGATGCCTGTCGCTATAGTTATCAGAAAAACCAATTTTTCTTTTCTCAAGTTCGTTCTCTCTTTCAGTCAGATCTTAGGCGCTTTATTTTGATCCGCAATCTCAGCCAATACCATATCCTCGTCGATGCCTGCTATCTGCGCTCTTTGATGAAGTATGATGCGATGCTTGCAGGTATATATGAAGTTATCCGTGATATCCTCCGGCACTGCATAATCTCTTCCTCTGACGAAAGCTTCCGCCTTTGCCATGGAACACATGGCCAGCGCTCCGCGCGGACTCACGCCCAGTTTTATATATTGATGATGCCTGGTGGCCTCTGCCAGCGAAGCCACAAATTCGTATATCTTATCGTCTACGAACACTCTTCTGGCCTGGCTCTGCATCTCCATGAGATCTTCTTTAGAAGCTACCTGCTTCACGTTTTCCAGCGGGTCTGTCTCGGCCCTGTCCTTCATTATGTCTATCTGAGCCCGTATATCGGGATAACCCATGGACATCTTTACCATGAATCTGTCCAGCTGAGCCTCGGGCAGCATCTGTGTGCCGGCCGTTCCGACGGGGTTTTGAGTGGCCATCACGACAAACGGCTTAGGTATCATGTGGATTTCTCCGTCCACCGTAAGTTTTCCCTCCTGCATCACCTCCAGCAGCGCAGACTGAGTCTTGCTGGAAGTCCTGTTTATTTCGTCGGCCAGGAAAAAATTGCACATCACGGCTCCGTCTTTATATTCAAATTTTCCGGTGTTCTTGTCATACATGGTGAACCCTGTTATATCAGAAGGAACTACGTCGGGAGTAAACTGGATACGACCAAAGTCAAGACCCATAGTCCTGCTGAAAGCCAGCGCCAGCGTCGTCTTTCCCACGCCTGGTATATCCTCCAGCAATATATGTCCTCCTGCGATCATAGCCGTCATAACTTTTTCTACTATCTGGTCTTTGCCCACGACGACTTTGCATATTTCTCTTTTAATAGCTTCAATTCTTTCATTCATTGGACGCGTTCCTCCGTTTTGATATACATATAGAAAAGTACCCCCCCCCCGATAGTTTTTTATGACCGGGAGAGGCACTTTTAATTGACAAAAACAAAAAAACGAACCATTAAAAAATGATCCGTTTTAAATACATTCATTTCATATTCATGCCCAAGTACTCGCTCGCTGATGAATAATCTCAAGCAAGTCTCCTGACTCGCGCATCATCGCCTTCTTCTGCCTTCCCGGAAAGCTATCCAGTGGCTCTTTGAAGTCGGCTCCGCGCCTACAGTGGCGGTACCGTATCGGACTTTGACCGATTTCCTCTATTAAGTGTAAAACACTTGAGATTCGTTTTATTGATTTGAAAGTCAGAATGTCTTCTGACTTTCTCATTATATATTTTATGCGGGGGATTTGTCAACACCTTTAATATCCTCTTTCTAAGCAAAGACATGAGGCCGCAAAACATCTGCGGTCTCTTCCCTTTCGGGCGTCCCATCATTTGAACTGCATTATAGCAGCAGTATTTCCGCTGACCTATGATTTATCTGATCTTTTCCTTTCTCATTTTGATCTTTATTGCTACAAGCAGGCCGCCGCTTACGAGCATAAGAGCTATCAGAGGCAGCAGATAGCTATCGTCGCCCGTCTTAGGAGTCTGGGCGCCCGATATCTCCGACCCCGCAGTGTTCTGGCTTCCCTGCTGCTCCTCAGCATCGTCTCCCTTATCCTGGACAGGAGCCTTTACACCCTTATATTCGTCTCCCAAAAGTTTTGAAAATATAAAGTTGCTTATAAAGCTGTATTCATCTCTCTGATGAGCTTTATTAGTCAGCGTGTTGGCAAAGACAGCCACGTCTATATCATTTCCCGCTGCGTCCGGTCCCTGATATTCAAAGCCCTGTATCGAGCCGTCTATGAACTGCTGATAGCCCTGTGCCATTTCATCGCTGTAAGCAGGAATGAATCCTTCCGTAGGAGCAGTTTCCTTGTCCATCTGTACCAGAACTGTCGCTCCTTCAGGGATTTTGGAAAAATACCCTGCGCCGTATCCGTACATCACATTATCGTCTTCGGCTACATAGTTAGCGTTGATAAGAGTCGTATTTGGATAAATCACATATCCCAGACAATCCATCGCTCCCTTGAGAGATATGCGGCCGAAGCTTTCTCCAAACAGAGACGTCAACTTCGACGTGCCGCTTCCGTAACCTATGTATGGAACACCGCTCTGAACAGCGGCAAGGGCCTCGCCGCTGAGGGCGCTGGCTCCGATCACCACGTCAGCCTGACTTATATCAGAAGTAGTCGCAAAGTTCATCAGTTCCATGGCCACCCTGTCGTAATTATACGAGCTGGCTGTGATCCTGGGCGTTTGAACATAGCCTGATCCGCTGATTCCCGGTACGCCGGTTATATATATCGACGGCGCCTTGGTTATTATATTGGCCTTAAACTGTTCTCCGTACACTCCCTCCGCGTTTAGGAGATATTCTCCCTTCACGGTCAAATAATCTTGATAAGACAATATGAAGTTACCTTTCTCGTCTCCTTCAGTTATCATAGCGACCTGAGCTCCGTTTTTAAGCAGGGCGTTTACAGCTGAAGTCGAATCCTCGGAAACATTTTTAATGATGACGTCCGCATTTTCAACTCCTGTAAATGATGTTCCCAGACTCTTTACATATTCGGTTACGGCTTCGTAATCCTTATCTTTTCCTTCAGCTTTCTCAATGTCATCATAGGCGGCGGTTTCCGCTACGGTGATCATATCGAAGCCCCGTGTTTCATTAAAGGAAGTTATACCCTCAGAATAAAGATCTGACCACCCCTGTATCAGAGTTCCGTCGTAAAGCAGTCCGTTGGCTACAGACCTCTTAGCCTGATACATGGAAACTACGACCGTTCCCTCCGGGTAGGCGACTCCGTCATAAGTAAATTCCTTCTGAGTTATGTTTATCTTTACGTCGTTTCTGGCCAGCATCTGTATCATTTCTGCGGCGGCGGCAACGTTCTTCTGATTGTCAGCGTCCATAGGGATCACATAACATTCGGGATAGAAGTTTCCGTTCTGTCCTTCCTCATCATACTCGGGACGGAACAAGTCTGCCTCGGCTCCCTCTACGTCGTTCTGGTCACAGAACCACTGCCCCACTTCATCGAAACTATTTGAGTTATAATTTGTGACTCCACGCTGGAAGATCTTTACCTGAGACCCCAGATACCCCTCTTTTTCGCCGGCTATATAATCAGCTTGGCCCAATATGCCGTAACTGACAGCCAAAGACGTCTGGGTATTGTATGCAGGCAGTTCCACCGTATAGGCTACAGTGCCGTGAAGCATGGCGAATTGAGGAGTGTAGCTGGTAGACATATCGTCCCATGGGCTTTCCCATTTAGTCTGAGCCTCTCCGTCGCCGTCAGCAGTTCCCGTATAAGTGAGATAATCTCTCTGCGGTATTACATAGCTGTTATATCCGTCATTGTTAGCCACTGCGGCGATGCCTAAGGCTTCTCCTCCTTTCATCAGATGCTGCGAAAGAAGATCATATTCAAAGTTAGGTTCGTGCGGAGGACTGCAAGGTTCGCACTGGAAATCTTCTACTCTGCCATGGAATTCTGTCAGAGACACGGGGTTAAAAGTTCCTATCAGCTTCTGCATGTTAGCCGTTTCGGCAGTGGTCTGAAAAGAATTATCCCTGTTGAGATCGTATCCGTTATCTGCCGCGCGTGTAATATATGTACGTCCGTCTACGTTTTCTTCAGGTACCAGTATGAAAAATACGTCCTCCAAGAGTTTGGAAATCTCCACTTCTTCAGTATCTATGGTATAGTATTTTTCCAAGTCTACTTTGCCCGACTGTCCGTTCCCTGCCTGTATATAGCCCAGATAGGTAGAATCGTCTGCCACCAGTTCCGGGACAGCCACGCTTCCCGCCTGGCCTGTCTGGCCCATCTCTGCTTTAAGCTGCGCCTCTCCCTCTGACGTAAATCCTGTCAAGAGATCGTATGAGATGCTCTCTTCTTTGACCAGTTTCTTAGCAAAATCCATAATTCCGTCGGAGGCCGCGACTTCGTTGGAATGTATATTGGAGTACATCACAGGTACTTTTATATCTTCGGCCCGGCCGCTGTCTATCATCTTGAGCGCTTTATCCGGATCGGTCTCGGCCATCTCCGTAAAATCAAGCCAGTCTGTTACGGCGCTCTTGTCCTGGGCTACTATAATATACGGCATATTTCTTCCGCCGCTGGATGTTCCCATAGAAAATTCTTCAGCATAGAGGCCGTTAGCTTTTCCCGTGCTGACGATTTCTTTAATTTCGGCATATATCTCATCCATGGTGTGGAAACCTTCATAAGGCACCACTTTTATATCCGCTTTTCCTAAAGTCTCATCGCCTGATACAGCATTGAGGTCGAAATATCCGCATAGATCCAGATATGCTCCTCCGTTTGAATGAGGCGCGCTGTAATCGGCTGACCCGCTTCTGTCATAAAAATAGCAGTTTACATCAAACGTAATGTTCAGGCATACCTGACCTTCATGAGTCCCCGCCTCATATCGGATATCTGTGAACATACTGTTGTCGCCGCTCTTGTTTTGAGTCTGCCACTGGTCTAAAGGCCCTCCCTGGCTCTGATTCGGATAAAGTTCCTTATCCACATAAGGCCGCTGTTCATTTCTCGTCAGCGACAGAGAAATACTGCCTTCATCTATAAGCTGAGCAAGCTCATCTTGGGTTTTCCCCGTTACAGGTATAGAAATTTCAACGTCATGGCTGTCGGCTGCCAGAGGTATCTGCATATCTACCTCATACGCCGAGGTCAAGTCCTCTATCATCGTTCCGCTTTTGTCGGCCAAAGCGTAGCCAGCCTGCGGAATGAGCATTGAAATTATTAAAAGTATTACAGCCAATTTGCTGAACACTTTTTTGCTGTACTGACTCATTTATCGTTCCTCCTTAATAATCACTGATAATTTTGTTATAGGCCCACAAAATCTATATTCATGATTATACCAAGGCGCCTTCACATTTTCAATACATTTTTTATAAAAATTCATAATTTTTCATTTTTATGCAATTAATTGATTTAGTCATGAAGGATCGTCGACTATCAGCTGAGAAATTTTGTGTTAATCCACAACATAAAAAGTTCAATATATACGATAGATAAGTATCTATTCTTTGGCATAAATATCCAAAGGCCGGGACTTGTTATCTGTCGGCAGCCTAAGAGACAAAAGACCGGGCCTCCCGGCCCGGTCTTTTGTCCTTAGTCGTAAAGAGTGGCAGAAGGCATAAGCCTACTGCCACTCTTTGCATCGTATTGACTATTCTATTGTCACGCAGAGAGGAAATCCCTCGCCCTGTTTCGCTTCTGTCAGCCTGGCGGCCAGGTCAGCTTTCTCTTTCCCAATATGTGAAAATGAAGATGCTTCACTGTCTGGAAGGCGTCCTCACCGTTGTTGCTGACCACTCTGTATCCGTTTTCCAGACCCAGCTGAGCCGCTATCTCTTTGATGGTTACCATTATATGTCCCATCAATTCCCGGTCCTCATCTTTGACATCGTCCAGCGACTCGATGTGTTTTTTGGGAATCACTAATACGTGTACCGGCGCCTGAGGTTCAAGATCGTGAAAACAGATCAGCTTATCGTCCTCATATACCACGTTGGATGGTATTTCGCGTTTACCTATCATGCAAAATATACAATCTGCCATCATATTTCTCCTTTCATTCCGTCTCTGTATCTTTCAAGAAGTCTGACCTCTTTGAAACAATTTATTTCGCTTCCTTCAGCATATACCTTTATGTAATTGTCCGTATACCCTGTCACCAAATCGCCGTCGCTCTCCTCAAACAGTACTGTTCTTCTATCGCCGATACACTTTTCAAGAAACTCAGACACATATCTTTCGGCCGCTGAAGTTAGCGCCTCCATTCTCAGATTCTTGATACGGTGATCTATCTGCCCATCCATAAGGGCAGCGGCAGTCCCCTCTCTTTTGGAATATCGAAAAGGGTGTACTTTACAAAATTCAGCCTCTTCTATGAGTTTAATGCTGTCCCCCAAGTCCTCTTCAGTCTCACATGGAAATCCTACGATTATATCAGTGCTTACTCCGTAAAGAGGATCTGCCTCTCTCAGCACTTTTATGATATCCAGATACTGCTTTCTGCCGTACGGCCGGTTCATAAGCTTTAGCACTCTGTCGCTTCCGCTCTGAGCCGAAAGATGAAGATGATGGCAGAGGCGTCTGTATTTCATCAGTTTCTTTACATATTCGGAATTTATGACTGCCGGCTCCAGAGAACTGAGTCTGATTCTGAAATCTCCCGGCAGATCGTCGAGAGCCGCAATTATGATCTCAACTCCCCTGATGCCGCCGTAAGAGGCTTCCGGATACTTCTCGCAAAAGCCGTCCTCACTTCCGTAAAGCGCAGTATTTATACCTGTGAGGATCAGTTCCTTAAAACCTTTATCTATCAGAGTCCGGGCCTCTTTGACTATCTCTTCCGGGGATCTGCTTCTGACTTTTCCTCTGGCAAAGGGGATGAGGCAGTAAGCGCAGAATCTATCGCAGCCTTCCTGAATCTTTATATATGCTCTCGTCCTGGATTCCATGGAGGTTATTATTCCGCAGTCCTGATAATCACACAGCCGGTCGTAATCTCTGACATGAATCTGAGGGCTCCTCTCATCCATGAAGTCTTTTACATATTTTATTATATTGTTTTTTTCTCCCGTCCCCGCCACTATGTCGACTTCCGGCAGAGACGAAAGTTCTTCCGGTTTTATCTGTGCGTAACATCCCGTGACTGCTATGACTGAGTCCGGGTTTTTCTTTTTCATTCGCCTTATATATTGCCGGGACTTTCTGTCGGCAATATTTGTGACGGTACAGGTATTTATTACATAGACGTCTGCAAAATCATCTTCATCCACTATTTCAAAGCCTGCGGCTATGAATTGTTCCTTCATGGCCTCGGTCTCATACTGATTGACTTTGCATCCTAACGTGTGAAAAGCAGATTTCATATAACCTTCCTTTATCTGTCTTGCGTTTTGCGGCAACGCCGCTATCATGATCCATGGGTTTATTATACCACGAACCCAACAAGCAGCGGTGGTTCAATAAACCCTTCCTCTCGCCGATAGCACTCGGCGGTCGCCGCAAATCGCTGGCTCTGCTGCCGTAAATTGTTGGCTCTGCCGCTGCAACAAATGCGGACACGGCCGTCCGCATGCTGTATTTTCTTAGCTCTCTGTACTGATTCTACAACATTTTAGGGGAAAAAACAGCCTGAATAACGGTACAAAAGCAGATATGCTGTAAATTTCGATTTATTATTGCGATTCTACAACCATTTTAACAAATTCTGTTGTAGAATTTACGTTTTTCTCTGTAGAATACAGCATGCGCTGTTTTTCGCCGCAACAAGCGCCGCAGCGGCCGGCCGTATTTCCCCGGAGGCTGCCGCAAATTGCTGGCTCTGCTGTCGCAGAGCCAGCATGGGGGCCGTAGCCTCGGCGTCCTCCATGAAGCGCGGCCTCCGATATAATCACTGAGTTCATTATACCGCAATCGAACTATCCAAAGCGATTCAATGAACCCTTCCTCTCAGCAACGCTGCGATCATAATCGATGGGTTCATTATACCACCTTAAATATTTATTGTAAACACACGTTCGATTTTTGGCAAAAAAACGCAGTCTCATGCGAGGCTGCTCAAGTCATGAATAAAGCCGATTTTCGCCGTTTTTTAGAGTTAAAAACCGCTGCGCTGTATTATTTAATTTTCTGTAACGGGTTTAAAAGAAGCCGTCATAAAATCGGCCGCAAAGGGGAGCAGGCAATAGCCTGCTCCCCTCATGGAATTACGCTTCTATAAATCAAGAAGTTTTTTCTTTTTTTGCGAGAACTCGTCCTCTGTGATGATTCCCAGATCGAAGACTTCTTTTAATTTTTTCAATTCATCCATTGGCGAAAGCGGCGCTCCGCTTTCAGAATTCTTCATGGATTCCACTCTCTCGACTATGTACTGATACGCAAGCCCAGATCTCATCTGTTATGGTCTGGAATACGAAAGAATTTTCCGAATAGAAATTAGCGGAATTCTCATTCTTTATATGAGCCGCCGTTTCAAGCTGAATAAATCCTAAAAGAGAACCCGGCTGTTTAAATTGTATTCCTACGATATCTTTATAAAATATGATCTTTCTTCCGTCGGTCGCATTTCCCATCAATACCGAGCCTACTGTCAATGCGGTGTCTATTATGCACTTATTATCGAATACAAACATACTTTTTCCCCGGTCTCCCGCTATGCTGTATATAGCTCCGGAAGAAGGATCAAAAGAGATCTTGGGCTTTGCCTTCTCCTCTTTTAAAATGCCTGAAAGCCCCTACTCAGAATACGACTGATCATCACCGGTGTTCTTTCTGTAATCATCTATCTCCTGATTGTAATCTCGGCAGGCTTTCCAGCCGTAGACGGTCGTCACTATCTCTTCTTCTTTTTTCGATCCGTTGCAGACCGGGCATCTGATACTTTTTTCGAATAAGGCCATGTTCTTTCCTACAATTTATATGATCTTGCACACGACAAATTTTACTTAATTATATGTCGGCACAGAGTAAATGGCAAGAAATAAGTTCCCCATACATCCTATTGCTGCTCCCTGAAAATTATCTCTCCCGTCCTGCTGTCCATACCGTCCACTATGGCCATGGACTTCAAGTCGTATCCCATAGCGCGAATCACATTTCCTCCCGCCTGAAACCCCTTCTCTATGGCTATTCCTATTCCCTCTACAGAAGCGCCGGCGTCTTCGGCAATCTTTATAAGACCCTTGAGAGCATATCCGTTAGCCAGAAAATCATCTACTATGAGCACTCTGTCTTTAGGTCCAAGGAATTTCCTGGATACTATTACTTTGTTTCTGGTCCTGTGAGTGAAGGATTCCACTTCGGCCATGAAGACTTCGCCGTCTATATTTACGCTCTGTGACTTTTTTGCAAATACTACGGGTACGTCAAAGTGATATGCGGCCATACATGCGATAGCAATGCCGGAAGCCTCTATGGTAAGTATTTTGTTTATCTTCTTCTTTCCGAAATATCGCTTAAATTCTCTCCCTATCTCATCCAGCAGATCTATGTCCAGCTGGTGATTGAGAAAGCTGTCCACCTTTAAAACATTGCCTTCCTTTACTGCGCCTTCTCTCACTATTCTCTCTTCTAAAAAATTCATCTCCACCTCTTCTCCGGCAGGCGACCGTCTCAGTCTCCCGAAACATAAAGGGCTCTGCACCCCATTGTCTTCCCGTCCCTGCGAGAGCCTAAAAACAAGCTGCTCCGCCTTCATCATTCTTCATGCGACTTCTGAATGAGTCTTGAATATATAGGGGCAGTCCGGCGTCAGATACGGTTTTCTTTCTGCGAGCGTCCATGAAAACGCCAAGAGACGCCATATTATTCCCCTCTACTATCAGATATTTTCTTCGTAATCGCGGCGTCTGTCAAGACTTTTTCGATATTTTTGTAAATCAATGATCAGCGGCTGAACCGAAGGTATGCATACGCCCTATAAAGTCTCATGGGCAGCTACCCTCTTGAGATGCCCCGCCAATGGGAATTACCTCATCACTACGGAGACGGGGGGGGACTTTTAAGAACGTCGCTATTCCCGGTACTTGGTCCTTTTTTGCTTCTTTCCGAGAATTATTTCTTTGCAAGTTCCGGTCTCTTTAAATTACAGAGCGTTTGCGGGAGTTTTTGGCCATCTTGCGGCGGCAGAGCTATACCTCAAAAAGTAAAAGAACGGACTTTCGTCCGTTCTCAAGGAGTAAATTTATCTGAACTCTATATGTTTATGAATATCAGTCCCAGAGCTATTATGCCTGTGGCTATGTATTCTCTCTTAGAAAGAACCTCTCTGAATACTATGACGTTGACCACGTTTACAGCCAGAATCACTCCGGCGCTGAAACATGGGTACACCAGATAAGCCGGAAGTTCGCCTACCGCCTTCAGCTGGAACAGAATAGTGAGCTGATTAGGCACTCCCAGCATAACTCCCATCAGCATATCCTTAGGGGTGACGTGTCTGTTCTTAACCAGGCACAGTACCAGGGCGATAACCGATGAGATCACGAACCCATAAAATACGAATCTTTCTTTATATGAATCCTGACCGAACTCATCGAACAGCTTGGACATCATGTCCATACATCCGCCTCCGACAAAAGCCGCAAACAGCAATATCATATGTCTGTTTCCCTTTGAAGCATTATCTTGGCCGCCTTCGGCTATGATTCCCGGCTCAGAAGAATCTTTTTTACCGCCGCTTATGTATATGATGGCAAAGATCGCCAGGCCTATACCCACTATCTGAAGCCACGATGGTATCTCTCCGAAAAGTATGGCCGAGGCTATAGTAGGTATGAGAATACCCATCCTGTTGAAAGTGGAAGTCAGCGGAGCTCCGTTTTTATTTATGCTGGCCTGAAGTATCAGAAGAACAGCTACGATAAATACAGCGTGGATAGAAGACATCATAAATGTGAATATTCCGTCTGAACCGCCTACGATAAGCGTCTTATCATCCATTTGAAAATAGCCTATCACCGACCCTGTAAGGTAATTAAAAAGCGTAACCCCATAGCGGTTGCCGCTATGGGATTCGGAATACTTCATTACGAAAGTCATTGTTAAGCTACATAGAATTGCAATAGCTAAATAGAACATCTACAGTTTTCCTTCCTTCATGAAACGAGAGTTGGTTCCGTTGATCTCGTCAAATTCTTTTTTCGCCCTCTTTCCTATATCTTCAGTGTGTTTGTTCACTTCTCCGAAATAGTCTCTGTAATCTACGTTGGTGAATTCTCCATCTCTGTATATCACTTTTCCCTGAACCGCCGACAGCGCCACTTCTTCTCCGCGAGCCGAGTAAACGATATTAGGAACGATATTTCTCATAGGATTGGTGAATACAGGAAGCATCGTAGGTTTATTGAGGTCTATGGCTATGAAGTCGGCTTCCTTTCCGGCTTCGAGAGAGCCTGTTACATCTCCAAGGCCTACTGCTCTTGCTCCCTCTATAGTAGCCATTCTCAGAGCTCTCCATGCCGGCATAACTTCCGGATTCTGGAATTTTATCTTATTGAAGAGCGCTACATTTTTCATCTCATTGAAGATATTGTGACAGTTGTTTCCCGGCGCCTGGTCGGATCCCAGAGCGCAATTTCCGCCTGCTTCCTGGAAAGCCACCGACGGGCATACGATTCCGTCTATTATAGCGATGGAACCAGGGTTGACTATCATCGAAGCGCCTGTGCGCGCTACCATAGCCGCCTCTTCTTCCGTACAGTCTGTAAGATGTACGGCGATAATCCTCTCATCTAAAAGCTCTATGTCTCTCATCAGCTCTACAGGTCTCTTGCCGTATCTCTTCACTATCTGATAAGTCTCTCTGTCACCCTGCTGTACATGAATGTGCATCAGAGTATTTCTCTCTTTAACGACGGCCTGCGTCTTTTTCAGAAGGTCTATGCTCAGGAAGTCTACTCCCTGCGGTCCGAACAAAATCTTAATTCTGCCATTGGCCTTGTTATGCCACTTATCGTACAGCGCTATATTTTTTGCCAGGCTTTCTTCTCCCATGGCGTCGTCGAATTCATAAAGTTCGCCCGGCTTATATACTTTCTGTTTAGCGGCTCTCACCAGCTGAGTTATGTTTCCGCGGGCGCCTACTTTATCTATAAAAGCGCAGGCTTCGTCCATATCATGCCAATAATCGCCCAGCGTAGTAGTTCCGCTCTTTACAGCCTCCAAAAGGGCCATTCTGCTTCCCGCTACTCTGTCTTCATGAGTCACGGCATTTTCAAAAGGCTGAAGACCGAACATCATCCAGTTGTTGGTATCCTGAGCAAGTCCTCTCAGTATGGCGTCGCCCGTATGCATATGACCGTCGATAAATCCCGGAACGACTGCATGATGAGCCAGGTCTAAGACTTCGTCCGCCTCATATTCTTTTTCTTCTTCGGCGGTTATGAACCCTTCTATCTTTCCTGAATTCACTACCATCGATACGTCCGTCTTATAACCTACGCCTTCACCTTCCATGGTGAAGAAATGAGGCGCATGAACTATCAAATCGACCTTTTTCATTTCTTCTGTCCTCCTGAATCCTTTTTCATATATTCAAAGTGTCTTTTTTATATAGACAGCAATTATTATGCCAAAATTTAAAGATTGAAATTCCAACATTCTATATTTTTCAATAATCAAATCAGAAAAATTTTTTTACTTTCCAGGCCATTTAAGGAAAAACTTTTTTACATCAGTGAAAATTTTTTTCCGGCATCGCTCCCAAAGCAGCAGCAGGTCACCTGAGTCCGTATTTTTTCATCTTATAATTCAGATCCTGTTTGCTTATATTTAGCTTTCTGGACGCCTCAGCTATTGTCCCCGTCTCCTCTATGGCTTTTGTAATGATTTCTTTCTCGTAATCCTCCATTACTGCCCTGAGAGATATACCCTCTTTGGGAAGCTTTTCGGTTATCATCACTTGTTTTTGTTTCCCGTAGCTTCTAAGCAGGTATTCCGGCATATTTTCCATACGGATCAGTTTAAAACCTGTCGTGTTAAAAGCTCCCTCTATTACATTCTGAAGTTCACGGATATTTCCCGGCCAATAATAATCGGAAAACAGTGCTCTCACTTCGTTATCTATACCGTGTATCTGTTTATTCATCTTCAGATTATAATTAAAGATAAAATGATTGGTCAGAAGCTCTATATCGCTGCGCCTGTCCCTCAGCGGCGGAAGATAAAACTGGACTACGTTGAGCCTGTAAAAAAGATCCTGCCTGAGGGTCTTATTATTGACACATTCTATAGGATCCTGATTCAGCGCCGATATTATCTTTACATCTATAGTTATAGGAGACGAACCTCCTACTCTCAGTATTTTCTTGTCTTCTATGGCTCTCAGCAGCTTAGCCTGCATCGACATATCCATGGAGTTTATCTCGTCTAAGAACAGCGTTCCCCCGCTGGCTATCTCGAAAAGTCCGGGATGGTCTTCCGCCCCGGTAAAGGCCCCTCTGACCGTGCCGAACAGTATCCCCTCCAGCAGCGTTGCAGGTATAGCCGCGCAGTTTTGCACCACGAATTTCTTCTTGGTCCTCTTGCTGGCAGAATGAATAGCCTGAGCTATCATCTCTTTTCCTGTGCCGGTCTCCCCGTAAATGAGCACAGAAGAATCCGTCTGCGCCACTTGTGATATGGAGTCCTTTATCTTTATCATCTCGGGAGAATTGGAGATTATATCGTTCACCGTGTAATGTCTTTCTTTGTCTCCTCCCGGCAGAACTATATTTTTTCTCTCGTTTTCTCCTATCACTCTCGCAAAATCTATGGCTCCTACCATTTTGCCGTCGGAGAGAAGCGGAAGAGTACAATATATATTTGTCACACTCTGGCCGGATGAAGAGTAAAAGCTTTCTAATTGATTGAAGACCGGCTCTCCCGTCTTCAAAACTCTCATGATACTGCTGGTCTCCTCGGTAAGCTCCGGATGCAGTTTTAGTATGTGCATACCCGTTATATTCTTGGCGTCAGGCCAGTAAACGTCAGCCCTCATATTAGTATAATATTTTATTATTCCCCTATCGTCGGTGACGATGACGGAATCGAAAAAATTATACAGATTCATGATCTCGCTCATATTGTCTGTAAGTTCCATTAAGGCTGACCTCCCTGATAATGATCGCAAATTAAAGAGCGTCCGCCTTCTTTGGCGGGCGCTCTTATTATATCATATATTAAAGCAGTATACACAGAAATTTTATCCGAACATTCCAAGGCCGAAGAAAGTATCAAGCTGTCCCAGAAGTACTAGGACCATCATGACCGGAGCGACGAATTTTATACAGAAATCGTAGAAACCTTTTGTCCTGAATTTATTTCCGTTTAAAGTCACCTCGTCATCCACCAGCTGGGTAGGTATTACGATAGCGCAGTAACATGCTCCCAAAGGCATCAGAATACCTTCTGAAATAAGGTCTATGGAATCCAGCCACGTACTCTGTCCAAAGAATTGAGGGAAACCGTTGGCTCCCAGGCCGTCAAGAGAGACGAGAGTGGCGGTTATAGCTATGCTGACGCCGAGTATGGTGGAAAGCTTCTTTCTGTCGGGTTTCTTTCCTTTTTCTATGGCGCTGTCCATGGCTACCGCAGTTATTCCCTCCAGCAGGGAGATAGAAGATGTGATCGCAGCTATGAATACTAGAGCATAAAACAGGAATCCGAAGAGAGGTCCAAGTCCTCCCATGGAGCTGAACACCGTCTGAAGAGTTATGAACAACATTCCCGGTCCCTGACCCGGCTCAAGACCCGAAGCAAATACAGCCGGCAAAGTCGCAAGTCCTGCCATAACAGCCACCAGCGTATCCGCAAAAGGTATCACCAAGGCATTTCTCTCCAGGTTCTGTTCTTTAGGCAGATAAGAACCGTAGGCGATCATTATGGACATTCCCAGAGAAAGCGAGAAAAACATCTGTCCGCCGGCTACAGAAAGCACCGTTATCCATCCCGTTCCGGCAAAGGCCGACCAGTCGGGCTTAAACATGAATTTCAGTCCTTCGACAGCTCCCGGCAGAGTCACGCTTCTTATTATTACGATGACCAGCATTATAAACAGGGCAGGCATGGCTATAGAAGAAAACTTTTCTATTCCTCCCGAAACGCCGCCCCTTACGACTAACACTGTCAATATTACAAAGATGAGAGAGTATATCACCGTCTGTACCATATCGGTGGTGAATTCTCCGAAATATTCGGCGCTGTCCTGGCCGTTTACGCCGAAACCGGCTCCGAACAAGTCTCCCAGATTCGCGAAAGCATATTTGATGCAATATCCTCCCAGCATGGAGTAGAATGACAGTATGAGCCAGGGCGCTATGGCTCCCATCCATCCTATAAAAGCATATTTTTTAGACAGCGATTTATAAGCTCCTACGACTCCCTTTCCGGTCTTTCTTCCCAAAGAGAGTTCTGTCACCATGATCACGTATCCTACAAATACGACCAATATTAGATAGAGGATCAGGAACGCAAACCCTCCGTTAGCGCCCATCTTATAAGGAAATCCCCATAAGTTTCCCAATCCCACTGCCGAACCTACTGCGGCCATCAGAAATCCAAAGCTGGATTTAAATTGGCCCTTGTGATTCTCCTGCAACTTTTGATCCATTAAAAGTCCTCCCGTTTCATAAATATAATCACACATTTTTTGATAGCGTTATACCAACTTTATCAAAAATTGTTGTTGGTGTCAACAAAAAAACGATGCATGCCTTTAATTAGTTAGTGCGCCAAAGGTCTCTTTTCTGCCTGAACCCCTTCAAAATTCTTGTTAAAAATGGTTTCGCCCTTTCTCTGCTTATGGTATAATTAACCCGCATGTCAATAAACAATATAAAGGAAGGTAGATATCCGGTGTCTATTAAAACAGTAAGAGAATATTTTAAACAATTCGGCATAGAAGACAGAATTTTAGAGTTTGACGTTTCCAGCGCCACAGTAGAACTGGCCGCCAGCGCTGTCGGAGTAGAGGGCGCCAGAATATGCAAGACGCTGTCGTTCAGAGATGGGGACTCGGGGTGTATACTGATACAGACCGCAGGAGACGCTAAGATCGACAACAGAAAATTTAAAGATCAGTTCGGGCAGAAAGCCAGAATGCTTTCTGCGGAAGAAGTCATCGAATTTACCGGCCATGCGGTGGGAGGAGTCTGCGCTTTTGGCATAACAAACAGCAATGTCAAAATATACTGCGATCTTTCCCTCAAGAGATTCGATACAATTTTTCCTGCCTGCGGAAGTTCAAACAGCGCCATAGAGCTTTCCTGCGACGAGCTGTTTAGCTATTCCGGTGCGCAGCTGTGGGTGGACGTATGCAAACTGCCTCAGACCGAGGCTTCCGGGTTATGCTCAGACTGATATATAAATAAGGAAGATAATATGTTATCTGCAAATAAAAAAAGAATCAAATATGAGATAAAGATGTTTCTGGCTCTGACGATAGCTTCAGCGGTAATAGCTTTCAATCTGAAAAGTTTCGTTCAGACAGGCGGTCTGTTTCCTGGCGGATTCAGCGGACTGACTATCCTGTTTCAGCAGGTGGCGGAGAGATACTTCGGACTTAAGATAGCTTATTCCGTCATATATCTTCCTCTCAATCTCATCCCTGCATATATAGGTTTCAAATATATAGGTTCCAGATTCACTATATATTCTTTTTACGTCGTTTTTCTCTCCAGCATACTCACCGATGTCTTTCCTTCGGTGACCATAACCTACGATACGCTCCTGATAAGCATCTTCGGAGGTATTCTGGGAAGCGCGGCCATAAGCATATGCCTTATAAACGGCGCAAGCGGCGGAGGTACGGATTTCATATCCATATATTTTTCTGAGAAGAAAGGGATAGACGCCTGGAATTATATCTTCCTGGGCAATGTGGTCATCCTCACTACGGCAGGGATACTTTTCGGATTTGACAAGGCGCTGTACTCCATAATATATCAGTACGCTGGCACTCAGATAATACAGCTTCTTTTCAAGAGGTATCAAAAGGATACTCTCCTCATAATAACTGAAATGCCTGACGCAGTATATGGCAAAATACGCGAGATAACTAAGCATGACGCCACCAGAATAGACGCTACGGGATGTTTTGAAGGGGCTCCGAGGCACATCTTATATTCGGTGGTAGGCAGAGAACAGGTAAACCGGGTCATCGACGCCATAAAAAAAGTAGACGCAAAAGCTTTTATAAATGTCATAAATACTGAGCAGCTTAACGGACGCTTTTACAAGCCTCCGTACTGATAAGTTTGCTCCGGCGTTAAGAATATGCTATAATATTTTAAATCGTGATATTTGATGTACTTAAAATCGATATAGTAAAGGGGAGTGATTCTATGAAAAAAGTAGATATCATAGGCGTACAGATGGACATGGGCGCAGGCACGCGAGGAGTCAACATGGGGCCTGCCGCTATAAGATACGCCGGATTAACAGACGGGATAAAGGCCCTGGGCATGGAATGTCTCGACAAGGGCGACCTCATACCTATGGCAAGCGGCAAGACAGCCGACAACATGCGGTGTTATGAACAAGTAAACGACATAAATAAAAAGCTCTATCACGAAGTGATGAGTTCTCTCGAAAACGGCGCTTTTCCTATAGTGCTGGGAGGAGATCACAGCATCGCTGCCGGCAGCATATCAGCCACGTCCAAACATTATAAGAATATAGGCATAATATGGGTAGACGCCCACGGAGACTGGAATAACGAAGAATCTTCCCCATCGGGAAATATGCACGGCATGCCTTTTTCGGCAGTCTGCGGAGCGGGACCGGATATAATGGTAGATTTCGGTCAGGATCCCGTCTACGTGAATACTAAAAATTGCGTGCAGATAGCCGGCAGAGACATAGATGAGATGGAAAGAATCCGTATGAGAGAGCACGGAATAACCGTCTTTTCCATCGCCGACATCGACAGAATGGGAATGCCCGAAGTAATAGATAAAGCTATCGAAATCGCATCAGCCGGTACCGAAGGAATCCATGTCAGCTTCGATGTAGATTCTATAACCCCTGAATCTGCGCCCGGAACCGGCACAGTGGTACACAGCGGTCTCACTTTGAGAGAGGCCTTCTACCTGATAGAGACTCTCTGCCAGAGCGGCAAAGTCATCGCCCTGGATATGGTTGAGGTAAATCCTATGCTGGACATCAGAAATAAGACCGGCGAGCTGGCGATGGAGCTGACTCTCTCCATGCTGGGAAAAGTCGTATATTAAATAAAGTGAACTTTAAAACTCCGCGAATCGTTTTTCGCGGAGTTTTTTTACATGTGGAGAAGAACCAGCAGCACTGCTCCGGGCAGCCCCAAGACGCCTAATATAAAGGCATTGAGCATATTTAAGGGTATCATTATGCCAAGCCCTGCCGCTGCGGCGTTTATTATCAATATGACAGCGCCGCCTATCAGGCTGTTTATCACCAGCTTCAGCACTACTTTAAGCGGCCACAGAAACAGCCTTCCAAATATGAAAACTAATATTATCGCTCCCGCATAAGTCAGGAAGATTCCCAGATCCAAACCCATTTCTTTTCCCTCCGTACTTGTATAAAATATGTTTCTTTGGAATAAAATAGAATTAAATAACCCAGAAAGGTGTGATGAATTTGTCTATTTCTATCAAAGAAAGATTTTTCAAGGGACGTCCCTTTATCACAGAAAAAGCCCGTGGATCCAACGCGTTAAAGAGAGATTATACATCGGATGACCAGCTTTACCATTTTCTCGACGACGCCCGCTGCGAACTGGAAAAGGCTGTCCTTACCTTTAACGAACTCACTGATGAAAAAGCCATAGACTACGCCTCTTATAATCTTTTGGCGGCGAGAGCAAAATATTCCTATCTTTTAAAACTTGCAAAAGAAAAAAAATTATCTCTCTGAGGCTACCTCAGAGAGAATTTATTTGTCAGGAATATCAATCACGATCTGAGACGCTACAGTTCCCGTCTGCCCTCCATGGCCTTCAAAAGAGTCACCTCGTCTGCATATTCCAGATCCCCGCCTACAGGAAGCCCGTGAGCGATCCTGGTAACTTTTATCCCCGCCGGCTTTATCAGCCTGGCTATGTACATGGCCGTCGCTTCTCCTTCTATGTTGGGATTAGTAGCTATTATAAGTTCCTTCACATCGTTTTGCTGGAGTCTTGTTATCAGAGACTTCAGATTTATATCGTCGGGACCTATCCCGTCCATAGGCGAGATGACTCCATGAAGCACATGGTAAAGGCCGTCGAACTCTCTTATCCTCTCCATGGCCGCCACATCTTTAGGGCTCTCAACGACGCAGATCACGTCGGTATTTCGAGAAGGGTCCGAACATATGACGCAAGGGTCCTGATCTGTCAAGTTGCCGCATACACTGCAGTACTTCATCTCTCTCTTGGCGTCGGTGATGGCAAGGGCCAACTCTCCCGCTTCATTATCTTCCAGCGAAAGTATGTGAAATGCCAGCCTCTGAGCCGTCTTATACCCTATTCCGGGAAGTTTTGCCAGCTCTCCGATAAGTTTAGCCAGCGGTTTTGGATATTGTCTCATCTCTGCTACCTTACAGTCCCGGTATTCCCAGGCCGCCTGTCAGCTTGCCCATCTCGCTGTTTGAGATCTCCTCTATCTGTCTGAGCCCCTCATTCACAGCTACCATGATGAGATCCTGCAGCATCTCGATATCCTCAGGATCCACCACTTCAGGCTTCAGCATGAGACCGGTTACTTCTTTTTTGCCGCTGACCGTCACCGTGACTGCTCCGCCGCCGGCAGTGGTTGTCACTTCTTTTTCCTCTATCTCAGCCTGCAGAACTTCCATCTTTCTCTGCATCGCCTGCATCTGCTGAAGCTGTTTCTGCATTCCGCCTCCGCCGCCCGAAGGTTTTTTTCCTGCTCTCATTCCTTTTCCCATATCTTTCCTCCTGATCTATTCTATCTCTATATTTATGCCCAGAAGTTCTTCAGCTTCTCTGGCTATCTTTTCTGTTTCCGATTCGTCAGACGCAGATTCCGAAGGCAGATCTCCCTCAAGGCGGCATATCAGCTTCATGGGTCTTCCCATATGCTTTTCCATGAGCTTCTCCAGCTCAGGCCGCTTCTGCTCTACATATCTTAAAGTAAAACTGCTGCCTGTCACCACCGTAAAATTATCGTCTCCCACATGATGAAGACGGCTGCCGCTCCTGATGAGATTAAAGCTTCCGGCGTTGTCCTCGCCTTCTTCAAATATACTGTGCCACAACGAGCCATATGATTCTTCCTGCAGTATGCCGCCGCCTTTATTTGCATCGGCTGGGGGCGCTGCGCTCCGGTTAAGAATCTCCCGGTCATGTTCAGGCTCAGGCGGCTTTGTCTCTTTTTCAGCCGTATGCCGGGGAGCAGGGGCTTCGAAATTCATATTGGCCGCCGCATCTCTATCCGGAGTTTCAGGTATGCGCTGTGGCTTTGAACCCGCAGGCCTAAACTCGGCCTCGCCGACTCCGCCGTCTGAGGCTATAGATACTATCGCAAGTTCCAGAAGAACTCTCGGGTTAGTAGACCATCTGGCGTCATTTATCGTCTTAGACAGTTTAGTAACCGCATAATCTATCTCCTCCACCGATACTCGGCGACTCTGTTCGGAAACCCTCTTGAGATTCTCTGCCGACATGTTCAGCATATCTTCCGCATCGTCAACAAACTTTGTGATGAGAAGGCTGCGGTAATGGCTCACCCAGTCTTTCATTATCTGCTTCACATCCTTGCCTTCAGCCAGAACATCGTTGAGCAGCAAAAGAGCCTTGGCGGACTTTCTGAGGGACACCAGTTCTGTCAGATCTATGAAAAATTCTTCTCCCGTAGTGCCCACATATTCCAGCACCTTTTCTCTGTCTATATACTTATCGCCTCCGGCCAGCACCTGGTCTAAAATGCTGAGTCCGTCTCTCACGGAGCCGTCGGCGCAGCTTGCCAGAAGTCTTGCCGCGTCATCAGATATGTCTACTCCTCTTTCGGCGCATATGGCAGTCATATCTTGAGCGATCACTTTCTGAGGAATTCTCTTGAAGTCAAGGCGCATACACCGTGACAATATCGTCGCCGGCAGTTTCTGAGGTTCGGTAGTGGCTAATATGAACATGACATGTTCAGGGGGCTCCTCCAGAGTCTTGAGCAGAGCATTAAAAGCTCCCGTAGACAACATGTGTACCTCGTCTATTATATAAACTTTTCTGCGTCCTGCCGCCGGAGGATACTTAACGCTTTCTCTCAGTTCTCTTATGTTCTCTACGCCGTTATTGGACGCAGCGTCTATCTCCATCACGTCTATAAAATTGCCTTCTTTGATGGCAATGCAGTGCTCGCACTCCCCGCACGGTCTGTCTGATTCCGACAGACAGTTCACGGCTTTTGCCAGTATCCTGGCCGTAGTGGTCTTGCCTGTTCCTCTGGTACCGCAGAAGAGATATGCGTGACTCACAGACCCTGAGGCCACTTGATTCTTCAATATTTTTACTACGTGCTCCTGGCCAAGGATCTCGTCGAAGACCTCCGGCCTGTGGCTCCTGTATAATGCGGTGTACATAGACTCTCCCCTTATTCTTACCTGTGAGACTTATCTTCATAAATTTATCATTACGAAAATTGCCCTTAAAGAGCCGCGCGTGGCGTTGGAGAAGGCTGATCTGCGGCACATAAGAACTTCCGCTTATTGCTGCTTCCTTCCGGACCTGACAAGGTTCACGGCATCCCATTGCGCAGGACCCAAACCATGCCAGGCGAAGCTCTTTAAGGACAATTTGAATCGGAGCGTAGCTCCCGACGAATTCGCTTGTCACAGACGAAGCGAACGATTGTAACAAACACAGCAACTTCATCTCCTCAGATCTTTGAGGGAGAGGATTACCACCCGCCCCTATATAGACGAGGACCTTACGACGTTTGTTAAGTTGCTTGTATATTATAAACTTTTTTATTGCTTTTTTCAAGTATTTCTTGCAGGATAGCGGACTCGCTCTCTAAAGCCATTCCATGACTTGTTCTTCACTTATGATCGGTATGCCCAGTTCCTTCGCCTTCTTGTTCTTGCCTGACGAGGAAGTCACATCGTTATTTATTAGGTAAGAAGTCTTGGCGCTGACTGAACCGGCCACTCTGGCTCCTGCTTTCTCCAACCGGTCTTTAAGAGCGTCTCGGTTATCGAAATGATTCAGGCTTCCTGTTATTACAAAGATCATTCCCGCCAGAGTATCTCCTTGTTCCTCCTCACTTTGATCCAGTCTCACGGCGCGTAAAATATCTTTTACTGTCTCCTTGTTCTCGTCTTTATCAAAGAAATCTCTGAAACTTTTAGCCATCACTTCTCCTATCCCGTCTATGGATACGAGCTGATCAAAAGACAGGTTCTCTATATCCTGCCACTTGTTGTGGCAGAATCTTGCTATCAGTTTGGCGTTGGCTTTTCCTATGCCTGGTATTCCCAGGCTGTAAAGCAGTCTCTCAGGAGTCACGTCTTTAGCTCTTTCCACCGACTTGCAGAGATTCTCAAAGGACTTATTTCCGAAGCCATCCATCTGGGTAAATTCTTCTCGAAATTTCTCCACGTCGAATAGATCTGCCAGTTCCTTCACCATACCTGAAGATACAAGTTTCTCAATCGTCATCTCCGACAGTCCCTCTATGTTCATGGCGTCTCTTGAAACGAACAGAGACAAAAGTTTTATCTGCTTCGCCAGACAATCGGGATTTTCACAGTGAAGAGTCTTTACTCCGTTCTCTTCTTTTATCCTGGTGGGATGGCCGCACACGGGACATTCTTCAGGCAGTTTTATAGAGTCGCTGCATGTGAGGTTTTCGGCGATCTGAGGAATTATCATATTTGCCTTATATACTTTTATCCTGTCTCCCACTCCAAGTTTGAGATCTCTCATCACACTTATATTGTGTACGGACGCTCGGCTCACGGTAGTTCCCTCCAGCTGGACAGGATCGAACACGGCTATGGGATTTATCAGACCTGTTCTGGAAGCGCTCCATTCTATCTCCTCAAGAGTAGTCTCTCTGATCTCATCTTTCCATTTAAAAGCGATGGAGTCTTTAGGGAATTTAGACGTCTGTCCCAGCGATCTGCCATACTCTATATCGTCATATATCAGCACCAGCCCGTCAGAAGGTATCGGATTTTTTTCTATCCTGTTTTCGAACCACAGCACAGTCTCTTTCAGATTGTCAGAATCTGTCATGCGATATTCCACACATTCGAAGCCCTGATCTTTCAGCCATTCCATCTGCTTACGGCGAGATGAGAATTCCTCTCCCGCTGCGCTTACCAGCGTAAAAGCGTAAAATCTTACATTTCTCTCCGCCGTTATCTTATTGCTGAGCTGCCGAACCGATCCTGCGCATAGATTTCTCGGATTCTTATACTTGTCGCCCTCTTCACCTATGGAATCGTTTATTCTCTCAAAATCCTCATAAGAAATTACGGCTTCTCCTCGGAGAACCAGCTCTTCTTTAAAGTCTATAGATACCGGCAGGTTGATGAATACTCTGGCATTGTTTGTGATCACCTCTCCTACCTCTCCGTTGCCTCTGGTCACCGCTTTAGCCAGCTTTCCGTCGCGGTAAGTCAGCACTATAGTCAGTCCGTCCAGCTTCCATGAAAGCAGCCCCTTCTGCTCTCCCAGCCATTGTACCAACTGATCAGGATCTTTTGTCTTATCTAAAGAGAGCATCCTCTGAGGATGCGCCTCTTTGGGAAGATCAGAAAGAACCTCGTATCCGACGTTCACCGTCGGGCTTGAAGCCAATACAGTACCTGTCTCTTTTTCCAGCTCTGAAAGTTCATCGTAAAGAGCGTCATATTCGTAATTGGTCATTATCTCGCGGCTCTCCTGATAATAGGCCCGCGACGCTCGGTTAAGCAGCTCTGTGAGCTCCTTGAGCCGGGCGGTCTTCTCTTCTCTCATCCTTTTCACCTCACCGCAGTTTTCGTCATATCTTTTTCAGCGGAGCTATTCCTCTTGCCAGTTTCTTCTGTCCTACGCTGTCAAACATGACGGTGACTGTCTTTTCGTCTGATTCCAGCACCATGCCTTCGCCGAATTTACCGTGGCGCACTCTGTCGCCAGTTTCAAGGTCTTTTTCTCCGCCTTCGGCATTGAGCCTGGCCGCTTTCTTCGCATGTGCCAGCGGATCATAAGGCTTATACGGTTTTGCGGCAAATCCGTCCAGACTTCCCGTATCTATACCTAAAGAACCGCCCGCCTTTCTCGTAGGCACATACGCCATATCTCCTGCCGGGTCAAGAACTGATCTGTCCAGTTCCCTTAAAAATTTCGATTCTCTCGTATAGTCTCCCTGTCCGTAGAGTATTCTATACGCTGCGCTCGTAAGAAAAAGTCTCTCCTTGGCTCTCGTCATGCCTACATAGCACAGCCGTCTTTCTTCTTCGAGACCCTCTTCGCTGTCCATGGCTCTGTGACCCGGAAAGAGGCCGTCCTCCATTCCCGGTATAAAGACTACGGGAAACTCCAGACCTTTTGCGCTATGTAAAGTCATCAGAGTTACTTTGCCTGATTCCGACTCATACTTATCGGCGTCTCCGTCAGTAGCCACCTTCTCCAAAAATTCTTCAAGGGTGGCAGTTTCGCCGGCGTCCTGTTTTTCCTTCTCAAAATCGTAAATAAACGATTTGAAGTCCAGCAGGTTTTCTATGCGTCCTTCTGCTTCAACAGTATTTTCGTTTTCCAGAGCCTTCATATATCCGGTGCGCACTATGAGATTATCATAGATATCCGAGATTCTCAGGTTGTCCATTTCCCTTCTGCACAGATCTATAGTCTCCGTCATTTCTCTCACGGACCCTTGCGCCTTTGAGGGAAGTCCCGCTATTATCTCCGGGTCGGAAACCGTCTCAAGCATAGACTGGCCTCTCACCTGAGCCAGAGCCCTGAGCTTCTCTACCGTTTTGGCTCCTATGCCTCTCTTGGGTTCGTTGATCACTCTCAAAAAGGCCATTTCATCCTCCGGATTTACCACAAGCCTCATATATGAGATCATGTCCTTAGTCTCTTTTCTCTCGTAAAAACTGAATCCGGAGAGAATCTGATAAGGTATTCCTTTTTTTCTCAGAGCTTCCTCAAAGAGCCTCGACTGAGCGTTGTTTCTGTAGAGAATCGCAAAATCATCGTAGCTTCTCGCAGGGCCTTCAAGAAGACTTATCTCTGAGGCGATGTATCTGGCTTCTTCCTTATCGCTGTCCAATCGTGAATAAACGATCTTTGAGCCTTCATCTCTGTCTGTCCACAGCTTTTTCGGTTTTCTTCCTCTGTTGTTTTTTATTACGGAATGTGCGGCGGTCAGTATGTTGCCGCAGGAGCGATAATTCTGTTCTAATTTTATGACTTTAGCCGCAGGAAAATCTTTCTCGAAGTCCAGTATATTTCTTATATCGGCTCCTCGCCATTCGTATATACACTGGTCGTCGTCTCCGACGACGCAGAGGTTCTGATGTTCCTCTGCAAGCAGCCTTATCATCTGATACTGAATGTGATTAGTATCCTGATACTCATCGACCATCACGTATCTGAATCTGTCTCTGTACTCCTGCAAAATCGACGGGTAATCTCTGAGCACATGAAGAGCGTTTCTGAGAAGATCGTCAAAATCCATGGCGTTATTTTTCTTGAGTCTGTTCTGGTATTCCCTGTATACTCCGTATATGACCTTAGTCTTAAAGTTTTCTCCTTCTCTGTCCAGATACTCCTGGGGACCGCTGTCGGCTTCCTTCTCTTTGCTTATTATAGAGCTCAGGTAATTTATCGGATATTCCTTAGTATCTATATTCTGATCTTTTAATATGGATTTAAGCAGGGCTTTTTGGTCTACCGTATCATAGACGACAAAATTTTTCTGGTACCCCGCCGCCTCATAGTATTGCCTTAAGATCCTCAGGCTCATAGAATGGAAAGTCAGTATCCACATTCCTCTGGCGGATACCCCGAGGCGTTCTACTCTTTCTCTCATTTCATTGGCGGCCTTATTAGTAAAAGTCACCGCCAGAATATTATACGGGCTTACGCCCTGTTCTATCAGATATGCTATCCTGTGGGTCATCGTCGCCGTTTTTCCGCTGCCGGCGCCTGCAAGTATAAGCAGCGGCCCCTGCGTATGAACGGCCGCCTCTCTCTGCTGTATGTTAAGATGATCTAAATTCATTGATGTTTTAAGTCTCCTCGTCTTAGGTTTTATCTCGGCTAATTATATCATTTTTACGGTTTGTTTTCTATAGGTTAATGTATTATAATATATAAAAAAGGGAGGTCAAAAATGAAGTTCAATATCAGCAATGCGGAGCTTTCGGCCTTAAATGATATAACAAATCCGGAATTTCCCAAATACACTTCGCAGCTTATAAACTGGGCCAACCAAAACGCACAGGGAACAAGACCAAGAATAGTGGGCCAGCTGTCCGATTTATTTCCTGAGTACCAAGCGTCAACATGTAACATAGATATCAGCGACTGGGAAGAATGGTATACAGAAAAGTACCCTGACGCTATAGAAGAAGCTACCGATAAAATATTTAATCAAGTTGAAAACCTCAAGGAGGCCATTAAACTCATAGACAAATCTATGGTCAGGAAATGGGTTGAAGATCTTGTTATCTCTAAGACCTTCAGCGGGATGTATGTGCAGAGGGCTATACTTGCAAAGATTTCCGACATGAGAGAGGAGCCCTTTCGCCTCGCCTCGCCCGAAGAAGAGTCCAAGGGGATTGACGGCTATGTAGGGGATACTGCTTACTCCATAAAGCCTGTTACATACAAGACCATGGGAAGGCTATCTGAAAGTATAGATATAAAGATGATTTACTATAGCAAAAAGAAGTCCGGTTTACTTGTTGAAACGGAGGAGTAGATCGCCGGCAGATAAGAGAACAGCTCTCAGCAGACTCATCTTCTTTTCACCCTCCGCCAAAAGTATGGAAGAATAAATCCTCCGCCTATAGAGGCGGAGGATTTCCGGCATTTTTCATAAATTTATCTCTGTATTTATATTCTGTTTCTAAATCTACTTCTACAAACCCTGTTCTTATGAGATGGTTATTTATAAAGGTCTTATTATCTAAATAAACGTAACACAGCGGAAGGCCTGCTTTATCCTGGCTTGCAGTATCATGTTTCAAAAAAATCTTTCTATTCTTGAACTTTTGTTTTAAAAATTCTACGGCCATATCGCTGTATCGAGGATTCTCTTTTATCCCTATTAAGCGTATTATGCGGCCGTCATTTATCTCTATCTTCTCCGGTGATATTATTCGTTTGACTCTATATAATTCTTCCTTTTTTGCAGGGCTGTCATCTAACTTGGAACCGTATTGATTTTCTTTCAGATCTACTTTTTTATCCATTTTATGGGGATCGTGGAATATATACGGTAAACTTTCAATATCGTATGTTTGGCAAAGATCTTCTTCGAATAATACGTCTCCCGAAAGTTTATCTGATATAATCTGTCTGAAATCGCCGTTTATCTCGTACCCCACCGAATTTCTTCCAAGGTTCCTGGCCGCCAGCAATGTAGTTCCGCTTCCTGCAAAGGGGTCGAAAACTGTTTCTTCTGCGAATGAAAACATCTTTATTAAACGCTTCGGCAATTCTTCGGGAAACATGGCGATATGTTCGAGCTGCTTTACCCCGCCAAAGTACCAGTGGGAAGAAAAATATTCCTTCCATTCCTCCTTTGTCATGGCAGAGTTTTCCTTCTGCTCTTTCGTAGGCTTTGGTGCCTTCCCCTGTTTTTTGAAGATCAGTATGAACTCATAGTCCATCTTCAAAATTCCGTTTCTGGGGTAAGGAAAGCTGCCCATGACGGCTCCGCCGCCGGAAGTGTTCATAGTAGTGGTTTTCTGCCAGATTATTGCTCCCATATAATCCATCCCGAGGCTCTCGCAAAAACGAATTATCTCAGTCCTTATAGGTATAACCTTATATCTGCCATAGTACTTTGAACGGGCGAACTGATCTCCGATATTCACGCACATTTTGCATCCGTCAGAAAGAACTCTGTTGCACTCGCTCCACACCAAGTTAAGATTATTTATATAATCCTCATAGCTGTCGTTGAACCCTATCTGTTGGTCGTTTCCATAGTCTTTAAGCTGCCAATACGGCGGCGATGTTATTATGAGCTGCACGGATTTATCCGCAATTGTGTTCAGATTGCGGCTATCTCCAAATATCACCTTGTGTTCAGTCAAATCAATATCTCCCTCGACTCAATTTCTCTCCATTTTCTAATATAAAATTATAAATTATCCTGTTTGCGATTTCAATTCTTTTATCAAAATAGCAGGATATGTGCAAAAATTAAATGAGACTGCGATAAGTAAATTCGCAGTCCCATTACTAAGGTCTTTCAAGTATGGTGGAAAAGACCACCGACGTCTCTGTCTTCCCAAACTGCTGAAGCTTTCCCATAAATTCATCCAGCAAACTGGTGGATGAAAATATCACCTTCAGCAGCATGGAATACTCTCCTGTTATGTGGTTACCCTCCAGCACACATTCCTGGCGCTTTATAAAGTCATAGAATTTCTGACTCTTTTCGGGAGGAACGCTGACCTGTATAAAAGCCTTTATTCCATATCCCAGGCGTTCCATATTCAGTTTTGCGTGAATCCCTTCTATATAGCCTTCTTTTTCCAGTTTTTCTATCCTCGCCGCCACAGCCGGCGTTGTCAGAAACACTTCGCCGGACAAGTCTTTTAGGGACATGCGCCCGTTGGCTCTCAGTAATTCTATTATCTTTAAATCTATTTCATCCAGGTTTTTCATATCTCCTACAGGCCCTGCGACGCCATGGCTTTCTTTATGGCGGCCGGAAGAGCCCTACATTCCTTTTCTGTATTTGATGCTACTGATATTCTGATCCCATCTCCCAAAGTTACGGCGAAAATGTTGTCGTTTTGAAGCTTAGAACTGACTTCCTCCGCCTTCCGGCAAGGTATGGTTACAAAGAATCCCGAGTCATACGGACAGACTTTAAGGCCTTCCTTTGAAGCCTCTTCCATAAAGGCGTCTCCCCTCTTTTTAAGGGTATCCATATGGCGGTTTCTCTCTTTAACCACGCTCTCAAAAAGCGCTTCATCTTTCATTATATCAGCCAGAACCGTCATGGCGGCTCTGTTTCCGTTAGACCACGAGCCCCTACATTCAACGCTCATGACATCTTTGAACTCTTTTGCCGTTTCACGGTTTTTCGCCATGCAGATCAGCGCGCCCAGCCGCATCCCATACATAGTATATCCCTTTGAAGCGGAGAAAGCAATAAGCGACAGCATATTGGCAGGCGGGTTTTCGAGTTTTTTAAAAAATCTCCTGTATTCTCTGGCGTCTCCGGCAAAGTCCAGATATGCGATATCCACCAGAAGTACGATCTTCTTATCTGGGAACTTTTTCACTGCCGAAAGCAATTTATCCCAATCTTCTAAAGTGAAGGTGTAGCCCGTGGGATTATGAGCCGGAGTATTGACTATTATCAGTGTCTGCTCCTGAGTCTTAGTCAGTTCTGACAGACTCTGTTCAAAACTCTTTGCATTGAATTTGTCTTGGCTGTCAAACAGCTCATAAGTAGATATTTCTCTTCCTATTTCTCCGGCTATTATCTTATAAGGGCTCCAGTGCCAATCTGAGGTCAGCACCTTTTCTCCCGGCTTTGTATACGCGGATATGGCATTTCTTATAGCCCCTGTTCCTCCTGGAGTATAGCAGGCCTCGAGAAAAGCCTCCGGCATCTCATCCAAAAATACAGCTTTCTTGACTGCTTCTATGTATTCAGGAGTTCCGAGGATAGGCGCATATGCGGCATAATCCTCAGGGTTTAGACGACGTATACATTGAGCTACAGAATTGAGAACAGTAAGTTTCCCATCGTCGTCAAGCAGTACCCCTATAGTTGAATTGATTACATTATCTCTGCCTATTTCACTGATGCGTTCCTTCGCCTTCTGTGATACTCCGAATAATTTATCGGGCGCTCCTATACTTTTACGCCCGTTTTGCTGTGCAAAGATCATTTTTTTATCTCCCTCCATTCAAAGCTGAGCCTAATATTACTTATTTTTCAGATCATATAGATCCTGGTTCTTGCCGTCTTCTCTCGCTTTCCTCTCTTTAAAGAAATTCATGGCAACCTGCGGAAACATGGCGTAAGTCAGCACGTCCTCGTCGCAGGTCTTGTAACCCTCAAGGTCCCTTTCAAGTTTTGAAAGCTCCGGCTCTATCAGGTCAGCCGGCCTTACGGTCACCGGCTTTTCATCGCCTATAGCCTTCCTCTGCACCATGGCGTTGAAATCCTTTATAGTCTTTCCGTAGTCGCCGTGAAGAAGAGCTTTTGCCTCAGAGGGCATCACCTGATATCTTTCTCCCAGCAAAACATTGAGAACCGCCTGTGTTCCCACGATCTGGCATATCGGCGTGACCAGAGGCGGCTGTCCGAAGTCTTCTCTTATTCGCGGAATTTCTTCCATGACCTCGTAAAATCTGTCCATCATCTTTTGCTCCTCAAGCTGAAGCATCAGGTTGGACAGCATGCCTCCCGGGACCTTATATTTAAGTATCTTATAGTCGACAGAAAAAGCCTTGGGATTCACCCTTCCTTCCTCTATGAAGCGATCCATCAACTTTCGAAAGTAATCCGCTATATCTGCAATAAGGTCCTGATTCAGCCCGGGGTCTCTTTCCGTGCCCTCATACACCTTAGCTATAGCTTCTGTAGAGGGCTGGCTTGTTCCCATGGAAAACGGAGATATAGCTGTATCTACGGCGTCACATCCGGCGTCTATGGCTTTCATATAAGTCATCGGCGCTATGCCGCTGGTACAATGGCTGTGAAGGTGTACGGGAATCTTTATATTCTCCTTAGCAGCCCGTATCAGCTCCTCTGCGGCATAGGGCGTCAGTATCCCTGCCATGTCCTTTATACAGACGGAATCGGCTCCCATGCTCTCCATTTCGGTCATAAGTTTTATCCAGTAATCGAGGGTATAGCCTTCCCCCGTCGTATATGCCGCAGCCATCTGGACTTCTCCTCCTTCTGCCTTGGCGGCTTTTACACAGACCTTCAGGTTTCTCAAATCATTGAGGGCGTCGAATACACGTATTATATCTATGCCCTCTGATATGGATTTTTTCACGAAGTACTCCACCGTATCGTCTGCGTAGTTCCTGTATCCGAGAAGGTTCTGGCCTCTCAGAAGCATTTGCAGTCTGCTGCTTCGGAGCTTTTTTCGCAGGGTACGCAGTCTCTGCCACGGATCTTCATTTAAAAATCTGAGACAGGCGTCAAAAGTAGCGCCTCCCCAGCACTCTATGGAATGATACCCTACGCCGTCGAGTTTTTCCAGTATCGGCTCCATATCTTCAGTAGTCATCCTGGTGGCGATCAGCGACTGCTGAGCGTCTCTGAGAACCGTCTCAGTTATCTTAAGTTTTCTATCTCTGTCATCAGTCATAAACTTCTCCAATATTTTAATCTCAAAGATGAGCGCATACTTTATTATGCGACAACGGCGATCTCCTGTCCTCTTTCTATAGAATCGCCTACATTTACCAGGAGCCTTCCTACTCTGCCGTCGCAGGGAGCTGCAATGGGAATTTCCATCTTCATGGCCTCCATCACTATGATGTTATCTCCTTTTTTAACTTTTGAGCCCTCCTTTACGACTACTTTGCATACCTTGCCGTAGAGTCCGGCAGTTATCTTTCCTCCGTTATTACAGGTAACACTTCTTTCTATCGACATCTTCATTTTCCTCCCTAAACCATCTGTTTCTACATATAAAAATATCCTCAAATCATTGAAATGTCAACGTTTTAAAGATATTGCTCATTTTATAAATTTATCTCGATTTATACTTTATTTTATTAAGTTTTGCAAGGATAAATTTTTTTGAAAAAGGGAGGCTCCGTCTTCCGGCTCGCGGCTTTAGTCAGGCTGAATTTAATAAAAAAACAGCAAGGATCCCGAAGGCCCGGGCATTCCCTGCTGTATGCGGCTTAAATGTTAAGCGCTTTCTTCTTCGAATTTTTCCTGACATGACGTCAGATAACTCATGACCACTCTCATGCCGGTCTCTATCTGGGATATCTCGGTATACTCATGAATGTTGTGGCTTATACCGTCCCTGCATGGTATGAATACCATGCCGGAAGGGCATATGGGCGCAAAAGACATGGCGTCATGCCCGGCTCCGCTGGGAAGCTGTATATAAGATATGCCCTCCTGCCGGGCGGCAGCAGAAAGTCCATCTATGACTCCACGGTCCAGAAGGACAGGCTTTTTCTCTTCAGTCTTCTCGAGAGAGTACTTTATATCCCTTCTGTCGCATATCTCATGTATACTGCTTTTTAATCTGTCCTCCATTCGGCAGATGCTTTCGTTGTCTATGCCTCTCATATCTATCTGCATCTTTACAAATCCGGGGACAGCATTCATCACATTGGGGTGATTCTCTACTGCTCCAACTGTAGCCACAGAATGATTGAGGCTTTCTTCTCTGCCTATGCTCTCCACTCTCAAGATTATTTCGGAAGCAGCGCACAACGCGTCTTTTCTGAGCTTCATCGGAGTCGCCCCCGAGTGTTCTGACAGTCCCTCGAGAGTCAGAACGTATCTGTGAGGAGCCGCTATGGCCGTGACTACTCCCACGTCTTTGCCCGCGTCCTCCAGAACTCTTCCCTGCTCTATGTGTATCTCCAGATATTTCTTTATTCCTTTTATAAAAGGTACGTCGAGGCTGAAACCTCTTTCACTCATATGCTGCGAAAGAGCTTTGCCGTCCCTTCCTACGGCAGACGTTAGATGGCGCTTTTCGATTCCTCCCGTTATCAGGCCGCTGCCTACAGTGCAGATTTTGAAGTTAGAAGACTCCTCACATCTGAAAGCTGCTACTGTCACAGGTTCTGAAAATCCTTCCGCTTTCAGTTCTCTTAGAATCAAAAGTCCGGCAAAGACGCCTACTACGCCGTCGTACTCTCCTCCTTCCACTACGGAATCGAGGTGAGAGCCTATCAGCGTATATCCGCATGTTCCCTCCGGCATATTAGAGGCAAAGCTGTTTCCCGCTCTATCCTCCCATACGTAAAGGCCCATAGACTCTGCCGTCTCCCTGAAGATCCGATGCATCTCATCTTCTTCGTCAGAATAGCCAAGACGTGTAACTCCGCCTCCGTCGAGGGCTCCTATACAGGAAACTTTTCGGAACAAAGTTTTCAGCGAGTCTTTAAAATTTGGTTCCATGATCCTGTCTACCTTTCCGGGCGAATGAGATGGCCCGAAGGCTCGCCTATAATTTCCCCGTCTCTCATGACTGTCTTTCCTCTGACTATAGTACATACAGGTTTGCCTTTCATATGCCTTCCGTCAAACGGTGACAGCTTAGTTCTGGACTGAAGCTTAGTCTGATCCATTATATATTCCATATCCGGGTCTACTATGGAGATATCTGCGTCTGTTCCCACTTCCAAGGATCCCTTGGCAGGATAAAGACCGAACATCTTTGCCGGAGCCTCTGACAGCGCTTCTGCAAGCTTGTTCCAGCTGATCTTTCCCCGGTTTACTGCGTCTATGATTACAGGAACCATGGTCTCCACCGTCACCATTCCCGCAGGAGCCGACCATATGTCCTGCGCCTTTTCTTCCGGTGTATGAGGAGCGTGGTCAGAAGCCACGAAAGCTATGGTTCCGTCATTGAGGCCGCCCCACAGAAGTTCCATATCTCTCTTAGTTCTTACAGGAGGATATCCCTTCATGGAGTTTCCTGCATGATCATAATCTTCGTTGGTAAGAGCAAGATAATGAGGACAAGTCTCAACGGTAACGCTGCTTCCCTTTTTCTGAGCGTTTTTGATTATCTCGACACCGTCTCCTGCTGCGAGATGAAGAATATGTAAGTCCGCTCCTGTGGCCTCAGCTATCTTTATTGCCGTATCTATCACTATAGTCTCGCTGAAATCAGGTCTGGAATAGAGCATACCGTCATAATCGTTCATACCCTTATCCTTAGCTTCTTCCGTCAGGACTTTGATTATGCCGAAGTCCTCGGCATGAATTGCAATCTTTTTGCCCGTTTCAGCTACGTCTCTGAACAGCTTATATACTTCTCCTGTGCTGAAAGGCGGAATGACATCTTTCATTCCCTCTTCATAATTATATATCAGCTGATAAGTCTTAGAGTCTATGGCATATCCCCAGAAGAACTTGAAAGCCACCACTCCCTCTTCTGCCAGAGGTTTCAGCTGGTCTTTGTTCAGATCTCCCAGGCAAAGCCCCCATACTCCGAAATCCACATAAGCCTTAGGTGTTATAGTCTTTACTAAATCTCTGAAGTTTTCCACCGAATATATGGCCGGATTACAGTTGGGCATCTCAAGCACAGTGGTTATTCCGCCTGCTGCCGCGGCCCTTGAGGAATGTTCAAAATCCTCCTTGTAATGAGCCCCTTTAGAACCGTCTCTCGAATGACAGTGAGTGTCTATAAACCCCGGGAAAATTAGCTTGCCTGCGGCGTCTATGGTCTCCAGAGCTTCTCCTTCGAGGAGCGCATCGGTTATAGCGGCTATCTTGCCGTCTTTTATATATATATTTCCATGGCTGTCGCCTGAGGCTGTAACCATGTGAGCATTCATGATCAATTTATCGAAAGTCATCTCATTTCTCCTTTACATCTATATATCCTATACCGTCCCGGATCTTCATATCTGTACCCATCTCTTCGCACAGTTTCTGCAGCGAGATCAGCACCTCCGTATCTCTTGTCAGCCTCGGCAGTCCTCTGCGGTAGCGAGGAAGACTCTGATCCAGTGTGATAGGATAAAGGCAGAGTTCTTTTATTTTTCCGTCTTCTACATTCCATCTTGCTACGACGGAATTCCATACATCTTTATTTACGCCCAGTCCTACCTTTCCTCCCTGGCTTCTCTTATCCATTCCGGCCCCCACCTGAGCGTCATGAGCAAGCCCGTACTTTTCGTAAAAATCGGCCGGCTGATGAGTAGTGGTATCGTTCTCAAATATGAAATTCCCTAAGCTGTAGAATATCACCCCTCCGTTGTAGCACTCGATTCCTCTGAGCACATGAGGCCCGTGACCTAAAACTGCTGTGGCCCCTGCGTCTATACATTCCCTCGCAAAGGTTCTGAGAAAATCTGCCGGAAAATCCTTTCTAAGGCCTCCGAGCTCATGGGAGTGTATGCTTACAAGCACATAGTCCGCCTGGGATTTCGCCTCTTCTATAGAAGCGATGATCCTCTGCATATCGCGCTTATCAGGCTGCGTCTCCTTATATGTATCTTCTGATTCCACAAAACTTCTGCCGGCAAATTTAAAGGATCCCGGAGTTTCCACCGCAAATCCCTCTCTGATGTCCAGCTCCTGCTGAGCGTCGATGAGAGTTTCCCGGGCAATCTCTCTCAGAGAAGTCAGCTGGCTTTTGGTCACGTGGTATTTTTCTTCATGTCTGAGAGGATTTACCCCGGGTCTTCCACTCATATCGCCTCTCTGCTGTCCGGCAGCCCACGTTTCATGAAATGAAGACGTCGCCGCTATCAGGGCGACTCTCGCCTCCCTGCACTCCAGATATACCGGCGCAGCCGCATCGGCCAGATTTCTTCCTACCCCTGCAAATCTCACATTCCGCTCCTGCATATGTCTAATGGTAGCCAGGAGCCCATTGTGGCTGTAGTCCATGGAATGATTGTTGGCAGCGTTGTATAGATTAAAATTATATTTCTTCAGATCGTCAAGTACCGAAGGGTGAGCCATGGCCCACGTTCCTCCGCTGAAAGGAAACGGATATCCTTCCCTGTCGTGTATCGTGGTTTCCAGGTTGGCGAATCTGACCTCCGAAGAGCTTATAAGTTCTGAAAGTTCCGAAAGCCCCTCATATCCTGCCTCAGGCAGCATCCTGTTCATGAAAATGTCGCCTACCGCTGTGAAAGAAATCTGTGATCCCATAATTATCTTCAAAAACCTCTTTTCTAAATATATTACCGTCATGAAAGGGAAAGCATCAAAGCTTTCCCTCTCTCATATATCCGGCGTTTACGCCGTTAATTTCCCAAAATACCGGTTCTGCGGCCGGTACGAGTTTATCTGCAGCTTCCTGCGCTTCCGCAATGACCTCTTCCAGATCGAAAGTCACAGGTTTTCTGTCTTTAACTATGATTTTGCCTCCGGAAATAACCGTGTCCACGTCGCGACCCGTCGCCGCATAGACTATATTAGGAATTAGATTTCTCATAGGAGTCTCGTAGACCGGCTGCATGGCCGGTATATCTGTCCTCACTAATATGATATCTGCATCCTTGCCTTTTTCTATGGAACCGGTCACATCATCCACACCTATAGCCTTAGCGCCTTCTATAGTTGCCATCCTCAGCACTTTCCAGCAAGGCATGACCTCAGGATCGGCATATTTTATCTTGTTGAACATTGCAGTCATCCGCATCTCGTTGAACAGATTGTGTTCATTGTTGCCGTTGGCCTGATCGCTTCCGAGCCCCACCGTTCCTCCGAAATCCTGAAACTGTTTAGCCGGAGGCACTATGCCGTCTATTATGCCTATGGCTGCCGAACAGAGAACCATTCTGCTTCCGTGCTCTACTATCCTGCGCACTTCGTCCTCCTGAGCGTTAGTCAGATGTATGCCTATCAGCCTGTCGTCCAGCAGGTTTCTCTCTTCGAGGAAATCCACAGTTCGCTTGCCGTAACGCATCATCATCTGCTTGGTCTCTCTGTCGCCCTGAGACAAGTGCATGTATACGAAAGTGTCCTTCTCTCTGGCCAGTTCCTGAGCTTTGAACAGGACTTCCTCGCTCACGAAGTCGGCTCCCTGAGGCGCAAACATTACTCGTATTCTGTCTCCCTGGGCTCTGTGCCACTTGTTGAATATTTCCATGGCCTCCCCGAAAGTTTCCTCGGTATAGGCTTCATCGTAATCATAGAGCTGTCCCGGAGCATAGACCTTATCCAGAGCGCTTCTTATTCTGCATCCGATATTTCCTCTGACTCCAACCTTAGCCACGAATTCACATACGGCTGCCTCAAAAGGGCCTTCGTCTCCTATGGTAGTAGTTCCGTTAAGTATAGCCTCGGCTATACCCAGCCGGCCGCCGGCCGCTCTGGTCTGTCTCGTAGCGTTTACGAGGAAAGGAGCCGTGCCGTGCATCATCCAGTTTCCTACGTCCTGAGCCACTCCTCTGAGTATGCTGGAAGTAGTATGCATGTGACCGTCTACCAGTCCCGGAAGCACGATATGAGATCTCGCGTCTACAACCTGGCTGCTGTCATAGTTTTTCTCTATCTCTTCTCTGGCGGCTATCTCTATGATCTTTCCGCCGTCTACGGCGATGGACTTGTCTTTCTCATATCCTACTCCGTCGCCCTGCATCGTGTACATATGATGCGTATGTACGATCATATCTATTTTTTTCATTTTTCTCTCCGTCACGCTTTTACCGAAAGATCCCCAGGGGGGCAGAGGTTTAAACCTCTGCCTTTGCGGCAAATTCGCCTGTTTCTGCTATCTCTGCGTCAAAATCATAATCTTTATATTTGTTTACTGTCATCTTGTTCTGAACCAATATAGCAACAGCTGCGCATGTGAATCCCACTACGAGTCCCAATATCAGACTATTGGTAAGTCCATCTACCAAGTAAGCTACAAACGTTGCAGCTCCCGCAGTAAAAGCATATGGTATCTGCGTGGAAACATGAGCGATGTGGTCACATCCTGAAGCCATAGAAGCCTTGATGGTAGTGTCAGAAATAGGTGAGCAGTGGTCTCCGAAGAGTCCGCCGGCTACTGCAGCTGCAGCTCCCAGGCCTATTCCAAGTCCGTAAGAGTAGCAGATAGGTACTGCTATTGGCATCAGCAGAGCCGTAGTTCCCCATGAGCTTCCTGTCGCAAACGACATGACCGCTCCTGCCAGGAATATGAACGCAGGCAGAATTGCAGGAGATACGCCGATCTTGTCAACTGCTACCGCCACTACTCCGCTCAGGTCCAGAGCTGATGATACGCTGGAAAGCGCCCATGCCAGAGCTAATATCATAACTACGCTCAGAGCCACGCAGCAGCCCTCGAGCCATTTCTGGAAACCTTCTACGAGGGTGAACATCTTTTCACATGCTCCCACTACTATAGAAGATAATCCGGCGGCAGTAAGGCCGCATACTATAGCCAGCGTGATAGTACAGTTTCTGAATGATCCCAAGAGTCCGTTTTCTACGATGTTTCCCTCCCAGAATACGCATCCAAAGAGCACTACTAACATAGTTCCCATCGGAATCAGGAAGTTTCTCAGAGGATATTTCTTGTCAGGGTCGAGGACCTCATCTGCCTGATCAGGCACTACAGGAACATCTCCAGGCGCAACCAAGCGTCCGGTAACGTCTGCTCTTTTCTCTGCCAGCCAGAGTTTGCCGATATCCTTGCCTGTGATACAGACAAAATATACCAGCAGTATGGCTATCATAGAATAGAAGTTATGGGTCCAGTATTCGCCGTACATATTCCAGCCGTCTCCAGGCAGTCCCAGAGCCGCCAGTTCTGCCGCTATAAGTCCTACATAATAAGGTCCGTAGCTGCATATCGGCGAAAGAGCCGCCATATTGCATCCTAAAGAGTCGCATATATAAGCCAGCTTTATCTTTGTTACGTTGTAAGCTTCTGTGATAGGTCTCATGACAACACCCAGCAGGAAGCAAGGTTCTGTATAGATGAATGCGAAACCTGCTACGGTTGTTATGGTCTCGGCGCCACGCTTCGTCTTGACTACTTTTTTGATAGAATTGGCCATTGCCGGTCCGGCTCCTGTCAGCTTAAGCATCTTGGCCATGCCCTGAATTACTATGATTATTATAAGTGTTCTGATGTTTCCTTCACTGGTAAGCGGCGGAATGATGTAATCTCTGAACATTACAGGGAATGCCGTAAGTGGGTTTCCTCCGCAGAGTATGATTACACCGATAAAAATACCGATACATAGTGAAAGGTGAGTCTTCTTAGTGACCAGCGCCAGTATGATTACTATCGCGGCCGGTAGCAGCGCTAAAATTCCATAGCTTTCCATTGTGGTCTTTTTCCTTTCTGTCTCGTGATACTTGATTCTAAGTTCTCATATCTTAGCTATATTTTTTTAAGGAGCGCTTACTTCATATCCCAGCTTTTCGGATAATACTTCTGTTTCCCTAAGTACATCGGGTAAGATCTTAATAATAGCTTCATCTGCAAATCTGCTGTCGGGTCCTACTATGCTCAGGCTTCCGATCACTTCTTTGCTCTTTCCGAAAATGGGGACTCCCAGAGCGTTGACGTTCTCGTCGTATTCGCTGTGACTTATGTAGTACCCGTTCCTGCGGACCTCTCTCATGACTTCATCAAGTTCATCAAAGCCGCAGTCCGGATTTCCTATCATTCTCTGAATCTCGACGCAACGTCTGAATTCTCCTTCCGGAAGATATGCCAGGGCAGATCTTCCTGTCGCTCCTTTCAACATAGGGACGTCGGAGTCAAGAACGCATATACATTTGAGAACTTTTTCGCTCTCAACTTTAGAAATGCAAGTCATTCTTCCGTTTTCATACTTGCAGATGGCCAGAGTCTCTCCGCTGAGTTTTGCCAGCTTCTGTAATACCGGTTGGCCCTCGCGAATCAAAAGGCTAACGCCGTCGGTCAGCCTGCCGAGTCTGGCTATTTCAGCACCCAGCTTATATTTTCCGTCATCCGCCATCTCTAAAAATCCCAGGTTTCTAAGCGTGGTCAAAATTCGAAACGTGGTGCTTTTGTTGAGGGATAACATTCTGGAAAATTCCATAAGAGATATTTCTCTCGATCCGCCGTTAAAACACTGAAGCGCATTTAATGCTCTCTCTACGGATCTGATATTATAGTCTCTCTCATCTTTGTGCTGTTTCATTCTACAAAACTCCTATTCCCTTCGTTGCTAACATTATAACATCTGAGGTTTCACTGTCAATAACTTAACTAATATTTTTGTCTATTTTTTGAAACTTATATGGATTTTTTTGTGAATATGACCATTATTTTCCTATTTATTTACTTATTATTACATTAATTGGAGTTTTATTGAACAAAACTAATGTGAATCTTGTATACAATATTCTTTTCACCTTAAATTGCCGGCATCATATTTATTTACATTATAAAAAACTGCCCTGCAGCCGGGACTCTCAAGTCCGGCGCACAAGGCAGTTTTAAAACTCTGATCTATTAAACTAATTCTAAGAATACAACCTCTGCGTTGTCCCCCTGGCGAGGTCCTAACTTCAGAATTCTTGTATATCCGCCGTTTCTGTCAGCGTACTTAGGAGCGATTTCATCAAAGAGCTTCGTTACTACGCTTTCATCGAAAACATAGGATAAAACTTGTCTTCTCGCATGAAGATCGCCGCGTTTTGCCAATGTGATCAGTTTTTCTGCTTGTCTTCTGGTTTCCTTTGCTCTGCAATCAGTAGTCTGAATTCTGCCTTCTCTGAATAAATCGGTGACAAGGTTTCTCAGCATTGATTTTCTGTGAGCAGAAGGTCTTCCCAGTTTTCTGTATCCTGGCATTTCAAGATTCTCCTTTCTTGCAAGTTCAGTCTTCTTCTTTGGAGTTTGCCAAAGTCGTAAGGCTTACGTCTCTTATATAGAGCGACTAATCATCGCTGGGCTTTAAACTAAGCCCTAATTCATCCAATTTTGCCTTTACTTCGTCGAGGGACTTCTTTCCGAGGTTTCTTACCTTCATCATATCGTCTTCTGTCTTCTGAGTCAGTTCCTCAACGGTGTTGATGGCTGCTCTCTTCAGGCAGTTGAAAGAACGGACAGAAAGCTCAAGTTCTTCTATGGTCATTTCAAGAGCCTTTTCTTTCTGGTCTTCTTCTTTCTCCACCATGATCTCCATGGCGTCGGTAGTGTCGGTAAGCTGAATGAACAGATTCAGATGTTCCTGCATGATCTTGGCTCCGATGGAAACCCCTTCTTCAGGCGTTATGGAACCGTCGGTCCAGATCTCAAGAACAAGTCTGTCATAGTCTGTGACCTGACCTACTCTGGTGTTCTCAACAGTAAAGTTTACTTTTGTTACAGGCGTATATATGGAATCCACAGGGATCACCGATATCGGAGTACTCTCGTTCTTGTTCTGCTCCGCAGGAACGTATCCTCTGCCTCTGGCAAAGTTGATTTCCATCACCAGCGTAGCGTTCTCTTCAAGAGTAGCGATGTGGAGATCAGGATTGAAGATTTCCATATCCGAGTCGCATATTATATCGGCGGCAGTAACGTCCTTAGGACCTACCGCGTTTATGATAGCTCTCTTGGTGCTCTCACCTTCTAATCTGACAGCAAGCTTCTTTAAGTTGAGTATGATTTCTGTAACGTCTTCTTTTACTCCCGGTATTGTAGAAAACTCATGAAGTATTCCGTCGATTTTTACTGATGTAACGGCAGCGCCGGGAAGCGAACTTAAGAGTATTCTCCTGAGCGCGTTTCCTAAAGTCGTTCCGTAACCTCTTTCAAGAGGTTCCACTACGAACTTACCGTAACATCCGTCTTGATCAATGAACTTATTGATTGTTGGTTTTTCGATTTCTATCACTCAAAACCCTCCCTTTCATTCCAAGTTTAAGATATAACCGGCTTATATTGCAGGCGGCATGCCCGCAATAGGTTATTACTTGGAATACAATTCGACGATTAAATGCTCTGCAATCGGAGTATCTATGTCCTCTCTTCTTGGCATAGCAACGACTTTACCTTCTAATTTATCGACATCCACAGTCATCCATGAAGGAACTGTGATGGACATCTCTTTGATTTCTTTGAACTTAGGCGAGCTCACACTTCTCTCTTTAACCTTGATAACGTCGCCTGCCTTTACTTCCATTGAAGGAATGTCGGCTTTCTTTCCGTTGATGGTAAAGTGTCCGTGAGTTACAAGCTGTCTCGCTTCTTTTCTTGAAGCCGCAAATCCAAGTCTGAAAACTACGTTGTCCAGTCTTGTTTCAAGGAAAATCATCAGGTTTTCACCTGTCTTACCCTGTTTCTTAGCTGCTTTTTCGAAAAGATTTCTGAACTGAGTCTCAGGGACCCCGTAGAATCTCTTTGCCTTCTGCTTTTCTCTCAGCTGCAATCCGTATTCAGACTGTTTCTTTCTTGCCTGACCGTGCTGTCCAGGAGCGTAATTTCTTCTCTCAATAGCACACTTGCTGCTGTAACATCTTTCGCCTTTCAAGAAAAGCTTCTGACCTTCTCTCCTGCACAATTTGCAGTTTGCGTCTGTATATCTTGCCATTTAAATTACTCCTCCTTTCTTAGACTCTTCTTCTCTTCGGCGGTCTGCATCCGTTATGCGGAATAGGTGTGATATCCTTTATCATGGTGATATCCAGTCCCGCAGTCTGCAGCGCTCTTATAGCGGCTTCTCTTCCGGAGCCAGGTCCCTTTACATAAACCTCTACAGTCTTTAAACCGTGCTCCATAGCGCCCTTGGCAGCTTCTTCAGCAGCCATCTGCGCAGCGAACGGCGTAGATTTTCTGGATCCCTTGAATCCCAGAGAACCTGCGCTTGACCATGAAAGGGCGTTTCCTTCCATATCTGTAAGAGTAACTAAAGTATTGTTAAAGGTGGATTGGATATGTGCCTGGCCTTTTTCAATGTTCTTACGTTCTCTTCTCTTTTTTCTCACTGTTTTCTTGACAGTCTTAGCCATTACTTCCTACCTCCTTTACTTTTTCTTTCTGCCTACGGTCTTCTTAGGACCCTTACGAGTTCTTGCGTTTGTCTTGGTCTTCTGACCTCTTACAGGAAGACCTCTTCTGTGTCTGATACCTCTGTAGCTTCCGATCTCCATCAGTCTCTTGATGTTGAGAGAAACTTCTCTTCTCAGATCTCCTTCCACTACATATTCAGCGTCGATGATTTTTCTGATTGCACCTGCTTCGTCCTCTGTCAGGTCCTTGACTCTGGTGTCAGGATTTACGCCTGCTTTTTCGAGGATAGCTTGTGCAGTTGGTCTACCAATACCATAGATGTAGGTCAAACCGATTTCTACTCTTTTTTCTCTTGGTAAGTCAACACCGGCTATACGAGCCATACTTTTTCTCCTTCCCCCATCTTCCGTCGCATGTCCGGGAGCGATATAGACGGGATCTATAAATTACTTTTGAAAGGGCCTTTTTTCAAGGCAGCCCCGGTATTTTGCCCATGACCCATTGCTGATTTGATTAACCCTGTCTCTGTTTGTGCTTAGGATTCTCGCAGATAACCATTACCTTGCCGTTTCTCTTGATTACTTTGCACTTTTCGCAGATAGGTTTTACAGAAGCTCTTACTTTCATTTCTGCACCTCCTTAAAGTTGCTTTACTTATCTCTCCAGATTATTCTTCCTCTGTTAAGGTCGTAAGGCGAAAGTTCCACCTTCACTTTATCTCCCGGAAGAATTCTTATATAGTTCATTCTTATTTTACCTGAAATGTGTGCAAGCACTTCAAAACCATTGTCCAGTTTAACTTTAAACATCGCGTTTGGCTGCGCGTCGACAACAGTTCCCATTGCCTCAATGACGTCTTTCTTCGCCATAAATACATCTCCTTCTCAACATTACAAGGTAAGCAGCTCAGGCTCACCATCAGTTATTACAACAGTATTTTCATAATGCGCGGCTAAGCCGCCGTCTACAGTGACCGCAGTCCAGTCGTCCGTCAGAACGTCCACCTCGTACGAACCCTGACATATCATAGGTTCTATGGCCAGAACCATTCCCCTTTGCAGCCGGGGGCCTTTGCCGGGTTTTCCGTAATTAGGTATTTGCGGATCTTCGTGCATGCTGCTGCCGATCCCATGACCCACAAAATCTCTTATTACGCCGAAACCTTCGCCTTCCACAGTCTTTTGAACAGCATTTGAGATGTCCGACAGCCTGTAGCCTTCTTTAGCAAAGGCTATCCCGTTAAAAAAGGCTTGTTTGGCCGTTTCTATCAGACGCCGGGCCTCTGGGCTTATCTGTCCTACTCCGTAAGTTCTGGCTGCGTCGGCCATATAACCGTGATTTTCAACCACCAGATCCAGACTGACGATATCTCCTTCTCTCAGAATCCTCTTCTTGGAAGGTATACCATGTACTACTTCTTCGTTGATAGAAACACATATGCTGGCCGGATATCCGCAGTATCCTTTTTCTGCCGCGCTCATACCCGCCGCTTTGACGGCTCTTTCGACGAAGCGGTCTATCTCTATGGTAGCAACCCCCGGTCTCATAAGTCCCTCAAGATCTCTCAGTATCTGTCCGGTGACTTTGCCGGCTTCACGCATCAATTCAATTTCCTGCCTTGATTTGATGATGATCATTATTATTCACCCAAAGCTTTTACTATGTCGCCGAATACGTTTTCCAGGCCTGTAGCTCCATCTATATGAGCTATATTTCCTGCCTTTTCATAGTATTCGATCAAAGGCATCGTCTGCGCTTCATAGACTTCTATCCTGTTGGCAACAGTTTCTGCATTGTCATCGGCTCTCTGCGTCAGAGGGCCTCCGCACACATCACAGACTCCTTCTTTTTTAGGAGGGATGTTCACTACATGATAGCTGGCGCCGCAGGCTTTACATACACGCCTGCCGGTAAGCCTCGTCATCAATTCTTCCTTTTCGACGGCTATGTCAAGCACCTTGTCGATCTTATGGCCTCGAGAATTCAGGAACTCGTCGAGCTTTTCCGCCTGATATACTGTCCTTGGAAAACCGTCAAGAAGGAATCCGTCTTTGCAGTCGTCCTTAGAGAGTCTGTCGGTGGCGATCTCTATTACGAGGTCGTCCGGCACCAGTTCTCCCTTATCCATATATTCTTTTGCTCTCTTGCCAAGCTCTGTTCCGTTTTTGATGTTTTCTCTGAAGATATCTCCCGTAGAGATATGCGGGATGTGATATTTTTCAACTATTTTAGCAGCCTGGGTGCCTTTTCCTGCTCCCGGAGGCCCTAATAATATAGTTCTAAGCATTTTATCATCTCCTCTATGCTATTTCAGGAATCCTTGATAGTTTCTCATAAGCATCTGATTCTCCAGAGCTCTTACAGTTTCCAGGGCAACTCCCACCGCGATAAGCAGCGACGTTCCTCCGAAGTGTATGTTCAGAGAGCTCATGACGCTTACGATCGTAGGCAGCGTAGCTATGACAGCTAAGAATATGGCTCCTACAATAGTGATTCTTGACATTACTTTGCTTAAATAATCTTCGGTAGCCTGACCAGGTCTTATTCCCGGGATAAAGCCGCCGTTAGCTTTCATGTTATTGGCTACTTCTTTAGGGTTGAAAGTGACTCCCGTATAGAAGTAGGTGAACGCTATTATCAGTATTACGTTCAGCACTCCGTATACCCATACTCCCGGATTTCCTGAAGGAGACAGCCATTTGGTCACCCAATCGGTGAATCCCGTATCAGGGAAGAAGTATGTTATGGTGAGCGGGAACGAAAGCAGTGACAGCGAGAAGATGATCGGAATGACTCCCGACTGATTTACCTTGATAGGAATATGAGTCGATTGTCCTCCGTACATTTTTCTTCCAACTACACGCTTAGCGTACTGCACCGGAATTCTCCTCTGGCCTTCCTGAATCAGGACTACTCCTGCGATTACCAGCACTGCCAGTACAACCAATATCACCAGAGTGATCACAGATATGGCGCCGTCGCTGAGGCTGGTGGAAAGACTTCTGATACCGCTTGGTATTCTCGCTACTATACCGGAGAAGATTATCAGCGATATGCCGTTTCCTACGCCTTTATCGTTGATCTGTTCACCCAGCCACATCAGGAAGGATGTTCCTGCAGTCAGTACCAATATCACTACTATTATAGAAAATACGCTCTTATCCACTATGGCCTGATTGAACAAGCCTACGGTAAGACCTATGGCCTGAATCAGAGCTAAAACCACGGTCATATACCTGGTGATCTGAGCCATCTTCTTTCTGCCTTCGTTGCCTTCCTGCGCCAGACGCTGGAAATAAGGGAAGGCCATGGTCAGCAGATTTACGATTATAGACGCTGTGATGTATGGCGTAATACTCAGAGCAAATATAGTAAAGTTGCTAAAGGATCCTCCGGAAAACAAATCGAACAAGTCGAAGAGTCCGGTCTCACCGGTAAACATCTCAGACAAGACAGTTCTGTTGATATTAGGTACCGGAATATTGGATCCGATACGGAATACGACCAGCATCAGCAAAGTGAAAATCATCTTTGATCTGATTTCGGCAACCTTCCATGCTTGAGAAATCGTCTTTAGCATACCCATACTAAATCACCTCTGCCTTTCCTCCCGCAGCTTCAATCTTTTCTACAGCGCTCTTGCTGAATTTATCTGCCTTTACCGTCAAAGCGACGTTCAGAGTTCCCTGTCCGAGAACCTTGATTCCGTCCTTTACCTGCTTTAACATTCCTGCTTCTTCGAGCATAGCCTGAGTGACTTCCGTACCTGCCGCGAACTTGTTAAGATCCTCGACGTTTACTATGGAGTACTCTTTTGCCCAGATGTTGGTAAATCCCCTCTTAGGCAGTCTTCTGTACAAAGGCATCTGTCCGCCTTCAAAGCCCAGACGAACGCCGCCGCCTGATCTCGAGTTCTGTCCGTTCATACCTCTGCCGGCAGTCTTACCCTGTCCGGTAGCGGTACCGCGGCCTTTTCTCTTAGGTGCCTTTGTTGCACCCTGGGGCGCTTTTAATTCATGTAATTTCATTTATGGCACCTCCTTATATTTCTTCTACTGTTACAAGATGCGAAACCTTTGCGACAGCGCCGCGAGTCTGCGGAGTGTCCGCCAGCTCTACGCAGTGGTGCATCTTTTTGAGTCCCAGCGCTTCAACAACTTTTCTCTGTTTAGGGGAAGCGCCGATAGTGCTCTTAGTTAAAGTGATCTTTATCATTTTTGCCATTTCGCGTTTCCTCCTATCCTAAGATTTCTTCCTTAGTCTTGCCTCTGAGTTTTGCAACTTTTTCTACGGTCATCATACCCTTGAGACCTTCGATGGTGGCGTAAGCCATGTTGCCGGAGTTGTTGGAGCCTATGGATTTAGCTCTTACGTCTCTGATTCCCGCAGCTTCGAGTACTGTACGAACCGATGAACCTGCGATAACTCCCGTACCTTGTGACGCCGGCATGATCAGAACTCTGCCTGCTCCGAAAACACCTAAGTTTCTGTGTGGTACAGTGGTTCCTACTGTAGGAACATATATTAAATTCTTCTTTGCATCTTCTTCAGCTTTTCTTACGGCTTCAGGAATTTCCTGAGACTTTCCAAGACCTACGCCCACGTAACCGTTGCCGTCGCCGACTACTACTGTTACGCTGAATCTCATGTTTCTGCCGCCCTTAACCGTCTTCGCAACTCTTCTTATGTTTACGATGGTTGATTTCAAGTCCAGCTTGGATGCATCAACGATATTACGCATTCCTTATTTCCTCCTGTTAGAATTTTAATCCGCCTTCGCGAGCGCCTGCTGCCAGTTCTGCGACTCTTCCGTGATACAAGAATCCGCCTCTATCGAAGCAAACTTCTTCTATACCCTTTGCCGCAGCCTTCTTAGCTAAGGCCGCTCCTACCTTCTTTGCAGCTTCCTTGTTTCCGCCGTTTGCAACTTCTGCCTTGAGATCCTTGTCTAAGGATGAGGCGGCAACGAGAGTAGTTCCGCTCACATCGTCTATGATCTGGGCAGAGATATTCTTGTTGGATCTGTAAACGCAAAGTCTTGGTTTTTCAGGAGTTCCATAAAGGTTTTTTCTTACTCTTTCGTGTCTCTTGACACGTCTGTCATTTCTGCTTTCTTTAGCCATTTTCACTTCACTCCTTTCTCTTATTTAGCGCCGGCTTTGCCTTCTTTTCTGCGGATAACTTCGTCAACATACTTGATACCCTTGCCCTTATAAGGTTCAGGTTTTCTCCATGCTCTGATGTTTGCCGCATAATTTCCGACAACTGCTTTGTCAATACCCTTTACGACTACTTCTGTCGCCGAAGGACATTCCGTCGTAATACCCTCAGGGTCTTCGAGTTCTACAGGATGTGAATATCCAAGGTTCAGTACCAAGGTCTTACCCTTCTTTTCTGCCTTGTAACCAACGCCTACAAGCTGCATCTTCTTTTCGAAGCCTGCCGTTACGCCTGTAACCATGTTGTTTATCAGTGTTCTTGCAAGCCCGTGCTGAGATCTGTTTTCTCTCTGGTCGCTGTCTCTGGATACGTTTATAGCTCCGTCTGCCACCTCAACCTTGATGAGCTTGCTTATCTGCTGTGATAATTGTCCCTTAGGTCCCTTTACAGTAACCACATTGTTTGCGTCTACTGCTACTTCTACACCGGCAGGAACAACCACAGGTTTCTTACCTATTCTTGACATTTCTCGTTCCTCCTACCATACATAACAGATTACTTCGCCGCCGATTCCCAGGTTTCTGGCTTCCTTGTCGCTGATAACTCCCTTAGAAGTGGAGATGATAGCGATACCGAGGCCTCCTAAAACTCTTGGAACTTCGCCGGCCTTAGCATACTTCTTAAGACCTGGCTTAGAAATCTTCTTGATTCCGCTGATAACTTTTTCTTTGTTGGCACCGTATTTCATAGTGACTTTGATGATGCCCTGCTTGTTGTCATCTATAACTTCGAAATCCGCAATGTAGCCTTCTGCCTTCAAAATCTCGGCTATGGATTTTTTCATTCTCGAAGCCGGAATTTCAACAGTTTCATGTCCTACAGTATTGGCGTTTCTGATTCTCGTTAGCATATCCGCTATAGGATCTGTCATTGTCATTACAGTATTTCTCCTTTCTTTTATATTACCAGCTTGCTTTTCTCACGCCGGGAATTTCACCCTTGTAAGCAAGCTCTCTGAAGCAAATACGGCAGATACCGTATTTTCTTAGTACAGCATGAGGTCTTCCGCAAAGTCTGCATCTTGTATATGCGCGTGTTGAGTATTTAGGTTTTCTCTGCTGTTTTACCTTGAGAGATGTTTTTGCCATGATTCCCTCCTAATCTACTTTTCAAACGGCATTCCAAGAAGTTCAAGCAGCGCCTGGGCTTCTTCGTCAGTCTTTGCCGTAGTTGTGAATACAATGTTCATACCCTTGATCATATCAACCTGATCGTAGTTGATTTCAGGGAAGATCAACTGTTCCTTGATACCCATGGAATAGTTTCCTCTGCCGTCAAAGGAGTTTTTGCTAACGCCCTTGAAGTCTCTTACTCTCGGAAGGGAGATGTTGAAAAGCTTGTCAACAAATACATACATATTTTCTCCTCTGAGAGTGACCTTAGCGCCTACAGGCATTCCCTGTCTCACTTTGAAGTTGGCGATGGACTTCTTAGCCTTAGTAACTACAGGTCTCTGTCCGCAGATGAGTCCGATCTCTTCTACTGCTGACTCTATGACTTTAGCGTTGTCCTTGGCTTCGCCCAGTCCCATGTTTATGGTCACTTTTTCGAGTTTAGGAATTTCCATAACGTTTTCATACTGGAATTTCTCTTTTAATGCTCCGAAAACCTTTTCGTCGTACATTGTCTTTAATCTTGCTGTCAAAGTTCTCTCCTCCTTTCCTAGTCTATTACGCTGCCGCTCTTCTTGGCGACTCTTACTTTTTTACCGTTTTCGATCTTGTATCCGATCTTGGTGCCCTGCTTCTCCTTCGTATCGTAGTACATTACGTTGGAAGCGTCTATAGGGCCTTCCATATGCTTGATCTCTGCTGCTGCCTTCTGAGTAGCCTTAGCGTGCTTAGTCTGCATGTTTACGCCCTGCACTACCACTTTGTTCTCCTTAGGCATAGCTTTGAGAACTTTTCCGGTCTTGCCTTTATCTTTACCGGTGATAACTACCACCGTATCATCTTTCTTTATACGCATCCTGTTCACCTCCTACAGTACTTCCGGTGCCAATGACACGATCTTCATAAAGCCTTTTTCTCTCAGTTCTCTGGCAACCGGTCCGAAGATACGAGTTCCCACAGGGTTCTTATCTTCTTTATCTTTGATGATCACTGCAGCGTTCTGATCGAATTTAACATAGCTTCCGTCACTTCTTCTGGCACCATGTTTAGTTCTCACTACTACAGCCTTCACAACGTCACCTTTTTTTACAACTCCGCCCGGAGTAGCTTCCTTAACTGCACAAACTATCACGTCGCCGATGTTGGCGTACTGACGGCTGGTGCCTCCTAATATACGGATGCAAAGGAGCTCTTTCGCTCCGGAATTGTCGGCAACTCTTAATCTGGTTTCTGTCTGAATCATGATCTGGTGCCTCCTTTATTTAACCTTTTCAACGATGTTAACAAGTCTCCATCTCTTATCTTTTGAAAGAGGTCTTGTTTCCATAATTCTTACTTTATCGCCTATCTGACATTCGTTGTTCTCATCGTGAGCTTTGACTTTCTTGGTTCTCTTTACAGCTTTTCCGTAAAGGGAATGTCTTACGAAGTCTTCTATGGCGACGACTACAGTCTTATCCATCTTGTCAGATACAACGACACCGACTTTAGTCTTTCTTCTGTTTCTTTCAACTGTCATATTACATCCTCCTCTCTCTTAGCCCTGAACCTTTGCAAGTTCTTTTTCTCTGATGATAGTCTTTACTCTTGCGATGTTCCTCTTGAGTTCTCTCATCTGAACAGGATTCTCGAGCTGACCTGTCGCGTGCTGGAATCTCAGGTTGAACAGTTCTTTTTTCATCTTGGACAGTTCTGTATTTAATTCAACTTCTGTCATATCTCTCATTTTCTTCAATTCCATTATGCGTCCGCCCCCTTTGCTGCTTGCTCTTTGATGGCAAACTTACATTTTACCGGGAGCTTGTGGGACGCCAGTCTCATGGCCTCTCTTGCTTTATCTTCCGAAACCCCCTCGATCTCGAACATAACTCTACCCGGTTTAACTACTGCTACCCAGTACTCAGGAGCGCCTTTACCGGAACCCATACGTACTTCGGCAGGCTTCTTTGTTACCGATTTGTGTGGGAAAATCTTAATATATACTTTACCGCCTCTTTTGATAGATCTTGTCATGGCTACTCTGGCAGCCTCGATCTGATTAGAGGTGATCCATCCACATTCCTGTGCAACCAGTCCGTAAGCACCGTAGGTTATGGTGTTACCTTTAGTTGCAACGCCTTTCATTCTTCCTCTGTGAACTCTTCTGCGTTTAACGCGCTTTGGCATTAACATGGCTTAAGTTCCTCCTTTCCATAATTGTCTAGTTTTCAGTTTCTACAGTTTCTGCTTCTGCTGCAGCGACCTGCGGAGCTTCTACCTGAGGCTCAGCTTTAGGAGTCTTTCTGATTCTAGGGTTAACGGCCTTAGGGAGTTCGTTTCTGTCGTTTCTGTCTCTTCTGCCGCCCTGACGACCCTGTCTGTCGCCTCTGTCGCGCTGACGTCTGTCTCCGTCTTTTCTCGGTCTTCTTTCTCTCTTTTCGCGCTTTTCTTCGCGAACTGCAGCCTGAAGACCCTTGTCGAGAACCTCACCGTGGTTGATCCATACTTTTACGCCGATCTTTCCGTAGGTGGTGTCTGCCTCAGCAAATCCGTAGTCGATGTCTGCTCTCAAAGTATGAAGAGGAACGTTGCCTTCGCTATATTTTTCGCTTCTGGCAATTTCTGCTCCGCCCAGTCTGCCGGATACCGCAACTTTGATACCCTTGGCGCCTGCCTTCATAGTTCTGCCGATAACCTGTTTCATAGCTCTTCTGAAGGAAACACGTCTCTCCAGTGACTGAGCTACCGCCTCGGCAGTGAGCTGAGCGTCAAGCTCCGATCTTCTCACTTCTTCTATGGAAATTTCTACTTCTTTTCCTGTAAGTTTTACAAGACCCTTTTTAAGAGCTTCGATTCCGTCTCCCGATCTGCCGATTACCATACCCGGCTTAGCGGTGAGAACGATTACTCTTAACTTTGTCTCGGAGGATCTTTCAATAAGAACCTTAGAAACTCCGGCCACATATAATTTTTTCTTTACATATTCTCTGATCTGGTTGTCTTCTGCTAGAAAATCAGCAAAGTTCTTTTTATCTCCATACCATTTGGAGTTCCAGTCTTTAATAACGCCCACTCTTAATCCGTGCGGACTAACTTTCTGACCCATGAATGAACCTCCTATCCTATTCTTTCTCTCTCAAAGTTACGCCTACGTGGCTCGATCTCTTCAGGATTATCGACGCTCTTCCCTGTGCGCCGGCTCTCCATCTCTTCATTGTAGGACCCTGATGTGCGTATACTTCTGCAACGTACAGATTGTCAGGGTTCATGTCGTAGTTGTTCTCAGCGTTTGCCGCTGCGGATTTAACTACTTTCTCTACGATCTGAGAACCTTTTCCCGGGGTGAACTTTAAGATGTTCAATGCCTCGTTTAAGTCCTTACCTCTTACTAAGTCTGTAACAGGTTTCAGCTTGATAGGAGACATTCTTACGTATTTTGCAACTGCTTTTGCTTCCATTTTTCATGTTCTCCTTTCTTATCTCTTAACCTTTGAAGACTTGTCTGCGGCATGACCTCTATAGTTTCTGGTTGGAGCAAATTCTCCAAGTCTGTGTCCTACCATGTCTTCTGTAATGTACACAGGAACGTGCTTCTTGCCGTCGTGTACAGCGATGGTGTGTCCCACCATCTGTGGGAATATCGTCGATGGTCTTGACCATGTTTTGATTACTTTCTTTTCGTTGGCTTGGTTCATCTCTTCGATGGCTTTAAGCAGCTTCGCGTTGACGAAAGGGCCTTTCTTAAGTGATCTACCCATTAGTTTCGCTCCTTCCTATTATTTTTCATTTCTTCTCTTTACGATATATTTGTCTGAAGCTTTGTTCTTCTTTCTTGTCTTGTATCCAAGAGCAGGCTTACCCCAAGGAGTAACAGGACTCTTACGTCCTACAGGAGCTCTACCTTCACCACCGCCGTGTGGATGGTCGTTAGGGTTCATTACGGAACCTCTTACGGTAGGTCTTATGCCCATATGTCTCTTTCTTCCTGCTTTACCTATCTGGATATTCGCATGATCCAGGTTACCGACTTCGCCGATGGTAGCTCTGCATCTCATGCTGACTTTTCTAACTTCTCCGGAAGGAAGTCTTACCTGTGCGTAGTCGCCTTCTTTAGCCATCAGCTGAGCGCCGTTACCTGCGGATCTTGCCAGCTGGCCGCCTTTACCCGGCTTAAGCTCCACGTTGTGGATTATGGTACCTACCGGAATGTTGGCGATAGGAAGAGCGTTTCCTACTACGATGTCGGCCTCAGGTCCTGATACTATCACCTGGCCCACCTTTAACTTGTTAGGCGCGATGATGTATCTCTTTTCGCCGTCGGCGTAAGCGATCAGCGCGATGTTAGCGCTTCTGTTCGGGTCGTATTCGATAGTCTTTACGGTTCCCGGAACGTTATCTTTGTTTCTCTTGAAATCTATGACTCTGTATTTTGGTCTTGTACCGCCGCCCTGATGCCTTACGGTGATCTTACCTCTGTTGTTTCTTCCTGCGTGCTTCTTGAGAGTTACAGTCAGTGACTTCTCAGGGGTGCTTGTAGTAATCTCTTCAAATGTGGAGACTGTCATTCCTCTAAGACCAGGAGTAGTCGGATTATATTTTCTAATTCCCATTGTTCACATGCCTCCTAATTATAGTCCCTGGAAGAATTCAATCTCTTTACTCTTTTCGGTGAGAGTAATGATTGCTTTTTTGTAGGCTGATGTTCTTCCTACGTTTCTTCCCATTCTCTTAACTTTACCGTCGTAATTCATGATGTTGACTCTGGCTACTTCTACGCCGAAGATCTCTTCTATCGCGAGTTTTACCTGAGTCTTGTTCGCATCTGTTGCAACTTTGAACGTGTACTTCTTATTCTGAGCAACGTCCATACTCTGTTCGGAAATAACCGGTTCCAGAATGATATCATATGCCGTCTTCATTACAGGTACACCTCCTCGATTTTCTTAACTGCTTCCTGAGTTACTATGAAGCTTTCGTGGTTCACTATTTCGTAAACGTTCATAGTGCTTACCAGCATAGTCTTTACTCCAGGAATGTTGGCTGCGGACTTAACTACGTTTTCGTCCTTTTCTGCCATAACGATCAGAGCCTTTTTTCCGGCCTTTACGTTTGCCAGCACCTTAATCATCTCTTTTGTCTTAGGAGCTTCAAACTTCAGCTGGTCTAAAACGATGATCTCCTGTTCTGCCACCTTTGAAGAAAGAGCTGACTTCATTGCCAGTCTTCTAACCTTCTTAGGAAGTGTGTATCTATAATCTCTAGGCTTTGGAGCGAATACTATTCCGCCGCCGATCTGTGAAGGGTCTGTCGAATGTCCCTGTCTGTGACGGCCTGTTCCCTTCTGTCTGAAAGGCTTGCGTCCGCCTCCTCTTACTTCGCCTCTGGTCTTTGCGGACTGGGTGCCCTGTCTCTGGTTTGCCAGATAGTTCTTAACTACTGCGTGAACTGCGAATTCGTTGGGAGTCACTGCGAAGATCGCGTCGTTTAATTCGATCTGTCCAGCTTCGGCTCCTGCCATGTTTAGCATTGTTACTTTTGCCATTTTTGCTTCCTCCTTCCCTCAGTTCCTATTTGTCCTGACCTTTAACTGCATACTGAACGCGAACCAGTCCGCCTTTGTTTCCCGGTACGGCGCCCTTAACCAGCATAAGGTTTCTGTCTTCAATAACTTTTACCAGTACTACGTTCTGTACTGTAACGGTATCTCTACCCATTCTTCCCGGACCTGCGTTACCCTTGAATACTCTCGATGGGTAAGTACCTGCCGCCAGTGCTCCGGCAAGTCTCTTGTGCTTGGAACCGTGGCTCATAGGGCCTCTGTGATGTCCGTGTCTCTTGATGTTACCCTGAGTACCCTTACCTTTGGATACGCCGGTAACGTCCAGCTTCTTGCCTTCTTCAAATTCAGCTACGGTTATCACCTGTCCTACTTCGTAAGCTTCGCCTTCTTCTACTCTGAATTCGGCGAGGTACTTCTTAGTAACGACTCCGGCTTTGTTGAAGTGTCCGGTCAGCGGTTTGTTTACTCTCTGCGGCTTCTGATCGCAAAAGCCTACCTGAACTGCATTGTATCCGTCAGTCTCAACTGTCTTAACCTGAGTTACTACTTCCGGACCTGCTTCGATGACTGTTACAGGAACTACGTTTCCTGCTTCGTCGAAGATCTGGGTCATTCCCATCTTCTTTCCTAAAATTGCTTTCATTATTTTTTCTCCTTTTCTTACATTGGAACGCTCTGGTTTGGAATTCACATGGGCCTTGTCTCGCTGACACAGGTTGTGCGATGACGGCCTTCCCTCTCATGCGTTCTTACTAAGGGGAGTTCCCTTACTTTGCTTGTCTTTTTCCGATATTGCTTCGTTGCCGCTCGCTTCTGCGGTGCTTCAAGCCCTAACCCAATTTGCGAAGCAAATTGCCGGTAGGTCTGATGCCAGAAACACTCAAATCTTTGATTTGATGTGTTTTGCGGCCTCGCACTTGAGTGCGTTCCGCTCCTCCAAGCTCCCGCGCCTTGCACTGTCGGAAAAATTCTGCGCAACTTTTGGTTGCTTGTTGATGTTTAGAGCTTGATTTCGATGTCTACGCCTGCAGGCAGATCCAACTTAGTCAAAGCGTCTGTAGTCTTAAGAGTAGCGTTTGTGATGTCGATGAGTCTCTTGTGAGTTCTCTGCTCGAACTGCTCTCTTGAGTCTTTGTACTTGTGTACTGCTCTCAGGATAGTGATGACTTCTTTCTCCGTAGGAAGCGGAATAGGGCCTGAAACTTCTGCGCCCGTCTTCTTGGCTGTCTCTACGATCTTAGCCGCCGACTGATCCAGTAAAGCGTGGTCGTAAGCCTTAAGCTTGATTCTGATTTTCTGTAATTCGCTCATTTTTGTTCCTCCTGTTTTTTGTACTGTTTTCGCTATGCTTGTACAAGGGGTTCTAAGTGCCTTGTTTTCAACGTGTACATCGACTGCGACTTTCTTGTCGCCTTGCTCTTCGTCTTATTACACGCCGCCGTGTGTTTTTTATTTTTGCCCACACGGCAAAAAACCGGCGAATCCCTCCGCCCTCATCGAGTGAGGACATGCTCGGCGGAAATTACCTGATAGCTCAGCAACTTCCCGCTTCTTCGCCATTTTCGCAAGCTATTACAGTATATATTATGTGTCAAATTTATGCAAGAGATTTTTTTATATTTTTTCAAGTTTTTTAGTTATATAAATTGAGTGTTTTCAATGTGTATATGGCGCAATCATTCGACACTTATCCACGCGTTCTTTTTTGATGAGCTTTGCGACTCACACCCTTGGCGGACGGCGGAGAATCTGCCGGGTTGTCGGGTGACCGGGCTTGCTGTGTGCAGCAGGAGGGAATTAGCTCCTATGCAGGGCGGCGGGACGTTTACTGTGCAGGCGGTAAGACTCTGCAGTTTGTCCGGATTTTAGCTGATTTGCATGGGGTAGTCCCCTGCTAAAAGAGTTTACTTCATATAATGCGCCAGCTGCCCCCTGCGGCAGCCGGCCTCCCCTTGAACAATGTAGCATTTTATTCGCCCCTGCCCGCAATTCTACAACACAGGGGCTAATAAAATGCTTTCTTTTTTGTCCTTTGGCAGGGCATGCTGTAATTGCACGGGCAATTACGGAATTCTACAACATGAAAAGTAAAATACGTTGCAGAATTTTTCGATTTTATTAAATATTACAGCACGCCCTGCTTTCCCGTATCCCTCATGTCAAAAAATCGCCGCCTATGCTGTATTTTCTCCGCCTGCCGCATAATATTACAGCGTCGCCGGCTTTCCGGCTTTACTTTTCTCTGTTTCTCGGTCATAATTATATTATCAAAGTCAAGGAGACCAAAATGAATCAATCCACACTTCCTACCTGCGGACGCAGGTTCGTCATGTCCTACAGCTGCGGCAAAGACAGCACTCTGGCCCTTCACAAGATGATCGCGGCAGGCAACTGTCCCGTCGCCCTCATAGTCATGGTCAATAAAAACATGAACCGCTCTTTTTTTCACGGGGCCGACAGGGCTATGCTCAGGAGATATTCAGAGGCTCTCGATATTCCTATGATAGAAGCTGAGACCGACGGCATGGATTATCATGTCAAAATGGAAGCCGCTCTTAAAAGTTCATTGCAGATGGGGGCCGATTTAGCATGTTTCGGCGATATAGATATTGAAGGCAACAGGAGGTGGAGTGAAGAACGCTGCCGAAATGCAGGTATAGAACCTGTCTTTCCGCTGTGGAACGCAGGCCGAGAAGATAATGTCAGAGAGCTGCTGTCGCTTGGCTATAAGTGCCTTATCAAATCCATAAACAATACACTTCTGCCCAAGTCTCTTTTGGGCAAAATAATAGATGAGCAGACCGTCTCCGTCATGAAGAAAGCAGGTATAGATATATGCGGAGAAAACGGTGAATATCATACTCTGACAACAGACGGCCCGATCTTTAAAGAACCTCTCCTGTTAAAAACCGGCCATATTCTTGATTTCGGCGATTACTCCGTAATAGATGTTACAGTATAAGCGTTCCGTCCCATCACCTCAAAGATATTTCTTACCGCTGCGCATGCAAAAGCTCCGGCCCTTCGGCCGGAGCTTTATATTTCCATAAATTTATTTTATATTGCAAGCGATTCTGGCGCCTATTTCAGCATTGTTGAGGACCAGCTTGATATTGGCTTCAAGGCTCCTTCCTTCAGTCAGATCTTTAACTTTAGAAAGCAGGAACGGAGTGCTCTCCTTACCCTTTATGCCTTTTTCCTCAGCTTCTTCGATGGCCTTGTCTATCACTACGTTGATTTCTTCCGCAGGGATCTCATCCTTTTCAGGTATAGGGCAAGTAACCAATACTCCTCCCTTGAGTCCCAGTTCCTCTTTCATGGAGATCAGAGCTCCGATTTCCTCCGGAGAATCAAGTCTGCAGATGGCTGAGACTCCGCTCTTTCTGCTGTAGAAAGCAGGGATCTCATCTGTTCCGTAAGCGATGACAGGAACACCTGCAGTTTCAAGGTATTCCATAGTAGCAGGTATATCAAGAATCGCTTTAGCTCCGGCGCATACTACTGTTACGTCGGTCATCTTCAATTCTTCAAGGTCGGCAGAGATGTCAAAGCTTTCTCCCGCTCCTCTGTGAACTCCGCCTATGCCGCCGGTCACAAAGAGCTTGATTCCTGCCATATGAGCCGCAATCATGGTTCCCGCCACTGTAGTGGCTCCGTCCATCTTCTTGGATATTGCCAGAGGCAGATCTCTGCGGCTAACCTTAAGTACGTTTTCGGCATGAGCCATATATTCTATTTCTTCTTTTGTAAGACCGATCTTGATTCTTCCACTCAAAATACCTATAGTAGCAGGTACTGCTCCGTTTTCTCTTATGACTTCCTCTACAGCCAAAGCTGTCTCCACATTTTTAGGATAAGGCATGCCGTGAGCTATTATAGTAGATTCGAGAGCCACGACAGGGCGGCCTTCTTCCAGCGCCTTCACAACTTCAGGGTTCACATCTAAATGATCCTTATACATCTTTGATTCTCCTTTCGATTTCCTCTTTACTCATATTTTCGTTTACGGCGTGGCTGCTTTCCATCGTTATCTGCGCGGCGGCCATACCATATCTGGCAATATCTCTTGCGCTCATTTCCAAAACCATACCCATCAGTATTGCTGCGGAAAAACTGTCTCCGGCGCCGGTGGCGCTTACGACTTTGACCTGTCCCGGACGAATAAATCCATCTTCGTCTTTGTCCTTAAAATAAACGCCGTCCTTATTGAGCGTTATAAACACCTTTTCTACACCTTTGTCGATAAACCATTGTCCGGCCGTCCTCAGGTCCTCTTCGCATGTTATCTTTATGCCCGAAAGGACTTCCGCCTCCATGATGTTCGGCTTGACGCAGGTGAACGAACCGATCACGTCTTTAGCTCTCACCGCCTTAGCCGTGGAGACCGGGTCAAAGAACAGAGGTATATCCCGAAACTTTTTTGCAGCAAATTCGATAGTTTCTCTCTCCAGATTTCCGTCCAGAGCTATAGCTTTAGATGATGAGAGCAAACTCATATTCCTTTCCAGAAACTCCGGAAAAATGTATTTTACCACATCCATGTCGCTGATTGCAAGTTCCATATCGCTTTTATCGTTTAAAATAGATAAATATATAGCTGAAGTCTGATTTTTCTTCATCTCTATACCCGATACATCTACCCCAAGCTCTGCAAGATGAGCCTTCGCCCCCGCTCCCATATGGTCGTCTCCTATAACTGAAAGCATGGCTGCGCTGCCTCCCATCCGGGCGACATTTTCCGTTATATTTCTTCCTACGCCCCCATAGGAAAGTGAAATCTTTCCGGGGTTAGAGTCCTCACGTTTCAGCGATTCAAAGGGGCGTCCCTCTATGTCTATATTGATTCCTCCTATGATAGTGATATCCGCCATATAGTTTCTCCTCTGTCATTGTTGTCTTTTGTTTTTCATCTATTTCTCAATCCACGAATACGCTGCCGCCGATAAACTCTCTCAGGATAGAGTTGTTGGCTATGGCCGAATCATCTTCAACTGTTTTAAAAAATCTCAAAAAATTCAGCATACGGACGGCGTCGCTGTATTCAGGTTCTTCAGGCGTGATCTGCTCAAGCAGCGGCTTTGCATATTTTTTCAGCACGCAGATCTCATAAAGATGTACTGAATTAAAAAGCACGTCTGCTTCATTGCTGAAAGGGAATATGTTCTTATCTTCCCCGGCTCTCACCTTGGGCCATGAAGCAATGGTGTTCTGAGCGCTGTACCCTCTGTATTTATAATCTCTTACAAGCCTTCTGAGCATGCGGTGATCTGTAGTGACGATCCTATTGTGGCTGTCTATATTCAGCTGCGTCAGAGGGCTGATATAGATCTTAAACTTATCCTCCTTTGGAATCTCACATGTAAGCTGCTCATTGAGGGCATGTATCCCCTCTATGACCAGAAGCTGATTGCTCCTTATAGAGGTCATTCTCTTACCAAATATCTTGGTACCCTTTAAAAAATCGAAAGTAGGAAGATCTACTGTCTTCCCCGCCAGCAGGTCGTTCATGTTTTTATTGAACAGCGGAACATCTATAGCCTCTATATCCTCAAAGTTTTTCTCTCCATATTCATCCAGAGGAGTATCTTTTCGCTCTACGAAATAATCATCTGTACTCATATATAGAGGCGTAAGCCCGTTGACTCTGAGCTGTATGCACAGTCTGCGGGCAAAGGTGGTCTTTCCCGAAGATGAGGGACCTGCGATCAGCACTATCCTCTTCTTCTGTCTCGTTATCATATCGGCTATCTCCACTACCCGCCGTTCGTGAAGCGCCTCGGAAAGCTGTATCAACTCTCCGAACTTGCCTTCTTCTATCTTTCTGTTCAAATCAGAAACATAAGTTATGCCCATGAGCTTTCCCCAGCGATTTTGCTCTCCGAAAGTCCTGTACAGCATTTTCTCATCTACGTATTCCGGTATCTTGTCAGGAGAAGATATCTGAGGGAACCTCAGCAAGACGCCTCTCCTGTACTTTCTCAGTTCAAAATATTTTATATATCCCGCAGACGGAACCATCTGGCCGTAGAAGAAGTCTCTGTACCCTGCCAAAGAATAAAATGGTATCTTTCTCATTTCAGGATTCTCATTGAGAAGTTCAATTTTCTCCGGGCAGCCCATATCCATAAATCTGGCTATGGCTTCGTCCTTTGTCAGACTTTCCTTTACGAACGGCACATCATCTGCTACTATCTGCCTCATATGCTGCTCTATGCCTCTGACATCTTTGGCCGTCAGCGGTCCGGCGGTCTTTATCTCCGTATATAGTCCCTTGTTTATGGCATTTTCGACTTCTACCTCTACTTTGCCAAGCGCTTCTTCCACAGCTTTAAGGTAAATCAGTATCAAGCTGTTCTGATAGATAAGATTCGCCGACTGCGACCTCATGTCAAGAAATTCCACCCTGCAATCTTTATGGATCTTATATTCGAGGCTCTCTATCTTATTGTCTATCTTTGCAGCCAGAACAGTATAAGGCAGCGAATCTTTATATTGCCTGTAAAGTTCTTCTACAGCAATCCCCTTTTCTACAGAAATATCAATAGCAGAGCCTCTTATCTCTCTGATGAGTTTAATATTCATAGAATTCTCCTAAATTATCAATCGAATAGTATGATAACATAAAAATCAGCTTTTGGGGCAAAATATATTGCGAAAGGAGTGATTACTTTGAAAAAGCTGATATTGATAATAATGATAATAGGCGGAATCAACTGGGGTCTCATAGGTTTCTTCAACTATAATCTTGTAGACAGCATATTCGGCGCTAATCTTGAGATAGTCTCGAGAATAATCTACGCAATAGTAGGCCTGGCCTCATTATGGGGAATTACTTTCTTATTTAAAAATAATCAACGCGCCTAAAATCATCGGGCGGCAAAGCCGCCCTCTCAGGGATACATTTTAAACCGGTACGCCCGGCGTTTATTATGTTTGCTTCCCTGTCAGCCGAAAGATCCATATGGGGAACTTTAAAAAGTTCCCCATAATTATTCTGTCTTATCACTTACCTGCCGGCTGAAGTATTTCTCCAATATGCTCAAAAGAGTCCTGGCTTCGTCAGTATGAAGAGTAACACCTCTGCTCATTCTCTCGTGCGCAGGGTCCCAATCTCTTATGTCCAGCTTGGCATTACTGCCGTTCCATTCTATTAGATTCAGTTCTTTCTTCCACCCTGTGGAATAAGCGCCCAAAATACCCAAGTGTTCTTTAATCTCAAAGCTAAAATCATCTCCTCTACTCATGAGGTCTCCTTCCCCTGAAATCCCTTTGCAAGATAATTTTAGCATTGCTGTAAAAATATGTCAATTACTTTTGAGTGCTTTCTATCGCTCTTTTGATTGCCTCAGGAAGTATCCTGCAATCTCTTTCAGATATGGATGATCCGGCTATTCTGATGCCTTTGGCCAGAGGAACCGTATATATGGCTTCCTCTTCTAACTTAGCCGCTACCGCATCGGGATCTGCGCAAGGTATGCTCATGAAAAATCCCGATCTGAACGGCAGAGTCACCAGTCCGATTCTTTCCGCCTCTTCTCTGAAGGCTTTTCCTCTTCTGATAAGCATATCTCTGTATAGTTTTCTCTCATCCATCACTCTTTTAAGAAGGTTCGGGTCCTCGTATATCTTGGTAAGTATCACCTGAGGGGCCCTAGGGCAGTTGGACCATGACGCTCTGGAAGAAAATTCACACACTCTTTTAAATTCTTCCGCCACGTCGCGGGATCCGGTCATACATATCATAGCTCCGCACCTGAGGCCGTACAGAGTATACGCTTTTGAAAGGCTGTGGGCGATCACGATCAGAACATCGTCCGCCGCCTTTGAAAGGGCAGGCAGAAAACTTCTGCTCTCTTCTTCATCTCCTGCAAAGTCTACATATGCGGCGTCTACCAGCAGCGTAATCTTCTTTTCCTTTGACGCGCTGTTGACAATATTTATAACTGCCTCCCAGTCATCGTCTGTGAGCGCATATCCTGTCGGGTTGTGAGACGGAGTATTTATTATTATCACCAGTCTTTCCTGATTTTTTAAGATCTCATGGACCTTTTTTTCGAGACTACCGCTGTTAAAATCTCCATGTTCATCAAAGAGCTGAAACGAATCGAGCTTTCTTCCAAGTTCCTGAGCTATGGTATTATAAGGCGACCAAAACCAATCTGCCGTCAAAACCGTATCGCCCGATTCAGTATAATTTGCGACGGTGTTTCTTATGGCGCCTGTTCCGCCGGGCGTTGCTATGACTTCTGTAAAATTTTCAGGCGTAAATCCTCTGAACACATCTTTTTTCACCGCTTCTTTAAAGCCGGCAGTCCCTCCTATGGGAGCGTATTCGGCGTAATCCTGCGGAGTGAGGCTCCTGAACACTTCGTCTACAGATGACAGAACTATCAGTTTTCCATCGTCGTTTAGAAGAGCTCCTATGGTGGCGTTTACTACTTTATCTTTTCCCTCTCTGCCTGCTCTCGCTTTTGCGCGGTTGCTTATTCCGAATATCTTATCTTCTCTTGGAATGTTCCTTCCGTTTTGTGAAGCAAAAATCATTTCTGCCATTGGTGTAATGCCTCCTCAGTATTTTTTGAAATTTAATTATAACATATTCACTTAAGATATTCCAGCAAGTCAAGCCAAATATGAGGAAGTTATTAGGAAAATTAACTCTGTATGAAAATCGTCATTTTGGCAAACAATATTTATAACTGGAGGTGAAATTATGCGTCAAGCACAAAAGAAAAAGGAGAAGGACAAAGTCGCCATTGTTTTGATGTTAGCATTTTGCGTTATCGCTCTCACTTCGATTTTTACTATAAAATCAAATATAGATAAAGTAAACGGCAGCGACCCTGACGTACCGGTATCCGAAAATACCAAGACAGAAGAATCTCAGAAAGATGATCAGACATCGACTGACTCTTCAGAGACAGCCTCATCGGACATACCGACCGTAGACAGCAGGGATTCTGAAGGAACTGCTTCAGACTTTATAAATCCTGTAAAGGCTGAAGGCGCTGTTGTAACTAATCCTTATTCCATGGATAAGCTGATCTATTCGGTGACTCTCGATCAATACATGACTCATTGCGGCATAGATATCGAAGCCCCTGAAGATTCACAAGTCGTCGCTGCGGCTGACGGTACTGTCACTGCGGTCTATGAAGATGACCGATACGGCACTTCCGTGGAAATCACTCATTCGGGTGACATGGTAACTATCTATTCCAATCTGTCAAACAGCGACATGGTAGAAATCGGCGATACCGTTACTTGCGGCCAGATAATAGGCGGCGTCGGCTCTACCGGATTGTTCGAATCTCTCGAACCGGCACATCTGCACTTTGAAATTCTTAAAGGCGGAGCTTACGTAAATCCGGCGGACTATATAAAATTTTAATCGTACCTGAATAAAAAGAAAAATCCCGCAGGCATATGCGGGATTTATTATTTGAACTTTACATATGTTTTATGCCCGTCAGCCTCTGCGGATAGTTAAAATTTATTATTTACATATATAATGCAAACGATACAATTATAAAAACAGTCGTCGTCAAGTGACGGTTAATCAAAGGTGACTAAAATGAAACGAAAACTGATTGTTGTCGGAATTATCGCTTTAGTCCTGACAGCCACCGCCGCCATAGTAAGCGCAGGGCTGAGCAAGGTCAAAGGCTCTGACCAATTCGAGGCTGCCGGAACCGGAATAAAAGAGTCGGCCGCCGCTACGCTTGAAAACGACAGCAATAACGGCGTCCCTGACGAGTTGCTCATCATGGGCGAGGTATGCGGCCAAAAAGTTACCAAGCTCTACTTTAAATTGCAATACTCCTCCTTTAAGGCCCACCCGCTGAACTATGCTAATCCAAAAGAAAAAGCATGAGACTCCATAAAACAGGGATTCTGGGAAAAAGCCTTCGCCGCATAAAATGGTCTTACGACGACGGCAGAAGAGATAGACCAATATGTGGAATACAACAAGAACGAGTTTGCGGCAACGGTGAGGTGCCCAGCCAACCCATTGCCGGCATCGACTATTCTCTCAAATTTTCATATTGAGGCTGTTAAAGAGAGTTTATTGAATAATTTTGCTCGCAATTCTTCATATTTTAGGCCGTAGAGAGAAAACTCATTGTTTTACTTGATTTCAATATACAATATTTCTCTCTACACCCGTGATTTTTCAAAAATGAGAGAATGAATACGAGGAAATTCTCTCAAAAATCCGAAATCCGGATATTTGAGAGAATCTTCTATGAAAAAACGCTCTCAACTCTTATAAATTACGCTATTAGAGAGAATAGCCCTAACTTTCGACGCTGCTCCGGCCGATTTTTCAATCAGTCGTGCGCCAGCCCCTTTATTTGAACTTTACATAGTTTATGTTCTTGCCTGCCTTGATGAATTTATCTTCATACTCGGTGGTAAATCGCCCGGATTCAAAGCCGCAGGCATGCAGATCTTTCGACGCTTCTGTTATTTCAAGGCCTGCCCCCTTAATCTCGTCTAAAGAAAATTCATAGAGCCCGTCATTGTCCGTCTTGAACTCCACGAACCCGTCGCGGCCGAGAACTTTTTTATAATTCAGCAGTCTCTGCCTGTATGTCAACCTTCTTTTAAAATGTCTGGCTTTGGGCCATGGGTCGCTGAAGTTCAGGTATATTCCAGCCAGCTCACCTGCCTCAAAGTAATCCTCGAGGTCGTGGACATATGCTATAAATATCCTCAGGTTTTCCATGCCCTCGGCCTGCGCCTTCTCAAGGGCCCTCAGCGCCACGTTGCTCTGTCCCTCTATAGCTATATAATTGGCTTTTGGGAAAGACTCGGCCCTGCTCGTTATAAACTGCCCTTTGCCGCATCCTATCTCCAAAAATATAGGATTACTGTTTGCAAATACTTCTGACCATCTGCCTTTATTCTGCTGCGGATCTTCTATCAGAAACGCCGAATTTTGCTTCAATTTCTCGTCCAAATTTTTGATATTTCTCTGTCTCATATCACAACAACCTTGATTCTATGATTATCACAGCCAGGAATAGCGCCATCATGACTATGGCCGCATAATCTCTCCTCTGAAATTTCATTTCGTTCATGCGAGTGCGGTTCTCTCCGCCTCTGTAGCACCTGGCCTCCATGGCCATCGCCAGATCCTGCGCTATCCTGAAAGCTCCCACAAAGAGAGGCACCAATATAGGTATCAGGCTTTTGGCTCTCTTCATCAGTCCCCCCGACTCGAAGTCGGCTCCTCTGGCCTGCTGAGCCTTCATTATCTTATCCGCTTCTTCCAGAAGGGTCGGTATGAATCTCAGAGCTATGGTCATCATCATGGCTATGTCGTGAGCCGGCAGACCGATCTTCTTGAAAGGCGAAAGCAGCCTTTCGATACCGTCGGTCAAAGCCAAAGGCCTCGTACATAGCGTCAGCATGGAAGATCCCATCAGCAGAAGTACAAGCCTTATCGCCATAAATACGGCCACTTCGAGGCCTTCGGCAGTAATCTTGAGGAACTTCCACTGCCACAGTATGCGTCCGTCCACCATGAAGATATTCAGCGCAAATGTAAATATCAGTATCAGTAAGATAGGTTTAAGTCCCCGCATTATATAGCTTACAGGCACCTTAGATACGGCTATCAATATCCCCAGAACAACCCCGGCTATCAGAAATCCTATGAAATTGTCTACTATGAACAGTTCTATTATAAACAGCAGCGTCGCTATTATCTTTATCCTGGGGTCGAGTCTGTGTATCCATGACTTTCCCGGGAAATACTGTCCGAGAGTTATATCTCTTAACATCTGATGTTTCCTTTGTCGTTTAAGTATCCGGCTATCTGGTCGGCAGCCTCGTCTATAGACAGTATAGTCTCTTCGATTTTCATTCCGCGATCTCGCAGAGCCTCCGTAAGCTGCGTAATAGGCGGAAGATCAAGCCCCACGCTGCTGAGTTCTTCCCTGTGAGAGAACACTTCTTTTGGTGTTCCCATGGCAACCATATGTCCGCTGTCTATGACCAGAACCTTATCCGAAAGTCTGGCTATGTCTGCCATGTTATGAGACACTAATACGGTTATGTTGCCCGTTCTCCTGTGAACTTCTTCTATCATAGCCAGCACATCTTTGTGAGCTTTAGGGTCAAGTCCGGCAGTAGGTTCGTCTAAGATCAATACTTCAGGTCTCATGGCGATGACGCCTGCTATGGCGGCTCTGCGCTTCTGTCCTCCCGACAGTTCAAAAGGCGATCTGTCTTTAAACTCCTCGTAGTCAAGACCCACTAACTCCATAGCCTCTTTTACTCTCTCTTGTATCTCGTCTTCTTCGAGTCCAAGATTGCGCGGTCCGAAGGCCACATCTTTGGCTACGGTTTCCTCGAACAGCTGATATTCCGGATACTGAAAGACCAGTCCTATTCTCTTTCTTATTTCTACCATAGAAATACCGGAGGCCGTTATATCAGTATCTCCTATTACTATGCTGCCTTCATCAGGTTTTAAAAGTCCGTTGAGATGCTGCAGCAGCGTTGATTTTCCCGAACCCGTATGCCCTATTATTCCAAGGAATTCTCCGTCTGCAACCTCAAAGCTTATATCTTCTAAAGCAATAGATTCACCGGGCATGCCTTTCTCATATATATGTTTTAAGTTTTTTACTCGTATCGACATAAGTATTCAACCATTTCTTCTGTTCCTATAATATCCGGGGGTACCTGTATCCCTCTCTCTCTGAGCCGGGCGGCAAGCTCTACTGCCAGCGGCACATCGAGATTTACCGATTTCACTTTATCCCCTTGCGCAAACACCTCAGAAGGCGTTCCGTCTAAGAATACTCGGCCGTCGTGCATTATTATCACTCTATCTGCCCGAGCCGCCTCTTCCATGAAATGAGTTATGAGAATTACAGTTATTCCTTCTCCGTTGAGTTCTTCTATGATGGACATTATCTCGCTGCGGCCTTTTGGATCCAGCATGGCCGTCGGCTCGTCGAATATTATGCAGGCAGGCTTCATGGCAACCACGCCGGCTATGGCAATTCGCTGTTTTTGTCCTCCCGAAAGCAAGTGAGGCGACTTTCCTCTGAATTCTCCCATATTCACATCGCTGAGGGCTTTATCTACTCTGCGGCGGATTTCTTCAGGCTCCACTCCAAGGTTCTCCGGTCCAAAGGCGACGTCATCTTCAACGATGGCCGAAACCAACTGGTTATCGGGGTTCTGAAATACCATGCCGGCCGACTGCCTTACGTCCCAGATGTGATCGTCGTCGGCAGTATTAAATCCATTTACGTATATGACGCCTTCCGTCGGCAGAAGCAGTCCGTTGAGGTTCTTTGCCAGGGTGGATTTTCCCGAGCCGTTTTTCCCCAATATCGCCGTAAAGCTGCCTCTCTCTATTTCGAGGCTGACGTCGTCTATCGCTCTGTTAACCTCAGATTCGTCATCCTTTTTATATTCAAATATCAAGTTTTCAATCTTTATAATTGAATCCATATTATCTTCTTTCGTAATAAATGTCTAAATATTTGCTCAGGTCTTTCGCATTGAACTGTCCCGGAGCTGTAGGAACAGTACCGCACGAATAAGTTATGACGGAGCCAAAATCTCCTGCGCATATCCTGCTGGCCTGTCCTTCTTCACCCATGGCTATAGCCACTATCGGCTTATGGTTCCTGAGCTGAGTGTAAGCGCAGGCAGCTTCTAATATTTCATAGCTTTGGGATTCTTTTTCTGCAAAGCATGCGATCTTGAGAATATCTCCCCCTGTTCTCTCCATCTTTACAAACTGGGTGGATATCTCATCTCTCTCAGGCATTCTGTCGAAGAGATGATGGGATACCAGAATCTTGGTTTTCTTTCTCCTGGCTTCTCTTATCATCTCCCTTATCTGAGTGTTGTCTGCATCTACGTCTATTATATCGGCAATACCCATAGACCATCTCTGTATGAGGTTACCTGTTTCTTCGTCCCCTTTATAGTCAACTATCAGCTTCTTTTCTCTGCAAAGCTTCTTTATATCTCTGAGAATAGCTTTAAATTCTTCTTCTGTATAGTCTTTACTTCCATCGGTCTTATCTACGCACCACTCCACTATCTGGCAATACTCTCTGTATTCTTCTATTTCAGATTTGAGCTGTTCTATAGTATTGCAGCTTAATGAGAGACATATCTGCGGCCTTTTCTTGTCTTTGTTCTTTCTGTCTATGCTCTTTTTGTCAGACGGCCTTCCTCTCTCTTTCTTCTTAAAGAGCCCCGCTCTCCGCTTCTTGTCTTCCCTCTTCTCTGTCGTCTTTTTTTCTCTTCTCAATTTCAACGCCCCTTTTCTCGATGATTAAATATAAAGAAAGTTCGCTGTCAAATTTGACTTGCGCGAATCTGACTTTCTATTTTCTGATTTTGATTAAATTTTTCCAATAAGACCACAGAATAATACTAAACTTTTTATGAGTCAAAGTCAATATTTTGTTTCTGCAATCAGATATTGTAAAAAAGATTTCATCTTTCTCCGGCCATATCTGTATCGTGAATTGCCCTCTCCTCATATTTATGAAAAAGACCCGCAAGGGCTCTACCACCCCTTGCAGGTCTTTCTTCCTTCACCTTATTCTATGATCTCTGTTACTACTCCAGAGCCTACTGTTCTTCCGCCTTCTCTGATTGCGAATCTCAGTCCCTCTTCGATTGCTATTGGGGTGATCAACGCTATCTCCATTGTGATGTTATCTCCCGGCATGCACATCTCTACTCCCTCAGGCAGCTTCAGGTCTCCCGTTACGTCTGTCGTTCTGAAGTAGAACTGCGGTCTGTATCCATTAAAGAACGGTGTATGTCTTCCGCCTTCTTCCTTCTTCAGTACGTATACTTCTCCCTTGAACTTTGTATGTGGGTGGATCGTTCCCGGCTGGCACAGTACCTGTCCTCTCTCGATCTCTGTTCTCTGTACTCCTCTCAGCAGCGCTCCGATGTTGTCTCCTGTCTCTGCCTTGTCAAGAAGCTTTCTGAACATCTCTACCCCTGTTACTACTACTTTTCTCTTCTCTTCGGTCAGTCCTACGATCTCTACTTCGTTTCCTACCTCAAGGACTCCTCTCTCTACTCTTCCTGTTGCTACTGTTCCTCTTCCTGTGATTGAGAATACGTCCTCTACCGGCATCAGGAACGGCTTGTCGTTATCTCTTTCCGGCTCAGGAATGTAGCTGTCTACTGCCTCAAACAGTTCTACTATCTTATCTCCCCATGGGCCTGCTGGGTCTTCAAGAGCCATAAGGGCAGATCCTCTGATGATCGGTGTGTCATCTCCCGGGAATTCGTATTCGTCAAGAAGTTCTCTTACTTCCATCTCTACCAGATCCAAAAGCTCTTCGTCGTCTACCATGTCGCACTTGTTAAGGAATACTATGATGTATGGTACTCCTACCTGTCTTGACAGAAGAATGTGTTCTCTTGTCTGCGGCATTGGGCCGTCTGTTGCTGCACATACCAGGATTGCTCCGTCCATCTGCGCTGCTCCTGTGATCATGTTCTTTACATAGTCGGCGTGACCCGGGCAGTCTACGTGTGCGTAGTGTCTGTTTGGTGTTTCATACTCTACGTGGGCTGTGGAGATGGTGATTCCTCTCTCTTTTTCTTCCGGCGCCTTGTCGATCTGGTCGAAGGCTACGTCCTGGCCAAGGCCGTATCTCTGATGCAGCGTCTTTGTTATTGCTGCTGTCAGTGTTGTCTTGCCGTGGTCTACGTGTCCTATTGTTCCGATATTGATATGCGGTTTTGTTCTTTCAAACTTCTGTTTTGCCATTTTCTCTGTTCCTCCTAAAAAGGTTATTTAAAAAATTCTCTTATTTGTTGATTTTTTCCAGCAGACTTTCAGGCAGTTTCTCGAAGTGGTCCATCTGCATTACGTATACGCCTCTTCCCTGAGTCTTGGATCTCAGGTCGGTAGCATATCCGAACATCTCAGACAGAGGCACCATTCCTCTCACTGCTACTGCTCCCATGTTCATGTCGGTTCCTTCGATTCTTCCTCTTCTCGAAGAAATATCTCCGATAACGTCTCCCATGTATTCTTCCGGAACTGTTACTTCTACCTTGAAGATAGGTTCCAGCAGAACAGGTTTAGCTTTCTTGACTGCTTCTCTGAAAGCCATGGAAGCGGCGATCTTGAATGCCATTTCCGAAGAGTCGACTTCGTGATAAGAACCGTCATAGAGCTCTACGCCTACGTCTACTACCTGGTATCCTGCCAGAGGGCCTGTTTCCATAGCCTCCTTGATACCTTCTTCGATCTTAGGGATATATTCCTTAGGAATAGCTCCTCCCACGATAGCGTTCTTGAATTCGAAGCCTTCGCCTGGGTCTCTCGGATAAATTCTGATCTTAACGTGACCGTACTGTCCGCGGCCGCCCGACTGCTTAGCGTACTTGTGGTCGACGTCGGCAGTGGTAGTGATAGTCTCCTTATAGGAAACCTGAGGTTTACCTACGTTGGCTTCTACCTTAAATTCACGCAGAAGTCTGTCTACGATGATCTCCAGGTGCAGCTCGCCCATACCGGCGATGATAGTCTGCCCCGTATCTGTATTGGTGTAAGTCTTGAAAGTAGGGTCCTCTTCTGCCAGCTTAGCCAGAGCTATACCCATCTTTTCCTGACCGGCCTTGGTCTTAGGTTCGATAGCTATCTCGATTACAGGTTCCGGGAATTCCATAGATTCGAGGATGATCTCGTGTTTCTCATCGCAAAGAGTGTCGCCGGTGGTAGTATCCTTGAGACCTACGGCAGCAGCGATATCTCCTGCATAGACTTCCTGTATCTCTTCTCTTTTATTGGCGTGCATCTGCAGGATTCTTCCGATTCTTTCTTTCTTGCCCTTTACGGAGTTATACACGTAAGAGCCGGAAGAAAGGGTTCCGGAATAAACTCTGAAGAAGGCCAGCTTTCCTACGAACGGGTCTGCCATGATCTTGAATGCCAGCGCAGAGAAAGGCTCCTTATCGCTGGTATGTCTTACGTCCTCTTCTCCCGTATCAGGGTCTACGCCCTTGATCGGAGGAATGTCCAGCGGAGACGGCATATAGTCTATTACGGCGTCCAGCATCATCTGTACGCCCTTGTTTCTGTATGCGCTTCCGCAGAGCATAGGGATCATCGTTCCCGCTATAGTTTCTTTTCTGATAGCTGCCTTTATCTCCTTGACGGTAAGTTCCTCTCCCTCGAGGAATTTCATCATGAGTTCTTCATCAGTTTCAGCAACTGATTCTATTAGCTTTTCTCTCCATTCATCTGCAAGGCCCTGCATATCGGCAGGAATATCGGTGATGTCGAATTCCTTACCCAGCTCATCCTTGTAGATCTCTGCCTTCATTTCTACTAAGTCGATAATTCCAACGAAACTATCTTCAGCACCAATAGGCAACTGGACAGGTACTGCATTTGCTTTGAGTCTGTCTTTTACCATTCCGACAACTCTAAAGAAATCAGCTCCCATTATGTCCATCTTGTTGACAAAGATCATTCTTGGTACGCCGTACTTTTCAGCCTGTCTCCAAACAGTTTCAGACTGCGGTTCTACGCCTCCCTTGGCGCACAGTACTGTTACCGCGCCGTCCAGGACTCTGAGGGATCTCTCTACCTCAACAGTAAAGTCCACGTGTCCCGGAGTATCTATTATATTGATTCTTGTATCCTTCCATTGTGCTGTAGTAGCAGCAGAGGTTATAGTTATACCACGTTCCTGTTCCTGCTCCATCCAGTCCATCGTCGCTGCACCTTCGTGAGTCTCGCCCAGTTTGTGAGTTCTGCCTGTATAGAACAGAATTCTTTCGGTGGTAGTTGTCTTGCCCGCGTCAATGTGGGCCATGATACCAATATTTCTCGTCTTTTCCAATGGGAAACTTCTTGGCATATCATATCCTCCCTTCTACTGTAATTTGTATTTTCTCATAAGATTGTATTTTTTAATCGCGCCGGAAAAATTGTTTGCGGTTAAGCCAGCGCTTCCGTATGCGATTTCAAAATGCGCCGAATTTTTCGTTCATCGCAAAGAATTAAGGATTGCGAGGCACGGAGCGTACTTATGCGTACGTGAGTACCGAGCAACCGCCAATTCTGCGGCGATGGGCGAAAAAGGCAAGCATTTTACCAGCGGAAGTGCGCAAACGCCCTGTTAGCCTCCGCCATCTTATGAGTATCTTCTTTCTTTTTAACCGAAGCTCCGGTGTTGTTGGCTGCATCAACAAGTTCTTTGGCAAGTCTTTCGGACATGGTCCTTTCTCCTCTTGCTCTGGTATACTTGGTGAGCCATCTCAAGCCTAAGGTCTGTCTTCTCTCAGGTCTTACTTCTACAGGGACCTGATAGTTGGCTCCGCCGATTCTCTTGGCTTTTACTTCTAACACAGGCATGATGTTGTTCAATGCCTTTTCGAATACTTCCAGCGGCTCTTCGCCTGTCTGTTCCTTGATCTTATCGAAAGCTCCGTAGACGATAGCCTGAGCTGTTCCCTTTTTACCGTCTAACATGATGCTGTTGATAAGCTTAGCTACGGCAACGCTGCCGTAAACAGGATCCGGAAGTACATCTCTCTTTGGTATATTACCTTTTCTTGACACTTCTCTTCCCTCCTCGCAAAGGTCGTCTTGAGTCTGTCTTATCTAGTACAAAACAACCTTGCGCAACATAATATTTAATTGCACATCTTCTTCACCCCTAAATATAAAGGGATTACTCTCGGAGAAACCCTGCAATTATACGATTTCTTCGAGTCATTGGACGGGGTACTCGACGAAACGCATTTGTAAGTGAGGCCTGGCCTCATACAAGCTGTTCGCCGTGAGCGTTTCTCTTGTATTTTTAAAAAAGAATACGCTACCCTATTTGCTCGCTGTCTTAAGGCTGCGCCGTCAGACCGCGATTTATGACTTCGGCAAAGCCGAGTCAAAACAAGAGGCCTCTTATTTTTTCTTAGGTCTCTTAGCGCCGTATTTGGAACGAGCTTGCAGTCTGTTGGCAACGCCTGCAGTGTCAAGAGTTCCTCTGACGATATGATATCTTACACCTGGAAGGTCTTTTACTCTTCCGCCTCTGATAAGCACAACGCTGTGTTCCTGAAGGTTGTGACCTATGCCGGGGATGTAAGCTGTTACTTCAATACCGTTAGTAAGACGTACTCTGGCGACTTTTCTGAGAGCTGAATTAGGCTTCTTAGGAGTAACTGTCTTTACCGATGTGCATACGCCTCTCTTCTGAGGTGAATGAGTATCGGTAGCTACTCTTCTGAGTGAGTTCATGCCTTTGTTCAGCGCAGGAGCAGTCGATTTCTTGACCGAGCTTGTTCTTCCTTCGCGTACTAATTGATTGATAGTAGGCATTCTTTTTCTCCTTTCTTCTTAACGTTTAAAATGATCTATTTTACGCAAGCAATCGGGCCCGGACGTTTAGTCCGGCCCGATTTTGCACAAAATCAAATATTATTTTATCATGGAACCGTTTTATCTGTCAATTCAAATTATATGACTAATCCAATTCGACGATCTGAGGCGTTTCCGGCATCTCCACTTCTGCATAATCTTCATCAGAAGTTTCAGCTTCTGAAGCCGCGTCGCTCTGAACCTGAATCTCATAAGCTGCAGGTTCTCTCATGGCTGCCAAGGCGGCCAGTTCCTGCTCTCTCTCGTAATTTTCCATTATCTCGGCATTTACACCGTAGTCCAGGTCGATGTTCTTGTACCTCTTCATGCCTGTTCCGGCAGGGATCAGCTTACCGATCATGATGTTTTCTTTGAGACCCAGCAGTCTGTCATTCTTACCTTTGATGGCGGCGTCGGTGAGAACTCTGGTAGTCTCCTGGAACGAAGCCGCAGACAGGAACGAACTGGTGGCCAGCGAAGCCTTCGTAATACCCAGGAGTATCCTGTTGGCGAGGCAAGGTTCTCCGCCTTCTTCAGCGGCCCTCGCGTTGGCTTCTTCTATCTCGAATTTGCCGTAGAGTCCTCCCGGCAGCAGATCTGTGTCTCCTGCATCTTCAATCTTGTATTTGGAAAGCATCTGGCTCACGATAACCTCTATATGCTTGTCATTGATGTCTACACCCTGCTGTTTATATACTCTCTGTACCTCCTTGAGAAGATACTGATATACACCTTCGACGCCGTTAAGTCTCAGTATGTCGTGAGGGTTGAGAGGACCTCTCGTTATCTGTCCACCGGCGAATACCTGATCTCCCTCTTTGACATTGAGTCTGGCTCCGTAAGGGATGACATAAGTTCTGTCTTCTTCCTTACCGCGGACTCTGACTTCAGTCTTATTGTCCTTACGTCCTTCGATGGAGATGACTTCTCCGTCGGCTTCGCAGATCTCAGCGATACCCTTAGGCTTTCTCGCCTCGAAAAGCTCCTCTACTCTCGGAAGACCCTGAGTGATGTCGCCGCCGGCTACTCCTCCCGTATGGAAGGTTCTCATGGTCAGCTGAGTACCCGGTTCTCCGATGGACTGAGCCGCAGTTATACCTACAGCCTCTCCTATATTGACTTCCTCGCCTGTCGCCAGGTTTCTGCCGTAGCATCTTGCGCAGATACCGGTTCTGGAGTGACAGGTCATTACTGAACGGATAGCTACGCTTTCTATTCCGCTGTTTTCTATCCTCTCGGCAGCGGCTTCGAGTATCTCCTCGTTCTGTTCTACTATCACTTCGCCGGTCTCGGGATCCTTTATATCTACGAGAGCAGTTCTGCCCACGATTCTCTGCTTCAGCGGCTCGATGACCTCCTTGCCGTCCGTAAAGGCTCTTACTTCCACTCCCTCGTCGGTTCCGCAGTCGTATTCTCTTACGATAACGCTGTGGGAAACGTCTACCAGTCTTCTGGTCAGGTAGCCGGAGTCGGCAGTACGCAGAGCCGTGTCGGCCAGACCCTTTCTGGCTCCGTTGGAAGATATGAAGTATTCCAGTATGGACAGACCTTCACGGAAGTTGGCCTTGATAGGAATTTCCACGGTCTTACCTGTGGCGTTGGCCATGAGTCCTCTCATTCCGCTTACCTGTCTTATCTGATTCTTGCTTCCTCTTGCTCCGGAATTAGCCATTATATACAGGTTATTCAGGGTTCCAAGGGATTCCATCAGCACGTCTGCAACGTCGTCTGTGGCCTTATTCCAGATTTCTATGATCTTCTCATATCTCTCCTGCTTTGACATGAGACCCATGCGATAGGCTTTTTCGTATTTGTCTACCATACCCTCGGCGTCGGCTATGATGGTAGCCTTTTCTTCAGGTATTTCCATATCGCTGATGCTTATGGTAACGGCGGCCTTGGTGGAATACTTGTATCCCATGGACTTGATGTAGTCCAGCATTATCACCGTTCCGGTGTTGCCGTGTCTGCGGTAACACTTGTCAATGATGGCGCCCAGCTTCTTCTTGTCGCACAGGAAATCTACTTCAAGGCTATAAGGATCTGTGTCTCTGTCTACAAACCCCAGATCCTGCGGGATTCCCTGGTTGAAGATAAAGCGTCCCACAGTGGACTCTACCAGTTTTCCCCTGTCTTCCTTGTCTTTATACATTCTCACCTTGACTTTTGCGTGAATTCCAACGACTCCCGTCTGGTAAGCCATGAGCATTTCATCAAGGTTTGTGAATACCTTTCCGTCTCCCTTTTCGGCATAGGTGCTCCTGTCGTCTACGCCCGGATGGGTCAGGTAGTAGCTTCCTAAAATCATGTCCTGTGTAGGAGTCGTGATAGGGGAGCCGTCCTTAGGAGCCAGGATGTTGTTGACCGAAAGCATCAGGAATCTCGCTTCTGCCTGAGCTTCCACGGAAAGCGGCACGTGAACGGCCATCTGGTCTCCGTCGAAGTCGGCGTTGAAGGCCGTACATACCAGCGGATGCAGCTTGATAGCCTTGCCCTCTACCAGTACCGGCTCGAAAGCCTGAATACCCAGTCTGTGCAGCGTCGGCGCACGGTTGAGCATTACAGGATGTTCCTTGATAACGCCTTCCAGTACGTCCCACACCTCAGGTCTGACTTTTTCGACCATTCTCTTGGCGCTCTTGATGTTGTGAGCGTAGCCCTGCTCTACCAGCTCTTTCATTATGAAAGGCTTGAACAGCTCGAGGGCCATCTTCTTAGGAAGTCCGCACTGATAGAACTTAAGCTCAGGTCCTACTACGATTACGGAACGGCCCGAATAGTCTACACGCTTACCCAGCAGGTTCTGTCTGAATCTTCCCTGCTTTCCCTTGAGCATGTCTGACAGGGATTTAAGCGGTCTCGATCCCGGACCGGTGACGGCTCTGCCGCGTCTGCCGTTGTCTATCAGAGAGTCTACCGCTTCTTGCAACATTCTCTTTTCGTTTCTCACGATGATGTCAGGCGCACCCAGCTCCAAGAGTCTGTTGAGCCTGTTGTTTCTGTTTATTACTCTTCTGTACAGGTCGTTCAGGTCGGATGTGGCGAATCTGCCTCCGTCCAGCTGCACCATAGGTCTGATATCCGGCGGAATTACAGGAATCACGTCCAGTATCATCCAGTCAGGTCTGTTGCCTGAAAGTCTCAGAGCTTCGATTACCTCAAGACGTCTTACGATTCTGATCTTCTTCTGTCCGCTGGCTCCCTTGAGCTTGGCTCTCAGGTCGTCGGAAAGCTGATCCAGATCTATCTCTGCCAAAAGAGTCTTGATGGCCTCTGCTCCCATGGCAGCCTTAAATCTGTCTCCGTACTCGTCTTTTTTCTCCCTGTACTGCTGTTCTGTCAGAATTTCTTTGTATGCCAGATCTGTATCTCCCGGATCTGTGACTATATATGCGGCAAAGTAAAGTACCTTTTCCAGATTTCTCGGAGTTATGTCCAGGCACAACCCCATTCTGGACGGAATTCCTTTAAAATACCATATATGAGATACAGGAGCGGCCAGACGTATGTGACCCATCCTCTCTCTTCTAACCTTAGCCTTTGTAACTTCGACGCCGCAGCGGTCGCATACTATGCCTTTATATCTGATTCTCTTATACTTTCCGCAGTGACATTCCCAGTCCTTCATAGGTCCGAAGATCCTTTCGCAGAAAAGTCCGTCTCTCTCAGGTTTAAGAGTTCTGTAGTTGATAGTCTCAGGCTTTGTTACTTCGCCGTGAGACCATTCGAGAATCTTTTCCGGTGACGCAAGGCTGATCTGTATGGATTCAAAATTGTTCAATTCATAATCGTTATTGTTGTTATTCAAGGAGTCCCTCCCCTTTCTTCAATTACTCACTTTTGAAATCAACGTCAAAATCAAAGTCAGACGGTTCTTCATCTTCATCGAAATCGTCGATGTCTTCCTCATCGCCTTCTTCTGTAAAGCCTGCGTCCAGGAGGCTTTCATCCTCCGCCAGCTCGGCTTCAAGATCCATGATGCCCTCGATAGCCGGAACATCCTCGTCGTACTCGGAAGCTTCTTTGATCTGAATCTCTTCATCGTTTTCTGACAGTACCTTGACATCGAGGCCAAGGGCCTGCATCTCTTTGATCAATACCTTGAAAGATTCCGGTATTCCCGGAGTCGGGATGTTCTCACCCTTGACGATGGCCTCGTAAGTCTTTACTCTTCCCACGATGTCGTCGGATTTAACGGTGAGTATCTCCTGCAGGGTATATGCCGCTCCGTAGGCTTCGAGAGCCCACACTTCCATCTCTCCGAAACGCTGTCCGCCGAACTGAGCTTTACCGCCCAGAGGCTGCTGCGTTACCAGTGAGTACGGCCCCGTACTTCTGGCGTGTATCTTATCGTCTACCAGGTGGTGGAGTTTAAGCATATACATGTAGCCTACAGTTACAGGGTTATCGAAGCTTTCACCTGTTCTTCCGTCTCTGAGCTGAAGTTTTCCCGTCTTAGGATAACCGCACTCGTCCAGAAGATTTATGATGTCTTTTTCAGTAGCGCCGTCGAATACCGGGGTGGATATATACCAGCCTTTCTTCTTGGCCGCAAGACCCAAGTGGACTTCAAGTACCTGTCCTACGTTCATTCGGGAAGGTACGCCCAGTGGATTTAACATTACCTGAAGCGGCTGGCCGTTCTCGAGGAAAGGCATATCCTCCTCAGGCAGTATTCTGGAGATGACGCCCTTGTTGCCGTGACGGCCGGCCATCTTGTCTCCTACGTTTATCTTTCTCTTGGTGGCGATGTAGCATCTCACCAACTTATTTACTCCCGGCGGAAGTTCGTCGCCGTTTTCGCGGCAGAATATCTTGACGTCTACCACGATGCCGGTCTCGCCGTGAGGCACCCTCAGCGAAGTATCCCTTACTTCTCTGGCTTTTTCTCCGAAGATGGCTCTCAGCAATCTTTCTTCTGCCGTAAGCTCCGTCTCTCCCTTAGGAGTTACCTTGCCCACCAGAATGTCGGAAGAGTTGACTTCCGCTCCGATTCTGATTATTCCTTCTTCGTCCAGATCCTTAAGCGCATCTTCGCCTACGTTAGGAATATCTCTGGTTATCTCTTCAGGTCCCAGCTTGGTATCTCTGGCTTCCGCCTCATACTCTTCTATGTGAAGAGACGTCAGCACATCGTCCATGAGAAGTCTCTCGTTGAGGATGATAGCATCCTCATAGTTGTAACCTTCCCATGTCATGAAGCCTATCAGCAGGTTCTTACCCAGTGCGATCTCTCCCAGATCTGTGGAAGGACCGTCGGCTACTACTTCTCCTGCTTCTACATGTTCTCCGTGAGCCACTATAGGTCTCTGGTTGATACATGTTCCCTGGTTGGATCTCTTAAACTTCAGCAGCTTGTAAGTGTCTGTTCCGTTGTCGTCGTCTCTTCTGACAGTGATGCTCTCGGCGTCGACGAATTCAACGGTACCGCTGTTCTTCGCCAGTATAACTACTCCCGAGTCTCTGGCAGCTTTGTATTCCATTCCCGTGCCGACCATAGGAGCTTCAGTCACCAGAAGAGGGACTGCCTGCCTCTGCATGTTTGAACCCATCAGGGCACGGTTAGCGTCGTCGTTTTCGAGGAACGGTATCATGGCGGTAGCCACAGAAACTACCTGCTTAGGCGATACGTCCATGTAGTCTATCTGTTCTCTGGGCATGAGAGCGATTTCTCCGTGTTCTCCCCTCGAAGCCACCTTGGCGTTGACGAAACGTCCTTCGCTATCTAAAGGCTCGTTGGCCTGAGCGATGGTCATCATTTCTTCTTCGTCGGCAGTCAGGTAATGAATCTCGTCGGTTACTCTTCCCGCCTCCTTATCTACCACTCTGTACGGAGTCTCTATGAAGCCGTACTGATTGATTATTCCGTAAGTGGTCAGGGATCCGATAAGGCCTATGTTAGGACCTTCCGGAGTCTCTATAGGACACATTCTTCCGTAATGAGAATGATGTACGTCTCTTACTTCGAAGCCTGCTCTCTCTCTGGAAAGTCCGCCCGGTCCCAGAGCCGAAAGTCTTCTCTTATGAGTCAGCTCTGCCAAAGGATTGTTCTGGTCCATGAACTGGGAAAGCTGGGAACTTCCGAAGAATTCTTTTATGGCTGCCGTTACAGGTCTGATGTTCATCAGAGCCTGAGGCGTAGTTACATCTATATCCTGAATAGTCATTCTTTCTTTGACTACTCTCTCCATTCTGGCAAGTCCTATTCTGAACTGATTCTGCAGCAATTCGCCTACAGTTCTCAGCCTTCTGTTGCCCAGATGGTCAATATCGTCTATGGAGCCGATGCCGTAATTCAGGTTCAGTATATAACTGATGGAGGCTATGATGTCTTCTATTATAATGTGCTTAGGAGAAAGATCATTCTTTCTGTCCGTCAGCATCTCTTTGATCTCTTCCTGGCTGCCGCAGGCGTCCAGTATCTCTCTGAGCACCGGATAGAATACCTTGTCGGCCACCTTCAGGTCTGAAGTGTCGAAGTCTACATAAGCGGCCAGATCGACGAAATTGTTTCCGATGATCTTTGTCACGCTATCCTCTTTGTCCTTATCGAGGCCATAGGCATATATATATTGAACTCCGGCGTTTTCGATGGCTACAGAAAGATCTCTGCCGATCTTCTGACCCTTCTCTGCCATTATCTCGCCTGTCTCAGGATTGATAACGTCCTCAGCGGCAATAACGCCGTTGATCCTGTTAGAGATACCAAGTTTTTTATTGTACTTATATCTGCCCACTTTAGCCAGATCGTAACGCTTAGGATCAAAGAACAGAGAGTTGAGCAGGGCCCGGGCGCTCTCCACTGTCGGAGGCTCGGTCGGTCTCAGCTTCTTATAGATTTCTTTGAGGCCTTCTTCGTAGTTGGCGGCGGTATCCTTCTCAAGAGTCTTCTTGAGTCTCGCGTCTTCTCCGAAGATTTCAAGGATCTCCTGATCGCTTCCAAAGCCCAGGGCTCTCAGCAGAGTCGTCACAGGCTGTTTTCTCGTACGGTCGACTCTTACAGAAATTATCTCGTTGGAGTCGGTCTCATATTCCAGCCACGCTCCTCTGTTAGGTATTATGGTGGTGGAAAACAGCTTGTTGTTGGATTTGTCATAAGTCACGTCATAGTAAGGTCCCGGCGAACGAACCAGCTGCGTCACCACAACTCTCTCGGCGCCGTTATATATGAAGGTTCCCTTCTCTGTCATCAGAGGAAAATCTCCCATGAACACTTCCTGTTCTTTGACTTCTCCGGTCTCTTTGTTGATGAGCCGAACTTTTACTTTAAGCGGAGCAGCGTATGTCACGTCTCTTTCCTTACATTCTTCCTGTTCATATTTAGGAGCATCGGTAAGGGAATAGTCGATAAACTCTAAAACCAGATTGTCCGCGTAGTCCTTGATAGGAGAAATATCTTCGAATACTTCTCTAAGGCCTTCTTCGATGAACCAGTTATAAGAGTCCGTTTGGATCTGAATAAGGTTCGGCATCTCGCAGACTTCGTTGATCTTAGCGAAGGTCATACGTTCTTTTTTACCTACTTTTATAGGTCTTGGCATCTTTATCACTCCTTATATTCTTAACAAATTACTTTGTGTGGCAGTCTAATATTATATTACATGGCTGTCAAATAATCAAGCAAAATTTGGTGCTAATTTGGTGTTTTTTTCAAAATCGGCCGTTTTACACCAGCATCGCCCCCGTCTGCTCCATACATATATGTACATATGACAAAATTCAACAGTTAATTAAGATCTTAAATCATTTTTTATAACGATAGTCAAATCCCCGAATGATTATCGTCACTAATGATAAAAATAAACCATTATATAATAAAGGAAGTTAAAATCAGTGTATGGCTCCTCAGGGTTTTGGCGGGACTTTCGTCATTTTTACATCCGTCTTACATCTGCGGTCGCTTTACATGCGGCTCCAAAAGTGTTAATATTTAATTTAAATTATTCATACAGGGGTTTTATATGGAAATTCTGATAACTTTTTTTCTGGGGATATTTATAATAGCCGGAGCCTGCGTAGCCCGCTGCGTCAGAAACACAAAGATCATTGAACAATTATCCATATCTGCGGCCTTCGGCACCATGCTGGCGCTTTCCATTATGGAACTTTTCCCTGAAGCTTTTGAACAATTAGGCAAGGACAATGTTTGGGTGATCATCACTTTTATCGCATTGGGCATCCTCCTTTTAAAGCTTCTTGATCATTTTATCCCCAAACATCATCATTCACACGGCGCAGACCGCCGCTATACAGCCGAAAACGTCATCCACATAGGTATCATTTCCTCTATAGCCGTCATTCTCCACAACGTGATAGAAGGGATGGCAGTATACAGCATCGCCGCCGAATCCCTGAGCTCGGGCGTCATGATGGCTATCGCCGTAGGACTTCACAATATACCTATGGGCATGGTGATATATTCGACATTGAGGCAGGAGAAAAAAACTACCAGGACGGCTCTCATCTCCGGAGTTGCTTTATCCACGTTTGCGGGAGGTCTGATAATGGCCTCGCTTTGGTTCATGATAACGCCTTTCGTAATAGGGATTCTCATGAGTCTGACTCTGGGGATGATAATATATATTCTGATCTTTGAACTTGCTCCCCATGTGATGCAGTCCTCAAACAGAGCGCTGTCTGCCATCGGTATTCTGGCGGGAATCGCAGTCATCCTGGCCGGAGGGTTCCTGGAATAGGCAATAAAAAAGGACATTCCGAATTTGAACGATTCAGAATGTCCTTTTTCTGCATACCGGGCTATGGTATTACCGGAGCATATCTTCTTTTTTTCTGAGAATATCTTCTACTACAGAACATGCGGGACAGTCGCAGTATTTTGCGCCGGCAGCCTTTATCTCTCTGGCATGCGCCGCTATTCCCTTAGCCGCGTCAGCTCCGAAATATTCTTCTCCCTTCGCAGAACCTGCAAATCCAATGAGCTGATCTATCGGCATTATGTCCTCTTTTAGCTCAGCAATATAGCTTACAGTCTCTTCTTTTTCTCTTTCCGTCCCTGCAGCCTCAAGCCAGCGGACCGCGGCTTCTTTTGTCTCTTTACTGCAAGTAGGTGCGTCGATCAGCGCGCGGGTCTTCTCAATGATCTCATTTAAAAGATTTTTTTCCATGGTCTATACGCCCTCTTTCTTCTTAAGCTTTTCTTCATATTATCACGAATGTAAAAAATAAACAAGAGCAGGCGACGTCAGTTTATTTTACATTTATTTTACATTATTTCGATAACGAATCTTACTTTACAATAGTATCATTTAGCTGTAATCAAAAACAGTTAAAAATAAATTGCAAAGGAGAGTTGCAAAATGAAAAAAACAAAAAAGATAATAGCCCTCGGTCTGATCGCTGTAATGGCAGTATCAGTATTCACAGGATGTTCAAAAAAAACTTCATCGGAAAGCGATTTTAACAAAGCAAAAGAAATCGGCGTAATAACCCGTGAAGACGGTTCCGGAACACGTGGAGCTTTCATAGAACTGTTCGGAGTTGAAGAAAAAGACTCAAGCGGAGAAAAGGTCGACAAGACAGTCGAGACTGCAGTAACTACAAATTCCACATCAGTAATGATGACTACAGTAGCAGGAGACCTCTACTCCATAGGTTACATATCGCTGGGATCTCTCAACGATACAGTAAAGGCCATACAGATAGACGGAGTTGACCCAACTGTAGAAAACATCAAAGACGGTTCATACAAGATCTCCCGTCCTTTCAACATCGCTACTAAAGATGGTTTAAGCGAAGCCGCTCAGGACTTCATCGACTTCATCATGAGCGCAGACGGCCAGAAAGTTCTCGAAGATAACGGATACATCACCGTGGCTGAGGATGCGGCAGCCTACGCAGGCAGCATGGATTCAGGCAAAGTCGTTATCCACGGTTCCAGCTCAATCGCACCGGTTATGGAAAAGCTCAAAGAAGCTTATCTTGAAAAGAATCCTAACGTCACTATAGAAGTTCAGCAGAGCGATTCTTCTTCGGGTATGACTGACGCCATCGACGGAACTTGCGACATCGGAATGGCATCACGTGAACTGAAAGATTCAGAAACTTCAGAAGGACTCACGCCTACAGTGATAGCTCTGGACGGAATCGCAGTGATCGTCAACAACGACAGCCCTGTTACAAACCTGACCAGCCAGCAAGTCAAAGATATCTTTACAGGAGTATCCGCTGTGTGGAGCGACGTACTCGGCGAGTAAAAAATAATTCAAAGGCTGCGGGCAAGCTCCGCGGCCTTTGTCTTATGAGGAGTATTATATGAAAAATACTAAAGAAACTATAATGAAATTTGTATTTCTGCTGGCCGCTACCGTTTCCATCGTTGCGGTTATTCTTATATGTGTGTTCTTATTCGCCAGCGGAATACCTGCCATCGGAGAGATAGGAATCTTCGATTTCCTGTTTGGAACCCAGTGGCGTCCGGCCAACGATCTTTACGGCATACTGCCTATGATCGTCGGTTCTATCTATGTCACCGCAGGCGCTCTCGTCATAGGAGTTCCCATCGGCATACTGACCGCAGTATTCATGGCCAGATTCTGTCCGCCGTGGCTGTATAAGATAATGAAGCCTGCTACTAATCTCATGGCCGGTATTCCTTCTGTAGTATACGGATTCTTCGGACTGGTAATATTAGTCCCTTTCGTCCGCGATACTTTTGGAGGAAGAGGCATGAGTGTGCTGACGGCTTCCATCCTTTTAGGCCTTATGATACTGCCTACGATAATAAGTATGTCTGAGGCTTCCATAAGAGCTGTCCCTCAGAGCTATTACGAAGGCGGTCTCGCCCTTGGAGCTTCCCACGAGAGAAGCGTGTTTTTCACCGTGGTTCCCGCGGCCAAGAGCGGAATCTTTGCCAGCGTGGTGCTGGGAGTAGGCAGAGCCATAGGAGAGACCATGGCGGTCATGATGGTGGCGGGAAACCAGACTGTGATACCTGAAAAGATCACCGACGGAGTCAGAACGCTGACTACAAACATAGTCATGGAGATGGGCTATTCCACAGATCTTCACAGAGAAGCCCTCATCGCCACAGCGGTAGTCCTGTTCGTGTTCATACTCATCATAAACCTTTTCTTCTCGTTGCTGAAAAGGAGGAGTAAATAATGAAACAAATTAACTTAACTACATTTCGTGACAAATGGAACGCATACAAACATGATCCAAAGTCACTGCTGCTCTTCATAGCCGTGTGCTTGGCAGCTGCCATAACTCTCGCGGCACTGGCCTTTGTAATAATATATATATTGGTAAAGGGCGTTCCTTACCTCACCCCGGAGCTGTTCCAATGGGAATACAACACAGAGAACGTCTCCCTGATGCCGGCGCTGATAAACACCCTCTATATGGCCGCACTGTCGCTGCTCTTCGCAGTGCCTATAGGCATATTTTCGGCAGTTTATCTGAATGAATATGCTAAAAGAGGAAATAAACTGGTAGGAGTGGTAAGAATAACTACAGAAACTCTTTCAGGAATACCCTCTATAGTCTACGGCCTCTTCGGTTCTCTGTTCTTTGTCAAGTTCGTAGGCTTCGGACTTTCACTGCTTTCAGGAGCCCTGACTCTGAGCATAATGATACTGCCTCTCATAATGAGATCCACCGAAGAAGCTCTTTTAGCCGTCCCGGATAGCTACAGGGAAGGAAGCTTCGGCCTTGGAGCCGGAAAGCTCAGGACTGTTTTTCGCATAGTCCTGCCCAGCGCAGTTCCCGGAATATTATCCGGCGTAATCCTTGGCATAGGACGTATAGTAGGAGAATCGGCGGCTCTGATATTTACCGCCGGAACGGTGGCAGAAGTTGCAGACAGCGTATTTTCTTCCACGAGAACTCTGTCTGTACACATGTATTCCATCTCTACAGAGGGGTTATATATAAATCAGGCTTACGCCACCGCAGTGGTTTTGCTGGTGGTGGTGATAATAATCAACGGACTTTCCAGCCTTGTAGCTAAAAAATTGGGAGGTGACAAAAATAATGGACAAAATTAAAGTAGAGAATCTCGACCTGTATTACGGCAATTTTCAAGCTCTTAAAAATATAAATCTGGGAATGCAGCAAAATGAGATCACGGCCTTTATAGGCCCTTCCGGCTGCGGAAAATCGACTCTTCTTAAGAGTCTCAACAGGATGAACGACCTTATCGAAGGATGCAAGATCACCGGCCAAGTTACTCTGGACGGAGAAGATATCTACGGCAATATGGATATAAATCTTCTGCGTAAGAGAGTCGGAATGGTATTTCAAAAGCCGAATCCTTTTCCTATGAGTATTTACGACAATATCGCTTTTGGCCCGCGCACTCACGGCATCAAATCCAAAGCGAAGCTTGACGACATAGTAGAACGCTCCCTGAGAGACGCGGCTATCTGGGACGAAGCAAAGGACAGACTCAAAAAATCCGCTCTCGGTATGTCGGGAGGACAGCAGCAGCGTCTGTGCATAGCCAGAGCCCTGGCCGTTCAGCCTGAGGTACTTCTCATGGACGAACCCACCAGCGCACTGGATCCGATTTCTACAGCAAAGATAGAAGATCTTGCCATCGAGCTGAAAAAACAATATACTATAATCATAGTCACTCATAATATGCAGCAGGCGGTACGTATTTCAGATAAGACTGCCTTTTTCCTCTTAGGAGAGATGGTAGAGTTTGCTCCTACGGATGAAATGTTCTCTATGCCTAAAGATAAACGTACCGAAGATTACATAACAGGGAGGTTTGGATGATATGCGTCTAAAGTTTGATGAACAACTTGCGCTCTTAAACGAAGAGCTTATAACAATGGGGGCTCTCTGCGAAAATGCTATAGCCACGTCTTCAAAGGCTCTGACAAGCGGAGATTTTGAGCTGGCCGCCGGAGTCAGAGTTCTTTCCGAACAGATCAACCAGAAAGAAAAAGATATTCAGAATCTCTGCCTCAAACTTCTGCTTCAGCAGCAGCCCGTCGCAAGGGATCTGAGAGCTATCTCATCGGCCCTTAAGATGATAACCGATATGGAACGTATCGGAGACCAGTCCGCAGATATCGCAGAGATAATAACCACGGCTCACATATCCGCTTCAGGAGACACATTCAATATAAGCGATATGGCCCAGGCTGCTATCAAGATGGTCACCGAAAGCATAGACGCTTTCGTCAAGAAAGATATCGATATAGCAAGATCTGTTATAGAATACGACGACGTGGTAGACGGATATTTTGACAAGATTAAGTCAATGCTTATAGAGAAATTCAGTAAGCCTGAGACCGACGGCGAATATGCTCTTGATCTATTGATGATAACCAAATACTACGAGCGAATCGCAGATCATGCAGTAAATATCGCAGGATGGGTCTTGTTTTCAATCACCGGACTTATGGAAGGAGTGAAGTAAAATGATATTTTGCGTCGAAGACGACAGCAGCATACGCGATCTCATGATCTACACCCTCAATACCGCCGGCTTTGAAGCTGAAGGGTTTGCCGAGGGCGAATCTATGTTTGAGGCCCTCATGACTAAAAAGCCTCAGCTCATAATGCTGGATATCATGCTTCCCGGTGAAGACGGTATAACTATATTGAAGAAACTTCGGGCAAACCCCAAGACATCCCACGTTCCTATCATTATGGCCACTGCTAAAGGTACAGAATACGATAAGGTGATAGGTCTTGACCTGGGCGCCGATGATTACCTCACAAAGCCTTTTGGAATGATGGAAATGATCTCACGTATCAAGGCAGTATTGCGGCGCTCTGCTCCTGCCGAAGAATCAAAGACGCTGTGTATCGGCGATCTTGCCCTCGATATGAGCCAGCATATAGTCACTGTCCTGGGAAAACGCGTCCAGCTTACGCTGAAAGAATATGAACTTCTGCGGCTTTTCATGGAAAACCCCGGAAGGGCGTACACGAGAGATCAGCTTCTCTCAAAGATATGGGGGTCAGACTACATCGGCGAAACCAGAACGGTAGACGTCCATATCGGTACTCTCAGGACTAAACTAGGTTCCTGCGGCGATTATATCGAGACAGTCCGCGGCGTCGGATACAGAATGGAGGGCAAATTATGACCAAACGAATCTTCCGTTCCATCTGCTTGGTGGCGCTTGCAGTGCTAATTGCCTGTCTTGTGCTTATCCTCGGTTTTCTCTACGGATATTTCAACGAGGTTCAGCACGACCAGCTCAAGATGCAGACAGATCTTGCAGCGCGAGGTGTGAGCAGTCAGGGGCTCGATTATTTTGAAGGTCTGAGCACAGACGACTACCGGATAACTCTTATAGGCGCCGATGGAAATGTCCTGTTTGACAGTAAGTCTGACAGCAGTTCCATGGAAAACCATCTCGAAAGAGAAGAAGTCCAGGAAGCCCTTGAAACCGGCTATGGTGAAAGCGAGAGATTTTCCTCTACTCTCCTGGAAAAATCGCTGTATTCGGCCGAGAAGCTCCCCGACGGCAGCGTTCTGCGGCTTTCCATGATTCAAAACAGCGTTCTTACTCTGATCCTCGGAATGTTACAGCCGGTATGTGTAATAATCGTCATCGCTTTGATTCTCTCTCTCGTGCTCGCTTCGCGGCTTTCTAAAAAGATAGTGCAGCCTCTGAACGATCTCGACCTGGATGATCCTTTGGGCAATGAGGGATATGATGAGCTCTCTCCTCTCCTGCTGAGACTACACAGCCAGCAGAAGCAGCTTAAGCGTCAGGCAGGCGAACTTCAGAGAAGACAGGATGAATTTACCGCTATAACCGACAGCATGAGCGAAGGACTGATGCTGCTGAATCCTAAGTGCACCATATTGAGTATAAACCGGGCGGCGGTATCTCTCCTGGATACTGATGACTTCTGCATCGGCAAAAATATCCTTACTGTCAACCGCAGTCTGGCCCTCCAGGAAATACTTTCGTCGGCCATCGGCGGCAAGCAGTCTCAGAAGATCATAGATATACATGACGGACATTATCAAGCCAGCGCAAGCCCCGTCATGTCAGGTAATGCGGTGTCCGGTATAGCCCTGCTGATATTTGACGTCACCGAAAGGGAAAATTCAGAACAAATGCGCCGGGAATTCACCGCCAACGTTTCCCATGAATTGAGGACTCCTCTCCACTCCATTTCCGGATATGCGGAGCTGCTTAAAAACGGCATGGTAAAAAGCGGCGACGTCAAACCGGTCGCTACTAAGATATATGACGAAGCCCAGCGCATGGTCAGGCTCGTGGAAGATATAATAAATCTTTCTCATCTGGATGAAGGCGCCGAAGATATGATCAAAGAAGAGGTAGATCTTTATGATATAGTCAGGTCTACTATAGAAAGTCTCTCCCCTGAAGCCGAGGCGGCCGGCGTAACCGTCAGCTTTTCCGGCCAGCACGTAGCTGTAAATGGTATTTCTCAGTTATTGAGCGGCATAGTCTATAATCTCTGCGACAACGCCATAAAATATAACCGCCAGGGCGGCAGCGTCTCAGTTTCCTTAAGCTCTGATGAGAAAGACGCAGTCCTGACCGTATCAGACACAGGCATAGGAATCCCTGCCGAGCATCAACAGCGGATATTTGAACGGTTCTACCGGGTAGACAAGAGTCATTCCAAAGAGGTAGGCGGAACAGGGCTTGGACTATCCATAGTGAAACACGCCGCTAAGATACATGACGCTAAGATAAAGCTCAGCAGCGTACCGGATCAGGGCACTGAGATTACCGTAATTTTGCCTAAGTCGCTGTCCTGAGAATCACATCATCTTCAAGAAAGCCTTATAAAAAAGGCATCGCATAAGGACTCTCAAAGTACCTCGCGATGCCTTTTATAATTATTTAGCTATCGAATATTTCGCCGCGTATTTTTCAAACTCAGCCTTGAAATCGTCGTTGTAGGCTTTCATCTCATGGAGCGATTCATGTATGTTCATATCGCTTCCCGCATCCAAAACGCATACCGCTATATTAGAGCAATGATCGGCCGTACGTTCGAGATTAGTCAGGAGATCCGACCATACAAATCCGGCGTCTATGGAGCAGTCTCCCTGCTGCAGTCTCAGTATATGTCTCGTCCTCATCTGTTCTTTAAGGCCGTCTATTACCTCTTCGAGAGGTTCTACTTTGGAGGCCGCCTCTACATCCTCGTCCAGGAATGCCTTGAGAGCCAGATCAAGAATCTCCTCCACAGCGTCTGTGAGGACTCCCAGTTCTTTCATGGCAGACTCGCTGAATTTCAGATCTTTGGAATTCATCTCCTCAGCTGATTCGAGAATATTCACCGCATGATCCGATATTCTTTCGAAGTCTCCTATCATTTTAAGAAGTTTCGCCGCTTCTGCGCTGTCCTGCTCGCTTACTTGGTTGCTGCTGAGCTTTATCAGGTAAGTTCCCAATATATCTTCATAATGATCGGTCTTGCTCTCTTTTTCACGTATATCTTCGTCCAATTTCGTACTGTACCGTGATAAGGTATCTATGCTGCCTTTGAGAGCTGAGGCCGCGGTTTCCGCCATTTCTGAAGCTACAGAATGACAGTTTTCCAACGCAAGAGAAGGAGTAGCCAAAAGCAATTCGTCCAGTTCTGCGTCTTGTTCCTTAGATTTGCTCTCAGGCACTATGCGATACGCTACTTTCTCCAGCATCCCCGACAACGGCAGCAGAAGAGCCGTGCAGAGTATATTAAACGTGGAGTGGGCTATGGCTATTCCCACCAGAGAAGCCGATTCGTTCAAAAGCTGCGGCGCTAAGAGGGCTTTTATGATCCAGAACACTGTCAGCCATACTATAGTTCCTATCACGTTGAAGGCCAGGTGTACCACCGCCGCTCTCTTAGCGTTCTTATTGGTTCCCACCGATGAGAGTATAGCCGTTATGCAAGTTCCGATATTCTGTCCCATTATGATAGGTATCGCCGCTCCGTATGACACCTGACCTGTTACAGCTAAAGCCTGAAGTATTCCTACCGAAGCCGAACTGGACTGTATTATAGCCGTCAGAAGAGCGCCCGCCAGTACTCCGAATAATGGGTTTTCAAAGGCGATGAACATATTTCTAAACGACTCTACCTCGCTGAGGCCTGATACTGCCGCCGACATGGTGTCCATGCCGAACATGAGAACGGCAAATCCCAGTAAAATAGTTCCCGTATCCTTCTTCTTACTGCTGTTGCAGAACATATAGAAGATTATTCCTATCAGGGCGAGTATAGGTGTAAATGAAGTAGGCTTAAAGAGCTGCACGAACAGATTGTCGCTTTCTATACCGCTGAGGCTCAAAAGCCATGCCGTAACGGTAGTTCCCACGTTTGCTCCCATTATCACATTTATGGCCTGTTTCAAATTCATCAGTCCCGAGTTTACAAACCCTACTACCATTACCGTAGTAGCCGAGGAACTCTGAATGACTCCTGTCACTCCAAGACCTGTGAGGAATCCTTTAGCTTTGCTCGTAGTAAGTTTCCCCAGAAGAGTCCTCAAGGTTCCTCCCGCTCGCCTCTCCAAAGCTTGTCCCATCACATTCATTCCGAACAAGAAGAGACACAGTCCTCCAACGAGAGACAGAAAATCAAAAATGTCCATGTTTAATTCCTTTCAGTAATCTGAGTTTGGGCCGTTTTAGTCTCGCCCGCATGATCATCAATACTTTATCAAATTTACATCAAATCTATTATGGGTTATTTGTAAAATGTTTGTAAAGTCTTAGCTAAGTTTGTGCTAAATACACATGTGCAACCTAAAAGGACGCCCTTGCGGACGTCCTTTTCGACAAACGATTTTCAAGTACTTCTGACTTATTTCAGAACTACTGTCGCTCCAACTTCCTCAAGCTGAGTCTTGATAGCGTCGGCTTCTGCCTTTTCTATACCTTCCTTAACGTTTGAAGGCGCTCCGTCTACCAGTTCCTTAGCTTCCTTAAGTCCGAGGCCTGTGATTTCTCTTACAGCTTTGATTACCTTGATCTTCTCGCCGCCTGCTGCTTCGAGAACTACAGTGAATTCAGTCTGTTCTTCAGCTGCTGCGCCGCCTGCTGCCGCTGCTCCTGCTACTGCTACAGGTGCTGCTGCAGATACGCCGAATTCTTCTTCACAAGCTTTAACTAAGTCGTTCAATTCTAAAACTGTCATAGCCTTTATAGCTTCTATAATCTGTTCCTTGTTCATTTTATATTCTCCTTTATAAAATTTTTCTCATTTTTAAATAGTCGTTCCGGCTGACCGGTCTTCTGAAGACTACGCCTCCGCCTTTGCGTCTGCAATAGCCTGGAATGTTCTCACTGCCTTGCTTACAGGCGACTGTATGCTTCCCATGAACTTGGCGATAAGAACTTCTCTCGATGGAATATCTGCGATGGCCTGGATTCCGTCTTTATCAAACACAGTACCCTCTACTACCCCTGCTTTAAATTCCATCTTCTTGTATTCTTTGATCACTTCATTGAGAACTCTTGCAGGAGCCGTAGCGTCTTCTTTACTTATAGCGATAGCGCTGGGTCCTTCCAGGACTACTGAAAGTCCTTCGAATTCAGTTCCCTCGATGGCTCTCTTTACCAGAGTATTCTTGTAAACTGTATAGTCTACGTTAGCCTCGCGAAGTTTCTTTCTCATGGCGTCTGCTTCTGCAACGGAAATTCCCATGTAATCGATTACCACTGCAGACTGAGCGCCGTCTAATTTTTCTTTGATCTCGTCGATAATGACTTGTTTAGCCTTTTGAGCTTCTACTGACATATTATCTCTTACTCCTTTCTTGCCTCCCGTGTGCGGGAAGCAGAATCGGTACTCCATAAAAAAACCTTGTCCGCATAGACAGACAAGGTCAATATTTTATATTGTACCTCGGCGGGAAATTAAGCTTTCGCACCCGCTGTCTACGGTTTTAGTTTCGTATTTTATTATTTGGTTTAAAACTGAATCAATGCAGGATTCACTTTTACTCCAGGACCCATAGTCGAAGCAACTGTAACGCTCCTCAGATACTGTCCCTTAGCTGCCGCAGGCTTAGCCTTAACGACTGCTTCTAAAAGTGCGTTGAAGTTGTCCGTCAGTTTTTCTGCTCCGAATGAAGCTTTTCCGATCGGCGTATGAATGATGTTGGTCTTGTCGAGTCTGTATTCGACTTTACCTGCTTTGATCTCCTGCAGGGCTTTCTCAACATCCATGGTAACGGTGCCTGACTTAGGGTTAGGCATCAGACCTTTAGGACCGAGGATCTTACCTAGTCTTCCTACTACTCCCATCATGTCCGGAGTTGCTACTACTACGTCGAAATCGAACCAGTTTTCAGTCTGGATTCTCTGAGCCATTTCTTCGGCTCCCACATAATCTGCACCGGCTGCCTCTGCCTCCTGTGCCTTAGGTCCTTTGGCAAATACCAGAACCTTCTTGGTTTTACCTGTTCCGTGAGGAAGAACTATAGCTCCTCTGACCTGCTGGTCGGCATGTCTTCCGTCTACGCCAAGTCTGATGTGTACTTCGACAGTCTCGTCGAACTTTGCTTTTGAAGTCTCGACAGCGATTTTAAGCGCCTCGGAAACTTCGTGAAGTGCTGTCTTGTCAAAGCTTGCTGCTGCAGCTTTGTAATTTTTACCTCTTTTAGGCATTTCTTACCTCCTCGTGGTACTTGCGACTTTCAGTCTCCCACTTTCTCAATCTTCAATAACTATACCCATGCTTCTGGCAGTACCTTTGATCATCTCTGTAGCTGCGTCTAAATCTGCCGCATTTAAATCAGGCATCTTAGTCTTAGCTATTTCTTCTGCCTGCGCTCTCGTCAGCGTAGCTACCTTTTTCTTGTTAGGTTCGCCGGAAGCTGAATCGAGTCCTGCTGCTTTCTTTAAAAGAACTGCTGCTGGCGGTGTCTTGCAGATGAACGTAAAGGATCTGTCGGCATAAACCGTGATGACCACCGGTATGATCATTCCCTTCTGGTCTTGCGTTCTGGCATTGAACTGTTTACAAAAGTCCATGATGTTAACGCCTTTCTGACCTAAGGCAGGACCTACTGGAGGCGCTGGATTTGCATTGCCGGCAGGTATCTGAAGTTTGATATAACCTTCAACCTTTTTAGCCATTCCCTTTCTCTCCTTTCTTAAATATTCAAGAAAATGTCTGCTTCAGAGGCGGCGCCTCTTCTGCGACATGTCTCTTAGATTTTATCAACCTGGCTGAACTCAAGCTCAACCGGTGTGTCTCTTCCAAACATGGAAACCTTGACACGCAGTACTTGTTTCTCTTTGTTGATCTCTTCTACAGTACCCATAAAGCTTTCGAAAGGACCGCTGATAACCCGTACCGTCTCTCCGACTTCCACGTCGAGGTCGATATAAACCTTTTCTATTCCCATTCTGGCCACTTCTTCGTCTGTAAGCGGAATAGGTTCTGAACCATGTCCCACAAAGCCGGTAACACCCTGGGTGTTACGCACCAGATACCAGGATTCGTTTGTCACTATCATCTTTATGATTACATAACCCGGAAACATTTTTTTAGTCTTTATCTTTCTCTGACCGTCTTTTATCTCAACTCTGTCTTCAGTCGGTACAACAATGTCGATAATCAAATCCTGCATTCCGCGGTTCTCAACCATCTTTTCGATATTCACTTTTACTTTGTTCTCGTGACCCGAATAAGTATGAACGACATACCATTTGGCTTTGCCGTCTCCTCTCAGGCCTTCTCCCTCCAGAGGGGATACGCCTTTATTTTCAATATCAGACATTTTTTGTACCTTCTCTTTTCATGTATTTTGAAGTAAATTGACTGCCTTTCGGCCTTCTCCTGTTAGCTTAACGTTACTCCCAAAACTGCTCTAAGAGCGGCTAAAACACCTGTATCGATCAACCAGAAGCCCAGTGCGAAAATCGCGCAGGTTACGATGACGACTCCGGTATATGAGGCTACTTCTTTTTTTGTAGGCCATACGACCTTTTTCATTTCGGTTTTTACTCCCTTATAGTAATCTCCGAACTTGCCTCTCTTTTTCTTTTCTTTGGCCATATTCTTCTCTCCTTAATTATTTAGTTTCTTTGTGAAGAGTATGTTTCTTGCAGAATCTGCAATATTTTTGCATTTCAATACGATCCGGATCGTTCTTCTTATTTTTCATCGTATTATAGTTTCTCTGCTTACATTCTGTACATGCAAGAATTACTTTAGTTCTCATGTCGATTTCCTCCGTTTTACTTCAAATTTCAAGGTTTTTTTGAAACCTTGCCGTTCTATAATCATAAAGTCGCCTATTTATTATAAATCAGCCATTTGTCAATGTCAACCGGCTTTTTAACTTTATCCCGGCCTTTTGGAAAATTTTGTCCTCTATACTCTACAATTCCTTCGGATCCTCCTCAGTCAGCGCTGCTCTTGTGGCGTCTATCTCTTTGTATCCCGGCTTCTCATCGTCCGGCAGATTTACCCGGACGTATACTCCGCAAGCTGTGGCCATTATCTCATCGTCTTCATCTATTATGCCTGATGAAGTATAACAGCACTTTCCGTCCACTCTGTCTATCCTGCCGTATCCGAACATTTTGGATCCCACCGGTATAGGTTTTTTATATTGAACTGTCATCTCCGCAGTGACATAAGTGGGAATCCAGTCTCTGCCGCCGCTGAAATCCACATGGAGAGTGGCTCTTCCCATAAGTTCATCCAATACCGCTCCCGACATGCCGCCGTGCATGATGCCGTTATGTCCCTCATGGATACTCCTTGGAGTAAAGATGGTTCCTACCTCTCCTCCTTCCAGTTCGTAAAATTGACATCCCAGCGAAGCGGGATTCTCACTTCCGCAAGTTATGCTGCACGGAGTGGGAAGCTGCTTGCTTATAACTTTTCTTTTCTGTCTTTTTGTCTTCATTATTCTGCAGCGCCCTTCACCTGACTTATCTTATCTACCGCAGCAGCGATGAGAGCCTCATCCGGCAGCACCACAGAAGTGTTCGCTCCCAGAGCATATGACATTCTTGACGCCGATTCGCCCTTTATAGCTTGTTTTTCTATGGTCCATCCCGGCATGTCCTTAAGCTGCATTTTTATCAGGGATTTGATATCCTTCTGACTCATGTCGGTGGAAAGATTTTCTTCTATCGAATTCAATATAGACGTATAGTCTGTCAATATCGTAGTACTGTTGCTGGCTTTTTTGATTATTGCCTCTATTATGATCTGTTGATTCTCATTTCTTCTCAGGTCTCCGTCAGGCCAGGACTGTCTCTCCCTGCTGTAAGCAAGGGCCATGGAACCGTTGAGGTGGTTCTGTCCTTTTTTGAAAGTATAATGAGCCGACATGCCGTGAGTCGTAAACCCATAAGGAGAATCTATGTCTATCCCTCCTATGGCGTCCACCAGTTTTGTTATGGTGGAATAATTGACTTTAACATAATAGTTTATATCTATTCCCATGAAATCTTCTACAGTGCTCACCGTCTCTTCTACACCGTAAAGTCCGGAATGAGTGAGCTTGTCCTTAGCATTCTTGCTGGAAAGTGTGACATAATAATCTCTCGGTATGGACGTGAGCAGTATCTGATGAGTCGTTGGATTGACTGTCACTATCATATTGACATCGCTTCTGGATGTGGTTCCTATATCTCCGGTAGTGTCAAGGCCGCTGACCAGAATGTTGAAAGGTTCTTCAGTAACGTCCACATGCTTGGTCTTTCGGCTGCTCTCCTTTGTTATAGAGATAGTATATATGATCTTAGTATCTGTTTCTATAGACGAGTTGCCCTCTTTCATCGTGTCATATGAAGCCGCGCTTATAAATACGGCGGAGTATTTATTCTGCAAAAGGCTTTCTATCATCTCTGTAGCGTCGTCGACATAATCGTATTTTGCATTGATTTCATCTTTGAGTTTATTTCTGGCCTCAGAATACGTCTTGCCTGTGTCTGAAGAAGTAGCGATGGTTTTACCTTTAAGCTCTGAAGCTTCTTCATACTGTGATTCTGCTTTGACTACTAAATAAAAGTCTTCTTTTGCTTTGACGATATCTGTAATCGAATTGAAAAATCCTATGGTCTCGCTGATATAATATGTTCCCACTCCGAATAGAAGGATGAGTACTACGGCAAACACCGCCGCCCCCTTTTTGCGGCCGCTTTTTCCCCTTTTGCTGTACATTACCGGAACTATGAACAATGATATGACTATCAGCAGGGCTACCACCGGATATAATATCTTTGCCGGGAGCACGTTGAGCCACAAGAGCATTGCCGTAAATGCCAGGGCTAATATGGCATATATCACAGCAATGGTTCTGTAAACTCCATTTTTTTTGAGTTTACGCTGTTCCTGCTCCATTCTTCGTCTGTCGCTTCGCATGGTCTTTTCCTTTCCCTGTCCTTTATCTCAATCTTTACTATGTATCTTTTTTCTTTATTGCAAATAGATTTGCCGAGTTATCCCCATAATAAAAAGCCTTTTTCAAGGCTTTTTACCGATATTATTATATCCTTTTTTTATTCTTATGACAACTGTTTATTTTCAATATTTTCAGAACTTTCAAGAATATATGATCATCTCTACACAAATGTCAGCAGTTTCGACGCGTCCTTTCTTGGCGGCGCGGCAGGTTCCGTATCGGGATAGCCGATAGGAATGAGGGCTGCTAAAGTCTGTCCCTGCGGAATATCGACTATCTTTTTTATTTCTTCTTCGTCGAAATATCCCATGATTACTGTACCCAGCCCTTTCTCATGAGCGGCAAGGCAGAAAGTCTGGGCCGCGATGCCGGCGTCAAACATCTGCCATCCGTCTTCTTTTTTTGTAGAGTAGCTTCCGTCTCTTTCGAAGCCGGAACGTCCCTCAACAAAAGTCAAAAGCAGCAGAGCAGGAGCCGCCTCCATAGTGGCGACGTTTCCCTTAAATCCGTAAGCGCATTTTTCGTTTGCCAGCGCCTTCAGAGTCTTTTCGTCATCTACTATTATATATCTGGCGATCTGGGTATTCTTCCAGGATGGGGCGTACGCTGAGATATTCACGATCTCCTCAAGCAGTTCACGGGGAACCTTCTTATCTTGAAATTTTCTTATACTTCTTCTCTCTTTTATTCCGGTAATTAAATCCATCTTTTTTCCTTTTCCTTCCTCTTGCGTCAAGGACAATTTTCAGGTCTTTTCCCTGTTTAGTTTTGTCCAGTTTAAACTTTAATGTTTTTATTTTAACATTTTAAGGGAAAAATGACAATAGGCAAGGTTTCTTATTTTATCGTTCTTCCATCCATATTTGCGTTTGATTAAATAATCTCTATCTCGCCCGGTGATGGGGTTTCCTCCGGTCTTAAGCGTCTGTCATTACAGGTTAAATTCCATACTGAAAAAGACCCGCAAGGGCTCTACCACCCCTTGCAGGTCTTTCTTACTTCACCTTATTCTATGATCTCTGTTACTACTCCAGAGCCTACTGTTCTTCCGCCTTCTCTGATTGCGAATCTCAGTCCCTCTTCGATTGCTATTGGGGTGATCAACGCTATCTCCATTGTGATGTTATCTCCCGGCATGCACATCTCTACTCCCTCAGGCAGCTTCAGGTCTCCCGTTACGTCTGTCGTTCTGAAGTAGAACTGCGGTCTGTATCCATTAAAGAACGGTGTATGTCTTCCGCCTTCTTCCTTCTTCAGTACGTATACTTCTCCCTTGAACTTTGTATGTGGGTGGATCGTTCCCGGCTGGCACAGTACCTGTCCTCTCTCGATCTCTGTTCTCTGTACTCCTCTCAGCAGCGCTCCGATGTTGTCTCCTGTCTCTGCCTTGTCAAGAAGCTTTCTGAACATCTCTACCCCTGTTACTACTACTTTTCTCTTCTCTTCGGTCAGTCCTACGATCTCTACTTCGTTTCCTACCTCAAGGACTCCTCTCTCTACTCTTCCTGTTGCTACTGTTCCTCTTCCTGTGATTGAGAATACGTCCTCTACCGGCATCAGGAACGGCTTGTCGTTATCTCTTTCCGGCTCAGGAATGTAGCTGTCTACTGCCTCAAACAGTTCTACTATCTTATCTCCCCATGGGCCTGCTGGGTCTTCAAGAGCCATAAGGGCAGATCCTCTGATGATCGGTGTGTCATCTCCCGGGAATTCGTATTCGTCAAGAAGTTCTCTTACTTCCATCTCTACCAGATCCAAAAGCTCTTCGTCGTCTACCATGTCGCACTTGTTAAGGAATACTATGATGTATGGTACTCCTACCTGTCTTGACAGAAGAATGTGTTCTCTTGTCTGCGGCATTGGGCCGTCTGTTGCTGCACATACCAGGATTGCTCCGTCCATCTGCGCTGCTCCTGTGATCATGTTCTTTACATAGTCGGCGTGACCCGGGCAGTCTACGTGTGCGTAGTGTCTGTTTGGTGTTTCATACTCTACGTGGGCTGTGGAGATGGTGATTCCTCTCTCTTTTTCTTCCGGCGCCTTGTCGATCTGGTCGAAGGCTACGTCCTGGCCAAGGCCGTATCTCTGATGCAGCGTCTTTGTTATTGCTGCTGTCAGTGTTGTCTTGCCGTGGTCTACGTGTCCTATTGTTCCGATATTGATATGCGGTTTTGTTCTTTCAAACTTCTGTTTTGCCATTTTCTCTGTTCCTCCTGATTACATAACGTTATTTTTTGGAAGTATGGATTCGGGCGTCCCCAAATCCACTTGGGTTTTGCTCAAACCTACGGTTATTTTAACACAGCTTGCCATAGTTTGACAAGCGGTTTAGCGTGAGTTTTAGCGGGTTTTTCCATTCTCTTTTAAGTTTTTTCATTCTATAAAAAAGAGCTTCCGCTTCGGCTTTTCCTTTTCTTCTAAAAGGTCAAATAGCCGGGCGGCCGCTCTTTAATCATATGCCTTTTGTGACTATTGAAAATCAAGTTCCTCAAATCTGTCTACCAAGTCCTTATCATCAGACAATATGACCATACCATCGTTGGCGGCATCTGCTTCTATGGCTCCGGTTCCTTCTTTTATGGCCTTATACTCGTCTGAATCTTCGTCAAATAAATACAGTTCTACGCTGCCGTCATTAAATTGCTTTCCCTCCTTGGCGCCTATCATCTGATACATGGTATCCTCTCCTCCTGTCAGCCCCAGTTCGCCGGCGACGGCATTGACGCTCTTTTCGATTTTCTTATTGTCATTCGAAGCGTCTTGTCCTGAAGAGCCGCCGTCATCTTTTTCACCGCAGGCAGTCATACCTAAGCACAAAGCAAAAGCTAACATCAATGTCAATATCTTCTTCATTTTTCCTCCTGTCGAAAGCTTAAAACTCGCTTTCTATCTTACATGTTTTTTATTATTATAGTATTTGGATATTTACGTTAATTATTCATTCGCCCTCTTTTCTATATTATAAACGAAAAAAGGAGCTTTCGGTCAGATTACCGAAAGCTCCTTCTCATATATTCTCTTTTATATTTCTCTCCTATTTGTCGCCGCATCCGCAGCCACATCCTGCGTCCTGAGAGTCCGCTGCTTTTCTGGCAGAGCAGCACTCTCCTGAAGCCGGGCAGCCTATACATTTAGCGCCTTTCTTCTTGGCTCTGACTATATAAGCTATCGCAGCTCCGATTATCGCAACTATTACCAGAGCGATGATCACATTTATCATGCTGCTGCGCCGCTTTTCTTATTTATTTGGTGGAGAGAATATTCAGCCGCCAGCTTGCGGTTAGATCTGATAACTATCATAACTACGATAGCAACCATGATCGCTACAGCGATAAGTCCAGGGATAAATCCTGTTCCAAGGTGTCCTTCAGTTATAAGCGTACCTATCTGGTATACTAAGAAGGCAACCGTATATCCTGTACCGAGCTGAAGACCTATTCCTGCGAACAGCCACTTTTTGCTGCCCAGTTCAGAGTTCATGGCTCCTATTGCAGCGAAGCAAGGAGGCGTATACAGGTTGAACATCAGGTAAGCTAACGCTGCTACTGAAGTAAGTCCGAAGGTCATGGCTACTTCGCCGGCCCCCCCAGTAAGTTCGAGAGCGTCTGTATCGATGAAGTTGGTTATTCCGTAAACTACCGCCAGAGTACCGACAACGTTTTCTTTAGCGATAAAGCCGGTAACTGCCGCCGCTGCAAGCTGCCATACGCCGAATCCCAATGGAACGAGAAGTACAGCGAACGGAGTAGCTATGCTGGCGAGTATGGAGGTATCTTCCATGCCTTCTTCCACCAACTGGAACTGCCAATTGAAAGCCTGCATTATCTGAACTACGGCGTTGCATACCAGGATGATGGTAGCAGCCTTGATTATATATGCCTTAGCACGTCCAAGCATGGACATAGTCGCTCTTCCGATGCTCGGAGCCTTATATTCAGGCAATTCCATGATGAAGAAAGATTTTCTGTATTTATGGCCTGTTATCTGTTTTATCAGCAGAGCTCCGAGGAAGATCAGAGCGATACCTACAAAGTACATCAATGTGCTTACCCATGAAGCGTCTGCAAAGAACACTCCGGCAAACAATGCTATTACAGGGATCTTAGCTCCGCAAGGCATCCATGTAGTAAGCATTGCAGTAGCGCGTCTTTCTCTTTCATCTCTGATGGTACGGCAGGCCATGATTCCAGGTATGCCGCAGCCGGTGCTGATGATGATAGGGATTATGGATTTTCCCGAAAGGCCGACTCTCTTAAAGATAGGGTCCATTACAACGCTGACACGCGCCATATAACCACAGTCTTCGAGAAGAGCGATGAGGAAGTACATTACCATTACCAGCGGCAGGAATCCTACCACGGCGCCTACACCTCCGACGATACCGTCTGCCAGGAGGGCCTGCAGGAACGGACTTGATCCGGCGCTTTCAAGGGACTCTGACACCCATCCCTGGAACGTCTCTATCCATCCTACCAGCCAATCGGCGATCAGTGGACCTAAAGCGGTCTGAGACACCCAGAACACACCGTACATGACTGCGGCAAAGATCAGTATTCCCGCTACTTTGTTGGTCAGAACCTTATCTACAGTATCTGCGGCAGTCTTATCCTTGGTAAGAACCTTACGTTCCTCAACAGCCGCTACTACTTTATTGACAAAGGCGAAACGTTTTCTATCCTCTGCGTCTACTGCATTTTTATCAGTAAGATCTATTTCCGCCTGTACATAAGGAGCCTTCTGGCCCTTGCCATTGAGGCTTACAGCTGACTCGACTACATCCTTGAGCCCCTTATTGCTGATGGAGACGGTCTCGATCACAGGGCAGTCCAGCTTTTCGGCAAGAAGCTTCGTGTTGATCTTGGTTCCCTGCTTTTCATTTATATCGCTCTTGTTGAGAGCTACGATCACAGGTATTCCCAGTTCCAAAAGCTGAGTGGTAAAGAACAAGCTTCTGCTCAGATTAGTGGCGTCGACGATATTTATGATAGCGTCTGGACGCTCGTCTCTGACGTATCCGCTGGTGATGCTTTCCTCAGGCGTAAAAGGAGACATGGAATATGCTCCCGGCAGGTCCACCGCTACGAGGTCCTCCGAAGTCTTCGCAAATTCCTTTTTTATAAAGCTCTCTTTCTTTCCTATAGTAACCCCGGCCCAGTTACCTACATGCTCATGTTTTCCCGTCAGCGCGTTATACATCGTAGTCTTACCGCTGTTAGGATTGCCGGCAAAAGCAATTCTCATTATGTATCCTCCTATTTGTTTAATAAATTGTAAATAATTGCTGTATGTAGTTATTCAACACTAACCGTTATCCATAAGAAATAGTGACCGAAGTCACTATATTCAAATCAAAATAGCTTCTGCTATACCGTTATCAATATTATATCTGCCATCTTTTATTGATACTACGCATCCGCTTTTCAGACGTGAAACCACCGTGATCGGTTCCCCGCTGTAACAGCCGAGGCGAAAGAGAAATAACTCAAGTTCCTCGTCGTCTGTACGGATCTCCTTTACAGTGTAAGTCTCACCAATAACAGCATCGTTTAAATTCATGATATTCTCCGTATCTTCTTTAATTAGCTAATCCGTTATGCAAAGGCCTTCCCTTCTGCGAGGCCGCATCTAAGTTAGCTGTTTCTAACTACGATGTTATTGTAGCACAAATAAAAACTTTGTCAACCTGTTTCTCGCTAAATTTCTCTAATAGTTATTGTATAATTTAAGACGTTCAGCGAAGACCGCAGGCGGCTGTTTCGCCGCCTGCTTTTGCCGGCCCTTGTCTCCTTGTATGTTTCGCCTAAAGAAATCAAGTCTGCCGAGTACTCTCATTTGCGGGTAGGGAGGGAGCAAATCTCACTTAAAAACCTTGGACAAGCAAAAAAGAGACTCCCAAACTGAAGTCTCTTTTTTGCTTGCTGGAGCTGTTGAGCAGACTTGAACTGCCGAACCTCTTCCTTACCAAGGAAGCGCTCTACCGACTGAGCTACAACAGCGCATTTCGAATTTTTACCGCGGCGCACCGCAGTATTTATCCTACTATATGTCGGCAAAAATGTCAATATCCAAGATAATTATAAATTTTCTTTTTGATTCTCTGTATGGCGTTGTCTACAGTCTTGCTGCTTCTGTGGATCTCGGAGGCTATCTGCCTGTAACCTTTCCCCTGCAGCATCCTGTCCAGTATATTCTTCTCCAGAGGGCTGAAAAGCTCACTGCTGTCAGCCTTCAGAAATTCGACGATCTCCTTTATAAGCATCAGAGCTTCAGGGTCTTCATAATTTTGAGAGGTGAACCTCTCCTCCAGAGACTTTTCCACCCTTTCCACCGCGTCCTGGCTGAGAGACAGGGATTCGTTTAGGATCTTGTGCTTCCCCATGTTAGCCTTTCTTATGGCGGAAATTATCTGCCTGTTTATGCACAGCTGGGCAAAGGTCTTGAAACTGGCATTTTTGTCTTCTCTGTATTCGCGGATAGCTTTGAAGATGCCTATCATCCCCTCTTGAACCACATCTTCCTTATCACCGCCTATTATGAAATAAGCGCTGGATTTTTTCTTGGCCAAATCCTTATACTTGGTTATGAGAAACTCTTCTGCGGTAGAGCTTCCTTCCTGCGCCATCTTGACAAGTTCTTCATCGGTGAGGATATTATAATTATCTCTTTCCATCTCTCTGTTTCCTGATTTCATATAGCAGCACCGCCGCCGCATTGGATGCGTTCAGCGAAGTTATCTTTCCTACCATAGGCATGGATACGGTAAAATCACAATTCTCTTTTACCAGCCTGCTGATACCCTCTCCCTCGCTTCCTATGACTACCGCCAGTTTTCCGGTGAGATCTGTATTATAATACTCAGCTCCGCCCATGTCGCAGGCTGCTATCCAAAATCCTCTGCTCTTCAGGTCCTCTATAGTCCTGACTATATTGGACACTCTCACGCAAGGGACATATTCTATAGCTCCGGCGGAAGTTTTGGCTACTGTTTCTGTAAGTCCGCAGGCATTGCGTTTAGGTATTATGACGCCGTGAGCGCCGGCGCACTCCGCCGTCCTCATTATGGCTCCCAGATTATGGGGATCCTCTAAATTGTCCAAAATGACAATTAAGGGTTCTTCGCTTTGCTGACGAGCCTTTTCAATGATATCGTCTATGGTCTTATAAGAATACGCGCTTACATAGGCGGCTACTCCCTGGTGATTTAATCCGTGAGCTATCCTGTCCAAAGCCTGTTTTTCTGTCCTGACGAGAGGTACTCCTCTCTCCTTGGCCAGCGCCGTTATCTTAGAGACCGAGCCTTCGGCCGCCCCTTTTAGTATCAGTATTTTATCTATATCCCGGCCGCTCTTCAAAGCTTCCGTCACAGGGTTCCTTCCGAAAGTGATATTATCTTTAGGCTGCCTGTCCTGCCTGATGTTTTTTCTGTCGGCCATATTATTCTCACTACATCCTCTCATACTCGGTAAATCTATAGGTCACGCCGTTTTCTTCATGAGGCCGGCTCTCCCAGATAAGCCTAAAATCGCCGTCTGCATCCAAATCCGGGAAGTAAGTATCTGCTTCAAATGCAGCGTCTATCTTGGTAACATAGCATCCGTCGCAATAAGGCAGTAGCTGTCGGTAGATCAGGCCGCCTCCCATTACCATAGCCTCTCCTTCCATATCTGAGAGGATACGGAGGACTTCCTCTATGCTGCCAGCGATGACGCAGCCCCCTTTCTCAAAGTCTTTGTCTTTAGTAAGAACTATGTTGGTCCTGTTTGGAAGAGGCCTTCCTCCCGGGAGGCTCTCAAGAGTCTTCCTTCCCATCACTACGGTCTTTCCCGTGGTCTTCTCTTTGAAGTATTTCAAATCTCCCGGAATATGGCAGAGAAGCTTCCCGCCATTTCCGATGGCCCAGTTTTTATCGGCTGCTACTATTATCTTCATCCTTCTCCTCATATCTTAAGTCAGATAGCTATAGGTATATTGAGTATCTGCGGATTTTTCTGATAATCTTCTATCATCACATCGTCTACAGTAAAATCGTAAAAGTCTTTTATCTCAGGATTGAGCCTGAACTTAGGGGCAGGATACTGAGGTCTTGATATCAACTCCTCTATGACAGGTATATGCCTGTCATAGATGTGGGCGTCTGCGATCACGTGAACCAGTTCTCCCGCTCTCAGGCCGCTGACCTGAGCAAACATATGGAGCAGAACGGAATACTGCACCACGTTCCAGTTGTTGGCCGCCAATATGTCCTGAGACCTCTGATTCAACACAGCGTTTAATCTGTCTCCCGTCACATTGAAAGTCATGCTGTAAGCGCAAGGCTCCAGATTCATCTCCGCCAGATCGTCAAACTTATATATATTGGTCAAAATCCTCCTCGAATAAGGAGTATTTTTAAGCTGCCACAAGACGTTGTCAACCTGATCCATCTCGCCCTGAGCAAACTTGTATTTCAGTCCCATCTGATATCCGTAGGCTTTTCCTATGGAGCCGTTCTCGTCTGCCCACTCGTCCCAGATATGTCCCTTGAGGTCTTTTATGTTATTTGACTTTTTTTGCCATATCCACAGCACTTCATCGACTGCCGTCTTTATAGCCGTGGGGCGCAAGGTCAGAGCCGGAAATTCCTCCTCAAGGTCATAGCGGTTGACTACTCCAAAAGTCTTGATAGTATGGGCGGCAGTTCCGTCTTCCCATCTGGCTCTCACCTGCATGCCTTCTGAAGAAAACCCTTCCTCAAGTATTTTCTCACACATGTTGACAAATAAAACGTCTGCTTTACTCATTCTTCGATTCCTTTTCTTTAGTATGGCGGCTATAAGCCGCGCCGGGCTTTATCTTCTTGATTTTCAGGTCTGACTCTATTATATTCAGAGCCTCTCCTATGATCTCCTCTATGCGATCCGTCTCGCCGCTGAGATAGAGAGCTCCGATCAAGGCCTCAAATGCCGTAGCCAGCTTGTATTCCACCGGATCAGCATTCCGCGGCTTAGACGATGTCCTGTGATTTCTCGCTCTCTTAGCGAGGGCAAGCTCTTCATCTGTCAGAAAGCCCTTCATCAATTCTCTGACAGCCTGCGCCTGTCCCGAAGCCTTGACAAAAGGCACCGCCATGGCGTGAAGCTTGTCAGCCGCCGGCTGCCCGCTGGCCATGGCCCACTGTCTTATATAAACTTCATAGACCGCATCTCCCATATAGGCGAGGGCGGTAGTATTCATGTTTCTTATCTTCTGATTCATCTTACTGCCGGGTTCTATCCTTTGATAACCTGAACTCCCTGAGGCGTATCTTTTAAAGTTATGCCCCTTGCTTTGAGCTGATCCCTTATCTCGTCGGCTCTGACGAAGTTCTTCTCTGCTCTTGCCGCCTGACGTTCATCTATCAGCGCCTGAATCTCAGGCTCCACCTCGGTAACTTCCTCAGATACATCCTGCTGCAGAAGCCCTAAAACAGTGGCAAGCTCCATCAAAAGGTCAAGGCACTTCTGAGCAAATTCTTTTGACGCTCCTTCCCGAACAGCCGTATTTACAGCTGTTATCAGTTCAAAGACTGCGGAAATAGCGTCCGCCGTATTCAGGTCGTCATCCATGGCTTCTATGAACTGCTGTCTGTATTTGTCAAGTCCTGCGAGAACAGTCTTTTCGCTTTCGGACATGTCCCCCGTTCCCGATGCCGCCATATGCTGAAGATTGGCTTTAGCGTTTCTCATCCTCAGAAGTCCGTTCTGAGACTGAGTGAGGATCTCCTCGCCAAAGTCTATAGGTCCTCTGTAATGTCCGCTCAATATCAGAAATCTGAGAACTTCGCCGTCATACACCTGCAAGAGATCTCTCACCGTCTTGAAGTTGCCCAACGATTTTGACATCTTGATGCCGTCTATATTTATATATCCGTTATGCATCCAGTAATGAGCAAAGGCCTTGCCGCTGTGGGCTTCAGACTGCGCGATCTCATTTTCGTGATGAGGGAACTGCAGGTCCTGGCCTCCTGCGTGAATGTCTATAGTGTCCCCAAGGTACTTCTTTGACATGGCCGAACATTCGATATGCCATCCCGGTCTTCCCATTCCCCACGGAGACTCCCACGCTATCTCGCTTTCCTCTTTTCTTGCTTTCCACAAAGCGAAGTCTAAGGGGTCTTCTTTCTTCTCGTCTACTGCTATTCTCGCGCCCGAAATCAGATCGTCTATATTCTTTCCGGAAAGTTTTCCGTATCCCTTGAACTTTCTGGCTCTGTAGTATACGTCTCCGTCAGATTCATACGCATACCCTAAATCTATCAAATCCTGTACAAACTTTATTATATCATCCATGGTCTTGGTCACTTGCGGATGAACTGTAGCCTTTTTCACATTGAGAGCCGCCGCATCTTTAAAATATTCGGCTATATATTTTTCGCTTACTTCCTGAGCGCTGATCCCCTCTTCTTTAGCTCTCTTGATGATCTTGTCGTCCACATCGGTAAAATTCTGGACGAATTTGACCTTATACCCTCTGTACTCGAGATATTTTCTCATGGTGTCAAACACTACGAAAGGTCTGGCATTGCCTATGTGGAAGTAATTGTAGACGGTAGGGCCGCACACATACATTCTTACCTTTCCTTCTTCGATAGGTACAAACTCTTCCTTTTTTCTCGTCAGAGTATTATAAATCTTCATTTTTATTTTCCTCTTTCCCTTTCGTTATCTCTGCCGCGGCGCAAACTTCCCGCAGCCTGTTTTCCAGAGTGACGATTCTTCTTCTCAGACACTCTATCTCCACAGCAACCGGGTCAGGCAGGTCTACCTGATTCAGATCCTGAGTGCTCTGCCCGTTTCTCTTTACTATGGTGCCCGGAATACCCACCACGGTACAACCTGGCGGTATCTCTTTGAGTACTACTGAACCGGCTCCGATTTTCACGTCGTCTCCCACCTTGAACGGCCCGAGCACCTTGGCTCCGGAGCTGATCATGACTCTGTTTCCGATAGTGGGGTGACGTTTTCCTGTATCCTTGCCGGTTCCTCCTAAGGTTACTCCCTGATATATAGTGACGTCATCGCCTATCTCCGTGGTCTCGCCTATTATTATAGCCATGCCGTGGTCGATAAAACATCTTCTTCCGATGGACGCTCCCGGGTGTATCTCTATCCCAGTGAACCACCTGGTCAGCTGAGATATTATTCTGGCCAAAAGCTTTATCTTGTGCCGGTAAAGCCAATGAGCCGGCCTGTGCATTATCAGCGCCCATATCCCCGGATAACATATAAGAACCTCCAGGCCGTTTCTGGCGGCCGGGTCTTTTTCTACCATGTTTCTTATATCTTCTCCAACTTCTCTGAAAAATGCCATCGTCTTAAATCCTTACTTTTTTATTTACTCTTCTACTACTCTTATAGTTTTTATCACTTGCGGCTGTCTCGGGCAGTCGCTCCAGTCTCTGTCCACCGAAACAATTCTGTCGGCTTCATCCATGCCTTCTGTTATCATTCCGAATGCGGCATATTGTCCGTCCAGGTGCGGCGCCTCTTCCACCATGATAAAGAACTGAGATCCTGCCGAATTCGGATCCATAGCTCTTGCCATGGACAGAACTCCTCTCTTGTGATCCAGATCATTTCTTACACCGTTGGCGTCGAACTCTCCTTTTATCGTATATCCGGGGCCTCCGGTTCCGTTTCCTTTAGGACATCCGCCCTGTATCATGAATCCCGGAATAACTCTGTGGAAAGTCAGGCCGTCATAAAATCCTTCGCCTGCCAGTTTCTCAAAGTTTTCAACTGTTATCGGCGCATGCTCTGGATAAAGATCTCCCTTCATCACTGCGCCGTTTTCCATCTCAATAATTACTTTTTTCATCTTTTTTTCCTCCGTATTTATCAACTGCACAGGAAAGCTCCTGCTGCTCCCATTATTATCATCAGCGTAATGGCGTTTATCCTGAACTTCTTCGCTAAAAAGAACGTAAGCGCCGCCATGATAACAGGTATAACTTTTACTATCTCCGTCACCTGCCAGATGCTGTTTATATCAGATATGCTGCCTGTAAGGAGCGAAGAGCGGCCTATGAGAACAAACCCTGCCAGCACCATTCCCACGGCCACAGGTCTTATGCCCGAAAAAGCTCCCTTTACCAGATTATGCTCCTGGTATTTATTGAGGAACTTGACACATATCACCACGAGAATAAAAGACGGCAGTACGACGCCCAAAGTGGCGGCGAAAGCTCCCGCAAGTCCCGCAGTCTCGAATCCCGAAAAGGTCGCCGCATTTATGGCCAGGGGGCCCGGCGTAGCCTGAGAAATAGCAAACAATTCAGAAAACTCATCGGGATCCATATTATTGAATTGAAGCATGCTCTGATATATCAGCGCAAGTATAGCCATACCGCCGCCAAATCCCACTATTCCGATTTTGGCAAACGTGAGAAAAAGGCTTATAAGTATATTCATTCTTTAAGCCCTCCCTTGTTCACTACGGAATATATTTCTCCGGCCAAGATTCCGGCCAGTATTACCCACACGGCGTTTATCCCAAAAAACGCTACCAGGACAAAGGCCGCTGCGGCAGTCAGCCACTGAAAAGGATTTTTCAGCGTCTGCTTTCCCATCTTGTATGCGGCAAACGCTATCAGACCCGTCGCGGCGGCCTTTATGCCTTCTAAGGCGCCTTGCACGTACTTGTTATCGTCTACGCTTCTAAGAAAAGATACCACCAGAATGATGATAACAAACGAAGGTAATACGACCCCGAAAGTAGTTATGACTGCTCCGATGACGCCCTTTTTCTTATATCCCACATAGGTAGCCATATTGACGGCGATGACTCCGGGAAGGCTCTGACTCACCGCTATGCAGTCCAGCACCTCCTCAGAACTCATCCATCCGTATTTGTCGCATATTTTTTCCTCTAAGATAGGTATCATGGCCATGCCTCCGCCTATAGTGAACATACCTATCTTGAAAAAACAGAAAAACAAGTTCCAGTAAATATTATTTTTAAAAAATGCTTTTAGCTTTCTCATTATTTCTCTGCTCTTACGATCTGTACGGCAGCCTCGACAGCTTCTGCCACCGTCTTTTCAGTCTTATTTTCCTCACGCCTGAGCTTGTATTCCACTATGCCCTCAGAAGCGCGTTTTCCCACGGTGATTCTCACAGGTATGCCCAGCAGGTCGGCATCCTTAAACTTTACTCCGGGTCTCTCATCTCTGTCGTCGAGAAGAACTTCTACTCCTGCGCGGATAAGGTCTTCGTATATCTTTTCAGCAACAGCCGCCTGCTCCTGATCATTGGGCTTTACGAGAGTTATTATGACATGATAAGGAGCCACCGACATCGGCCATATGATGCCGTTTTCATCGTGGTGCTGTTCTACCACCGCAGACAGCGTTCTCGTAACTCCGATACCGTAACAACCCATCACTATCAGCTGATCCTTCTGATTCTCATCTTTATAGACAGCGTTCATGGACTGAGAATACTTGGTTCCCAGCTTGAACACCTGCCCTACTTCTATACCTCGGGCATGCTTTACAGGGGCGCCGCATACAGGGCAAGGATCGCCTTCTTTCAGCATCTTTATATCTGTGACGATATCCCCCTCATAATCTCTGCCGTAATTCACATTTTTGATGTGATGATCCTCTTTATTTGCACCTGCGCATAAGTTCTTCAGTCCCGTAAGTTCGCTGTCCACAACTATTTTGCAGTTGCAAAGCCCCATAGGTCCTGTGAATCCGCCCACGCAGCCTGTTGCCTGAGACATCTTTGCCTCGTCTGCAAACTCTATGGCATGTTCAGGAATCTTCAGAGCGTTTACAAGCTTTATCATATTGAGTTCTCTGTCTCCTCTGATGAACGCGGCTACGTATCCCTCTTCTCCGCTCTCGTCATCACGGACCACAAAGAGCAACGCCTTTATGGTCTTTGTCTGATCTAAGCCCAGGAACTGAGCCACCTCTTCTATGGTCTTGGTTCCCGGTGTATGAACTTCCTCAAGGGGGAGCATAGCCTCATCGCTGCAAGGCGCGTCGACACATTCTGCTCTCTCGGTAGTTGCCGCCATGGAACATTTATCACAGTATGCGATCTCGCTCTCCCCGACTTCTGAGAGCGCCGTAAATTCATGGGAATTACTGCCTCCTATGGCTCCCGTATCTGCCTCAACCGGCCTGAATGTCAGTCCGCATCTGGTGAATATCCTGTCGTATGCGTCATACATCTCCTTATAGCTTTGGTCGAGGCCTTCGAAGTCGCGGTCGAAAGAATAAGCGTCTTTCATGATGAACTCCCGGCTCCTCATCAGGCCAAAGCGAGGTCTTGCCTCGTCCCTGTATTTAGTCTGGATCTGATACAGATTCATTGGAAGCTGCCTGTATGAGGACACATCGTTTCTGATTATATCTGTGAATATCTCTTCGTGGGTAGGCCCAAGACAAAAGTCCCTTCCGTTTCTGTCCTTTACCCTCCAAAGCTCCGGTCCATAAGCGAACCAGCGGCCGGACTCCTGCCACAGCTCGGCAGGCTGTATGGCTGACATATGTATTTCCTGTCCTCCGGCGGCATCCATCTCCTGTCTTATTATATCTTCTATCTTCTTTACGGATCTCCATCCAAAAGGCATGAATCCATAGATACCGGAAGCCAGTTTCCTTATCATGCCTGTGCGCAGCAGAAGAATATGACTCGGTATCTCTGCCTCCGCAGGTACTTCTCTGAGTGTTTTTATATGCATCTTTGAAAGCTTCATTTTATAATTTCTCCTAACCTTTAGTCAATATACAGACCGCTTCTGCGGCTATTCCCTCTTCCCGGCCCACAAATCCGAGTCTTTCGGTAGTGGTAGCCTTTACGTTGACATTATCCTGCCTCATACCCAGCGCAGAAGCGATGTTTTCTCTCATTTGGGAAATATAAGGCAGCATCTTGGGCCTCTGGGCCATTATAGTTATATCTATATTGCCTACTTTATAACCGGCGTCTGTTATGAGCCTATACGTCTCATTCAGCAGTTTCATGCTGGAGATGCCCTTATACCTCTCTTCGCTGTCGGGGAAGTGTCTTCCGATATCGCCCATGGCCGCCGCTCCAAGCATGGCGTCCATGAGAGCGTGGAGCGCAACGTCTGCATCCGAATGTCCCAAAAGTCCTTTCTCAAAAGGTATTTTGACGCCGCACAATATGAGTTCTCTGTCATGAGTAAGACGGTGAACGTCGAAACCGCTGCCGACTCTCGTTTCCACAGGCAGATCCTCCTTAGTAGTTATCTTTATATTGCCATAGCTGCCAGGGGCCAGAGCCACATTGCAGCCTATGCGTTCTGCAAGCACCGCATCGTCGGTACCGTAATATTCTTCTTCATAAGCCTTCTGAAAAGCTCTCTTTATCAGTCCCGTTTCAAACCCCTGCGGAGTCTGCACATTGAACAGTTGTCTTCTGTCTAAGGTGACGCTCTCTGCCGCAGGGTCGCTTTCACATACTCTTCTTACTGTGTCTTTTGACGCCACGGCGGCTGTAGCTGCGCCTGCCTCATAAGCCAGCGACATCACATCCCTTATGATCTCTTCTGTCACATAAGGTCTCGCCCCGTCGTGAATCAGCACCAGTCCGCCGTCTGTGACGTTCAGGGCGTTTCTCACCGAGTCCTGCCTCTCTTTGCCTCCTGCGACTATCTTTCTGACTTTAAAAAAACGCGAGCACAGAGCTCTGCACGTATTTAGATGATCTTTCCCCGCCGTCACTATTATCTCATCTACCTCAACGAGTGTCTGAAAAGGTTCTATGGCTCTCTCGAGCACTGTTATGCCGCCGATTTCAAGAAACTGTTTAGGCACGTTTGCACCCATCCTGCTTCCAGATCCGGCGGCAGTTATTATAGCCGTAACTTTTTTATTTTTATACATACGCTACCTCTCGCAGGCTTCAGTTTCGCTAATTGGGAACTTTACCGAAGATCATTCTTCCTGCCGCAGTCTGCAGTACGCTGGTGACCAGTATCTCTACGGTCTGTCCTATCTTTCGCCTTCCGTTTTCTACCACTATCATGGTTCCGTCGTCCAGATAAGCCACGGCCTGATTCTGATCTTTACCTTGCTTTATCAGCGTTACCGTCATCGTCTCTCCGGGTATGACCATAGGTTTCATAGCGTTAGCCAGCTCGTTTATGTTAAGTACCGGCACCTCTTGTATGGAAGCTACCTTGTTTAAGTTGAAATCGTTGGTGACTACTTTGCCTTTCAATATCTGGGCCAGCTTGAGCAGCTTTACATCTACTTCTGGTATTTCTCTCAGAGTCTTTTCTGAATCGGTATTATAGATCTCTATTCCGTATTCTTCCTGTATCTTGTTGAGTATATCAAGTCCCCTTCGTCCTCTCGTTCTCTTTAGAGAGTCCGACGAATCGGCTATGTGTCTCAATTCTACCAAAACGAACTCCGGAATCACTATAGGGCCCTCGAGAAATCCGGTCTTCATGACCTCTAAGATCCTTCCGTCTATTATAACGCTGGTGTCTAATATCTTAGGAACCCGCGCCTTCTTACGGTCCTTTTCGTTGTACGCATATGGATTTTCTTCCTGAGGCTTAGGCTTTGCCGGCTGCATCTTTGAGATGGACTGGGAAATTATCTCGGCTCCTTTTTTGCTTCCTATCACGGCCCCCATGAAGCCAAACACCATGTATATGCCGATGGTAAGCGTCAGGTACATGACGTTTGACACCACGCCCTGATATATCTTCGTAAGCAGAAACGCCACCACAAGCCCGATCACCAGGCCTGCCGTACCGGCCAGAAGGTCGCTTCCGGCTACGCCTTTTAAATCGTTGCCTATGTTGTTGGCCATCTTGCTTCCCTGTCTTCCGAGAAAAGGCGCTATAAGGTAAAAAATAATTCCAAATATAATTGCGAAAAGAACGCCCATGCTGACGGTCTCCGCTTCGGTCAGATCCATCGTCTCGATGGAGCCCTTTGAGTACTCTGCAAAAAGAGCAAAAGCCGCGTAACCTAATACAGCGCCAAAAATCGTAAAGATTCCTCTGAAAAGTTTTTTAAACATCCAAATTACCCCCTTTCTTTAATAATTTACAGGTATAATACCGAAGATCTCTAAAAGCCCAATGACTTAGACGGCGTCTTCTATCAATCTTTCGGCGTCGGCCTTTGAAATATTGCACGATAATATTATTTCGCTGACCAGGATCTGTTTCGCGTTGTTGAGCATCTTTGTCTCCCCGGCCGAAAGACTTTTTTGTCTCCCCGCCCTGATGAGATTTCGTACCACTTCAGCAACTACGAGTATATCCCCTGTCTTGAGTTTCTGCATGTTTTCTCTGTATCTGCGGTTCCAGTTGCGATCCATCGCGGTGCTGTCCTCTCTGAGGATTTCTATAGCGCCACGGACGGCAGACTCGTCCACAATTTCCCTGATCCCCACCGATTGTTCAGAATCGACGGGTATCATCACATTCATATCATTGCACGGCAACTTTAAGATGTAGTACTGTTTTACTTCACCTAAAATCTTTTTTTCTTCGATTTTCTGGATTATTCCCGCCCCGTGCATAGGGTGGACAATCTTGCTGCCGACAGAAAACATGATATACTCCTCTCCATTTTACACCTATATAATTTAGTATACGGGATTTTAAGCCCTTGTGTCAAGGCGAATAAAAATAATTATCTTATCACATGAGTCTTTTTGATGTCAACATTTATTTTTCACAAAACCTTTTGCCTATTTCCACATTTATGTTAAAATGTTTATGATAAAATGATATCTGTAAAAAAGAAATTTGTCATTTGAATTAAACAGTATATGAGAGGAGCAGCCTTATGTATAAAATTTTAGTAGTCGACGATGAGCCTAAGATCCGCGAAGTCATAAGAGAATATGCCGAGTTCAGCGGTTATGAGGTGGTGGAGGCAGAAGACGGAATGAGCGCCATAGGCCTGTGTAAGCTCAACGATTACGATCTCATAATCATGGATGTAATGATGCCTAAGCTGGACGGATTTTCCGCCTGCAAGGAGATAAAAAAAATAAAGGACGTGCCTGTCATAATGCTCTCTGCCAGGGGTGAAGAGTATGACAAGCTGTTCGGGTTCGAACTGGGGGTAGACGACTATATCGTCAAGCCTTTCAGTCCTAAAGAACTGATGGCCAGGATCAACGCGGTCCTTTCAAGATTTAAAGCCGCTTCTCATTCCAACCAGACTACTTTGAAGTTTGACGGCCTGGAAATAAATATCCCGGCCAGAACTGTCTCAGTAGACGGAAAAAAAGTGGAACTCACACCTAAAGAATACGATCTTTTGTTTTACTTAGTAGAGAACAAGAATATCGCCCTTTCCAGGGACAAGTTGTTGTCAGACATCTGGGGATACGACTTCTTCGGAGATGACAGGACCATAGATACTCACATCAAGAATCTCAGAAACAGCCTGGGACCTTACAGAGATTATATAGTTACCTTAAGAGGGGTAGGTTATAAATTTGAGTACGAAGATTAAATTCGACAGTAAGAGCATAAGGTTCCGCCTCTGGGTTTACTTTATGATAATCGGACTTGGAACGGTGGCTCTGATCTGGTTTTTACAGCTGTTTTTTATGAACAACTATTATGGAGAGATGAAATTTAAGGAGGTGGCCAGGACTGCCTCCTCTATTTCCTTTGCATATCAGAAAGGAGACAGCAACCTGACTTCATCCATAAAGGAACTGTCTGTGAGCAACGATTTCTATGTATTTATAGAATCCGAGAGCGGTATACTGCTGTTCTCCCCCCAGCAGGAAGTCTACTCTTCAGTCTCCATATACGTGGATGAGACCAGAAGGTTGAAGTCGCTGATCGAAGCTTCCGACGGGGCTCCCGTACACTTCGAGGTCAGCTCAGGCGATAAGTACAATGTCTTGGCCTACGGCTGTGAGATTACAGATCCCGACGGGCAAGCCGCCATACTGTATATATTTTCTCCTCTCTATCCCGTATCTTCGACAGTTAATATACTTCGTCATCAGCTATTTTACGTGACTGCGCTGACCCTTGTGATGGCCTTTACGCTGGCAATCTATTTTTCCAACAGGATATCCAGGCCTATCAAGGGAATGACCTCCACTGCCAAAGAAATGGGTAAGGGAAACTATAATGTAAAGTTCGAAGCCGAATCATTTTCGGAGATAAATAATCTGGCGGAGACTCTCAATACTGCCGCTTATGAGCTTGGTATGGCCGATAACAGGCTTAAAGATCTGATCGCTAACGTATCCCACGATCTCAAGACTCCTCTCACTATGGTTCGTTCTTATGCAGAGATGATACGCGATCTGTCCGGCGATAATCCGGTGAAGCGCAACGCCCACCTGCAGACTATAATAGACGAGACTGAAAGGCTGAATCAACTCGTATCAGACATGGCCACTATCTCGTCAATGCAGACGCACAAAGTGATCCTTGAGAGAGCCATCTTTGACCTGGGGGCAGCAGCGGCCACTATCCTCTCTTCTTACGACATCTTGTCGGAACAGGAAGGATACAAGTTCATCTTCAATTCTCCCAAAGAGTGTTTTGCTTACGGAGACGAAAACAAGATCAAGCAGGTCATAGCCAATCTGGTCAACAATGCTGTAAAGTACTGCGGAGAAGACAAAGTCGTGATCCTCAGCATACGGCGGTCCGGAAAGAGATACAGAGTCGAAGTTACCGATCACGGTCCAGGTATAGCTCAAAACGAGCTTCCTCACGTATGGGATCGCTACTATAAGACCAGCACTAACTATGTCCGCCCCACTGAAGGAAGCGGTCTGGGTCTTTCCATAGTGAAAGAGATACTCACTCTCCATCACGCCAACTACGGGGTCAGCAGCAAGTTAGGCAGAGGTACTACATTCTGGTTCGAGATACCTCATATGAAAAAAGATAAAGAACGGGGAAGAGGCGTCCCTATGGATCCCGAGCATATAGAACAGATTAAATGACCGTAAGAGGGGGGCCTCGCAATGACGCGAAGCCCCCTCTCATGTTTCCGGCAAAAGTAACTCGGCTTTTTGATCGTCTCTCTCGCAGTCAAAAATCTTCTTTGAGATATTCTATCGTGAAGAAAAAGTTCTGATAGCGTCTCTTATATTCTTTATTCCTATCACACGGCAGCCTCCCGGTTCTTCTTTCATATTTCTCTTGTTGGAGGCAGGCAGCAGCACCCTCTCATATCCCATGCGGGCTGCTTCTCTGACTATCTTATCTGCATTTTGCACCGCCCGCAGATCTCCGGTCAGTCCCAGTTCCCCTATGGCCAGCGTTCTGACAGCTGCCGCAGTATTCTTCAGAGATGAATATATAGCCAGCGCCACGGCAAGATCCACCGATGTGCCCTCGGGTCTGAGTCCGCCTACTATGTTCACATATACGTCCTGATTTATCAGCTGAAGCCCTGCCTTTTTTTCCAGCACTGCCAGTATCATGCTGAGCCTGGTATTGTCCGCCCCCACCGCAGTCCTTCTTGCGAATCCTATGTTGGCGGGGGTTACCAGAGCCTGAACTTCGAACATAACCGGGCGGCTGCCTTCATATATGGCCGCCGTCACCGACCCCTCGGTTTCTTCCGTCTTCCCCTCCAAAAAGGTGCCGGAGATGTCTGCCACTTCTTCAAGCCCCGACTCGGTCATCATAAAGGCTCCTATCTCGCTGGTAGTCCCGAATCTGTTCTTGAAGGACCTCAGTATCCTCAGCTCCTGATCACGTTCTCCTCCAAAATTCAATACGCAGTCCACCAGGTGCTCTACCGTCTTGGGACCTGCAAGTTCGCCGCTCTTAGTCACATGAGCCACTATGAATATCGGTATATTTCCGGTCTTGCCTATCTTCATGAGTTTATTGCCGCAGGCTCTTACTTGCGAAACACTGCCCGGAGCAGAGTCGATCTCCCCGCTGTACATGGTCTGTATCGAATCTATTATGAGGAACTCAGGTTTTATATTTTCGCAGGCAACCTCTACATTCTCCAAATTAGTCTCCGGCAGGACGAATAAGTTCTCCGGTATCTTGCCGCAGACCCTGTCAGCTCTCATCTTTATCTGCTCGTCCGATTCTTCTCCCGATACATACAGGACTCTCTTGCCGTGAACAGCTATGTTTGAGGCTGTCTGTATTATAATGGTCGATTTTCCTATCCCCGGCTCTCCGGATATGAGGACGAGAGAGCCTTTTACGAGACCTCCTCCCAGCACTCTGTTGAGTTCTCCTATATGCGTGTCTACCCTCTTGTATTCTCTCGTGCCCACCTGGCTCAGCTGCATAGGTCTTGCGCTGCCGGTAGTCCTTCTCCTGTCGTCTTCTTTGGGAGAGGACGCAGCTTTTTCTTCTACGAAAGAATTCCACGCTCCGCATATGCACTGACCCATCCATGTGGGGCTCTCATATCCGCACTCCTGACACACAAATACTGTTTTGGTTTTTTTAGCCATATTCAAAGTTCTCCTGCCTTTAATCCGTTCTCGAGAACGTCTGTTCTTGCTATTATCATATACTATCGTCATCTATTATGCAATGATATTTTAAATATTTTGAAATCTTCTTCAGAGTCCTGCTGCAATCAGTATCACCGGTAAAGGCGATGGTTTGTTATCCTTTAAGGCGCAAAGAGAGCCGATACTTTTCGAAGTATCGGCTCTTAAGATTTAAACCTTACAGTAAATTACGTCATGCGCCCTGATTTAAAACACGAGATCAAATCCGGTATTTTTAATATCACGCCTCGTCTGCCTTGTGAGCTTCGATGATTTTAGATGACAGATGCGCAGGCACTTCTTCATATTTCTCAAATTTCATGGTGAAGCTTCCTCTTGCCTGAGTCATAGCTCTGAGGCCGATAGCATAGTCGAAGAGTTCGGCCTGAGGCGCCTCGGCCAGCAGTTTCTGTCCGCCGTCGGCGAGAGGTTCCATGCCCAAAATCTTGCCCCTACGCTTGTTCATATCGCCCATGACGTCTCCCATGTAGTCGTCAGGCACGAATATCTCAAGTCTCATTATAGGCTCCAGCAGACAAGGTTTGGCTTCTGTGATTCCTTTTTTGAAGGCCAGAGAAGCGGCTATCTTGAACGCCATTTCGTTGGAATCCACATCGTGATATGAACCGTCGTAGAGGACTGCCTTCACGTTCACTACCTTGCATCCGGCCAGAGGTCCTTTATCCATGCACTCGAGAAGACCCTTTTCGACAGCAGGCACGTAGTTCTTAGGAACAGAGCCTCCGAACAGTTCTTCTGAAAACTCAAATTCCTTTTCTGACGGAGAAAATCTGATGTGAACGTCTCCGTATTGACCGGCTCCGCCGGACTGTTTTTTATGTTTTCCCTGTACGTCGGAAGTTCCCTTGATAGTCTCTCTGTAGGCTATCTTCTGCGGGACGGTCTTCACTTTTACGCCGAATCTGTCTTTCAGCTTGGCAAGGATAACCCCCAGCTGAATATCGCCCTGACCGCCGAGGAGAGTCTGACGAGTCTCGGTATTTCTCTCGACCACGAAGGACGGATCCTCTTCTCTCAGCTTGTTGAGGCCGGTTCCCATCTTATCCTCGTCGTTTTTGTCTATGGCTTCGATGGCTATATAATATGAAGGCTGCGGATAATCCAGCGGCAGATATCTGATTATGTCGTTCTTGTCGCAGAGGGTGTCTCCGGACAAGGTGTACTGCAATTTAGCGACGGCGACGATGTCTCCAGCTTCGGCGTAATTTAGCTCAGTCTGATTTTTACCTCTCAGGAAGAACAGTTTGCCCAGCTTTTCTGCCTTGCCTGCTCTCTCGTTGTACACTTCGGTACCGGAATTAAGCTTTCCCGTAACTACTTTCATGACAGAAATCTTACCCACGAACGGGTCGACTATAGTTTTGAACACGAAAGCCGAAACAGGAGCGTCTACTACCGAAAGTCTCTCCACCGGCTCGTTCTTATCGTTGAATCCGGCGTAAGGTCCATGCTCTAAAGGAGTAGGAACATAAGTCACCAGAAGGTCTAACAGACCCTCAAGGCCTGCCCCCAGCTGAAATGCCGAAGAACATACAGGAACGATTCCGCCGTCTGCGATACCTTTTTTCAGACCTCTGAGAACTTCCTCGTCAGAGAAGTCATCTCCGTTAAAGTACTTTTCCATCAGCTCATCGTCAGTCATCGCGATGGCTTCTTTGAGTTCTTCGTCTATCTCCGCCGAAAGCGGCCAGCTGAACGGTATCAGCTTCTCTCCGAATTTATCTTTTAATTCACCGAAAGTCTTATAGAAGTCAAATTCGTCTTTGTCTCTCTTATTGATAACTATAAATCTTGGGGTCTTATATCTCTCGCAGGCTTTCCATGCGGCTTCTGTACCTACCTGAATACCTGAACCGGCATCTACCATGATCACAGCAGCTTCTGCGGCTCTCAAAGCAGCGTTTACTTCACCCACGAAATCGAAATATCCCGGGGTATCGATGAAATTGATCTTATTCTCTTTCCAGAGTATCGGCACTACTGACGTGTTGATGGAATAACCTCTTTCGACCTCCATCTTGTCATAATCGGACACTGTGTTGCCGTCTTCGACTTTGCCCATTCTGCTGATGACGCCAGTCGCTAAAAGAGCGGCTTCCAGGAAAGTAGTCTTACCACATCCGCCGTGACCTAAAAGCGCCACGTTTCTGATGTTTTCGCTTGTGTAGCCTTTCATGTGTTTTAGACCTCCCAAATTATTTTGCAATTGCCTTAATTATAGCAAACGCATATGTAAATTACAATAGTTTTTGATTTGACAATTAGCCCGGCCTCATTGCAGTCTCTTTTTTGCTGTGCTATACTTATAGTAAATCAAATTGGAGTCTACAGGGGAGAAGATTATGGAAAACAGCACTATGCTCAATGCGATGATCCAGAGGGTCATGACAGAAGAATCTTTTTTAGATCGGATAGGTATGTCCGAACAAGAGATGAAAACATTTTTAAAGGAACAGAATATGCGAGAGATATGCGTGGATCTCCTCGCTTTCGTCAGCAAGGAAGGCAGATTTATATCGCAGAATGTACTCAAAGCGACGGAGGATCTGCTAAACGCCATGAGTCCCGTTCCAAAAGAAGGGAGACTTATAAATGCGTACAACTCTGTACTTTTCTATCTGTTCCCCGAAAAGAAAGTCTTCTTCGATGATTCGGATCAGATCTCAAAGAGCAGACTCTTCTTTCTTCAGTTGCTTAAGGCTTTATATAAATATGAACGTAAGACTCTGCCTTTCGATCCCACTGTGGATTTCTGTCTGCTCAGCACAGATGAGACAGACGCAGGAGAATACAAAGAAGAATACCTTAAACTTTTAGAGCTGTCGGATACCCGCTACCTCTATGAGTTCATGCGCCTTGGGGTGGATCTGACTCCTTTTAACACGCTGGGACATATAGCAGGCGTTCATTATGTGGCCATGCATGCCGCCAGACAGCTTTCATCTCTGAAAATTCCCGTAGATCTGGGGCTTGTATCCGGCGCCGCCGCCGGTCATGATATAGGCAAATACGGCTGCAAAAAGAGCGAAGAAAAACGGGTTCCGTATCTCCATTACTATTATACCGATCTTTGTTTCAACAGATTCGACATGCCCATGACCGGCCACATAGCCGCCAACCACTCAACCTGGGACCTGGAACTTGACAATCTTTCTGTGGAGTCCCTTCTGCTTATCTATGCGGATTTCCGCGTTAAGAGCAGCAGAAGCGAAGGAGGCGCCGAAATCGTCCACTTCTATGATCTGGAACAATCTTTCAAAGTAATCCTTGATAAGCTGGACAATGTGGATCAGGCCAAAGAACACCGTTACCGCAAGGTGTACAATAAGCTGAAAGATTTCGAAAATTATATGACGGATCTGGGGGTAGTTGTGGATCTTCCTTCTATTCCTGTCCGGACACCTGAAATCCCTCTGCCCCGCCCCGGAAAGGACTTCTCTCTTCTTTCCGGCAGTCAGGTGGTGGAAGAACTCAAGCATCTCTCAGTAGAACACAACATAAAACTAATGAACAAGTTCTACAAACAGGAAGAATTCGCAGGCCTGCTGGAGACAGCAAGAAGCGAAAAGCAGTGGAAAAACCTCAGGACTTATATATCTATCTTCGGTGAATATTCTGCCTATATGACAGAAAAACAAAAACTGATGACCCTGAGATTTTTAAGCGAGCTTCTGGTTCACAGAGAAAGCGATATACGAAACCAGGCGGCGGAGATCATAGGCCAGATAATAGCCCACTTCAATGAAGAATATAAGAAGGAACTTCCGGCCGGCGTAAATCCTCCCGAAAAAGAGATAACCAACCTGTCTCTCTGGGAAGAAACGCTGTCGGATATTCTCGTGCCTGATCAGAAACTGACCGATCAGCACAAAAAGTGGATAGAAAATACTCTTAAAAGCGTCGTCAGCGCCCTGCTTGCACATTCCGACGGAGAAAAGCGCAGCGCTTATCTGAATACTCTGCTCAAATGGTACAAAAAAGATGATCTCACCCCTCAGAACAAGGAGTCGCTGCTTCAGGCCGCCATAATGATAGATACCCGGGTGTGCCTGCCTCATCAGATCAGCGCCTTCATGGAATTTGCTGATAAGATCATGTCCGAGGACGACCAGAGCCTGAAAGTAGCGGCGGCGGACGTGCGCAATCACTTCGGTGCAGGTCAGGATAAAGAAGAATATCGCAGAGAACTCAAGGGCTGCCTGGGCTTTGATCCGGAGAGCGATCTTTCTCACGATTCTCTGTCCGAAATGTATCTGGATAACCTCAAGGCCAGCACTCCCTGGCCGATAAAAGTAGCCAACATACAGCTTATGCTCCGCTCCTTGGAAGAAAGGTCGGGAATAGGCCAGGCGCTGCATGTCGCTACCCACCTGGGAAACCTGGTCAAGGTCAGCGAGACCGTAATAGTCAGAAAAAGCGCAGGTTCCGCCCTGGTATCCATCATAGACAAACTGCCTCTTGAGCAGAGAAATGAGATCGCAGTAGAACTCGGAAAAGGTCTTGAGATCGGAGACTATCAGTTTTCAAAATATATCCCCGATTATCTCGGTCTCATAATGCTTCACCTGCCGCCACGGGAGCTGGACGAACTTATTTTAGACCTTGAAAAGTTTCTCGGAGCGACCAACGGCCAGGTCGCTGCAGCGGTGCTTCATACTTTCGGCGTAATCATCGAAAACTATCGCATATATGAAGAACTCTTTGGAAATCAAGAATCAGAAAAAGTCAGATCCGATAGAAAGTATAAACTCATAAGCCTTATAATCCGCGGCTTCGCCAACTATAACGCTGTGATAAGTCAGGAAGCCCTCTGGACCATCGGCATGAATATCTTCGGTTCTGTCAGCCTTTCTCCGGAAGAGAAGTACCATATCTTCTGCCACTGCGGAAAGAGGATCCTTACTCTGTACGAAAACAGGAGCGAAGAAGAACTGGATTTCTTCAATAACGCGGCAGTGCTGAAACATATATATCGTTTTATCTGCGATTACGAGCTGGAAATCGGTCCTTTCGACATACCGGAAATAAACAAGATAGCCTTTTTCCCAGGGACTTTCGATCCTTTCAGCCGCAGTCATAAGGCTATTGCCACGGAAATACGCAACATGGGGTACGAAGTTTATCTGGCGCTGGACGAGTTCAGCTGGTCCAAGAAGACTCAGCCGAGACTTCAGCGGCGCAAGATACTCAGTATGTCCGTTTCTGATGAAGAAAATATTTATATTTTCCCCGACGATATTCCTGTAAATATCGCCAACCCTTCCGACCTTGCAAGACTTAAAAAGATCTTCGAAGGCAAGGAGCTTTCTTTTGTGGCCGGAAGCGACGTCATAGAAAACGCTTCCTGTTACAGATCCGCTCCTACAAAAAACTCCATCCATTCTCTGGATCATATAATATTCAAACGTACTTCCGACGAAAGAAGAGACGGCTTTGCGAACAAGAAGCCTTATCCCATCGACGGAAAGATAATAAATCTTCACCTGGAAGAATACTTTGAAGACATAAGCTCAACCAGGATCAGAGAAAATATAGACTCCGGAAGAGACATATCCAACCTGATAGATCCTGTAGCGCAGAATTATATATTCGAAAAAGGTCTCTACATGAGAGAACCCGCTTATAAACATGTCCTTCAGGCCAGAGATATACACCTGGAAGAATTTAAAAGAGGCGATTCTTCGGTGGTCTATGGTATCAAGGGCGAACTTTCAGCCAGAGGGTATGATATGGACGTCGTCTCCTCTTATCTTGATTCAGATAAAGTCAGGATGATAGCTTTAAGAGACGGAAATCTTGAAAATACTGCAGTAGCTGTGGCCGCTGCGTCAAGGCTGGACAGCATAGACCTGCTCAGAGTATTTGGCGATCAGGACATCGCCGCATATATAAGAAGCCGGGCGGCAGGTTCAATAGCCGTCATAGGAGGCCTTTATTTCAGCCAGAGGAGCAGCATCGCCAACCTTCCGCAGATAATCCTTGTGGAATTGCTTTCACAATTACTGGCCAAAGACTACACTTACGTGGTTTACCACCCCTGCGACGAGGCGGGCCTTTCGCCGGACATCTTAAAAGCAGTAGAAAAGCAGGGATTCATCAACATAGCGCCAAAGGGAGCAAGGCCTATATTCGCCGTCGATATGCGCTCACCTGTGATCGTATTTAAAAATGTCGACACTGTTATAAAGCATCCTCTCAACAAGAACCGGGCCGTCCTTGCGGCAGTAGAAAAGGCTCATGACAAGATGCTTTCCATGTTGACGTCCATATATCCTGGGGAGCTGATCATATCCTATAATTCAGGGATAATGTATCACAAGATAATAAATCTTATCGCACGAATCAACAAAGTCTCTCCTCTTCCATATGCGGAGAAATCCTATGGAAAATACATGGCGGTGCCTTTTGGAAAGCTGCTGGAAGGTTCGGCAGTCCCAAACACGGTGACCAAATCAATGCACACGGAAAAATATTTTTACAGAGACGTGTCAGATTTCACCATAGAAGAGAAGAGCTATTATTCCACTCTGGAAAATCAGGTGAGGACCATAAAATCTTTCAACCGGCCGGTGATACTGGTAGACGACCTGCTTCACAAAGGCTACAGGATGAACGAGATAGACCCTATCCTCAAATCCAACGATGTGGAAGTCGTAGAAACTGTAGTAGGCGTGCAGACGGGACGTGGCCGGGATCTCATGACCATAAAGGAGAGAACGGTGGACAGCGCATATTTTCTGCCTAATCTCAAATGCTGGATAGATGAAAGTGATATGTACCCTTATATAGGAGGCGACAGCATGAAAGATGCGGACGTCGCCGTGGAGAGTCAGTCCACCATACCTTCGCTGAATCTTCTTCTCCCCTTCGCCGTACCTACGTTCCTGGGCAATATATCAGGACAGAATCTGTATGATTACTCCATGACTTGTCTCGAGAATGCCAGAGATATACTCGAAACGCTGGAAGATGAATATCAAAAGGAGTTCGAGCAAAAACTGACTCTTAAGAGGCTTGGGGAAGTCATCATAGATCCTAAGAACCCCGATATAGTCAGTCATATACGGCCCGACGAAAACACCGCGCCTTCTGACTATGTAGAAACGGATATAGAAAAACTGATAAGAATGAGGAAGATGTTCAAATGGTAAAGAGACATATATGGGAATTATGCCCTGAATCTGAGGCTCTGTCTCTGCCGACGCCGCTGAAGGCATCGGGATTCAAAGTCAATATAATTGCCTTGGGAGATGTGGGCGCGACTCTTCTTTTGGGGCTTAAGCTCCTGGGGGGAGGCCTGATAGATTCTATCGGCATATATGATATGAACCCGGCGGCGGCAAGCAGATACGAGATGGAGATGAATCAGATGGGCTGGCCTTTTGAGACGTGCGGGCAGGGCGGCGCTCTCCCGGTTGTAAAGATCATATCCGAAGGAGATCTGTTTGACTGCGATATGATAGTCTTCTGCGCCAGCAAGTCTGTGCCAGCCGTCGGTCAAGACCAAGGCGGTGACGTGAGAATGGCCCAGTTTGACGCTAATCGCAAGATAGCTGCTCATTACGGACATCTTGCCGCAGAATCCTCTTTTAAAGGCATCTTCGCCGTCGTGTCAGATCCCGTGGATCCCCTGTGCAAAGAAGTTCTTCTTTCTTCCGGCCTCTCTGCCGGACAGGTTCGGGGCTACGGTCTTGGAGTCATGAACAAGAGAGCCGAATACTTTGCCGCAAAAGACCCTTCTTTCAGATCATATATCATGGAAGGCAGAGCCTACGGCCCTCACGGAGGCGACCTTGTTATAGCCAACAGTATCGAAAATTACGACGATGATATTTCTCTCAGGCTTACAAAGCTTACAGTAGAGGCAAATCTCAAGATGCGCAGCATCGGATTCAAACCCTATATGGCTCCGGCCATATCATCGGGAGCCATATCTCTCATTCTCACTCTCAGAGGAGAGTGGAACTACAGTTCCGTATATCTCGGAAAAGGCGGCGAGGGCGCGTTTTTAGGTATAAAGAACCGCATAGACAGAGGAGACACCGTTTTAGAAGACATACCGCTTCCCGAAACTCTCTACCGAAGAATAGAAGTATCTTACAGGAATTTATGTCAGATAAAGTGACAGGAAGAAAATGATGAAACTTTTTATCATAGACTTGCCGGCCCAATGTTCGTCCGGCCGTCTAAAAGCCATATCGGAAAAAGCGATATCTGCCGCCTGCCGAAAGCGAAATGATATAGAAGCGGAATATATCACTGCAGCGGACGAGTTTTGTTTTCTTGCCGGCAAAGGCAGTCTCAGAAAAGCCAAGATACTGTTCATAGCAGAGGTAGATGAAGGTGGAATAAATTTAGAGGCCTGCAAGATACTCTCTTATCTTCAGTCTCACGCCTCGTCAAAACCTCTGACAGGCTCTGCGGGAGCCATCGTCATAGATGGACGAGGAGATATGTTCACTAAAGATCTGGGCCGCAGGATAGCTTTTGCGGCCAATATAGCCGGTTTGAGTTTCCCGGGAAAACCTCTCGTGGAAGCCTCAGGAGATCTCCACAATTTCAGGGTTCTGGCAGATCTGTGGGATACGGATCTATACAGCGCCTACGAAAAAAGCGTTTTATTTCTGACGGATAAACTGCTTGATTTTGAAGCGGCGTCAATAAAGAATACGTCCTCCTCCGGCAAGCAAAAGATTCTCGCCGTACACGCAGGGAACAAGACGACCTCCAACAGTTTTAATCTGTGGGAGATGATCCGAAAGAACATGGAAGATAAAGCCGATATAGAAGACATCTCCATAAGAAACGGGCAGCTGATTGACTGCCGCGGCTGTAAATACGACGACTGTCTTCATTTCGGCGAAAATGCCGGATGTTTTTACGGAGGAGTGATGGTGGAGAAGGTATACCCGGCCATCATCGACTGTGACGCCTTAGTCCTGATCTGTCCCAACTACAATGATTCTGTCAGCGCCAATATCATGGCTTTTATAAACCGACTTACGGCAGTCTTCAGGGCTCATGACTTCAGTCAAAAGAAAGTCTTCGCTGTAATCGTATCGGGATACAGCGGCGGCGACATAGTGGCTCAGCAGATAATAGGAGCTATAAACATGAATAAAAATCTCATACTACCCGCCGATTTTGCTATGATCGAAACTGCCGGCAAGCCGGGAGATATATTTAATATCAGGGATATAAAAGAAAAAGCAGCGAAATTCGCCGCCAATATCACAGGTCTATAATCGTTTGAATGACAAGAGCTTCGCCTTTGCTTATGTGTGATAAGGGGCAAAGCCATTTTTCAGGCTTTGTCCCTTTCCTGTATTATAATCCAGATTTTATGCATGTCAAGCAGGGCTGCCATAGCAGCGCTCATGCACAACGATTTTCTCAACCATTTCTTTCGCCCTCTTTGCTGCCTTAATTTTCTTGCTGGTGTCCCTTACCAGCCACTCGTTATGACGGTTTTTGTGTAGCGGTTTCCGCTCCCAGTACCTGTTCCATTTTGTCGATGGCGGTGTCGGTGGAGTTCTGCTTGGAAAAGCCGGACACGACAAAGACGGCGTTCCCCATGCGGATTTCTGTCACGCAATCCGGGCGGCGGCTTTTTGGAAGTTTTCACCGGTGCAGCAGACAGTGGTACACATTTCGATTACCCGGTCATAAATCCGCTTGTGGGCTGTGTTCGAGGGATTGTTCAACTCGTCAAGACTTAAATCGGTCGTGATAATTAAGGGCTTTTCGCTGCGGTAGCGGCTGTCTATGACTGCGGTTACCGTTCGATTTCCCGAATAAGATTTATCATTTCGATTGCACCTACTGCACAATCATAGCCCTTATTTCCGGCTTTTGTACCAGCCCTCTCAATCGCCTGCTCGATATTCTCGGTGGTAAGTACGCCAAACATCACTGGCACACCGCTTTCCAAAGAAACAGCGGCAATCCCTTTGGACACCTCATTGCATACATAATCGTAATGGCTTGTTGAACCGCGGATTACTGCTCCCAGACAAATGATGGCATCATAGTTCCCGCTTTTTGCCATCTTGGACGCAATCAACGGTATTTCAAATGCACCGGGAACCCATGCCACATGAATGTCTTGTTCTTCCACATCATGCCGAAGCAGAGCGTCCACAGCACCTCCCAATAGTTTCGCAGTAATAAATTCATTAAACCTTGCCGCAACGATTCCAACTTTGATATCCTTTGATACCAGTTTCCCTTCAAATGTTTTCATGCTTTGATTCCTCCAGTAATTTAATATTTTAAAATATGTCCCATGCGTTTCTGCTTGGTTTTTAGATAGAATAAGTCGTGTGCAGTTGCGTCCATTTGAATCGGCACGCGCTCCTTGATTTCCAATCCAAATTCGGAAAGCTGATAAACTTTATCTGGATTATTTGTCAAAAGCCGCATACTAATCACTCCTAAATTTCTCAAAATCTGTGCGCCGATATAATATTCCCGTTCATCGCCGGAAAATCCCAGCGCAAGATTCGCTTCTAAGGTATCCATTCCATGTTCTTGCAGTTCATAGGCACGCAGCTTATTGATGAGTCCAATTCCACGCCCTTCTTGACGCATATAGAGCAAAATTCCCCGTCCCTCTTTTTCAATCTGTGTCATAGCAGCAGCAAGCTGCTGTCCACAGTCACAGCGCAGAGATCCAAAGACATCACCAGTCAAGCACTCGGAATGTACGCGGCATAGGATATTCTCCCCGTTTCCAATTTCGCCCTTTACAAGTGCGACATGATGTTCCCCATTCAGCTTATTTATAAATCCATAGGCAGTAAATTCGCCGTATTTGGTTGGCATTTTTACAGTTGTCACCCGGTCAACCAGCTTGTCGTGAACCTTGCGGTAGTGTTGCAAGTCTTGTATGTTTATAACTTTTATTCTAAAACGCTCTGCCAATCTGAAAAGTTCCTCCGTCCGCATCATGGTTCCATCTTCCCGCATAATTTCACAACACAGCCCACATTCTTTCAGGCCGGCTAAACGGCATAGGTCTACGGTAGCTTCTGTATGACCGTTTCGTTCCAGCACGCCATTCTTTTTAGCAAGCAGCGGAAACATATGTCCAGGTCTGCGAAACTCCTCCGGCTTGGTATTCTCCTCCACACACGCAAGGGCAGTCATAGAGCGTTCAGCGGCAGAAATTCCGGTAGAAGTTGTGATGTGGTCGATGGATACTGTAAATGCAGTTTCGTGGTTATCGGTATTTTCCTCTACCATCTGCGGAAGCTTGAGTTTTCTCACATATTCCTCTGACATTGGCATACAAATCAGCCCTTTGCCATATGTCGCCATAAAGTTGATATTTTCAGTTGTGGCAAATTGTGCCGCACAGATAAAATCTCCTTCGTTTTCCCGTTCTGCATCATCTGTCACTAAAATAATTTTTCCTTTTCTCAATTCTTCAAGTCCTTCTTCGATTGTGTGAAACTGTACCATAGTATATCCTCCTAAAATCCATATTTTTCTAAAAGTTCCTTTGTGATAGAGCTGTTTGTTTGCTTTTGGTAAAATGGCGACAACAATTTTTCTATGTATTTTCCTATGATGTCTGTTTCCAGATTCACGAAATCCCCCTCTTTCCGTTCCTGCAAAGCTGTCTGTCTGACCGTATGGGGAATTGTCGAAACCGAAAACCTGTCCTTCCTGGTTTTGGCAACCGTCAAGCTGATACCATCAATCGCAACAGAGCCTTTTTCTACAATATAACGCATGATTTCCGGCTTTGTCTGTATGGTGAACCAGACTGCAATATCGTCTTTTTGGATGCAGACTACCTTCCCCGTACCATCTATATGCCCGGCAACCATGTGTCCGCCAAATCTTCCGTTTGGCTGCATGGCACGTTCCAAATTGACATGACTGCCGGACGTAAGGCTTGCCATTGCGGAACGATTTAAGGTTTCGTGCATAACGTCTGCGGTGAAAATACCGGGGCGCAGCGCAGTAACGGTCAGACAAATTCCATTGACTGCGATACTGTCACCAACATTTGTGTCCTCTAATACGGTTTGTGCGCTGATTTCAAGAATGGCAAAAGATTTCTCCCGTTTGATTTTCTTTACAGTTCCGATCTCCTCAACAATTCCTGTGAACATTTTGCTCCACCTCACTTTCAATCAGGAAATCTTCACCCAATCTCAGAAAACGGCCATTCTTCAGTCGAAAAGCTGTCGTCGGGGAATCGACACCAAGCCCTTCAACCGGTGTTTTTGCAGTCTGACCGCCAAATAGCTTTGGGGCGATATACGCCTGCACCTTCTGTACAATACCGCAAGAAAGAGCCGACCAGTTCAGTGTTCCTCCGCCCTCCAACAAAATGCTGTCAATTTGTTTCTGTCCTAATACATCCATAAGCTGCTCTAAATCTATATGGCCGTTCTTTTCCCCAACCGGCAGGATATGACACCCCTTTTTTTCATATAGGGAACGGCGTTTTTTATCCTGAGAGCAGGTTGCAATTATTGTCGGAATCTGCTCTGCGGTAGAAACAACTCTTGCAGTCAAAGGTGTGCAAAATGTGGTGTCACAAATAATGCGAATTGGATTTTTCCCGCCATCTATCCGGCAGGTAAGCAGCGGATCATCTGCTAACACCGTCCCTGTCCCTGCCATAATCGCAGTATATCGGTGACGCTGCATCGCTACATGGCGGCGTGCTGTTTCTCCTGTCACCCATTTTGATATCCCTGTTTGCGTTGCAATTTTTCCGTCCATTGTCATGGCATATTTCATTACAACAAAAGGACGTTTCGTTTGAATATAATGGAAGAATACTTCATTGAGCCGGGTACATTCCTCTTGCAAAATATGTTCCGTTACAATCACACCTTGCCTGCGCAAAATTTCTATCCCCTTGCCGCTGACAAGAGGATTTGGGTCACCGGAACCTATCACAACCCGCCGAATGCCTGCTTCTATGATTGCGTTAACACAAGGCGGCTGCTTCCCATCATGACAGCAGGGCTCTAATGTCACATACATTGTCGCCCCTTTAGGATTTTCTGTACAGTCAGTCAAAGCATTGCGCTCCGCATGAGCTTCTCCGTACTTTTCATGATACCCTCGCCCGATTATCTTTCCATTTTTTACAATGATAGCCCCCACCATAGGATTAGGAGAAGTAAAGCCGCAGCCTTTTTCAGCAAGCTGCAAAGCGATTGCCATATAAGCGCTGTCATTCATGTTTGTCACCTCCACAAATAGAAAATGCCTTGAACAAAATCGTTCAAGGCAAGCAAAATAAAGCAAAAATTTCTGCATTTCAACGGAAATCAATAAAAAACTCTGGAATGTCAAAAGCACACCAGAGCAGTATACACGACACAGAAAGATCAGCTATCTCCCTGCATTCCATCATCTTCTTTCATCCAGACTATACTGTCGGCTTCGGAATTACACCGAATCATGCCTTGCGGCTCGTGGGCTGTACCACCGGTAGGGAATTGCACCCTGCCCTGAAGATTCTATTCAATTTACAGGATAAGTATAATCATTTATCTTGCGGTTGTCAAGAAATAAATTCTCGAAATAGTGGGGGGGGGAGTCTGTCAAGTTCTTGTGTGTTACTTTACCGCATATGAGCCTTCTAAGCGGAATTCTTTTGAATATATCCTCAAACTGCCTTTGAGACAATACAGCCCAAGATAACCGGGGCTCGCCTTTATGCTCAAGTCAGATACTCTGCCGAGAAATTCGACCCTTCCGCTCCGACCTTTTCTCAGGGTCATCTCATAATCGACTGCTCTTCCTCTGCTTAAGGCTCTGAGTGCTCCGTCAAAAGTACACTGCCCATAGGGAGAGAGACTGTACGTATCGCCGTCTTCTAAGGTCAGTATCAATTCTCCCGATATTATCATCAGAGTCCTGTTATAGGATTCGTATATGGTATATTCGCTTTCTTTTATATCAGTAGTAGATGATGTTATTTCAAATACAAAATCAAAAGCTTCTGAGCCTTGGGCGTCCCGAGGATATATGGCAAGCTGCCTGGTACAGCCGCCTGCCCATCTTGTAATCTTCTGGCATTGTTTTCTCTTTACACCTGATCTGAACAAGGTTCTTTCACTCCATCCTCTTTTATCATAGCCACTATGACCGTCGCCGCCAATATGAGGACGCAGCCTGCTACGCCCTTGGCAGAAAAGCTCTCTCCGTAAACTATGATCCCGACCATCACGCTGGTTATAGGCTCCAGAGTACTCAATATAGCTGCGCTCTGCCCTCCGGTATATTTGACGCCGATCTGAAACCCCAGGACAGCGATAAAAGATACGAATACTGCAAATGCTGTGGCCGCTGCCCAGCCGGCCGCCGGAAACGGTAAAATCATCTGGCCTGTCGCAAGAGCCACTGCTCCTATGAGCACCGCCGCCACGGTATTCATATAAAAGATCAGTTTGAGAGAATGTATTTCTTTAAGTTCACTCTTATCAAGATATAATATGTAAAAAGCGTAGGTATTCCCCGATATGAACGCCAGAAAGATACCCGTGAGGCTTATATTTCCCCCGACGTCATAGAACATGAACATCCCCGCCAGGCACATGGCCACGCACAATAGCTTTAGCGGCCTTACCTTTTCTCTGAGAAAAACTATGCTGAAAACTATGACCATAGCCGGATAACAGAAATGCAGCGTCGTGGCCATTCCGGTAGGAATATAATTATACGAGAAGAAAAGCAAAAGGGACGTTCCTCCGTAGCCTGCTATCGTTATGAGGCATACTTTTGCAAACTGTCTCTTTGTTATGGAAAGAGGCACTCTCTTTATTTTTAAATAACAATATATAGGCAGCAGCGATAAAAAGAACCTGCAAAAGGCTGCGCTCAAGGTAGTGCCTCCCATGCTCTTGAGATATTGCATGAACATAGGCACAAAACCGAAACACACCGCAGAAACTATTACCGCCGCTACACCGAAATTCCGTTTATTCATTTAAAATTCAGCCGTCTTAGGAGTCCTCGGGAAAGGAAGAACGTCTCTTATGTTGCTCATTCCCGTGATATACAGTATTATTCTTTCTAAGCCCAGACCGTATCCTGCATGTTTAACTCCGCCGTATTTACGCAGGTCAAGATACCACCAGTAGTCTTTTTCGCAGAGACCCAGTTCTTCCATTCTTCTGGTCAGTACGTCCAGCCTCTCTTCTCTCTGGCTTCCTCCGATGATCTCGCCGACTCCCGGCACCAGCAGATCACAAGCCGCTACTGTCTTTCCGTCGTCGTTAAGTCTCATATAGAACGCCTTTATATCTTTAGGATAATCCGTCACAAAGAGAGGTTTCTTAAAAATCTCTTCTGTCAGGAATCTCTCGTGTTCTGTCTGAAGATCGATACCCCACTCTACAGGGTACTGGAATTCTTTACCCGATTTTTTCAGGAGATCTACGGCTTCCGTATAGGTCACGCGGCCGAACTCAGAATTGACTATGTTGTTGAGCCTTTCTATCAGTCCCTTGTCTATGAAGCTATTAAAAAAGTTCATCTCCTCGGGAGCGTTTTCGAGAACGTAATTGATGATATACTTTATCATGTCCTCAGCCAGCCGCATATTGTCCTGCAAGTCTGCGAATGCGATCTCAGGCTCTATCATCCAGAACTCGGAAGCGTGTCTGGCCGTATAAGAATTCTCGGCTCTGAACGTAGGCCCGAAGGTATATACGTTTCTGAAAGCGAGAGCGTATGTCTCCGCTTCCAGCTGTCCGCTTACAGTCATATTGGTCTCTTTGCCAAAAAAGTCTTTGCTGTAATCTATTTTGCCGTCTTCCGTCTTAGGCGGCTGGTTCATATCCAGCGTGGTGACTCTGAACATTTCACCTGCTCCCTCAGCGTCGCTTCCTGTTATTATCGGGGTATGCACGTATACGAAGTTCTGTTCCTGGAAGAACTTGTGTATCGCGTAAGATACCAGAGATCTGATTCTGAAAACTGCGGCAAAGGTGTTGCTTCTCGGTCTCAGATGAGCTATCTCCCTGAGGAATTCCATGGTGTGCCTCTTGGGCTGAAGCGGATAGTCCGGCGTGGAAGTCGCTTCTACAGTGATTTCTTTAGCTTTTATCTCAAAGGGCTGTTTTGCGCCCGGAGTAAGGGTTACGACGCCTCTCACATTAAGAGCGGAGGCCACGTATGCCTTTGATATTTCTTCAAAATTATCTATAAATTCCTCTTCATAAACCACTTGTACGGATTTAAAGAAAGAGCCGTCGTTGAGTTCGATGAATCCAAATTTATTTGAGCTTCTGTTGTTTCTTATCCAGCCTCTTACGGTTACTTCCTTATCCTGATATTGATCAGTATTTCTGAAAAGTTCTCTCAATAATATTTCTTTCATTTTACATTACCCTTTATTTTTATTTGGTGGCTCTTAGGCCGTACGATATTGGTTATTATATACCAAAAGAGGCGGTATTTCAAGGCTTTAGCTTATCAAATCTTCAATTAACAATTCCCCTAAAACGCTGCGCAAGGTATATAAGTCAGACGAGTTTTAAATGAGATATACCTTCATTTATTTATAAAACCAAAGTTATATACTATTATAGTCAGATTAGAATGTCTTTAACACGTCTTAAAGCTCTTTTATCCTGTTACCCGTTCAGCATATAGTACGAGTTTTGTTCAGACGTCGATAAAAAGAGACAGTACATTAGCAGTTAATATCTGTTAACGCACTGTCCCGTCCGTTATGCCGGTTATGTGTCTTGTATCGCACTGATTTGTGTATCGAACGAAACACGTTCGCTAAAAAGGTAGAATATTTACACCTTAGTACAACTTTGCTCCAGCCGGAATATGATCGTCTACCATCAAAAGGTGGAGTCTTTCTTCATCCTCCTCCGTGTGAACGGCGGAGATTAACATACCGCAGGAATCAATGCCCATCATCGGTCTCGGCGGAAGGTTTGTAATTGCGATACAGGTCTTTCCGATCAGCTCTTTTGGCTCGTAATAATCGTGAATACCGCTTAAAATCACTCTGTCTTTGCCTGTTCCGTCGTCTAAAACGAATTTCAAGAGCTTTTTACTCTTTGGAACTGCTTCACATTCTTTTACCTTCACCGCACGAAAATCAGATTTTGCAAAAGTATCGAAGTCGACAAATTCTTCAAATAGAGGTTCGATCTTCACCTTCGAGAAATCTATTTTTTCCGGCTCGGATTCTACATCATCCGCACCTGCAGAAACCGCCTTTTCGTTTACATCATTTTTCCCGTTCACATCTTTCAGCGGCTTCATGGTCGGGAACAAGATTATATCTCTTATGCTCGGCGCGTCGCAGATGAGCATTATGACTCTGTCGATACCTACGCCAAGCCCTCCTGTAGGCGGAAGACCTACCTCTAAGGCGTTGACGAAATCCATGTCCATCGGGTGAGCCTCGTCGTCTGCTCCGGAATCCAGCTGCGCCTGCTGCACTGCAAATCTTTCGTACTGATCTATCGGGTCGTTCAGCTCCGAGAAGGCGTTACAGATTTCCCAGCCGTTGATATAGCCTTCAAATCTTCTGGTGATTCTCGGGTCTTTAGGGTCTCTCTTGGAAAGCGGAGAAACCTCCACAGGGTGTCCCACTACGAAAACAGGTCCGTCCAGATAGCCCGGTACATCTTCGCAGTATTCCTCGAACATCTCGGCGATGATCTTTCCGCGAGGCATATCTTTGATCTCGTCCTTATCCATACCGTAGCCGGCCGCAGCTTCTCTGGCCTCCTGGTCGCTGTCGATCTTGCTGAAGTCAATTCCTGTAATCTCCCTGACGGCGTCAGTCATATCCAGCCTTCTCCAAGGCGGAGTGACATCGAATTGCTTACCCTGATATGTGATCACAGGAGTACCGTTTACGGCAAGCGCCGCCTTATATACCAGCTGTTCTGTGACGTCCATGACGCTTTCCATATCTCCGTAAGCCATGTAACATTCCATGCTGGTAAACTCAGGGTTATGGTTCCTGTCCATCCCTTCGTTACGGAACATCTTGCCCATCTCATAGACTCTGTCCAGTCCGCCGACTATCAATCTCTTGAGGTAAAGCTCGTTGGAGATTCTCATCTTCATATCTATGTCGAGAGTATTGTGGTGAGTGTTGAAAGGTCTGGCGTTGGCTCCCCCCGCTATAGTTGTAAGTATAGGGGTGTCGACCTCGAGATAACCGTAATCCTCCTCAAGGACTCTCTTGATTTCTTTTATTATTCTGGCGCGTTTTACGAAGGTCTCTTTCACCTCAGGATTTACGATAAGGTCTACATATCTCTGGCGGTACCTGAGATCCTGATCCTTGAGTCCATGCCACTTGTCAGGCAATATCTGAAGAGACTTTGACAGAAGAACTATCCTTGCCGCCTTTATGGAAACTTCTCCGTGTTTAGTCTTAAACACGGTTCCCTCTACGCCTATTATATCTCCTATGTCGTAAGTCTTGAACCAATCGTATTCCTCTTCGCCGATAGCGTCGCGTCTGACATAGCACTGGATTCTTCCCTGTTTGTCCTGAATATCTATAAATGACGCTTTTCCCATGTTTCGGAAAGCCATGATTCTTCCGGCGCATGAGACCTCCTGGTCTTCCATGGCGTCGAAATTGTCCTTTATATCTTTGCTGTGGGCCGTCACGTCCCATTTTTCTTCTAAAAACGGATTTCTTCCGGCCTCCTGCAGAGCCTTAAGCTTATCTCTTCTTATCTTTCTAAGCTCGTTGAGACTTTCTTCTGACATCTCTTCCTGCGCTTCAGGAGCTATGTTATCTCTCGTTTCTTCTGTGCTCATCTTTAAATCCTCTCCGTACTCTCACTTACTTTGTGATGTCGATAATCTTGTAGGTTAAAACTCCGTCAGGTACTATTATATCAACTGTCTCTCCCTTTTGCCTGCCTAATAGGTTCTTGCCTACCTCCGATTCGTTGGAGATCTTGCCTGCAAAAGGATCTGCTTCTGTAGATCCCACTATGGTAAATTCCATCTCATCACCTGCGGATGTATCCTGGACTTTGACTTTGAGGCCTACGCTGACTCTGTCTGCGTCCATCTCGCTCTCATTGATGATTTTAGCTTTACGGATCATATTCTCAAGCTTGAGTATTCTCTCTTCAAGCTCTGCCTGCTCATTTTTCGCAGAGTCATATTCGGAGTTCTCCGAAAGGTCTCCGTATGAGATGGCTTCTTTCAGTCTCTCCGATACTTCTTTTCTCTTCACAGAAACGAGTTCCTCGTGTTCTGCGACTATTTTGTCGTACCCTTCTTGGGTCAACAGTATTTCTTCTGACATTCCTAATATCTCCTTTCGACTTTGCTCTGCGAGCCGTGCCAAATATTATACTTTAAAAGACTGTGATTGTCAATCTCTTCGGCCCCTGTCAAAGCCTTTATTTTTCCCCTTTTTCAGACAAACTCGATCCTGACGTTTCTGCAGTTTGTCAGATATACTATGGTAGCATAGCAGATATCAAAGGTCATAGTATCTCCAACCTTATAATCTCTCTCTGCGTCCTCTACATCTATTATGGTATGATCGCTGGAGGCTCCTAAGACCTCTATTCCCTCTTCCATAGGTATGAGCTCGCAGGGATCGCCGTAGTCCACCTTGCCCACAGCCAACAACGCTCTTCTTCTCATCCCTCTGTCGACGTAAGTGGGAGTATGCCCGAAAGCGTCTATGGCTATGGTTCCCACAGGATATGACGGTTTGGTCTTTACTTCTATGACTTCTGCTTTCAGCCTGAAAACATCCTGATAAAGCTCCGACATATCGTAACCGTAGAATGTATCGAGGTCTCTGGCCAGCAATATTCCCTCTCCGACTCTGAGAAGATTCACTCTCTCAGGAATATCCTTGTCCCAGACTCTCATGAGACTGCTGGTGGCTCCTCCCGATATATATTCGAGTTCCCTGTCCAGCCTCGCCTCTATCTTTTCTGCCAGTTCTACCAGCTCCTCAAGTTTTTCTGCTGTAGGCGCGATGGATCCGTAACATCCCAGATTGGTGCCGATACCCACAAGCTGAATGTTTATCATCCTGTTCTCTATGTATTCAGCTATCTCAACCATCTCTTCCTTATCCCAGAAGCCTTCTCTAAGATCTCCCAGGTCGGCCATGAGTATGACCTTGTGAAGTTTTCCCTGGCGCCTGGCTTCTTCGTTCAGCGCTTTTATCACCTCAAACTCACTGTTGAGGCTTATGTCGGTAAGTCTTACCACGTCGCTGACTTCGCTGAGCATAGGTACTCTTATGAGCATCATAGGCTTCTCTATTCCCGCGTTTATGGCGTCCTCTATCTGCTCGAGTCTCGATGAAGCTATGAATGCGGCTCCCCCCTTATCAAAAGCCTTTGCCACTTCCGGATGTCCCGTAGCTCCCTTTATCACTCCTGCCACCTGGATACCGCAGCTTCCGCATTTTTCTACTATCCTCGATACATTATGCTGCAAGTGGGCCAGATTTATTTCAAGTCTTGGATATCTGTTTTCCATTTTATATATTCTCCTTATTTTCTATGCGATTTCAAGCGCTATCTCCATCATTGCGGTGAAAGTTTTCTGTCTTTCTTCCGGCGTGGTAGCTTCTCCCGTAAACGGGTTGTCGGATATAGTGCAGATGGCTAAGGCGTTCTTGCCTGCTCTGGCCGCGTTCATATACAGAGCCGCAGCTTCCATCTCTGTAGCTAAAACTCCCATCTTCTGCCACTTCGACAAGCCTGCCCCATCGTCATAAAATGCGTCTGAAGAGTATATATTGCCTACTTTAGGTTCGATTCCAAGTCTCTGGGCAGCCTCCACCGCCTTTTTCATCAGGTCGTAGGAGCAGATAGGAGCGTAAGTTCCCGGCAGGTCAAATTGAGCCGCATAATTGGAATTTGTACATGCCCCCATACCTATGACCACATCTCTTACCTTCAGAGACGGATCTATTACGCCGGCCGTTCCTACTCTGATTATATTCTTTACGTCGTAAAAGTTAAAGAGTTCGTAAGAGTAGATGGCCATGGACGGCATCCCCATGCCGGAGGCCATGACGGAAACTCTCTTTCCCTTATATGTTCCCGTATACCCCTGTATTCCTCTGACGTTGTTTACCAGTTTGGCGTCTGTAAAAAAATTCTCCGCTATGAATCTGGCCCTCAGCGGGTCTCCCGGCATTAACACCGTCTCGGCGAAGTCGCCGGCTTTAGCTTCTATGTGTGGTGTAGGAATGTTAGACATCTATTCTTCCCCTTTCTTTTATCTCGATATTTTTCTCCGTTTTTTAAATAACAATACTGCTTTTATTTTACAAAATTTTTGGTGTTTTAACAAGAGCTTTATTTTTATCTTCGTTTCATCCTGATGAGAAGGCTGAAGACACATCGGACGTAGTCTTTTGGGCCATAATATGATAGAATGATATAAAATCGCCGAAAAGGAGGCCGCCGGCCATGAAAAAGAAAATATGTATATTATATACGGGAGGAACCATAGGTATGGTGGCCACGGAAAACGGCTACGCTCCAAAAGAAAATTATCTGTCAGAGCTTCTGTCCGAGATTACAGAGCTTAAAAACCCCGCCATGCCTTCGTGGGATGTGATAGAATTCAGTCCTCTCCTGGATTCTTCCAATATGACTGTCAGGCAATGGTCCGTCATCGGAGAAGAGATTGCTCTCCATTATGATGACTACGACGGTTTTGTGATTCTCCACGGCACCGATACCATGTGCTATACCGCCTCCGCCCTCTCTTTTATGCTGGAAAACTTAAACAAGCCTGTCATCCTGACAGGCTCTCAGATACCCCTGTGCGAAATACGCAGCGACGGAAGAGACAATATCATAGCTTCCTTGCTTATTGCAGCTGAAGGCAAGGCCAAAGAAGTGTGTCTGTTCTTCGCCGGCAGGCTTCTCAGGGGCAATCGCTCCACTAAAATATCATCAGACGGTCTGATAGCTTTTGCATCTCCCAACTATCCGCCTTTAGCTTCGGCCGGGATAGATATAAAGTACGATACTGCCGCACTGAAGCGTCCTGCTGTCTGCGAGGACGATTTCAGCTTTACTCCTCTCAGACAAGTTCCGATAGGCGTTTTGAAATTCTTTCCCGGAATCCAGTTCAGCCTCTTCGAATCTATAATGACAGAATCTCTCAAGGGGATAGTCCTCGAGACTTTCGGGGCAGGCAATATACCAAGCTGTGACAACGATCTGCCTGCGATAATAAGCAAGGCTTTCAGGAACGGCTCTATCGTCGTAGTATGCTCCCAGTGTCCTCAGGGAACGGTAAAGCTGGGAACTTACGCCACCAGCAGCCCCCTCAGAGACGCCGGTGCAGTAAGCGGTTATGATATGACTACAGAAGCCGCCGTAGCCAAACTTTATTATCTGCTGGGCTGCGGATATGCTCCCGAGAAGATCAAAGAACTGATGGAGACTGATCTAAGAGGAGAGCTGAGCCGGTAAGACATCGTCTTACCGATATTTTTCCTCATATTCTTCTCTGAGCATAGACATCAGGTGTACATCGTGGAGCGCCCCGTTTTTACGGCAGTTTTTCCGAAGGATCCCTTCATATCTGAATCCGAGGGATAGATACAGTTCTGAAGCGGGGTTGCCCGTGTAATGATCAAGATACAGTCTTTGAAGCGACAGGCCGTCGAAACAGTATGATATAATGCCCAGCATGGCTTCCCTGCCATAGCCTTTCCCCCGAAGGGACTTGTCAGCTATATATATTCTCCAGATTTCGGCTTTCCACCCTCTCTCTATATCAGCCAGCACGATTCTTCCTATCCTGGGCAAGCCTTCTCCATCTTTGAGCAGTATAGTAAACTGGAGAGCTTTAGGGTCTTTTTCATCCTCTATATATTTGCGGGTCACTTCTTCTTGCGTCTGGTCGTCTCCGATGCTGAAGAACTCCGTCACCTCGGGCAGTCTCTCCCACCTGTAAAAGTCTTCGAGGTCTTCCCACTTGGATTGTCTGATTATCAGATTATCGGTTTCTATCATGTTTTCTCTCCTTATCAGTTTTCTCGTCTCTGCCCTCAAGTTCTAAATTATATTATAACTGCATCCCTCGAATACAGTGTCAAACCTGCAGATGCCCTTGTACCGGCAGAAAGTGCAGGCAGACCGGTCTTTAGTCTTCATGGGATGAATCTCTATCTTTCCCTCTGTAAGATCGCTGCAGATCTGTCTTATCTTTTCAGTTACGGCCCCCTGCAGATGTGTAAAATCCTCTGCGGAAAGCAGTCCTCCCTTTCCGGTGTTCTTTATTCCGTCTTTTGTGGACCTTATGGGTACGATCTCCGAAAAGCCTTCAAAATCACCGGCTATATCCCGGATCACCTGTGGATCGTCCACCATTATGCCATCGAGCTTAAAAGATTTTCTTATCTCTTTCTCGAGGGTCTGACTGTCCATATCCTTTTGAGACAAATCTATGGACGGCTCTTTTATTTTAAAATAAAATACGCCGGCAGGTTTTCTGCCGCTTCCGCAGGCTGCATTCAGATACAACATCAGCTGCAGCCTGTAGCCTGCCGCAGCCTCTTCTATATCGAAGCTTTCATTTCCCGTCTTATAATCCACTATCTTTATGCGGCCGTCAGTTAGATAATCCACTCTGTCTATGACTCCCTCTATATATATCTTCTGTCCGCCGGCTTCCATCTCTATAGGCGGTAGATCTCCCCTGCGGCCGAAGGCTATTTCCGGGGAAATCTGCGATATATGGCCTGCTCTCACCTGCTCTACTACGCTAAAGCAAACCGAAGCGCATATGTCCGTTATACGGCGTCTTCTGTAATCCTCCACGCTTCCCGACTGAAAAAGCCCTTCTCTGTATGTCTCTGCAATGGACTCGATCTCCCGCTCTACTAACTGGGCGCACTCTTCTTTTGTTATTTTCATCCACGGAGAATCCGGTTCAAAGATCTGTATTCCTGGTACTGTCAGTTCTCTGGCCAGCCCCATGAGACAGCGGTGATATATGTCTCCGATCTCTCTTTGCGCCGCTTCAAAGACGCGCCTTTCTTCGGGTCTGAGGCCATAAGTGACCAGATGAGAGAAAGGACATCTCGAATATCCTTCGATTCTGGACGGACTCAGAGCCAGCGCCTGATAGGGATCCTTTCCAAACAGCGCCGCCGCAGCACGGCTTCCAAGCTGCTCCTGTCTGTTAGTAAACGTTATACTCCTTCTTATCTCTTGAGCCTGATCGGGCATGTTATTCTCAAGCCATCCAAGGGCCGCCTGCCACCGATCGTCCATAAGGGCGCCTTCCCCCGCTTCCAATATCTTGCGGCTGATATGGCGTCTTGCGCCTATTCCGCCGCTTATGAGCAGATCGTCGTCGCCGTTTATCATATCTCTTCTTATTTCTATTCCGGGAAACAGCTCCCTGACCTTGAGAAATATCCCGGACGGCTTCATCTGGCCGCCTTCCTCATCTGTGAGGCTGCAACTCATCCACAGATAATCTGACGGAGACGAAAGATTTCTGTATATGCTGAGCCGTTCTTCCATGAACCTTATAGCGTCGACTTTGCACAGTTCCCGTCCGTCTTCTCTGAATAGTTCTCTTTCTTCTGCCGAGAATAGGCCTTGGGTTGGTCTCTCCTGAGGAAGTATTCCCTCGTTGGCCCCCATAACGATAAGGGCTTTCACCCTGCCGCTTCTGCTTCTCTGTATATTGCCGAGTATAAGTCCATCCTGCGTTGGCGGCAAAAGCCCTATCTCCACCTGGCTCAGCCCGACTTCAAATATTTCTCTGAAGGCTTCGGGCTCAAAAGGTTCTTCGCCCATGATTTCAAAGATCTGATCTAATATATCCGACAAGCTTTCCCATATCTGAGCCGTCTCGTCGGCAAGGTCCCAGAGTTCCTTTTCCTCTTGCCTTGCGATAAAGGCCAGTATCTTCTGTCGCAGAGCCATACGGCCGCAGAGGTAGTCATAAAAGAGCCTTATGAACTCTCCGTTGGTCTCCGCTTCAAATATTTTTTCCAGCGGCTTTATGGGATCAACTGCCTTTTGGCGCAGCATATTTATGTAAGAAAGTCCCTCCTCGCCGTATTCGGCAGATCCCCGCCTGAAAGGCTTCTTCCACATCGAACCTCTTATCTTATATTTAACAGCGTAATTCTCAAGGTCTGACAGCTCTTCGCCGGACAGATCGCCAAATCCCGATTTGAGCAAGGAGAGCAGCGTTTCTGTCCTGTATTTTTCAATCACAACGTCTAATAGCGATGTGATGTATTTGATTATAGGGCTGTCCATTATATCTCGTTTCATATCGGAAAACAGTTCGATGCCGTATTCCTCAAATACTCGCTCTATTATATCTCCCCTGTTTTCCAGGTCGTTATATATTAGTCTTATATCTCTATATCTCAGCCCCTTGTCTCTCACCAGATGAAGCACATACGCGGCGGCGCTCTCCGCCTCATTGTATATACCGGCGGCTTCCGTCATGATCAGGCCCTCATGGCAGTTTGATACGGCAGAAGGCAAAGTATAGAGTTCTTTTTCTATGTGCCTGACGGCCTCGGCTTTTTCTTTCTGGGCAAAGGAATCGGGTATACGCTGTCTGATGTGGGCCGTTCCCAGAGAATCGGCCAGCTTTTCGGCGTTGTTCATGACGATCTCCGTCAGGGCAAACAGATCCAAGTCCCTGCCTCGATCATCCCATGTCAGAACTATATTCACCTCTTTAGCGTACATCATCAGCTGCCCCAGCAATGCCATAGTCTTGGGGGCAAAACTGTCAAAACCGTACACCCATACGGTGTTATCCCTGATGAGAGCCGAGTCTTTGATCTTCCCAAGATATAGATCTATATAGTCTTCTGAATCCGTATATCTGCCCTCTATCTGTTTCTCATACTCGCTGAACAAGGAGTATATATCTGTCAGTTTTTTTCCCGTATATGAGTCCTCTCCTATGCTTTCGGCCATTGCCAAAAGGTCTTTCGGGCCGCAGTTATACTGCTTCATCTCTGATATGAAGTCATTGACCGAATCGAGAAAGGAGCTCTTCCTCTCCATTCCCCTGAAAACTTTGAGATCGTCCCCGAGGCTCACCGCGCTCTTGTAGAGGAGCATATGACGTCCGTATTTGTTTATAAAGCTTCGCTTGTTTCCTCCCAGTTCACTGAGTATATTGCCGCCGAGACTGGCGGCCGATACGATTTCCACATCCATCAGCGACGACACGCCAAGATGGCGGAAAGCCTGTCTCTCCGCCTCTAAGGTATATTGATCGGGCACCATGATGAGGGCCCTGTCTCCTACGCTTTCAAATATGAATTTCTCTTTATCCAGGTTTTCTCTGCCGTAAAAGATGTTAAGCATCACATCTCCTTGAGGATCTCCATCAGGTCCATAGGCCGGGCTATAGAGTAATTGACTGTACATTCTCCCACGTCTTCATTGGCGGCAGCCACTCTCCAGCCCACCAGAACCGTCTTTACTCCGGCATTGTTGGCGCTCTTCATATCGAAGGAGCTGTCTCCTACCATCAGAGCTTCTTCAGCAGCCGTATCCAGTTTCTTAAGTCCCATGAGCACTGGAGCCGGATCGGGTTTATGCTTGTCTGTATCGTCGCACGTCACTATGCCGTCGAAATATTCTGTTATTTTAAACTGTCTGAGATATCCGAGGGTGGACTGTCTCGTCCTGGACGTGACTATACCGATCTTGTATCCCGCTTCTCTGAGAGCCGAGAGGAGATCCGGTATATCGTCAAACAGCGTTACCAGCTCCTCCGCTTTGGCTATCTGGCGGTCTCTGTAAACTTGAGCGCTCTCCTCAGGATCTACCTGCGGAAATTCTCTTGCCATAGTTACCAAGAGAGGTTCGCCGAAGCATTTAGTTATATGTTCAACCGGTTTTTCATCTTGTCCGTAATGTCTGTATGTATGCTGCCAGGCTTCAATTATGACGTCGTTGGTATTGACCAGCGTTCCGTCAAAATCAAATATTATAGATTTTATCATGTCTCTCCTCTTATAACTTCATCGTCAGTCCTATTTTCATCTTCTCGTGATCTATAGAAATTATCTTCACCTTTACCGTGTCTCCTACTGAAACGATGTCCATCGGGTGTTTTACATACTTATCGCTCATCTGCGATATGTGTACCAGACCGTCGCTCTTTACTCCTATATCCACAAATGCGCCGAAGTCCACCACGTTGCGCACCGTTCCCTCGAGTTCCATATCAACCTTGAGATCTTCAAAGCTCTTCACGTCGTTTCTGAATATTACCGGCGGTGCGTCTTCTCTTGGGTCTCTGGCCGGTTTTTTCATTTCTTCTATTATATCCGTCAGAGTCATTTCTCCTACGCAAAGTTCTGAGGCCATCGCTGATATACATTTCGTAAGGGTTTTTTCTCCGTAGGCTTTTTTAATCTTTTCTTCTATGGACTTGTCTCCTCCTCCGGTTATTGCGGCGGAGTCTATTCCCAGTTTTTCCATCATCGCCTTGGCGGCCTTGTAGGATTCGGGGTGTACGGAAGTAGAGTCCAGAGGTTCGCTTCCTCCTGAGATTCTCAGGAAGCCTGCGGATTGGTTGAACGCTTTTTCGCCCAGCTTTGAGACCTTCATCAGCTGCTTTCTGTCGGTGAACCTGCCGTTCTCTTCTCTGTAGGCGACTATATTTTTAGCTATAGCTCCGTTGATACCTGCCACATATGAAAGCAGGGACGGTGAGGCTGTGTTCAGATCCACGCCCACTCTGTTGACGCAGTCTTCTACCACATTGCCTAAGGCCCCGGCCAGAAGCTTCTGGTTCATGTCGTGCTGATACTGGCCTACTCCTATGCTTCTTGGGTCTATCTTAACCAGCTCGGCCAGCGGGTCTTGAAGCCTTCTTCCCAGCGACATGGCTCCCCTGGTGGTGACGTCCAGATCCGGATATTCTTCGGCAGCCAGCTTGGAAGCGGAATATACAGAAGCCCCGGCTTCGTTGACTATAGTGTACTGTATGGCATACCCGTTTTTTCTGATGAAATCGGCTACCACCTCTTCCGTTTCTCTGGAAGCAGTGCCGTTTCCTATGACGATCACGTCTACCTCATACTTTTCCACCAGTTTTTTAAGGATGGCTTCTGTGCCCTTTATGTCGTTTTTCGGCTGAGTCGGATATATGGTGGTATAGGCCTTGAGCTTGCCGGTGCCGTCCAAAACAGCTACCTTGCAGCCTGTCCTGTAGCCCGGGTCTATGCTGAGCACGTTCTTGTCTTTTACAGGAGGAACCATCAGGAGACTCTCCGTATTCTTCGCGAAGATCTTTATGGCCTCGCCTTCGGCTCTCTCGGTCAGAAGGTTGCGCATCTCCCTCTCAACCGACGGCGCTATAAGTCTCTTATATGCGTCTGTAATAGTATCGTTTAAAATTTCCGTGAATATGGATTTGTGATTCTTGATGACCTCGCCGGCGATGATCTGATGGATACTTTCCTGATCTGCCGTCACTTTGACTTTCAGCTTCTTTTCCTTTTCGCCCCGGTTTACGGCCAGCACTCTGTGATTTGGAATCTTACTGATGGCTTCTGTCTTGCCATAATACATGTCATAGACGGTCTTCTCCTCAGGATCGACTGCCTCTGTAGATATGAGTCCCGTCTGATACGTTAAATTTCTGACTGCTTCGGTCATATCAGGATCGTCTGCTATCATCTCCGCTATTATATCCATGGCTCCTGCCAGCGCTTCTTCTGCGGTGTTCACATCTTTTTCCGGATCTACGAAGGCCTCTGCCTCCTCCTCGGGTGTTCCCTCCGTCTTAAGCTGCGCATATATCAGCATCGCCAGCGGTTCCAGACCCTTTTCTCTGGCTTTGGAAGCTCTGGTGGCTTTCTTCTGCTTAAAAGGCTTGTACAGATCTTCTACTCGCTGAAGGACTTCAGCTTTTTCTATCTGTTCCTGCAGATCGGGCGTAAGTTTTCCCTGTTCGTCGATAAGCCTTATTACTTCTTCTTTTCTCTCTTCGAGACCTCTGAGATATTTCAGTCTCTCGTCCATATCTCTGAGGATAACGTCGCTGAGGCCGCCGGTAACCTCTTTTCTGTATCGGGCTATGAAGGGAATGGTGTTCCCTTCATCTATGAGCCCTACGGTGTTTTCCACCTGCTCCGTCTTTACTTTAAATTCGGCAGCTATTTTTTTGATTATATCCATATTTATTCCTTGTGTTTAAGTTTTTCGTTTATGAAGTAATCCAGATCTCCGTCCATCACGGCGCCTACATTGGCAGTTTCGGCTCCCGTCCTGTGATCCTTGACCATGGTATACGGCTGGAATACATAAGAACGGATCTGGGATCCCCAGGTGTTCATGGAATAGTCTCCCTTGAGTTCTCTGAGGTTCTCCTTGTGTTCCTGCTCCTTGAGTTCGGCCAGCTTGGACATGAGTATTTTCATAGCCATCTCTTTATTCTGGTGCTGGCTCCTCTCATTTTGACATGTGACTACTATATTGGTGGGCAGATGGGTTATTCTTATGGCCGAATCAGTCTTATTTACGTGCTGACCGCCTGCACCGCTGCTCCTGTAGGTATCTATTCTCAGATCTTCCGGATCTATCTCCACCGAAAGATCTTCTTCGATCTCAGGCACCACCTCAAGCTGAGCGAAGGAAGTCTGTCTCTTGCCTGCCGCGTTGAAAGGCGATATTCTCACCAGCCTGTGTACTCCCTTTTCGTTTTTGAGATAGCCGTAGGCGTTTTCTCCTTCTACTATAAGTGTGGCGCTCTTGATGCCGGCTTCAGTATCATCCTGCAGGTCGATCATCTTTACGCTGTAGCCTTTTTTTTCGCACCATCTGGTGTACATCCTCAGCAGCATGGAAGCCCAGTCCATGGCGTCCACTCCTCCCGTGCCCGCATGTATGGATACTATGGCTCCGCAGCCGTCATATTTGCCTGTGAGAAGAGTCTTTACTCTCATGGCCGCAAGGTCTTCTCTGAGCTTGTCGAACATGCTCTGTATCTCCGGCGCCATGGATTCGTCGTCTTCTTCCTCTGCCATTTCTATAAGTTCTTCTATATCTTTGAAGGCCGACGTGAGAGCGTTTATCGCTTCTATAGTGCTCTCCATGGTCTTCTTCTTTTTCATGACTTTCTGGGCGTATTCCAAATCGTTCCAGAAGTCCTCCTGTTCTATCTCTCTGTCAGTTCTCTCCAGTTCGGCTTTAATTTCAGCCAGGTCAAAGAGAGTCACCGACTTCTTTCAGGGTCTTTTCCATCTCGGGAAGAGCTGCCCTGATACCGTCAAACTGTATCATAAGTCTCACTCCTTTTCTTAAAATAAGCGACTCGCACCGCAGCTGCGGCGCAAGATCTGCTAATGTATTATTATATATCAAATTCATTGGATTTTCAATGTTTATGTGTGTTCGCTTAAAATCGTTTTTACGAGGTAGAGTCACTTTTTGTTTACAAAGAAATTGTTGAATACCGCAGCGACCAACCTGCCGAAAAAACGGCACCCTATGTTGAACACGCAGTACATACAAAATCTCAGATAAAAGATCTTTTGCATAGCTCTCATAAATGTGAATCTTCTCTTCAGTTTTTTTATATATTCTATATATATCTCGTCTCTGCCCAGGGCAATAGCCCGGGCACATTCCTCTGCGCTTCTCAAAGCATATCGCAGCCCCGAAAGCGTCAAGGGGTCGCAGGCTCCTACCGCATCGCCCACATAATATATCTTTTCACCCAAGATCGGATCGCTTACGCCGATAGGTGTGAAGGCTCCTCTGAGCCGGCCGGTATCGGCTTCTATGCCCAGAATATCCAAAAATCGCTGAAATTCCTCGGTATAATTGACAGCGGGGTCATACACGTCGGTCAGGCCCACGTTAGTCTTGCCGCCAAATGAGCTGATCCAGCCGTATCCTCTCCGGGTTATTCCAAAGTGTATCTGTATCTCTTCCTGTCTGTCGCTGTCAAACACCAGCTGCATGGCGATATTTTTAAGTCCGTCAGTCTTATATCTGCTTCCGTAGCCGCTGGCGCCGTCTGCAAAGATCAGCTTATCATAAGCGAGGCTTTCGTCATCGGAAGTGACGAGAAAGCAGGAATCTGCATCGTGATTCTTTATAGCTGTATTTTCTTTTATCTCTATCCCCTTCTCTTTAGCCAGCCTGAAAAACGCGTCGTCTAATTCTACCCGGTCGATATATCTGTTGGTATACAGAAATTTATTTTGTATGTCTTGTCTCTTCCGAGATCTGTAGAATATTCCGAAGTCCCTGATGAGCGAATAGTTGACTTTATCTGTGTCGAGACCTAATCTGGCGTATTCTTTTTTTGTCTTGCCCGTTATATACCCTGCACAGCACTTGTACCTGGGGAAAGCGTATCTCTCTATCACGAGGACATTTTTCTTTCCCAGTTTTTGAAGGTTTAAGGCGGCGGAGATCCCGGCGGGTCCTGCTCCGATTATTATCACGTCGTATTTCTTATTCATAACCTGCTCTTTTCTTTATAGTTGGTCATCTTGATTTTATCACATATACATAAAGGCCACAATCGCATTGACTAAAAATAAGTCCCGGGGTTTTCCCGGGACTCGAATCTCATATGAAGTTACCGCTTTCTTACGCTGTGAGCAAGGGTCGTGCCGCTCCCTTTACAGGCTGAAAACTACGTATATGCCTCTTGTGGCCGCAGGCCTGACTTCGTCATCTTTTAAAGCGGTTTCTCCTTCTCCGGCGGCGGCAGAGCCGGCCTCGTATACATTCACCTCATACAGTCTGTACTGCTTATCAATCTCTATTTTTTCCTCATCAAAATTCTTCACGGTGGAGTCGGCTCTGCCGCTTTCTTTTTCTCCGATATATGACGGAAGTTCTATGTCGGTATAAACCTGCTTGCCGCCGGCGCCGTCTTCGGCTCTCTTATCCGGGCTGACCGTCACTCTGTACTTGTCCTCTCCTGCCATACAAAGCGCAATCGTCCCTTCTCTGAGATTTTCCATTTCGGAAAAATCTATAGCGCATATCTCATGATCTGCAAGCTCCCCATTCTCATAAGAAAATCTCACAAGTTTCATCTGCATAGCCTCATCTGGAGCTTTATATTCGTAGAGTCCGTATTCATCTATAAAATATTCGACAGATTCTGCACTCTTATCATCAAGCCGGACGCAGCGTATGCTCCCTTCTTCGAGGGCTGTCTCACCCTTATTCTCACTGCCGGCTTCGCCGCCGGCGGTCTCCCCGTTTCCCGTGCAGCCTGTAATAAGCAGTGCCGCTGCCAGCGTGAGGCAAAGGGCTGTCAATAAAGATCTTTTTACTTTAATTTTCATAGCTGTTTTACTCCATAGGATAAAATTCATGTGACTCTTTTTATAACTAATACTGACAAGTTGCCGTTTCGTTACAGTTTTTTTAAATTTTTTCTTTAAACCGAAAATGTCAAATGATGAGTTCAATGTAGTACTTACAGTTCCATTTGGCGTGTGCCCGAACTATTACTGCCTTTCATGACATATCCTCCTTGCCTTGACAGTTTGGCCGGCGAACCTTTCCTATTTTATCACAGGAGGATATTTTCCCTAAGGCTATTAATCTCGCCGGCATAACCGGTGGTTGCCTGTTCCTCGGGCTTTGCCCTCGGAACAGGCTCTTAAGAGACAACATAAGAAAGCCCTGCTTTTAAATGCAGGGGGCTCGCATTTCAGGCTTATACTGGCAACGAACAAAGGCTTTGATATGTGCTGATTCTCTGCACTTGGTCTTTTTGGCTTCTTTGTGGGAGTTTTTGACCATCTTACAAGGACTGAAACGCCTTACAGCCCCTTTTTTATCGTTTTTTTCTCTAAATAGTCCCGCAAACAGCCTTTAATTTCGTTTTACCGAGAACGAGCCGGCAAAAACTCCCGCAAACTTCTTGATTTTTGAAAAAACCGGGACTCTGTCCTGCACCTGCAAACACCTTGCCCTGTGCCCGCAAGCACTCTGCCTTGCGCCTCAACAATAGTGACTGCAAGAGCGCCATATAATGATAGAGGCAAAGGGGGGCAGGGCGCAGGCCAGCTTTTTTTATCCCGTACATTCATATGACGCTCCTATTTACGTCTCACGACCGCATAATACTTCTTCTCTAAACGTTTACAACTATAGCCAAAGAGGACGGCCGTTGCGGCAGCGTTTATCAGCGACTGCGCCAAAGGGAGCAGCGGTGAATAATCTATGGAAAGCCATTCTGCTGTTTTCGGCGCCCCTCTGAAGAGAACTACATATAAGATGATACATAGTATGACTGCCGTTACACCTTTGCCCGGTGCAGAAGGCGAATTGGCGAAGATCACTCCGAACATTATTATGGCCGATATCAGCACAGCCCCCGTTATCATACTCAGCGCCTCGAATGGCAGAGCAAACGGCAGCATATCCGAGGCTATGGAGGATGCCAGCAGACTCGTCAGAGTATTTTCTGAAGGCCAGTACATATCAGTCGAAAATGTGATAGAATCCCCGGCCATGAGAAGCATGACTCCATACATCGCCAAGGTGGAAACGGTGTACATCGTCATCATGAACGAACCGGCGAAAAGTTTTCCCGCCAAGACCTCCTTGGGGTCGAGAGGGAGGGAATTATACACATACGCCGCCTCTTCGTAAAGAGTTGTATAATACAGCCTTTTATACCCTTTTATCAGCGCGGCAAGAGATATGCCCAGAAATACGACTGCAAAGATTATCACTGCAAAATTTACTGCTGTCAATCCCATCGCCAGCGACATTGCGCAGGCTACGCCGGTACAGTTCCCTGTCATTTTGATGTTCAGCCTGATGTATTTGTCCAGTTTACTCATTTCTATCTACACCTCCCTCAAGTCTAAAAGGGCATATTGTCCTGCTATCTTTACGGCAGCAAACCCCTCTTCTATCTCCGAGGCCCAGTCGAATATGAAATCCGTCACATGATTAAACTCCTCGTCGATAAAGCCGAAGATATAATTTTTAGACTCCGTAGCGATGGCGTCGCTCATCCGGCCGGCGTTGCCGCCTTTTCTGATTCCTGCTGTGGCAAGGCCATCTTCAAAAGCAGACATACATAATTCTCTATGCTTTGAAACCGCCCCTTTGTTTTCGCCGGCGATGGTGATATACTCCATAACCCCTGCTTCCTTAGTGGTGTAAATCACCTGATCGTTTGAGATTCCCACAAAAGAGCCTCTTTCCTCATCCTCTTTTATCTCAAATGCGACCTGCCCTGTCTTATCTATTATCTTCTCGGCGGAAGACACATCTTCCTGATATATATAGATATAATCTCTATCGCCGCTGTAAAATGCGAAATCCTCAATTCCCTCCGGTCTTACAAAGCTGTCGCTTAGCAGATAATTGTGTGTGGATTGCAGCAGATCTTCCGGGTTTTCGGTTACTTCGACTACGAAATGTCCTGCATAATATCCTCTCACATATTCGTTTTCATTAAGCCGGCAGCCGACCTCTCCGGTATATATATTTCTGAGCAGATACCGGTCCTCTTGCTCCGCGCTTTCCTGCACATATTTGCTGCCCGGAATAAGCCAGGCGTTTTCATCGGCTGTACGGTAAAGCTCTTTTCCTTCAAGTGATAAGATCCTCGTCATTCCGCTCTCTTCGACTAAGATAACGCCGCTTTCTCCGTCGTAATATGCAGAATCATATCTCTTTTCTTCTTCGAAAAAGACAGGTTTGCCCGAATTCAGGCTTTTTGCAGCGTCCACAATGACGCTTTCGCCGTCATCACTGCACAAAAATGCGAATCCGCCTCCGCTGCCTACAAACTTTGCAAAGCCTTGTATCTCAACATTTTTGCCGCTGCCCGGGTCTATGATTTCCCAGACGTCGTCCTTAAGTTTTCCGGCTGCTGCGCCTCCCGCACCTTTTATAGATGCGATCTCTCTGTATTTATCAAAAGGAACGGCTATCTTGGCTCCGCTCTTTTCGATTTCCATAAGTTCCTCTTCAGACGGGCCGCTGCCGAAGGCATAACACCTGCCGGCTATTGCGCATATCACCATGACCGCAGCTATAGCGGCCGCCGCCATCTTAAGATATCTGCTCTCTGTAAAAAGCTCTTTCATATCTCCTCTCCCCTGAATATACTTATGACGGCTTCTTCAAGAGTTCCGCCGTAACATTCTCTTATGGCGTCGCTGTCGTCATACATCGTCGTCTTTCCATTTTTCAATATTATCACAGAATCAAAAAGTCTTTCTATATCCCTGACAAGATGAGTGACTATTATCATGCTGCCGCAGGGATTGAAATTTTCCAGTATCAAGTCCAGCACGTGCTGCCGGGCTTCTACATCTATTCCTCCTATGGGTTCATCCAGAAGGTAGAGCCGGGCGTCTCTGGACATCAAGAGAGAAATTTTTAGTTTATCAGCCTCTCCCTTTGACAGTTCTCCTGCAACAGTCTTCTCATCTATACCGAAGATATCGAGAAGTTTTCTGCACCTCTCCTCATCGAAGTCATCAAAGAAGGTATCATATATCTTTATTATCTCATCTGCGGGAAGATTTTCGGGCAGACCATCCTTGTCGGGAAGATATGCGACCTTCGCCTTGCCGGCGGCGCTGCCCGGACGCTTCCCGTCTATAAGCACTTCCCCCTCATAATCTGCGCAGAATCCGGACAGTATCTTAATAAGAGTAGTCTTGCCGCTTCCGTTAGGGCCCAGGAGTCCTATGATCTTGCCCTGCGGTATCTCGAGATCTATGTTGTCCAAAACCTTCTTTTCACCAAAGGCCTTGGAAAGTCCCGATATTTTTACTATCGGCTGCTCTTCCACCAGCCTGAGCGTCCTTTCACTGCGGGCTTCCTTATTTTCTCTCATCTATCCCACCTTCTTTCCTCCTTCGCCGGAACCTATATAAAGAAGCCTCTCACGAAAAAAATCCATCATTTCTTCTTCGTTAAACCCCAGCGCAGCCATTTCTCTCCTGAAGGAGTCTGCCGCCTGCCGGGCGATATCTTTTCGCAGTTCTCCTATGGCTTTCGCATCCGAGGTGACATACCTTCCCTGGGTTCTTTCTGAAAGCAGCAGGCCTTCTCTTTCAAGCTCGGTCAAGGCTCGCTGCATGGTGTTGGGGTTTACCTCAAAATCCGCCGCCAGATCTCTGACGGAGGCTATTTTGTCTCCCGGCTTAAGCTCCCCCGCAGCTATGGCCTCTCTCACCCGATTCATTATCTGAACGTAAATGGGCATGTTCTCTTTTAGCTTTTTATCCAAAATAACCTCCTCCTTTCAAGTCTTTTGTATTATTGTATTATTTAATTAGTACAATAATACATCCTTTGGCGATTGTCAACACTTTTTCATAAAAAAATGCCTGCGCTTTTGTACGCAGGCAGATTTTCTGTCTCACTGCTCCATGTCCTTGTTCATGCAACAGTTTTTATATTTCTTTCCGGAGCCGCAAGGGCAAGGGTCGTTACGGCCTACCTTGGGAGCCTCTCTTCTGAAAGTCTCAGGCTTTCTGGTATCCTGCGGCTTAGGAGCCTGTCCCGGCATGTCTCCGCCGCCTTGAGCCTGCGTTCTCTGTGCAGGTCTGTCCACAAAGTCGTCCTTCCTTTCCTGACCGCCTGTGATAACCTGGCGTCTTTCTACGCCGGTCTTAACAGTGACATTGTAGCAGTATCTGACGGCTTCTTCTCGAATCTCCGCCACCATAGCCTCAAACATGTCGAAGCCTTCAGAAGCGTATGCGTTGGCAGGGTTTATCTGTCCCAAAGCTCTGAGGCCGATTCCCTGTTTAAGGTCGTCCATGGCGTCGATATGATCCATCCAATGATTATCTACTACTCTCAGCAGTATCATTCTCTCGACCTCGCGCATGCGGTCTTTACCTATCTCTTCTTCTTTGGCCTCATACATCTGATGGAATACGGTTAGAGCGTCTTCTGTCAGCTTATCTTCTGTCAGAGACAGTTTTTCGTCTTCTGTATAGCTCAGACCGCTAAAAGTGCCTGTTATCTGCTTCAGGTTCTCGCCCAGCATATCGAAGTCCCACTCTTCCGGATATTTGCTGGCTATGGTGATGGGCTGGATCGTAGTCTTCACGATATCCTCCATCATCTCCATTATATAGTCTCTGATATCCTCTCCGAAGAGAACTTTTCTGCGCTGATCGTATATGACTTCGCGCTGTTTATTCATCACGTTGTCATACTGAAGTACGTATTTTCTTATCTCAAAGTTTCTGCTCTCTACCTTTTTTTGGGCATTTTCTATGCTCCTTGACAACATTCCGGCGGCTATGGCGTCCTCGCTCATACCCATCTTGTTCATCAGTCCCTGTATGCGTTCTCCTCCGAAGAGTCTCATCAGATCATCCTCAAGGGAAATAAAGAACTGCGTCTGTCCCGGGTCGCCCTGACGTCCGGCACGTCCTCTGAGCTGATTATCTATACGCCTGGATTCGTGTCTCTCTGTACCTATGATGCACAGGCCGCCGAGGGCTCTGACTTTTTCCTGCTCTTCTCTCCTCTCCCGGCTGTACTTCTCAAGGAGATCTTTAAATACTGCGCGGGCGTCATTCATGAGAGGGTCGCTGCTGCTGACAAAGCTCGTAGCAAATGATATCTGCTCCTGAGAATATTCAAGCTTTTCCATTTCTCGTTTGGCCTCGAACTCAGGATTTCCCCCGAGTATGATATCGGTTCCTCTTCCGGCCATGTTGGTGGCTATGGTGACTGCCCCAAGGCGTCCTGCCTCGGCTATGATCTGAGCTTCTCTTTCATGCTGCTTGGCGTTGAGCACGTTGTGCTTTACTCCTCTTTTTTTGAGCATTGAACTTAAAAGTTCAGAATTTTCTATGGAAATGGTGCCTACCAGAACCGGTTGCCCCGTAGCGTGTACTTCTGCTATCCTCTCTATGATAGCCTTGAACTTGGCGTTCAGAGAAGCATATATGGAGTCATCCAGATCCTCTCTGGCGATGGGCTTATTGGTAGGTATCACCACTACGTCCATGTTGTAGATCTCGCGGAATTCCTCTTCTTCCGTCTTGGCCGTACCTGTCATACCTGCCAGCTTATTATACATACGGAAATAATTCTGCAAAGTGATGGTAGCCAGTGTCTTTGATTCAGATCTGACCAGCACGCCTTCTTTAGCCTCTATGGCCTGATGCAGGCCGTTGCTGTATCTTCTTCCGAACATGAAACGACCTGTGAATTCATCTACTATGATGATCTCTCCGTCTTTGACTATGTAGTCTACGTCTCGTTTCATTATGTTCCGGGCTTTCAGCGCCTGAATGACATGGTGGTTATATTCCATGTTCTCCGGATCGCCGATGTTCTCTATACCGAAAAACTTCTCGCACTTGGCTATGCCGTCTTCCGTGAGAGTGACTTTTTTATCCTTTTCTTCTATGGTGAAATCTTCCTCAAGTTTCAGACGGCGGACGCAGGAGTCGGCTTTCTGATACATATCTGTAGACTCGTCGCCCCGGCCTGAAATTATGAGCGGTGTTCTGGCTTCGTCCACCAGGATAGAGTCCACTTCGTCGACGATAGCAAAATTCAGATCTCTCTGAGTTAGCTGTTCCTTATAAGTGACCATATTATCTCTGAGGTAATCGAAACCGAACTCATTGTTGGTGCCGTATGTTATATCTGCCGCATATGCAGCCTTTTTTTCATGGTCTTTGAGCCCGTGAACCACGCATCCTACTGTCAGTCCCAGGAAAGTATATATCTTTCCCATCCACTCTGCGTCACGCCTGGCCAGATAGTCGTTTACAGTCACCACATGAACGCCTTTGCCCTCCAAGGCGTTAAGATAGGCGGCCAGAGTGGCTACCAGCGTCTTTCCTTCACCTGTTTTCATTTCGGCGATTCTGCCCTGGTGAAGAGCTATCGCTCCTATCACCTGTACACGGAAATGCTTCATGCCTACGCTTCTCCATGCGCCTTCACGGCACACCGCAAAAGCCTCCGGAAGTATATCGTCAAGGCTTTCGCCTTCCTGAACTCTCTTCTTGAATTCTTCAGTTCTGCCCCGCAGCTCATCATCGCTGAGCAAAGCCGTCGCCTCCTCGAGAGCCATCACCTTATCAGCTATTTTTTCGATTTTCTTGACCTCCTTGGTATTCATGTCGCCAAGGATCTTTTCCATTAAACCCATTCTATCCCCTTTCTCATTCTTCATCTGACAGCTCTTCCACTGTCATATTTATCTCGAGAGCTTTTCTCTCGTCTGCTTTTGTCACTACTACGTCGAATCTCTTGTAATCGACCTCGTATACGAATTGATCGCCTACCTCAGGCAGTTTATCTATCTGTAACACGACCCACCCGTTTACCGTGGTGGCGTCGACTTCTTCTTCCACGTCGAAGTAATCGAACATCTTATCTATATTGGTGCCGCACAGGACTCTGTAGGTTCCGTCCTGCTGCTGAACTATGTCCTGAAGCGCCGCCGCATCGTGCTCGTCATATATCTCGCCCACCAGTTCTTCGATTATATCCTCAAGGGTAACGAGGCCGTACGTTCCGCCGTACTCATCCACTATGACTGCGATATGAGTCTTGGCCGTCTGGAGCCGTTTTAGCAGCTGCGCTATCTTCATGGAGCCGGCTACAAAGATGACCGGTTTTATATATTCGGAAACAGCGGCTCTGCCTCCCTTGATGTAATTGTGAAAGTCCTTCTGGTTCAGAACGCCTATGACGTTATCCATATCGCCGTCGTAGACAGGAAGTCTTGAAAAGCCCGTCTCCAGGAATATCCCGGATATCTCATCCTCCGGCGTATCTGCTTCGATGGCTTTTATATCGACCCTCGGAGTCAGTACATCCAGAGCCTCGAGATCGTTGAATTCGATGGCATTCTGGATCAGCTCGCTCTGCTGCGTATCTATCCCGCCCTCGGTCTCGGCTTCTTCCACTATGGTCAGAAGCTCGTCCTCTGTTATGGGCCGTCCTTCGTCGGCATTGAAGATCTTCGCCAGGAATTTTTTCCACGTGGCAAAGAGCCAGTTTATCGGCTTCAGCAATATTATCAGTATCCTTATGAAAGGCGCCGAAAACATGGCGAATTTTTCGGGACTTTCTTTCGCCAGACTCTTTGGCGATATTTCTCCAAATATGAGCACCGTAACGGTAGCGACCACTGTGGCTATAGTTGCTCCATACCTGGGATAAAGGCCTATAAAGAGCACCGTAGCTATAGAGGAAAGCGTTATGTTCACCAGATTGTTTCCAACCAGTATGGTCGAAAGCAGGTTGTCATAGTTCTCCGACAGTTCCAGAACCTGTCTGGCTCTGCGGTTGCCGTCATTGGCCATATTCTTCATTCTTATTTTATTGAGCGACGTAAAAGCTGTTTCGGTAGCCGAAAAGTATGCCGAAAAAGTCACGAGTATGATCATCGCTATTATGCTGTATATCACAAAAACAAACCCTCCAGTTTAATTTTACCCCGTATATTATACCACAGACCCAACAGTCGGCGGTGGTTCAATGAACCCTTCCGCTCGGCAACGCCGCTAACATGATCGATGGGTTCATTATACCATACTTGCATACACTTAAAAAGTGTTGAAAGACCGTTTCCTTCTCTTCATGGCACAGTCTATGGAATTCTCAATTTCTGTTCACTTAACAGAATATGATTAAGTTAAAAACAAAAGTCCCTCAAATTATTGTATCAATTTTCACAAATAAGTTTGAAAGTATTATAAATCGATATATAATATAATTAAAATAAAAATATGCAGTTTCAAATCAAAAATGATACAAGTATGTTTACAATGCGTGCTGCGGCAGATTATTTTAGCCTTAAACCCCAGGGTTTTGAAGGCTATATCGCAGAAATATTAAAAAGAGCAAATAATAAGAAAGTCAGCTTTTTTTGACAGCTAATATTTTAACTGCCAAAAATCTGCCGTATAGAATAGAGGCAAAAATTCTAACTATATATAATTGCGGATGTTAAAGAGCGGGTGTGAAACCGATGTTTTAAATAAATACGTTGAAATGAATATTTCTAATACACATATAAAATTAAGCACCGGGAGATTAAACGCACCATATAACGGAGCATTAGGTTTAACAAAACTCACCAATAACGGTATTGAGGTATCAACAACTCAAACATGGACGCAGGCTCTGTGTATAAGATATAACAGCCCATATTTAAACACCTCAGCAAGAAAGACAAAAATATTGACTCATGAAATAGGACACGCTTTGTCGATGGCTCATTGTACGACCTCATCACACACTTATAGAATTCAACAAGGGCTTCAATCTGCATATGCACTCGCCGCTCACGATAAGGAAAAACTAAAATATAAATGGGGAAATTAAGCCAAGTATATCTATATTAGGAGGTCAACCATGAAGAATCACATTGTAACTATTATATTGATGATTACCTGCATGCTGTCTTTATCCGGATGCAAGGATAAGGAAACGGAGATACAGGATGTTCCGATGATGGGAAGCCATATTCTCTTTGGCTATGATGAATTGACGGAGCATGCGAAAATAATTGCTAAAGTCAAGATAACAGACACTCTAACAACCCAAAACAGCTTCTCATTAAATGATCCAAAGACCGGCTCGATGGGAGGTTTTTACGGAAAACGCACTTGTGAGGTCTTAGAATACTACAAAGATGTTACAGGTGAATACTCAGAAGAATTGTCTTTTATCGAAGCTACAGCAATATTAGGAGATCAATATCTTCATATTGACGAATATGAATCACTGAAAAAAGGAAACGAATATATCATATTTCTCTCTGACGGAACAGCCTCCGGCGATATGAGTATTATAAGCTGCAATAACGGAGTGGTGCGTCTGAGCCTTGAAGAAGAGTATATGAATTATCCAGAAATTGCAGAACATGCGATGTCAGAGTTATTATAAGATAATTATTTGCGTGACTGAATCACCATGCGAACTGTACCCTAAAAAGCAGGAAATAAAGAGAGAACAGTGTCCACATATCATGGTAAAGTTCACATGGGCCGTTGGATTCGGTGACAGAATGCGACACCTCATAGCCGAGCCATGCCGTACCTATCGCTCATCACAAGGCAACGGTACATGGTTCTTATCTCCATGCCAATTCATATAAAACGATAAAAGTCCTTGCAAATATTTTATCTTTGTGGTAAATTAAATAAGGTATCAAATACGGAGGATTGACCGAGTGGCTAAGGAGCTTGATTGGAAATCAAGTAAGGCGGCAACGCCCCGTGGGTTCGAGTCCCATGTCCTCCGCCAACATAAAAACAGCGGCTGTTTATAACGGCCGCTGTTTTTTAACTTATTAAGTGAAACAATATACACCTATTGTTAAATTACGTACCGATGAATTCTGTCGCATTAAAAAGTCTTTATTTATTAGCACTCATCTGTTTAGAGTGCCAATAATGGGGTATAATATAATTGAACGAGGAAAGGATGCAGATTCAGACAAATCTGCTCCTCTTCTGCTAATAAAACTTTAATATAAAGGGGGAAATGAATTATGTTAATGCCTAGTATTTTTTCGAGAGATCTCTTTGATGATATGTTCGATACGAGATTTTATGGCCGCCAGCAAGGGGATCTGATGAAGACCGACGTAAAAGAGACTGAGAATGAATATAAACTCTCCGTCGATCTTCCGGGAGTTAAGAAAGATGATCTTAAGGCCCAGCTCAAAGATGGCTATCTCACCATCAGCGCCACTGTAAATCAAAACAATGATGAAAAAGATGAGGAAGGCAGATATATCCGCCGCGAACGTTTCAGCGGTTCTTTCAACAGAAGCTTTTATGTGGGCGAAGATGTATCGCAAGACGATATCAGCGCTAAATTTGAAAACGGCACCCTGATGCTGACTGTTCCTAAAAAGGAACACGTTCCTCAGGTAGAGGAAAAGAAATACATCGCCATAGAAGGATAAATGCAAAAATTAAACCTCCGGCCTCTCTTCTGACGTTTAAGGAGAAATATTAAGAACAGAAGAGCCGGTATGCCCACAAAATATGCATGATACGGCGCAACTCAGTAAAATGAGTTGCGCCGTATCCTTTTGTTATGCTGCAAATTTGAGGCCTTATGGATTGCTTCGTATTTCCTGCGCTATCCACATATGAGCAAGCAGCAAGGCTCCCTAAATGTCAGCGTATGTTTTTGCTCTGCAATGGAAAGCCGCTACCGCTTCACTCAAATAATTGTTCTATTACAGTTTATTCTGCTCTCAGCGCTGCGACAGGGTCTTTCTTGGCTGCCTTCTTAGACGGAATAAACCCTCCTATAAGCGTCAGAATTACGCTCAGGACAATCAGCAAAACTGCGCTTCCTATAGGCAGGACTGCGTTGATATCGGCCGCCCCTGTCAGGGAATGAATAATCGCATTGCCCGGAATTAACAGAAGCAGCGTAATACCTATTCCAATCAACCCGGAGCAAAGTCCGACGATAAAGGTTTCGGCGTTAAATACCTGAGAGATATTTCGCTTGCTTGCTCCTATCGCGCGGAGAATACCAATTTCCTTCGTACGTTCAAGAACAGAGATATAAGTAATAATTCCAATCATAATAGAGGATACGACAAGCGATACGGCGACAAAGGCTATGAGGACGTAAGAAATCACATTGACTATCGTCGTTACAGATGACATCAGTAACCCTACATAATCAGTGTAGCTGATTTGATCTTCCTCCGCTACCGTTTTATTGTAATCGTCTATACAGTCGGTAATTGCCTCTTTATCTTCAAAACTGTCTACGTAGATGTTGATACCTGCCGGAGCGTCAGGACTGACATAGCCAAAGGCAGTCATGTTGTCGTCATAAGATCCTGAAGAAATATAGGTATCGTAAATGGATAAAAGCCGTTCATTTTCTGTATCACCAGAACCTAAAACATATCGGTCAAGAGTGGCAGAAAGCTGCGCGTCCGTCATGTTCTGCATCATCTGAGCATTATTCGGATCGTCAGAATAAGCGGACTGGAGAATTTCACGGCACATATCTGCTTTTTCTTTGTCGGACAATCTGTTCAGATAATTCTTGGTATCAGCTATCTTAGCGGCGTCATCCGCAGGAGAAAACTCCGCGCCGTTTAACACATTGTTATCGGGAGAAGCCTGCTGCGCCTGCACCACAGCGCTGTTATTTGTATAATCAATCAGATATTCCGTCAGCGCGCTTGTATAACCTATCGATTCTGAAATCAAAGCGTTTTCCGCGTCTTCAGCCGGACGAATAATGCCTGTTATTTTCAGCTTGATCGCGCTGCTTAGCAAACTTTCAATTTCGGAATCTGTATCTCCGATTTTCTCAAACAGACCATTTTCATTCTCCTGATACAAATCGCACGCCGGAATCATATAAAGCTCTTGACTGCAGATCTCTTCGTAGCTCCACTGACGCGTATCCAGTGCAACCTCTTGGCCGTCTTCGATTTTCTGCAAGATTTCTTTATATTCCGAAGACGGAAGAATACCCAATTCATATAGTGCGGTCGAGGATATTTCATTGTTTTTGTCAAGTACGAGCACCACTTCGTCATAGGAATTCGCCCATTCGCCGTACAAAAGCTCATAGTTATCTGTAATCGCATCACTGATTAAATTACCTTCCGTACCCGGCATAAGCTCCTCAAAATTATTGGAACCTGAAGACATCATACTGCTCATTCCGGACATCATGTTCATACCGCCGGCGCCTTTGGAGCTGCTATCATCTAAGGTGCTTCCGTCCGTATTGACCAATATTCCATCAGGGTCATGAGCGTAAACGGAAAAAGCTGTGTCATAGGAATAAGCGATTCCATTCTCGCCGACATACTGCGTTATGTCGCAGTCGTCGCTTTCAAGATACTCCTTAAACTTTGTCAGATTATTTTCCGTAATGCTAGTCGTTATACTGGACGCCATTTCAATGCTGCTTCCGTCAGAATAGACGGCGTCTTTTTCGTGATCGGCTCCCTCACCTGCGCTGTCGGTATTATCCCTGCCCGCCGCTAACATACTGGACAAATCCATGGATTGCGCTTCTATGCTGATTGGATAAGAAGTCATCGTGCTTTTCTGCAAATCGCTTATATAGGTGTTTACGCCTGTGGAAATAGCTAAAATCAGGGCTATACCTATAATTCCGATTGACCCTGCAAACGAAGTCAGCAGAGTTCGGGCCTTCTTTGTACGAAGATTGTTAAAGGACAACGAAAGAGCCGTCTTAAACGACATAGATGATTTCCCCATGTTTCTATGTTGAGGTTCTTTTAGCTCAGTTTTCTCTATTTCATAAGTATCCGAATCATCAATAATCCGTCCGTCACGCAGCTTTACGATACGGGTCGCATATTTCTCCGCAAGCTCCGGATTGTGCGTAACCATCACCACGAGGCGGTCCTTTGCCACTTCCTTCAAAAGCTCCATGACCTGCATACTGGTGTCCGTATCCAGCGCGCCTGTCGGCTCATCGGCAAGAAGAATGTCAGGATCATTGACAAGCGCGCGGGCAATAGCTACTCTTTGCATCTGTCCGCCGGACATCTGGTTAGGGCGCTTGTGAAGCTGATCGCCGAGGCCCACCTTTTCAAGCGCCTTCTTCGCACGTTCCCTTCGATCGTTTCCCGAAATTCCGGAAATCGTAAGCGCAAGTTCCACATTTGCCAGAACGGACTGGTGCGGAATCAGATTATAGCTCTGAAACACAAAGCCTATAGTATGGTTGCGATAAGAATCCCAATCTCTGTCATTATACCGTTTTGTTGAAATATTATTGATAATCAATTCTCCGCTGTCATAGCGGTCGAGACCGCCGATAATATTCAAAAGCGTAGTCTTGCCTGACCCGCTGGGACCTAAAACGGCGACAAACTCGTTATCCCGGAGGTTCAAGGTGACGCCGTCAAGGGCGGTTTGTATTAAATCTCCTGTTTTATATTCTTTGCGTATTTGCTTTAATTGAAGCATCTGCAAATCCTCCCTTTTACTGTTTTATGAACATCAGTATACTACACATTGAAAAACTGAAAATTAACTATGACAAATGAATGTGAACATTTTTTGAAATCTACGCTGTGTTTATTTTCAGTTTATATTTTGTGCTATAATGTCTGCAAAGGATTATAACGGCTAACGCCGAGAAGAAGAGGCCATCGAAACGCCGCTTGAATTGACTGGGCGGCGTTAGAATAACCTCACAGCGTAAGCGGAGCAAGAGATTTCGACGCCTGAAAGAACATTGTATCATGAGCTCCGTATCTCCGAGGGAAATGTGGCCGGTCGCTGCGGCGCTTGTTGCGGCGAAAAAAGCGCATGCTGTATTCTACAGAGAAAAGTACGAATTCTACAACAGCATTTGTTAAAATGGTTGTAGAATCACAATAATAAATCGGAAATTACAGCATATCCGCCTTTGCAGCGTCATTCAGGCCGTTTTTCTTCCAAAAATGCTGTAGAATCAGTACAAAGAGCTAAGAAAATACAGCATGCGGCTCTGCGACAGCAGAGCCGGCAACTTACAGCAGCAGAGCCAGTGATTTACGGCGACCACCGAGGGCTAACGCCGAGAGGAAGAGGCCATTGAAACGCCGCTACTTGTTAGGCTTGTGGTATAATGACGGTATGTATAAGCAGGAGGGTCATAATATGTTTCAAATTATGGTTGTTGAAGATGATATAAGTACTTTGAAATTGATGAAGGCTGTTTTACTCCACGCAGGATACGAAGTATTCGCCGCCGAAAACGGAGAAGTGGCTCTTGAGATTATGGACAGACGGCATATTGACCTGATCGTACTCGATGTGATGATGCCGGTTATGGACGGTTATGAATTTACCGAGCAGCTTCGCAAATGCGGCGATAGTACGCCTATCCTGATGATAACGGCAAAGCAGCTCCCTGAAGAAAAATGCAAGGGTTTTCTTGTGGGAACAGATGATTACATGGTAAAGCCCGTCAACGAGGAAGAAATGCTTCTGCGTATCAAAGCGCTTCTGCGGCGCAGCCGAATTGCCAATGAACATAGACTGCATATCGGAAAGGTTACGCTGGATTACGACGCTTTAACAGTTGCGCGTGAAGGAATCTCGCAGACGCTGCCGCAGAAGGAATTTTATCTTCTATACAAGCTGCTTTCCTACCCCGATAAGATCTTTACCCGCTTACAGCTTATGGATGAAATCTGGGGGATGGATTCTGAAACGGTGGATACGACAGTCAACGTCCATGTAAACCGGCTGCGAAAACGGTTTGAAGGCTGGCAGGAATTTGAGATCATAGCAATCAGGGGAATCGGATACAAGGCGGTGATTACAAATGGCTGATATCAAGAAAAAGATGAGAAAAATTCAGCTTGCTATGATTTTTGCCATAATCGTATTTTTGATTTTGCTTGTGACCATGTTCGTTGTTTTCAGCGGAATTTTCATCTTACAGAAGCTTGGATTCAATTTAGTCGATGAGATATCGAAGGTTCCGCTCCTTACATTTGCCATAGTCAGCGTCAGCGTCGGTACAGTACTGGCCTTTCTGTTCAGCAGACTTCCTCTGAAACCGATTAGAACGGTTTGTGAGGCGGCGGATAAGATTGCCGAAGGTGATTACAGCGTTAGAATCAATCTTAAAGGACCAACGGAATTCATACAGCTTACAGACAGCTTTAACCATATGGCGGAGGAACTTTGCAGCGTGGAAATGCTGCGCTCAGATTTTGTCAACAACTTTTCACATGAGTTCAAAACGCCCATTGTCTCCGTCCGTGGATTTGCAAAAATGTTGAAGCGCGATGATTTGACCGAGGAAGAGCGGAACGAATACCTCGATACGATCATTACGGAATCAGAACGGCTTGCGGAGCTTTCGACAAATGTTCTGAATCTCACGAAAATCGAGCAGCAGACAATTCTTACCGATAAAAGGCTGTTCAATGTAAGTGAGCAGCTTCGTCTTGTCATTGCGATGTTGAGCGAAAAATGGCTGAAGAAGCAGCTTGAATTTGATTTTGACTGCGGAGAAATTTATTTGACCGGCAATGAGGAAATGCTGAAGCAGGTATGGATAAACCTGCTTGACAATGCCATTAAATTTTCTCCAGACGGAGGCGCCGTAATAATCAAGCTGCGCCGCACTGCTAAATCGGTAATCATAACTGTTTCAAACGAAGGAAACATACTTACGGAAGAATCTGCAAAGCACATCTTTGACAAATTCTATCAGGCGGATAAATCTCATGCGGCAAGGGGTTATGGCCTCGGTTTAGCTATCACAAAGCAGATTATAGAGCTGCATAGCGGTACGATTACAGCAAAAGGAACAGAAGATTCGAGAATTGAGTTTCGCATTGAACTTCCAAACGGTTCATAACTCTTCCGTATGTCCAGGAATCGTCTTCTATAAGATATTATTACTGATCCCCGGCCGCAAGGCCGGGGATCTTTCATCTCAGTTTATGGGCGGATATACGCCGGGACTCATATCTATACGTGAGCTATATTCGTATATTCGCTTATTTCTCTGTTTACAGTACACAAGTCTTCTGAAGACAGGTCGTGAATATCGTCGTGTCCCGTTATCCTGGCAAAAGTCTTGAGTTCCTGAAGAGATACGTTCAAATAGTTAGCCACCCTCTGGGCTCCTGCGCCCGGATCTAATCTCTCTCTTAATTTCAGATCCTGGGTCGCTACTCCCACAGGACAGTTTCCGCTTCCGCAGATCTTGTACTGCTGACACGCCATAGCTATCAGCGCGCCGGAAGCTACCGCCACAGCGTCGGCTCCCATGGCTATAGCCTTGGCAAAATCAGAAGAAACTCTCAGCCCTCCTGTGATTATCAGGCTTATATCAGAATTGATGCTGTCAAGATATTTTCTTGCCCTGTAAAGAGCATAGACCGTAGGGACGCTGGTGGAATCTCTCAGGAGTTTCGGAGACGAACCCGTGGCGCCTCCCCTTCCGTCGATAGTTATGAAATCAGGTTCTGCATATACGCAGAATGCGAGGTCCTTTTCTATGTGCCCCGCCGCGATCTTTATACCTATAGGTCGTCCGTCGGATTCATGGCGCAATCTCTCCACCAAAGCTTTCAGATCTTCTTTGGAATCAACTCCCGGAAAACGCGAAGGCGCTATGACGTCCTGTCCCATGGGCTTGTTCCTTATTTTGCTGATCTCTTCTGTCACCTTATCTCCCGGAAGGTGACCTCCCATGCCAGGCTTGGTGCCCTGTCCTATCTTGATCTCTATCGCATCCGCATTGCGGAGGTTCTCCGGAGTCACGCTGTAAAGATTCGCTACATATTCGAATATATACTTGTCGGCTGCTTCCATTTCCTCAGGGATGATTCCTCCCTCGCCGGAGCACATTGCGCTTTTGGCCATCGAAGTGCCTTTGGCTAAAGTGATCTTGGCTTCCTTAGAAAGAGCGCCGAAAGACATGTGAGACACATATACCGGATTTTCAAGAACCATAGGTTTCTTGGCGTTTTTACCTATGACAGTCTTTGTCTCAACTTCTGCATGTTCATCCAATGGCATGGGATCGAGCTGTGCTCCCATTATAAGGATATCATCCCAACCGGGCATAGGCATGGCAGTAGCCATAGCTGCCGAAATGCTCTTTCCCGAAACTGCCATCTCATGAATCTCATCCATATAGCGGCAAGATGAATCCCTCCTCTCAAATTCAGCGGGATAAGCCAAAGGATTTTTCTCCTCTTTTGAATCAGAGATTTCTTCTCTTTTTTCCGTCTCCTCTTCTAAAGGTTCAAACAAAGATGCCGGTGAAAAACACGCGGGACATTCTGTTACCTCCGAAAACGGCTTTCCCTCCTTTTCTTCATCATATACATATCCACACATCAAACATTTATATTTCACGATACCTACCTGTGGCACAGATGCCTTATCCTTTCCGCCTGTAATTGAGGCTTCATTTTATATTATTATATCATTTTTGAGAATGATTCTCAATCTTTTTTATCAAAAGAATTTTTCTCCCAAAATTGTGAGGGATTCAAAAGAAAATAGTCCAAACTCTTGACCTTTGGTCGTCTTCTGTGAGAAAATCAAAAAAGCTATTAGAAATTTATCGCGAGGTGAAAAATGAAAAAAGTACTGATTATTTCTACCAGTCTGAGAAAAGACAGCAATTCCGAATGTCTGGCAAAAGAATTCGGACGCGGCGCAAAAGACGCCGGTAATCAAGTTGAAACTGTGACTTTAAGGGGAAAGGATATAAAATTTTGCATAGGCTGCATGTCATGTATGGACACTCACAGATGCGTTCTCAACGACGATTCCCAGGAAATCGTCTCCGAAATCAAAGAGTCGGACGTATTAGTGTTTGCTACCCCGGTATATTATTACGAGATGTCCGGCCAGATGAAAACCCTTTTAGACCGTTGCAATCCGTTATACAACTCCGACTACAAGTTTAAAGAAGTATACTTGATGACGTCGGCTGCCGAAAATGAAGAAAGCGCCATGGACGGCGCAGTTAAAGGCATGGAAGGATGGATAGAGTGCTTCCCCGGAGTAAAACTTTCAGGCGTTCTCCGCGGTACAGGCCTAGAAGATCCCGGTGAAGCCGCCCGCTCAGAATATGTAAAACAGGCATACGATATGGGAAAAAATATATGAAACAATCTATAAAGATGCCGGCTCGTTTCGGCATCTTTTGGCTTTATCTTTCAAGCATCAGAATTCTGCTGCGAGGCATCCGCACCGTTATCTGTTGGCCTTCCTTTATCCTGTCTGAATCCCGGGATTCTCTCCCTATCCTCAAAGTCATGGCGCAGCCGGCCGGACTTCTGAAACGTATTATTTTATCTTTCGTATCTTCTAAGATCCTCTCTGGTCTTACGATCATCATGTTTTCCTTAAGGGATCCATCGATATCGTCACTTTCAGCATCTGCCAGTTTAAAGTCTTCCGCCCTTAAACATGCGATCGCCGCGTTCCCTTCAAAATCACATCTTATTCTCATGCCCCAGTCTTCGGCGTAAAACAAACCATCTGCCAGTTTCTTAACAGCAGTAAAATTCTCATATCCGACGAGCATGGCGGCGGCCATGGAGGACGGGCATGTGAACAGTTCGCCCTTGGACTTGATCTCGGTTATATACCCTTTATCCATTACGGCAATCCTGTCTGTCAGCCTGTAGACTTCGTCTCTGTCGTGAGATACAAACAGAGCCTGCCCTCCCAGAGCGTCTGCCGCCGCCAGTATCTCCCCTTCCAGATTTGATTTCAGATGGCTGTCCAGAGCGCTGAAAGGCTCGTCAAACATGATGAGGTCAGGAGAAGCCGCCAGCATCCTGGCTATGGCCGTCCTCTGCTTCTCTCCGCCGGAAAGCTGATGCGGATACAATGCTTCTTTGCCGGTGAGATAGAACTTTTCGACGTATTCCGTGACGTCCTCCGAAGGACATCCGCAGGCTATGTTCTCTAAAACAGTCATATGAGGGAAGAGGGCATAGTCCTGAAAGAGATACCCTACCCTCCTCTTTCTGGCCGGCACATCTATGCCCGCATCAGAATCAAATAAAACTCTGTCTCCCAGCTTTATGACTCCCCTATCAGGCCTTTCTATCCCCGCTATACATCTGAGGGTCATGGTCTTTCCACAGCCGGAAGCCCCCAGGATAGCAAAGACCTCTCCATCGGTCTCAAAGCGGGCCATCAGTTTAAAATCGTCTAATTGCTTTTCTATATCGACATAAAGTTTCATCTTTTCTTCGCCCCGTTTCTCCTGCTCTGCCTGTCATTCCACAGATTCATCAGCAATATCACGACAAGAGATATGACCATGACTATGGCGACCCATATGTATGCCTTTTCTCTGTCTCCACCCTGCATAGCCGTATAAATGGCTATGGACATGGTCTGCGTCTTTCCCGGTATATTCCCAGCCAGCATCATGGTCGCTCCGAACTCTCCTAATGCCCTGGCAAAGGATAGGATAGTTGCTGCGGCAATGCCGGGTCTTGCCATGGGTATCATGATCTTAAAAAAGATCTTCCCCTCAGACATGCCAAGAGTTCTCGCCGCATCTGTAATATTGCGATCCACCTGTTCCAAAGCGCCGCGGCAAGTTCTATACATTATGGGAAAAGATACTACCGCAGCTGCAATGACGGCTCCCTGCCACGTAAACAGCACGCTGAACCCGGCTGACGCTAAAGCGCCGCCTATAGGGCTGTTTTTGCCGAAAATCATCAGCAAAAAGAAGCCCACCACGGTGGGAGGCAGCACCATAGGCAGCGAAAACAGCCCGTCGACAAGGCTCTTCCCTCTTTTCATGGAGATCACCAGTCTGACAGCGGCTATGCCTAAAACAAAAGTTATCAGAGTGGCGAAAAACGCCACTTTAAAAGATATCCACAGAGGTGAAAGATCGTTCATCACAGCACCGTAAACCCATATTTCTCAAACAGGTCGGCAGCAGAAGGGCTTTTCAAAAAATCCATAAACTTCTCAGCGGCCTTCTGGTTATCCGATGAGCCTATTATACCTGCCGGATAGATCACAGGCTTATGCGTATCCGCAGGAGCCTGACAGATCGTCTCTATATTTTCGCCGGTCAAAGCGTCTGTCTCATAGACCACTCCGCAGTCTACCGCTCCTGTCTCCACCCACGAAAGTACCGTCCTGACGTCAGAGCCGAAATTGGCCTTGGCCTTTACCTGATCCCAGATGCCCAGAGAAGTGAATATCTCTTGCGAATACTGGCCTACGGGAACGCTTGAAGTCTCGCCGAGACCTATCACGTCCGCTTTGGCCGCATCCTCAAAAGATTTTATTCCGGCAGGGTTTCCCTTTGGGACTATGAGCACTACCTTGTTCTCCAAAAGGTCAGTTACAGAATCCTCCTCCATGAGTCCCTGCTCTCTCAGTTCGTCCATCTGGCGCTCTGCGGCTGATATAAAGATGTCCCCGGGGACGCCTTCCTCTATCTGCGCCTGCAATGCTCCCGATCCTCCGAAGGAAAAGTTGAGAGTGACATCGCCTGTTTCCTCTTCAAAAGCTGTCTTCAGCTCATCGCACACATCTGTCAGAGAAGCTGCCGCCAAAACAGTGATCTCCGTCTTGGACTGTTTCTGTCCGCAGCCTGCAAAAGCTGTTACCAAAACTAATATCATAATCAAAGCTAATATCTTTTTCATATATCCACCTACTTTCCGAATCCGCAGTTTGGAAATGTACATGCCTCACAATTCAGACACAGTCCTCCCTGCCCGTAACATCCTATATCGTCTATCAAATCTCCTGCCAGCACTCTGGGCAGTATCAGATCAAATACGGTTCTCTTAGAATACATGACGCATCCGGGAAGCCCCATCACCGGTATTCTGCGGCCGTTTTTTTCATAATAAGCCAGCAGAAACATCGCTCCCGGAAGCACGGGAGCTCCGTAGAAGATTGTATCCGCTCCAACTCTCCTGACCGCTCCCGGAGTCTTATCATCGGGATCCACGCTCATTCCTCCTGTACACAGTATGACGTCGGAGGAGACGGCCGCATCCGATATGGCTTCGGCGATAATTTCAAGATCATCAGGCACGATTTTCCTGCCGATCACGTCGGCTCCGTATTCTTTCATCTTTGCCTCTGCCACAGGGCCGAATCTGTCCTCTATCTTTCCTTCGGCTACCTCCCCGCCGGTGACGATGACCGACGCTTTGACCTTTTTAAAAGGCAATATCCTCAGAAGCGGCTTTTCTCCGCAGACGGCCTTTGCCTTGTCCATCTTTTCCGCCTCGATCACCAAAGGTATCACTCTCATGGCCGCTATGACATCTCCCTTTTTAACGGGAAAATTCCCATGGCGTGTAGCTATCATCATCTCGCCTAAAGAGTTGACTGCCGTCAGACGCCGGTCGTCTACTTTGAGCAGGCCGTCTGCTTGAGCCTTGATTTCTATCTTCCCCTCTCTCGGTTCTCCGGTTATGGCCATACCGTCATTTAAACACATGCCGGCCAGGATGTAAGCAGCTTCATCCTCATGCAGCATGCCCTCCTGCTTCTCCCAGATATATAGATGTTCTTTTCCAAGTTTCAGAAGTTCCGGCACGTCTTCGCTTCTGACCACATGCCCTTTTTTGAATCCCGTCCCCTTAAAGCTTCCGGGTATTATCTTCGTTATATCGTGACACAGCACGTGGCCTACTGCGTCCTCAGTCTTAATATACTTCATTTACTTCTCTCCAAGCCTGAAATATTTTTTTACACATGAAAAAATCCCCCGGATATCATCTCTGTCGAATACAGGTATCTGATCTATCTGTCGGGGATCTCTTTCGGCCGCTATACAGATCAAGGTCTTGGGATCGCAGACGCTTTCTCCGCCGGATCCTGTCATCTCTATCTTAGGATATGGAGAATTCTTAAGTCCTTCTATGACGACTACGCCACATTCGCTGAAAAAATTCAACAACCGGGCGTCTGACGCCGTTTCTCTGAAGTTGAGTGAGAATTGCTCCGCCGCAAAGATTGCGGTCTGCCTCGCTCCCGCCCGGAGAAACTCATATGTATCAGTCCCTTTCCTGTCCATCTCATATCTATGACCGTCATGCTTGATCACTCCGACCGAATACCCCTCTGCTATAAACTCGTTTATCAGTCTCGTTATCAGAAATGTCTTTCCGCTGTTCTTGAATCCGCTTACGCAAAATACTGCCTGAGGAAAAGTCTTCTTCTTCGGCTTTCTGATCACGGTATTAGTCAGGATTTCACGTCCGAAGCAAGTGTACTCCAGGCTGATATACTTCACTCTTGCTTTTCTGAGAAGGTTCATCAGCTTATGATCCCCGGTCCTCATAGCTTCTTCTATCAGAGGAAGCATGGCTTTTGAGTATATGGCGCACAGGGGCTGTATCCGGCTTTCGTCGGTCAGGCAATAGCAGTCGTAATCCGAACATATAAATTCGGACATATATTCGACCAGCTTTCCGGATATTCCCGGCATATCCGATCCGCATACAAAGATATGATCTTCTCCGGACGCCGATATAACGTTGTACAAACCTTTCAGCAGACTGCTGTCCTCCATCACCGTGCCGCACAGATCTTCATAATCTTCTTTTTTCGCAGCAGAAATCAAGACGTCTCCCATGCCGTCCAGTTCCTCCATCAGCTTGCTTATGTTCATTCTGTTGCCGGCCTTGACCTTGGCGCAGTTAAGGCCTTGAGCCCTGCTGCCGGCCAAAATGCCTACCGATATCTTCATACTCTTCAAAGCCCTTTGATATATCTTATTCTCACCTTATCTCCCGGTTCTACCTTTATCCCGGCTTTTAGATCGATAAAGCAGTTGCATCTTGTCAGATTGTTTATCACCGATGATGAATGTATTTCTGTGGGAAGATATACAAATCCCGCTTCTGCCCTTGCTCTTATCAGTCTTCTCCTCTTGTTCACCTTATCATATCTGTCTGCTAAGGTCAGATCGCCTGTAACAGGCCTCAGTTGGCTGCAGCCTGTCATGGCAGCTATCATATCCCAGAAATAGATCTCGAAGTTTGCAAGAGCCGCATAAGGATTGCCCGATAAACTGAGGATTATCTTTCCCTTGAGACATGAGGCCATGGTAGGCGTTCCAGGCTGTATATCGGCTCCGCGGAACAATATTTGCGCTCCCATCTCTTTCATCAATGAGGGGATAAAATCCTTTTCACCTACGGAAACGGCTCCTGTAGTTATGATCAGATCAGAAGAGGCGGCAGCTTCTTCTATGAGCCGTTGGGCTTCATCGGCCTCATCTCCGCACAGGTAAGGGCCTTTAACTTCTATGCCCCGGCTCTCTGCGGCAGCAGAAAGCATATATCCTGCGCTGGCGTATATCTTGCCCGGGCTCAGATTCTCTCCCGGTTCAGTGAGCTCGCTTCCGGTGGAGATCACAGATACCACGGGTCTTCTCAAAGCTTTGAGGCCCCTTTTTCCGATGGAGGCCAGGAGCCCGCATCTGATGTGGTCTATCATAGCGCCTTTTTCTATCACTACATCGCCGGCCTCCGTATCCTCGCCTACTCTGCAGTAATTTTCCCATGGTCTTGCTGCTCTTGTCACGTTGACATAAGAGTTTCCCATATCTGTATCTTCTTGTTTCACTACGGAGTCATACCCCTGCGGTATATAGGCGCCTGTCATGACCCTGACGGCGCTGCCGGGGCTAAAGGCGATATCTTCAAATTCTCCTGCTGTAATCTTACCATTCACCTTGAGACGGACAGCCCTGCCGGGCCCGGCAGGCGATGTGTCTTCTGCCCTCACCGCATATCCGTCCACAGCGGATCTCGGAAAAGGCGGCACCGCAAGCGAAGCTCTTACATCTTCTGCGGCAATCCTGCCCAAACACAGGCTCAGAGGAACATATTCAGCCTCTTCTATAGGCCTGACCGAATCCTGAAGCAGTTTCAGGCAATCTTCTATCTGAATCATGATTTAATCTCCCTGTAAAAATCCATAGCTGTTCCGTTGTCAAAAATCAGGATATTCTTTGGCATCCGGCAGACTGCGCATGTAACATAAAGATCTCCTGCTGCTCCCATCACATTGAATATCTGTATGATATACAGATACCAGAAATAAGTCTCCTGTACATCTCTCAGCAACAGTCCCAAAACTGCTCCCCATATAGCTACGGGAGACAGGGCTATGATGATATAGGGCCATTTTCTAAAATACCAGCTGCTAGAAGCATGTGCCATGCCGTGTTTAATATCAAGGCCAAAAGACGCCGAAGTTCTGGTAAACAGTCTTATAAATATTCCGTGTATACCTTCATGAAGAAAGACGTAGACTACCATACCCACGATAGAGGCGGCGAAGCAGAATATAACCTTGCCTGTCTCCATATAAAAAGCATATTCTATCGGATGCACAAACAGCATCGGCAATATCATCGCCAATGCTGCTGCTAAATTCCAAATATTGATGGCAACTAATGAATTGCGGTCTTTGGTCAGATCTATTCTTTTATAGAGATCATACCCCTCGGGCAGAGCCCGGCAAGCATAGGCCGTGCTTCTGCTCTCGGAGCTCGCTTTCTTTCTCATTATTCGAGGACCTCCATGACGACCTCGCTCATCTCATCCTTTGCGCAGACTCTGTCATGCAGTACCGGCTTATCCTCCAGATCTCTGAGTCCGGAAGGTACTCTCACTCCGGTGGCCTTTTCCAATGCTTTTACATAGTCAAATCCTGTAGGTTCTGCCGCCGAATTTGCCAGCACTTTTACTTTTCCCACATCCAGCCCGCATGCGTCCGCTACGCTTTCAGCGAACTTATATGCGCTGGCAGTAGAAGCTATCACCGCCGGCGTCTCGTCTCCAGTCTCCTCTGCGTAATCTCTGTAGACTTTGTAAGCTACAGCCGTGTGAGTGTCGACAAGATATCCCTCTTCGTTCCAAAGGGCTGCTATCGCTTCTCTGGCCTCCCTCTCTGTACAGAATCCTCCGTAAAAGTCCGCAAGGCCTTCTCTCACCTTCTTAGACACCTCATATACCTTATCGGCTTCAAGGGCCTTCATCCAATCAGATACCGCCTTGCCGTCTCTTCCGCTGAGAAGATAAAGCAATCTCTCGAGGTTACTTGAAATCAGTATATCCATCGACGGCGAACTGGTAAGATAGAACTGCCTCCTGGCGTCATAGACGCCCGTTCTGATGAAGTCTGTCAGGACATTGTTCTCATTGGATGCGCATATCAGCTTTCCTATCGGAAGCCCCATCTCTTTGGCCATGTAAGCGGCCAGTATATTTCCGAAATTGCCTGTCGGCACTACTACGTTCATAGGATCTCCCTCTTTGAGAGCTCCTTCTTCTGTTAGCTTCACATAGCTATATACATAGTAGGCTACCTGAGGAACGAGTCTTCCTATATTTATAGAATTGGCCGAAGAGAGCTTTATACCTTCTGCGGCTAATTTTTTCTTCATCTCATCGTCGGCAAATATCTTCTTTACGCCTGTCTGGGCGTCGTCAAAATTGCCTCTTATAGCTATAACGTGAGTATTGTCGCCTTCCTGAGATACCATCTGTCTCTCCTGAACCTGACTCACGCCTTTCTGAGGGTAAAATACGATTATCTCCGTCCCCTCGACGTTGGCAAAACCTGCAAGCGCTGCCTTTCCCGTATCTCCCGAAGTGGCTGCAAGGATGCAGATCTTATCTTTCTCACCTTCTTTGCGGCAGGCAGAGGTCATCAGATACGGCAGTATGGAAAGAGCCATGTCCTTGAATGCGGCGGTCTTGCCGTGATACAGCTCCATAAACCATGCGCCGCCCGCTTTTTTTACAGGAACTATCTGCGGATCCTCAAACTTTCCGTCATAAGCTCCTTCTATACAGGATTTCATCTCTCCGTCGGTATACTCGTCAAAATATGCGTGTATTATCTCAAATGCTATCTGCTGATAAGTCTTTCCCCTCATCTCTTCTATTTTTAGAGGAAGAGCGGGTATTTCCACCGGCACATAAAGGCCTCTGTCTTCGGCTATTCCTCTGATGATAGCCTCCGTGCTGCTCTTATATTCCCTGCTTCCTCTGGTGCTTTCGTATCTCATCTATCATGCTCCTCTCTTATATATCTTTCCGGTCACAGAACTCGCCGTCGGGGGCTTCTTCCGGCCCTTTACCTCCTCTTATACGTTTTACGGTATCGGCGAAATCTTCGTGTTTTATATTCCTGACATCAAAGTGCAGGATCTTGAAAGTATATTCCATTATGGTGCCTATGCCGAACACGGCTATCACAGTTCCTATGCCCACCTTGGCTCCCAGCAGCCATCCAATCAGAAGAACGGTTCCCTCCAGAATACCTCTTACCAGTCCTATAGGAAATTTTTTCAGTTTCTTTCCCATGGCTACCATGAGAGCGTCTCTGGGCCCGCAGCCAAGTCCGGCGCCTATATAGAAATAGCTGGCGACACATATTACTACCTGTCCGGCCAGCAGCACTGCCACGCCGGCGGCGAAATTTTCCATCTTTGGTATAAAATCAAGCCAGTTGCATAGGTCCACCACTTTTCCTATCATTATGGCATTCAGCACCGTGCCGAAGCCTATCTTCTCTTTCAGCAGGAAGTCTATCACTATGATGACTACTCCTGTCAGAACTACTATATCTCCATATAGCATTCCCGTCTTATAAAAAATGCCCATACTGAACGCTTCCCACGGAGCCAGTCCGACATTGGCCTGTATTCCCATGTATGAACCTACTCCATACAAAAAAAGTCCAAATATGAGTCTTATTGATCGTTTAGTGTACTCTTTACCCATGATGCCTCCGAAATTATGCTATATATCAGTTTACAATGGAGCGAAGATGTTGTCAAGGAAACTGACAATATTACTCGGCCTCTGATTTCCACCTGCAAAAATCTGCAACAGGGCCGTTGAAATACCTCTTTTTAAGGAGTTAGGCAGTTGATTGAAGATGGTGGTGCGAGGGTGCGTGGGCTGGGCCCACTCGGAGCGGCTTATTTTGTGTGAACGAGTGGGGTGCTGCCCACTCGAAACAGGTTATTTCGTGAGAACGAGTGGGGTGCCGCCCACTCGAAACGGCTTATTTCGTGAGAACGAGTGGGGTGCCGCCCACTCGAAGCAGGTTATTTCATGAGAACGAGTGGGGTGCCGCCCACTCGTTCTCCTCTTTTTCTGCTATTTGAGTGGGTATACTCCCTTTGCAAAAATCCCATTTAATTACATTAACTGGAATAAAAGGCCGGTTGCGAGCCTTTGGCAGAATTTTTTACCCACTCGAAACCTGATTTTTCATCCAATCGAGGGGGTTTTTACCCACTCGAAACCTGATTTTTCGTCCAATCGAGGGGGTTTTTACCCACTCGAAACAGGTTATTTTGTGAGAACGAGTGGGACCTCGCCCACTCGAAACAGCTTATTTTATGAGAACGAGTGGGCCGTGACCCACTCGAAATTGCTATTTTATCAAGAACGAGTGGGCCGTGACCCAGCCGCTCTTCTGTTGCCCCTGAAGCGACAATCCCAAAAGCCGGCAGTTCTCCTGCCGGCTCTGTGCAATCGTGCAATCTTAATAAAACTACCATTTTTTAGAAGGGAATTCGGGTTTTCTCTTATCGTAAAAAGCATCCAGCCCTTCCTTGGCGTCTTCGCCGGTGAAAGCCTTGTAGCCTAACATGGCCTCAGTTTCAAAGGCTTGTTCCAGAGGTATTTCCCGCAGGGCTATTACGGATTCCTTCGCGATCTGTACCGCCGAGGTACTGAGAGACAAGAATTTGCGAGCTATTTCCATGGCCTTGTCCATGACCTGTTCCTGCTTCACCACATAGTTTAAGAGCCCCATGTCCAGAGCTTTTTCTGCGCTTATCTTTTCTCCCGTCAGTATCAGTTCCATGGCATTTACAAACGGTATCTGTCTGGCCAGCCTTGCAAGCGTGCCTCCCGCCGGAACTATTCCCAGCGACACCTCCGGAAGAGCAAACACTGCTTTCTCAGAAGCCACTCTTATGTCTGTCCCCAGCATTATCTCAAAGCCTCCTCCCATGCACATGCCATTTACGGCTGCTATGACCGGCTTGTTCATCTTGATATGCTTAAAATGAGCGGCGTCCCACTCGTCGATATAATGTCCCCTGCTGAGATAAGGGATAGATTCCGTCAGATCCGCTCCTACGCAGAAAGCTCTGTCCCCCTCTCCGGTCAATATCACCACTGCTACCTGCGGGTCTTTCTGAGCTCTTATAAAAGACGCGCCCAAATCGTCATACATGCTGAGAGTCAAGGTGTTGAGTTTCTCAGGCCTGTTGAATTTTATGACGGCTATGCCGCCCGATACTTCATAAGTTATGTTGGACATCAGAGCACACCTTCTTTCTCCAGTTTTTCTATGTCGTCTTTTTTGAGGCCCAGCATCTGTCCGTATATGCTTACGTTATCCTGCCCTATCTCAGGAGCGGCGCCGGAAGTATCGCAAGGAGTCAGGCTCATCTTTATGGGGTTTCCAAACAGCTTGCCGGAGGCCTTTCCGTAGCTGTAGTCTATGAACATCTCTCTGAAATTCAGCTGGGGGTCTTCCAGAACCTGATCCATGGAGTGGATGGCCGTAAGAGGCAGTTTTTCCGCCAAAGCATCCTGGAGTTCCTGACATGTGTACTGTGAAAACCACTGGTTTACCTTGGGAAGTATTCTCCTGTTATATATCTCTTCGTTGAACCTCTTAGGCATGGTGTCTATCTCCGGGTCGCTGAGCAGTTCAGGTTCCCCAAAAAATTCACAGGTAGTCTTCCAGAATCTGTCGGTATAACCTCCGAAAAACACATATCCGTCTTTGGCCTTGAATTTTCCGTAAGGCCTGCAAAGAGGATGATCGTTGCCCAGCGGCTGCTGAACCTGATTTCCCACAGTATAGTTGGATACGGCGTTTTCTGTCAGAGCCAGAGAAGAATCCAGCTGCGCTACATCTACCAGCTGTCCCTTGCCTGTCTTCTGCGCATGAATATATGCGGCTAAAGTTCCGATAGTCCCAAAGAAAGTAGCTGCCAGATCTCCTATTATAGTGCCTATTCTGGTAGGTTCTCCCGGCATGCCGTTTAAAGACCACAGGCCGCTCAATGCCTGACCGCTGTTATCATAAGCCGGCCACGACGAATAAGGCCCTTTCTGTCCGAAGCCTGAAATGGCCGTATACACCAGCTTCGGATTATACCTTCGCAAGTCTTCATAGCCAACTCCCAGCTTATCCATGACTTCCGCTCTGTAATTCTCTACTACTATATCGGCCTTTTTTGCTAATTCTCTGAATATTTCTTTCGCCTTCTCCTCTTTGAGATTGAGGGTTATGGCTTCTTTATTTCTGTTATACTGAGCGAAAAAAGCGCTCTGTCTTTTATCGTCATCTATGAGATAAGGTTCAAAATCCCGTGTGTAATCCGGGTCCCTCGGGTTTTCAATCTTTATTACTCTCGCTCCCAAGTCTGCCATGATCATGGTAGCATAAGGTCCTGCCACTACTCGCGTAAGGTCAAGTACCGTAACTCCTTCTAAAGGTCTCATTTTCTTCTCCTCCTCGCATAATCGGGAAGGAGCCGCCGCTCTGCCGAAAAATATTCCCAGCCTGTTCAGACGGCCCCTGCTTAAACGTATTCTGCCGGCTGTGGCCGCAGATCTTCGGGTAGAATCTCATTTAGTTATATTATTTATGTTTTGCTGCCTTTTTAGCAAGTTTTTCTTCTTTATCGGCCAGATAATATTTTCCCGGCGTGTTAAAGTATTCTTTCTGAAGCTGTACTACCTGCGGAACCAGCCAAATGACGGCTATCATGTTAGGTATTATGAACAGTCCCGTGAAGAAGTCCGTCAGCTGATACATCACTGTCAGTTCCATACCGAAAGTGACTATCACCATTGTAGCTATGGCGATAAATCTCCATGCCACTCCTGCCTTAGGCGTCTTGAACAGGAACTCCGCCTGTCTCTCGTCATAGAAGATAACTACCGTTATGGTGGTTATTACGAACAGAAGAACGCATATGGACACAAAGTAATCGCCGGCAACACCGAATACCTGATGGAAGGCCGCCTGTCCCAGAGCGCCGGAGTCTATGGCAGGGTCTTTCCATACGTCCGTAACTAAAACTGCCAGAGCCGTAGCCGTACAAACCAGCAGAGTATCTACGCCTACTTCGAACACACCCCAGACGGCCTGTCTGATAGGGTGATCCACCTCAGCCGTAGCGTGGGCCGAAGGAGCAGAACCGAATCCCGCCTCGTTAGAATAAACGCCGCGGGCGGCTCCCCACCTCAAGGCGAGAGCTACGGTAGATCCTGCGAATCCGCCTACAGCTGCATGTGGAGTAAATGCGTAGACGAAGATGCTTCCGATGGACGGAAGGATGTTGTCAGCGTTCAGAGCCAAAATTACCAAGACGCCCAGAATGTATACCGTAGCCATGATAGGCACGGCCTTTTCCATTACCTTAGCGATTCTCTTGATTCCTCCGAAGATGATGACTGCTACGATAGCCGCTACTATTATGCCGAATACCGTACCGTTTATTCCGAATACGGCGACTTGGGCTGTAGCTGACAGAGTCTGAGTAGCGATGGATGGAATACCTGCTATCATAGTGAAAAATGCACAGAATACGGCTATAGCTTTACCGAGTTTTTTTCCTCCGAATAATTCCTTTACATAGCTGAAAGATCCCGCTACCCATTCGCCCTTCTCATTCTTCTTTCTGTATTTCATAGCCAAGGCTATCTCCACATATTTGGTGCAGCAGCCCACTATAGCCAAAATCCACATCCAGAATATGGCTCCCGGGCCGCCCAGAGCGATAGCGACAGGGACTCCTACGATATTGGAAGCTCCTATGGCTGATCCCAGCGCAGAACATGCCGCCGCAAAAGGAGAAATCTTATCCCCCTCTGCCTTCGTGAACATCTTTCCGAAAGTTTGTGAACATATGTACCCTATCTTAGTTATTTGAGGAAAACCAAGGCGCATACTCATGTATAATCCTCCTACGCCTATTAGCAGAAGCACTGGGATTCCCCAGAACCAGTTTGCGCATGTAACGCAAAAGTCTATTATAGCTTGCATGATTTTATTCCTTTCTCAATCTTTATGAATTGTTCTACCCTTATATTTTTCAATCAACTTTTCTTATAGACCAGCTCGCCGTCCATGTAAGTAGCCTCTACGAAAATATCGTCTATTTCTGACGAAGGCACTTTCAGTATATCGCCGCTGAGCAATGCGAAGCTGGCTCTGTTTCCTGCCTTGAGAGTTCCTATATTTTTGAAGCCGGCTATCTCTGCCGCTTCTCTGGTATACATCTGTATGGCAGTCTCTATATCTATGCAGTTATTGCGTCCGCAGTCAGTTCCGTCATAGGCGTATCTTGTGACTGCGCATTTTATGTTAGGGAACGGATCCGACGGCACCGCCCACGAAGTGGCGGGAGCGTCTGTAGACAAGGCTATCTTTACACCTGAGTCTATCATGTGCTGAATAGGATAGATCTCCTTTATCCAGTCCATTCCCAAGTTGTTTACGTAACTTTCTATCTCCGAATACATGAATATGGACTGAGTGACGAAAGCAATCTTCTTATCGGCCGCCTCTCTTATGGCCTCTTCCGACGGATCCGTCACATGCTCTATCCTCAGATGAGGAAGCCCATTTATCCATGGTTTCTCATTACAGGTTCTCTCGATGATTCTATCTATGGTTCTCTTTCCCATGGCGTGGAAGGAAAGCTGGCACCGGTTCTTCTTGCAGAATTCCATGGCGCTGTCGATCTCTTCGTCGGTACATACAGAAATTCCGTACTCGTCGTCGCTGCCTTTATACGGCCTGTCCATCCATGCCGTTCTGCCCCCTACGCTACCGTCAGCTATGATCTTGATACCGCTCATATGTATCTGCTTGTCTCTGTCGGCTCTTTTATCATCCCACCTGAAGTCAGGATTCTTTCTTATCAGATCCCATATGTAATACATTCCTACTTCCTGTCTGAAGCCTTTTTCAGCCGCTTCAACGTAGTAATCGTAATAGTCTACAGAGTCGATGTTTCCCATATCGCAGACTGCCACTATTCCCTGAGAAAGCAGCAGTTCTCCCAAGTCCACGATGCCGTCTACCACTTGCTGTCTCGATTTTTCAGGCAGTATCTCTCCCACCAGATGGCGGGCGTTTTCCCGGAGAATACCGGTAGGTTCCCCGTTTTCATCTCTGTCGATCTCTCCGCCGGAGGGGTCTTTGGTGTCTTTCGTTATTCCTGCCAGCTCCAGGGCTTTGCTGTTTACCGACCTTACATGAGAGCAGGATCGAAGCAGTTCCACAGGGAAATCTTCTGTTCCTTTATCCAGGTCCCATCTGGTAGGGGCTCTGTGTTCTTGGAATTTTTCTTCGTCATATCCCCAGCCCTGAATCCACTCGCCTTCTTTTTTATTTTTAGCCGTCTCTCTGATGACCTCCGCCAATTCTTCGATAGAAATGACTGCCGGAGGCAGACAAGAAATCTTCTTGGCGCAGTCGGCTAAAATGACGGGGTGCATGTGACAGTCTATGAGTCCCGGAATCACTCTCTTTTCACCCAGATCCACATATTCGTATTCGCCGCCGGGCATGTCTTCTCTATTGCCTATCCACGTTATATATCCGTCTTCGGCTATAAAGCTTTCGGCATAGGGTTTTTCTCTGTCAGAGGTGAATATTTTGCCGTTTACAAAGGCTTTCTTCTTCATACAGATTTGTCTCCTCTCTGCTATCTGCTGTATTTATCAAATAATTCCTGCGCATATTCGAGGCGCACTTTTTTCTCTCTCACCATCTGCTTGACTATGGTCTCAAGAATTTCTCCTTTTGCGCCTACCGTGTTAGCCAAGTTGCGGGCGTGAAGAGACATGTGGCCTCTCTGTATGCCCTCTGTAGCCAGCGCTTTCATGGCCGCCATATTGTTGGCGAGCCCTGCTGCCGCTATGATCTGTCCCAGTTCCGCAGCAGACTTTACTCCTAAAATCTTTACTGCCGCCTGAGCCGCAGGGTGTATCTTGGTGGCTCCGCCTACCAGTCCCACCGCCATAGGGATCTCTATGGAACCGACCAGATCTCCGTTTTCATCCTTTTCCCAGGTGGTCAGAGATGTATATCTTCCGTTTCTGGCCGCATAAGAATGGGCTCCCGACTCTATGGCCCTGGTGTCGTTTCCGGTGGCGATGACTACAGGAACTATTCCGTTCATCGTTCCCTTGTTATGGGTCGCAGCTCTGTAAGGATCGGCGGCGGCAAAAGCGTATGCGTTCAGTATCTTGTCTACTACTTCAGTTCCGCCGATGTCCTCTTTCTTCCACGTGGCTCTCACTCTTACCAGTCTTCTGTCTGCCAGATTAGAAAGTATTCTCAGCTCCACGCTTCCCTCTGTGATCTCTTCGATGTACGGCGCCACGGCCTCCGCCATGGTGTTCACCGCATTGGCTCCCATGGCGTCGAGAGTATCTACCAACAGGTGGACGATTACCATAGGGCCTGCCATGGTGTCTATCACTCTCACTTCCACATCTTTTACACCGCCGCCGAAATTTACCAGTACAGGATCCTTCTCGTTGCAGATTCTGATTATCTCGTCTTTTCTCTCTAATATGCTGCTCTTGGCGGCGAAAGGGGCGGCCACGCCGAGAACCTGTATCTGGGCGATCATCACGTTACCCGATGAAGAGGCTTTGAATCCTCCCGAAGGTCTTGCCATCTTTGCTGCGTTGGAGCAGGCAGCCACTACTGACGGTTCCTCTGTGACCATGGGGATTATCACATCTCTTCCGTTTATGACAAAATTTATAGCCACTCCCATGGGAAGGGCGAATTTTCCTATCACGTTTTCTATCATGTGGTCTGCCTTGTCGTCATCCAAAGAATCTGCGGAGCCCAGTATAGCTGTCTCCTTTTCATCAAGTCCCGCAAACTCCGCTACTTCTCTGAGTCTTTCCTCTGTGGAAAGTTTAAAAAATCCCGAATAACTGCTTGTTTTCATCTCTGTCTCCTCCTTGGTTCATTCCATGGCGGCGGTGAAAGAATTCAGCTTTCTTCCCAGTATCCGCTCCATCATCTTCTCTATTTTGTAACATTTCTTCAGGTCTATACCTGTGTCTATTTTCATAGCTTCTGCCATAGAAACAAAATCGCAGGTCTCTACCAGTCCCGTACGTTCTGTCTGGAAATAATATTCTCCCGTACCTTTTACAGGGACGTTATCCACTATATTAGCTACCTGTCCGCCTATGCCCCCCATGGTACAGTCGAAAGAAGCCACGCCCGCCTCCATGGCCGCATAATAGGCGGCAAGACCCATTCCTCTTATATCATGTACGTGGAAAGAGTGCATCTTGGCGTCCGGATACTTTCTCATGACATTTTCAAAATACTCGTACACTTGGTTTGGCGCGGCGATGCCGTCCGGATCCGAATGTTCTATTTCGTCAAAGCCTATATCAAAAGCCCTGTCCACGAATTCGTATGCTTTCTCTATAGGTACTTCTCCCTTTATGGGACATCCGAATATAGTGCCTATGTTGGCGAAGACCTTTTTGACTCCTATATTATGTAAAAACTTCACATTCTTTTCAGCCTCGGCAAAGAGTTCTTCGTGAGTTCTGTTCATATTTTTCTTTGCATAAGCCTCGCTGGTGGCCAGCTGTCCGCACAGGACTCTGTCGATCTTTGCACCGGCTTCAAGAGCATCGGCTACTCTCTCGCATGCCCTGGTATTGAGGGCCAATACCGTATATTCAACGTCCTCTCTGTCCGGCAGTCCTTTCAGAGCCTCGAGAATATCTCTGAACTGCGGCACGTACTTTATGTGGCTGAAAGTGCCTACTTCAAATCTTCTGAAACCAGCGTCTATGAGTTTACCGGCGATCCACAGCTTGGCGTCTGTGGGAACAAAGATTTCTTCATGCTGCAATCCGTCTCTCAAAGTCACATCCAGAATATCTATCTTCTTTGGCAACGTATTGTTCACTTCGATTTCTCTCCTATCTAAAATTTTGTAAATATAAACAGCAATATCTGTGCCAAAAAATCATCCCTATTCTTAATGAATCTCCGGATACATTGAAATCACAAAGTTTTAAGCCACAAAAAAAGCGAAGATATGATATCTTCACTTTTTTCTAATCTTCGTTCAGGTCCACGAAGTGCCATAAACGGCACAAGATTCCCGCTATGATGTCGTGCCATTTTAGGCACATATCAATTATATGCCATTTTTGACACTTCTCACCATCTCATCAATCATCTTATCTCCCGATTCTTTTCAAGCCACTCTGCCGCGCAGCTTGCATATATGGCAGCTCCCAGCTTTAAGGCTCTCTCGTCCACTACCATATCGGGGCTGTGAAGAGGTTTTCCCTGCTCTCCGCCGGTTCCCAGGTATATCAACATTCCCGGTACTTTCTCCGTCACATATCCGAAATCTTCCGTTCCCGCGGAGCAAGGCACGATGCGGGCCGTACCGTCTCCGGTGATTTCCTCTATGAACGGCAGCATTTCTTCGCACAAGTCAAAATCGGTATATGTAGACGGCGTATGAAAATCTGTCAAATCGTAATCGCCTCTCCACATTTTGACCGTATGATCTATTATCTCCGGCACTCGCTTCAGCAGATGGGCCCGTACATCCTTGTCAAAGGTCCGCACTCCTACGGCGATTTCGGCCGTATCCGGTATTATGTTGGACGCCGTACCGCCCCCTGCCTTGCCTACGGTTAGAGCCACTGTCTGTCTCGGATCGGTCTCTCTTCCGCTTAGGAGGTTTAGGGCCGTATAGAGTTGATTGGATATGAACAGAGGATCTATGCAGTCCTGGGGTGTTGAACTGTGACCTCCTTTGCCCTTTATCTTTACCATGAATGTATCCATAGCTGCGGACATTACTCCGGGAGTATAGACTACCTTGCCTACGTCTGTCTGGCTGTCTATATGTATGGCGAAAGCCGCGTCTACCGTCGGATTGTCCATTATTCCTGCTTCCGTCATCAGCCTTGCCCCGCAGCCGCACTCCTCTCCCGTCTGAAACATCAGCTTCACGGTGCCTTTGAGCCCCGGCTCTATTTCTTTAAGAATAGCTGCGGCGCCAAGAAGCATGGCCGTATGAGTATCGTGGCCGCACATGTGGGCTGCTCCCGGCCTTTCAGAAACAAAATCTACCAGCCCCGCAGCCTCTGTCATAGGCAGAGCGTCCATCTCCGCCCTCAGTAAGATACAGGGGCTGCCGCTTCCTATGGTTGCGGTTACGCCGGTGGAAACTTTCATATCCGGGTATCCCGCCGCCTGAAAGCTCTTTCTCGTCTTCATATCCACGGGGCCGCCGCAAAGCTGAGAGGCAATGCCCATATCGGCGAGGCGCTGTCTCACATAGTCGGCGGTATCCGGTATATAAAATCCCACCTCGGGATTCTTATGTATATGTCTCCTGTCAGCTATTATCTGTTTCTCGTTTCGCAGCGCAGCGTCTAAAAAATTGTTCATTTATTTCTCACCTCATCAAAAGGAATATAGTCGAAGTCAAATCCAAAGTATCTCGGGCTGAATACTTCGAGAGCTTCCTCTGTCAGATACTTATCGTGGATAGGCGATACGATTATACTCACGTTCAGCCCGTCTTTGAGGTGTGAGTTTAACACCGGCCGTCCCGTGTCCGTATCTATCACTGTTATGAGGTCGGGGCTGGTGGCGTAAGGCTTTCCGTTTTTCCACAATATATGATTCTCATTTTTGAACCATATCTTGTACATATCCCTGCCGGTGTAAATCTGATAAGTTCCCCACCAGTAGCCGTCATGGTCTGATGTCTCGAGGACGGTAAGCTTGCCTTGTGCGACTACAAATCCTCCAGAAGCTGCCGCAGCTGCTTCGGCGGCTTTTTCCCTCGGAGCTTCGTTCATGGCTTTTCCCACCTGATAAGCCTTGGATAAAGAACGATGCACGAGAATCTTTCTCACATCGCTTCCCTTTAGCACGTATCCGGCTTCTGCCATCTCTCCGTACGAAGCCTGGCTCATGAACTTACCGATTCTTTCGGTAGCCAGATCGTTAAAGGTTTTGGTGGTTATGCTGCTGTTTCCCCATGCGTCAAAATATACCACAGGGAGACAAGGCATCTTATATATCTCCGGCAGCCCCATGGTAGCCTCGGGAATCGCCCTGCCGGCAGGGTCGCCATCCAATATGGGAATTCCCATCTTCATTGCCGCCGCTATGCAGCAGGCTCCGTTGGTTCCTCCCGGCTCCGCCACGAATATGCCGTCTACCTTTCTGCCGAGGAACTCCTCCATGTTCCTAACAGCTCCTATCAGGATATCGTCTGGGTCGTATACTCTCTGAGTATATCCCATCTTCTCTATCTCCGCTAAGGTCTCCGGCGTCTTTGGAGCTATGCTCCCCATGAAGAAAGCGCAGCAGTAAGTCTCATCGTCTTTCATGTCGTACGGATCTTTGAGCGCTATATCAAGCCCCCGGTCAAGACAGCTGTTCAAAGAAGCTCTGCCGATAGCCACGTCTCCTCCGCCTCCTGTGCCGTAAAAGGCGCAGCCTGCAAGGAAGTCTTCTATATCCTGTTTAGTCTTAAGTCTCAGCTCTTTCATCAGGCCTCTCCTTTCGGTCTTGCCATATGGCACCTGACCATGTGTTTTTCATCGTATTTGATCATGATAGGATCTTCGGCGCGGCATTTTTCCGTAGCGAAAGGACAGCGAGTGTGGAAGCTGCACCCGGTGGGAAGATTAACAGGACTCGGTATCTCACCCTCGGACGGCACCTGTTTAGGCTTGTAATTTTCTTCCTCCTCGCTGACTACAGGTATAGACGAGAGGAGCATCTTGGTGTAAGGGTGCTGCGGGTTTTTGAAAAAGCTTTCCGTCGGCGCAATTTCTGCTATTCGTCCCAGATACATTATGGCCACACGGTCAGCCACGTTTCTCATCAGGCTCAGATCGTGAGTTATGAACAGGTAGGACAGGGACATCTCTTTTTGTAATTTTATAAGAGTGTTTATAATCTTAGCCTGTACAGAAACGTCCAGAGCGCTGGTAGGCTCGTCCAGTACGATGAGAGACGGGTCGGTAGCCAAGGCTCTTGCTATGGCTACCATCTGCTTTTCTCCGCCTCCCAAGCTGGCGGGATATTTGTACATATAGTCATAAGGAAGTTCTACAATATCCATCAGCCTTGCGATGTACTTTATATAGTCCTTGTCGCCGCACATCTTATGAATTTTAAGCGGCAGCTTCAATATGTCGAATATGGTTCTCTGAGGATTGAGAGAAGTTCCAGGATCTTGGAACACTATCTGTATTTCTTTTTTAAGATCCAAAGGTCTCTTGGCCAGCGGCGCACTGATGTCATGCCCTAAAAAAGTTATCTTTCCGTCAGTCATGGTTTCCATTCCCACCACGTTGTAGGCAGTAGTGCTCTTTCCGGAGCCCGACTCCCCTACCAGCCCGAGGGTCTCTCCTCTCGCCAGATCGAAGTCTATACCGTCTATGGCTTTTACGAAAGCGTCGTTCTTTCCTCTGACAGGGAAGTATTTTTTCAATCCCTCGACTCTCAGTATTTCCTCTCCTACTTTTATATTCTTGTCCATGGAATTTCTCCTTATTTAGAATTGCTCTTGCCTTCGTAGAGATAGCACGCTACGTAATGTTCAGGCGCCGCCTCAAACATAGGAGGCTGAGCCTCGTTGCAGCGGCTCGAGGCATAAGGGCAGCGAGGCGCAAATCTGCATCCTTTAGGAGGATCTAAGTAATTAGGTATGTGCCCCGGTATTCCCTCGGCTATTCCTCCTCCGGCCAGCTTAGGTATGCAGCTCATCAGGCCCTTCGTATAAGGGTGGAGACATTCTTTGAATATCTCTTTCGATGAAGCGGTCTCCACCATATTACCTGCATACATGACGTATATCCTGTCGGCCATCTCTCTGGCTACGCCCAACGAGTGAGTAATCAGTATCAACGCGCTCTCTTTTTCTTCTACCCTCTGTCTCAGAGTCTTGAGAACTTGATCTTGTATGGTCACGTCCAAATTGGTGGTAGGCTCGTCGGCCATTACCAAGTCCCTCGGAGTCGCCAGTGACATTGCGATACAGATTCTCTGTCTCATTCCTCCCGAAAGCTGGAAAGGATAGCTGTCCATTATTCTTTCTGGGTCGGGCAGAGAAGTTTCTTTTAGAGCTCTTATGGCTTTCTCTTCCTGTACCTTTTTGTCGCCGGCTCCTTCTATACCTGAGTATCTTATGACTTCTTTGAGCTGCTGACCTATGGTGAACACGGGGTTTAAAGAAGCTATCGGATCCTGAAATATGATAGAGACGTTTTCGGCGCGAAGCCTTTTCAGCTCTTTCTGAGGCATGGTCAGCACATCTTTTCCCTTGAAGTATATTTCTCCCTTATCAATTCTGGCCTGCCTGGCCAGGATCTGGGCTATAGCATTGACTGTAGTGGTCTTTCCGCAGCCGGTCTCGCCCACTATGCTTATTCTCTCCTTTTTGTTTACGTGAACGTTGACTCCGTTCAGCACGTGAGGATACCCTTTAAAAGTACGGAAAGAAATGTGCAGATCTTTTACATCGACCACTTTTTCTGTTGTCAGTTTATTTTCCATCTCTTCCTCCCTTACTCTTCGCTGGACAGCATGTCCTTGATTCCGTCTCCCGCCAGGTTGAAGCCCAGCACTATTATCATGATGGCCAGAGCCGGGAATACCGACATCCACCACTGGTCAGGCAAGAAGTTTACTCCGCTTGAGACCATGGCCCCAAGAGAAGGAGTAGGCGGCTGTTCTCCCATTCCCACGTAGCTCAGAGTGGCTCCGGCCATGATAGCCCAGCCCATATCCAAAGTCACTTTTGTAAGAATAGGCGATAAGGTGTTTGGCAATATCTCTCTGAACAGTATGTGGCTCCTGCTGGCTCCGAGAACCTCCGCAGATCGGATATACGTCTCGTTTCTCGTGGAAACCACTATGCCGTATACCAGCCTCGTATACCAAGGCCACCAGGAAACACTGAGGGCCAGCATGGCGTTGGTCATGCTGGGTTCCATTATGGATGAAACGCACATTACCAGTATCAGCGCCGGCAGAGCCAAAAATACATCTGACACCCTCATTATGAAATTAGATATGAATTTTCCGTTCCAGTATCCTGCTACAAGTCCCAGTATGCCTCCGAAAGGCACCACTATTATCAGACACCCCACGCCCATGGTCAGGGCTCCCCTGAATGCGTATATGATTCTGCTGAACATATCTCTTCCTGTAGCGTCTGTTCCCAGCAGATGTTCTGCCGAAGGAGCCTGAAGGGCTTCCTGGAATTTGACTACTGCGCCGATATCCTCCGGATACGGCACTATGAATTTATAAAATACAGCCAGAAGAATGACCAGAATTATTATTGCAAGTCCTACTACAGACATCTTATTCAGAGAAAATTTATACCACGTCTTTTTCAATTCCGTCAGTCTGTCCTTGTGAGGCAGTTTGGCGGCATCGACAGAGGAAATGTCTATTTTAGTCTTATCGTTATCCATTTTTTCTCCTCCCCCTTCTACTTTTCCTGGAGCCTTACCCGTGGGTCTAAGGCCCTTATCACCAAATCTGCCAGCAGATTAAATATTATCACTATGATTCCCAGTACCATCACTACGGCAGAAACAGCAAAGACGTCTTTGTTAAGCATGGCGGTCAGTCCGTAATTTGAAAGTCCCGGATAGCCGAATATCTGCTCTACGAGAAATGCGCTTCCGAAGATGCCTGCTATATCCAAAGCCATCACTGATATAGTAGAATTGAGAGACGGTTTCAGCAAATATTTATGAAGTATCTTATTTTCAGGTATGCCGTAGGCTCTTTCCGCATAAGCATACGGCTTATCCAGATTCTCCACCATGCTGGACCTGGTTATACGGGCCGCCTGGCTGATTCCTGCAAAGGACATGACCACGGCAGGCAGTATGAGATGCTTGATTGCATCCAGCGCCCCGGTCACGTCGCCCTGCAAAAGAAAATCTATGGTATACATGCCTGTCACCATAGCCGGCGGGCTTATCCCGGCGCTTATTCTTCCGGATATGGGGAGTATCGGCAGCATATAGGCGAACAGCAACATGGCGAATACAGCCCATAAGAATGCCGGAGCGCATATTCCGAAATATGACAGGGTTCTGATGATACCGTCCAGCCATTTTCCGGAGTATTTAGTAGATACGATGCCAAGAAGTATGCCGAAGACTATGATCAGAACTGCCGTAATCAGCGCCAGTTCCAACGTAGCCGGCAAGTAAGATTTGATGTCGTCCAGCACAGGTCTCTTGGTCACTATGGACTCTCCGAAATCACCCTCGAGTATGCCGGCGATCCAGTGCCCGTACTGTACTATGTATGAATCGTTTAAGTGCATTTCTTCCCTCAGCGCCTCTACCGCTTCTTCCGGCGCCCTCGGACCCAGAGCCATTCTGGCCGTATCGCCCGGCATGATCCGGACGATAACGAAAATCAGAATGGACAGTCCAACCAGTACGAGGAAGTACGCCAGGATGCGCTTGAGCACCGTCAGTACTTTTGTTTTCATCTTTTGTTCCTCTTCTCTTAAAGTCGGCGAATATCATCTTCGGTTTCTATAGTCTGAAATCCATGAAATACATCTGATAGCCCGCAGGGTAGATAGAATCTGTTCCGTTCTCATAGTCGTCTGCCACAGGCATCTTTTCTATGTAATCTGAGCGATATACGAAGCTGGCGGCCAGATCCGACGCCCAGATGGTAGGACACAGATCTACCAGTTTTCTTGAGATCTCTTTATATTTTTCATTTCTGGAGTCTTCATCTACCGTAACCATCGCTTCTTCTATCAGCTTATCTATCTCGCTGTCTTGCAGCCATTCCATCTGCTCCCATGTTCCGCAGGAGGAAGAATGGTATCTCGGCTTCAAGGCAGGACCTCCGTCGGCGTAAGCAGGGTTAAAGCTTACGAAAGACGCGTTAGGAGTGCTCTCTACCGTCGAAGCGTCGGTCATCATGGTGGCGAAAGGTTTACCCGTGATCTCCACAGTAACTCCAAGCTGGCTCATGCCGGCCTGCATCAGAAGAGCCAGTTTTTCCTGCTGCTCTCCTCCCTCTGTACAGTAAGAAAGGTTGACCTTCATCTCGCCGCTGGTAAGCTGATCGTAATAAGGCGACTGCTTCAGCTCTTCCATAGCTTTGTCGATATCGTACTTGTACGGATTCTCATCTTCCGATAATGCGGAGGCCATACCTGAGATTATAGGGCCTGTAGGCTTTATGCTTCCTACATATATGTCATTGTTTACAGCGTCGTAATCGAGAGCGTATGCCATAGCTCTGCGGAAATGCACGTCGTCTGTAGGAGCCAGCTGAGTATTAAGAGAGATGTTGAAGTTTCCGCCATTGAGCACTCTCACCAGCGAAGCGCCTCCCTTTTCTACCATCGAATCCAGAGTCTCAGGAGTCTGCGCAGTGTCGGTAACGTCAAGCTCGCCTCTTGAAACCATGGTCTTCATGGTAGAAGTGACTACTCCTCCAAGAAGCTTTGCCTCCTTAGGTGCGTTCTCATCTATTTCTCTCCAGTAGTTATCGCTCTGTTCCATAAGTACATATTCTTCGGTGCGCATTTCTTTTATTTTATAAGGACCGGAACCTGCGTCGTTTGTAGTGAGCCAGGCTTTTCCATAATCGCCGAACTCTCCGTAAGAGCCGCTGAAGTCTATATTCTCTTTTACCAGAGCGCTGTCAAGTATATAGAGTCTTGTCAACGCCGTAGGGAAAGTTCCCGAAGGTTCATTCAAAGTGAATTTTACGGTATGTTCATCTAACACTTCTGTGGACGAAACGACGCCGTGGTACAGATACGCAAGCCCTTCTCCCATGGTAAGCATCCTGTCCATAGTGAACTTGACGTCTTCTGCGGTGAGCTTGTTGCCGCTGTGGAACAGTACGTCATCTCTCAGATAGAAGGTATATACCCTTCCTTCGCTGTCAGATTCCCAGCTCTCGGCTACCAGCGGGCTTATGGTTCCGTCATTGTTGGGGAAAGTAAGGCTGTCGTACATATTCACTGCCGCCATCATGTCAGCATCCTTGCTGGCAACGCCGGGATCGACGTATACCGGCCAGTCGATGTTTACTACGACTTGTCCTTCCTGATGTTCAGACGCTGTCTCTTTCTTTCCGCAGGCCGCCATCGACAATATAAGTGTCAGTATCAGTGCGCACGCTGCGGTTTTTTTGAACATGCTTTTCATAAGTGTTCTCCTCTCATTTTCACTTAGGATTCTTTTATAGCTCCGTCACCTTACAGGTTTACGGTAACTAACGTCATTGTCTTGAATATACTTTTCTCCGTCTATATAAGTCTCTTCGACAAATATCTGTCCTATATCCTCTTGTCTGTATCACAGTACTGTCATGATACCGGCGTCTCCGTCGACTTCAACTTCGGCGTCCTGTGGTATGGCCATCAGTTCTTCTTTGCTTATCCCGTCTATCATCGGTATATCTACGTCGTAGAAGGTCTTTGCCATGACTCCGCCTCCTGCCGTGATGGTCTCTATATTGCAGTTTACTATGGCGCAAGGGGCGCATCCTGTTCTGGCCAGCTCCAGGATTATGGCGGCTCCTACGGTGGAACCTCTTCCCTCCGGATATATGAAGACCTTTCCTTTGATGCTTTCTCCGTATAGTTCATGCCACTTGTCTATGACTACTCCCGTTTTAGGATTTACTCCTCCGAAAAACCCAAACGGCCTTTCTGATACTACAGCCCGACCGCAGGCCTTACCGCCTACGATTCCTTTTCCCTGAATCTTCTTCATTGCCTCCTCCTTACTTAAAAATCTCAAGCTTGCCTGATACGGCTGATTCTACACATTCTTCCACACTGGCGAATATCATCTCCGTACCACATTCGGCAGGGCCGTAATACGAACACTTGCCTGAGTCGGTCATCATGGTCTTGAATCCCCAGTCTTTTACGGGAGATATTATCATGCAGGTCTCCGCTCTGATTACCACTCCCAGCTTTTCAAGGTCTTGTCTTATACCCATCTTCTCCGCCAGTCTCAGTGCGTATGAATTGGCGTATATCCAGAACGCCGTGTCAGGATTTATCTTTCTGCCTGCCAAGAGTTTATGAACCTTGACTATTTCGTTTATGGTGTAATGAGGACAGCCGAGGGCTACAAAATCCACTTTGTCGGTTGTGTTGCTGCACATGGCCTTTCTCGTGTTTCTTATGTCTTCTTCCGTAACCTCTATAATCTCCTCCGGCTTATTGCCTCCAAAAGCGGCTTCTCTGCCGGGCGCTTCCGGTGTAACTCCGACTATGTGCATGAGGGCTACAGAACCGGCTGCTGCCGCCGCTCCGCAGAAATTCTTGAGGTCTTCACTGGCGGGGCTTCCCTTCATTCCGTCTACTACGCCTATCCTTGCTCCCAGTTTCTGCCCCAGCAGGTATCCGAGAGCCGGATATTCCCAATTTTCCAAAGGCCTGTCAACATTAAGGTTTATCAGGACTTGCCCTTTTCTTTTTTCATCAAGATGCAGTCCCGTATAAGGCGCTCTTCCCACAATGCCGCAGAAGATGTCTACTATGGCTGTCTGCCTGTTGGTCCTCGCTCCGCAGGCCGTATTGGCATAAGCCACGGCGGAGCTTTCTGACCAAGCCAAGTGTTCTCCCATTCTCGGGGCAGTGAAGCCGTAGTAAGGGGTGCAGGTCCAGTTTGGTATGACTCCCATCTTCATCACTGCATTTTCAAGCCTCATCTGCTGTTTGGCGTAATGCTCCGGAGTCTTGGCTCCTCTCCAGTCTTCCGCGTCCATTCCGTAAGGGTCTATGGTGACGGGAACGCAGAAGCGGCCGCCCATATCCGCTATTTTCTCCGCAGTCTCTACTCCTGCGTCGAAAGCGCTTTTGTAAGCGTGAAGCACAAGGTGTACATTTTTGATAGGCACAAACTTTTCGGCTCCGTTGATTTCTCCGATTTTCACCAAAGTCTCCATGGCCAGCTTTGCCGCTTCTCCTCTTGTCCCTGCCAGTATGTCTTTTTCTTCAGCAGTCAAATACATGTTTTCACTTCCCTTCAGTATATTTCTCAAACAATTCTTGCGCGTATTCTATACGGACTTTTTTCTCTCTGACCATCTGTTTCACTATTATCTCGAGTATTTCTCCCTTTGCGCCTACAGTATTGGCAAGATTACGGGCATGCAGCGACATGTGTCCTCTCTGTATTCCCTCTGTAGCCAGCGCTTTCATGGCCGCCATATTGTTGGCAAGACCTGCGCATGCTATGATTTGTCCCAGCTCAGCCGCCGTGTCTATCCCCAAGATCTTTACTGCCGTCTTAGCTGCTGGATGTATCTTCGTAGCTCCGCCTACCAGTCCCACCGCCATGGGCATCTCGATGGATCCTACGAGATCTCCGTTCTCATCCTTTTCCCACGTCGTCAGAGAAGTATACCTGCCTTTTCTCGCAGCATAGGAGTGAGCTCCGGATTCTATGGCTCTCGTATCGTTTCCCGTGGCGATGACTACCGGCACGATTCCGTTCATAATTCCTTTGTTGTGAGTGGCGGCCCTGTAAGGATCAGCTTCCGCAAAGGCGTAGGCGTTTAATATCTTGTCTACCACCTCACTGCCGCCTATGTCTTCTTTTTTCCACACGGCTCTGGCTCGTGCAAGCCTGTGGTCAGCAAGATTAGAGAGAATCCTCAGTTCCACGCTTCCTCCTGTCACCTCTTCTATATAAGGAGCGACAGCCTCGGCCATTGTGTTCACTGCGTTGGCTCCCATGGCGTCTCCCGTATCCACCAAAAGATGGACTATCACCATGGTTCCTCCTACCGTCTCTATGGTTCTGACTTCTACATCCTTGACGCCGCCGCCCATCTTCACCAGCACCGGATCCTTTTCGTTGCAGATTCTGATGATCTCACCCTTTTTTTCCAGTATCATGCTTTTAGAAGCCGACGGAGTCGGTACCCCCATCACCTGTATCTGAGCTATCATCACATTGCCGGACGAGGAAGCCTTAAATCCTCCGGATGGCCTGGCCATCTTGGCGGCGTTGGAACATGCCGCTACCACTGACGGTTCCTCGCATACCATCGGAATGATCACATCTCTGCCGTTGATGGTGAAGTTGATAGCCACCCCCATGGGAAGGGCAAATTTTCCTATGACATTTTCGATCATATGATCTGCCTTGTCCGCGTCAAGGGAATCGGCCGAGGATAGTATTCCTCTCTCTTCTTCTGTAAGGGAAGCAAATTCCGCCACCTCCGAAAGTCTCTTTTCCATCGGAAGTTTAAAAAATCCCGAATAGCTGCTGTTTCTCATCTTGTCGTCTCCTCCTCGTATAAGTTCTATCTCATAATACTTGTAAATGAATCAAGCTTTCTTCCTAATATCTTTTCTGTCATCCTCTCGATCTTGTAGCACTTCTTCTCGTCTATGCCGGTCTCTATGCCCATCCGATTGACCATAGTCACGAAATCACAAGTTTCCACAAGCCCCGTACGCCCTTCTTCATAGTAATATTCTCCCGTTCCTCTTACAGGGACATTGTCCACGATGTTGGCCACCTGACCGCCTATGCCTCCTATAGCCGTATCGAATACTGTCACTCCTGCTTCCATAGCCGCATAATATGAAGCAAGTCCCATTCCCCTTATATCGTGCGCATGAAATGAATGTGCCTCTGTATCGGGATATTTCTTTAATATGTTGCTGAAATATTCAAATACTGCGTCCGGCGCTGCTATTCCGTCGGGGTCTGAATGTTCGATCTCGTCGAAGCCTATGTCAAAAGCCCTGTCCACGAATTCGTAAGCCCTCTGAATAGGTACTTCTCCCTGTATAGGGCATCCGAATATAGTACCTATGTTGGCAAATACTTTTTTTACTCCTGCGCTGTGAAGAAATTTCACGCTCTTTTCTGCTTCTTCGAATAATTCTTCATGGGTTCTATTCATATTTTTTCTCGCATATGCTTCGCTGGTAGCCAGCTGTCCGCACAGCACCCTGTCTATCTTTACGCCCGCATCCATGGCTCTGGCCACTCTCTCGCACGCTTTTTGATTGAGGGCTAAAACCGTATATTCTACTTCGTCGTTCTTTGGCAGCCCCTTGAGCAGTTCAAGTATATCCTTGAACTGAGGAACGTATTTTATGTGGCTGAAGGTCCCGACTTCGATCTTTTTAAACCCTGCCTCGATGAGTCTTTCGGCTATCCACAGCTTGGCCTCTGTGGGAACAAACATCTCTTCGTGCTGAAATCCGTCTCGAAGTGTCACATCCCAAATTTCCACTTTCTTCGGTAGATTCATGTTCACTTGTATACCTCTCTTATCTGCTTTGTTCAGCTTCATTTTTGATTAGATTTTACAATCGCAATATTTGTGCCATAATGCAGCTTATTGTTGTATGATTCGGTCAAATCGTTGAAATTCCAACAAAAGAAAAGAAAAGAAAAGAAAAGAAAAGAAAAGAAAAGAAAAGAAAAGAAAAAAGGTGTCAACCTGAGGTTGACACCTTTTTTCTTTTCTTATTTTGCCAAAAACGACACGTTTTTTAATTTTTACGGTAGCACATACGGCACTATTTTACTTTTATGCCATAATTGGCAACCTTTCTGTAAAAGGTTCTCTTGCTCATTCCCAGAACTTCCATGGCCTTCGTCCTGTTGCCCTGACAATCTCTGATCGCCGCTTCGATCATATTCTTTTCGAAATTCTCTACTTCCTCCTTCAGCGTAGCGCCTGCCGGGAAAGTACAGCTGACAGACTCAGTTCCGTTGCTCCCCTGATTTTCTTCGTATTTTCCTCTTATGCTCTCAGGTATATCCCTGATCGTAATGGTATCCGTCTCGCACAGAACCACGGCGCTCTCGATAGTATTCTGCAGTTCTCTCACGTTGCCCGGCCATCCATAGGACAGGAACATCTGATATACTCCTCTGTCTATCTTCAGTTTACGCTTATATTTTTCGCAGTATTTCTGCAGAAAATAATCTGTCAGCAGAAGCACGTCGTTTCCTCTCTCTCTGAGAGGCGGTATGCTGATGGACACGACGTTGAGCCTGTAATATAGATCCTCACGGAACTCTCCCCTCTGAACCATCTCCTCAAGTCTGCGGTTGGTGGCCGCAATAACCCTAACATCTATGGGGATATTTCTCTGGCGGCCCACCTTGTCTATCTCGCCTTCCTGAAGGACTCTCAAAAGCTTGGCCTGCATCTGATAGGGCATATCTCCGATCTCGTCGAGAAACAGAGTTCCTCCGTCGGCCAGCTGAAATTTGCCCAGTCTTCCCCCTTTAGAAGCCCCCGTGAAAGCTCCTTCCTCATATCCGAACAGCTCGCTTTCTATCAGGGAGTCCGGGATAGCCGAACAGTTTATGGTGATGAAGGGCCTGTCCTTTCTGGCGCAGTGGCTCTTTATGAGGTTTACGATGACTTCTTTTCCCGTGCCGTTCTCTCCCCGAAGCAGTACCATGGTATCGGTATTGGCTACTTTCAGAGCTTTATTTACACAATCCAGGTAAATCTTGCTTTCTCCTATTATCTTATTTTCTTCCAAAAATTTTCGGGCCTGTATCTGCTGATTGTATTCTTCGGCCACCGCAGTCATCTTTTTTATTTCTTTGTTGAGCCTGTTTTCTTTAGTGACGTCGGTAAAGACCGAATAGGCCCCTACCATTTCACCGCCGCTTATCAGAGGATGCGTGCTTATGTCTACATACGTATTTATACTTTTTATTAGTCTGTTCTTTATGTTCTGCGTCTTCTTCGTCTTGAGCACATCCAAAAGCGCCGCTTCCGGCTCTATTATGCTCAGATAACGTCCAAGTATCTTGCTTATGTTTATCCCCAGAATATTGCCATACGCGGGGTTTACATAGAAGATACGGCTGTCCCTGTCTATGACCACCAATCCGGCGTCCATGGTGTCCAGTATCTGGATAAATGAATTTTCCTTCTGTTTGCTTATCAGATATACGAGCCGTTCAGTCTTTACTGCCCCCACCAGGCGGCCTTCTTTATCCACTACGTTCACATATTCGTGATGCGCCGAATTGAATATGGCCATGTCGATATCTTTAAGATATAGGGATTCTTCAAGCTGGAGCTTCGATTCTTTATTCTTTATGTTGGGATTCATCAGGTCTCTTATCGTAAGCATTTATATATCACCTCTCAGCGTTTCTGCCCCCATTGTATCACATGTAAGCAGACGGTTCCACTATTTATGCCGGGCCTCCTTTCAAAATTTAACTTCTGTTTATACTTTTTACAATACTCGTATGGTATAATAAACCCATCGATTATGACCGCAGCGTTGCCGAAAGGAAGGGGGCATTGAATCACCGCTACTGCCACGCCCACGACCGCGCTTGTTGCGGTGAAAAACAGCGCATGCTGTATTTTACAGAGAAAAGCACGAATTCTACAACAGAATTTATTAAAATGGTTGTAGAATCGCAATAATAAATCGTAATTTACAGCATATCCGCCTTTGCACCGTCATTTAAGCTGTTTTTCTTCCTAAAATGCTGTAGAATCAGCACAAAGGGCTAAGAAAATACAGCATGCGGCCGGCCGAGGCAGTAGAGCCGGCAATCTACGGTGACCACCGAGGGTTACCGCCGAGAGGAAGGGGTCATCGAACCGCCTTGGCGAGTTTGATTGCGATATAATGAACCCATCGACCATGACCACGGCGTTACCAAAAATAAAGGTTTTATCGAACCACCACCGCCACGTCCACCGCTGCGGCGCCGCGATTATGGCATAATAGTATAATAACCTGGCGGCGTTAGCGGAATCAAAGATTCCGGCGCCTGAGAGAACTGTATTTGGGGAGACTTGCCATGACTATAAAAAGACGACTTTTCTGGTCCAATATTTTGATGATATTACTGCCGGCGGCAGCCACCGTCGTGATAGGACTCATCTGCATAGGCTTCATCTGGCTGGCTCTGACGGGGGGCTGGAACTTGGGCCTTGACGACCGCGAAGATTTCGAACATGCCAGTATGACCATAAGCGAGCTCATAGAAATAAAGATAGAAGGCGATGAGGACTTATCCTCAGTGGAAAAACTCCTTGACAGCAGCGGGATCACAGCCATAATCAAAAAAGACGGAAGCACCGTATTTCAGCACGGGCCGGACAAAGAATGTGATCCCGCTCTCATATCCGCGGCGGAAGGCCTCTCTTCAGGTTCGCTGCTCAGTTCAGACGGCCGCAGTCTGTATACCTCTCAATATGAGGCAGACGGAGCAGACTATGATATATACTTACTGGGAGGAGATCAGAGACTCCAGTCTTTTTCACAGCTCAAGATGGTCCTTGGGGCAGCTTGCATCCTCATCGCTCTCACCATCTTTCTTTCTATACTCATCACCAATAGATTCCTTACAAAGTTTGTATTCCGCAGGATCCGTGAACCGCTGGATATTCTTGTAAACGGCGTTCATCAGCTCAGAGACGGCAACCTAGATTACCGCATCGAATATGAGGGTAACGACGAATTTGCTCCCGTATGTTCAGATTTCAACGAGATGGCCCTCAGGCTCAAGCAGTCTGCCGACACTATAAGGCAGCAGGAAATCAGCAGAAAGGAAATGATCGCCGGCATATCTCACGACATACGTTCTCCTCTGACTTCCATTCAGGCGTACGTGGAGGGTCTCATAGATGGAGTAGCCAAAACGCCTCAGGCCAGGATGAAATATCTGAGTACTATAAAATCCAAAGCTCAGGATCTGGACCGCATTTTATCGCAGTTATTTCTTTTTTCTAAGATGGATCTGGGAGATTATCCCGATGAACCCTGCCGTCTTGAACTGGACAAAATCCTCTCTCAGGAGCTTTTGTCCTTTAAAGAAGAACTGGGCGGACAAGGAGTAAAAATCATAGAGGATATACAGCCAGCAGTCGTATATGCAGATCCGCTGCAGATTCGCCGCATCATCTCTAACATCCTTGAAAACAGCTTAAAATATAAAGATAAGGAGACGATAACAGTAAAAGTCTCTTTGAAGGCTGCCCCTTCCGGCTGCAGCATGACATTTGCCGACGACGGCCCAGGAGTACCAAAAGAAGCTCTCCCCCATCTGTTTGAAGTTTTCTACAGAAGCGATCCTTCGAGGCAGTCTCCTCATAACGGCAGCGGTCTTGGGCTTGCCATAGTTGAAAGCATAGTCCGCAGAATGGGAGGCAATGCAACGGCTTCTTTATGCAAGCCTAAGGGGCTGGAAATACGTATAGATCTGCCATGTAAAGGAGAAGATTATGTCAAAGATACTGATCATTGAAGATGACGAAGCTATCGCTTCTATAGAACGGGACTACCTGGAAATAGACAATTTTGAAGTCGAGATCGCCTCAAACGGTATAGACGGACTGAAGCGCGGCGAAAGCGGAGAGTTCGATCTGATATTGCTGGACCTGATGCTTCCCGGCATGGACGGCTTTTCCATATGCCGTCAGCTGCGCAAAAAAATCCAGATCCCCATACTCATGGTCACCGCGCGCAGGGAAGATATAGATAAGATACGGGGACTGGGTCTTGGAGCAGACGATTACATCGAGAAACCTTTCTCTCCCAGCGTACTGGTGGCCCGAGTTAAGGCTAATCTTTCTCAGTTTGAACGAGCGGCGGGGCATAAAAAGCCGCTGAATGAAATAAGGATAGGAAATATAAGCGTCAATACCTCCACTCGGCGCGTCTTTTCAGGGGACAGAGAGGTTTTTTTAAAGAACAGAGAATATGAACTGCTGCTCTTTATGATGACCAATGCAGATATAGTCTTCGACCGTGAATCTCTCTACGAAAAAGTATGGGGACTGGAGGCCATGGGAGACAATGCCACAGTTGCCGTCCATATAAACCGTCTTCGCGAAAAGCTCGAGGATGACCCTCAGAATCCCCGCCATATAGAGACTGTCTGGGGAGCAGGTTACCGTTTCAGGGAACGCTGATACGGCTCATCTTTAGTCTTGCGGTCTATGGCGTTTTTTCCCCGTATAGCGTCCGGTATTTGTTACTGGATAAGTGACAGCCTCCATAACGACTTAATTTATTTTTAGTTTAGATTTATATTAACCGGAGTTTAAACATATATTTTATACTTGCTATACTAAGAAAAAAAGGGGTATCAAAATGAATACGATAAAACAGAAAATCTTGAAAACAGACTTTAAAAATTTTTTCAGGACGTTCATCCCGTTGACGCTTATCTTGTCTTTATGTGGCGCAGCCGCCGCAGGACTCAGTTTAAGACCTCAGATCTCGGAGGCCCTCTCTTATGACCACATGCTTGACGGCCAGATTCACCATCCAGGATTAGATGGTGAGTGGAAAGACATATTTTTTGCTTCTGATCCCGGAATAGGAGTAAAGATACTTCTTCTCACGCTAACTGTCTGTTTTCTGCTGCTCATGGCCGTATACTGGTTTTCTACCACCGCAGCCCTCTATAAATCCGCCGTTTCTGCGGGAATGAACGGTCCGCTGTGGGGCGCAGCCGCCCTTGCCTTAAATCTTGCCGCAGTCATCATATTCATCATTACTCGAAGCTTCATGAGGCAAAGATGTCCGTCCTGCGGCAAATGGCAGCCTTTAGATTTTGGATACTGTTCAGAATGTGGAGAACATCTGGTTAAAAAATGCAGGCAATGTGACTGTGCATGCGGGTTCGGCGATAAATTTTGTAAGAATTGCGGAAGTCTTTTAAATGACAAATAAAAGCAAATATGAATTATTGATAAATAATACGCTCCTGATAAGTATCGGAACTTTCGGATCAAAGATTCTGACGTTTCTCATGACCCGTTTTTATACCGAGGCTTTGACGCCGTCGGATTACGGCGAAGCTGACCTGATAATACAGACTGCTAATCTGCTTATCCCTTTAGTTTCTGCCGGAATTGCCGACGGCGTATTTCGCTTTGTCCTGGAGACAGATGATGAGCATACGGCAAAACGAAAGAGTATCTTCTCTGCAGGGTTTTATACCATCAGCGCAGGAACGGCTATACTTGCTGCGCTCTCGTCGTTTATATCTATTCCGGGCTTTCTGAGCGAATACAAATGGCTGTTGATCTGGTTTATCTCGGCCTCATGTTATCATTCTCTGTGCGCTCAGTTCATACGCGGCGAAGGCAAGACCCGTCTGTTCGCATATCAGGGAGTGCTCAACACAGTATTGGTCATAGTTTTCAGCATACTCTTTCTCTCAGTCTTTGAGGCGGGAACCCGCGGATATATAATTTCCATAGCCTTAGCCGATTCTATCTGCGCTCTGTATCTTGCGGCGGGGCAAAAACTATGGCGTCTCATGGACATTCACCTTAAACCCGGCATGTGGCGCAAAATGATGAGATACAGCCTTCCTCTCGTTCCCGCCGCTCTGTTCTGGTGGATAACTTCTGTTTCCGACAGATACATGATCACCTGGTTTTTAGGATCCGGCGCCAACGGCATATATACTGTAGCGAGTAAAATACCTGCCATAATAACACTCATATCAGGGATGTTTCTCGAAGCATGGCAGTTTTCTGCTGTCCGCGAATCCCGAGGCAGCAGAAGATCTTATATAAGCTTTTACACCAATATCTGGAGTATGTTTCTGACGATCATGTTCATAGGAGGCAGCATCATAATCGCCTTCTCTCCGGCGGCAATACGACTGCTGGCAGCTTCGGAATATTATTCGGCGGCAGAGTATCTGCCTATACTGACAGCGGCGGCTATCTTGTCATCGCTGGTCTCTTTTATGGGCAGCGTTTATATTGTAACCAAGAGAAGCTCTCTGTCATTTTTAACGACTGCCGCAGGTGCGGTCTTCAATATTATACTCAATTTTCTGCTGATACCGACTCACCTTGGCATATATGGGGCCGCTATAGCTACTCTTTGCAGCTATCTCCTTTCATTTTTGATCAGAATAATCAGTATCAGAAACATCCTCCCCTTCAGAATATATGGCGGCAGGCTTCTTATGAGCATTTTGATAATAGCTGTTCAGATAATATCGTCATCATGGGACGGCCATCTAAATACCGGTATACAGCTCTCATGTTTTTTATCTCTGGCAGCTATCAATATTCATCCTCTGATCGCTTATGTAAAGTCATCTCGTTTATGATCAAAAGGCTTCCTCATGAGTATTTTCATAAGCCTTTCTTATCTCATCAGGCATCTCTTCAGGCGACATAGATTTTACCCGATCTTCGCTGCCGTCGGAGACGGCCTGATCATAATACCAACATTTGAACTTTATCATATCGAGAACGCGGTTCATACGCTTTATCTGATCCTCAACATCTTTTTTCTGTCTTATAAACAGATCTCTGCGTTTAGAGTAGGTTTTTTCCCCTTCAGTACACCATTCCATAAACTGCTTTATGTCTTTGATCTCCATGCCGGATCTCTTGAGACATTCTATGACTCTTATGGCCTCTATTTCTTTTTCATCAAACTTGCGTATTCCTGAAATGCGCTTGATATCCGGAAACAGACCTTCCTTATCATAGTAACGCAAAGTAGATATGGGGAGATCAAACATCTCTGACACCTGTCCTATAGTATACATTTCCTTCCTCCAAGATAAAATTTTCAAAAAACGCTTGACCTAAAGTTAACTTTAGGTTTTAAAATTATCTTATCAGCTATAAGAGATCTTGTCAAATACACTTTATGGAGGTTATAAAATGGAAAATTTAAAATTAGTTGAAAGCTGGGATAAAACATTTCCTAAAAGCGATAAGGTAGATCATAAAAAAGTGACTTTTGTCAACAGGTATGGAATTACTCTTGCCGCCGATATGTATAAGCCAAAGGAGTCAAAAGAAAAGTTTGCCGCCGTCGCAGTCTGCGGACCTTTTGGCGCAGTAAAAGAACAGTCCTCAGGGCTTTATGCCCAGACAATGGCCGAACAAGGCTTTTTGTCTATCGCATTTGATCCATCTTTTACTGGTGAAAGCGGAGGCTTTCCCCGCTATGTCGCTTCTCCTGACATCAATACGGAGGACTTTCAGGCCGCAGTAGATTTTCTTTCTGTTCAGAATGATGTGGATCCCGATAAAATAGGAATAATCGGCATCTGCGGATGGGGAGGCATGGCGCTTAACGCTGCTGCGGTAGATACAAGAATAAAAGCCACCGTGACGTCCACAATGTACGATATGGCCAGAGTTAATGCTAAGGGCTATTTTGACGCAGAAGACAGTCCTGAATTTCGCCGTGAAAAGAGAAAGGCTCTTAATACTCAGAGAATTGCAGACTACAAGAGCGGACTGTATAAAAGAGCTGGCGGAGTAGTAGATCCTCTCCCTGAGGACGCGCCGTTTTTTGTAAAAGATTATCACAATTATTATAAGACAAAGAGAGGTTACCATGAACGTTCTCTGAATTCAACCGACGGCTGGAATATGACTTCTTCTCTGTCCTTCCTCAACACACCTATCCTTCAGTATTGCCAGGAGATAGAGAGCGCGGTCCTTCTGATACATGGGGAAAAAGCCCATTCCTGCTATTTCAGCAAAGATGTTTTTAAAGACTTAAAGGGAGATAACAAGGAGCTTATGATAATTCCGGGAGCTGTACACACCGACTTATATGATAGGACTGATATAATTCCTTTTGATAAGATCGCTGAATTTTTCAGAAAGAATTTGCAATGAGAAGATACAAGTATATTACTTTTATCTTAACTTGCTCTCTGCTGTTAACGTCATGCGGCTCTTCACCGGGAAGCTCGGCCACAGAACAAAAGATTCAAATGTCAGTCAGCGATGTGCCTCTCGACGTATAAAAGAAAGAGCCGACAAACTATGATTGCTCACAAGTTTGTCGGCTCTGCGTTGCGGGTCTCATTTTCGCAAATAAAGCATACAAGCCATTTGGTTTTTGGCATTATCAAACTTCTTCAAAACATTATCGGTAACATCACCATAAGTTCGCAGAGATTTCCGACGATATGAACCGATATCGTTAGTATCAAAGAACCTGTTTTTTCAAATGTCAACCCAAATATTATTCCTCCCAATAGCGTAAACAATGCCGTCAATATACTGCCAGTCATCAAATGGGTTATCCCAAATAGTACCGAACTAATTAAAATAGCAGGGATGACATTCATTGTAGTGCGAAGTCTTGTTTGGATAAAACCTCGGAAAATAAACTCTTCCGTAACAGGAGCAATTAAGTAAACCGCCAAACAATATAAGAAAGGATTTGCTTGCATAGAGTATTCCATTAACTTCATGCTTTCAGGTATATCGTTCGGTAATGAATATAGAATGAAATTGCCCAAAATAGAGTATGAAATAATTGCTATGAACGATACGAAGCAGTTCTTAATCGGTATTTTCGAACGGTTATTAAATTTTGGCAATAGCTTTTTCTTTTTGGAATACAAAAATGCTGATAATACAAATATGACATCTCCAATAACCGGAAAGATCAAAAAGGTAGAAGATATTTCAGCTCCCTGAATCATAAATCCAATAGAAGAAAAAATAATTTGTGTGACAATGAAAAATAAAAAGGTAAAAAAGACTGATAAGAGCGTTCGTTTTTTCATAATAAGCTACCCCGTTACTCGTCAATGACGATCGCTGAATAAACGCCGAATTCTATTAAGCAATCCAGTGGAAAACTTATTCATATGCTCCTCGTTATAAACTAATATTTCATAGGCGTCCATTACCGAAAAGGAGTAGAATAATGTTGCGATCCCCAAAGCAACAACCGGAAGAAAAACAGGGAGCGCCGTTTTTTCAGGCACGCCGTAGAGTTCAATGGAAGCGAAGAATATAATCCCGCTCAAAATAATCATAGAGAAAAATCCTGTTATCATACCAATGTACTTTTTTCTTAGGAAACTGTAACGCCTTTTTAACTCCTCCAAATAATTGTGGTCAAACATTAGTGCATTTTGTTTAAGCGCTTTGTATTCAAAATCGTGATCCGATAAACAGGTGGCTAAAATAATCCCAAGACCTGTCACAACACATATCGCACTACAAATCAGACCGGCGACCGTATTCTTACCTAAAAGGGAAAGCGGAACACCGGAACATATCATTAAGACAATACCAACCGCAACTTTACGAGAAAAATTCTTCTCGTGTAAAATCCACGATTCAGCTTTTTCACGACTGACATAATACCCATCAGTTGATTGTGTATCAGTAGATTCACTATCTTTTAGAAGAGAATCAATGGAAACTTCAAAAATATTACTAAGCAGCATTAACTTTTCTGTTTCAGGAAAGCCTTGATTGTTTTCCCATTTACTAATTGCCTGCCGGGTAGTGTTAACCTGCTCAGCTAAAGCCTCCTGTGACAGACCTCTTTCTTTCCTCAGCTTAAATAGTTTTTCACCAAATGTCATAGTGGATACCTCCTTCTGTTTTAGTTCTAACAATATTATATCAAACAGAATTTTTTAATCTATCGCTCTGAAAATGCACTTTGTCAATTGCAGGTTGCGCTCTTGTTTTTTCAGTGCAAACCTATGTTTTCTATTCTAAATGCTTATTTAATTTTTAATATTAAGCAACATTTGAATATCAGAAATCCATTCGCAAATTATTTGACTATGTTCGGCAAGTTTATCTTTGTCCTTTTCAAATCTCTGCATTTTTTGAAGTCGCGCAAAACTCATTGTCGCTCAAAGACATTCCAACTCTGCCAAGCATTATATTGCGTTGTAAAGGTATCAATAATTTTATTCAAAAGTCCTCTGTGTGGCAGCAGCATATTTGTTTTAGCATTGATGAGGTTAGTTTCAGCTAAATTTTTGTTAAAATCATTTATCGCCTGTTTAGATGAAATATGATCCTCGTTTTGATGGTAAAATTCTTCTGTACTCATTTCCATAGAACTATAAGCTTTCATCTGTTCAGTAAACTGTTTTACAATCCAATAAAAACGTTCCTGTACTTATTTTTCAATATCAGATAAATACTTATAAATGCAGCAAGGGGCACTTCCTTATGTGAAGTGTCCCTTGCCAGCCGTCTTTTGTTAAAATCCATATGTACTCTTATATTGCATGCTGTAGCAGGCTCATTAATAGTTCTCGCATCTTACTTCGAAGAAGCTCTGAGGGTGAGAACATACTGGGCATACCTGAGGCGCCTTCTTACCCATTACCAGATGTCCGCAGTTTCTGCACTCCCACATAGTCTCTCCGGACTTTTCGAATACGGCCTTCATCTCAACGTTGTTCAGAAGAGCTCTGTATCTTTCTTCGTGGTGTTTTTCGATCTCTGCTACCATTGCGAACTGAGCCGCAAGAACGTCGAAACCTTCTTCTTTCGCTTCTTTTGCGAACTGAGCGTACATGTCAGTCCACTCATAGTTTTCTCCTTCTGCTGCTGCAAGCAGATTCTGAGCAGTATCTCCCAATTCTCCGAGAGCCTTGAACCACATCTTTGCGTGTTCCTTTTCATTGTCGGCAGTCTTCTGGAAGATAGCCGCAATCTGCTCGTATCCTTCTTTCTTTGCAACGCTTGCAAAATAAGTATATTTGTTTCTGGCCTGTGATTCTCCTGCAAATGCAGTCATTAAGTTAGCTTCTGTCTTAGTTCCCTTTAAGTCCTTCATGTTCATTTCCTCCTGTGATTTTATAATTTTTCAGATCCGTTTTTCCTGACGGACCAATGAAATCCATACGCGCCGGTCATTCTCCGGCAGCCTCGCCGGCCTCTTTCTCTCTACATTCGTCACATATATAATAAGCGTTGAGCTCATAAAACGAGATATCATCTCCTGTAACGCTGCGGATAGCCTCCTCTACTCCCGTAAGGTGAACGTCTTTTATCCTTCCGCATCTCTGACATATGAGATGATCGTGAGGTCTGATCATCGTATCGAATCTGTCAGAAGTACCCGGAAGAGTAATCCTCCTGACGATCCCTTCTTCCGTAAGAGCATTGAGGTTTCTGTACACGGTACCCAACGCAATGTTAGGCATCTCTTCTCTCGCTCTGAAAAAAATTTCTTCAGCCGACAGGTGCCCATGTGACCGCTCGATTATGGTCAATACCAACTTTTTCTGTTTCGTCACGGTAACACCTTCTTTTTTATTTTTTAGGAACAATTCTTATTCCTAAAATTATAATACGACTTTTAATTCTATTTGTCAAGGGTTATTTTTTCGATTCTGTCAAAAGCTTCTCCGAGCTTTTGGATGCCTACCGTACATGCAAGTCTGAGATATCCTTCTCCGCAGCGTCCGAACGCATTTCCGGGAAGCAGCAGCACGTGAGCCTTATCAAGAATCATCTCAGAGGCCTGCGCGCTCGATAAGCCGCTTTCTCTTATATTTATGAAGAGATAAAAGCTTCCCTTTGGCGGCGTTTTAACGCTCATCCAGGAGACTCTGTTGGCTCTATCTGCGGCGTAGTTCATCCTCTTCTTATATTCTTCTATTACAGGCGGCTGAACAACTTTTCTGTTCCTGAGAGCATGTATGGCCGCTCTCTGAGACGGAGCAGGAGCCGAATATATTATATTCTCGCTCATATCCTTGAGAACCTTTATTATATAGGAGGGAGCGATGATATTTCCTACTCGCCATCCCGTCATTATAAAATTTTTTGAAAAAGAATTTATAGTTATGGTCCTCTCTCTCATCCCCGGCATACACATAAAAGGAATGAAATCCTTCTCAAAGCTATATGAAGTATATATGTCATCTGCTATGACGATGAGATCATATTTTTCTACTATCTTCGCCAACTCTTTCATTGTATTTTCGGACAAACAGCTTCCGGATGGATTGGACGGCGTGTTAATTATAAGCGCCTTTGTCCTCTCATTGATGAGGCTCTCGAGGCGGCCTGCGTTGATCTGAAAATCTTCCTCTTCGTAAGTATCAAGCTCTACAGGCACTCCGCCGGCCATCTTCACCTGAGACGTATACGGGGTAAAGAAAGGCGCCTGTATTATGACTTCGTCGCCGTCATCTAAGATAGCCTGCAAAACGCTGTACATGGCGATCAGCCCCGAGGCTGTGACGATCACTTCGTCCTGAGCTATATCCAGATCATACTCTTCTTTATAGAAGTTTCTTATCTCCTGCCTCAGCTCAGGGTCTCCGTACATGTTGGTATATCTGGTATGACCTCTAAGCGTATCCTCATATGCTCCGTCTATTATTATCTTGTCGGTGATGAGATCCGGGTCGCCTATGCTTAAGTTTATGCAGTCATCATAACGGGCAGCCTTTTCGTTGGTGCTTCCGAAAGGAGTACCTATTTCTTTCCAATATTTTTTTGAAATAAAGCGATGTTTCATTTTTCTTGTCCTCCAGTTTTAAGTCATATGCTTTCATCGTTGCAGATGAATATTCTAACGGCAAAAGACAATATCTCATAGTTCTTTGTCTCGAACACGTTCATTCCTATTATGTTGCTTATATTCTTCAGCCTGTACCTGATAGTATTTTTATGCTGAAGCATAGCCTGAGCAGTCTTCTGTATATCTGCGTCGTTAAGTACGTAATTTATGGCCGTCTCCAGCAGATTACCCTTGGTCTCAAGATCGTAATCCTCGAGAGGCTTTATATAATCACGGCAGAACTCTTTCATTACGCTGTCCGTGCAGTAAGGAAGAATCACCTTATATATACCCAAGTTTTCATAGAGAACGTATCCCGACGCCTCGCCGCTGTCCAAAGACGCCGCATATTTGCTTTCTTCGAAGCAGTTTTTTATCTGCCAGAGCAGATGATGTACGGCGCTTATACCTACCCTGAATCCTCCGGCGGCTTCGCCGAACATTTCTATAAAAGGTTTTGCCAGTTTTTCCGCGTCTACGCATGTAAACATTTCCCTCGAATGAATTATGAAAAAACCATCTCTGTAGTAGAACATGGAATCAGAGGCCGTCATGAGACTGCTGTCTTCTATGAGCTTCTCCATTTTTAGATATTCTCTCGGGCCGAACTGCCCCTTGGCCTTAAAGAACATAGCCACCATATCAGTCTTGAAAGTAGGATTTATGTCATAGGAAATACTCTCGAGGAGCCGGTAGTCGGAGCCGCTCCTGAGGATCTCGTCCACTTTGCTTTCTCTGTAGTGAAGAAGCTCATAATGCCGTATCCGCTCGGAGATCAGCACGATGAGATCCTCAAAGTGAATGTTGCTCCCCTCTATGACCAATATCGGAAAGTTCATGGTATCGGCGTATCTTATCACATTCTCATGTATGGGAAGATGAAAGATGTTCTTTATTATCAGCCCGCTGCACTTTCTTGAAGCCAGATTTTTCACTGCGTCCATTATGAGGTATTCGTTGTCTTTGGCATACAGGAAGCTGGTCATTACTATCATATTCTCGTCTCTGAAATTAGTATTGTACCATTTTTCTCTGACTCCCTCGACGAATTCATAATCGAGGATGCCGCATTTTTCGACAGCTTTATTGAGGCCGCCCCTGCCTGCGATCAGTTTCAGGTCGGCAAACTCCGGAAAGTTGCTTATGTCTTCGACGGTTACTTTCATTTTTTCCTCCAGGTAAATATCTATTTTAAATGTCGGCGTTTCCCTGCGCAATCTTTTTATCTTTGTATTATAACACAAATTTATGAAAATTAAATTATGTTCTCGTATAATTTGTTGAGATTTTATGTTTTAACCGTGAATTATATAATTAGAGTATAGATAAATGACCGCTTTGAGGAGGAGACATTATGAAGTTAGATGAATTTGTGCTGGAAAACTGGCTCAACCCGGCTGCCAACAGCCCTAAAAACAAAGTATATCTGGGCGGAAGCTGCGTTCTTCCCATGACAGTAGAAGAGCTCTTTGAACTGACAGGAGAAAACCTGGACAGCTTTCTTGAAGATTTAAAAAAGATGAACCTTGGGTACGGCTTCTTCGCCGGTACGCCGAGACTGCGTGAAGCCGTGGCTAAACTATACAAAGGTGTGACGGCTGAAGACGTAATACTGGTACACGGCGGAACAGGCGCCAACAATACCGTGGTCTATACGCTCATTGAGCCTTCGGACAACGTCATCTCCATCATGCCCAACTATCAGCAGTACTACTCTATCCCAAGATCTATAGGCGCCGAAGTCCGGGAGATAGATTTAAAACCTGAAGACGGCTATAAGCTGAATCTTTCTGAGGTGCGCAAGGCTGTAGATTCAAATACGAAGGCTATCATGCTGACGAACCCCAACAATCCGACGGGGTCTCTCCTGGAGCTTGAAGAAATGCAGGAGCTGGTGGAGATAGCCAAGTCTGTGGACGCTTGGATAGTATGTGATGAAATGTATCGGGGACTGAAGAAGGAATATATGCCTTCTATGGCTGATCTCTACGACAAGGCTATAGTGACCTGCAGTTCCTCAAAGATCTATTCTATGGCCGGCACCAGATGCGGCTGGATCATCTGCCGTGATCCCGAAGTCAGGTGGGAGTTGTTCAACAGGAGATCTTATGATTCCATCTGCGGAGGAGTTTTTGACGAATGGATCTTCGCCATAGCTCTCGAGCATGCCGACAAGATATTTGAACGCAGCAGAAACATAGTAGAGCATAACAAAGCTATCGTGGATAAATGGCTGGACGGACATAAGTATCTACATCAGTATGCAGACGCCTACGGAACTACTTATCTCATTCACTATGATCTAAATGTGGATTCGGAAAAATTCTGCGACGATCTGCTGGATCAAAAAGGAGTGCTGATCTGTCACGGAGACTGTTTCTACCTGCCTCATACCTTCCGCCTTTCTCTTTCACACGCAGAAGAGCTGGAAAAAGGCCTAACTCTCATAGATGAATATATCGAGGAACTGATATCTCAGGGCAAGGCAATAAACCGATAATCCCATGAGAAGCCTGTCATATAATGTTTCCTGCATGAGGCTTCTGACGGAAGCTCTCGTGCAATAGAATTTTATGCCGAAAGGGCCCGCACCTCGAAGAGGCGCGGGCCCTTTATCAACAAGCATGAAGCGTCCCTCCAAAAGAGGGACGCTTCAGATTTTATTTGAGTTTAGCTACCATTTCTCCCGCCTTTACCTGCTGGCCCTCAGAAATATAGATCTTCTCTACCGTTCCCTTAGCTGTGGCAAGTATATTGGTCTCCATCTTCATGGCCTCGATGACAGCGATAGGCTGCTTTTCCTCAACCGTATCGCCCTCTTTGACGAGAACTCTGATGATGTTGCCCGGGATGTTGGCTCCGACTTCCATCGGGTTATCCTCGTCGGCATAGAGAACCGAATTGTTGGAATTGGTCGTGACATCCGTATCCTTTATCTTTATGATTCTGCGGTTGCCGTTGACTTCAAATATCGCTTCTCTGAAGCCTTCATTATCCACAGGCCTTACTTCGTGCAGCTTGACCATGAGAATCTTTCCCTCGCCCAGCTTCACTTCGCAGGTCTCTCCCACTTCCAGGCTGTGGAAGAATATATCCGATCCCATGTAGCGGAAGTTTCCTTCCTTTTTAATGGTCTTGACGTAGTCCTCAAACACCTTAGGATAGATAGCGTAGCTGATAGCTTCTCTGTCTGTTCCCTCCAGGCCCAGATCCTCTCTGAGGTGCTTCTTTATGGCGTCAAAATCTTCCGGCGGAAGCAGTTCTCCCGGCCTGCATGTTATGGCAGGTTTACCCTTAAGTACGAGTTTCTGCAGCTTTTCAGGGAATCCTCCATGAGGCTGGCCCATCATTCCCTCAAAGTAAGAAACTATTGAATCAGGGAAGTCGATGCCCTTGCCTTTTTCATATATGTTTTCAGGCGTCAGGTCATTCTGAACCATGAAGATAGCCATGTCGCCCACCGCTTTCGAGGATGGTGTGACTTTTACGATATCTCCAAGCATTTCATTGACCGCCTTGAACATATCCTTGACTTCTTCAAATTTATGTCCCAGGCCGAAGCTCTCTACCTGAGGCTTCAGATTTGAATATTGTCCTCCCGGAATCTCGTACTTGTATATCTCAGCGGTGGAGGTGACTAATTCGGATTCAAATCCTGCATAAACAGGCCTTACATCTCTCCAGTATTCCGAGATCTTCTGAATCTTGTCGCTGTCTATACCCGTATCTCTGTTGGAGTTTTGCAGAGCGGCTACTATTGAGTTTAAAGCCGGCTGAGAAGTCAGTCCGCTCATGGAGTTGAAGGCTGCGTCCACCACGTCTACTCCTGCCTGAGCGGCCATCAGTGTGGTAGCTACGCCGTTTCCGGAAGTATCGTGAGTGTGAAGATGGATAGGTATACCGATCTCTTCTTTAAGGGTGGATACCAACTTATAAGCGGCCATCGGCTTGAGAAGTCCGGACATGTCCTTGATGCCCAGCATGTGAGCGCCTCTCTTCTCCAGTTCCTTAGCCATCTCCACATAGTATTTCAAGTTGTATTTAGTTCTGGACTCGTCTAAGATGTCTCCTGTGTAACACAGGCATGCTTCTGCAATCTTATCCTGCTTAAGGGTCTCGTCGAGAGCTACGGTCATGCCGTCCAGCCAGTTGAGGGAGTCGAATATTCTGAAGACATCTATTCCTGATCTGGCTGATTCTTTTACGAATTCTCTTATGACGTTGTCCGGATAATTTTTATATCCTACCGCGTTGGCTCCTCTTATGAGCATCTGGAACAGGATATTAGGCATCTTCTCCCTGAGAGTATCCAGTCTTTCCCACGGCGATTCTTTGAGGAAACGGTACGACGTATCGAAAGTTGCCCCTCCCCACATCTCTACCGAGAAAAGATCCTTTCCGTAAACCGATACTGCCGGAGCTATCTTCTCCATATCTACGGTTCTCACTCTTGTAGCCATGAGGGACTGCTGAGCGTCTCGCATGGTAGTATCGGTGATGAGAAGCTTCTGCTGCTCTTTCACCCAGTCGGCGACTGCTTTCGGTCCGTTTTCATCCAGCAGCTGCTTGGTTCCTCCGAGTCCAGACAGTTCTTCTTTTTTGAACTTAGGGAAGACAGGAACATTGAACTGCGGTTTATGTCCCTTAGTCTCGTTGACAAATTTGTTTCCGAGGAATTCTATGACTTTCAGCTCGTTATCTTCTACCTTTTCAATATTGAGCAAGTCAGGCGTATTGGCTATGAATCCCGTATCGCACATTCCGGCAGCGAAAGTAGGATGGTTCAGCACGTTGAGCATAAATGCGACGTTGGTCTTGATACCCTTTATCACCATCTCAGAAAGAGCTCTTATAGCCTTTCTTCTGGTATCTTCGAAAGTCCTGCTGAAGGCCGTCACCTTTACCAGCAAACTATCGTAGAAAGGTGTTATCTCAGAGCCCTCGAATCCGTTCCCACCGTCCAGACGAATACCGAATCCGCCCGGGCTCCTGTAGTTTTCTATTATTCCTGTGTCAGGCATAAAACCGTTCGCAGGATCCTCAGTAGTGATTCTGCACTGTATCGCATGGCCTGTCACTTTGATGGCGTCCTGATCAGGAATGGCAATTTCCGGTGAATTCAGGGCGTATCCCTGAGCTACCAGAATCTGATCCTGCACTATATCTATACCCGTCACAATCTCAGACACCGTATGCTCTACCTGGATCCTCGGGTTCATCTCGATGAAGTAATGCTGTCCCGTCTTGTCAACCAGGAATTCCACTGTTCCAGCGCTTCTGTAATCTACGGCGTGAGCGATCTTCAGCGCATCCCGGCAGATATCTTCTCTCTGCTGATCTGAAAGGCACAGGGCCGGTGTAAATTCGATGACTTTCTGATGTCTTCTCTGTATGGAGCAGTCTCTCTCAAAGAGATGGACTATATTTCCGTATTTATCTCCCAGTATCTGCACTTCTATGTGCTTAGGGTTTTCTAAGTATTTTTCAATGAATATGTCGTCTATTCCGAAAGCCTTGGCTGCTTCGCTTCTGGCGCTTCTGAACTGAGGAAGGAGTTCTTCAGAATTCTGGACTATTCTCATTCCTCTGCCGCCGCCGCCGGCCGCTGCTTTGAGCATCACAGGATACCCGCACTTTTCTGCGAATTCAACTGCTTCCTCTTCTGTCGTTATGGCTTTCTCCACTCCCGGGATAGTAGGAACTCCCACGTCGCTGGCCACGATCTTGGATTTTATCTTATCTCCCAATCTATCCATCATCTCGGCTGTAGGACCGATGAATTCTATCCCTGCGTCCTGACAGGCCTTGGCGAATTCAACGTTCTCAGCTAAAAATCCATAGCCCGGATGTATAGCGTCAACGCCTTTCGCCTTGGCTAAAGCTATGATTTCATCGATACTAAGGTATACTCCCACAGGAGTCTTGCCTTTGCCTATCTGGTAAGCCTCGTCTGCCTTGGTCCTGAACAGAGAGTTTTTATCCTCTTCTGAATATATCGCGACTGTTCTTATTCCCAGTTCGCGGCAGGCCCTGAAAACTCTGATTGCAATTTCTCCTCTGTTAGCAACCAATACTCTTTTGAATTTTTTAATTTCTCCCATTTTAATCTCCCTAAAAAATTACTCTATCACGCGTACGTCCATCCGCGGATATGGTATTGTAATACTTGCCTCATCAAATGCTGCTTTAACTTCCTCTTCCAAATAATATTTTACGTCAAAGTATTTGGAAGTTTTACACCAGACTTTTAGATCCAGCTCTACGGAACTCGCCTGATGCTGACTTACGCCTACCACGGGAGGCGGCGTATCCAGCCCGTCAGGACATTTCATCGCTACGGCGTTCAGGACGTCTTTCGCCTTTGCGATGTCCGTATCGTATGCCACACTGAAAACGCAGTCTACTCTTCTGATGTCCTCTTTGGAGTAATTCACGATCACAGATGTGGTTATGGTGCCGTTGGGGATGGTGACAACTTTATTATCATAAGTCTTTAAGGTGGTGACAAAGAGATCTATGCTTTCCACCATTCCTTCCTCTCCGGACACATCTATAACATCGCCTTTTTTAAAAAGCTTGTTAGCCAGTATCAGTACGCCTCCGGCTATATTGCCAAGGCTGTCTTTGAGAGCCAGCGCTATGGCCGCTCCCGCTGCCCCAAGCACCGTGACAAGCGGAGCAGTGGGGACTTTCAACTTGCCCAATATCACCACTGTCAGCACTATATACAGGACAGCTCTAATCACATTTATTATAAATTTATGCACCGCTTCATCGAGATGACTCCTCGATAGAGCTCTTTTCATGATTGAAGACGCGATCTTTATGAATATCAGACCTGCTATGAGTATCAGCGCCGCTCCGGCCAGATTTCCCAAAAAACTGCCGGATAAAAAATTTAACAGCCCGGACATTCTCTCGTCCTCCTATTCATAGACTCTTCCGCTGCGGCGTCTTTCCAGTTCGCGGAGCAGTTTTTTGCGAAGTCTTATGTCGTCCGGAGTTATCTCTACCAACTCGTCGTCTGCGATGAACTCGAGAGCTTCTTCGAGGGTAAAGGTCCTCGGCGGAGACAGTTTTATAGTATCGTCGGAGCCGGCTGCCCGCATATTGCTCACTCTCTTGGCTTTGCACGGATTCACCACCATGTCGTCGTTTCTGGAATTCATCCCAACGATCATTCCCTCATACACATGAGTTCCCGGTTCCACGAACATCTGCACTCTCTCTCCGATATTGAACAGAGCGTAAGGAGTGCATACTCCTTCCTCCTGGGCTATGGCCACTCCGTTGATCCTCTGCGGAATCTCTCCCTTGTACTCGTCGAAGGAGTCGAATCTCCTGACCATGGTGCCCTCTCCTCTGGTATCATTGATGAATTCGCTTCTGTAGCCCAAAAGCCCTCTGGTAGGAACAAGGTATTCAAGTTTCGAATAGCCGTTTTCCGCGGACATCTGAGTCATGAGCCCTTTTCTTATGTTGAGTTTGTTGATTACCGTTCCCGAATATTCGTCGGGAACCGTGATGACTACTTCTTCTATAGGCTCCAGCACCTTGCCGTGCTGGCCTTTTCTCAGTATGACCTCCGGCTTGGATACCGCCAGTTCATATCCTTCTCTCCTCATGTTTTCTATCAGTATGGAGAGGTGAAGCTCTCCTCTGCCCGAGACCTTGAAACAGTCGGTGGAATCGGTCTCTTCAACCATGAGTCCCACGTTTACTTCCAGCTCCTTGTTCAGTCTCTCTCTTATGTGGCGGCTGGTCACGTATTTTCCGGACTTTCCGGCAAACGGCGACTTGTTTACCATGAAGTTCATGCTGAGGGTAGGCTCTTCTATGTGAATCATCTCCATCGGCTGAGGGTCTTTAGGGTCGCATATGGTCTCGCCTATGGAAATATCCGAGATTCCGGAAATCACCACGATGTCTCCGCACTGGGCTTCCGGTACTGCCACCCGCTTAAGCCCTCTGTATACGAAGACCTGATTTATCTTTCTCTGTACCATGGAACCGTCGGCCTTGGCGACAGCTACCTGCTGTCCTTCTTTTATAACGCCTTTAGTTACTCTGCCGATGCCCAGTCTGCCTATATAATCGTCATAGGCCAGGGTGGAAACCTGCAATTGCAGCGGTTCTTCGGTGAGATCCGGATAAGGCTCACAGTGCTTTATTATGGTGTCGAACAGAGGAGTTATATCAAGTCCGCCGTAACCGGCAGGACTCTTCTTTATCTTCTCTTCTCCTTCTCCTACGGTCATACCTTTTATGTCTTCAGGTTCATAGACCGCTATACCCTGACGGGCTATTCCGTACAGTATAGGGAAATCCAGCTGTCTGTCGCTGGCCTCAAGGTCCATGAACAGCTCGTAAACTTCGTCCACCACTTCATCTATACGGGCGTCTTTCTTATCCAGTTTATTGATGAATAATATGGGGTTTATCCCCTGTTCCAGTGATTTTTTAAGTACGAACCTGGTCTGGGGCATAGGTCCCTCGCTGGAATCTACCAGCAGGATGACCGTGTCCACCGTCTTCATTATTCTCTCTACTTCCGATGAAAAGTCGGCGTGTCCCGGCGTATCTACGATGTTTATCTTTACATCTCCGTGCATTACCGAACAGTTCTTGGAATATATGGTTATGCCTCTTTCTCTTTCTATGTCGTCTGAATCCATCACGCAGTCGGCCACCTCTTCGTTGGCTCTGAATACGCCGCTCTGGTTTAAGAAAGCGTCTACCAACGTGGATTTTCCGGCGTCGACGTGAGCTATGACAGCGATATTTATTATCTTTTGCTTGTCGATCATATGGAAATGTTCCTTCTTTCTGGTTTGATATATTATTTTATCACAATAAAGGGGCGAATACAATGGGTGCAAGAATTGTTAAAAAAGTATTTTATCCTATGAAACTATCGCCGGATCACGGCTCTCCCATCACCGCCTAACGCGCTGTACAGCGCAGACAGGAACGCAAAATAGATAAAGGACTGCCCTGTTCGTGGGACTGCCTCATGGCGCTGTGCCGTTCAGACACAAATTCCCGGTTTTCTTAAAATATCGAATGTTTATGAGAATTTTCGGCGGCTTACTCTCGTAAAACCGTAAATTAAATCTATTTACGAGACTTTTTTAACGGAATCTGCAAGGAAAATGACTGTCAGGCGCTTTTTTCCTCTTCATTATGAAATTTTTTTCTCTCAAACATGCCATACTTCAAAAGTCCCGAGACTTTCATACAAAAAATTCCCGCAAAACAAGAAAAAATCACAAAAACCGGGACTAAGCAGTTTTCCATCTCACAACTCACCCTGAGTTTGCGTCTGATTTTTCTGTTTCAGCCCCTGTACAAAGAAGCAGGCCCACGCCTGCGAAGGGATGTCAAAGAGCCGCCTGAGCTATTGATTCACAAGAGTCAGATCTACAGCATATTATGATATATGAATTTTTAGGAGGTGTTTTGATGGCTTCAGTTTTCTTGAGTCCTTCTACCCAGGAATACAATATAACCACCACAGGAAACAGCGAAGAATATTATGCGAATTTGATAACCGACGCGATGATACCTTATCTCAATGCCAGCAACATCAGCTACGGCAGAAATGATCCGGACGGAAATGTAAATACATCTATAGCCATGTCAAACGCAGGCAATTACGACCTTCATGTAGCTATACATTCCAATGCGGCGCCGGAACATCTTTCCGGGATGCTGAGAGGCTCCGATGTATATTATTACAGGGACAGCGTCAGAGGAAAAGCTGCCGCGGAAATTTTCGCCAATAATCTTAAACTGGTATATCCAAATCCGTCCGACGTCACCGCAGTGCCCAATACGACGCTGGCCGAGCTTCGCAGAACCAGAGCTACCACCGTTCTTCTCGAGCTGGCTTATCACGATAATCCCCAGGACACTCAGTGGCTGGTGAATAACATAGAAGAGATAGCAAAGAATCTTTCTCTTTCTATAGCTGACTATCTGGGCGTAGAGTTCGTAGAGCCGTAAACCTTGATAAGGCCGTCAGAAGAATAAGCGATTTTCTCTATGAGAATCGCTTTTTTTATGTTAGAATGATCTCATGAACAGATTAGATGAATTATTTGAAGAAATTTTCAGAAGAGAGAGTCCTGTCAAAGTCGTGCTCTCCGGAAAGCGCCGCAAAAGTCAGAGATGCGCAAAGGTGACTATGCGGCCTGTAGAATCTTCTCGAGGTCTTTGTTTTCAGGCCGAATACAGTTTTGAAAAGAAAGTCACTCATGAAAACATAGATCCTTCTGCGGCTCCGGAATTCTGCGTCCGACTCATGAAAGAAGATTTTAAGCAAGCTAACGTATTTACTGCTGCGTCCGATATACAGATACTGGCCTCTAAACCGGAAAATCCGAAAGTGACGAGGCGAGAGTCTTCACTCAGCTGCGCCGACCTCTCACACAACAGGACTAAAAACTATATCATCCCCGACGGCGACCCTTGCGATTTTCTGATACGCCTGGGCGTCATGGACAAGTCGGGCAAAGTTATACCGAAACATTACGGAAAATTCAGGCAGATCAACAGATATCTGGAGATAGTCAGCGATTCTCTGCCATATCTGGCAGAAAGCCCTTCTCTTTCAAGTCCGCTTAAGATAATAGATTTCGGATGCGGCAAGGCTTATCTGACTTTTGCCATATATCATTATCTGCATGAGATAAAAGGCCTAAACGTTAAGATCATAGGGCTGGATCTCAAAAAAGACGTGATAGAGTTCTGCGGCAGAGTCGCAGAAGATCTCCATTATGACGATCTGAAATTTATGATAGGCGATATTGCCGATTATACTAACGACTCCGCCGATATGGTGGTAACGCTGCACGCCTGTGATACCGCCACAGATTATGCCCTTATAAACGCCGTCAGGTGGAACACCAAGGTGATACTCAGCGTACCATGCTGTCAGCACGAGCTCTTCAGCCAGATAGACAACGATCTCCATCAGCCTATGCTCAAGCACGGTATTCTGAAGGACAGGCTGACGGAATATCTGACCGACGGCCTTAGAGGCCTTAAACTTGAAAGTTGCGGATATGACGTTTCCATGATCGAATTCACGAGTCTGGAGCACACTTCTCGCAATATAATGATAAAGGCCGTCAAGAAAAGCGGACGAAATAAAGATGACGCCAGATCGAAAAAAGCCCTGCGCCAATATGAACAGCTCCGGGATTTCTATAACGTAAAACCTTCCATAGATATATTGTGAGATATCGATAAGGGGCTTCAGATTTGAAGCCCCTTATTTGTTTTCTATTCGTAATCTTTCGGATCGAATTTCTCGAAGATGGCCGCGGCGCCTATGGCCTCGGTCTTTTTCATATCTTTATAGTTTCTTATGGTCCAGAGGAACTTTGCTCCTCTGTATTTGACAAAAGCCTCTTCTTCTCTGTCTTCGAATCTATAGGCCACAAAATCGGGCCGGCTGAGAAGATTTACCCACAAGTTCCTGAGGAGGAATTCCTCTATTCCGTTGACGCTGCCGTCCTTTTTAAGGGACCCGGCAAGCTGTCCTCTGACTATATCGGGCCTGTTCTTTCTGAACCATCTCACGGCCTGGGGGTCAAAGGACTCTATGCAGTACATCCCCTCATAAGCATCGAGGGCTTCCATCACGCGCAGACACAGCCCATGATGATTCTTTCCTCTGGTCTTCAGTTCTATTACCAGCGGAACTCTGCCTTCTACTGCCGAAAGCACTTCTTCTAATTCCGGCATGGGTTCCGTACTCTCTTCGAGAAAATACACCTTTGCTTCTGCCAGATCCATATCTTCTATATCCATATCCACGCCGCACGTTCTCTTGAGACTCGAGTCGTGTATGACCGCAAGTCTGCCGTCCTTAGTCAGGTGAACGTCCAGTTCGATGCCAAATCCGTGAGCCACCGCATGGCGGAATGCCGTCATAGAATTTTCCGGCACTTTAGGTTTATTGTGAAATCCCCTGTGAGCATATCTGTGCTTCAATAATTCTCTTAATGTCTTTCTCTTATCCATATTTCGAATCCCCCTGCTCATTTTCTAATCGTCTACATCGAAAGCTTCCAGTCTGCTCTTGGCTATCTCCGGCTTGCTGTCGCCGTGCCTGACCATCGTCATAGTCACGAAAGCCGCTGCGCAGAAACATACGGCATAAGGAAACAGCGTCCAGTAACCCACATGCTCCAGGAACCATCCTGAAAGTATCGGCGTGAACACCTGCGCCGCCATCGAAAACGTATAGTAAGTACCTGTAAACTTTCCTATGTCGCTTCCCCTGCACATCTCTACTACCATAGGATAAGAGTTGACGTTAATGGAGGCCCATGCCACTCCTACCAGGAAAAACACTATATTTACGGCGAAATTCGGCTGCTTGAACAAAAATCCCGCAAAAAAGCTCAGTCCCAGCAACACCACCCCAAACAGTATCACCTTTTTTCTTCCGAACCTGCTGGATACGATTCCTACGGGTATGAAAGATACCAGGGCTCCTACCGAAGCTACCATAAGGGCTCCCGCAAAAGAACCGCCTTCCATGCCCCACATTTCCGAAGCATATCTTGAGAAAGCCGTAGTCACCGCATTGTAAGCCATATACCAGAACGCCACGGAAAAAAGCAGAAAGATGAGGCTCTTTCTCACAGGCGCGGAAAGTCTTGCTCCTCCGCTTTCATCTTCCGTCTTCTCTTCTTCTATTATGCCCCAACGCTTTTCCTCGGCGATTCTCTCAGCTGACATCTTATTTTCATCTACTTTGAACAAGACTATGAGAAGCGATATCACCATTATGACTGCTATGGATATGAACACAGGCTCGTAATCGGGCGTCTGTCCCTCTCCCACCAGCAGCATTATAAGGCCCAGCGCCATGATTATTCCTATGGCTCCCATCAGATTTATTATGGCGTTGCCCTTAGATCTGAGAGGCTTTGGAGTGACGTCAGGCATCAGAGAAACCGCAGGAGAACGATATATGCTCATGGATATCAGAGTCGCCAGCAGTATCACTATGAACAGCGTCAGATTGCGTCCGTTTGCCGCCGCAGGAAGTATCAGCATAAAGACGACCGAAAGAATCGTTCCCACCAGTATAAACGGAGTACGTTTTCCACGCTTGCTGTTTACACGATCCGACCATGCTCCGAACACGGGCAGCAGTATCAGAGCAAAGATATTATCAAGAGCCATTATTCCTCCTGACAGAGTATCTCCTATTCCGAAAAAATATTTAAGTATGAGAGGAATTATGCTGTCGTACATCTGCCAGAATGCGCTGATGGCCAGAAAAGCAAACCCCACTAAAACAGTCTTTTTGTTGTCAAGTTTCATCTTTGATTCTCCGATGTAATTCTTCAATATCTCTGAAAACGTATGTCGGTCTTATACCCGTCTTTTCTATGTCTGCTTCAGTCCCTTCTCCCGAAAGAACGAAGCAGGTGTCCGTCCCGGCGTTTATGCCGCAGGCGATATCGGTGTACAGCCTGTCGCCTATCACCACAGTCTCCCGGCAGGTAAATCCCGTCCTTTTCATGGCCATAAGCGCCATCTTGGGCTCGGGTTTACCTATGAATACCGGCCATCTGCCCGTAGCTTTTTCTATCATCCAACACATGCTGCCGCAATCCGGCACGTATCCGAAATCCGCCGGACACACCCAGTCGGGGTTAGTGGCAAAGTAGCTTCTTGAGCCTTGGGACAGCAGTTTGCACACATCCTTCAGCTTTTTATATGTAAGCTCCCTGTCAAAGCCGCACAGTACGATCTCGACGTCATCTTCCGCCTCTTCCGTTACGTTAAATCCAAAAGTCCTCATGTAGTCTTTAAAAGATTCTGTCCCCATCACATACATCTTTTCTCTTTTTCTGTCCGATAATAACTCTGCGGAAGCGTCCGCAGAAGTCAGAAATTCTTCCGGCATTGCCGTGACGCCCATTCGGCTCAGTTTGTCTATATAATCGCAGACTCCCTTTGAAGAGTTATTGGTCATAAAAATATATTGGCCGCCTCTGTCCTTTATTCCCTGAAGAAATTCAGCGGTTCCCGAAAGCAGTCTGTCGTCTATATAAAGAGTTCCATCCATATCTAAAAGAAACAGTTTCTTGTCTTTCAACCCCATCTCAACATTCTCTCTTTCTGTATCGGCGCCTGCCTGTATCAAAATATATTGAGAGGCTTTCTTCTGGCCTTTACTTCTTCGGGTATAGGCTTCTTGTTCTTTCTCCTGGTAGCCCACCACACGCGGTTAAAGCTTATTCCAAGGCACATTACCCAGGCCAGGAACCAGAACCAGAACAGCAGTACTACTATATTGGAAAACGAGCCGTAAAGTATATTGTAATTAGTCGATATGGTAGTATATATGCTGTAAAAATAGGTCACTGCCAAAAATCCCACGGCGGCGAATATGCTTCCCGGGACGATATCCCTGAAAGGAACTCTCTGAGTAGGAAGCATATAGTAGTTATAAGATATCATGAGAAAATACAAGGCCATTGCTACGGGCCATCTCAGCAGAGTCCATGCGATGGCCGAAATTTCCTGCCCTACTACGGCGCCGAACACCAAGTTAAGTATGAGTTCGCCGTATACCAGAACTACCAGAGAAAAGACTATGGTAAATATGGTCATCAGTATGGTCCTCACCGATCTCAGCCGGTCTCTGACGTATCCTTTCCCTAAAACTTTGCCGTCCGTAAGAGTATAGTTGGTAACTCTCATTATGGCAAACTGGGCTCTGGAGGACGACCAGAGGGCTATGACCGCCAGAAATAAATTGTTTGCCCCAGAAGGGGAGTATTCCAATAGAGACAGGAGCGCATCGGCTCCTTCCATGGTAACATTTTCGTTTATCCACTTGCTCACCTCAGAAAGAGGCAGGGAAAACAGTCCCAAAAGCTGGGACATCAGTATAAATATAGGCACTATAGAAAGAAAGAGGGAAAAAGCTATCTGAGCTGCGACGCCCTGATAAAAGGGATCCGAAAACTGATCCAGCATCATGAACAGCATCTTCTTGGCCCTTATTCCCGCGTACTTTAACTTTCTCTTCATAGAATCACCTTTCTGACAATAGTTTTTCCAGTTTCTCAAGGGCTTTGGCCCTGTGGCTCACAGCGTTCTTCTCTTCTTCTGTGAACTGGGCGAAGGTCTTATTATACCCGTCGGGTACAAACAGCGGATCGTATCCAAAACCATTTTCTCCCGCTTCAGCCCCAATTATTCTTCCGCTACATTCGCCTCTTGCCACGATGGTCTCTCCGTCCGGAAACATCAGCGTTATTACGGATACGAACTTGGCCTTTCTCTCGTCTCCCACCTGATTCTTCAGAAGCTTCAGAAGCTTTTCGTTATTCTTATGATCATCGCAGTCTTTTCCGGCGAACCTGGCCGAATATACGCCGGGCGCGCCGCCCAGATAATCCACCATCAGACCCGAGTCGTCGGCTATGGTGATCTGACCTGTAACTTTCATTATCTCACTGGCCTTCTTATAGGAATTTTCTTCAAAAGTCTCTCCGTCTTCTTCTATCTCGAAAGGAGGTACTCCCGCATCGTCTCTGGATACGACCTTCATTCCGAATTTATCCATGATAGCCTGAATTTCTTTTATCTTATGAGCGTTAGATGACGCTGCTATTATAGTTTTCATATCGTCTGAATCTCTCCTGTTATTTGTTTTTGTATCTGATGCAGCTGCCTGCATCCTTCAGCCGCCAGAAAAAGAAGTTCATTTAGCTCTTCTCTGCAGAACGGTCTGTCTTCTCCCGTACCTTGTATCTCTATATATTCTCCTCTGTCGGTCATGACCACGTTCATATCCACCATAGCCTTAGAGTCTTCTGCATAGCACAGATCCAATAATTTTTCGTTCTCCACTATCCCTACGCTGACGGCAGAAACGAATCCGTTTAAGGGTATATCTTCTATCAGCCCTTCTCTCTTCATCTTCTTCATGGCCTCCGCCATGGCCACAAAGGCGCCTGTGATGGAAGCCGTCCTGGTACCCCCGTCGGCCTGGATGACGTCGCAGTCTATCCATATAGTCCTCTCCCCAAGCTTATCCATATCTGCTACCGATCTCAAAGCTCTGCCTATGAGCCTTTGTATCTCGACGCTTCTTCCGTCAGTCTTTCCTCTGTCTCTCTTTTTTCTGGTCTCGCATGACCCGGGAAGCATGGAGTATTCGGCCGTTATCCATCCTTTGCCTGTACCTGTAAGGTGACGGGCCGTCTGTTCTTCTACCGTAGCGGTACATATAACCTTAGTGTTTCCCATCTCTATCAAAACTGACCCCTGAGGGCTCATAAGATAATTATTTGTAATTTTTACCGGTCTTATCCGATCTCTTTCTCTTCCGTCGATTCTCATCTTCGCATTTTATCCTTCTCTGATTTAATATATTTTACCAGACACCGGAAAATCACCGGCTTCTTGCAGGAAGCTTTATTTTGCTCCGATTTTAACATACCATAATTGCGGCGCCCTGCGCCGCAAATCGCCGGCTCTGCTGTCGCAGAAGCCGCATGCTGTATTTTCTTAGCCCTTTGTGCTTATTCTACAGCATTTTAGGAAGAAAATTAGCTTAAATGACGGCACGAAGGCAAATATGCTGTAAATTCCGATTTATTATTGCGATTCTACAACCATTTCAACAAACTCTGTTGTAGAATTTACGCTTTTCTCTGTAAAATACAGCATGCGCTGATTTTCATTGCAACAAGCGCCGCAGCGGCGGTTCAATGAACCCTTCCGTTCGGCAACGCCGCTATCATGATCGATGGGTCCATTATACCATAAATCCATCCTTTTTTAAAGTATTTGAAGCCCTATAATATCTTGTATTCATTTGGAGCCTGCGATATAATACAGTGTAAACACCATCTTTAAGGGGGCATGTCAATGAAATCAGTTATTTTAGACGGTTATACTGTAAACGCGGGAGATCTCTCGTGGGAAGCTATCGAAAGCGCAGGCAGCCTGACCGTATACGACAGAACTAAAGATTCCGAAATAACGGATCGCATAGGGGACTGCGATGTAGTCTTCACCAGCAAATGTCACATCACCAGAGAAGTCATGGACGCCTGTCCCGGCATCAAATTCATAGGTGTGATGGCCACAGGATATGACAACGTGGATATCGAGGCGGCCAAAGATAAGAATATCGCCGTATGCAACGTCCCGTCCTATTCCACGGAGGGCGTCGCCCAGCACACCTTTGCTCTTCTTCTGGAGCTCTGCAACAGGGTAGGTCTGCATAACGACGCTGTGCAGGATGGCAAATGGTCGACCTCTGCGGACTTCTCGCTGGTCATTTCTCCCATGTTCCAACTGAGCGGAAAGACCATGGGAATCATCGGCTACGGGGCTATAGGAAAACGTGTAGGCCAGATAGCAGAAGCCTTCGGCATGGAAGTCATTCCCTACAGCAGGGATCCTGAAAGAGCGGTAAAAGCGGACGTCATATCTCTGCACTGCCCCGCAACACCGGAAAACAAAGGGTTTATCGATAAGGATTTTATTTCACAGATGAAAGACGGAGCTTATCTGATAAATACTGCCAGAGGCGCTCTGATAAATGAGCGCGACCTGGCCGACGCGGTAAAGAGCGGCAAATTGTCAGGAGCAGCAGTAGATGTGGTTTCGAAAGAACCTATAGAGATGAAAAATCCTCTCCTTGGCATAGAAAATCTGCTCATAACGGGCCACATGGCATGGACCTCAAAAGAGGCCCGCCAGATCGTCTGTTCCACCTGCGCCGATAATTTAAAAGCCTTCATGAACGGACAAGAGCTGAACAGGATAGTTTAAACCTAAACTTGCCGCCCCAGGCGGAGCTCCTGTTTAAAATGAAGCGGAGCACGCACTTCCCTTGCGTATTTGCTGCAGAGTCAAAAGCAGGCTGCCCGGATAGTCTCATCTCAGAACGGCAGCCTGCTTTTTTATCTCTATTCTTTTTCAAGATTTTTCTTAATCCTGTCTGCCATAGCCATAAAGCTTTTGGCGATATAGGTATCCGTCATGGATACTATCGGAACTCCTAAGTTAGTTGAAACATGTATGTTCTCATCCTCCTGGATTATGCCCACTATCTTTTCCCTTATATTCTTGGTCACCTCGTCGAAGGACGGGGCCTTCCCCGATTCTATGAGCCTGAGATCTATGCGGTTGACCACATAGCAGATATTATCTATGCCTTGAGCTTTAATAGTTTTCTTCACAGTCTCGGCATTGCGCAGAGAGGCGTATTCCGGAGTAACCACGATTATCCCCATATCGCAGCCGCCGGTAGCTATTATCATACCGTCGTCTATGCCTGCCGGAGCGTCCACGATTACATAGTCGTATTTGCTTTTAAGCTTTTCACACAGGACTTTGATATGAAGAGGCGTTATCTCTCCGTTTGGCTTCTGAGGAGAGGCCGCCATAAAATAGAGTCCGGGAAAAGCCTTGATCTTTACCAGCGCCTGTCTTATTCTGCATACCCCTGTCAGCACATCGTTGACATCATATACTATGTTGTTTTCTATTCCCAGATACAGATCCAGATTTCTCAGGCCCGTGTCAAGGTCTATGAGAACCACTTTATGTCCCTGCCCGGCCAAAGTAGTACCTAAATTAGCGGCAAACATGGTCTTTCCCGTACCGCCTTTTCCTGATGCAATTACTATGGCCTTGCCCATGGATTTCCTCCTGCTTTCTACTGCATTTTAGTCGTAAAATCCGCTTCTTCGTACTGCCCTTCAAGATCCAGATATTTCCCTATGATCTCCCTGGCTACAGGTCCGGCGTTATACGATATACCTCCCTGAACCAACATCACCACTACGGCTATCTTCGGATCATCTGCCGGAGCCATCGTCACTACCCAAGCGAATTCATCGTAAGTCTCTTTGTATTTGTCTATCTGCGACTGAGTCACTTTATTGCCGCTGGCTTCTATCAGAGCGTCGTCGACAGCGTCGTTCTCAGTAGGATACCTCTCCGGATCATCCTTCATGAGCTGCTTCATGGCAGCTTCAACGTCAGACCAGGAAACTCCTGAAACTATGGATGAGAGATGGCTCTTGACATACGCTACCTCATCGGTCGGATTTATATATCCGTCCTTCTCGGCGGTACCGGTCTTACCTGCTACTTCTACAGGGAACCCTGCGAATATGCCTGAGAGAGTACCGTTCTTTACTACCCTGCGCATCCCTTCGATGACCTTTTCCATGTCTTCCTTTTCTACGTCTATAGTATAAGGATCGTCTTTTTCCGTCTCGCCTATGCCCTCGATGCCCTTGACTATGCTTACCTGGTTTCTCACTCCGTAATTGCCTAAAGTGGCTACATAGTTTGCCATCTGAAGCGGCGTATAGGCGTTATCTCCCTGCCCTATAGATATGTTGAACTCATCTCCCACAGTCCACTGGGCCTGATTGAAGTACGAATACTTGCAGATATCCGTAACGGTCTCTACTTTATCCTCTTCTACGCTGGTCTGTTCTTTTATCCTGTTTATTATCTCGCCTCTGGACGGATTCTCCTCCGTCCAGCTGACTATAGTATCTATGTCTTTTCTCAGAGCTTCTTCGTCTTCTGTCACCGACGTCGGCCAGTAGTTGACGGCAGTGCTGTAAAGATACGACCACAGCGAATCCTTGGTTCCTTCCATCTTTCGCTCGGCAGACGCCAGAGGAGTCGTAGTCTCGTCCAGTTCTATTCCCGTCTCCTGTCCAAGTCCGAACTCCTGAGCTACTTCCATGATCTTCTCGATGCTTATTTCCTCGTCATACCCCAGCGAAGCTCCGGTTCCCCAGTCTTTTCCTGTAGCTATGCAGTAGAAATAGTAGTTGCACGAATTCTGGATACCGGTGGCCATATCCTGCCATCCGTGAGTACCTCTGTAACTGTTCCATGCGCTGCAGCCCCATGTTCTGTCTCCGACTGTTACGTGGCCCGTATCTCTTATGGATTTACTCGGATCCAGTCCGCACTGCAGCGCCGCTACAGCCGTAACTGGCTTAAAGGTAGAACCCGGCTGTACAGAAGCCTTAGTGGCGACATTATACAGAGGAGTAGGCGCCAGAAGATCTCTCGGGTTGGTGCTCTGTACCGAAGCCCAGTCCTCTGTAGTTATTCCCTCTGCAAAAATATTGGGATCGTAATCCGGATAACTGGCCATGGCCAGCACGTCTCCCGTCTCGACATCTATCGCTACGGCAGCGCCCGACCCGCAGTTGGCAAACTTGCTCATTCTTGTGCTTCCGTATTCGCCTCTGAAAGTGCTGCCTGTCTGTACTGCCTGTATAGCCTGCGCAAGTGCCGACTCTGCCGTCTTCTGAAGCTCCAGATCTACGGTCAGATATACGTTTTTCCCTGCCACAGGGTCGGTTTCGCTTATAGTGCTTATATAATCTCCGCTACTGTTGACCCTGACAGATTTAACTCCGTCGACGCCTTTCAGATAAGATTCCATGGACGCTTCTATTCCGTCCTTTCCTATGAGGTCTTTCGCATTATACCCTTTTTCGGTGACGTATTCCTCATACTGGTAATCGGAAATGCTTCCCATATATCCTATAACGTGAGAGAGGGTATTTCCATTAGGATAGTACCTGACAGTCTCTGATCCTATCTCCACGCCTTTCATCTCTGAGGACATCTCCTCTACATAGACTACAGTATCGTTGGACACGTCTTTAGCTATGGTGCTGGAAAGGTATTTATTGTATCCGAGGGTCTTTATTTCGTCTCTTATCCGGAAGATCTTTCTGGCCTCATCGTCGGAAAGATCATCGCTGATCTTATACTTGTCTCTCAGCTGAGCAAAGGCTTCCTGGGCGCTCAGATCTGTATCCAGTTCATATTTTTCCAGAAATTCTTCTTTCTCCGAATCGTAAGTGTAAGTCATGCTCCTTATATTTATAGGAGGATACACGCCGTAAGTAGTCTGCAGTTCCTCGGCTGCTTCGTACCGGTCTACATGAGGATCTATCTCATATTGATTTCTCAAAGCGTTAAATGCCTGCTCGGCTGTCATATCCTGAGAAAAGCTCTGTTTAGCCAGCCACTGGGCTTTCTCATCATCGTAAGAATATCTGTACTCTCCTGCCTCGATCACTATCGGAAAGTTGTCTACATATTCGTCGCCGTTGGCTTCCAGTATATTCACCAGATTATAGCTGGTAGTGTTTATCTCTTCAGTTGAGAGTCCGCTGACGTTAAAAGTCACGGTAAATATCTGCCTGTTGGTGGCTATCTCTCTGCCGTATCGGTCCAGTATCTTTCCCCTCGGAGCCTCGGTGGTTATCTCCTTAGTATTCTGGCTGTCGGCAGAAGCGTTCCATGAATCATGCTGAATCACCGTCAGCACAAAAAGCCTTATACATAAAATCAGTACAAGGACTATTACTAAAGTCAATATTTGATAGAATCTTGAATTGAGTAATCTCTTGTTCATCTAAAATACCTGTCTCTGTGATATCTCACTACCTTTTTTATCATGAATACGTAGAGCAGTGTTATCACCGCCAGAGAATACAATATGACCCATATGGCGTGTGAAAAGGCGTACCCTATGCCAAAAGCCGTTCCCGCTATCTTATACAATCCCCAATTTATCAGATAATAAGCAAAGAACGATATGACCGACACTGTCCACATACTTATTATATTTTCTATGTTGGCATATTCTCTGAGCACCAGCACCAGCACCGCCACCAATAGGAGCGCTATAGGCGTAGGTCCGATCACATAGCTGTAACATGCGTCATATATCAATCCGAAGACAGCGCCGTAAACTAAACCGTACATGTCCTTTTCGTACAGAAACGAAAAGATCACTACCAGGCACAGCAGCAGATTGGGCGTATAACCTCCTATATTTACCATGTTGAGCAGTGAGTTTTGCGTAAAAAAGGCGATCAGAAAGAATATCCCCGCTTTCCAGTATTTCATATTATTACCGCCACTTTCCTCAGACTTTCAAAGCTGACGGCAGGTTCTACGATGATCTCTCTCATGAGCTTATCGCTGTTATATTTTACGGATTTTACGCTTCCTATCTCTATGCCCTCAGGATAGCTGCCCATGCCTGAGCTTATCAATATGTCTCCCTCGGCCACTGTAGAATTATCGTCCAGCATATATCCGGACAGCGAACCGCTTGAATTTCCGGATACTATTCCAAGCTGGTTTCCGTCTCTGGCCAGTTTGAAGCTCAGCTTATCCCCGTCCGATACGGCCGGTCTCACCTTGGCCCAGCCATCGCCTGCATCTATGACAGTTCCCACCAGGCCTGCGCCGTTTATCACTACGCTGCCCGATGAGATGCCTGACTCAGTTCCTCTGTCTATCGTAAAGATACCGGTCCAGTTAGATCCGTCCTTGAGCTTTACGTCGGCTGTCACAACATTGAATACCTGAGAAGTATAATCGTAATTGAGTATACCCGCCAGTTCCTGAAGCTGCGCAAGCTGCCCTTCTTCCAGCCTGGCCTGAGCCAGCTCTCTCTCAAGAGAAGCGATCTCCTCTTCCAATTCGTCTATCTTATCCTGTTTGCTTGCCCCTGAAAAGATACCGCCCACTCCGTCTCTGACGCTGCTTCCTACAGACGAAAAGAAACCTGAAACTTTTGTCACGCCGTTGTTGACAAAGGCCGCAAAAGAATTATCCCCCACTCCGGTAACCACCGACAACACAAATATAAGTGCCAACACGACCAGCAGCGATATCAGACTCGCTATCAATTTGTGTTCTCTAATCCATCTCATATCTTAACTCTCTGTTCCTCTTCTCTTGGATTTTCTCGTATATACTTTAAGCTTCTCCACGTCTTCGAGACCTTTTCCCGTGCCCAGAGCCACTGCCTCGAAAGCGTTCTCGGCTATGGCAACATCCATATCCGTCTTTTTCTTTATAAGTTTATCGAGATTATATATCTTAGCTCCTCCGCCCGAAAGCATCATTCCGTTTTCTGCGATGTCAGCTGCGATCTCCGGCGGAGCTTTTTCTATAGTAGCTTTAACTGCGTCTACCACTATATCCATGGACTCCTGCAGAGCTATCATCATATCTTTATTGGTTATCTCGAGAGTCTTTGGAAGTCCCGAGATGATATCTCTGCCTCTGGCGTTCATGGTCTTAATAATTTCATTTCCAAATTCGTCCTCATCCATACATGCGCAGCCCAAATTGATTTTAAGTTCTTCGGCCGTCTTATCGCCTATGAGGAGGGCGTGGCGCTTTCTTATATATTGAACTATAGCTTCGTTAAACTTGTCGCCTGCATGTCTTATGGAAGTGCTGGCTACCACGCCGCCCAGGGCTATGATGGCCACGTCCGTAGTTCCTCCGCCTATATCCGCTATCATGCAGCCTGTGGTTCCGTCCACAGGAAGTCCCGCGCCTATGGCTGCGGCCATAGGTTCTTCAAGGATATATACTTCGCTGGCGCCCATCTGTCTCACTACTTCTTCTACGGCTCTCTTCTCTACTTCCGTAACGCCTGTAGGGACTCCCACCGCCACGCGGTAATTTCTCATCTTCTTCTGCTCCATGGCTCTCTCTATAAAAGTCTTGAGCATATCCGCCGTCTTATCGAAGTCGGAGATGACTCCGTCCTGAAGCGGCCTCACTACAGAGATGTTTCTCGGCGCCTTGCCCAGCATGGCCTTGGCGTCCGCTCCCACTGCAAGGATCTTGGACGTATCTGAATCCACCGCTATCACTGAAGGCTCATTTAATACTATGCCGCTGTCCTTTACGTAGATCAATGTATTAGCTGTTCCCAAATCGATACCCATATCTTTTGCTTTAAAAAAACTACACATATTTTTACACCTCAATCTTAGATTTTTCCCATGGCCCTAAGGCTCATATATCGTCCGTCTCCTATGATCAAATGATCTACTACTCTGATTCCGAGAAGTTTTCCACATTCTCTGAGCCTTGCAGTAGTGGCCACATCCTCTCCGCTGGGCATAGGATCGCCGCTGGGATGGTTATGCACGAACACTATTGCTGCCGCGCTCTTTCTTACTGCCTGGCTGAACACCTCTCTGGGATGCACGATAGTACTGTTAAGTTCCCCTATGGAAACGGTCTCTACTGATATGACTCCCCCTTTGGAGTCGAGAAGTACTGCTTTGAACATTTCCTTCTTGAGCCGTCTCATCTCTTCCATGAACAGCTCTGCAACATCTTCGTCGTCTTGAATTTTCATTCCTTTTTGAACAGGTTTTAAAGCTATGCGCTTTCCTAATTCTACTGCCGCCACTATCCTGGCGGCTTTTGAACTTCCTATACCCTTAACGGTCATCAGTTCTTCAAGAGAGCTCTCTCTGAGGTAGCCTATGCCTGCCTGGTCTTTTGCCAGGACTTCTTCAGCCAGATCTACTGCAGATCTTTCTTTAGTGCCGGAATTTATCAGAATGGCTATCAACTCTCCGTTGGTAAGGCTCTCAACACCTAAAGAAAGGCATTTTTCCATAGGGCGTTCGTACTGGGGTAATGATTTGATCTTCATCTTAACTCCTTTTTAAAAATTTTCCAAAAAATGCAAAATGAAAACCCCGGATATGCCGCCCTAAAGTTTTTCTCCGGCTTTGAGCTTATTATCGGCTAAAATTATACCATTTTATCTAATAAAGTACAAGTGTCATGCTCGTAATAATTTGTGAAGTTTTCGGTCATAATAGATCTGTGAACTTAATCAAGCAAGGAGGAAAATATAATGGGATGTAAGAAAAATCAGACTATAAGATGCACTGTAGATCAGTGCAAGCACCACGAAAAAACAGAGAATTTCTGCGCTTTGGATTCTATCACTGTGGGTACTCACGAAGCTAACCCTACGATGGATCAGTGTACAGACTGTTTGTCGTTTGAAAAATAGCCTAAGCATAAAGGCGCGCTGTACAAGTGCGCGAGATCTTGTGTAGAGGAACCTGCCCAAAAGGGCAGGTTCCTCTCATACTTTGGAATACGCCGTCAAAAATTTCCGCAACCGTCCTGATTTTAAAAAGCACCGAGACTTTCATTGTAAAAGGCTTCATCCTGAAGCGTATATAACCATCAGGCAGAATGAGACAATCTCTTTCAAATAGGTACTTGCACTTTTTGACGTTGCCAAGCACCGGACATCTTTCGCCCGCATATAGTTTAAATCTATAGAGGGGGTTTACATAAATGAGCACTTCTTTTCCAAATCCACTAACAGAGAAAGAAGAACAGCATTACGTAAAATTACTTGAGCAAAATGATCCCAAGGCACGCGCCGTACTAATAGAGCGAAATCTCAGGCTGGTGGCTCACATAGCTAAAAAATACGTAGGTCCGGGAAACAGCCAGGACGATATGATCTCCATAGGAACTATAGGTCTGATAAAAGCTGTCAATACATATTCAGGAAAAAAATCGACGAGGCTTGCCACATATGCCGCAAAATGTATCGAAAACGAGATCCTTATGAGCATAAGAGCTTCCAAACGCATAAAGCAGGAAATTTCCCTCAGCCTGCCTATAGGCGTAGATAAGGACGGTAATGAGATAAGCTTTAACGATATATTAGGCACAGATACCGACGAAATAGTTGACTCTATCGATCTGAAAATACAAGTGGGAAATCTGAGAAACGCGCTCAAGGAAGCGCTTACAGAGCGGGAACAGACCGTCATAATATCCCGGTACGGTCTTGACGGCAGCGAGCCCAGACCGCAGCGAGAAATTGCAAAGGCTCTGAATATAAGCCGTTCTTATGTTTCACGCATAGAGAAAAAGGCTCTCGATAAGCTGCGCGAATATCTCCGCGACTACGTGGAAGAAGGAGTTTGAGAGTATTATGAACCTCCGGCAGAGGACAGTCCCCGGCTCTATTCCAAGCGGGCTGTCTCCTGCAGGAATTCGGTTATCTCTTTAAAGACAGGTAGCGCAGTGGCCGAGCCGGACGCGCCGTCCTCCGCAAGAACTGTTATGACGTAAGTCTTATCCTCAATGCGGCAGTAGCCGGTGAACCAGCAGTTCTTGACAGGCAGTCCATCTTTTTCTGCTTCTGCCGTGCCTGTCTTTCCCCATACGGGTATGTCCCAGCCTATTGAACCGGTTCCTTCTGTCATGACATCTGCCAGCATCATCTCTATGGAGGCGGCTGTCTCCGGTGTTACGACCTGTTCGGCATCAGCCTCTTCTTTCTCTTTCCTCGTATCCTCCTCATCTAAAAATATAGTTGGACGAACGAGCTTTCCTCCTCCGGCTATGATAGAAGTCATCTGATTTATCTGCAGAGGGGTGGCGAGAATATCTCCCTGTCCTATGGACAAGTTAGACACATCCCAGGGTCCGACTTGATCTTCACCAGGTATATTGCCTCCGGTCTCCGAAGGAAAATTATTCAGGACAGTCTGTCCGAATCCCATCTTCTCGGCCTGCGCGGCTATCGTCCCGCTTTCGATCATTTCTCCAAGCTGAGCAAAATAGCAGTTACAGGAGCATGCCATAGCCTGAGACATATCAAGGCTCCCGTGTCCTCCCTCCGGGGCATTGGAACACCCCAGCGTTACTCCTTCCACGGTAACCTCTCCTTTGCACTCAAACACCTGATCGCTGCCGCATACGTTATTTTCCAGAGCCGCCGCGGCAGTCACTATCTTAAAGACCGATCCCGGGGCGTAAGCCGCCTGACTCACCTTATTTATAAGGCAATCTCCGTCCTCGAGGTAGCTCTCGATATCGTTGGGATCAAAAGTAGGTGAGGAGGCCCAAGCCAGTATCTCTCCCGTCTGGCAATCTGTTATGAGAGCCGCGCCGGATTTCGTATGAGATTCTAAAGCTTTCTCGCATACATACTGCAGTCTCCTGTCTATAGTCGTCACCACGCATCTTTCATCCATATTAGAAGACTGGCTCCTGAGATCGTCCTCTTTCCCATATACGGATCCTTCTACATCTTCCACAGACGGAGCGATCCCTCTCAGAAGGCTGCCTGCGGCATCGGCCCATATAGTAAGCCTGCTGCCTGCCGCAGCAAGTCTATCCTGACACATGAGTTCTATGCCCGAAACTCCTACCTTCTCATCCTCATTGATATACCCTATCAGATGGCAGGCCAGCTGATCATCCGAATATCTGGACGAAGTCTGAAAGACATATGCGCTGTAATCTTTTTTAAGTATGTCATTTATATCCCTGTCAAAGGATTCTGTCCTGTAGACCAGATATGCGGAGGTCTTCTTGGCTATCTGCTGCCCGCCTATGTCCTCAGTCAGGCTCTTTAGACGGCCGTCCTTGAGTTTTCTTGAGATTATATAATAATATTCTTTTACTCCTCCTGTGAGAGGCATAGAATTCCTGTCCAATATCACTCCTCTTGTATCGAGGCCTTCTACGGTTATTTCATATTGAGATACTGCCGCCGCTGTAAACTCATCGTGGCAGAATATCTGTATATATGCCAGCCTTGCCGCCAGCAATACCGCCATAACTGCGAAGAACACTGCAAATCCTTTCACTCGTTTTTTGTTGATATGTTCCATAAAAAAACCTCCGAAGGGTAGTTTTCCCATCGGAGGCCCGTATTATGCCTTTTCAGAATTTTAAATCAGAGCATATAGCTTCTCAAGACTTTGGCGGAAGATTTTCGCCGTTTTTTAAAACCTGGTCGCAGATATGTTTTACTGCCTCTTCTACAGTCATGTGAGTGGTGTCTAAAAGCTCGGCGTCGGGAGCTTTTTTCATCGGGCTTGCAGCTCTCGTGGAGTCGTTTAAGTCTCTCTGTCGTATCTGGGTCAGGACTTCTTCGTAACTTATTTTCTGGCCCTTGTCTATCAGTTCTTTATAACGCCTCTTGGCTCTCTCCTCAGGTTCGGCGGTTATAAAGTATTTGTACTTGGCATTGGGAAAGACTACCTCGCATATATCCCGTCCATCCATTATGACGCTCTTGCTTTCTCCCATTTTCTGCTGAACGTCTACCATCTTTTCTCTTACTATCGGAAAAGCGGAACAGCCCGAGGCAGCCATGGACACTTCCTGCGTTCTGATCAGCCGGCTGACTATCTCTCCGTCAAGTATTATATCTCCGTCTCTGAAATCTATAGATGTCTCATCGAGAAGTTTTCTAAGCTTTGGCCCGTCTTTCATCTCCATCCCCAGACGAAGCATCTTCAGTCCCAGGGCTCTGTACATAGCCCCCGTGTCTATATATTCTATATTCAATTCTTTGGCGACAGCCTTGGCGACTGTAGATTTACCTGCGCCGCCCGGCCCGTCCACTGCGATTTGAAAAATTCGATCCATTATGTTTCTCCGATCTGATTGCGATCATTTCTTCTTAGTCTTTTTGCTCCGTCCTTTTTCCGGCGGAGGCGGAGCAGGACCTATGAGCTTTTCTATCTCCTTTACAAAAGTGCTGACATCGGTGAACTGTCTATATACGGAAGCAAACCTCACATATGCCACCTCATCTATATCTTTCAGCTGAGTCATTATCAGTTCGCCTATATCATAGCTTTCGACCTCTTTTTCCATGGAATTGCTTATGACTCTCTCTATCTCGTCAACTATACCTTCCATCTGAGCCATAGAAACAGGACGCTTCTCACATGCTTTTATTATGCCGTTGAGAATCTTAGATCTGTCAAAAGCTTCTCTCCTGCCGTCTTTCTTTACCACCATCAGGATAGTTTCCTCCACCTTTTCATAGGTGGTAAATCTGCGGCCGCAGTTATCGCAGCCTCTCCTTCTTCTTATGGCATGTCCTTCTTCCGTAGGCCTTGAATCTATTACTTTAGTATCTGGTCTGTTGCAATACGGACACTTCATAGATATCCTCCTTCTGCAATGATTGTTATGATTATACCTGCATCTCGGCTTTTACCCCTGAGGTTCAAAAACCATCCATATCTACGAGTATGACATCGTCTCCCACAGTTCTCACCCGCTCCCATTTTATGACTGTATCTCCCTCTCCCTTGGAAAACAGTCCCATGAAACCGCGGCTTCCCGGTATAACAATTCCGTCTATGACGCCCTTGTCCAAGTCGACTTCAATGTCATATACGAATCCCAGGCTTCTGCCGTCGCCGATATTTATAACTTCTTTATTCTTTAGCTTGTCTGTACTTATCATCCTTTGTACCTCCCGTTTAGAAAAGTATATTCTCACAGGATGATAAATATTCCGGGCATATTATTCTTCGCTTTCAGAAGATCCGTCGTCAGAGCTTTCTTCAACTCCGGTTAATCTGTCGTAGATCTTATCCAGTTCTTTAGTCAGAAGCAGGTCTCTGTCAAGCTTATAAGTCTCCGCATACTTTTTCAGGGACATGCCGGTATACTCTTTAAAAGCCTTCTCATCTTCGAAGTTAGACGAGGCCAGCATATTCTCCAGATACTGATCGTACTCCTCGTCGGTGACGGACAGATCTTCTTTTTCAGCTATGGCGTAAATTATCATCTCCTGTTTTACCAGTTCCTTGGCATAGAGATCTATCTGCTCGTCATATTCCTCCTGATCGACTCCGAGAGTATCCTCCATATATTCTTCCCATTCTTTGCCGCTGTTTTCGGCAAGCTGTTCGTAGCTCTTATTCAGTTCTTTTACCTGCTCTTTGACTTCTTTTTCCGGATATTTGGCTACTTCAGTTTCGCTGACTATCTGCGAATATAGCTCTGACTTAATCTCATACAGCTGCTCATCGTACTCGCTCTGTTCAAGCTCCTTGGCTACTGCCGCCCTGTATTCTTCTACAGTCTCGTAATCACTGTTTTCCTTGACAAAGTCCTCATTGAATTCCGGCGTCGTAGATACATTCTTGCTGAGCACCGTGACTTTAAAAGTCACATCTTTTCCGGACAGTTCCTCATTGGCCGTATAAGGGTCAGGGAACGTCAGATTTAGAGTAACTTCCTCTCCGATAGCAGCTCCATAGAGTCCTTCTTCAAATCCGTCTATCATGCTTCCCGATCCCAAAGTGAGATCATAACTGTCGGAACTCATGCCGTCTACTGATGTGCCGTCTGCCAGAGCTCCTTCAAACTTTATCGTTACCGCATCTCCTTCTGCCACAGTTCCCTCGGTCACTTTCTCGGTAGTGGCTGCCGCCTCAAGCCTGGACTGTATTTCCTTTTCTATATCGTCATCGGTGATAGTCACCTCCGGCTGTGAAGTTTCAAAGGAATTATAGTCGGGCAGTGTGATGTACTCTGAAAGATCATACTTGCTGTAAGGTTTTGAATTTCCGCATCCGGCCAGCGCAAGGCAGGCTCCTGTACACATCGTAAGAATAACTAATGTTGATATAAATTTTTTCATTTTCGTTTCCCCTTTTTATATATTATTTAACAGACGCCGAAAACCCAGCCCTTATGGGCGGCGGTGCCCTTTCAAAGTTTTGGCGGCGATTGATGTTCTTCTGCCAAAACCTCGAGGAGCGAAAGCTCCCGGCGTTTGCTGCAATACTTTGTTCAATCGGCCTTACGGCCTTGCCGCCGGCGTTGCTCTTGCGGAGCAGAAAGGCAAGTCCGGCCTGCCGGCATACTGCAAACTTAAGTGCTTTCGCTTATCTTAAGCTGCTTCTGTGCTTTTTTCTTCTTCTTGTTCTTGCTGCTTACCACCACATAGACCAGCATCAAAATAGTGGCTATATAAGGAAGCGTGGACGTCAAATCCGACGGTATTCCTATGCTCTGGAGCCTGAGACCCAAGGCGTCTAAGAATCCGAACAAAAGCGCCGCAAGAAAGACTTTGGGCGGATTTGCCATGCCAAATATCACACAGGCAAAAGCTATGAATCCGCGGCTGTTACTCATTCCCTCAGTGAACATGGTCAGATAGCCCAGCGAAAGGTGCGCTCCCGCAAAACCGCAGAAGATTCCGCACAATATGCTGGCCAGAAACTTCATTTTCTGCGGACTAACGCCGGCAGTCTCAAGAGACTCCGGATGCTCGCCGGCCGCTCTCATCCAGAATCCGTAGGGAGTCCTGTAGAGGAAGAGCCACGCCAGCAGCACTAAAATCCACGTTATGTATACGAATATGGAATTATCATTGAGCAGCGGCCCAATGAGCGGTATCCCATCGAGAAAATCTATGTGTACCGTCGGAAGGGCAACTATTCCCACGTTTGAGAAGGTGCCTTTTACCCCGAAGATCGAACGGAGCAGGTAGACAGTCAGGCCACCGGCAAAGGTATTGAGAGCCATTCCTATTATAAATTCATCGCTTCTGAGTTTTACTACAAACAGGGCGAAAAAGAGTCCTATGAGTATGCCGCACAGCACCGCGAAGAGTACTCCCATAGCTGCGCTGCTCATGGTAAAGCTGAAAGCTACCGCCACAAATGCGCCTATAAGTATCATCCCGTCCATACCGATATTCATTATTCCGGCCTGTTCAGTCATCAGCCCGCCCATAGCCGCCAATATGACCGGCGTGGCAGTCCTCAGGGTATTCTGAAAAAGTCCTATATTGAAGACTTCTAAGAAGCTGTCCATCAGCGGGCCTCCTTTCTCAGTTTCTCTCTGACTTTTCGCTGAGAGGTTCTGTTTGTCAATATCTTCGTGATGCCGCTTTCGGCAGCCATCAAAAATATGATGACGGCGAATATGATATCAGATATCTCTCCCGAAACGCCGGTAGAAAATTCCATGGCTCCGGCTCCTATATCTATAACCGCAAAGAAAAAGCTCATTATTATGATGCCTACGGGGCTGTAATTCATGATCATAGCCACCAGCATGCCGTCATAATAAAACTCGTTGCTTATGGTATCCTGAAATCTAAACTGATATCCGTATACTTCGAACATCCCCACCAGGCCGCATATGGCTCCCGAGGCTATCATGGACCATATCATGATCTTTTCCTTGGGCAGGCCTGAAAAATATGAGAATCTCTCATTTTCTCCCGTCACCTTCATCTCGAGGCCTATGCTGGTCTTCTGACACAGATACCAGCATATGAACGCTATGGCGGCGCTGTATATTATGGCAGTGCTGAGATTTGATCTAGGAATTATCTGAGCAAATCTGAAGGCCTCCGGTATTGCGTCAGTGCCTCCCAGTACGCCGTGGTCGTCTGTGGCCAGTGGCCCGCTGCTGTTTATCAGATAAGTGCAGACATATATGGCGACTGAATTGAGCATTATAGTTGTTATGACTTCGCTGACCTTTAACTTCACTTTCAGTACTGCAGGTATCCACGCGTATATACCGCCTGCTGCGGCCGCCGAAAGAAAAGCCAAAGGCACCGCTATGAACGGTGAGGCTCCCTGGAGTCCTATACCTGTCATGGTAGCCGCCAGTCCTCCCAGGAACAGCTGTCCTTCGCCTCCCACGTTAAAGAGCCCCGCTTTAGCTGACACTGTCATCGCAAGCCCTGTCAGACAGAGGGTGAGCATCTTCGCCAGGGTATTTCCAAATACACGAGGTGATCCGAAAACGCCTTTGAGCATGGCTCCGTATCCTTCGAGGGGACTGAATCCCGTCACCGCCATGAGTATGCCGCCTATGATGAGAGCAGCTGTTATGCTGAGAAACAGTGAGGTCAGATACATCTTGTTCTTTTGAAGTGAAGCGATCACTTTACTCATTTCTGCCACCTCCAGTCTCCCGGCTCTCCCGCGTCTTGCTTCTGTCACCGGTCATATAATAGCTGATGTCCATCTTGTCTATCTGATCAGGTTTGAATTCCCCTGTGACCCTGCCCTCGTACAGAGTGACGATCCTGTCCGAAAGCCTGAAGACTTCATCCAGATCTGCGCTTATGAGCAGTATGGCGCATCCGTCGTTTCTCTTTTCAATTATCTGTCTATGTATGAATTCTATGGCGCCTATGTCCACTCCTCTGGTAGGCTGGGAAATTATCAGCACCGGTGTATCCAGGGAAAACTCTCTGGCCACTACCACCTTCTGCATATTTCCGCCGGAAAGCGATCCCACTTCCGTATCTATTCCGGCTCCTCTAATGTCGAATTTCTTGAATAGCTCCTGCGCGTATCTGTTGACGCTTGCGCGCCTGAGATGTATCCCTGCCGCGGAGAATTCTTTTCTCCGTTCCTTGCCTATTATCATGTTCTCTGCGATAGAGGACGGCATGGCTACTCCGGTAGCTATCCTGTCCTCCGGAATATGCGCAAGGCCCAGTTTCCGCACTTCTCTGGGACCTTTTCCGGCCGCAGAGACTCCTCCTATGAAAAAGTTTCCCTTCTCCACAGGTCTCATTCCTGTCAAAGCTTCTGCCAGCTCGCTCTGTCCGTTTCCCTCGATAGCTGCAATGCCCAATATCTCGCCAGCTCTGACTTTCAGGCTGATGCCGTTTACGGCCATCAGTCCCCTGTTATCTGCCACATACAGATCATCGGCTTCTATGAACACGTCTCCCGGGCTTCCCGTCTTCTCTATATTGTCAAACAAGACTTCTCTGCCTACCATCATGGAGGCCAGCATTTTCTCGTTTACATTCTCGATTTCTTCTACTCCCACCAGCTTGCCGCGCCGCATTACTCCCACTCTGTCGGAAATGGACATGACTTCGTATAGCTTGTGGGTTATGATTATGACAGTCATATTTTTTTCTCTGACTATCCTTCTTATTACGGCAAACAATTCTTCTGTCTCCTGCGGAGTCAGAACTGCCGTAGGTTCATCCAGTATGAGTATCTCCGCTCCTCTGTAAAGCGTCTTGAGTATCTCCACTCTCTGCTGAAGGCCTACGCTGATCTCGCCCACTACGGCTTTAGGGTCTACAACGAGCCCATAATCTTCCGAAAGTTCTCTGACCTCTCTGTCAGCCTTTTTAAGGTCATATATGAACTTCATCTTCTTAGGTTCTCTACTCAGTACGATATTCTGGGCCACGGTAAAAGATGGTACCAGCATAAAATGCTGATGGACCATTCCCACACCCTTTTCTATAGCCTCCATAGGCTTAAATTTCTCTATCTTCTCGCCTTTTACGTATATATTTCCGTCCGTAGGCCTGTGAAGACCATACAGTATGTTCATCAGCGTGCTCTTTCCCGCGCCGTTTTCTCCCACGAGGGCGAAGACCTCTCCCCTCTTTATCTCCAAAGAGACGCTGTCGTTTGCCAGCACGCCCGGAAACTGCATAGATATGTTTTCGAATTTAACTATAGTATCCTGCAAATCTTTTACCTCTTATAAAAAACGGCGTAGCGCATTTAACGCTACGCCTCATGTGCGGATTTATTTATTTTCTATTTGTTTGCGGTGTTATTTTCTTGCTGTTGAAACTGTGATCTCACCTGCGACTATCTTATTTTGAATATCGTCTGTGGCCTTTTTGAGATCGTCGCTGACCTGCTGAGTAGAATTCTCATCTCCGTAGGCCATAGATACATAACCCGTAGCCATATCGGCAGTCCATATTCTTCCGCCGTCCCAAGTATCATCTTCTATCAGAGCTTTCACCGTATCATATACGGAAGTTCCGACTTCTTTCTTCATGGAACAGATTATCTGCTCATCGTATTCAGGAGCCGAAAGTTTCTGATCCTGATCCACTCCTATGACGTAAAAGCCTTTTTCTTTAGCTGCCGCAAACACTCCGTTGCCCGTGTTTCCCGCAACGGCAAAGATTACGTCTGCACCCTGGCTGTTGAGGGCCAGCGCACATTCTTTTCCTTTTGCAGGATCCTCATAAGTATTGGCATAATTGGTAACGACTTTGATATCAGGGTTCGCATACTGCGCTCCTTCTTTATATCCGATCAGGAAGTCGTTTATAGTATCGTTATCTTCTCCTCCTACTGCGCCCACAACGCCTGTCTCCGACATGCTGGCAGCTATATAACCTGCCAGGAAGGAGCCCTCATTCTGTGCGTACAAGATGCAGAGAACATTAGGGAGGTCTTCGATCCCCTCAGCCGGGTTGTCCACCCAGATAAACTTAGTATCAGGGTATTCTTTGGCGACATCAGAGATTTCGTAGAATTCCCAGCCTACAGGAACCACGACGTCGGATTCTTCAGCAGCCTCCATCATGCGCTGCTTGAAGTTTTCCTGCTGACATTCTATCGTCTTTACGGTAACTCCGTAGTCCTCTTTCAGTTTGTCTGCACCTTCTTTAGCCGAGTCGTTGAACGACTTGTCCCCGAACGCAGAAGATACTACTACACAAACTGTAAGTCCCTCACCTTCGCCATCTGACTTATCTGAACAGCCGGCTAATGAAAATGCCGACAATATCAGCGTCAGGACGAGTAAAAGTGAAACAATCTTCTTCATTTTTTCCTCCGTTTTCCGTACTAGAAAATAAATTAATGCGTTCTAATTTTAGCATTTTCGGCTGCTAAAATCAAGTCTTCGTACGATTATGTTATGTGTTTTTTATGTGTTCTACCGGCTGTATCTGCCGCAGCAGGCGTTTTGACTGCTTCTTCTGCAAGAAAAAACACCGGAAAAGCCGGTGTTTTAAGATGTATAGATTATAACCGCAAACAAGAGCGCTGTCGAAGGCGACGCCTGCTTCCCCGCAAAATCAAGCTATTTGCTCGACTCCTCTACTGCGACTGCCACCGCTACCGTAGCTCCTACCATAGGGTTATTGCCCATTCCCACGAAGCCCATCATCGCCACATGAGCCGGCACCGATGACGACCCTGCAAACTGAGCGTCAGAATGCATTCTTCCCATAGTATCGGTCATACCATAAGAAGCCGGTCCCGCAGCCATATTGTCGGGATGAAGCGTCCTTCCCGTGCCGCCTCCGGAGGCGACGGAGAAGTATCTTTTTCCCTGTTCTACGCACTCCTTCTTATAGGTTCCGGCTACTGGATGCTGAAATCTCGTAGGATTGGTAGAATTTCCGGTGATGGAAACATCCACCTTTTCAAGATGCATCACAGCCACGCCTTCTCTGACGTCGTCTGCCCCATAGCAGCGTACTTCTGAGCGTTCACCTTTGGAATAAGGAATCTCTCTTACCACTTTTACCTCGCCGGAAGAATAATCGAACTGCGTCTGCACGTAAGTAAATCCGTTTATTCTGGAAATTATCTGAGCCGCGTCTTTTCCCAGTCCGTTGAGGATTACTCTGAGAGGTTTTCTGCGGACTTTATTGGCCGATTTGGCTATTCCTATGGCTCCTTCAGCTGCTGCGAAAGATTCATGGCCCGCCAGAAATGCGAAGCACTCCGTCTCTTCTCTGAGGAGCATAGCCGCCAGATTTCCGTGTCCCAGACCTACTTTTCTGTCCTCGGCTACAGAACCTGCAAGGCAAAATGCCTGTAGTCCCTCGCCTATGGCTTCCGCCGCGTCGGCAGCTTTGGCACAGCCTTTCTTTAAGGCTATGGCCGCGCCGGCCGTATATGCCCAGCAAGCGTCTTCAAAGCATATTGGCTGAATACCCTTCACTATTTCATAAGGATCAAATCCGGCCTTTCTGCATATAGCCGCCGCTTCTGAGAGGTCCTTAATGGAATATTTCTCAAGGACAGCCTGGATCTTATGGATTTTTCTGTCGTAATTTTCAAATGTGATCATTCCCGTCCCTCCTATTCCTTTCTCGGATCTATGGTCTTGACTGCTTCATCAAACCTTCCGTAAGTGCCGCCGGCCTTTTCCATGGCCTTTTGAACATCGTCCCCGGCTTTGATGGCGTCCATGAGCTTACCCATATTGACGTATTTATATCCTATGATGTTGTCCTCCTCATCAAGGCCTATCTCCATTATGTAGCCTTCAGCCAGCTCCAGATATCTTGGACCTTTGGCCTTGGTGGAATATATGGTTCCCACCTGGCTCCTGGTTCCTTTTCCCAGGTCTTCAAGACCGGCGCCTACAGCAAGTCCGCCCTCCGAAAAAGCCGATTGGCTTCGTCCATATACTATCTGCAGAAAGAGTTCTCTCATAGCTGTATTTATGGCGTCGCATACCAGATCGGTGTTCAATGCTTCAAGGAGAGTCTTTCCTACCAGTATTTCTCCGGCCATGGCTGCCGAATGAGTCATGCCTGAGCATCCCAGCGTCTCCACCAGGGCTTCTTCTATGATCCCGTCTTTGATGTTTAAAGTAAGCTTGCATGCTCCCTGCTGCGGCGCGCACCAACCTACTCCGTGAGTAAGTCCGGATATGTCCGAAACTTCTTTTACCTGTACCCATTTTCCCTCCTGAGGAATCGGGCTGGGACCGTGATAAGCGCCTTTATGAACGGGACACATATTTTCTACTTCTTTTGTGTATATCATCTTGTCCTCCTAAAAAATCCAACGCAGCTCAATATATCTGCTCATTATATTTAAGCACAAAGGAGGTGATATTTCAAGTAAAAAGCGGATGCAGCAAACTGCATCCGCTTCTGATGATATCTCTTGTCCTCATATATTATCTTTTATTCTTCGCCGTCACGGCAGTTCCCGCAAGACATGCCGAGGCCAAAAGCATAGCTATCATGTAAAGACCCATCTGGTTCTCATCACCTGTCTTAGGAGTCTGAGCCTGATTTTCAGATACGGCAACCTCTGCCACACCGCATCTTACACATTTACCGTCTTTATACTCGTGTCCCAAAGCTTTCACGGTCTCGCCCTTTATAACTTCTTTACATGTAGGGCAAGTTCTATCGCCTGTGTAGCCGTCTTCTGTACAAGTCGCCGATACGGCTCCCGAGACTTCTGCCTCTTCTACGTCGTGACTGCACTTAGCTGTGATGCGGCCTTCTCCGTTTACATCAGCGTAAGGAGAATTTTCGGCTGTTATAGTAGGAAGTCCGCTGTCTGCATCTACAGGGAAGGATTCGATATAATTAGCTAAAACCATGTAGTCCTCCATCACATAGTCCAGAACATTCACAGCTCCGTCGAACATGGCGAACCCGTCTCCCAGATCTCTCAGGGTATAGTTATATCCGGCCAGATTATATTTAGCGTTGACATCAAGAGGTTTATAGCTATCAGTGTCCTTATCGTAGATCATGACGTTTCTGACTCTGTATTCTCCTGTAGGTCCTCCTGTCCACACTCCTTTTTCATCTTTCTGTACGGTAGATTCGATATAAGGATTTATCTCATAGGTCATCCCTGATACGTGAAGGAATCCGCCGGACTCTCCCGGATAATCCTTTGCGCCCCATTCAAGAGCATCCAGAAGCTGCTGCCCCGTCACCGTCTGAAGACATGCGACATTGCCGAAGGTGTGTATATCCTTGCAGGAAAGATAAGAAATATCTCCCGTGATAGCTGTATTTCTTATTCCTCCGCCGTTCATCACAGCTACGTCTACGTCCAGATCCATATTATCAAACAGGTAATAGAGCGCATCGGCGGCAAAGTCTCCCGTATTAGTCTCCTGCATACGAACGAGACGATTTCCGTCGGCATCATAATTATCGAGAGTCACATCTGCATGTCCTACGACTACTCCCAGTTTAGTCTCGATATCCGCAATCCACTTATCTTCTATGGAAGCCGTCGCTGCTTCTCTATCCACTCCATCTGCATATTCTATGAGCTGAGCGCTTATGACTCCGTCTGCCGATATAGTCATCTTGCCTACGGCTCCGAAATAAGAACCGGTCTGAGTCAGGAGAACCTGATTCCCATCTTTGTCTTCTATCATATCGCTTTCGACGGTGCTGTGAGAATGACCGTCGATGAAAGCGTCAAGTCCGGAAGTGTTAGCTATTACGTCTGTAGATCTCCATGGGGCTGATCCCGTATCTATACCCAGGTGTCCCAGCGCTATGACATAATCTGCTCCCGCAGCCTTCGCTTCATCTATGGATTTCTGTACGTCATCATAGAGGGCTTTTCCGTCAGAGCCTCCTGAAATACCATATATATAGTTGCCGTTCTCATCCTGGAAGTAAGACGGTGTGGATTTGGTAAAGGATTCCGGAGTCGTTATTCCCACAAATGCGATCTTTACTCCGTCTCTTTCAAAGATCTTATAGCTGTCGAGAACATTATCGCCCCTGATCCCGTCTTTTTCCTCATAGAAATTACATGAAACATAAGGGAATCCGCTGTTTTGAGCTACATCTAAAGCTCTCATCATACCGTAATCAAATTCGTGGTTTCCCAACGTAGCCAGATCATATCCGGCAGATTTCATCAATTCTATGATATTCTTTCCGTCATCCATTGATCCGTAAGCAGTTCCCTGAATGTGGTCTCCGCAATCCACCAAAAGGGTATTTTCTCCCAGACTTTCTTTATAGGAAGCCAGCCTGGAATAGCTCCATGAATCGTGGGCCTGATCTCCGTCTCCTACTTGTCCGTTGTTGATATAAGTATGAATATCATTAGTATAGAGTATGGTTATATCCTCCGTCTGCGCCGCGGCATACATAGGCACTGCAAGAGTAAATATCATACATAATACTACCAGCATACTCAGCCAACGTTTAGCATGACCTTTCATTTTGTCTCTCCTTTCAAAATTCGGCATTTTGCTATGACTTACTTAGTATTATACATATCTTCAGGTCCATACTACAAGCAGTTATTTGTAAAATGCTCCTCAAATTTTGAAGTATACAATATCCATACCCTGCTCTTTCCCGACGCTTGCGTTGGAGGCGGCCTTTTTTCGGAGAAGCGCCGGCTTTTTCAAAATCGAAAGACCGGCCCTCCGGCCGGTCCCGTCTCTATCATATATTTAGCTAAGTTCCTTTTTCATGGCGGAAAGAGCATTTTTCTCCAGCCTGCTTACCTGAGCCTGAGATATGCCGATCTCTCTGGCAACCTCCATCTGGGTTTTTCCTTCAAAAAATCTTATATTCAGAATATGTCTCTCTCTCGGACTGAGCTTATCCATCGCTTCAGAAAGCGATATATTTTCTATCCATTTGGTATCGGTATTCTTAGTATCGGAGACTTGATCCATCACGTATATAGCGTCGCCGTCATCGTGAAAGACAGGTTCAAAGAGGGAGACAGGTTCCTGAATAGATTCGAGGGCCGTAACCACATCCTCTCTGTTTACCCCCATGGAAAGGGCTATCTCTGTCACCGTCGGTTCTCTCTGCATATCGCGAGAGAGAACTTCTTTTGCCTGCAGGGATTTGTATGCCAGGTCTCTGAGAGATCTGGAAACTCGTATGGAATTATTGTCTCTCAAATATCTGCGGACTTCTCCTATTATCATCGGCACCGCGTATGTGGAGAATTTGACTCCGTGGCTCATATCAAAATTGTCCAGAGCTTTGATCAGTCCTATACATCCGACCTGAAAAAGGTCGTCAGGGTTTTCTCCCCTGCTGGCGAATCTCTGTATGACGCTGAGGACCAGTCTGAGATTTCCTTTGATAAATTTGTCTCTGACCGAATCATCGCCGGCCTTGATCTTTTCGAGCATTTCGGTCATTTCTGCCTCTTTGTAAAGAGGCAGTCTTGCAGTATCTACACCGCAGATTTCAACTTTGTTAGCCATAAATACATACCAATCCTATCCACAAATATTTTAGTTTAGTTATGTACTGCGGCCACCAAAGTTATGTGTGCCAATGTGTGGGAATCAAGTGCTTTTGGCCTTCATCCCAGCTTTTTTATTTCCTTTTGAAGCCTTGAAATTATCCGCTTCTCCAGGCGTGATATGTATGACTGGGAGATTCCCAGTTTATCGGCGACTTCTTTCTGCGTCATCTCTTTTCCGCTCTTGAGTCCGAACCTCATCTCCATGAGTTCTTTTTCTCTGGGCTCCAGCTTTTTCATGGCTCCGTACAGAAGCGTCCTGTTCACTTCATCTTCCAGCCTGTGATATACTACGTCGTTCTCTGTCCCCAGAATATCTGACAGCAGCAGTTCATTGCCGTCCCAGTCTACATTGAGCGGTTCGTCCAGACTCACTTCACTTTTCAGCTTTGTCGTCCTTCTCAGATACATCAGTATCTCATTTTCTATGCACCTGGATGCATAAGTAGCCAGTTTTATATTTTTCTCTAATTTGAACGTGTTTACAGCCTTTATGAGACCTATGGTTCCTATAGAAATCAGGTCTTCCACATTCACCCCGGCGTTTTCAAATTTTTTGGAGATATATACGACGAGTCTCAGGTTTCGTTCTATCAATATGCTCCTGGCCTCCTGACTTCCGCCCGCATATTCTTTTAGGAGCTTCGTCTCCTCGTCTCTGGCCAGCGGCGGAGGAAGCACATCGCTGCCGCCTATATAAAACAGAGCCTTCTTCTTATTTCGGATTACCTCCTTAAGCCGTTTGATCATCAGGCTAAACTGTATTGTAGGCAAAAACCTGAATTCTTTATACATCTTTCAGCAATCCTCCCTCTAAAAAGTCTCTGTTCATAAGGACTTCGAAGCCTTCGAATCTGCCCTTATAGAACGCTATGTAAGCCCCTTCGGTCTTGCGATCCTCAAATATTATCTCATCTGTTCTGAGGGCTTCAAGACTACCTGCTTCGACGCCTACGCCGTGATACGGTATTATCCTGTACCGGCTGGGCATATCTTTTGCGCCGAAGGGCAGTCTTGACGCTCCCCGGATGTCTAAGAGCACCACCGGCTTACCGGTCACAGGTTCTCTCAAACAGTTTCCCGAATCGACAAAAGCTTCGAAGAAATAGCTTTTGCCATCTATTATCAAACACACTCTCCCCTTCATGTTCATTTCTGCCTTGCGTCTTCTCACCAGTTTTACGAACCAGTAGGTCAGTCCGAAGGCAAGTATTCCAAAGCACAGCAGTCTGAAATACGTGACTGCGTCCATGTATATTATCCCCTGGTGAGATACGGCAGGCTGCTGCCTCCACAGAAGCAGCGCCATCACCGCACCCCCTGAAAGGAAAGTCAGCGTTAAAAAAAGTCCGGTAGTCTTAACGATCTCCCTCAGCCCAAAGGCCGCGGCCGCGCACAGCGTTCCGGCTAAAAGCCTGAGAACCGCTGACCAGCCGCCGTTTAAAGGAAGAAATATTATGAAGCCGCTCAGTCCGCATAAAACTGCGGCAAGTAATATCCGTATCTTCGCGGGCATACGGCCCGTAAGTTTTCCTGTCAGAAATATCAGGAGCAGCCCCGCTATGAAGTTTTCTATAAACAGGTATTCTCCATAAATGACCATCTCATGCCTCGTTCGTTAATGATACAACAGCGCGTCCGAGAAGTATGTCGAATCCTGCTCAAATTGAAAAAATTTTAAAACAAGCCGCCTCCGTTGGAATCACTCCTTCGGGGCGGCTTTCGCATGTTCTTTCTATATTACTTTTATATAGCTTTTTGTTCCTTTTCCTTCTCGTTTTATTTCGTAGACGCCTCTGACGCTTATCTGTCTCATTTCGAGTACAGACTCGGCTTCTCCTATGTCAGACGTCCTGAGATAGACGCCTGTACCGCATGATCTTACAAGTTCCTGAGGCAATCTCTTCAGCTGCGCTTTTATGCCTGCTTCACTGAGCATATCCTGCGCATAAGCCGCCTTATAAAACGAAGAAAAGGCCATGATATATTCTTTTTCCACTTTCAAACAGCCTCCTATCGGTTCTTCCGACTTAAATCGGAGCGTGGCTCCCGGCAAACTCACCTGCCTTTCTGCAGCGAAAAGCTCTCAGGCGATCGGCTATCAGATACAGATAGCAGATTTTGGCTCCTCAGACTTTGGCGGAAAACCACAATTACTCGCCGCCGAAAGTCTGAAATCCCTCCGCAGAGGCGGGGATATCCGGCGTTCGTCGTTTATCTTCAGTATGTAAGACAGGCGGCTGCCGCTAAAATATTTTTTTAAAGAATCTTGATACCATCTGCCGGAAAGAAGCTTTATTTACATCTCCGGCCGCTACCAGTGAATATTCTGCTATCTTCTCCTCGTTCCGATACACTTCCAATACTCCCATTTCATCTCCTTTTACGAGAGGGAGAGATACTTTATCTTCTAATTTTACCTTAGTCGTGATATTACCTGCTCCGCCTTTTTCTACAAGGGCCGTTATCCGTTCGTCCGCAACAGCTTCGACTTTCTGAGGATTTCCTCTCTCCACCGTGATCTTTTCTATGGCCTCTCCTTTTTCGGCCACTATGTGAGTCTCATAGTTGGCAAAGCCGTAGTCGAGAATCTTGCTCACTTCCTGATTTCTAATGTCTGAAGTCTCGCAGCCTAAAGCTACTGCTATGAGATGTGTGTCTCCTCTGGTAGCCGACGCCGAAAGGCAATAGCCTGCGTCGCTGGTAAATCCGGTCTTAATCCCGTCACATCCCTGATACTGTTTTATGAGCTTATTGGTGTTGGTGAGGCCAAACTCCTTTTCCTTACCCGGCAAACCTACTGTTATGGTGTCCTGCCATGTGGTAAACCATTTTCTGGTCTCTTCATATTTATACAGTTCTTTAGACATTATTGATATATCATATGCGCTGGAATAATGTTCTGCTACAGGGAGTCCGTTGGTATTTACGAAATGACTGTCTCTCATGCCCAGCTCTTTGGCCTTTTCGTTCATTCTTTCTACGAATATTTCCTCACTGCCTGCTACATATTCGGCCAGAGCGACACATCCGTCGTTGGCGCTGGCCATGGCCACTCCTTTCAGGAGTTCCTGCACCGTGTGGGTTTCCCCGACTTCCATGTACATCTGGCTTCCTCCCATGGAGGCCGCTCGCTCCGATATGGTGACCTCATCATCCAAGCTTATCTTCCCTGCGTCTACCGAATCCATCACCAGCAGCATGGTCATCACCTTGGTTACAGATGCAAGAGGCAGTTCTTCGTGAGCATTTTGCTGGAACAAAACCTTCCCTGTATCAGCGTCGATCAGTACAGCCCCTTTCGCCGCTACTTCAAAAGGCGCTTTATCTTCTTCGGCAGGTGCTTCGTCACTTACTGTCTCCAGTTCTATAGGGTCTTGTTTGGGCAGGTTTCGTCCTATTCCCACAAAGGCGCACAATATCACTGCACATCCTAAAACACTGATAAATATCTTTTTTCTCGCGCCGGAAAGTTTGGCTCTGATGTCGCCTGTCCCGGCCTGCGGATCTTTACTTTTGGCTTCTCTCTTGTTAATCCGGGCTTCCCTGACTTTTCTCTTTAACTTCATAAAAAAGCGCCGTCCTTTCTACATATATGGTCTCTAAAATATATGTGGCAGGGCGAAGAATATGCTGTAAAAGAAACGGCTCTGAAGCGGCGCCGCGCCAGATTTAAAAAAGCGAGAATATTATCTTGTATGCTTCACTTTATAAAAAAGGATAAATCCCCCCTCGGCTGCTGCCAAAGCGCCCGAATGTCCGATGGATTAGCGACAGAAAGCAGCGCTCATCCGAGGGGATGTTGTATTTTTGCACTGTCTCATCATAAAAATACAGCATTAGTCTGGATTTTTCCGCCATTTATAGAGGGAAAAGCTGCTATGCTGTATTTTTTTAAAAATAATCAATTTTTTACAACAATTTTAAAAGAAAGTGTTGTAAAATCCGCGGTAAAAATTAGATTCTACAGCATGGCTTTCAGTCAGGCACATAGAATGAGCATTTTATTCGCATCATGTTGCAGAATTAGTAGTAAAGGCGAATAAAATGCAACTACGTAATCAAAACAACACAGAGCGGAGCAAGCTGCTCCGCTCTGTCGGCGATTCAAAGTATTCGGTACGTTCTCTTCTAAGGAACGATTATGGCTCTCGTTATCTTTCTATCTGCCGACATCTGCAAGGCCTCGCCTATCTCATCCAGAGAAAATTTTCTCTCGGAAAATTCTTTGAACGGATATTTATCCTGATATTTCTCTAAAAACTCCAGCGATTTATGCAGGTATTCAGGCAGATACCTGACTACTCCAAAGACCGTGAGAGCTTTTCTCGTTATATAGCCCGGAGAGATTTCGGCGCTTACAGCAGTCGAGTTTATACCTATCACAATATACCTTCCCATAACTCCGAGGTGGCGTATTCCTTCGTCAAACGCTCCTGCAAAGCCTGTGACCTCCAGGGCGACATCTGCGCCTCCTCCCGTAAGCTCCCTCACCAGTTCTTCCCTTTCGGAGAGTTCCCTGACTTCTGAAATATCTATAGTGTGATCGGCTCCGAATCTCCTTGCAAGGTCCAGCCTCTCCTTTACTCCGTCGATCACTATGACTTTGGCTCCTTTTTCCTTAGCGATGGCAGAAGCGTAAAGCCCCAGTCCTCCGGCGCCCTGGATGACAAGCGTCTCTCCCGCCTCAAGGCCCGCTCTCTCCAGACCGTAATATACCTGAGAAAACGCGCAGTTGACGCCTACGGCCAGCTCATTGGGAACGCTGTCTGGAACCTTATAGAACATCTGCTCCGGATATATATAATAATGAGAGGCAAAAGTTCCTCCGAAATGAGGCCATTCTGACGGGTCTGTCCCAAGATGTATATAAGCGTTTTCACAGAGGTCGTATCTTCCGGCGCGGCAGGCCTTGCACTCTCCGCACGTGATGAAGTACGGCGCTACGATCCTGTCACCTATCTTCACCGGCTGTCCCATGCTATCGGTCTCCACGCCTTTTCCAAGCTTAAAAATTTCTCCTACAAACTCGTGACCCTGACAAGACGGCCTGCTGCCGGTTGTCGCTACGGACGATCCTTTCCAGTTTTTGACGTCAGAACCGCATATATTAGTACACAGTACTTTTACCAATACTGCGCCGTCCTCAACTTTGGGAATAGGCTCCTCTGCGAACCCGAATTTCTTCTCTCCTTCAAAAAAAACAATTTTACCTTTCATCTCTCTTCTCCTCGATCAGGGAAAGATCAATCGGAGACACTACCGCTGAAAATAAGCTTGTTCATCACATGTTCATACTTGTCTACATCAGTCGCATAATCGAGAAAACATGTGCAGGCTCTTGTCTTATATTCGTTTTTCTTGGTAATGATACCGATCTCTCTGTATCCGATTTTTTCATTTAGCTTAACACAGGTAAGTCCGGGACTGTTAAACTTGTTATATATATAATACGGGCAGAAGACCACTCCCATATTATTAGCCACCATATCCAATATAAAGTTCCACTGGGTGCTCACCAGGACTATGTTGGGGGCAAAACCAAGTCTCTTTATCTCCATTTCAGTCTGGCTGCCTATTTCTTTTCCGGCATTGTACAGAATCAGTCTCTGATCGTACATATCCTCATATCCCACATTGTGCTTTTGCGTTATGGGATTATCGACGCTGGCTACCAGCACGTTCTCTGAGTTAAGGATGCTGTAACTTTCAAAGTTTTCTTCATCTTCGGCTCCGTTAAGGTGGCGAAGGTCGATATACGCCAGATCAAGATTCTTCTTAAGCAGTTCCTCTTTGAGAAGGTTGGTCTCTTTTTCAAAGATTGAAAAGGTTATCTGAGGATAAGAGGCATTAAATCCCGGCACTATATGCGAAAACAAGGCTCCGCCTCCCGCCACTGAAAGACCTATCCTCAGATGTCCTTTATCTATCCCTTCCTCCGTATAGGTGGTCTGTATGAGATCGTTATAATTGTCTAAAAGTCTGACAGCCTTTTCATAAAAGGCCTGTCCTGCATCTGTAAGCTTCTGTTTTCTCTGATAAGTATAGAAGAAGGTAAATCCCATCTCTTCTTCCATATTTTTGATAACCTTGCTCAAAGCAGGCTGAGAAATATAGAGCTTTTGCGACGCAAGCGAGTAACTGCCGTATTTAGCGATCTGCACAAAGTAGTTCAGCTGTTTGACATCCATGTTCTTACCTTTTCCTTTACTTAAAATATAGCTTTCTTTTTTTCAAAAAACAAATTATAATAATTTATACTTACTGATAACTTTAATATATTTCAGCTTGAAAATCAATTATGTTATAGTTCTGTTAGGGCATAATTGTTTTTTTAGCGGCACAAGCACAAGGAGGAACAACAATATGATGACATCAGCAGAATATATAGAAAGCCTTAGGAAACTGAATACTAAGGTATATATGTTCGGAGAAAAGATAGACAACTGGGTGGACCACCCTATAATAAAGCCGTCCATCAGCTGCGTAGCCATGACCTACAGCCTGGCTCAGAATCCTGAGTATGAAGATCTAATGACGGCTACTTCCCATCTTACAGGAAAGAAGATAAACCGGTTTACTCACATCCATCAGAGCACCGAAGATCTGAAAAACAAGGTTAAAATGCAGAGACTTCTGGGACAGAAGACGGCCAGCTGTTTTCAGAGGTGCGTAGGTATGGACGCCTTCAACGCGGTGTATTCCACCACTTACGAGATAGATGAAAAGTACGGTACCCACTACCACGATAATTTCAAAAAATTCCTCATATACGTACAGGACAACGATCTTGTAGTCGACGGAGCCATGACAGACCCTAAGGGAGACCGTTCAAAAGCTCCTCATGCTCAGAAAGACCCAGATATGTTTGTCAGAGTCAAGGAGAGAAGAGAAGACGGCATCGTCGTAAGAGGCGCAAAGGTACATCAGACCGGCTCCATCAACTCCCACTGGCACATAGTGATGCCTACTCAGGCCATGGGCGAAGCAGATAAGGACTTTGCAGTATCCTTCGCATGTCCCAGCGACGCAGAAGGTCTCTTCATGATATACGGAAGACAGTCCTGCGATACCAGAAAGATGGAAGAAGGCGCAGACGTAGATCTGGGCAACAAGAAGTTCGGAGGTCAGGAAGCTCTGGTAGTCTTCGACGATGTGTTCATTCCCAACGAATACATATTCATGGACGGAGAATACGACTTCGCAGGCATGATGGTAGAGAGATTCGCAGGATTCCACCGTCAGTCATACGGCGGATGCAAAGTAGGCGTAGGCGACGTAGTGATCGGAGCAGCCGCCCTTGCAGCGGAATACAACGGAGTTGAGAAGGCCTCGGCGGTAAAGGACAAGCTGATAGAGATGACTCATCTCAACGAAACCCTCTACGGCTGCGGAATAGCCTGCTCTTCTGAGGGCTGCCCTACCAAGTGCGGTTCATACATGATAGACCTGCTTTTGGCCAACGTCTGCAAGCAGAACGTCACCAGATTTCCGTACGAGATCGTCAGACTGGCAGAGGACATCGCAGGAGGACTCATGGTAACCATGCCAAGCGAAAAGGACTTCAAGTCAGACCAGGTGGTGGGAAGAAACGGCGAGACCATAGGAGAGATATGCGACAAGTATTTCGCTACTACCGATATATGCTCCACCGAGGATAGGATGAGAGTTCTCAGGTTCCTCGAGAACATATGCCTGGGTTCATCTGCCGTAGGTTACAGGACCGAGTCCATGCACGGAGCAGGTTCGCCTCAGGCTCAGAGGATAATGATACAAAGGCAGGGCGACATTCAGGGCAAGAAGAAGCTTGCTAAGGATATCGCCGGCATTAAGAAATAGCCACTCCTTTTTTTCATATCGATATATCACCATAATGAAGGCCGGTCATTGCGACCGGCCTTATGCCTTAAACCTGTTTCTTTCCTGTACGGAATTTCGCAGGTTTTCTATTGTCTCAACTTGATTGACACAGGCAGTTAAATAAGGGTATAATATTTTTGATGAGGAGGTGGCAGAATTGAAATACACTCTAATGCATAAGCAAATAGCCGTTGCCGGTATTGATATTGACAATGCCACCGGCTCCATACAAAAAATCAACAAGCTGTATTCGCCTGAGCATCTTCCCGTCGGGGTACTCGTCCGGCAAGGTAGCGCTGATCGCGCGGCCTTGAATCAGTGGTGGACGACCCGCTCAATTCCGGCAAGCCGTTTAGGTATCGGTGAGGCGCTGGAATCTATGAATATTTCCAGCCCGAAGCTGCTTCTCGTGCTTTGTCACGGATTAAGTCTGTCCGATCAATATTGGATATTGCCTGACGGTTCAAATTTGACTTGGGACAAGATAAACTTCTTTCAAAACGACTTTTCCGACGATATCGGCGACATCTTGTTTGGAACTTGCAAAAATCTGAATGTCATGGACTTCAGTTCCCCTGACAACACATCGGACGGCACCCTCAAAAAAAGGTGGAAGATCATCAATGGCGCACGGTGCCTTATAAAGGGCGGCTCCAATCCGTTCCATCAACAGCCGTTTAACGAAGTCATTTCCGCAGGCATAATGAAACGCCTGGGTATCAGCCATGTGCCTTATACTCTGACATGGAATATGGGCGTCCCCTATAGTGTTTGTGAAGATTTCGTTACTGAAACTACCGAGCTAATTCCCGCGTGGCGCATAGTTCAGACTCAAAAAAAAAGCAACAGCGCCTCGGCATATCTTCACTTTGTCAGTTGCTGCGAAGCCCTCGGCATAGAGAGAGTCGTTCCTTTTCTTGACCGTATGATGGTTCTGGACTACATCATCGCAAACGAGGATCGTCACCTAAACAATTTCGGCTTGCTTCGCGATGCTAAAACTTTAGAGTGGATTGGGTTTGCCCCCATATATGACAGCGGTTCCTCTCTCGGCTATGACAAGATGCCGTCCCAGATAAGGAGCGGTAAAGGTATAAAGTGTAAGCCTTTTAGGAGCCTTCATGAAGAACAGCTCAAGCTGGTAACCGATTTTAGCTGGATTGATTTCGATAGCCTTAAGGATGTAGACCGGCTGATTGCAAATACACTGTCTTCGGACGGCGCCAATGAGTATATAGACGAGAATCGCATCGACGCCATAATAGAATCCGTCTGTCAGCGGATAGATAATCTGTCAAAACTACAAACTAAGGGTGGATAAATTTCCACCCTTTTTCTTTAATATTTACTTAGGTTCATATGTCAGCAGCCTCGCTCCCGGAAAGAGATCTTTATACTTTTCCCAGTTGCGCAGTGCTCTGTCCCTGTATCCAAATCCGTCAACATATTGGCTGGGAAGATGATAAAAGTATATATCATCACAACCCAAGTCTATAAGTGAGTTCCTCCACTTTCTGTGAAGCATCGCAAGATGATTTACGAATATGGATGAATGTGCCCTCATCGTAAACTTTTTCAGCAGCTCCATCTTGTTGAAGTCCATATCCGCCGTAAAAATTATGTTTTCATCAGCTCCGACTATATTGATGCAATAATGCTGAGGATAATCGAAGGTCAGATGGTCTACTTTCATATATTCGATCGTCATATCATCGAATTGAAAGGTCAGTATTTCCCCCTCTTCCCCTCGGATGATATGTCCTCGGGAACCTTTTGCTCTTATAAAATCTTCGGATATACCTCCGTTGGAGGGGATAAAGAGATCTATCCCCCGATTCTTTTCGAGGAATCTTCTGGTCTTGCTGTTGCTGAAATGATCTCCGTGACAATGGGTGAAAAGTACGTATCTTAGGCCTTTAAACTCACCTTCTCCGTTCATCAGATCATGCTGCAGCCTGCCGTCCATCATATCAAAATTCTGTCTATCTGAAATGATTCCGTCCACCAGCAGCTTCTTCTCTCCGTACTCTACCAGTACCGCGCTGTTTAGAAGATACTTTGCCTCGAACTCGCAGGAGTCTCTCATCCTACCAAATCCCAAGCCTGAATAATCTCAGGGATAACCTTCTTAAGGTCTCCCTCGATGGCGTAATCGGCAATCTTCATCATAGGGCATTCAGGGTCCTTGTTGATGGCTATCACTATCTTCGAACCCGACATTCCAGCCTGATGCTGTATAGCCCCCGATATGCCGCATGCAAAATATATCTCAGGCTTTACGGTGGTTCCTGTCTGTCCCACCTGATGGCTCTGGTCTATCCAGCCTGCGTCTACTGCCGCTCTCGAGGCTCCGACCACTCCTCCCACCTTATCGGCGAGTGCCTCTATCAGTTCAAACCCTTCAGGTCCCCCAAGGCCTCTTCCTCCCGAGCATATTATCTTCGCGTCCGTCAGGCTCACAGCCTCCTTGGCCGCCTTGATGACCTCCAGGACTTCCACTCTGATGTCTTTATCTTCAAGGCTCACTTTCACTCTTTCAAGCTCGCCCTTGGCTCCCTTTTTCCTCTCCGCCTTGGCCATGACTCCCGGTCTGACCGTCGCCATCTGCGGCCTCGTGTTTGGCGTCACTATGGTTGCCATCAGGTTGCCTCCGAATGCAGGTCTGGTCTGCTTTAGCCCCTTGCTGTCGTCTTCTCTGTCAAGGCCCGTAAGGCTTGCCGTAGTGTTGGCCTCAAGATAGTCCATATAGCTTGAGGTCTTTATGTCAAGCCTGGTGCAGTCTGCCGTAAGTCCCGTGTTGAGGCGGGCCGCTATCCTCGGCGCCAAGTCTCTTCCTATGTGGGTTGCGCCGAATAACACTATCTGTGGCTTGTATTCTTCTATGGCTTCTGTCATGACCTTGGCGTATCCGTCTGTGGTGTAGTGGGTAAGCAGCTTGTGGTCTAAAAGATACACCTTATCTGCTCCGCATTCGTAGAGTTCTTCGCTCAGGTATTCCACGTCGCTTCCTATCAGCACGGCGCATGTCTTGCACCCCTGGCCTATCTCCTCTGACAGTCTCTTTCCTTCTCCCACCAGCTCAAGGCTGACGTTCATAAGCTTGCCGTTCCTCTGTTCTGCAAATATCCATACGTTCTTGTATTCTTCAAAGTTTCCCATGTGTCTTCCCTCCTCAGATGATGTGTTTTTCTTTCAGCATTGAGATTAGGTTTTTCGCCTTCTCCTTAGGGCTGTCGCCCTCCACACTCTGTCCTTCTCCCTTAGGCTTCGGCGTGAAGGATTTGAACACGTTGGTCGGGGAGGCTTTCAGGCCTACTGTCTTGAGGTCTACTCCTATGTCCTCTGCGTTCCACACCGTTATCTCCTTTTGGCATGCCTTTAATATCCCCGGCACTGACATGTATCTCGGGCTGTTCAGCTCTTTTATGGCCGTAAGCACGCACGGCAGCTTCACTTTCAGCTTCTCGTATCCGTCCTCGAGGGCTCTGTGTACGTAGGCGCAGCCTTCGGAAAATTCTATGCTCTTTACGTATGTCACCTGTGGAAGGGAGAGCTTCTCTGCTATCTGAGGGCCCACCTGAGCGGTGTCTCCGTCTATGGCCTGTCTTCCCGCAAGTATCAGGTCATAGTCTCCTATTTTCTTGATTCCAGCCGCTATGGCGTTTGACGTGGCCCACGTGTCTGAGCCTCCGAGTGCTCTGTCGGAAAGGAGGACGGCCTCGTCTGCTCCCATGGCTAAACATTCTGCCAGCATGTCTTTCGCCTGAGGAGGTCCCATGGTTACCACGGTTATGTGGGCGTCCTTTTCTCTGTCCTTTATCTCGAGGGCTGCCTCAAGGGCGCTGGCGTCGTCAGGGTTTAATATGGAAGGTACTCCTTCTCTTATCAGGGTTCCTGTCTGAGGATTTATCTTTATCTCCGTAGTGTCGGGCACTTGTTTTACGCATACTACTATCTTCATTTCTTCTCTTCCTCCTACTTGAATATCTCTCCGCTCATTACCATCTTCATTACTTCCGACGTGCCCTCATATATCTCTGTTATCTTGGCGTCTCTGTACATCCTCTCCACAGGGTAGTCCTTGATGTAGCCGTAGCCGCCGTGGAACTGGACTGCTTTGTTGGTCACATAGCTTGCGGCCTCTGAGCATGCCAGTTTGGCTTCTGCTGCCGCCACTGTTGCCGGCAGGCCCAGGTCTCTCCTGTTGCAAGCGTCGTACAAAAGGTATCTGGCTCCGTCTATCTTCACCTTCATGGAGGCCATCTCAAAGGAAAGGGCTTGGAACTTGTCAAGCGTCTTTCCGAATTGTTTTCTCTGTTTCATGTATTTTACCGTCTCGTCGAAGGCTCCTTGGGCTATTCCAAGAGCCTGAGCCGCTATTCCAAGTCTTCCCACGTCCAGCGACGACATGGCTACCTTGAAGCCTTTTCCCTCTTGTGAGAGGAGTCTGTCTTTTGGTATTCTGCAGTCTTCAAAGACCAGCTCTGCCGCTATGGAGCCTCTGATTCCCATCTTGTTTTCGTGTTTTGGCGCGGAAAAGCCTTTGTCTCCTTTTTCTACTATGAAGGCGCTTATGCCTTTCGTTCCTTTGCTCCTATCGGTCATGGCCATTATGATATATACTTCGGCTATACCGCCTCCTGAGATGAATATCTTTGAGCCGTTTAGCACCCATTCGTCTCCATCAAGCACTGCCTTGGTCTGGGTTCCTGCTGCGTCTGTGCCTGCGTTTGGTTCTGTCAGGCCGAAGGCTCCCAGCTTCTTTCCCGACAGGAGGTCAGGCAGGTATTTTCTCTTCTGTTCTTCTGTGCCGTATGTATATATGGGCCAGCAGCACAGGGCGTTGTGGGTCTGGATTATTACTCCGTGGGAGGCGTCTGTCTTGGAGATTTCTTCTATGGCCATGATGTACGTCATGTAGTCTGTTCCCGCTCCTCCGTATTCTGCAGGAAACGGCATCCCCATAAGGCCAAGCTTTGCCAGCTTGCCTATGGTCTCGTAGGGGTATATGGCTTTTTCGTCTATTTCGCTTGCTATGGGCGCTATCTCTTTTTCTGCGAATTCCCTCAGCATTTTCTTTACCATCTGTTGTTCTCTCGTGTATGTGAATTCCATTATGTCCTCCTTGTGTTAGTTATCATTAAAGACCGGTTTTCTCTTTTCTAAAAATGCTTTCATGCCTTCTTTTTGGTCTTCCGTGGCAAAGCACATGGCAAAAAGCTCGTTTTCTATGGCTATTCCGGTGTCTATATCGGTCTGCATGCCTCTGTCTATACAGGCCTTGGCGTATCTGAGCGCCGCAGGGGCATTTTTTATACAGGACTCTGCTAAAGCTTTCGCCTCGTCCATGAGCTTGCCCGGCTCTGCTATCTTGTTGATGAGGCCTATTCTGTCCGCTTCATAGGCGTCTATCATTCTTCCCGTGAATATCATTTCCTTGGCCTTAGCCGTTCCTATTCTTCTCGGCAGCCTCTGAGTGCCTGAAAATCCCGGCGTGATGCCCAGCGATACTTCCGGCTGTCCGAACTTGGCCTTTTCGTCGGCCACTATCATATCGCATGAGAGGGCCAGCTCGCACCCTCCTCCCAAGGCGAATCCGCCGACTGCCGCTATGGTAGGTATCTGGAGGAGCTCAATCTCCCTGAATACCGCCGAACCTCTTCTTCCCCACTGGCGGCCTTCTCTTACGTCGAAAACGCTCTGGACTCCTATGTCCGCTCCGGCGACAAAAGCTCTGCCGGCTCCCGTTATTATGAGAGCTCTTATGTCTTTGTCGGCTTTGACGGCGTCTATAGCCTGAGAAAGCTCGTCTATCACCTGACTGTTGAGGGCGTTGAGAGCCTTCTCTCTGGATATGGTGATAATCGCCGTAGCCTTGTCTTTTTCTAAGATTATGTAGTCTGACATTCCTCTTCCTTTCTGCCGGGCCGCTTCTATCTGGCCGGCGGCATATTAAGCGCATTTCCGAATAAATCATGCGCCGCTTCCTGTATTGCTTCTGCCACAGACGGATGGGCGTGAATAGTAGATATTATATCTGCTGCGGTAGCTCCCATCTTTATAGCCAGCGCGCCTTCTGCTATGAGCTCTGTGGCTTGAGGGCCGCAGATGTGAATTCCTAAAACTTTACCCGTGCCTGCTTCGGCTATTATCTTCACCAATCCGGAAGTCTCGCCCTCTATCAGGGCCTTCCCGCTGGCCATCATCGGGAATTTTCCCGTTATGTAGTCTATTCCTCTTTCGGAGGCCCCTTTCTCGGTGAGTCCTACTCCCGCCAGCTCCGGCGAAGTATAGACGCAGGAAGGTACTGTATCGAAATCTATATTAGGAACCTTTCCCATGATGTGTTCTACAGCCGCTATTGCCTCTGCCGAAGCTACATGGGCGAGCATTATGCCTCCCGTGCAGTCGCCGATGGCATATATATCTTCAGATGTGGTTCTGAAGTTTTCGTCTGTTATGATTCTGCCTCTTTCAGTCTTTACTCCTGCCGCTTCAAGGCCTAAACCTTCAGTGGCCGGGCGGCGCCCTACGCACATGAGGACCTTCTCGGCTTCGATCACGCTTTCCTCTCCCCGGTCATTGGTAACCTTTACCGAAAGAGCTTCGCCGGCCTCTTCTATGCCGCCTACCTTCGTTCCTGTGAGGATGGATACTTTATTCTTTTTCATTATCTTTCTCATCACAGCCATTATGTCTGAATCCATGTTCATCAAAATGTCCGGAAGCATTTCGACTATGGTCACTTTGCTTCCCAGACTGCTGTAGATGTGGGCCATCTCGATTCCTATGACTCCGCCTCCGATTATACACAGAGATCCGGGAATCTCGTCGAAGGACAAAGCCCCTGTGCTGTCCACTACTCCCGCCAGCTCCGCTCCTTCGATAGGCAATGCAGAAGGTACAGAGCCTGACGCTATGACTGCTTTGTCAAAAGTCAGCTCCGAAATTTCTCCTTCCGAGCGTATTTCTATGACTTTGTCCGAGGTGAATGCGGCAGTTCCCTTTATCACTCTGATGCCGTTGGCTTTCATCAGAGAACCGACGCCTGTCACCAGCTGCTTAACTGCCTGGGACTTTTTCTTTTGCATGGATTCAAAGTCGCAGGTCACATCTTGACCGACAATTATGCCGTTTTTACCTGCCTCCGTCCTGATTTTTTTGTAAAGATCCGCCGAGTGTATCAGCGCCTTGGTAGGTATGCATCCTACGTTGAGACACGTTCCTCCCATGGAATCTTTTTCTATCAGCGTTACTTCCGCCCCCAGCTGGGCCGCTCTTATGGCGGCGGTATAGCCTCCCGGGCCTCCGCCTATGATGACTGTTCTCATATTTACCTCCGCAAGGTTTATTTCGTTTTTTGCACATGTCAAAGCGCTATATCTAAATAAAGTATAGCAGTTTTAAAAATCAAATAAAAATATATATAAGTTATCGGAATTGATAACCTGAACGAATCCGCTATTCGTAAAATCCTTCGGTGGATTTTATCAAACTCATGAATTGATCCATATCATGGCCGAATATTACCGTCGCGTCATACTCTTCTTCATATTTCCTGATTGCCTCTATGGCCTCGAAATATCCTTCGTCATCATATATGGCTCCCGAGCGTCTGGCCGGAGGGCCGTAATAAAGCGCCGAATAAGCGGCGTCCGATACCAAGAGGAATGTGCCGCACTTTAAATCTACCTTGAGCGCCAGCATGCCGAAGGAATGTCCGCTTTTGAGATCTATCACAGATACGCCGTCGCATATGCTGACAGGCCGGTCAGAATTGATCGTCTTCCATCTCACTCCGAAATCTATCCAGTTCTTTACGTCACATTCCATGTGAAAGATGTCAGGCTCACCATTCTCATGGTCTTTCATGGTCTTCAAAAGCTCCTGTTCCTGAACATAAGTCACTGCCTGCGGAAACAGGTGGAGGCCTCCCGCATGATCGAGATGAAGGTGAGAGGCCACTACGTATCTTATCTCTGAAGGCTCTACGTCTATCTGCTTCAGGCGGCTTAGCAGAGTAGCTTCCCGGCCGAACACATAAGGGTTAGCGCACATGGCCTCAGGCCACGCTCCCTCCATAGCCTGAGGATGACATCCGGCGTCAAACAATATCTTTCCCTCCGGGGAATCTATCAGAAAAGCGCAGACGGGAATCGCCGCCTCGCCTCCTTCTTTTTCATCGGTTACGGGATTATCGCCTTTCATCACGATTTTTCCCAGATCCAGCACATACAGTTTCATTCGTTTCTCCTTTTCTCCGCCAAAAGATGGCGATATAAAATCTAAAGCCCCGAAGAGTTCAAATCCGGGGCTTTCAAAATTCCTTAGTCTAACAGAGAAGCCGGATCTTCCAGCAACTCCTTCATGCTGTTTATAAATTGCGCCAGCGGTACTCCCTGCAATATACGGTGATCGCCGCCGATGACCAGCTTCATCATCATCCTGACCGCTATAGTATCCTTTCCGTCATCCAGAACCACAGGCATCTTCTTCGCCGTACATGCCGTCATTATGGCCGGCTCCGGAGGCATCGGAAGAGGCACGGAATCGAAAGAATTAAGTTTTCCTATATTGGTGATTCCAAATGTACCGTCCGCATAATCGTCGGGGCTTAGCTTTCCCTCGTTAGCTTTGTCTATCAGAACTTTCATCTCCTCCGACAACTGGAAAATAGTCTTGTCCTGAGTCTCTTTGAGAACAGGAGCTACCAGTCCCTTCTTAGACGCCGTCATCACGCTTATGTTACATGACTTGTACATCTGTATCTGGGTCATATCCTCGTTGAAGGATGAGTTCATGATTGGTACTCTCTGAAGCGATATGCTGGCGGCCTTTACGATGTAGTCGTTTACTGTCAGCTTTACATTTCTCTCTTGGTTTGTCTTTTTTCTGAAATCCAATAGGTCTGTGACATCCACATATATTCCCTGATAGGACATGGGATATGCGCCGCTTACTTCCATCCTCTTGCCTATGGATTTAATCATTCCTTTATAAGGAATGGTCTGTGAAATCTGTTTCATGCTTGCTCTGTTCCTCCTGTCTCTCTTAAAGAAGTCCCGAGATATCCTCGCCCTCTTCTCCTATGATACAGATAGGTGTTCCGCAGTCATAGTCTTCTTCACATTCTACCAGAATCTTGAGAAGAGTGCCCGACTGAGGGCATGGAAATTCCATGGTGGACTTGTCTGTCATGAGTTCAAACAGCGGTTCTCCCTTTTCCACCTTGTCGCCTTCTTCATACATCCAAGAAACGATTTGTCCCTCTTCCATAGCTTCGCCCATCTTAGGCATATTCACAACTTTTGCCATCTTAATTTCCTCCTGTTTTTATTTCTTATCTATCATCTTTTTAGCTCTGTCTGCTATCTTTGCCGGCGAGAGCATTACGAAGTCTTCCATCGTAGGCGCCGCAGGTATTATGGTGTCCGGCAGAGTACATCTTTCCACCGGAGACTTTAAAACGTCGAAACAATCTCTGGTTACCTGAAATGCGATTTCTCCTGTGATGCCGAAAGTCTCAGTAAATTCATCTACCAGCAGCAGTTTTCCTGTACGCCTTACCGAGGCTATCACTGGATCCAGATCCAGAGGCCTGAGGCTTCTCAAGTCTATCAGTTCCACGTCGATGCCTTCTTCCCTGAGCATCTGGGCCGCCTTGGTAGCTTTGAGGACTGCCGTTCCAAATCCTGCTATCGTCAGCGCGTCGCCCTGACACACGACTCTGCTCTTTCCTATTGGAACTATGAAGTCCGGATCTACCGGTACTTCGCCTTTTATTCTGTACGCGGCAGCCTCTTCGCAGAAGAATACAGGATCGTCGTCACGGATAGCCGCTTTGAGCAGACCCTTGGCGTCCTCCGGCGTTGAAGCGCATACCACCTTAAGTCCCGGGAAAGCCGCAAACAGGCCGTATACGGACTGGCTGTGATGAGGGCCGGATCTCGTTCCTCCTCCGATGGCAGTCCTGACCACCCCCGGCATTTTTTCTATCTGTCCTCCGGACATATATCTGTATTTGGCAAGATGGTTGACTATAGGGTCTAACGAGCACATGCTGAAGTCCATCTTCATTATCTCCATGATAGGTCTCCAGCCGGTCATAGCGGCGCCTATTCCGAATCCCACTATAGCGTTCTCTGCCAGAGGAGAGTCGATGATCCTATCCGGGCCGTACTTGTGATAGAGGTCTCCTGTGACTCCGTAGGCTCCTCCGAGAATACCTACGTCCTGCCCCAAAAGTATAACTTTTTCATCGCGGGCCATTTCCTCGTCCATCGCCAGACGCAGAGCCTGCATATATGTCATTTTTTTAGTTTCCATATATCTCCTTACCTCCTTAGCATCCGGCGTATATGTGCTTCAGCGCTACTTCAGGCTGGCTGTAAGGGGCGCTTTCGGCATATTCCCACGCATCAGTCAGCTGCTCTTCGACTCTGTCATCTATGGCCTTGAGCTCTTCATCGGTCACGCCGTACTGTTCCTTAAGCTTTGCCGTAAGCATATTGATGGGATCTTTTTCGAGCCACGCTTTCTGCTCTGCGGGATCCTTATACTTAGTGCCTGCCTCGTTAGGCGCATGGCCCATCTTTCTCCATGTCATTATCTCCAGTATCATAGGGCCGTTGCCCTCTCTCACATATTCGGCGGCCTTCATCGTCGCTTCATAGACTTCTTCCACGTCGTTTCCGTTTTCCACCGTCACTCCCGGTATTCCGAAGCCTGCGGCTCGCGTTGATAGTCTGTTCAGCCCCGTCATCTTTCTGAAGTCTTCTGAAATTGCAAAGAAGTTGTTCTGTATTATGAAAAGCACCGGAAGCTTAAAAGCAGCCGCCATATTTACGCCTTCATAAAAAGGTCCCTCGCAGGTGGAGCCGTCTCCCGAATAAGCTACGGCTATGTTTCCCTTGCCCTCGTGTTTGAAGTTGTAGGCGAATCCCACCGGTACCGTGTAACATGGTCCCAGAGTGCCTCCCAGCACATAAAGATTCTTTGACGCGTCTACAAAATGAGCTTCTCCGGCCTTGCCTTTGCATGTACCGGTAGATTTAAGCAGCGTCTCTGAAAGCATTGATCTCATATCACAGCCCCTCATCAATATATGAGCGTGGCTCCTGTGATGAGGACAAACTATATCCGTATCTCTGAACGCTTTCATCGTTGCAGTTCCTACAGCCTCTTCTCCGATACCCAGATGAGTCATTCCGAGAGGTTTGCCGTTTACATAGGCGTCCCAAAGCAGCTCGTCGAATCTTCGGCTCTTTACGAGGTTCTCATAAAATTCAAGCAATAAAGATAAATCTGCCATCTTGATCTATATCCTCCGTTTTCGTGATTTTTCGTCAAACATATCCGGCCTGCAAGGCCGATATCTTTCTTTCTCTATCTTTAATGTTACTTGTTTTTCTCGAATTTTGCCAATACACAAAATTCATAGAGCTTTATTACAAGGATTTATACTGAATCCGACGGGCCGTTAGGCTCAAATATCACCTTGACGGTTTCTTCATCGTTTCGCATCATGTCCATCCCTTCAAAAAATTTCTCGAGAGGGAGAACCGCTGTGACTGCCATGCACGGATCTACCTGACCTGTCTCCATAGCTCTGAGGGCCTGATCTATCCTGTAATGTGAAAACGTCGAACCGATGTAGCTGAGCTGCCTTGTGGCAAACATCTTAGTGTCTATCTCCACCTTCTTCGACTCCCGGACATTATTCTGAAACGCATAGTTGACAAAAGTTCCGCCCTTTTTCAGCAGCTCCAAGCTTTCAGTTATCAGTTCTGAATCGGCCGTTGTATCTATTATGTAGTCCAGCCCGTGAGGGAAGCGCTCTCTTAAGGCCGACCAGCAGCCTTGTCGATTCTCTCTGTCCACAAGAACGGTTTCTGCTCCGATTTTCTCTATATTCTTCAGCTTGCTGCTGACGCTGTCCATGACCGTCACAGAAGACACCTGCGCGCTGGCAGTCATCTGCGCAATTACGGTTCCGCTGGCTCCGCAGCCCAATATGAGTACATCTGCTCCGTATTTGAAATTACATCTCTCCATGCAGTTAAATGCACACGCCACCAGCTCGCTCATGGCAGCTTGCTTCATGGATACGCTGTCCGGTACTATGTGAACGAGACTTTCATCTACTGCCACAAGCTGGGCGAAGCCACCGTTCATGGTCTGGCCGTATGCTTCATTTCTGTCACAGAACTGAACTTCTCCTCTGCGGCAGAAATAACAATTTCCGCAAGGTTTATTAGCGTCCGCCGTCACTCTGTCTCCCTTCCTGACGCGGGTCACCTTTTCTCCTGTCGCCTCCACTATGCCGGAATATTCGTGTCCCGGTATCAGCGGATATCTGCCGAAGACGGAGTATCCGCCGTCGTGAGCAAAATCGGCCGGCTTGCAGATGGCCGACGCGTATACTCTTATCAGCACGTCCTCCGGACCGCATACAGGGTCAGGTACATCTGTAAAAATGGCGTTATCCCTTCCTCCTTTTTTATATAAAACTGCTTTCATCATCGTCTCCCATTTATTTCATCAAGTTTGCTGCCGTAGGCAGTCAATTTCTCTATCTCTTCTTCTGTCATAGCGGCTCTGGGGCCTACCACCCTCATCCCGTATTCTACTATTATCCCCAGTTCCTTTCTCAAATCATAGTAGGCACAATGTCTTCCGAGATGATACAGGTCGTAGAGCGGAATCTTTCCCAATTCGTTTTTTAAGTAGTCTATTCCCTCCTGTCTGTTGACCATCCGTATGTTGAGATGATGTATGCCGGGGCCGTTTTCTCTCAAGAAGTCTGTAAACGGGTTTACCTCATCTTCATAGCCTTTAAGAGGAGCAAACATTTCTATATCCATTCCGCCCATGAAAAAGTTGTACTGTTCATAGTGGAATTCTCCTTCTACGCCGTTATACTTGACTTCTTTCAGCCTGCCTTCTCTATAGGCGTCTGTGGAATCAGAATAGGAAAGAGAGTCCTCGTCTATTCCGAAAAGCCTTCTGAAGGACTCCAGACCCTTTTTCAGGTCAGGAACTACTACGGCTACTTGGCAAACCAAATCCATATTGAGTTTAGTCATCTTATTCCTCCGTTCCATAAGCCTTCTTCAAGGCTTCTACATCCCGGCGTGCTGCGTCTATATAGTCGACTGCGCCTTTCATCATGGACGGATGGTAATACATATTTTCAGACACTATCCATCCTCTGAATCCAATCTCCTTGACCGCCCGGGCCGATTCTTCAAAAAATGTGATTCCCGTTCCAAAAGGAACCAGCGGAGACTCTACATTGACATATCCGTCCCTGTTGCCGCCGTTATCCTTGATGTGAAAATGATCCATTCTATCTTTTCCCAGCGCTCTTATCATGTCAGGCGGATATCCCGTACCGTACATGCACGGGTTGTGGGTGTCGAAGCATAATTTGAGCTTTCCGCCGTATCTGTCGATATAAGTAAAATGATCCTCAAGGGTCATATCAGTCTCAACCGCTATGTTTATTCCGTATTCTTCTCCCAAGGCTACCGCATAATCGGTAGCGGCTATGGCATAGGCTTTCTTCGCCGGATCGTTGAGCCTCATGGCGTCTATGGTCACGCAAGGTACTCCCATCTCCGACGCGGCTATGATGCCTTGCTTGATGCTCTCTGTGCATATGCGTCCTTCTCTGCTCTTTGGCCTGTTTCTGTAATATCCCTGATGTCCTAAAGTATAGAGATGTATTTGAGGATAGCTCATGCCGTATTTGACGGCAATATTCAGATAATAGTCCTGTACTCTCTTGTTTCTCAGCGGGAAGCCCTGCATGGAGCCGCCTCCGTCGCCCAGCTGTACTCCCGTAAACCCTGCTTCATGAGCCATCTTTACTGCCAAGTCTCCCCAGCACGGAAAGGCCCACTCGCAGGCTGCAAATTGAAATCTCGTCATCATAGTCCTCCGCCAAAAACTGTCTTCATTAACTTTACATCTCTTGACGCCGCTTCGCAGAAATCGCCGCCGACCTTGTTTATCTGCCCGCTGTAATACGGAGTCTCAGATACCACCCAGCCGCTGATACCGCTTTTCTTTATCGCCTCGGCGCTCTGTAGGAAGTCGGCGTCTCCTGCGCCCAATGTTGTATTTTCGCCTCCCTGGCGTGTTACGAATCCATCGGCGCCGGCTTTCAGATCTCTTGCCCTGATCTGTCTTATGTATTCCTTTCCCAGCTCCTGTATCATCTCGGGAGCTTTCCCTGCGGCGCAGACCACAGGGTCCAGAGTATTAAAAGAGAGCTTAACCTTTCCCTCTGTCCTGTCCACTATCTCCTTCTGCCACCGGGCCGTTCCGTCGCTGACTATCAGCAGCTGTACTCCATTTTCCTCTGCGATAGTCTGAGCGTATTTTATCTTCTGAAAGGCATATTCATGCTGAAAAACTCCGAAGAGCCCTCTCACAGGCAGAGTCACCTGCGGTATCCCCATAGCGGCTGCTGATTCTATGGCTTTTTTAATCGTTTCACGGCAATGCTGCCCCTGCTTTGAGTCGTCGGAATTTTTAATAAACCCCTGATTCTCCAGCAGATATAAATATATACCCATGAGCTTTATCCCATGTTTGGCTGCGGCCTCCATATAGTCGTCCTGAATAAAAGGATCCGTCAGTGGAAAATTGTCCTGTCTGCTGAGATCAAGACCCAGCCTCTCATATTCCACAAATCCGTTGTTGTCGGGATGTGGCTGCAAATATCCTCCGCCGTCTGTGATTTCTATTCCGTCAAAGCCTGCCTCGGCGGCCATCGCTACCGCCAGAGACCCCCATACGGGAAAGCAGTATTCGCAGGATGCAAATTTAAATTCCTTCATTTTGTCTCCCTTCGTCTCATCTTCCCTCGGATGGACCGTTTGGCTCTATGATTATCTTGATAGCCTCGCTGTCGCTCATATTCTTGTCCAACGCTTCAAAGTAGCGGTCGAGAGGATATACGTCAGATATGATAAATTCCGGGTCCACTCTGCCGGTCTCCATGGAGCGCAGCACCTGCTCAAAATTATGATGCTGAAAAGTAGTTCCCATATAGCTGAGTTCTTTTCGGGCTATGAGGGACATGTTGAGTGTAATATCTTTTTTGTCTGTAGAAGCAAAGGAATAATTCAAGAATTTGCCCTGAGCTTTGAGAAGTTCAAAGCTGCTTTCTATGAGCTGCGCATTGCCGCACGCGTCTATTATCACATCAAAGCCTTTTGGGAACTGCCTCTTTAATTCAGCTTCATGTACAGCGTAATCGCTCCTGTCCACCAGCACCGTGTTGACGCCCTTCGTCTCTATCTTCTTTAGCTTGCTCTTTACAGAGTCTATTATGGTGACCGTTCCGGCCTGAGTGTTTTTAGCCAGCATGGCCAAAAGCATGCCGCTGGCCCCGCTTCCCAGAATAAGTACGTCTGCCGCCTGCGGTATCTGACATCTGTCTATGCAGTGATACGCGCAGCCCACCAGCTCGCTCAGCGCCGCCGCTCTCATGGACACATTGCCCGGTACGGCGTATACGTGGCTTTCGGGAGAGACCACCAGCTCCGCAAAGCCTCCGTCAATGCTCTGACCGAGGGCTTTGTAATTTTCACAGAAAGCGAACTGTCCTCTCTGACAGTAATAACAGGTCATACATGGTGCGCCGTTATCTACCGCCACCCTGTCTCCCGGTTTAAATCTCGTCACTTTTTTTCCTACGGCTTCAACTATGCCGGCAAACTCGTGTCCCGGTATTACAGGATATTCTCCCAACATGGAAGTTGCGTTGTCGTGACTTGAATCCGCAGGTTTGCATATTCCGCAGGCCATTACTCTTATCAATACTTGGGTATCTGCGCAGACGGGATCCGGAACCTGAGAGATTTCCGCGTTGTCCCGTCCGCCGCTCTTATACAATAGCGCTTTCATTTTTTCCTCCTATATCAGACTCCTAACGTCCTCCTCATACTCTGGCGCAGGGCCCTGTGATTTCGTCATGCAGAGCGACGCAAAGGCCTGTATCCTGTTCAAAATCATATATCAGATACACGTCTTCCCCGCTCTCTTCTATCAGAGAAGGTTTTAGACCTTCCTCCTCATATCTTTCTATCAGTTCTTCCCGGTTTTCTGGATATACCATCAGATGATGGAACCCCGGGCCTCTCTTTGATAATGCGTCGGAATAAGGGTCGCCGCCCGATTTGTTTTCCGGCTCTATCAGTCTGACTCTGACTCCTCCCATGTCGAAATCCGTATAGCTGTACCGGCACGTTATCTCTTTGCCCCGGTATATATGCTTGACGTTTTCGGCGCTCTTTCCTGTCCTGACAGAGCCCGGGTCAAATTCCACCATGGTTCTCCAGTTCTCTGTGGCTTCCTTCAAATCCTCTACCACGCATACTATACCGAAGATCTGTTTTATCTGTTGTCTTTCCATCATCTTCATCCTTCAAAAAATCTTTTCGGGTTTTCTATGGTTAAGTTCCACAAGTATTCAGGGTCGACTCCCATCTCCGCCAGTTTTCCGAATACTCTTTTCTTTATGAATAAGAATCTCTCGGGGCATATGCCTCCGATGTATTCGAGTATATCCTCAGGCTGATAGTCGAACAACGTTGACATGCTGAATATATCGTGAGAAAACAACATTCTGTCACCCATGCCTTCATCCAGCATAGTCTTTATGAATTTTATCCTGGTTTCTGTCGCTACCGCATACTCTCCCGGCAGCGTTATTATAGGCATCCTGTCTATGCCAAGCCACACTCCCTGATCGTATATCCACTTTACGAAATCTATATCGGTAGTCTCCGGAATGTGTCCTACAGAAACGTCCTTCATGTCTACTCCCACTTCTTTCAGAAGTTTCAGCTGATGTCTGGGGGTCTCCGTAGGGCAGTAGGTATGAAGCATGATCTTCTTGCCCGTCTCTATCTGCGCCATACCTACGGCATGATGAGTCTTTATGTTCCACGGCGTAGGGCCTTCCTTGTCCATAGCCGCCTTCAATATGCCGGCTTTGATATCTGTACCGTCACAGCCTTTATTTATATCGTCTGCAAATGCCGTCGCCCATTTTTCCTCCGGAATAGATCCGGCGTAAGGCGGCTCCATTCCCCACCAGCCGGTGGTGGCTATTATATTTACTCCAGTCTTCTGGCTGGCTCGTTTCAACCCTCTCACATCTCTGCCAAGGCCTACAGGCGTCGCGTCTACTACTGTTTCTATCCCGTTGGCTTTCATTTCTTTAAGGTCTTTCTCTATCTTCTCTTCGGTGCCTTCTTTATAAAGCTGAGGATAGCTGAGGGCAACGCCCATGCTGGAGCTGTATATGTGCTCGTGCATAAGAACCGATCCCAGTTTATTCGTATCCACATTACCTCTCACTGTTTGAACTGTTTTCATTTTTATTCCTCCATGGATTTGTTCGTTATCTGCAAAACCGGGCGAATACGGTACGCTTGCTGTGTCTTACAGAGGAGCTGACCGATAACGCCCGGTTCATATTGTCTGTTTCTTGATCAATTTAAAGGGGAGCTTTCGCTCCGAACGATTCAAAGCAGGCTCTGCGGGCTTTCTCAAAGCCTGCCAAAGCAGTTTACACCTGTCATTTCCATTCTGCGGTCCATTTTGCCAGAGCCTCTACTATCTCTGTTCCCGGCAGTCCCTTGCTGTCAAGTTCTGCTGCCTTCTCCAGATTGGCTTCTTTTACAAGTTCCATAAACGCGTCATGCTGCTGGTCAGTCAGGACGACCTCCTTTGTGCCGTAAGTCTCTTCTGCCCATTCCATGGCGCCTTCCTCGGCGGCTTTAAAGCCTTCTACATTGGCTTTTTCCACCACGCTTCTTATCTCTTCGCTGTCGATGATCTCTTTGATGTCGTCAGGAAGGCTGTTCCATGTGTCCATATTCATCAGGTGTCCCGGAGCGCTGGCATAGCTTAGATTAAGCTTTACGCAGTATTTGCATACTTCGGCAAAGTTGCAGGACTGAAGAGTCTCCGTAGGTATCAACATTCCGTCGTACATGTTCTTCTGAAGCGAAGAATACACTTCAGAAAACGGAGTATTTACAGGAGTAGCTCCGCATTTTTCCACAAAGCCGTTCCAGTCTGCTTCGCACCATATGGTCAGTCCCGCCATGTCAGAAGGCTGTTTCACCTCTTTATTTACAGTCAGCAGCTGATACATGGTGCCGCCGTTAAATCCCTGAGCCAAGACTTTTACGTCTTTAAACTCGTCGGATATGGCGTCGAATTCTTCATAGAGTCTGTAAGAAAAATCCACTGCGGCGTCTTCCGGAATACCTGACGTCAAGCTCTTCCATACTTCCGAAATGTTGAAGCCGTCATTGGCGTATCTGTGGACGTCTGCTATATCCGCAACGCCTGAAAGCAGCTGCTGATATTCTGTGTTAGCGTCTATCAGTGTATCGTCGTAGTAGAAAGTAAACGTAACTCTTCCGTCTGTAGCTTCTGTTACAGCGTCTGCCCAAGTGCGCCAGCTTTCCGCCTGGAAATTAGACTCGGAGACGGCTAAACTGAACTTAAGGTTGTAATTCTCCTCACCGGCTTCCGATGATTTCCCGCAGGACGTAAAGGCAAACACCAGCAAAGCTATGAGCATCACGGTCAAAAGTTTCTTCTTCATAATATTGTCCTTTCTTCAACTCATCACGCCAAGAAACAGATATTTAAAGGTTCTTCTTCCGGTATCATCTAACGTTCCCTGTAATTTTTCGGATTACCCGCTCTCGGGTCGCAGGCCATAGGACCTACCACTACGCTTCCTATCTCCAGGATTACTCCCAGTTGATCCAGCAGATCGTAGAAATAACAATCCTTGACAAAGCCGTTCTCGTCAGGTTTTCCCAAGACGGCCTTCTGCATAGGCACTATCCCCATATCGCTCATGGTCTTCTTGAAGCCTTCTCTGTCTGCCATTCTGACGGCTATATGCTGTATACCGCTCTTTCCCCCGTTTCTTATGAGAAAGTCTGAATACGGATTGCCAGGATTTTTATCCAGAGGCTCTATTATTTCAATGTCCATATTCCCGAGGTCAAACCGGCAGTATTTTATGAAAAACTGACACGGGCTGCCGTAATAGTTGCCTCCGTCAAACTCGCCCTTATCGAACAGATCTTTAGTACAGCGTTTTATGACGGCGGAATCATCTATATTGAACAGGTTTTTCCAGTTATTCAAAAGGCCTTCCATGTCAGAAGTGGCTATAGCTATCTGAAAGACAAAATGCACATCTGCTTTTTTCTCTGCCTCGGGCAGGATCTTTACTTCTTGTATCTTCGTCATCTTCGGATCCTCCTAATTCGTCCGCAGGCTCCTTTGTGATCTCATATCATAGTCTACTGAGCCGCCCACTCGGCAACTGCTTCTACCATCTGTGTTCCTGGCAGTCCCTGTGAATCGAGTTTCTCGGCCAGAGTGCCCTTAGCTTCTGTAAGCAGTTCTAGGAACTCAGCTTCTGCCTCCTCAGTAGGAGTCACTACAGTTACGCCGTAAGTGTCCTGGGCCCATTTTATAGAAGATTCTTCAAGTCCGAATCCATCTTCTCTGTTGGCATCCTCAAGTTTTTTGATGAGTTCTTCATCGTTGATGATGGCTTTAAGATCATCAGGCAGGCTGTTGTATACGTCCATGTTCATCAGATGTCCCGGGCCGCTCATATAACAGAAGTTTATCATAGTCACATAGTCGCAGACTTCAGCAAAGTTGCATGACTGAAGAGTCTCGGCGGCGATCATCAGTCCGTCGTACATGTTCTTCTGAAGTGAAGAATACACTTCTGAGAACGGTGTATTTACAGGCGTGGCTCCGCAGGCCTTTATGAACTCATTCCAGTCTGCCTCGCACCATATAGTCATTCCTTTAAGATCGGCAGGAGTCTTGACTTCTTTATCAACAGTCAGGATATCGTAGGCTCCGCCTCCGGAATATGTATGAGCGAGTATCTTCACATCTTTGAACTCGTCAGCTACATCAGGAAATTCCTCCAGGAACTTATATGACAGAGAAGTCTGCTGATCTACAGGTATACCTGCCGTCAAGAGCTTCCAGTTCTCTGTAATGACGAATCCGTCTGAAGCATAGCGGTGTACGTCGGCGATATCGGCTACTCCCGATACAAGCTGCTGATACTGAGCATTGGCGTCTACCAGGGTATTATCGTAATAGAAAGTAAACTGCAATCTGCCATCGGAAGCTTCTGTGACAGCGTCGGCCCACTCTCTCCAGTTTTCCGCCATAAAGTTACTTTCTGAAGGCTCCAGGCTTATTTTAAGATTATAAACCTTATCGTCTCCGCTTGCTCCGCCTCCGCAGGCTGTCATCGCAAAAATCATCACGAATATCAGCAATACTGCTAAAATCTTTTTCCCTTTCATTTGTCTACCTCGTCTAAGTTTTTTAGCTGACAATAATTTGTCAGTCTTCTTGACATAAATTTTAACAAGATCTATTCAAAAAATCCAAGTTTTAAAAGTAATATGGAGATATCACTTTTAATTATATAAAACTTATATCATACTTAGCTACTCTTTCCTCCGCACCGGAAGAAGTTACCATAAATATGTTTGAGCAGGGTCTCTTTTCTCCTGTCCTTATGAAAAACTTGGCGTCCTTTACCTTTTCTCTGAAATCCGCAAAAGAAAGATAGCCCACCTCCTGATTGTGTACCATGTGCAGTATCTGATCGTGGAGATATTCGTTAGACGATACGACGCCCTCCATCAATACCATTTCCTGAACTGCTACTTCATTCAGGCAAGCCTTCAGAACCGGCAGGAACTCCGGCATGCCTGCTACCACTGACAGATCTATCCTCTTTGCGTCTTTGGGAATGGGAAAGCCCATGTCGCAGATCACGAAGCTGTCCATATGCCCCAGGTCTGCCAGAGCATAAGCTAAATCCGGATTTATAATTCCTCTTTTCTTCATAATATTATCCTCCCCAGCGCCGTTTTCTTTTCGGCAGCTTTAAAAAAATCCGGGCGCATGTCTTAACGCACCCGGATAAAAGATATATTTTTTGCTTAAGTTATAGCGTATCCTAACACTGAAGGCAGCCATTCGCATATGGCCGGGAATGCCACCAGCAGTCCCAGTCCCACAAAGTCGGCAATCAGGAACGGTATGACGCCTTTGAATACATCTACCAGAGGTTCTTTTGCCAGGCCTTTCAGGAAGAATGCGGTCATTCCCATAGGAGGAGTCAATCCGCCGATGTCTCCCATCCTTACTAAGATTACTCCGAACCAGATGGCCGAGAATCCGCAGTCCTGAACGATAGGCAGGAAGATTCCCACGGTCAGTAAAACCATGGACATGCAGTCTACGAACATGCCTAAGATTATATAGACGATCAGTATTACGAGGATCAGAAGTATATTAGGCAGGTGCATATTCATTACAGCGTGAGAGATAGTGAACGGCAGGCCGGACAGGGCTATCATCTGTTTCATTATCATAGCAGAGGCTATTATGATATATATCATACCTATCATGCTTCCACCTGATATGAGTATCTGTTTGAATATCTTAAAGCTCATCTTCTTCTGGAAGCATGCGATTATGAATGCAAGAGCAGCGCCGAGAGCGCCGGCCTCTGTAGGCGTACAAAGTCCCAACAGTATTCCGCCCATTACGAAGAGGATGACTACGAGCAGAGCCCCCACATCCTTGAGGGCTATCAGCTTTTCTTTAGCTGAAGTCTTAGTGCTTCGAGGTCCTGCGTTGGGTTTTACTTTGCACCAGATCAGAATCACTATGACATACAGTCCTGCCATCAGTAATCCCGGCATGATTCCGGATATGAGAAGTGTTCCTATGGATGTGCCTGTCATCATGCCGTATACGATGAACATGGACGAAGGAGGAATCAGGTCTCCCAACTCCGAACCTGCGGCAATAGAGCCTAATGCCATCTTTTTATCATATTTATAACGAGCCATTTCAGGCAGGGCTATAGCTCCCACCGCCATGATAGAAGCCCAAGGGAAAGCTGTTACAGCTGCAAATACAGCGCATGCTATTATAGTGGCGATACAAAGTCCTCCCGGAAGTTGTCCCAGCCACGTTCTGCAAGATGAGTACAGAGACGTTCCCATGCCTGTCTCTGTTATAATGGTGGCCATCAATATGAACATGGGCAGTACGGCATAGTCGTAACTCGATACCATGGAAAACAGCGCCGTGCTGGTAACCGATATGGCTCCATTTATGCCGTTTATAAATATGAGTCCTGCGACGCCGCTGGCCAGCATGGCATAGCAGATCTTTACTCCCATCAGCGCCAGGATAAAGAAGAGAACGATGGCTCCAAGGCCTATCCAACAAGCAGTAGTCATCATTGTTCCTCACCTCCGTCAACGTCTTTATCTGCTTCAGCCTTTTTCAGATCTTCTTCGAGAGCTTTTTCGGCCGCTTCTTCTGCTCCCTGAGTTACGAAAGCAGCGACAAAACCTTCTCCTGCTCCTTCTGTGCCCTCAAGAGCGTTCTTCTCCTCAAGGCTGCGCACTACTTCTTTGCCTGCTGCTATCCTGAAACAATCAATCATTTCCAGCGCAGCTGCTATAGTAGTTATCAACATTCCTACTGCAAACAGCCATCTGAATATCCACGTAGGAAGTCCTGCAGTAGTGGTGGTTTCCATGACCAGAGTTCTCTGATACGCATATACCACCAATACATACACGGTGAATAACATTATTACCATCGTAAATATACCGGAGATTCCCTCGGATACAGCCCTTTTCTTAGGCTTCAGATGACTTGTTATTATATCCATCTGTGAATGTGCCGATTTAAACGTGGCAAATGGTATGGCAAAGGACGCCGTTCCTGCCGCGCACAGTCCGCAGAGTTCGTAGACGAACCTTATATTGAAATCTGCTACTGTTCTGGTCAGCATATTCGTAAACATGAATATAGTAGAGATACACAGGAAAATTCCTGCCAGGATCGCCAATATTTCGCTGCTTTTTTCAACAAAGGCAATCTTTTTCTTGTCATAATTGCTCATGATTTTACCTTTCCTAAAATGTCTTATTCATACTGTTTACTCAGCTCTATCATCGCATTCAAAATCTCGGTTCCAGGAAGTCCCTCAGAATCGAAGGTTGCCGCAATGCTCTTCTTCGACTCGTTGAGCACATCTATGAATTTCTGCTGTTCTTCAGCGGACAATTCTATCACTTTAGTTCCGTGATTATCTATAGCCCACTGAATTCCTTCCTGTTCAGCTTCGTGGGCGCTCTTCTCCATATTGCTCTCGATGAAGTTGACTACTTCCTCATCGTTGAACACCGCCTTTATATCATCAGGCAAGCTGTTCCATACGTCCAGATTCATAAAGTGTCCGGGCTGCGTAAGATAATTGAGGTTCACCATGGTGCAGTACTGACATACTTCCGCAAAGTTTACTGACTCCAGCGTCTCTGCAGCTATCAGCAATCCGTCGTACATATTTTTCTGAAGTGAAGAATATACTTCCGACCAAGGAGTGTTTACAGGAGTTGCTCCCATTCCCTTTACGAAATCGTTGAAGTCTGCCTCGCACCAGATTACCAGTCCCTTCATATCGTCTACTGAGTCCACTTCTTTATTTACTGTTAGAAGCTGATATGTACCGCCGTCAAAAGCGTAAGCCAAAGGGTGTATACCTGATGTTTCCTCTTGAAGTTCAGGAAATTCTTCAAAAAGTGCTTTTGTTATGGCTACTTGTCCTCCTATCGGAGTTCCCATTGTGAATCCTTTCCATTTCTCCAGCATAGTGAATCCGTCTGACGCATATCTGTGGATATCCGCTATGTCCGCTACTCCGGCCGTAAGCTGCGCATATTCACTGTTGGCGTCTATAAGAGTACTGTCGTAATAGAATGTGAAAGTGACTCTTCCGTCAGTTTTCTCGGTTATCATATCCGCCCACTCTTTCCAGAGCTGGCTCATACGGATATTCTCACTGCCGGCGATACTGAATTTTAAGTTCCATGTTTCCTGGTCGCCGCTGCCTCCACTCTTTCCGCAGGCTGTCATCGCCAGGACCATGATGAAGATCATACCTAACACTAAGATTTTCTTTTTCATGACTTTACCTCTCCCTTATAAAATAGATAAACGAACTTGATAATGGCGTATTAAGTGACAAATAATTGTCACTTTTATGTTTAAATAGTAACAATTCTATATCTATTAAGCAAATTGAAAAAAGGAATATAAAAACATAACTTAGTTTTATATAGATGTCAGATGTTGCCGCCAGCGCTGCGACCATCCTCTTTAAAACTTTTTTTCATGGTCTCAAGGTCGCAAGAGGCCAAAGCGATGAAATCCGCCTCGCCATCGTTCATAGGAGGAAGATAATAATAGTTTTCCGTCATCAGCCATCCCTCAAAGCCCATGTCATTTATGATCTTTACAGACTGTTCGTACTTTCCGTCTCCTGTTCCCAGAAGCACGCAGCCTCTCTGGCCGGGAACGAACAGTTCCTTTTTACTGTCCTTCAGGTGAAAGTGGCTTATCATGTCTTTCCCGAAAGATGTCATCTGGCCGCAGGGATCTCCGCTTCCGAACCTGAGAGGGTTAAGTATGTCCATGCATATCTTTATCCTGCTTCTGTCTTCAAAAGCCCCGGAAAAATCTAAAAGTTTATATATCTCCTCTATGGGAATAGCCGATTCTACAGCTATCTCTATTCCGGCTTCTTCTGCCATCCTTGAAGCCAGCCTAAGATGGGCCGCTGAATTCTTCAGCTGTTCCTCGTTCCTTGGATCTGCGGTTATCACTACGGTCCTTATATTCATCTTTTCGCAGGCTTCAAATCCCTTTGTCAAACTCTCTATGGCATGACGGCCGCAAGACGAGTCCGGCAGATAATTGAGAGTTCCTTCTGACAAAAGCGCGCCTAAGTTCAAAGAATGCAGCTTAATTCCGTATTTCAGAGCGGCCTGATTGTAGCTTTCCTGTACTTTTTGATTATTAAGCGGAAAAGCAGCCAGTCTCCCTCCTGCTTCTCCGATCTGCATCCCCTCGAAGCCGGCTTCTGCCGCTATCTCTATGGCAGTCGCCCCGGAGACGGGCAGCGACCATTCGCATATTCCCAATTTTCTTTTCATGATATCCTCCCGGATCCTCCCTCGGCCTAATCGCTAATTTTAAAATGACGCGGCGTTCATCGTGAAAATACATTGTCCGGGAACCATACCCGGACAATGTACAAGGAGTAAAGTTATTTGAGCCGGATCATGCCGGCATTTTCCGTATGTAATCACTTCACCTGCATTGAAGCGTCCTGGTGAGCCTGCATAGCGCGAGTTCCCGAATAGCCTCCGTCGATAGGAAGAACCTGGGCTGTTATCTGCCTTGCCTCATCTGACACCAGGAAGAGGTATCCGTTAGCTATATCCTGAGCTACGTTGATCCTCTTGGTCGGCGTTATGCTGAGGAAATTATCGTCTATGCTTCCCGGGATATGGCTGTTATTATTAGTCCTAGTGAATCCCGGCGCAACGCAGTTTATATTTATTCCGTATTCTCCCATTTCGAGAGCTATCGCTCTTGAAAAAGCTATGATACCTGCCTTGGTGGCAGCATAGATCGAACCGTTGCGTTCTCCCTGAAAAGCCGCCGTGGAGGACGTGCTGACGATTCTTCCGCCGCTGCCCTGCTTGATCATCTGCTTGCAGGCCAGCTGTATCATATAATATGTAGCCTTCATGTTCAGATTTACCGATCTGTCAAAGGAGGCGAAGTCTGTCTCAAGAAACGGCAGCTTGCATCCCCATCCCGCGTTGTTGATGAGTATGTCGACTTTACCGAACTCTTCTACTGCTTTTTCAAATATGTTTTCTCTGTCCTTCTGTTCGGTCAGATCGGCGACTACAGCCACTGCTCTTCCGCCCTCTTTGCAGATTTCCTGAGCGGCTTTTTCTGCTGCTTCTTTATCCATATCGACTATGACGATAGCAGCGCCCTCCTTGCTGAACGTCTTTGATGTAACGTAACCGATACCTTTGGCTCCACCTGTGATGACAGCCACTTTTTCCTCTAATCTTCCCATGTTAGAGTCTCCTTTCGTCTTCTTCTATTTTTCATTTTTGTTTTTTTCTTCGTAATACGTTTTGGCCATAGGGCCGACTACCATATCTCCAAGTTCTGCTATAAACCCGAAAAGGTCTCTGAAATCGTATGTCTCAAGTTTTAGATCGCCTGTCCTGCTGAAGACATGGGGAGGAATACCCTTCTCTGCCATGATACTGTCTATGACGCTGCGGTCTTCAAGCTTCATATTTATATGATGTATCCCCTGCCCGTGTATATTCAGCCAATCCGAATAAGGGTCTCCTCCCTCTTTGCAGAGGGGTTCTATATATTCGAAATCTATACCGCCGAAGTTCAGTCTGGCAGTCTTTATGTAGAATTCGACCGGCACACCGTTATACTTGTTTTCTGTGACGATGCCCTGCTGAGCCTTTTCTTTCGTTGATTTTATGACTATGCTCTCTTCGTCCAGTTCAAAATAAGTCTTCAGATTTTCTATGGTCTTTTCGACATCTTGCACTACCATCCCTACCTGAAACACGATCTCTGCTTTTGTCTTATTCATTTACACGCCTTCTCTCTTGTCTTCCGCCGCCTTTTCAGCGCAGCAATTTCTGCATATCCTCAGGCGTCATGCCTCTTATATAGCTTCCTATATCTATCCTTTTAGCGATATGAAAAGCAAGATTTTCATCTATCCGTATTCCCTCAAGGGCTTTCTCCACGTCGGCGATTTCTCCGGCGCCGAAAAAGTCTCCGCTTATGGAAATCTCCTGTATGACGCCATCCTTAACCTGCGCATTTGCCTCCACTGATCCGAACGGATATCTATGATGATTGTAATAATTGTAGTTGCCTGATTTTCCGTAGTTCCACTGCCATGTAGAATATTTCTCTTGGGCCAGCCTTCGGATCTCCCTCAGATCTTCTTCGGTCAAGCTGTAATTCTCTTTCTCTTCTTTTCCCATGACCTGCCTGATCAGAGCTTTTTTGAATCCTTCCACAGTAACGGGAAACGAACTTTGAGCGCTTATGGTAGTCACTCTCGACCTGACTGACTTGGCGCTCTTGGATTCGAACTTTGCTTCTTTAGGTTTCAGCGCGTCGGCTACGTCTATCAGATTGCTGTCGATCATGATGCAGCCGTGATGCATGATCCTGTTTTGTTTCAGGTATTGAGAATTTCCTGAGAATTTTTTTCCATCTATGACAAGATCATTTCTGCCGGTAAACTCCGCTCTTATTCCCATGAAATCAAGGGCCTCTACCACAGGCATGGCAAACCTTCTGAAATTAAAATCAAATCCCTTTTTCTGATCTACTATGAAAGTGAAGTTCAGGTTTCCTCTGTCATGATAGACGGCGCCTCCTCCGGAAAGCCGTCTTACTACGCGTATACCGTTGTCATCGACAAATTTTTGATTTATCTCCTGCGCCGTATTCTGGTATTTTCCAACCACTATCGTGTTGTCGTTCTGCCAGAGCATGAAATATTCCTGTCCCCTGTCCATCTTCTCAAAGACATATTCTTCGAGAGCCAGATTAAAATAAGGGTCTTTGCTGTCCGACTCTATATAGATCATATTCTGCCTCCCCGGATGCCCGTCCACGCGAGGACCTCGCCAAGAATGGGATCAGTAATCTTTGAATGCTTCCTTCAATGTTTCCACGTCTCTTTTAGCAAGAGAAACGTAATTTTCGCCGTCTCGATTGAGATTAGGCCTCGTATAAAAAGTCTCGGAGATTATCCAGCCTTCATATCCTATATCCTTTATGGCCTGAACCGATTCTTTAAAGTAAGTACCGCCCTGGTCAAGCAATACTATAGGAGCAGTCTCCTTTGTGATAAATCCTTCGCTGTCAGGCATGGACTCCTTCATATGGAAATGATCTATCCTGTCTTTTCCCAGCGCTCTTATCATGTCGGGCGGATATCCGGTGCCGTACATGCACGGATTATGGGTGTCAAAGCATAGTTTCAGCTTACCGTCGAAAGCGTCGAGAAATTTAAAATGTTCTTCCATGGTTATATCGGTTTCCATAGCTATCTGAATGCCGTAGGCGTCGGCAACTTCCACCGCATACTTGTACATATCCAATACGTGGCGGCGCTGGGCTGCGCCGTACATTCTCATTCCCTCTATCATGACGACGGGTATGTTCATCTGTGAAGCCGCTATTATACCTTTTTTTATGCTCTCCATTCCCTCTTTTCCGTCTCTGCTTGTGAGACTGCTTCGTATAAAGCCCTGCCTCACCAGAGTGTAGAGGTGGATAGACTGTAAATGTACGCCGTATTTGGCTGCGGATTCAAGGTAGCCGTCCTGTATCCACTTATCGTTCAGAGGATAGGAGTACATGGATCCGCCGCCGTCAGCAAGCTGTATACCGCTGTAACCGGCTTCACTTGCCATCTTGACGGCCCATGGGCCCCAATAAGGAAAACTGAATTCACAGACTCCGAATTTTATTCTATCCATTTTCAGATTATCTCCTTTTTAACATTATTCTTTGTTAGATTATATAAGCAAAAAAACGGAAAGTACAATTCTTGTTTTTTTACGTTGCTTATTCCTTTTTGTTATAGATTAAAAGGCCGGCCACTGAGACCGGCCGCGAGCTGCTGACGATGGTTTAAGCCTCTGCTGCATCGCCCCTGTGCAAAAGCTGCGCCGTCCCGGTCCCTGCCTGGCCTGGAGTTAAGGCTGCTAGAACGTCCCTTAAAAAGAAAGGATGCTTTAACATTGAAGAGCGCTCAAGATGAGAGCTGAAGACTTACTCAAGCGGCCGGCAGAGGCATGTGTTTTCGAGCGACAGCCTCTGCCGGGAACTTTAAGTTTGAAGTATCTGTAGGTGTAAGTCAAAATCCCGCAAACGCTCTGTAATCCAAGTCGCCCGGGACTTGACAATAAAAAATTCCCGGAAAAGAGCTAAAAGCCTCGATACCGGGAATAATGACCAGCTAAAACAACTTCTTCCTATATTGTCATTTTTCATTCAAGGTGTAGGATGTCAGACTCCTGCTGCACCCGTTCTTTTCGTAAAACGTCTCCAGCCCCGGCTGAGCTCCGAAGTAAAGCATGGTAGGCGTATTTTCACCTGCCAGTTTAAGAAGCCTGCTACCGATACCCTGTCCTTGATACTCCGGAAGAACCAGCATCTCCGTTATGGTTCCGAAATAATATCCATCAGAAAGTACCCTCAGACAACCCACGAGTTTTTCGCCGTCCCAGGCAGTGATATTCATAGTCTTAGACAGAGCCGACCTGGTCTTCATCTCATCATAATCCCCCGGCCATATCTCATTGACAAAACGAATAAAGACGGCCGCGTCCAATTCTCTATAGTCTATCTCATATTCTATCATCTTATTCTCCTCTCTGTTCATTATCCTCTCGACCTGACAAAGATTTCCTCAAATAGATCATATCTTTAAGGCGCACGCCGGCCTCATATATGGGGTGGTCATAATTGTCGATAAAAAAGTCTTTTATTTCATGAGACCTTACGAACCCGCACTTCTCATAAAAAGGTACAGTCATGGGGCTGTCGCCGGTTCCTACCTGCAGCGTCGTATATTTCTTCTCGTAACGGCTGATGATAAAGTCTATCAAAACCCTTCCATATCCCTTTCTTCTGTATTCTGCCAAAACAGCGATATTCTTTATTTCCAGAACGCCGTTTCCCTCATCGGTAATTACACATTCGCCTTTAGCGCCATCCTCCCATAAGACAAACATTCTGCCTCTTTCTATATATCTGTCTATCATATCCTCCTGCTCGTCAGCCGACATGAGCAGCGCAAGATACTTTTTCTTGTCTTTGCTTACTTCTCTTATTTCCACTGCGCTCGATATTCTCCTTTTTAAAAATGCCATCGGCGATCTCAGATCCGATGGCATTTTAAATTATCTCTTAAATTATCATCTTCCTGCAGATCATCATCTTTCGTCTCTTGAAACATAATCACGCTTAACTACCAGGCTCTTATATGCAGGTCTGATGATCTTGCTGTCAGTTATGAGTTCCTCCATCCTGTGGGCGCTCCAACCGGATATTCTGGCCACAGCAAACAGAGGAGTGTACAGCTCTCTTGGAATGTCCAGCATGTCATATACAAAACCGCTGTAAAAGTCCACATTTGGACTGACGCCTTTAAAGATCTTTCTCTCTCCGGCTATGACCTTCGGAGCCATTTCTTCTATATTGTTGTAGAGAGTCATGTCCTCGTCGCGGCCCTTGGCCTTTGCCAGTTTTTCCACGAAGGACTTAAACACCTTTTCTCTCGGGTCTGAAAGCGAATACACTGCGTGTCCCATTCCGTATATCAGCCCTTTTCTGTCAAAAGCTTCCTTGTTGAGAATCTTATCAAGATAAGCGGCTACCTCCTCCTTGTCGGAATAGTCCGATACGTGTTCTCTTATATCGTCCATCATGTTCATAACCATGAGATTTGCTCCGCCATGTTTCTTTCCCTTGAGGGATGACATGGCGGCTGCGATGGCCGAATATGTGTCGGAGCCGGCAGAGGTTACTACTCTCGTCGTGAAAGTAGAGTTGTTTCCGCCGCCGTGTTCCATATGCAGAAGTAGCGCTATATCCAGCACCTGCGCCTCCAGATCTGTAAATTTCATGTCCGGCCTGAGCATTTGCAGCAAATTTTCTGCCAGAGAAAGGTTAGGCTTAGGGCGGTGTATATACATGCTGCCGTCGTTATCATAGTGATTATATGCGTGGTATCCGTAAACGGCCAGCATCGGAAAGAGTCCTATGAGCTGAAGACACTGCCTCAGCACATTGTCAAGATCAAGATTGTCCCTCTGAGAATCATAAGAAGCAAGAGTAAGTATGCTTCTCGTCATGGAATTCATTATATCAGAGCTGGAAGCTTTCATTATCACCTCTCTGGTGAAATTTTTAGGCAGAGTCATGCACTGATACAGGACATTTTCAAATTCGGAAAGCTGCTCCTTAGTCGGCAGCTGGCCGAACAACAGAAGATATGCCCCCTCTTCGAAGATGTATCTGTTTCCTATACATCCCTTTACAAGTTCTGTAACATCATATCCTCTGTACAGGAGTTCTCCGTCGCACGGCACCTGTTTGCCGTCTACCGTCTTAAATCCCATTACATGGGATATGTTAGTCAGCCCGGTCAAAACCCCATGACCGTCCAGATCTCTCAAACCCTTTTTTACTCCGTATTCCTCAAACAGTTCGGATTTTATACGGTCGTTCTGCACGCATAAATCTCTTTGTACCTTAGCGTATTCAGTAACTGTGCTCATCTATGTACCCCCTCATATTCCTATTATTTCTTTTATCAAAGCCGGCGGCTCTACCGCATACTCACCTATGGAAAAAGCTTTGGATGCTTCTTTCACGGCATTTGTCAGCTTATTCTCATCATTTCCGTAAAATTCAGCCAGAACGTCTCCCGGCTCTACCTTGTCTCCAATCTTCCGGCATACGTATATTCCGGCGGAAAGATCTATATCGTCTTCCTTAGTCGCTCTGCCTGCCCCTGTATGCTGTGATGCCAGCCCTATCCTCTTGGCTTCTATTTTCTGTACATATCCTCCTTCGCCGGCTCTCAGTTGTTTCGTCAGTGAATGTTGAGGAAAGACGCTGTAATCTTCGGTAACCTTAGGATCTCCTCCCTGAGCCCTGACGAATTCTCTGAATTTAGCCAGACCTCTGCCGTCTCTGAGAGCTGCGGCCGTCATCTCCATACCTTCCTCCGGAGTTTTTGCCTTGCCCCCGAGATATACCATTATGCCGCTCAATTTCTCAGCCAAATGAGTTATATCTGAAGGTCCTTTCCCCTTGAGAGTCTCTATAGCCTCTATGACTTCTATGCTGTTGCCCACCGCCTTTCCAAGCGGCTGCCCCATCTCGGTAATAGCCGCCGCCGTGCGCCGGCCTGTATTGTTGCCTATCTTAACCATTAGATTGGCGAGAACAGACGCGTCCTCATGATTTTCCATGAAAGCCCCGTCTCCCACTTTGACGTCCAATACGATGGCGTCGCTGCCTGCTGCCAGTTTTTTGCTCATGATGCTTGAGGCTATCAGTCCGAAGCTGTCCACGGTAGCAGTCACGTCTCTGAGGGCATAGAGCTTCTTATCTGCCGGCGTGATATGAGCAGTCTGTCCTATCACCGAAATACCTATATCGTTGACCTGAGACAAAAATTCTTCAGGAGAAAGAGATGTTCTGAATCCCGGTATGGATTCCATCTTATCTACCGTACCCCCGGTAAAACCAAGTCCTCTTCCGCTCATCTTAGCTATGGGAACTCCGCATGCCGCAGCCAGAGGAGCTACCACCAGCGTCGTCTTATCTCCTACTCCTCCCGTAGAATGTTTGTCAACCTTTATACCTTTTATAGGTGACAAGTCTATCGTATCTCCTGAATACCTCATGGCGTCTGTCAGGCAGAAGGTTTCCTTTTCGTTCATTCCCTTAAAACATATCGCCATCAGCAGGGCGGAAATCTGATAATCGGGAATCTCTCCGCCTACATATCCGTCTATGAACCACTTTATTTCTTCAGCGGATAGCTCCGTTCCATCTTTCTTTTTCTGGATGATGTCAACCATATTCATCATAGAATCACCTCTTTGAAGCTTTCTCCTATCTTAGTCGGCTCTGCCGAAAGTATATCAGCCACAGTGGCTCCTATATCGGCAAAAGTCTTTCTTATTCCAAGATCTGCCCCTGCCTTTACTTTTTTGCCGAAGACCAGCACAGGCACATATTCTCTCGTATGGTCAAAACCGCTGTGTACCGGATCGTTGCCGTGGTCGGCGCATATGATCATTATATCGTCCTCTCCCATGGCTGAGATGATCTGCGGTATGCGGGCGTCGAACTCTTCTATACATCTTCCGTATCCGAGAGGATCCCTGCGGTGACCGTACTGTGAGTCAAAGTCCACGAGATTAGTAAATATCAATCCGTCAAAATCCATCCCAATGGCCTGTATAGTCTTATCTACGCCGTCCATGTTGCCGCTGGTATGAACTGCCTCTGTTACGCCTTTTCCGTTGAATATATCGCTGATCTTTCCTACTGCGTATACAGTCTTCCCCGCGGCTTTAACTTTGTCAAGAACTGTGTCCTCCGGCGGAGATACCGCGTAATCTCTGCGGTCTGAAGTTCTCACCCGCTCTCCGTCCTTTATCACATAAGGTCTTGCTATCACTCTTCCGCAAGCCACATCGCCTATCAGCAATTTGCGAGCTTTTTCGCATATATCGTAAAGTTTCTCCAAAGGTATGACTTCTGTATTGGCTGCGATCTGGAAAACACTGTCTGCCGAAGTATATACTATAGGTTTGCCTGTGGCCTCGTGCTCAGGTCCAAGCTGCTGTATTATCTCGGTTCCGGAAGCCGGATAGTTGCCGAGGACTTCTGTGCCGATCTCCTTTTCAAATTCTCTTATGAATTTTTCCGGAAATCCGTCCGGGTAAGTCTTAAAAGGAGTGTCTGTATATATCCCTGCGATTTCCCAGTGCCCCGTTATAGTATCTTTTCCCTTGGAGATTTCCGCCATTTTTCCGAAGGCTCCCATAGGATTCGGACAGGCCGTCCTCTCCCAGGCGACTCCCTGTATATTGCCTATCCCCAGTCTCCTCAGATTAGGGATGTTCATCTCTTTTTTTCTCTCTAAAATATGTCCGAAAGTGTCGGCCCCCCTATCGCCGTAATCGGCCGCGTCAGGCAGTTCCCCAACTCCCATGCTGTCTGTCACTATCAATATAACTTTACTCATATGATTACCTCCTTTGGACGGGCGTCAAGATAATCCAGAGAAACAAGTTCATATCTGACCCCGTTAAATGTGCCCTTCGGGCCGTTTTTAAAAGCATCGCTTCCGTGAAGATGTCCGTAGACGCATGTCTTTACCCCGTATTGGCTCAGCAGATGTGTGAATCCCGAAGCCTGCTGTTTATCGTTGGTAGGCGGAAAATGAAGTGCGCCGATAACCTCGTCGGCCTTGAGTTCTTTTCCTTCTTTAAGGGACATTTCCAGTCTGAGAAGCTCCCTTCTGTACAGCCTGTCGTCTTCGGCGGTAAATCCTTCGCTTCCGGGGCATATCCATCCCCTGCTACCGCATACGGCTATCTTTTTTCCGCCGTCCCCTTCAATAAGCGCCGCATCATTTTGAAGAAAGATCATCTTCTCGTCTCCGTAAAGCTTGTTCAGTTTTCCGGCAGAGGACCACCACAGATCATGATTTCCCTTGAACAGAAGTTTTCTTCCCGGCAGCGCCCTTATCCACTCAAAATCAGCGGCGGCTTCCTCAAGCCTAAGGCCCCACGAAATGTCCCCGCATATGATGACAGTGTCATCTTCGCTTACCGATCCGACCCAGTTATCTTTGAGACGCTGAGCATGATCAGCCCACTGTTCACCGAATATATCCATAGGTTTTTCTACTCTTTTGTCAAAGGACAGATGCAAATCTCCTATCGCAAATATCTTCATAAGTCTTTCCCGATCTCAGATTCAAGTTCATATACATTCTGACGGCTCTACTCGTCATTTTCAGCTGTTTTATACTGTCCGCCGTCTATCTCTGCCATATCCAGTATCTGCTCTGAAGCGGCCTCCGGCAGCTCCGTGACTTTCTTAAGCTGAGTCATTATCTTGTTGGTTCTGGTGCCTATAAGTTTATCCAGCTCGTCGCCGGCCTGTGTTATCCTCTTCTGCGTAGCTGACAGCACGTCTCCGAACTTGTTGAACTCTGTCTTGACTGCTCCCAGTATGTTCCATACCTGACTTGAATGTTTCTGTATGGCCAGAGTCTTAAATCCCATCTGAAGGCTGTTCAAAAGAGCCGCCATGGTGGTGGGACCTGCTATATTCACTTTGTACTCCCTCTGAAGCTCCTCCAGGAGGCCTCTGCGGACCACTTCGGCGTACAGACCTTCAAAAGGCAGGAACATTATCCCGAAATCAGTCGTCTTAGGCGGTTCTATATATTTGTTTTTTATGTCTTTCGCTTCGCTCTTTATGACCTTTTCCAGATTTTTTCCGGCTTCTTCTATCATTGCCGTATCGCCGCTGTCATATGCATCCATCAATCTGCCGTAAGCATCCCCCGGGAACTTGGCGTCTATAGGAAGCCATACTTCTCCCTCGCCTGAGCCCGGAAGCTTGACCGCAAATTCCACTCTCTCGCCTCCGCTGCCCTTGACGTTGACGTTTTCTGCATATTGATCGGGAGTCAGTATCTGCTCCAGTATGGCTCCAAGCTGAACTTCACCCAGTATGCCTCTGGTCTTGACATTGGAAAGCACTTTTTTAAGGTCTCCGACTCCTGCCGCCAGATTCTGCATCTCTCCCAGCCCTTTGTACACGGCCTCCAGTCTTTCGCTCACAAGCTTGAAGGACTGGCTTATTCTGTCCTCCAGAGTCTTCTGAAGTTTTTCGTCTACCGTCTGGCGCATCTGCGTAAGTTGCTTGTTATTGTCGGCAGTAAGATCCGAAAGTCTCTGCTCCATGGTCTTTCGGATGTTTTCAAGCTTCTGCTCGTTCTCTACCGCCATATTGGAAAATCTGTGGTTGAGGTCCAAGAGCCGCCTATCCATAGCCGCGGCGCTGTCTCTCTGATTCTGAGAAATCATATCTCCAAAAGTCTTGAAAGAATTCTGCAGCGTCTGAACGGTTCCCTGGTCGCTCTTATCCATATCCTCTATCTTCTTGATGAGATTTTTATTGCTTATCATCAGAAAAATGATACATGCGGCCAGAACGCCGGTAACTGCTGTAAGTATGTATATCAATGTGGTCTCTGTCATCTTTGTCCTCTTTTTTTATATTCTTTCGGCGGCAAAGTCTCTATATAGTCTCATGTCTCGCCTATCGCCTTCTCCTTGTGCCTGATCACGGCCGAGGAAATTAAATCCGCCATATATTAATAGGTATATTTTAGCACAGCTTTCGAATTTTCACAACTGTTTAGGTTTGCTCCATCGCCGCCCTCTTGCTTGAAGTTGACGCAACATCTTCATTTTAAGGCGAAAAGCAAAAACACATCTTGCGAACCCACGGATCCTGTGATATATTATTATGGTCATGGAGAAGTATCGAAGTGGTCATAACGAGCCGCACTCGAAATGCGGTTGTCCGCAAGGGCACGTGGGTTCGAATCCCACCTTCTCCGCCAAAACAAGACTCACAGGTAGATATATTGCTTGTGAGTTTTGTTATTTATTGGCTCGCTTAATACGTATTTTGTTAAAGACGCGTCGTTTATTATCTCTTAAGATTAAAAAAGCCGAGGCATTTTCAGCAGTGAAAATCCCTCGGCTGTGTAAATACATTTGTATGACTCTATGATTTTTTTGTTTTCATATTTTTCTATCATCGTTCTTGAATTTATTATGCCTGTTCATCTTTAAACATATAATACTTCCTAAGAGAACACCGAATAGTATATTAAAATATATCTCCTTTCCTAAAATCCAAGCAGGTATAATTCCTTTTGACCAAAAGTATATTGGTTTTAAAAATGCGACTAAGCCTAACATAATTAAAATAAAAATTATTATATTCCGGTTAAATACTGTCTCATTTGGAATAAATTCTCCAATTATGCTACCTAATAGAATGCCACATAAAAGGTATGCTAATATTTCAAAATATACAACTATTGGTACATTTAAAATGTAACTTTCTATTACATAGTTATATGGAGGTAGCAAAAAATCTATTACAAAAAATATATATAATAAAAATATAATTATTTTAATAAAAATTTTTGCAGATTTGTTCACTCTAAATCCCTCCTATTTGCTATATCTCATTTATTAGATGCCATTTAAAGCAAATGAAGGGTAGTCATATGACTACCCTTAAGTATAATAATCTCCCCAGTCAAAGGCCATATAGCCTGTAGTTGTATATGACGAAACTGTTCTTTTAAGAGTATAATGTAACCTACCTGCATTATTTCCTGGAGGAACTTCAACATATCCTTGCTGATTTGTAATGTACGTATTTGCTGCACCTTTAGTTGGAGAATTAACCGTTTTGTCTGGGGTGGTTATTCCTGTACCAATATATGTTCCTGCACTATTAAATACTAACCCCTGTGCTTTAGATGTAAATCTTAATTTACTACATGTCATTTGAGGATCATTATTTTGTACATATTTCCCTATGTATTTAATTACTTTAACACGTTCTGCGCCACCAACAGTAATTATCTCATAATGAGCTGAATAAGACAATTTCACATCACAATCAGTCTTATTTTTAGTATCATCGTGTGAGGTAACTGGGCCAGTAGCATTAGTTTCATATTTGTTGTCAACAATTATTGTAGCTAAATATTCATTTTTTTCTTCATCTAACAAAATAACATCTAATTCACTATTTTGCTCTACAAGCTTTGTTTCTTCTTCTGTGGATGTAGAAGAAGCCGTTATTGATGCTGTCGATACTAAGGGGTCTGCTTTCTCTACTTCGCTAAGTGCAATACTTACATTTCCATCAAAATCTTCCTTTACAGGCTCGACATCACCGTTTAGTAAATCATTAATATGATTCTCGATATAATTTTCTTTTTCGATTTCTTCAATATCATTTACTGTGGCATAAGTCGGCATGAAAGAAACTGTAAGAAGCATAACAACTATAGTTGCTAAACTTATAATCTTTCTCATACTAAGACCTCCTTCTTAATATTTATGCTACTCTATAATGTATTAAGCTACTATCCTCCTTTCCATATATTTGGTAAGATTTTATCAATTATTCCATTAATTGTCAATATTTTATCAAATATTTATTTTATGAACTTACTATAAATAATGGTTTATGTAAATTTTTATATTATTATATGTAAAAGCGGCATAAGTTTCATACAAATGCCGCAAAATGCTAAAGTATATTCAATTTCTTGAGGTATCCAACACAGTCCATACACCCCTTGAAATAAGCCTCTTGCATCTCTATACCTGACATTTCATTTTTGTATTTAAGAATATTTACCAAAACATCGCAATCTTCAGCAGATAATTCACATGGCTTATCTAAATCAACTATGTCTCTAACATTGGAATTTTAATTATATAATGCTTCTATATTCTTTCTTAATTCATCGTATCTTTTTTCAGATTTCCATGCAGCTCTTGGCCTTACAAAATAATCAAAAAAGTCAGCACTATATTCTTCAAGGAATGTTTCAAAAACCAGTTTCATAACCGTTTAATACCTCCAACATTATTTTCATAGCTGGATTATATATCTTTTAAAAGAATTGAACAAATGTGCAAAGTAAAATATTTTTATCTATTCATTCATAATCAATACAAGTAGGTGAATCTTCTTATTTGCTTCTGTATTTTATAACATATCGCCTATGCTTAAAATTATTATCGCTCATGCTCCTTGTTTTTAAATTTTAATATTTCATAATCATTATCAGGCATACCATCCACAAGCTCATTTTCCCGTTTATCCACGTTAAGCAACCCATTTAAGATATTGAGCCGATTTGTTTTTTCAGTTAGTTCTTCTTCCTTGTAAATGCCGTAAACCGCACCCGCAAGGGAAGCGTCGCCCTGTGCCGTTCCTGTTTCCACATCGGATTTCGTCACGGTTACATTGAATTTTTTAAGAATGTTCGTAAAGCTGCGGCTTGTGACCTTTTCCCATTCAATCGGGGCGGTCTGACTTTCGGGAACGACATAGCGGATTGCCGTATCCACTTCCTCAACCACATACGGGGTATCGCCGCTGATAAGGACATTCTCAAATTTTGCTATGCCGTTTTTATCAGTCACGGCATATTCGTCAACGGGCAAGCCGCTAAGTGATGTGCCGTAAAGGGGGAACTTCACGCCCTCCGCCATATTGTCATCGGAGCTTTTGACGACTTCTAAACCTCCACTCTTCAGAACGTTATTAAATGTTACAGTTGAGGTTTTTCCACTTATAATAGTCACTCTCTGGACGCTTTGCGGCTCATATCTATCAATGGATTGCTCTGTAATGTTGTAAACTCCTGGCATTAGCCCAACATCTATCGTACCATCTGCGCCTGTGGTAACGGTTTTATTTACACCGTTCCCAGAAATATTGAACTTAATGCCAGATACAACACCATCTTCAGATGTCTTTTTTAAAATAAACTAACTTAATGCTTCTCCATAATTATCTTAATAAACACTTTTATAGATTTATTCACCTGTAAGCCCCCTGTCTTGCTATGTTCTATTTCTACCCTCTTCGTATATCATAGTCCCATAACGCCAGGCTATCTTCTGCAGCTGCCGGCTCCGCAAAATCCTCTCATCCATATATCATCTTAAGAAGTCTTACCAATATGCCGGTAGGCAGTATTCTGAATAAAAAACCCAGAAATTCATTGGAAAGCCCTACTATTTTATGAGGGGGCAGGTGTTTTCTCTTCAATATCTTTGCCACCGTCTCGGCTACCTGCTGCGGCGTCATCCCGCTCTGTTCGGATTTTTCCATCTTGGACACCGAGGCCTCTATCCTTCCTCCGTAGATATCGTCTCCTTCGGCAGTCTTTCTCCGGTTTTCGGTGAAGTCGGTCTTTACGTCATTGAGCATCACCGCCGAAGTCTCTATCCCAAAAGGCTTAAGTTCTATTCCCAGAGAATCGCTGAAAGCGTTGAGAGCCGCTTTGGTGGCCGAATAAAATCCCTGAAACGGCAACGGAAATATGGCAGCAAGGGATGAAATAAATACGATCTTTCCTCTGCCTGCTCTTCTCATAGCCGGTACCGCTGCCTGGGCGCATCTCACAGCTCCGTTGAAATTGACGTCAGTCTGCATTTGATAATCATGTTCGGGAGCAAACTCCGCCGCTCCGGAGATGCCTATACCTGCGTTGCATACCAGTACGTCTATTCCGCCTCTCTCTTTAAGAATCTCTTTAAAGACTCGCAAAACGCCGTCGCTGTCTGTCACATCGCAGGGTTTCCAGCATACGTCGGTAAGAGAACCCTCTGATCTTGCCAGGCCGTAGACTTTATATCCGTCTCTGAGCATAACTTTACATATTTCATATCCGATACCTTTTGAAGCGCCGGTTACCACGGCCGTCTTCTCATATCTCTTTTCTGTCTCATTCATCAGCATATCCTCCAAAACTTTCCTCATCATCCAAATTCATAGAATATTCCTTATCTTCTGCACTGTCTACATATCTAAAGTCTTTATCCTTTGCCAGTATAGCCTGCACGGATATTTCTCTCACCGATCCGTCGGCCATCACTAAGCAAAGCGCAGGATATAAGAAATGTTCATCTGTCCTGTAACAGTCGTCTTCAAAATCAGTAAAGGCAAAGACAGCCTCGAACACACCTCCAGGAGGTATGCTTGCCGGCAGATGTATCCTGGCAGGAAGCTCAGCCGACCTCCCGTTGCAATATCTCCACGGCGTACTTTCGAACGCGTCATACGGATACACCCGGTCTTTCATTTCATTTCATTTCTTTTTTTACCAGGTCTTCTCATATACACATCTTGTATCAGAATATACTTGCCGCCGGTATTCATAACTCTCAGATTTAAGAAGCAATGCACGGCTCTGCATACCTGCTGCGAATCTTCTTCGGGCTGAGCGCTTTCTATATATATAAAATTATTAAGCTGGTCAAACGTATCAAACCTCGCTTTACTTCTGCCGCCTATGAACTGAGCCGCTTCGATCAGCAAAGAAGCCACCCCTGTCACACATCCGATTATGGCGATCATCATCGTATAATCCATTTGCATATACCTCCTGATTTCATCCCTGCGGACGCTTCTTTCCCTATCTGCCCGGTACTGCTACCTCCACCGCATCAGGTACTATCTCCATGTGAACCCTTTCCGCATCGGTTATCTCTCCGTCTGTGCAAAGTCTCATGGTACCGTCCAGAGGTGTTATCACCACGTCGCGGCACTGCCTGTAGTAAAGGATCTTATCTATATCAGGAAGCTGAAAATGCGTGCCTTTTGAGTATGCGGGAAACTTCCTGATAAACTCCCGTCTGGTGACGTTGTATATAATATTGGCGTCTATCAGCCCGTCATTCAAAGACGCTTTGGGAGAACTCTTCACACCTCCGCCGCAGAAGCTGCCGTTGGCTATGGCTGTCAGAAGCAAAGGCCCCTCATGCACTGTTTCTCCGTCTATTTCGATCTTTAAGTTGGCCCCTTTTTTCTTTATAAGAATCCCGGCTACTGCCGCAAGATATGCTATAGACCCTTTGAGCAGAGGGTAGGTCTTCAGCCGGGCGGTCAGATCGACTACATTGCAGTCAAAGCCGATATTGAACATATTGGCACAGTAACGCGTCTGCTCCCTGCCTCCGATTATTCCGGAGTATTTTATGACGTCGCATTTGACTGTATCTGCATTGATCTGAGCGCAGACGTCCAAAAAACTATCGGCATCGGAAAAATTTCTGACAAAATCATTTCCCGTACCTATAGGCATCACGCCGACAGACGCCGAATCAAAACCCATGACGCCGTTGAGCACCTCGTTCAGAGTCCCGTCTCCTCCGCAGGCTATGAGCCTGACTTTCTCTCCTTTAGTTTCAGCCTCCAGGGAGGCCAGCCTTGCAAATTTCTCCGCGTCTCCTACTGACTTTGTAAGATAGGCGCCCGCTTCCGTATTGAGCTCCTGTGAAGCCAGCGCCACCGCCTTCTTTATCTTGTCAAGGCCTCTGCCCTTTCCGGCCTTTGGATTGAGTAAAAATACAGTCTTCATAAAATCCTCTTATAATTTTAAAGTAATACATGCATATTCATTTTACATTTATTTTATTTTAAGCGCAACAACCTTTTAAATCCGTCGTCTGCATATTTACTTTTGCCTTTTAATTTCCTAATTTCTGGGTTATAATATAGTGTAATAATCGTATCGATCTTTGGGGCTTATTCCCTGTGCCGCTATGGCATGCCGGATTTTCGGTCCTCGGTCGATTTAATCATACATCAGATAAAAGAGGAGGTAATTATGGATACAAGAGTAAAAGAACTTTCAAGAGTGCTGACGTCATATTCCTGCGATCTTAAGAAGGGCGAAAAAGTACTCATCGACTATGAGGGGGAATGTGCAAGACCTCTGGTGAGGCAGCTGATCAAGGATGCTTATAAGCTTGGGGCCAGGCCTTATGTGAATCACAGAGACAGTTCTGTCCTGAGGGAGATACTTCTTTGTGCAGACGAGGAACAGATAGAATTTTTAAACGATTATCAACTTTATCAGATGAAGGGAATGGACGCATATATAGCAGTCAGGGCCGGCGAAAATACTTCGGAACTGGCCGACGTCCCGTCTGATAAGCTCAATATGTACTATAAGCTTACAAGCCCGACTCTCGATTACAGAGTAAACAAGACTAAATGGGTCGTTCTGAGATACCCTAACCCGTCAATGGCTCAGCTGGCCAACAAATCGCAGGAAGCCTTTGAAGATTTTTACTTCGATGTCTGCACTCTCGATTACAAGAAGATGAGCAAGGCTATGGATCCGCTGGTAGATCTGATGAACCGCACAGACAGAGTCCACATCAAGGGTCCCGGAACAGATCTCAGATTCTCTATCAAAGATATTCCCGCCATCAAATGCGACGGCCTCAGAAATATTCCCGACGGCGAAGTCTATACGGCTCCCGTCAGAGAATCCATGAACGGAACCATAAGCTACAACACCTTCTCTGAGGAGCAGGGTTTCACCTACGAGAATATAAAGTTTGGAATAGAAAACGGTAAGATAGTCAAGGCTACTGCCAACGATACCGACAGGATAAACGCTTTGCTGGATACAGACGAAGGGGCTCGTTATTTCGGAGAATTCGCTATCGGAGTAAATCCTTACGTCCTCGCGCCTATGAAGGACACTCTCTTCGACGAGAAGATCTGCGGAAGCTTCCACCTCACTCCGGGAAAATGCTACGAAGACGCTTATAACGGAAACCATTCCGCAGTCCACTGGGATCTGGTGATGATCCAGAGGCCCGAATACGGCGGCGGAGAGATCTATTTTGACGACGTCCTCATAAGAAAAGACGGTCTTTTCGTAATAGAGGAGCTGGCAGGGCTCAATCCCGAAAATCTCAAATAAAAAAGAGCCGGACAAGATATTCAAGAGCAACTAAAAAAGGAGCCTGAACATGGAAAAGAAAACAATCGCAGTGCTGTACGGAGGCTGTTCCAGCGAGTACGGAATTTCCCTCAATTCAGGGTATGCGGTCCTCACCAATATAGACAAAGATAAATACGATATCGTTCCCATAGGTATAACTAAGGACGGCAGATGGTTTCGCTATGACGGCGACGCTGAAAATATAAAAAGCGACAAATGGCATGAGGACAAAGAACACTGTATCCCTGCGTATATAGTTCCCGATACTGCCATTCACGGCATGATAGAGCTGAGAAAAGAAGGCACGGCTTTTACCCGACTCGACGGAGTATTCCCTGTCCTTCACGGTAAAAACGGAGAAGACGGTACCGTTCAGGGACTGATAGAGATGGCCGGTATTCCCGTGATGGGCTGCGGCACTCTGGCCTCGGCTCTGTGCATGGACAAGTATCGCGCCCACGTAGTAGCTGAAGAAGCAGGCATAGCAGTGCCTAAAGCTTGCAGTATAATCGGTCGCGTCACGGACCGGCAGCTCTTTGAAGCCGTTTCGGAACTCACCTATCCGCTGTTTGTAAAGCCCGTCAACGCAGGTTCTTCTTACGGCATAAGCGTGGCGGAAACTCCGGGCGAGCTCGTCAGCGCATTAGAGCTGGCGCTTCAATACGATAATGAAGTCATCATAGAAGAAAAGATAGACGGCTTTGAAGTAGGTTGTTCTGTCATAGGAGACGGCAAGGGCAATGAGATAGTCGGCAGAGTTGATGAAATTGAGCTGTTCAACGGATGTTTCTTTGATTACACCATGAAATATACAGGCGTAGACTCCAAGATACACAGTCCGGGAAGACTCGACCCTGAAACGGAGGAGAAAGTCAACCAAGCCGGAATAAAACTTTTCAGAGCATTGGGATGCAAAGGGTTTGCCCGCATAGATATGTTCCTCACTCCCGAAAAAGAAATCGTATTCAGCGAAGCCAACACCATACCGGGATTCACCTCGGTCAGCCGTTTCCCTAAGATGATGGCCGGTATAGGTATGGAATACAAAGATGTGATCGATAAGATAATAGAATATTCTTTCAGATAGAAAAGATCGCTCTTAGAATTTGACGACATATCAAAACCCCCGCCCTGTGAGGACGGGGGTTTTAGCATGAGTTCTATCTCATTTCGGTCAATTTACTCTTCGGCCGGCTTTTTTCTCTTGATCCGTACGGCAGGTTCCTGTGGCAGCTTAAACATAGGTATAAATCTGTCCAGCCCTGTAAACGTCAGGACAAGCAGCGATATTACCGCTATATATGCCATGAAATTATATCTCAGGAAATCCAGAGGTACCAGCTCTACCAGAGGATATACTCCTACGGAGATTCCTACATAGTATGCAAGATACACGTGCCAAGGTATCAGCTGAGAGCCGAAGACTCCCATGGCATCGCCGAAAGTTGCGTTTCTCAGATGCAGCTTGTACATATCCTCTTCGCTTCCCTCGACATTCTCGTCCAGTATATCTTTGATGACAGGTCCCATGGTGACGATCTGAGCCATTTCGTCGGCAAGCGTCATATTTCCCACCAAAGAAAGTAGTGCGTTCCATGTCATCAGATGTCTCACCTTTCTGGAACACTTTACTACGAACTTAGCTAAAGGCTCAAAGGCGTTCATCTCCTGCATAACGCCTCCGAAAGCCGCTACCCACATCATCATTACGACTACCCAGCTTCCCGCTTCAGCAAATCCGTCCATGCACTGGCTGAGGAAATCGTTGACGCTTCCTGTAGTTCCGGCAAATATTCCTAAGACATATGACGAAACGAGGCCTGCGCCTATACACACAAAAGTGTTGAGACCCAATATGGCCAGGAGTATTACGAGAACGAGAGGAATCACCATGTAGATAGGCACGCCGCCGGCTATCTGTTCCAGTAGAGGAATAGCCGCAGGTCTCTCCTGCGCCAGTACGTCCCAGACGTTGTCCGGTATCTGAGACACCACTGCCGCTCCGTCTACAGATTCTGTAGGAAGACCCATAGTGATACCGGCGATGTAGAAAGCCGCTGCTGCCAGAATGAGGCATCCCACGGACCAGACTCCCTGATGTCTTATTCTGTCTACTACCTGCACCCCCTGAATTCCGGAGGAAACTATGGTAGTATCGGAAATTAATCCGATATTATCTCCAAAGCATGCGCCTCCTGCTATGGCGCATACCGTGAGATACGGATTTCCGTCTACGATATGACTGAGCCACATGAATATCGGCGCGCATGCGGCAAACGTCCCCCACGAGGTCCCCGTAGCTACGGAGAGAATTCCAGTACACAGGATGCCCACTACAGCGACAGATTTGCCTGTCACACCCAAGGAAAGGGCAATATTTACTACAGAAGCTCCCACGCCTGAACTCATGAACATGCTTGCCATGGCATATGCGAACATGAGAATGAAAAGTGCTATGAGGATATTGTTTACGCTTTTCATTGCGGCGTTAAGAGAGTCCTGAAATTTTATCTTTTCAGTGATTCCCGCTACTATGAAAGCATAGATCGCCGCGATAGGCGCTGCGATGAGCGCGTCATATTGGGCGATCATGAGGCCTGCCAGCAGAAATACAGGCGAAAACTTTAAAAGTCCTTTTAAAAAATTCATTATGTCCTCCTAATATATTGGTGTTAAGACTTCGCATATTATTTAAAGCAATTATTATGCCAGATTTGACGAAGCTGTAAAACTTTAAAAACCACTTCATTTTAGGAGGACTACATTAAACAGTTTGATTCATTTTTGAGTAATATTCGACATTTTCGACTCGAAATCGACTCACTCCAACCTCCACTGGATAGGTTTCTGTCCCGTCAGTTCTAAAAATCTGTTAGCCTTACTGAAATATCCTCCCCCAAAAAAACCTTTCCATGCAGAAAGCGGACTCGGATGGGCTCCGGTTATTATCATATGCTCCTTATTTGTGATGATCTCCTGCTTTGACTTGGCATTAGCTCCCCACAATATGAACACTATAGGCTTTTCTCTTTCATTTAAAAGTTCTACGATCCTGTCGGTGAATATCTCCCATCCCCTGCCTCTATGAGAATTAGCCTGACCTTTTCTCACTGTAAGCACAGTATTCAAAAGTAGCACTCCCTGTTTTGCCCAGTCTGCCAGGTACCCATGTCCCGGCGGAGTTATTCCTAGGTCAGATTCTATTTCTTTATATATATTTACCAGAGACGGCGGAATCGTGATTCCTTTATTTACTGAAAAGGAAAGGCCGTGAGCCTGTCCCGGCTCGTGATAAGGATCCTGTCCCAGTATTACCACCTTAGTATCGCTGTAAGATGAGTATCTGAGCGCATTGAACAGATCTTCTGCCGGCGGATATATGGTATTCTCCTGATATTCCTTAGACAGAAACTCTCTCAGTTTTATATAATACTCTTTCTGGAATTCTTCTTGTATCATTTCGTCCCAGTCGTTACCAATCTTAACCATAAATATCTCCTTTTTTCATCAATAAAATTATTTTATCCAAGATCCCGCAAATTTCATTTGGTCGCCGGGCAAGATGAAATGCCGGCAGCGCCCCTCAATTATAGTAATCGGTGGGTTCATTATATCGCAAACCGGCTTAGTCACAGCGATTCAAGGAACCCTTCCTCTCGGCGTTAGCCCTCGGTGATCGCTGCAAATTGCTGGTTCTGCTGCCGCAGGGCTGCATGCTGTATTTTCTTAGCCCTTTGTACTGATTCTACAGCATTTTAGGGAAAAAAACGGCCTGAATGACGTTGCAAAAGCGGATATGCTGTAAATTCCGATTTATTATTGCGATTCTACAACCATTTTAACAAATTCTGTTGTAAAATTTGTGCTTTTCTCTGTAGAATACAGCATGCGCTGTTTTTCGCTGCAACAAACGTGGCCGCGGCCGGCCGCATGCTGTATTTTCTTAGCCCTTTGTGCTGATTCTACAGCATTTT